>Ga0207848_100009_pt1 | contig 451432 bp, 427 predicted proteins | sample TtaePargueraPR_10_FD_187737 | JGI IMG/M metagenome (GOLD analysis project Ga0207848, IMG submission 187737) | Aerobic enrichment media microbial communities from Bioluminiscent Bay, La Parguera, Puerto Rico - Tt and M2 (3) (SPAdes) | ecosystem: Environmental > Aquatic > Marine > Unclassified ... | reverse complement strand
AGGTTCGCGTAGCGAAGCTCAGCGGCGAAGTCATCGACAACTGAGGGACGGAAAAATGACGCGCCTGCGCGAACATTACAAAGAAGTGGTGCGTGACGCACTCCAGAAGGAGTTCTCCTACGAGAACTCCATGGAGGTTCCGCGCCTCGAGAAGATCGTGATCAATATGGGTGTCGGCGACGCCACCCAGGATCGCAAGAAGCTGGAAGGTGCGGCAGCCGATCTTACTGCCATCACCGGTCAGAAGCCTATCTTCACCAAAGCGAAAAAGTCGGTAGCGGCTTTCAAGCTTCGTGAAGGCATGAACATCGGTTGTAAAGTGACCCTGCGTCGCGACCGTATGTACGAGTTCCTGGACCGTCTGGTCACTGTCGCGCTTCCGCGCGTTCGTGACTTCCGCGGCCTGAACAAAAAATCCTTCGATGGTCGTGGCAACTTTGCCATGGGCCTCAAGGAACAGTTCGTCTTTCCTGAAGTCGAGTACGACAAAGTCGACTCGGTTCGCGGGATGGACATCATCATTTGCACCACGGCAAAGTCCGACGCCGAAGCTCTCGCCCTTCTCAAGGGCTTTGATCTTCCGTTCGGAAACTAACTGGAGGTTGGCCCATGGCCAAGAAAAGCGCCGTTCAGCGCGAACTTAAACGTGAGCGCCTGGCTAAGCAGCATGCTGCCAAGCGTGCCGCCCTTAAAGCGGTCATCAGCAACCGCGAGACGTCCCCTGAGGATCGTATCGCGGCTGTGATCAAACTCGCCCAGCTGCCACGCAACTCGGCCCGTATCCGTCAGCGTATTCGCTGCCAGGTTTCCGGTCGTCCGCGCGGTGTCTATCGCAAATTCCGCCTGTCCCGTATCGCCCTTCGTGAACTTGCTTCGCGTGGTCAGATCCCGGGCATGGTGAAGTCGAGCTGGTAAGGAGGACATCACATGTCGATGACTGATCCCGTAGGCGATATGCTCACGCGTATCCGCAACGGTCAGCGCGTTGGTAAATCCAGCGTTGCTTCGCCGGCTTCAAAACTGCGTACCGGTGTGCTGGATGTTCTCCAGCGCGAAGGTTATATCCGCGGTTACAGCATTAATGAAATTCGCAAGGGCGTCAGCGAAATCAACATCGAACTCAAATATTTTGAGGGCGAAGGCGTGATTAAGCAGATCGACCGCGTCTCGACCCCTGGTCGTCGTGTCTATTCGAAGATCAAAGATCTTCCGAAAGTTTACAACGGCCTGGGCATCGCAGTCCTGTCCACTCCGAAAGGGGTTCTGTCGGATCAGGAGGCTCGCGAGCAGAATGTCGGCGGCGAAATCCTCTGCAAGGTATTCTAAGGAGGGCCAACGATGTCGCGAGTAGGAAAAAACCCGGTGGTCGTGCCTAACGGCGTTACCATCACCCTGACCGAAGAACAGATCAGTGCAAAAGGCAAGCTCGGTGAGCTTCGTCTGCCGCTGACCTCGGACGTAACTGTTTCACAGGATGACAACCAGATCACCGTGAAACCGGCCAACGATAGCAAGCGCGCACGTGCCCTTTGGGGTACCACCCGTGCCAATATCGCAAACCTCGTAACCGGGGTTTCGGACGGCTTCACCAAGAAACTGGAAATCACCGGTGTTGGTTACCGTGCGCAGGTCCAGGGCAATAAACTGGTTCTGCAGCTTGGCTTCTCTCATGACGTGGAAATGGAGATCCCCGCGGGTCTTAACGTCGTCGCAGAAAAGCCGACCCTTATCGCCATCTCTGGCGCAGATAAACAGCTCGTTGGTCAGTTCGCTGCAAATGCACGCGGCTGGCGCGGTCCGGAGCCTTACAAAGGCAAAGGTGTCCGTTACGAAGGCGAGTATATCTTGCGCAAAGAAGGCAAGAAGAAGTAAGGACTGGCACGATGAAAAACGCGAGAAACCTCTTCGAGCGCCGCAAACGCCGCGTTCGTTTTGCGATCCGCCAGAAAGCGGCCGGTCGCCCGCGCCTCAGCGTGCACCGTTCCAACGCGCATATCTATGCACAGATCATCGACGATCTGGCAGGCAAGACCCTTGCCTGCGCATCGTCGGCCGAGAAAGATCTCGGTGGCAAAGGCAGCAATGCCGAAGCAGCTGTGCTGGTCGGTAAAGCTATTGCCGAACGTGCCGTTGCCGCTGGTGTGAAAACGGTCGTATTCGATCGTGGCGGGTATTTGTTCCATGGCCGGGTGAAAGCTCTGGCCGATGCCGCCCGTGAGGGCGGTCTGGACTTCTAAGGAGCACGACCATGGCACGTAATCAGAATACACAACAGCAGCAGCAGGCGCCGAAAGCCCGTGAAGAAAACGAACTCGTCGACAAGCTGGTTGGTATCAACCGCGTCGCGAAAGTCGTTAAGGGCGGCCGTCGCTTTGCTTTCTCCGCAATGGTTGTCGTCGGTGACCAGCGCGGTCGCGTCGGATACGGCACGGGTAAAGCCCGTGAAGTTCCGGAAGCGATCCGCAAGGCTACCGAAGCAGCCAAGCGCAACATGATCCGCGTTCCGTTGCGTGAAGGCCGTACCCTTCACCACGATGTGCAGGGCCACTTTGGTGCAGGTCGGGTTATTCTCCGTTCTGCTCCGGCTGGTACCGGTATCATTGCTGGCGGTGCGATGCGCGCAGTTTTCGAAACCATGGGTGTTCAGGACGTCGTGTCCAAATGCACCGGTTCGAACAACCCGCACAACGTTATCCGTGCAACTCTTGACGCTCTGGTCAACGGCGCTTCACCGCGTCAGGTCGCTGCAAAACGCGGCCTGAAGGTTGGCGAGATCGTTGCCCGTCGCGATAGCGGTTCGGCTGCGGCCGCCGTTCTCGAAAAGGAGTAATTCGATATGGCTGCTAAGAAAAAAGCGACCGTACGCGTTACCCAGACGGGTTCGCCGATCGGACGTCCGGCTGATCAGCGCCAGACCCTTGTGGGTCTTGGCCTGAACAAACTGCACCGGACTCGTGAGCTGGAAGATACTCCGGCTGTTCGCGGTATGATCGCCAAGGTCAAGCACCTCGTCCGCGTGGACGAGGCCTGATTGGCCCCCAGATCGAAAAGGTGTTGATTAATGAAACTCAACGAACTTGCCGATAACCCGGGTGCCCGCAAGGCGCGCACCCGCGTCGGTCGCGGTATCGGTTCGGGCAAAGGCAAAACTTCTGGCGCAGGTCAGAAGGGTCAGACTTCCCGTTCCGGTGTAGCGATCAATGGCTTCGAAGGCGGGCAGATGCCAATCTACCGTCGCCTTCCGAAGCGCGGCTTTAAAAATCCGTTCCGGAAACTGTTCGGTGTTGTGAACCTTGGTACCCTCCAGACCGCCGTTGATAACGGTGTTCTTGAAGAAGGTGCGAATGTCACCATCGAAGTTCTGGTCGAAAAAGGCCTGGCCCGTCCGCAGAAAGACGGTCTGCGTCTGCTCGCCAAAGGCGAACTGAAAGCGAAACTGAACATCGAAGTTACCGGTGCTTCCAAGTCGGCTATCGAAGCCGTCGAGAAAGCTGGTGGTTCGGTCAAGGTTCTTGCTCCGGTCGTCGCAGCAGAAACCGCAGAATAAGCCTCTATGACTACGTGAGGGTCCGGTTCCCAAGATTACGGGACCGGACCCTCCAGTTTTAGCGTATTGGGAGATGAGTGCATGGCATCGGCCGCCGAGCAGCTTGCCGCGAACCTGAACTGGTCGTCTTTTTCTAAGGCAACCGAGCTTAAAAAGCGTATCTGGTTCACTTTGGGCGCGCTTATAGTTTACCGTCTGGGAACCTATATTCCTATTCCCGGCGTTGACCCGTCCATTCTTGCTGATATTTTCCAGCAGAATGCTGGTGGCGTCCTGGGCATGTTTGACATGTTTGCTGGTGGTGCGCTTGGGCGTATGACCATCTTCGCGCTGAACATCATGCCTTATATCTCTGCCTCGATCATCATTCAGCTGATGACCACTGTTTCGCCAAGCCTTGAGGCTATGAAAAAAGAGGGCGAGCAGGGGCGTAAAAAGATTAATCAATATACCCGTTATCTGACCGTTCTGATCGCCACGATCCAGGCGTGGGGCATTGCCGTTGGTCTTGAAAGCATGAGCGGTTCAACCGGCTCTGCGGTTCATGATCCGGGCATGTTCTTCCGCTTTACCGCGGTCGTGACGCTTGTTGGCGGCACCATGTTCCTGATGTGGCTGGGCGAGCAGATCACCCAGCGCGGTATCGGTAACGGCATTTCGCTTATCATCTTTACCGGCATTGTTGCGGGCCTTCCGGCCGCGATTGCGGGCACCCTTGAACTGGGCCGTACCGGTGCGATTTCGGCACTGGTGATCGTTGCGATCCTCGTGCTGGCTGTTGCTGTCATTGCCTTCATCGTGTTCGTGGAACGTGCGCAGCGCCGTGTTCTGATCCAGTACCCGAAACGCCAGGTCGGCATGAAGGTCATGGAAGGTCAGAGCTCGCACCTGCCGCTCAAGATCAACACGGCCGGCGTTATTCCGCCGATCTTTGCAAGCTCGCTTCTGCTGATGCCGCTTTCGGTTGCACAGTTCACTGCCGGTGCGGATGCGCCGGTGTGGCTCAGCACCGTGACAGCACTGCTTGGCCGTGGCCAGCCGCTTTATATCGGTCTGTATATCGCGCTTATCGTCTTCTTTGCCTTCTTCTACACCGCGGTTGTTTTCAACCCGGAAGATACGGCAGACAACCTGAAAAAACATGGCGGCTTCATTCCGGGCATCCGTCCGGGCAAGAATACCGCCAACTATCTGGATTTCATCCTGACCCGTCTGACGGTCATCGGTGCGGCTTATCTGGCATTCGTCTGTATCCTGCCGGAACTGCTGATCGCCGAATGGTCTGTGCCGTTCTACTTTGGTGGGACTAGCTTGCTGATCGTTGTCACGGTAACCATGGATACCGTAGCACAGATCCAGTCGCATATGCTGGCTCACCAGTATGAAGGCCTGATCAAGAAATCCAAATTGCGTGGACGCCGCCGCTAAGGCGGCGCCACCAAGACCGTCAGGGGGACGACAATGAACATTATCCTTCTTGGCCCTCCGGGTGCTGGCAAAGGGACCCAGGCAAAGCGTCTTGAAACCGGACGCGGCATGATTCAGCTTTCGACCGGTGACATGCTGCGCGCAGCGGTCGCCGCCGGTACCGAGCTGGGGCAGAAGGCAAAGGAAGTCATGGATGCGGGCAAGCTCGTCTCCGACGATCTGATGATCGGTCTGATTTCCGAACGACTTGACCAGGACGATACCAAGAACGGTTTCATTCTGGATGGTTTTCCGCGTACCACAGCCCAGGCACATGCCCTGGATGTGATGCTGGAAACCAAGGGACTGGCACTTGATTATGTGATCGAGTTGCGGGTTGACGATGCCGCCCTTGTGGCCCGTATCGTTGGTCGCTACACCTGCGCGAAATGCGGGCAGGGATACCATGACGAGTTCCAGAAACCCAAGCAGGACGGTGTGTGCGACGTATGTGGCAGCACCGAATTCAAACGCCGTGCGGATGACAATGCCGAGACGGTCACATCGCGACTGGAAGCTTATCACAAGCAGACAGCACCGATCATTCCCTACTATGAGAATGCCGGTAAGCTGAAAACAGTTGACGGGATGGCCGAAATCGACGAAGTTACGCGCGAGATAGAAGCCATCCTGGGGTAATTTCCCGGGCAGGGCATTTTTTTGCTGGCGGGTTGGCAGTATTGCTGGCCCGCTTTTGCAGCGCCCCGTCCTACCGGATCTGCCGCAGGGTTTGTTAACAGGAAACAGGAGTCTCACACAGTGGCTCGTATTGCTGGCGTAAACATCCCGACCGCTAAGCGTGTCGTGATTGCGCTTACCTACATCACCGGCATTGGCCCGGCGAAAGCTAAAGAAATTTGCGCAAAGGTTGGCATCGAAGCAGCAACCCGCGTTCATCAGCTCTCTGATGACCAGGTTCTCAAGGTGCGTGAAGTCATCGACGCTGATTACACCGTCGAAGGCGACCTTCGTCGTGAAACCGCAATGAACATTAAACGTCTGATGGACCTGGGCTGCTATCGCGGTCTGCGTCATCGTCGCGGTCTCCCGGTACGCGGTCAGCGTACCCACACCAACGCCCGCACCCGCAAGGGCCCGGCTAAGCCGATCGCTGGCAAGAAGAAGTAAGGTAGGGGACAGACAATGGCAAAAGCTCCTCAGACTCGCGTGCGTCGCCGCGAGCGGAAGAACATTACGAACGGTATCGCGCACGTAAACGCGACCTTCAACAACACCATGATCACCATCACCGACGTTCAGGGTAACACCATTTCCTGGTCGACCGCTGGTGGTATGGGTTTCCGCGGTTCGCGTAAATCGACCCCGTATGCTGCACAGATTGCTGCTGAAGACGCAGGTAAAAAAGCTGCTGAACACGGCATGAAAACCCTTGAAGTTCAGGTTAAAGGCCCGGGTTCGGGACGTGAATCTGCTCTTCGTGCGCTGCAGGCGGTTGGTTTCACCATTACGTCGATCAAAGACGTAACGCCGATTCCGCACAACGGTTGCCGTCCGCGTAAACGTCGTCGCGTCTAATCGCGCCGATCTGCGGACGACCCCGCGTTTGGGCCCGGGCGACCGGGCCTCTTCGCGTTTCTCGCGGGGGCCAATTTTGTGCCCCCCTTACCATAGGCTCCAGTTGCGAAGGTGGGTCTCGTGATTCAAAAGAACTGGCAGGAACTGATTAAGCCGACCAAGCTTGATGTTACTCCGGGTACGGATGCCAGCCGCATCGGTACGATCGTGGCGGAACCGCTGGAGCGCGGTTTTGGTCAGACTCTGGGTAACGCGCTGCGTCGCATTCTGCTGTCGTCGCTCCAGGGTTCGGCGGTTACTGCGATCCAGATCGACGGTGTATTGCACGAATTTTCGTCGATCCCGGGCGTGCGTGAAGATGTCACCGACATCATCCTGAATATCAAGACCATGGGTGTGCGCATGCATGCCGAAGGTCCGAAGAAAATGGCGCTTAAAGCGACCGGTCCGGGTGCTGTCACCGCGGGTCAGATCGAAACCGGTGCCGACATCGAAATCCTTAACCCGGATCTCGAGCTGTGCCATCTTGATGATGGTGCGACGCTGAACATCGAATTCACCGTTGATAACGGTAAAGGCTATGTTGCTGCGACCTCGCATCGTTCGTCGGATGCGCCGATCGGTCTCATTCCGATTGATGCAATCTTCAGCCCGATCCGTAAAGTGGCCTACAAGGTGGAAAACACCCGTGTTGGTCAGGATACCGATTATGACAAGCTGTCGCTGACCGTTGAAACCAACGGCTCGGTCACCCCGGAAGATGCAATGGCACTTGCTGCCCGTATCCTTCAGGACCAGCTGTCGCTGTTCGTCAACTTCGACGAGCCGGAAGCGGTTGTCGAAGAGAAGAAAGAAGACGAACTGCCGTTCAACCGCAATCTGCTGCGCAAGGTCGACGAGCTCGAGCTGTCGGTCCGTTCGGCAAACTGCCTCAAGAACGACAACATCATCTATATCGGTGATCTGGTTCAGAAAACCGAAGCAGAAATGCTTCGTACGCCGAACTTCGGCCGTAAGTCGCTGAACGAAATCAAGGATGTTCTGGCTCAGATGGGTCTGCATCTTGGTATGGAAGTCGGCGGTTGGCCGCCGGAAAACATCGAAGAACTCGCTCGCAAGTTCGAAGACCCGTTCTAAGAACGGATCTTCGGCCTTCGGGTCGGTACTTTGGACTGCCGGGGCAGGCGTTCTGCCCCAACCAGAAACCCGGTTTTCGGAATTTCTGGCGGGCTGGTGCCCAAAACCGCACGTGCATGACCTGATTTAATCAGGGTGGCGGCGCGGTATCACAATCGGTTTCGTGAGCGAAGCCAAGGCAATAAGGAGAGTTCCTATGCGTCACGGTATGCAAGGCCGTAAGCTTAATCGTACGTCGTCCCACCGTAAGGCGATGTTCTCTAACATGGCGGTTTCGCTGCTCACCCACGAGCAGATCAAAACCACTCTTCCGAAGGCCAAGGATCTTCGCCCGTATGTCGAAAAACTGATTACGCTGGGCAAGCGGGGCGACCTGCATGCACGCCGTCAGGCCATTTCGATCCTGCGTGACGAGAAAGTCGTTGCCAAGCTGTTCGGCGAAATTGCTGATCGCTACAAAGAGCGTTCGGGTGGTTACACCCGCGTTCTCAAGGCTGGCTTCCGTTATGGCGATGCTGCTCCGGTTGCTGTGATCGAACTCGTTGATCGCAACCCGGAAGCAAAAGGCGCGGAAGACCGTGCTCGCCTTGAAGCAGAGGGCGAAGGCGAAGAAGCGTCTGCTGAATAAGCAACGTTTCGGCCTTTAAGATAGAAACGGGCGGTGCCAATGGTACCGCCCGTTTTCTTTTGTCATTATCGCGCATTGGAAATATTTCGAAATTCATCATATTTCCGCCAAGGTTGCGCGCAAATCCTGATCACCCTAATTTCTGTCGGGGATCTAGAACCCGACCAGACTGTTTTCCGCCCTGATCGGGGCATGTATCCCCTGATACGGCCGATTTTGTTCTATCAAGGGATAGATGCGCTGGCTTTATGAAGAAAAGAGAGAGTTCGACGTGCAGGCACGATTGATTGCGACCGTCATGACCGGGATCATGATTGTATCGGGGGCCATGTTTGGCCAGATTGGGTTGGCATCGGCACAGGATCGGCGCCTGCCCGAAAGCCAGACCGAAATAAAGATGTCCCTGTCGCCGCTGGTGAAGCAAACCGCCCCGGCCGTGGTCAATATCTATACCAAAAAGGTCGTCACCACCCAGCAGCGCAGCCCGTTTTTCAACGATCCGTTCTTTCGCCAGTTCTTTGGTGACCGTTTTGGCGGGGCATTTGGCGCACCGCGCCAACGGGTTGAACGCTCGCTTGGTTCGGGCGTGATTGTATCGTCGGATGGCACAATCGTGACCAACCACCACGTGATCGAAGGGGCCAGCGAAATTCGCGTCGTCCTGCATGACAATCGTGAATTCGATGCCGAACTGGTTGGTTCGGACGAACGCACCGACCTTGCCGTTCTGCGCCTGCGCGATGTAAAGGATGAATTGCCAGCCATTACCCTTGGCGACTCCGACGCGGTCGAAGTCGGTGATCTGGTCCTTGCCATCGGCAACCCGTTCGGGGTCGGGCAGACCGTCACCAGCGGCATTGTTTCCGCATTGGCACGTGCCGGTGTTACGGGGCAGGATTACCAATCCTTTATCCAGACCGATGCCGCGATCAACCCGGGGAATTCCGGCGGGGCGCTTGTCGATATCGATGGCAAGCTGATCGGGGTAAATTCGGCAATCTTTACCAAATCGGGCGGGTCGAACGGCATTGGTTTTGCCGTTCCGGTCAATATGGTCAAGGTGGTGATGCGCGGCCTGATCAGTGGCGATTTGCGTCGCCCGTGGCTGGGAGCAGCCGGGCAGTCGGTGACCGCCGATCTGGCATCGTCGCTTGATCTGGATCGCCCGCACGGGGTTCTGATCAACGAAGTACGCCAGGGCAGCCCGGCCAATCGGGGCGGGCTTCTGCCCGGTGACGTCGTGATTGCGGTGAACGGTCTGCCGGTCGATAACCCGAACGAGCTTAAATTCCGTATCGCGACGCTGGAACTTGATCATGATGCGGAACTTTCCGTGCTGCGCAAGGGGCAGGAAGTGATGCTTCGGATGCCGCTTGAAGTCGCCCCGGAACTGCCCGCACGCGAAGAAACCGAGGTCGAAGGCCGCAATCCGTTCAGCGGATCGAAAATCGCCAATGTGAACCCGGCACTTGCCGATGAAATTGGCATCGATACGCTGAGCAACGGTGTGGTCGTCCTTGCTGTAAAACGCGACAGCCTTGCGCGGCGGGCGCGCATCCAGCCCGGCGATTATATCGTCGAGGTCAATGGTGTGCCGATTGACACGGTCGCCCGCCTGAAGGAAGTTGTGAAGGCTGGCGAACGCGCCCGTGAGTGGTCGATTGCGGTCAAACGCGATGGCAAGGTTCTGACCGCTGAATTCACACTGTAACCGGCCGCCGCAACGCTTACCAAGGATCAAAGGCCCCACATGGTATCACTGTTTGAAAGTCAGGCATCCCGGCCCTTGGCCGACAGGCTGCGTCCGGCAAAGCTGGATGAAGTCGTCGGGCAGGGGCACCTGTTTGGGGATGACGGGCCGATCACGCGGATGATCAATACCGGGCGGGTGCCATCGGTGATTCTTTGGGGGCCGCCCGGCTGTGGCAAGACAACACTGGCCCGCCTGATGGCTGATGTTGCCGATATGGCGTTTGAGCCGCTTTCGGCGATCTTTTCCGGGGTTGCCGACCTGCGCAAGGTGTTTGACCGGGCACGCGGGCGGCGGGCAACCGGGGCGTCGACCCTGTTATTCATTGATGAAATCCACCGTTTCAACAAGGCCCAGCAGGACAGCTTCCTGCCATTCGTGGAAGACGGCACCATTACCCTGATCGGGGCGACAACCGAAAACCCGTCGTTTGAGCTGAACGCGGCATTGCTGTCGCGCTGTCAGGTGCTGGTGCTTAAACGGTTGGATGATCAGGGCCTTGAAGAGCTTCTGGTGCGGGCGGAAAAGGAAATGGGGTTCGAGTTGCCCCTGTCGCCCGAGGCACGGGTAACGCTGCGTGCCATGGCCGATGGTGACGGACGCTATTTGCTGAACCTTGCCGAAGAACTGTTTTTGTTGCCGCCCAGCGACGATGGCCCGCTTGGCGTTGCCGAACTGTCGCGCACGGTGCAAAAGCGCATGCCGCTTTATGACAAGGGCGATGACAGTCATTACAACCTGATCAGTGCCCTGCATAAATCGGTGCGCGGGTCGGACCCGGATGCGGCCCTGTACTGGTTTAACCGCATGCTGGCCGGGGGCGAGGACCCGAAATTTGTCGCACGCCGCATCACCCGCATGGCGGTCGAGGATATCGGACTTGCCGATCCGCAGGCGCAGCAGATTTGCGTGGGTGCGTGGGAGGCGTACGAACGCCTCGGAAGCCCGGAAGGTGAACTGGCGCTGGCACAGGCGGTGATCTATCTGGCGCTGGCGCCCAAATCGAATGCCGGTTATGCCGCCTATAAACGGTCATTGAAGGTCGCGCGCGATACCGGGTCGTTGATGCCGCCGGCCCATATCCTCAATGCCCCGACCAAGCTGATGAAGGATATCGGGTATGGCACCGGCTATGCCTATGACCATGATCAGGAAGACGGTTTTTCCGGGCAGAATTATTTTCCCGATGGCATGCGCCGCCAGAATTTTTATGAACCGGTCGAACGCGGTTTTGAACGTGATTTGAAAAAGCGGGTCGAATATTTCGACAAATTGCGCCGGGAACGTCAAAAGCAGCGCGGTGAAGACTAACCGGCAGGTGTGTTGTTCTCTTTTGGTCAACAATCTGGTGAAAAGACATCAGATAATCATCGTCATGGAAACTGTTAAAGTCAGGGCAACAGAAACAAACCCGGACTTGGAGAATTCACATGACTTCGATCCTGCATATCAATGCCTCGGTTAACGGCGAAAATTCCAATTCGCGCCAGATCGCATCCAAGCTGATCGAACGCATTGTTGCCGCAACCCCGGCTGCCAACGTTGTTGAACGTGACCTGAACGATAAATCGATCCCGGCCCTGACCGGCGAGATTGTCGGTGCGTTCTATACCCCGGCTGAAAACCGTTCCGGCGCTCAGAAAGACGTGATCGCCGTTTCCGACAAACTGGTTGCCGAACTTCAGGCATCCGACGTCGTTGTCATCGGTGCGCCGATGTACAATTTCTCGGTTCCGTCGACCCTTAAGGCGTGGGTTGACCTGATCGCCCGCGTCGGCGTGACTTTCAACTACACCGAAAACGGCCCGAAAGGCCTGCTTGAAGGCAAGAAAGCCTATATCGTTGTTGCCACCGGCGGCGTTCCGGTCAACAGCCCGGCGGACTTCGCGACCCCGTATCTGAAACAGGTTCTTGGTTTTGTCGGTATTTCCGATGTTGATGTGATCGATGCATCCGGTTTCGCGGTAAATGCCGAGGAAGCCATGGAACGCGCGATTGCCAATGTTGCTGCCGCACCGCTTCCGAAGGCGGCATAACGCACTGCCTGTTGCCCGCGGAAATCGATAGTCGCACCCATTCCCCCCCCCGATGTGGCTTGCTGGTTTCCAGATAATGCCCGAACGAGTATCTCGTTCGGGCATTTTTGCATTTGTTAACTTGACGAATTACAACAATTAACCGGTATTTAGGGAGTCCTGCGTTAGAGCAGGTCTCACAAAACGGGAACGGGGAATTTTTGTGAAACGCTTGGCGATTGTACTTGCATGGCTTCTGTTTGTTGGCGGGCTGACTTTTGCGGTGATCCGTTTTAGCGGATTGCTCGATAGTATGCTGGTCGCAGGAGAACCGGCGGATATCAGCCTGGGCCCGGATATCGAGCTGCCAAAGTCGCCGACCTATTTCCTGATCTGTCCGCTTGAAGCATGTCCATCGACGCATCGGAATGCCCAAAGCCCGGCATTTGACGCCGCACCCGATACCGTTGCAACCGCCTTGCAGGCAACGGCGGGCGAGCTGGGAATGAAACTGGTTGAAGGCGATGGCCTGTCGCTTGAATTGCGTTTCCTTGCCCGGACACCAATATTCCGTTTTCCTGACTGGGTTGATGTTAAAGTCATCCCCAGCGAACAGGGGGGCAGCCGTGTCTTTGCCTATTCCCGGTCGGTTTATGGCAATGACGATTTCGGCCAGAATGAAAAACGTCTGAAATCATGGATGGCGGCAACCGTTGCCCTGATCGGTCAGCAGGCCGTGTCGCAAAACTGAGTGTTCCCTTTGGGGCCGGGGCGGCCTGGCGTATTGTTATGCGACCCGCCTATGATGTTTTCACACGTGACTTTTTAAAACCGAAAGACTAGGTTCCGCGCCATGCAATTTTCACCGTTGTTTATCGCATCCATCGCATTGGGCGGAGCTATCGGGGCGGTTGCCCGATATGGTGTTTCGGCCTTTATGGGAGCGACGCTTGGTCACGGTTTTCCCTGGGGGACGTTGACGGTCAATATCGTCGGGTCTTTTGTCATGGGGCTTCTGATCGAGCTTTCGGCGGTCAAGCTATCGCTCAGTCCTGAAATGCGGGCCTTCCTTGTGACCGGCTTTTTGGGGGCGTTTACAACGTTTTCTACTTTTTCGCTCGATGTCGCGACCTTATATGAACGCGGCAACCTTGGTCTTTCGGGGCTTTATGTTGCGGTTTCGGTCTGCGTTGGCATCGCAGCATTGTTCGGCGCGATCGCGCTGGTAAGGGGAGTTCTGCAATGAGTGGTGTCACTCTGCGCAAGGTTAAGAATGACGAAGCCGAAATGCGGCTTGATCGCTGGTTCAAGCGGAACTGCCCGGAATTTACCTTTGGGCAGGTTCAGAAGCTGCTGCGTGGTGGCCAGATCCGTGTGGATGGCAAACGTGCCAAGGCCAATCAGCGCCTTGAGCCCGGACAGGAAGTGCGTGTTCCACCCGCACCGGTCATGTCGGGTGGCGGACTGGGGCCGTGGGCCGAAGGCAATTACGATGCGGCCAACGCGGCACAGCATGTGAAATCAGGCCCGTCCAAGTCGGATGCGACCGAGGAAGAGCTTCAGGCGCTGCGCGATTCCGTCATTTTCTATGATGAGGTGGTTCTTGCGATCAACAAGCCCGCGGGGCTTGCGGTGCAGGGCGGGACCAATACCGACCTGCATGTCGATGGCATGCTGGATGCGCTGAAACTTGATAGCAAGGAACGCCCGAAGCTTGTTCACCGTCTTGACAAGGACACCAGTGGCGTCCTGTTGCTGGCACGTTCGGCATCGGCGGCCAATGCCCTGACCAAGGCGTTCAAGGATAAAACCACGCGCAAACTTTATTGGGCGATTGTTACCGGCGCACCCGACGAACGCGAAGGCCTGATTGATGCGCCGCTTGCCAAACATGGCGGCAAGGGCGGCGAAAAGATGATGATCGACGAGAAAGAGGGCAAATCGGCCCAGACGATTTATCGTCAGCTTGCCCGCGCGGGGCGTCGTGCGGCGTGGCTTGCCCTGTCGCCACTGACCGGTCGTACCCACCAGCTTCGCGCCCATTGCCAGGCGATGGAATGCCCGATCCTTGGTGATGGTAAATATGGCGGGGCCAAAGCATTTATGGATGGTCTGTCAAACCAGATGCATCTGCATGCGCGTGCGATTGATTTTCCCCATCCGGTGACCGGCCATCGGGTCGTGATCGAGGCCCCCGTGCCCGAACATTTCAGCGCAACCATCAAGGCGCTGAACTTTGATCCGAAAACGCCGACCAAATTCCTGACCCCGGAAATCCACCGGGAAAAGGAAATAAAGCCAAAGCCGAAGCCGTCGAGAACACGCAAAAGATAGGTGTTCGGAAAAGCTTTCCGAAACGCGAAAAGCCGACGCAGTGCGTCGGCTTTTTCGTCCCTGTCAACGGTGTTGATGACAAATGGTTTGGTTACGGGCGCGCGACCATTTTACCGAAACGGTTAACAAACGCATCGTGAACCCGGCGTAAATGCTGGGCGTGAACCGTGTTTCCCGTGCGTTCGCAGATTTCGGCCTGGCTTTTGATCATGACCGCGATCCGTTTGCGGCCACGTGGTGTGTGCACCATGCTTTCGCCTTCCTCAAGGGCGGTAAGAAGGGGGATGTGTTCACACTCGGCAATCGCGAGAATTTCTTCTTCGCGCAGATCGCTGAAATCGATGCAGTCCCGAAGCGTGAGCATATTTGCCTCCGCAGTTCGCGTGCCAACCCTGTTATCGTATCCCTACCTTGGGGTGTTCGAAAGCGGGATGAAATTCACCAGTGGTTTCCATTGCTTGCCGCATAGCAAAAAATGCGTCCGCATTGCATCGGCTAGAGACTCGATCTTTGGCGAAGTTTGGAATAATCTCCGGCCCGATATAAACAGAACTGGATGACTTTTGATGGCGAATGATCCGCTCAGGCTTGTGGTATTTGATTGTGACGGCACGCTGGTTGATAGCCAGCATGCGATTGCACATTGCATGGATCATGCCTTTGCCGCTCATGACCTTGATTGCCCGGGCCTTGAAAAGACACGTACCATCATCGGTCTGAGCCTGCCCGAAGCGATCCGCAAGCTTGCCGCACCGGGCATGCTTGATGACGCGATGATCGAAGGCGTTACCGCGGCCTATAAGGCGGCATTCCTTGAATTGCGCCAGACCCCGGATTTTTACGAGCCGCTTTTCCCCGGTGTGCGCGAAATGCTGGCCGAGCTTGACACACGCAACTGGCTTTTGGGCGTTGCGACGGGCAAGGCGCGCCGCGGGCTTGATGCGGTTCTGGCGCGTAACGCGCTTGAAGGCCGGTTTGTTACCCTTCAGACCTGCGACAATCATCCATCCAAGCCCCATCCATCGATGTTGCATGCGGCGATGGATGAAACCGGTGTCGATGCGCCCAATGCGGTGATCATTGGTGATACGGCCTATGACATTGAAATGGGCCGGGCGGCCGGAATGCTGGCCATTGGCGTCAGTTGGGGGTATCACGATGTTGAAACGCTCAACAAGTCCGGGGCACATGCCGTGATTGATCATTTTGATCAGTTGCCCGGGCTGCTGGAAACCATGTGGGGAACTGGCCGCGATGCTGCCTGAAGCCGATCACAAAGACGACGATTTAAAGCCGATCCGGGTGGAAATTACCGTCCCGGTCGAGCCCGAATATGCGTTCGAGGCGTTCACCAACGGCTTTGGCAACTGGTGGCCGACCGACAGCCATTCGCTGGCGCGCGAAAACTGCAAATCGGTCGAAATGAATCCCGGGCTTGGTGGCAGGATCGTTGAACATGCCAAGGGTCGCGACCCTGTGGTCTGGGGGACTGTCGATATCTGGCAGGCGGGCGAGCATATTGCCTTTACCTGGCATCCCGGCTGGGAAGAGGGGGCCTATACCCGCATCAGCGTCACGTTCGAGCAGAATGCCTTTGGCCGTTGCGTGATCCGGCTCAAACACTGGGACTGGAAAAATCTGGGTGAAATCGCCCCGATGGTCCGCGACGGGTATGAAAGCGGCTGGAAATATGTTTTCGAACAGTGCTTTGCTAATTACCTGACGGCTAAGCGGCACTGATCGGCTGATCATCGCACAAAAAAGGGCGCCCGGTGTGGCGCCCTTTGTCATTCTGGTTCGGTCCGCGATTACAGAAGACCATATTCCATCAGGTCACGGCGCAGGCGGATCGGGTCACGGAACCAGTGGGTAGCAAAGCCCATTTCGCGCGCCTGCTGAATGTTCTTTTCGCTGTCATCGATAAACAGGGTTTCGCGCGGATCAAGTTTGAAACGTGCTGCCGTCAGATCGAAAATCTGCGGGTCGGGCTTGGCCAGTTTTTCCTGACCCGATACCAGAATGCCTTCGAAATGGCTTAGGAAACCGAACCGTTCAATCGCATGCGGCCAGGTATCCGCCGACCAGTTGGTCAGGGCAAACAAACGCACATTGCCGCGCGATTTCAGTTCTTCAAGAATATGAACGGTGCGGTCAATCGACCCCTTCATCATTTCCGGCCAGCGGTCCATCCATGCCGCGATCTGATCGTGATATTCCGGATAGCGATGCTGAAGATCGGGGATTGATTTGGCAAAGCGAAGCGCACCCTTGTCATGCAGGAAATTCCAGTGCGGATGACAGATCTCGGTCAGGAAGCGTTCCATTTCGGCCGGATCGTTGAAAATCTTGCGATACAGATGCCGCGGGTCCCAATCGACCAGAACGCCGCCCAGATCAAAAAGAACCGTTTCGATAGTACGCATGATTTCCTCGGGATGAATTGCAGCACGATTGCAGTCGGCTTGTTAAAGCAGGCAAGCGGGGCCGGGGCAAGGGGGCATTTTGATGACAATTGCCGACATGATCATACAAGGGGTTGATCCGTAACGGATTTGGGCGCGTACTCTTTGCGATGACAGGGATTTATGACGCGAGTGTGATTTGCAAATTCTTCGCATCTTGCGAAATGATGACGCGAAGAACATCATGTAAAATACAACCTGACAAAATCGCTTGATCGTAACAAGACAGAGGAGGCTTGAATATGTGCACGCTTGACGGATGCGGTGTAAACGACCATCTCGGCCCGCCGCCCAAGGCCACGGACGAAGATCGTCGTCTGTTCCTGAAGGGGGCGGTTGCCCTGCCACTCGCAGTCGTTCTGGCCGACCCGATTCTGGCCCATGCCGCCGGATCGATGCTCGAACCCGTGACGATCACAACGCCGGGCGGGGAAAAGATGACCGCCGAAATTGCCATGCCGGCAACCCTTCCGGCCCCGACCGTCATTCTGATCCATGAATGGTGGGGGCTTAATGATCAGATCCGTGCGGTTGCCGCCGAATATGCCAAGCAGGGCTATATCGCGCTTGCGGTTGATCTGTATGGCAAACCGGCTGCGACCACGCCGGACGGGGCCAAGGCCCTGATGTCGGCGGTTGATCCGGCGATTGCCACCGAAAAATTGCAGGAATCCGTCAAATTCCTGAAAAATCACAAGGATTCAACCGGCAAGGTCGGAACGGTTGGCTGGTGCTTTGGCGGGGGCTGGTCGCTCAATACCGGGCTTGCCGCCGATGTCGATGCGGTTGTTGTCTATTACGGCAATGTCAAAAAGACCGCCGAACAGGTTTCGACGCTAAGCGCGCCATTGATGGGGCATTTCGGCACGCTTGATAAAAGCATCAACAAGCCGATGGTCGAAGGGTTTGAGGAATCCCTCAAAGAAGCCGGAAAAACCGATTATCAGATTTTCTGGTACGAGGCCGATCACGCCTTTGCCAATCCGACCGGCGGGCGTTACGACGCCGAGGACGCGATGCTGGCGTGGGAACGCACGATGGGCTTCTTTGATACCCATCTGTCCTAGGCGTCAATACAATCGTCTGCACATAAAAAAGGCCGGGATTTTCCCGGCCTTTTTGCGTGTCAGAGCGGAGCCAGCTATTAATTCGCAGGATTGCCGCGATTGGCCCATTTGGTCGACCGGCGTTCGATGATGTTAAACAGCTCGTACATCGCAATCCCCATCACCGCGATGACCAGCAACCCGGCAAATACCAGTGGCATGTTGAATTTCGACGATGCCGACAGCATCAGATAGCCGACGCCAAGGTTCGATGCGACGGTTTCCGAAATCACCGAACCGACAAAGGCCAGCGTGATCGCGACCTTAAGGGATGCAAAGAAATAGGGCATTGCACGCGGGAAGCCGACCTTGACCAGAATATCGCGCCGGGTCGCGCCAAGGGATCGCAACACATCGCGCAATTCGGGTTCAAGGGTCGCCAGCCCGGTCGCCACATTGACCACAATCGGGAAGAACGAAATCAGGAATGCGGTAATGATCGCCGGAACCGTGCCGATGCCAAACCACATCACAAGGACCGGGACCAGGGCGACCTTCGGAACCGAGTTAAACCCGACCAGAAGCGGATTGGCCGCGTCGTAAACCGCCTTGCTCGACCCCACCAGCGCGCCCAGAATGACGCCAAACACAACCGCAATGGCGAAGCCCGCCAGCGTTGTATAAAGCGTCTGAAGCGCGTGCATCCAGATGGCGGCACGAAATTCCCAGCCGACCATGATGCTTTCGGACGGTGTTGGCAGGACATAGACCGGGATATTGAAAATCCGCACGATCAGTTCCCACAAAACGAAAAGCCCGATTGCGCTGAGCCACGGTGTTGCTTTCGCGAAGTCTTTTTTCTTGGCCATGATGCAAAGCCTTCCGTTATGCCGCGCGCACGTCACGGATGTGACTGCGCAATTCGTGGACCAGATCGGTGAAAGGCTGCGTGAATGTCGTTTCCTGATCCCGTGGGCGGGGCAGGGTGTTTTCCCGCTGCACCAAAATCATGCCGGGGCGCTTTGACATCACATAGATCGTATCGGCCAGATAGGCCGCTTCGCGCAGATCATGCGTCACAAGGATGACGGTAAAGGGCCGCACCATCCAAAGATTTTGCAGGATGTCCCAAAGCTCTTCGCGGGTGAAGGCATCAAGCGCGCCGAACGGCTCGTCCAGCATCAGAAGATCGGGTTCATGGATCAGCGACCGGCAAAGCGACGCGCGTTGCTGCATGCCGCCCGACAATTCCCACGGATATTTGTCTTCATGCCCGGCAAGGCCGACACTGGCCAGAAGCTTGCGTGCGCGGTCTTCGTACTCGGCACGGTGCTTGCGCAGGCGGTTGCGGTGCGGTTTGACGATTTCCATCGGCAGCAGCACGTTATCAAGGGTCGTGCGCCATGGCAGAAGGGTCGGGTTCTGGAATGCCATGCCAACGATTTTAAGCGGCCCGGAAACCTCCTTGTTATCGACGATAACCGTGCCTTCGCTGGGTGGCATCAATCCCGATACCAGTTTCAGCAGCGATGACTTGCCACATCCCGAAGGACCGACAACGGCGATAAATTCGCCCTTGTTGATCTTCATGTTTGTTGTTTCCAATGCCAGATCGTCACCTTCGCTGTAACGAAGCCGGACATTGTTAAGTTCGACAAAGCTGTTCGACACGGCAGTCAGTCCCCCTGCGTATCATTATTTGTGATTTCTTATGGATCGGGGCCGGTTCGACCGGCCCCGTTTGCGTGGTCTGACGTGCCGATTATTTCAGCATGCGGTCTTTTTCACCGGGCATGAAGATGTCGGTGAAGATGTCCGCAACGGTTGGCTTGTTTTCAATGCCGAATGCCAGGCTGACCTGATCAATCGCCTTGTTCATGCGATCGGTCTTGATCAGGCCCATGCCTTCTTTAAGCGTCACCTCGGTCACAACGTTTTCGTCAATCGTCATCTGAAGGCGCTGCAATTCAAGGGCCGGGTCAATCAGCGGATCGGTTTCCTTAAGTGCTGCAATGGCTTCTTCGGGGTTGGCAATCGCATCACGCCATCCCTTGACCACCGCACGCAGGAACGCACGCAGTTCTTCCGGATGGTTTTCCATCATGTCGGGCGATGCGATCATCGCGTTGCCATAGAAATCCATGCCGTAATCGAAATATTTGAAAACGGTCAGGTCGTCCTTGGAAATACCCTGCGCCTGAAGGTTCAGGATCGATGTGAAATAGTGGCCGGTGATCGCATCAACGTCACCACGCACCAGCATCGGTTCGCGCAGCGGCGGGTCCATGCTTTCCCATTTGACATCGTCAAGTTTAAGCCCGGTTGCCTGTGCGAAGGCCGGGAACAGTTTGCGCGATGCATCAAATACCGGCGCGCCAAGTGTTTTGCCAATCAGGTCCTCGGGCTTGGTGATGCCGCTTTTCTTCAGCATGAAAAGCGAGAAGGGCGGGCGGTCATAGACCATGAAGATCGACTTCATCGCACGGTCGGGGTTCGATGCATTGAATTCCAGCATCGAGTTGATATCGGCAAATCCGACATCATAGGCGCCGCTGGCAACGCGCGTGATCGAACCGACCGATCCGTTGCCCGAATCAATCGTGACATCAAGGCCTTCATCGTCGAAATAGCCCTTTTTCTTGGCCAGCACATAGGGTGCTGCCGGGCCTTCGAATTTCCAGTCGAGTGTGAATTTGATCGCCATCTGCGCCATCGCGGATTGCGCACCAAGTGCAACGGCAATGCCGACGGTCGCGCCAAGTAGCCGCGCTTTAAGTCTCACCATTAATGAAGCCTCCTGTTTCGGGTCTTTTTGACGACCCATTGACCGAATGATACCCCTGATCGCACAGCAATGCCTGTGCCAAATCCCTTTTTTGTCGGTTTTCCTGATATGAAGGGACTGTTACGGGCAGAGTACGGTTGTTTAATAAATGGTCAATGGGGTAAATTGACCAAAAATTATACAGAAATTCTTGATAATCGCCTTTGAAGATAGCGGTCCCATCAAATCGCTTGCACATGGAAACGGATTTGGGCATATCGCCATCATGCTTACAAAATCGATCAACCGTTTTTATAAAAAAGCCGAAGCCGTGCGCGACGAAGATGCGCAGGGCTGGCGTATTCATCTGGACGGAAGGCCTGTAAAATCGCCATCCAAGGCCGAATTCGTATTGCCCGCCGAACGGCTGGCGCATGAAATTGCGGCCGAATGGGATGAGCAGGGCGAAAAGGTTCTGCCGACCACGATGCCGATCATGCAACTGGCCGCAACCGCGATTGACCGGGTGCGCCCGCACCGGTTTGCGGTGATTGCGGAACTGACCGGGTTTGGCCGGTCTGACCTGTTATGCTATCGCGCATCTTTCCCTGATGATCTTGTGCGCCAGCAGGCCGAAGCATGGCAGCCGTTACTTGACTGGGCGCATCATGAACTGGGTATTTCGCTGAGAGTGACCGAAGGCGTCATGCCGATCACGCAGGAAGACGAGGCCCTTCTGCGCATTCAGGACGAGATCGAGGCGCTTGATGATTACCATCTGACAGCGCTTCACACCCTGACGACAGTGTCGGGATCGGTCATCATCGGTCTGGCAACCCTGCGCGGCAGGATCAGTGCCGAACAGGCGTTTGAAGTTTCCCAGCTTGATGAAAGCTATTCCATCGAACATTGGGGGGCGGACGCCGAAGCCGTCGCGCGCCGCGAACGCCATCGGGCCGAATTGCTGGCGGCGGGGCGGTATCTTGATCTGATCGGGCAGCGATAAACATTCGTTGCCCTGATCAATTCATCCATTTCGCGATCATTCTGTGCTGTACGGCTGCCTGTGCCGCCATCCGGTAATAGGACAGCAATTCGCGCATCGGTGATGACATCCGGTCAAAGCCGGAAATGAAGGCGACAATAATCCCGACCGATGTTTCGCCCTTGATCGCAAGATAACCACCGACGACCAGCACGCAAAGCGGGGCAAGGGCATTCAGCAGATTGATCAGGGTTTTCATCCCGAACTTGAGGATGAAAAACCACATGCGGTTGTTATAAAGATAACTGATGCCGCGATGGATCGGGTCCAGAAGTTCCTTGTGATCGTCATCTTCGCCGGGGTGGAGTTCGCTTAGCTCGTCGCTGACTTCGCGCATTTTTTTCACGCGCTTTTCAATCAGCCGGTTGATCTGTTTTTGAATGACCGGCACCAGCGCGATTTGCGGGATCAGGGCAAGAATGCCGATCAGACCAATGATCGGCTCGACACTGACCATATAGCCGATCCCGAAAATCAGCATCCCGGCATTGACGACCGGCTGCGAAAGGCCATCGCCCACAAACCCGCCGAGTTTTTCGATTTCGGATCCGATGATCGAAACCGCCCGGCCGTTTTCGCCTTCGCCATTGCCGGTGCGGTCTTCGGCGTAAAGGCGGCTGAGATGGCGGCGGTTATGACGGATCGCACTTTCACTGAGCCAGCCTTCGTAAATCCGAAGCGTGAATTTCGCTGCCGACTGCACCAGCACCACCGCCAGATAGATCACCGCCAGTACGGTCAGAAGCGACATGTCCTGTTTGCTGATCGCATCATCGACAAGCCTGCGTTGCAGTTCCAGCGGCACAATGCCAAGAACGGCAACCGATATGGCAATCAGGCAGACAACGATCTGGTGCCGGCCACTCATCAGCCAGATATAACGCCATAAGGATTGCGCAGGGCGATCATCGCCGGTGGATTTCGGCTCGTGCGGGCGGATGCGAAACAGCTTCATGAAAGGACCGTTCTGGTGGATATCATAAGGCCTTAACGCGCCAGAACCCGTTTGGTGCCCGCACCGTTCGAAATGCCGGTATTTCCCGACCGGCTTCTAGACTTTAGTCCAGCCCGCCCACACATATCGCAATGACGTTAGGGAAATCAGGCCTTTGCGGGCCATTTTGTTCCTGTACCAGACTGTGAAAAATAATTGGCATTCCAGTACCGAATAATGCTATTTCAATTCATCATTCAGATTGCATCACCGGCATGACCATCGTCATGAATGCATTCCGGGCGGCCCAAAATAAGGATCACGCAATATGCAGGATATTATCGCCAAGCTCGAGGCCAAACGCGCAGAGGCGGCCATGGGCGGCGGCCAGCGCCGCATCGACAATCAGCATGCCAAGGGCAAACTGACCGCGCGCGAACGGCTTGATGTGCTTCTTGACGAAGGCTCGTTCGAGGAATGGGACATGTTTGTCGAACATGATTGCGTTGATTTCGGCATGACCGAAAACCGCATTCCGGGCGATGGCGTGGTCACCGGGCATGGCACGATCAATGGCCGTCTGGTGTTTGTCTTTTCACAGGATTTCACCGTGTTCGGTGGTGCGCTTTCGGGCGCGCATGCGCGCAAGATCTGCAAGATCATGGATCAGGCGATGAAGGTCGGTGCACCGGTGATCGGGCTTAACGATTCCGGCGGTGCGCGTATTCAGGAAGGTGTCGAAAGCCTTGCCGGTTATGCCGATGTGTTCCAGCGCAATGTCGAGGCATCCGGTGTTATCCCGCAGATTTCCCTGATCATGGGGCCGTGTGCAGGCGGGGCGGTCTATAGCCCGGCCATGACCGATTTCATTTTCATGGTCAAGGACAGTTCATACATGTTCGTGACCGGCCCGGACGTGGTCAAGACCGTGACACACGAGGAAGTCACTCACGAGGAACTTGGCGGGGCGATGACCCATACCAGCATTTCCGGTGTGGCCGATCTGGCGTTTGAAAACGATGTTGATCTGCTGTTGCAGACCCGTCGTTTCATGGATTTCCTGCCGCTGAGCAATAAGGAAAAGCCGCCCGCACGCCTGTGCGAAGACCCGATCATGCGCGATGATTTCTCGCTTGATACGCTGGTCCCTGAAAATCCCAACATGCCTTATGACATGAAGGAACTGATCACAAAGGTCGTGGATGAAGGCGACTTTTATGAAATTCAGCCCGATCATGCCAAAAACATCATTATCGGTATGGCGCGCATGGATGGCCGCACGGTTGGTATCGTTGCCAATCAGCCGATGGTTCTGGCCGGTTGCCTTGATATTGCTTCCTCGAAAAAGGCCGCGCGGTTTGTACGGTTCTGTGATGCCTATAACATCCCGATTGTCACCTTTGTCGATGTACCGGGCTTCATGCCGGGAACCGCACAGGAATATGGGGGCATCATCAAGCACGGTGCCAAACTGCTTTATGCCTATGCCGAGGCGACGGTGCCAAAGGTCACCGTGATTACGCGCAAGGCTTATGGCGGGGCTTATGACGTGATGGCGTCCAAGCATCTGCGCGGTGATGTCAACTATGCCTGGCCGACCGCCGAGATCGCGGTGATGGGGCCAAAGGGCGCGGTGGAGATCATTTTCCGTGCCGATATGAACGACCCGGCCAAGATCGAGACCCGCACCGAAGAATACCGTGAAAAATTTGCCAACCCGTTTGTCGCGGGGCGCAAGGGCTTCATTGATGATGTCATCATGCCGCATGGCACGCGCAGGCGTGTGTGCAAGGCGCTTGGCATGCTGCGCAACAAGGACATCAAAAACCCGGCCCGCAAACACGGCAACATTCCGCTTTAACCCGCGACGTCAAATTGGGAGCAAACAATATGTTCAAGAAAATCCTGATTGCCAACCGCGGTGAAATTGCCTGCCGCGTGATCAAATCAGCCCGTAAAATGGGCATTGCCACGGTCGCGGTTTATTCCGATGCCGATAAAAATGCCCTGCATGTGCAGATGGCCGACGAAGCCGTGCATATCGGTCCGGCGCCATCCAACCAGTCCTATCTGGTGATTGATAAAATCATCGATGCCTGCAAATCCACCGGGGCGGAGGCTGTCCATCCCGGCTATGGGTTCCTTTCGGAAAATCAGGCATTCGCCAAGGCGCTTGATGCCGCCAAAATCGCCTTCATCGGCCCGCCGGTCGGCGCGATTGCCGCGATGGGCGATAAGATCACATCGAAAAAAATCGCCGCTGAGGCCGGTGTTTCTACCGTGCCGGGCTATATGGGTGTGATCAAGGACACCGACGAGGCGATCAAAATTGCCAATGATGTCGGCTATCCGGTGATGTTGAAGGCATCGGCTGGTGGTGGTGGCAAGGGCATGCGTATTGCGCGCAACGATGCCGAATGCCGCGAAGGGTTCGAACGCGCCACGTCAGAAGCCGCAAGCTCCTTTGGTGATGATCGCGTCTTTATCGAGAAATTCGTCGAAGAACCGCGCCATATCGAAATTCAGGTGCTTTGCGATAAACATGGTCACGGCATTTACCTTGGCGAACGTGAATGTTCGATCCAGCGCCGTCATCAGAAAGTCGTCGAAGAAGCGCCGTCACCCTTTATCGACCCTGAAACCCGCAAGGCGATGGGTGAACAGGCCGTGGCACTGGCACATGCGGTGGATTACTGCTCTGCCGGGACGGTGGAATTCATCGTCGATAAGGACAAGAACTTTTACTTCCTTGAAATGAATACCCGTCTTCAGGTCGAACATCCGGTGACCGAGCTGGTGACCGGCGAGGACCTTGTGGAATGGATGATCAAAATCGCCAATGACGAAAAGCTGACGCTCGCGCAGGATGACGTCAAGCTGACCGGCTGGGCGATGGAAACCCGCATTTACGCCGAAGACCCGTTCCGTGAATTCCTGCCTTCCACCGGGCGTTTGGTGCGGTATCAGCCGCCAGCCGAGAGCGCATCGGTGCGTGTCGATACCGGTGTCTATGAAGGCGGCGAAATTTCGATGTATTACGACCCGATGGTCGCCAAGCTCGTGACTTACGGCGAAACCCGCGATGATGCGATTGCCGAAATGCGCGCCGCCCTTGATGCCTATTACATTCGCGGTATTTCGCACAATATCCCGTTTGTTGCCGCCGTCATGGCCAATAAACGGTTCCAGTCAGGCAACATCACCACCAATTTCATCGCCGAAGAATATCCCAACGGCTTTTCTGCCGATGATCTGCCCAATGATGATCCGGCGATGCTGGTTGTTGTTGCCGGATACCTCAATCAGCGCGTTGCCGAACGCAATGCACGGGTGACCGGGCAGGTCAGTGATCATCCGTTGACCATCGCCGAAAGCTGGGTCGCGGTATCGGGCGATGATCACACTGCGTTCGATATCGAAATTGACGGTGTTAACAATGACTACATCGTCGCCATCGGGGATCGCAGCTATGGCGTTTCATCCGACTGGAAAATCGGCGATGCGCTGTTTGTCGGCGAAATTGACGGTGCGCCGGTCTGCGTGCAGATCGATGTCGAAGGTGTCGGCTATCGCCTGTCGGCCAATGGCATCCAGCGCAGCTTCAAGGTGATGCTGCCCCGTGTCGCCGAATTGCAAAAACTGATGCCGTTCAAGGCGCCGCCGGATATGTCAAACTTCCTGCTGTCCCCGATGCCGGGGCTGCTCGTCAAGGTATCGGTCACCGAAGGCCAGACCGTCCAGCCGGGCGAGGAACTTTGCATCCTTGAGGCCATGAAAATGGAAAACGTGCTGAAGGCCGAAAGCAAAGGCGTGGTCAAAAAAATCCATGCCGAGCAGGGCGCGAACCTTTCGGTGGATGCGATCATCATCGAGTTTGAGAAAGACGAGGCAGCCTAGGCCGGATTGTCATCTGATCGGGCATTGACTGAAACGTGATCGGCGTCGGGGGAACATTCCCCCGGCGCTTTTTGTTTCATACCTGTTCGATCGGACGGGTTTGCAACCCCTTTCGAACAGTTGCAACGCATATTAAATACAGAAAACGGGGCTTTACGGCGATTTCCGGCTGACCTATGGTCGCGGATTGAGGCCCGATGCTTTGACATGGCCATCCAATAACAAGAAACGAGGGCTTGGAATGACCTATAAACTGATTGCCTTTGATGGCGACGATACGCTGTGGCACAACGAACCGCTGTTTCGTGACGCCCATATCCGCCTGCGTGAAATGCTTTCGCATTATGGCGATGCCGATACGGTGAATGATCGGCTCTATCAGGCGGAACTGGCCAATCTTTCGATCTATGGATACGGCATCACGGGCTTTACCCTGTCGATGATCGAAACCGCGATCGAGCTTTCCGACAAGAAAATAAGTGCGGCCGAAATTCATGAACTGGCCGAAATCGGCAAATCGATGCTGCGTGCGCCGACCCGCCTTATTGAAGGGGCCGAGGATGTTCTGCGCCATTATGCCGCCCATCCGGATCGCAAGGTTGTCCTGATCACCAAGGGTGATTTGATCGCCCAGCAGCTTAAAATCGAGCGTTCCGGCCTCGAAAGCCTGTTTGCCGGCGTCGAGATCGTGTCGGAAAAGGACCCGCTGACCTATCGCAATATCTTTGGCCGCTATGGGGTAGAGCCGTCCGAGGCGGTGATGATCGGCAACTCGTTAAAGTCCGACATCCTGCCCGTCCTTGCGTGCGGTGGGTCTGCGATCCACATTCCCTATGAAATCACATGGGTCCACGAAATGGTCGATCAGACGGAAATCGACAATGATCATTTCGTCACGGTCGAAAGCATCGCCGAGGTGCCCGAAAGCATCGAGAAACTTGAAGAGGACCTGCCTGCCTATGGCACGGTCGGGAGTATGGAAAATGTCTGATTGCGCCGGTTCGGAAATGTCGACCGAAGCATCCCTTGCCAATGGCCCTGCGGCAAATCTTGATCCGCAGACCAAGCTGGAACTTGAAGCCGCAGCCTTTCGCGGGCTTGTGCAGCATCTTCAGGACCGCAAGGATGTGCAGAATATCGATCTGATGAACCTTGCGGGTTTCTGCCGAAACTGCCTTGCCAAATGGTATCTGGCCGCGGCACGTGAACGCAGCGTTCCGATGGATTATGATGGTGCGCGCGAAGTCGTTTACGGCATGACCTATGATGAATGGAAAGACAATCATCAGGCCCCGGCAAGCGCCGAACAGAAACAGAAGTTTCAGGACACCGCCCATCTGCACGCCAATATCCCCGGCGCGAAATAAAAGTCGCGAAATAAACATCACACCAAAGGATGTTGTCATGACCACCACCGAACCCGACCCGCAAACCGGCACCGGAAACATTTCCGTGCATGCCCGGATTGAAGGCCGGGTGCAGGGCGTGTGGTATCGCGCGTGGACGGTCGAGGAAGCCCGCAAACGTGATCTGACCGGCTGGGTGCGCAACCGTGCGGATGGCACGGTCGAAGCCCTGTTTTGTGGCCCGGTCGCCGGGGTGCAATCCATGATCGCGGCCTGTCATGACGGCCCGATGCATGCCAATGTCACCCGCGTGCATGAGGAGCCCGGACTCGAAGACGGGTTCACCACTTTTGAAAAACGCCCGACTGTCTGACTGCGGGCCGCCGGATTGGCGCCTTTATCCAATCGCGTTCAAAGCCTTTTTCCGCCCCGATGCAGAAAAAGGCTTTTTCTTTGGTGCGGTGCGGTGGCATGCTCTTTCAATCCTGTCCGGCTGGTCAGCCCGCTATTTTGCGTATCGGGTGTGTGCAGGCCGGATCGGGAACCAAACAGGGAGAATACAAAGATGAAATTGACGACGAAATCATTTGGCGTTGCCGTTCTTCTGGCGGGTTCGGCCTTTGGCGCGTTTGGCGCACAGGCACAGGAACCGGCACAGAATGACGGTCTGAACGCGTCGCTTTGGTATCAGACCTCGGTCGAATACAAAACCACGGCCCTTTCGGTTTATGCCGGTGCGCAGCGTCTTCTCGATGCTGCGATTGGCGATCATGACTGGACCGCGGCCCTTGAGCAGGATGGCAATTATTCGGCCAAGCCGCCGGCGATCATCCTTGATGTTGATGAAACCGTGCTCGATAACTCGGCCTATCAGTCATGGGTTGTGACGGCCAATACGTCTTACAGCTCCAAAACCTGGGCGGCATTTGTCGAAGATGCGATTTCAACCCCGACACCGGGCGCGCTGGAACTGACCAAGGCCGCGGCTGACAAGGGCGTTGAAGTCTTCTATGTCACCAACCGCAAGGCCGCCGAAGAAGCCGCGACCATCAAAAACCTGCAGGAATACGGCTTCCCTTACGCCGATGCGGACCATGTGATGGTGCGCGGTGAAAAGGAAGAATGGGGTTCCGCCAAGGCCACCCGGCGTGCGGCCGTTGCGGCTGATTTCCGGGTCATCATGATGTTTGGCGATAACTTCGGCGATTTCACCGACGATATTGACGGCTCCATCGATGAACGCCTTGAAGTCATGGACAAATACGCGACCTATTGGGGTGAACGCTGGTTCATGCTGCCGAACCCGACCTATGGGTCATGGGAATCCGCGGCATTTGGCAATGACTGGAAAAAATCCCCGGAAGCCCGCCGTCAGGACAAGCTTGACGCGCTCAATAGCTGGTCGGGCCCGAAAGAATAATCTTTCGCACATTGTGATATGACAAGGGGTGCGTCATGGTCGGCGTGCCCCTTTTTTTGACCGCACGGGATCAATGTGCTTGTGTTGGCTTCCACCAAGTTATGCCTCCGAAAGGGGAGTGATGAACCGCACTGATGCCCCAAATGCGAAGGCTGATAATATTCCGCTTGCGGTTGGTACGATCATCTTCACGGTTCTGGCGCTGTCGCTGGGTGATGCGCTGCTCAAACAATCCAGCACGTCATTCGTGATCTGGCAGATTTTTGTCATTCGCTCATTGATCGCGATACCGTTTCTGGTTGTTTATCTGGCGATCCGATCCCCGGCATCCTTGCGCCTGAGCGGTGCGGTTAAATGGATGGCGTTGCGAAGCTTCATGCTGGTTGCAATGTGGATCAGCTATTATCTGGCCTTGCCCCATCTGACCTTGTCGGTCGCGGCGGCGACCTATTACACCCTGCCGATTTTCATCACGCTGTTTTCGGCTGTCCTTATCGGAAACCGGATAAGTCGTATGGGATGGACGGCCGTTTTCATGGGATTTCTTGGCGTCTTGCTGATCCTGCGGCCGACGGCGGACAATTTCAACTTATATGCCCTGCTGCCGTTGCTTTCGGCGATGCTCTATGCACTGGCGATGATCCTTACCCGTACCAAATGCCGGGCCGAACATCCGATCATGCTTTCGCTGGCATTGAATTGTGCCTTTGTGATTGTCGGCGGGATTGCTGCGGCTGTTATCAGCACGCTGTCTGACGAGATGCGCAATGGTTTTCTGCTTGCCCGCTGGGCGGTCATGACGCCTTCTGACTGGGGCATGATGGCGATGCTTGCGGCTTCGATCCTGATTGGCAGTGTCGGAGCGGCGATTGCGTATCAGAATGGCCCATCCCAGATGATCGGGACGTTTGACTTTGCCTATGTCGGCTTTTCGGTGATCTGGGGAATTGTCTTCTTTGCCGAAAGCCCGGATGCGCTATCGGTTCTTGGCATTGCGATGATTGTCGGGGCAGGGGGGATATCGCTTCGGCAATGACCGCAATGCGGCTACGTTATCGCATCGCCCAGCGGAATGCGCGTTTAAGCTCGGCTGTGCCGTTGTGATCATACCAGCGACCATGCGCCATAATCACCCGTTCCGGTGCCCAGTCGATCATCTGATTTACCGCCTTGCGAAGACTTTCCTTGTGTCCGGCAAAGGTCATGCGCATATCGCGCGGCGCGCAGCCATCCGGGTCCATCGAGCCAAACATCCGGACCAGCCAGCGCCACACCGGGCTTTTGATCTTGTGGGCCTCGAAATTCTCTATCAGGTCGGTCAGGATCAGGGTGTTTGATTTCGGGTGGTAAAATACCGCCTCGGACAAATAGCCGCCGCGCGCCATCACCTGTTCAATCTCGCCCGCCCATTCGTGTTCAACGCTGTCGGTAAGTTCGGCGTCAAACGATGCCGTCATGCCGACCGATTTCGCCCGTCTGATCACACCCGGCGCACAGAAACTTTGCGCAGCCGGATAGGCCGCCTGCCATTCCGGCACCCCGGCATAATGGATGGTGTTGGGCGCAATCAGACAGGCAACTTCGCCCAGTGCATCAACACGGGCCTTAAGCTCTGCCGTCAAGCGGATCGGTGAATGGATAAACAGCTTGCCTGATGCCAGCCGGATGATCGTCATCCGGGTCGGAAACGGCAGTTTCATGCCGAGATACTGAAACCCGATGACCGGGCCATCCACGATCCAGATATCGTCTCCGACGGCCTTGGGAACGTTTAGCGGATCATAGGTATCAATCGAAAACATCGCGGACCTTTTGGGGATGGGGTCGCTGGCTTTTGGGGTTATTTCACGATCTTGCCGGGGTTGAGCATACCATCGGGATCAATCGCATCCTTGATCGCGCGCAATAATTTCATCTTTTCCGGGCTGGCATAGCGGGCCAGTTCATCAAGCTTCAGCTTGCCAATGCCATGTTCGGCACTGATCGATCCGCCAAGATCGGCAACAATGTCATGGATCAGGCGGTTAAGCGTTTCCCAGCAATCCAGAAACGCCTGCTTTTCCATCTCGACCGGCTGGGTGAAGTTGAAATGGATATTGCCATCGCCGACATGGCCAAACGGGCAGGGGCGAATGCCCGGAATGAAATCACCTGCTGCGGCCATGCCGCGTGTCAGCAATTCCGGCACCCTGGAAACCGGGACCGAAACATCATGCTTGATGCTGCCGCCTTCAAACCCCTGTGCATCGGGGATGCCTTCGCGGATCGCCCAAAGATTGGCACGCTGGGCCTCGGACTGTGCCAATGTCGCATCACTGGCAAGGCCTGCCTCAAGGGCGCTTTCGAGAAGGTCGCTTAGAACCTCGTTCAAATCATCCTTGGGTCGTGACGAAGTCAGCTCGATCATCACATACCAGTCCGAAGGGGCGGCAAGCGGGGCGGATAGCCCCGGCAAATGGGTGATGGCCATATCATGGGCAAAGCCGCACAATAGCTCGAACGCGGCAATCGCATCACCGCTTTCACGCCGCGCAAGCGCCAGAAGATCAAGGGCGGCATCGGGGCTGGGGACAGCCACCCACGCGGTCGCGACATGGCTCGGCTTTGGAAACAGTTTCAGCGTTGCCTTGGTGATAATGCCAAGGGTGCCTTCCGCCCCGATAAACAGATCGCGCAGATCATAACCGGTATTGTCCTTGCGCAGGGATGACAGGCCGTTCCACACGCTGCCATCGGGCAGGACGACTTCAAGCCCCAGAACCAGATCACGCGCATTGCCATAACGGATGACATTCAGCCCGCCCGCATTGGTCGCAAGATTGCCGCCAATCTGGCAGGAGCCCTCCGACCCAAGGCTTAGCGGGAAAAGAAGGTCACGGTCGCTTGCTGCATCCTGCACGGTTTGCAGGATCGCACCGGCTTCGACCGTTGCGGTGAAATCGCGGGCATCGATTTCGATGATCCGGCTCATCCGTTTCAGGTTCAGGATCACCTCGGCGGCATTGGCAACCGCCCCGCCGCATCGCCCGGTATTGCCGCCCTGAGGAACAATCGCAATGCCATGTGTTGCACAGATCGCGACACATTTGGCGACTTCGTCGGTATTGGCCGGATAAAGCACCATGCCTGCATCGCCAGCAAACTTGCCGCGGGCCTCGGCATTATGGTTTGCCAGAATATCGGCCTCCATGCTCCAGCCTTTCGGGCCAAGGGCATCCTGAAGTTCCTTGATCGCGCTGGCGGGCAGGATGTGCATGGGGCTGTTTTCCGCTCGGCTGAGGTTTGGAAGAATTACGGGGTCGGATGAAGGGCGCGGGGCGCGCTGGCGCGTTTCATCCGGTCATTGATCGCAAGCCCAAGACCGTGATCCGGGATCGGCGCAATCGCGATCCCGTCAAAGCGCGGCTGATCGGCCTCGTGCAGCTTGGCAAACAGGTTGGCGGCGGCTTCGCGGTCATCACCGGTTTTCGAAAGCCACAGGACCTTGTCAAACCCCTTGGTCACGCAATCCCCGAATGCCAGCAATATTTCATGGCCGTATTTCTTCTGATCCGGCGCATCGGCATTCAGCCGCACCGGAAGGCCGGGCGCATAATGGCTGGTCAGCATGCCGGGGCTTTTAGGCGCATTGTCGTCCGTTTCGGCCATCACGACGTCGCATCCCAGAACTTGCGCCACCTGATCACGCGTAATCCCGCCGGGGCGCAGCATCACTACCTGATCGGTGGTAAGATCAATCACCGTACTTTCAAGGCCAACCCCGCACGGCCCGCCATCCAAGATCATGCCAATCGCGTTGCCAAGCGATGCCGCCACATGGGCCGCCGTCGTCGGGCTGATCCGCCCGGACCGGTTGGCCGAGGGGGCGGCAATCGGGCGACCGACCGCGCGCAGCAATGCGCGTGCCATGTCATGTGCGGGGACACGCACCGCGATGCTTGGCAATCCGGCGGTGGTCAGGTGCGAAACCGTGCTGTCATCGCGTTTGGGCAAAACAAGGGTCAGGGCACCGGGCCAGAACGCATCGGCAAGCTTATCCGCACGCGCATCAAAAACCGCATGCTGGGCGGCGGCATGGCGGTCAGGAAAATGGCTGATCAACGGGTTGAAGCTTGGCCGTTGCTTGGCGGCAAAAATGCCCGCAACCGCATCGTCATTGGTGGCATCCGCACCCAGCCCGTAAACCGTTTCGGTTGGAAACGCGACAAGCTCGCCCGCGCGCAACTTGGCCGCGGCCTGTGTCAGGGCACCTTCGGAATAGGGGCGGATCGTCAAAGCCGGGGACATCAAGCATTCCATAAAAAATATAGCCTTGTGAAATACCTAGCGACGATAGGGCTTAATGACAAGCTGGAACCGACTTTATCGCTGTTTGGATTGATCGAATGATCGTCCCGGTTTAGGGTGTCGCTCGCAGGAAGAACCCGATGATTGATCCCGGTTCGCACGTGGTGCGTGTCAAAGCCTGCATCCCTGATATCCGGCCTGCTGCAAACACCCGCTCAGGTCCTCAAAACGGTGTAATCCATCGCAAGGAGGGCCTTTTATGCCTTTGCACATGCCATCCATTCCGCCGAAAATTGCCATCCCGCTGGCCCTGATTAATCTGGCGTCATTTGTTTCGCAGATCATCCAGATCGGCGTGATCGATACGCTTTTACCCCTGGCACTGACCAATGCCGGGCTGGGGGAACGGCATGGCGGCATGATGCTGTCGCTTTACTGGATTGCCGATCTGATCGGCGGGTTCTTTGTTGCGGCGGTTTTGCGCAAAACCCATCCCTTCATCCCGCTTCTGATCAGCGGCCTGTCATTTTTCATCCTGATTGTCGTGGTGATGTTTGCGCCGCAATCGGCCCTTGTCCTGCCGGCAACCCTGTTTGCCGGGGTGGGGTTGATCCTGCGGTGGGTGGTGTGTGACGGCTTGATCGTGCAACTGGCGCCGCGCGATAAAATGGGCCGGGTGGTCGGTTTTCATGAAACCCTGATGGGGCTTGGCATTGTTTTGGGGCCGATCCTGATTGGCTGGTTTGGGGATGACGCATTCGTCATGTCGGGCATTGCCCTTGTGGCCGCCATCATTCCGCTTTTCTGTGCCTTTGCCATGCCACGCATTGAAATGGCTTCGACCCAAAAGGGGGCCGGGGCCGTATTCAGGCGCTGGATCGATCATTGGGATCTGGTGCTGATTGCTTTTGTTGCAGGGTTTGTCGAAATCTGCTTTTTGTCGGTCCTGCCCTTGCAATCGCAACGCGATACCGGGCTTGCCGATGCCGGGCTCTGGATGGCGGCAATATTTGTGTTTGGAGGCACGATCTGTCAGCCGCTTGTCGGCTATGTTTCCGATAAAAGCGGCCCGATCAAACTGGCATGGCTATGCTTCGGATTGCTTCTGGCGGGGGCGGTGCCGATGGCGCTTGCAGGCTACGACATCTTTGCCGCCGTCATTCAGTTCGCATTGGGGATCGCGGTGGCGGGGCTTTATACCGCTGCCGTCCTGATCGCGGCCAGTGGCCGGGGGCAGGGATATCAGGTCGGCGTTCTGGTGATCGTCTCGCAAAGCTATACGCTGGGGGCCATTGTCGGCCCGTCGGCGGGGACGTCGCTTCTGGTGATGATCGGAAGCTGGGCCTTGCCGATCCTTGTTCTACTGTCGGCAGGCATATCGGTACTGCTTTTGATGATGCGCCGGACCACACCGGCACCGGGAACCTAGCCCCAAACAGCGCAGAGCCGCCATCAAGATGGCGGCTCCATTTTACGCTCTAGCCCGGTGGTCGCTCCGCGGCAGTGACCCGGACCGCGTCGCCGTGATTCCGGCGGCTATTTACGTCACCTACACTGTGTGTGGCGATGGCGCGATCATCATTCAAATTGCCAAAAATGTCAAGGTTTCTGCGGTCTGGAATGCATCGTGATATGCGCCATATGCAATGCGGCCTGCCTTTGGTGCGCCGCACAAAAGACAAGCCGCTATGATCGTTCTGTTATTCGGATCGCCTACCGCTTCGCGATAGATCAGGATTGGTAGGTCACCGGCACGGATGGGCTGCGTGCGATGAAGAACGGATTGCGGAAATCGGCCTTGCCATAGGCAAACCGAGTCCCGTCCATATTCTCGACCACGCCACCGGCAGCCGCCAGAACCGCATGACCGGCCCCGATATCCCATTCCATGGTCGGGCCAAGCCGCGGATAAAGGTCAGCAACACCTTCGGCCAGAAGGCAGAGCTTAAGCGAACTTCCAGCCGGGCGCAGTTCCTTGACCGCAAGATCACCGAGAAACGCCTTCATCGCGTCGGGATCGCCATGCGACCGTGACCCGACAACCACAACGCCGTCTTCGGGCATGTCGCGCACGGTGATCGCGCGCGTACTGTCGTTACCATCACCACTGCCTTCAATCAGCTTCGCGCCATCCGGCCCGCCGTAATAAAGCTTTTCAATTGCCGGGGCATAAACCACGCCCAGAACCGGGGCGCCCTTGGCAATCAGGGCGATATTGACGGTAAACTCGCCGTTGCGTTTGATGAATTCCTTGGTCCCGTCCAGCGGATCAACCAGCCAGAAGAAGTCGGTATCCCCGTTCACATCGGGAATGTCACCTGCGGCCGCACTTTCCTCGGACACGATTTTGACATTCGGGGTCAGGGCGCGAAGACCGGGCAGGATCACCGCCTCGGCGGCGTCGTCGGCCTCGGTCACGGGGGATGCATCATCCTTCGACCGGACTTCGAAATCGGTGTCATAGATTTTCATCATGGCGGCACCGGCGCGGCGCGCAATTTCAATCAACCCGTTTTCAAGGGCACTGGCATCGGCCGGAAGGGCAATCGTCATGGCAATCTCGTCTGGTTAATCTTTTGCGTGCAAAGGGCATAGGGAATTTTGCCCATCACGTCCAGTAAGACCGTTCCATTATGGCGAGATCACGTTCACTTTCCTGTTCACGTTCATCATTGCCATCACCTGCCCTCAGGATGATATTTCCGGTCACGCCGGTTGACTGACCCGAAACCGGTTGCGATAGCGGGCCGGGGGCACATGGGCGATATCGCGAAACGCGATGCGAAATGTTTCCATCGACTGGAACCCGCATTGCTCGGCAATGTCACCCAGCGGCAAACTGGTTTCTTCAAGCAATTTCATCGCCCGCAATACCCGTTCACGCCGCAGCCATTTAAGCGGAGCCATGCCGGTGCCTTCGCGGAAGCGCCGCAAAAATGTTCTTTCGCTTAGTCCTGAAAAGTCGGCCATTTCGCCGATTTCAATTGGTTCGGCCAGTTTGCCGCGTGCCCAGTCCAGAACGGCTGCAATCGATTTGCCCGGTCGTTCCTGTACCGGTGCTTCGACATATTGCGCCTGCCCCCCATCACGATGGGGCGGCATCACCAACCGCCGTGCGACCACATTGGCAACCTGCGCTCCATGATCGGACCGGATCACATGCAAACAGGCATCAATCCCCGCACTGCTACCCGCCGATGTGATGATCTGGCTGTTTTCGACATATAGAACATCGTCGACAATCTCGATATCGGGATACATCGCGTGCAGCCGGTCGGTATATCGCCAATGCGTCGTCGCCCGCCCGTTTGCCAGCAACCCGCTTGCCGCCAGAACAAACACGCCCGAACAGATGCTTACCAACCGGCATCCGCGGGCATGAGCACGCCTTAACGCATCACAAAGTGCCGCATCAGGCATCACCTCCGCCCCGCGCCAGCCGGGGATGATCACGGTATCGGCATGATCAATCAATTCGACCCCGGCATCGGTCGCCACCCGAAAACCGCCCATCGCCCGGATTTCCGGGTCAATTCCCGCAATCGAACAGCGATACCACGGAAAATCAAATTCCGGCCGGGGCAGGGCAAATGCCTCCAGGGCGATGCCGAATTCAAATGTGCAAAGCCCGTCATAGGCCAGCACCACAACATGATGCAGGGCGTCGGTTGGTTTGATATCTGCGGCACGATGATCGGGCATGACAGGATTTGATTCCGTTAAAATGCGGTTTGGCGAAAAATTACCGAATAATGGCATTTTGGCCACTATCACAAAAAATGGCAATCGTTACGATCATCCCATTACCCATGATGATTGAAAACGGAGCCACCCGAATGAAAAGCCTGATCAATGAAATCGCGCCCGCACCGTCGCATATCGCACGTGCCCATTTTGATGCGATGCTGCAATTTGAAACCGATTGCTGGGATACGCATGCAAGCCTGCAATCCGGGGCCGATGATTTCATCCTTGTCGATGTCCGGTCCCCCGCGCTGTATCACGGCGGCCATATCGAAGGCGCGATCAACATCCCGCACGGCAAGATGACCGAACGCCGCATGGCCGAATATCCCGCCGGTAAAACCTTTGTGGTCTATTGCACCGGTCCGCATTGCAATGGTGCCAACAAGGCTGCCTGTCGGCTGGCCGCCCTTGGCCTGCCGGTCAAACTGATGATTGGTGGTGTGACCGGCTGGATCGACGAGGGGTTCAGCCTGACGGAGCCGGATGCCTGATTTGACGGTAACCACCGCCCGCCAATATGGGCTGACAGGATCGCTGCCTGTCGGCCCATCGTATTCTTTGCCACCGGATCGCACCAATGACGTCATCACCAGTGCCGTATGAAATCCGCACCGCCGTCCCGAATGATCTGCCCCGTCTGATTGACCTGATTGCCGATCACGCGGATATTTTGAACGCCAGAAGGTCAATCGCCCCCATCTGGCCGAAAACCTGCCCCGATATCTGTTTGGCGCGGATGCCCGCCTGAGCGTGATGGTGGCGGGCAGGGGTGGGGAACTGGTCGGCTATGGTGCGGCCAGTATCGAATTCTCAACCTGGAAGGCCGCCTGCTTCCTGCATCTGGATTGTCTTTACCTTGCGCAGCAAAGCCGTGGGGCCGGGCTTGGCGCGCGGATGCTGGCCGCGTTTGAAAATCTCGCACGGCAGCAAAACCTTGGCTGGATGGAATGGCAAACGCCCGACTGGAATATCGATGCTGCCCGGTTTTATGAACGCAATGGGGCACGGGCCCTGCCAAAGCTGCGCTTTGCGAAAACGCTGTCCCACATCCCTAGCCGGTGATCGATTTCTTTAACGCGGCCATCAAATCATCATGCAATGCCAAATGCCCCGGCAGGATCGGGCCATCATCGCCGGTCGGTGAAATACCGGGTTCAATCCTGTTCCGGGCAAGATCGGGCAACAGATTTTCGGTCAGTTCAACCAGAGTGATGGCGGTCGGGACATAGCCGGTTTGCGCGATCTCGTTCCATGCTTCGGCATGGTCATGGCTTGCGAAAAACGGGCAATATCGGGTGCCATCATTGCCGGGGCACAACAGCCAGCCCTTGTCATAAAGCCCCCAAACCCCTTCCCACGCGATCACGCTTTCAATGAAGTAACGATATCGCGCATCACGGGCATTGATGTTGTCTGATCCGGCAATGCTCATGGCATCGGGGTCAGTTGCTGCCAGAAATTCCTGGGCGCGATATCCTTGCCCGATATGCCGCGCGTGACAAACCGTTGGGCGCGCATGCGATCCGACCAGTGATCCGTCGAAAGCCCGGCCTTGCGTTTCAATTGTGCCACGAAATCCGCCGGATCGGGCAATTGCTCCCAGACTTGTGGCAGGAACAAGCCACGATGATTGCCATCCGACAGGATGATGCCATCTTCATGGGGTGTCAGTTTCGCGATCAGATCGGCCTCGTTTTCAAACGGAAAATCACGCGGCGGGGAGAGGACCGAGATCGATAATTCCAGATCGTCATTCAATTCATCTTGGCGAAGGGCTGGAAAACGCGGGTCGCCAAACCCGGCCTTGAAGGCATTTTCACACAGATCCGTCGCCAGATCGCGATGCGCCATCACCGATCCAATGCAGCCGCGAAGCTGGCCGGATTTTTTTAATGTCACAAAGCACGCACCTGGTTGCAGAAGTTCGGGTGAAACCGATGTCGGATCAATGCGAAGCGGCCCGCCATGCGTGATCCCGTGCCAGATCGATTGCCGTGCCAGATCAATCATCTCCGCTCCGTAATCGGCCAGAAGCTTTTCGGTCATGCCGACAAAGCCGCCCGATGATTTGCTCGTCTTTTCATCCTCGCGCATATCCGCTGACCCCGCATAAACCGCCCACGCGCCATAGCCGACAACGCGCGATTTATCGCCTGTCACATCGCCGGAATTGCACATGCCAAGCGTCCTGATCCGCATGCCGCGATTGCGCGCCGATATCAACATGCCCGCAACTGGCAACGCGCCACATGCATCGCCGCTTGTGATGCTTTCGGCGTCAAACCGTTCGATCATTGCACGCGTATTGTCGTCGATGCGTTTGGCGGTATCGTAATCATGAAAATGCGACAGGTCCGATGAAATCACGATCAGGGTTTCCGGCCCGCCCCAAAGGGCCTCGATCACCTCATGCGCCTGCCGTGCAGCACACCGGCTGACCAGCAGGGGCACAATCCCGATATCGGCATCTTCGCCAAACAATCGCTGGATAAACGGTAATTCGATCTCAAGCCCGTGTTCCAGCCGGTGCGCCTCGTCCAGAACCTGTACCTGCGGCCATGCAAGGGCCGCCTGCAACCCGGCCAGATCACAGCGCACATTGCCAATCGGTGTGGCAAACCCGTCCGCCTTGGCAATCGCAATCCCCTGAAATGCCATGCGATGCGCCGGACCAATGATCACGATCCGTTTGACCTTGCCCTTTAACGCCCGAACCGTGGCAAAACCCAGACCGGCAATCGCGCCCGAAAACATCAGCCCGGCATGGGGCACAATGATTGCCTTGGGGATTGGCGTATCATTCTCCGTCTGGCTCTCGACCGCCGCATGGATCAACCCGTCAATCTCGCTGCGCAACATATCGGGTGCAGCGGGATAAAACGTTCCGGCAATGGCTGGCGGGCGGATGATGGTCATGACGTTTCCAATGATGGGCTTTCTTTGAAAAAGATAGCGATCAGGACTACATATTGAAAGGACAAGCTAACAATCGTGAAGTCCCGTCAGGGTCCAAAACGCCATGAATGTCACGACCCCGCAAATCGATAGCGTTCCCGGCCGCTACTGGCATCATCTTGAGGATGGTCGTATCCAGTGTGATGTCTGCCCGCGTTTTTGCAAGCTGAAGGACGGGCAGCGGGGGCTGTGCTTTGTCCGGGCGCGCGAGGGTGATCAGGTGGTTTTGACCACATGGGGCCGGTCATCGGGCTTTTGCATTGATCCGATCGAGAAAAAGCCGCTCAACCATTTTCTGCCCGGGACCCCGATCCTGTCCTTTGGTACGGCGGGCTGCAATCTGACCTGCAAGTTCTGCCAGAATTACGAGATTTCCAAGGCGCGTGAAATGGACAGGCTGGGATCGCTTGCGACGCCTGAAATGATTGCCAGAACGGCAAAGGAATATGGCTGTTCGGCAGTCGCCTTTACCTATAACGATCCGGTGATTTTTCTGGAATATGCGGTGGATGTGGCGCAGGCCTGCCGGGAGGCCGGCATTCGCACCGTTGCCGTCACGGCGGGTTATATCGGGGATAAAGCCCGCGAGGAATTTTTCCGCCATATGGACGCGGCCAATGTGGACCTTAAGGGCTTTACCGAGGATTTCTATCACAAGCTTTGTTCTGCCCATCTGTCCGATGTTCTGGAAACCCTGAAATACCTTAAACATGAAACCGGGGTGTGGTTCGAGCTGACCAATCTGGTGATCCCCGGCGAGAATGACAGTGACGCGGAACTCGATGAAATGACGTCATGGGTGGCGGGTGATCTTGGCCCCGATGTGCCAATGCATTTCACCGCCTTTCATCCCGACTGGAAAATGATGGATCATCCGCGCACCCCGCCCGCGACCCTGATCCGGGCGCGCGAGATCGCGATGAAAAACGGCATTCGCTATGCTTATGTCGGCAATGTTCATGACAAGGCGGGATCAAGCACCTTTTGCCATAACTGCGGTCACATCCTGATCGGGCGGGACTGGTATCAGTTATCGGACTGGAACCTTGATGCGCAGGGGGCCTGCACCCAATGTGGTACCCATTGTGCGGGTGTGTTCCAACCGCGTCCCGGCACATGGGGGCCAAAGCGCCAGCCGGTGCGTCTGGCCGTGCCAACTGCGGGTTCGGCACCACCATCCTGATGGTGTTTTTGCTTCCATTTCGGGCAAAGCAGGCTAAATTGCCGCCAGTTTCGTTTGGACCCAAAATCACCCCATGAAAATCCGCAAAGCCAGCACCTCTGACGTCAGTGCCATTTTCGCCATCCGAAGCCGGGTGCGCGAAAACCATCTGTCCGTCGATCAACTGGCCGAACGCGGCATTACCAAGGCCGCCTTTGGCAAATGGATTGCTGATGGCTATGGCATGTGGGTGGCCGATCTGGACGGTGCTGCTGCGGGCTTTGCTATCGCCATCCCGCACGAGGCAACATTATGGGCGCTGTTCGTTGATCCCGATTTCGAAGGTCGCGGGGTGGGCAGGGCACTTTTGCGTGTGGCCGAGGAATGGCTGTTTGCAAAAGGTTGCAACGATATATCCCTGACCACCGATGCCGATCCCAAAATCCGCGCGCATGGCTTTTACGAAAGCCACGGCTGGCACTGCACCGGCGATGCGGACAAGGGGCAGGTCGAATACATCAAATCCAACCCGACCCTGTCGCTGTTTGATTTTGGTTAACGCCGTTCACTTCACCGGAATGCCGCGTGTCTTTTTCTGGCTTGGTCCCAGCAGGATCGGCGCATAACCGATCAGAAACGCCAGCCATCCGCCAAGCCAGCATAAAGTCGCCGCCGCCAGTACCGGAAGGTAAGCATCCGGGAACTGCCCGACCAGAAGCCGCAGCACGGTCGAAATCCACACCAACCCGAATGCCGCATTCAGGGCAAGGCTTGCGCGCAATTCCCGCCCGGTATGGCCAAGGGCTGCCCGCCCACCAATCGCGATGATCATGCAGGCCATCGCCCCGCCGGTAAGCCCGTGCAGGGCATCACGCGCCGCAATCACATCCGGCCAGATATGGGCAATGCCAAATAATGCCAACCCGGCCGGTACCCAGAAATAGGCGAAATGCAACATCGCCACCAACGGATCACGCAGCGTCAGATGTCCGCGCCAGCGCGCCATGCGGAACCCGTGCAGGGTGGCCGTAATCAGCAACGCCGCGCCAAAGATGATGCCATCCGTATCCACCATCCCGATCACGATGGTGATGGCAAGGGCGGCAAGGCAGGCACCGTCAAAACGCGTAAACATCACCGGCATCGCGGCATCCGGCTGTTCGCGTTGCAGCCAGTTGCGCGTAAAGGCCGGAATGATCCGCCCGCCAATCAGGGCGATCAGAAGCACGATCAGCAAAATCGCACTTTGATAAATCACCACCGGGTCAAGCGCGATCAGGCCAAGAGCACTTGCGATAAACACCCCGTCGAAGGCGGTGATCAGCCCAAGGATGCCGAGGATCTTAAGGTTGCGGTAATTTCGCCCCAGCACAAGCTCCCGCCCGGCAATCACGATAAGGGCGATGAAATAGCCAAGGCCGCCAATGATGGTCATGGCGGGGGCCAATACCTCACCAAAGCCAATCGCCAGCCGCGCGATAAGCCAACAGGCGGCAAGCACCATCAGCAACCCGCCCGAAACCCCCGGCCGCCCCGTCCAGTTGGCGATCGCGGTTAGCAGGAACCCGCCAATCGCCGCCCCGCCAAAACCGAAAATCATTTCATGCCCGTGCCAAAGCGACGGCGTACCAAGCGACGGTGTCGCCACCCCATGCGCCATCCCCGCCACCCACCAGACCACGGCCACAACCGCAATCAGTCCGGCAAACAGAAACATCGGGCGAAACGCGCCGCTCCAGAATGGATGTGGTACGGCGGCAGGTTCGGAGATCGAGATCGGCGTGGTTTTGGCATTCATCATGGCACCAAGGCAAAGGTTCGAATGCGTCATAATAGCGTCCCGCCATTCCGCCGCCTTGATATCGCGCAATTCGTGAAAAATGTCGGGGCGACGGTCTTCTCTTTGCAATATCGGTAAAATCCCGCAGGTTTTTGAGCAATAAGCCTTTTCTTCGCCATTTAACGCGCTAGATTAGGGAAAGCATTCCAGCATCGGCGGGCTTGCCGGTGCAGACCCCACACATGCCCGAAACATGACAGGAGCCTTTTTTCATGAAGATCACGTTTTCTGATCTCGCCATCCCGACCTCGGGCGCTGTGATCGCCTTTGCCACCGATGGCGGCGATCTGATGCCAAGTGCCGTGGCGCTGGACGAAGCAACCGGCGGCGCACTTGCCAAGGCGATCAAGGGATCGACCTTCAAGGGGAAGGCAGGGCAAAGCCTGCAGCTTCTGGCACCGGCCAATACCGATCTTTCGCGCATCATCGTGTTCGGGATTGGCAAGGAAGCCGAGTTTGACGTGATCGCGGCCCAGAAGCTTGGTGGCAATGTCACCGTGCGCGCCCTTTCGACCGGCGAAAAAGACGTCACCGTCCTGTTTGACATGGAAGGCATGACCTGTGATTTCGCAACCGGTGCGATGCTGCGCGATTATCGTTTCGATAAATACCGCACCACCGAAACCAAGGAAGACAAACCGGTCCTGAAATCCATCGCGATTGCCGCGCGCGATCACAAGGACGCCAAAAAACAGTTCGACAGTGCCAAAAAGGTCGTCGAAGGTGTGTTCCTAACCCGCGATCTGGTGTCGGAACCGGCCAATGTGCTGTATCCCGAAAGCTTCATGAAAGAAGTCAGCGCGCTTGAAAAGCTCGGTATCGAGATTGACGTGCTTGACGAAAAGGAAATGAAAAAGCTTGGCATGGGGGCGCTTCTGGGCGTGGCGCAGGGTTCGGCGCACAAGCCTTATATGGTTGTCATGCGCTGGAACGGTGGCAAGAAAAAGGACGCACCGGTCGCCTTCGTTGGCAAGGGCGTGACATTCGATACCGGCGGTATTTCGATCAAACCGGCTGCCGGCATGGAAGACATGAAATTCGATATGGGCGGGGCCGGTGTGGTTTCTGGCCTGATGAAGGCATTGGCCGGGCGCAAGGCGAAAGCCAACGTGATCGGCGTGATCGGCCTTGTTGAAAACATGCCATCCAGCACGGCACAGCGTCCGGGTGATGTTGTGACCTCGATGTCGGGCCAGACCATCGAAGTCATCAATACCGACGCCGAAGGCCGCCTTGTGCTGTGTGATGCCCTGACCTATGTGCAGGAAAAATACGATCCGAAACTGATCGTCGATCTGGCGACGCTTACCGGTGCGATCATCATTGCCCTTGGTCATGAAAATGCCGGGCTGTTTTCCAACAATGATGAATTGTCCGCCCAGATCACCAATGCCGGTCTTGCGGTTAATGAAACCGTCTGGCGTCTGCCGCTGTCGAAGGCCTATGACAGCCAGCTTAAATCCGACATTGCCGATATGAAAAACGTTGGCGGCCGTCCGGCCGGTTCCATCACGGCGGCCCAGTTCCTGCAACGCTTCATCACCAAGGATCGCCCGTGGGCGCATCTTGATATCGCCGCCATGGCCTGGGCGACGAAGGATAGCGAAGTCACGCCAAAAGGTGGCACCGGCTATGGTGTACGTCTGCTTGATCGCTTTGTTGCGGACAATCACGAAGCCTGATTTCACGGCGGTTTGACCACAAACTTGCGGGGCAGGGTGATGATCACCTTGCCCCGTTTTCATGTTCGCGATAGAAATCGACCATGGCTGACATCTGGTTCTATCATCTGACCGCGTCCCCGCTGGAACGTGCATTGCCGACCCTGCTGTCCAAGACATTGGAGCGGGAAAAACGTGCTGTCGTCATGACCGGGACCGAGGAAAGGATCGAGGCGCTCAATACCCTGCTTTGGACCTATGACGCCGCAAGCTGGATGCCCCATGGATCGAAATCCGATGGTGATCCCGAAATGCAGCCGGTCTGGCTGACATCCGATGATGAAAATCCCAACGGCGCACAATTCCTGTTCCTGACCGACCGCGCGATGAGTGACAAAATCGCAGATTATGAACGCGTCATCATGCTGTTTGACGACCGCGATCATGAAGCGGTGGCCGAGGCCCGAACCCGCTGGAAAGACTGGAAAGACGCCGGGCACAAGCTGTCTTACTGGCAGCAGACCTCGCAAGGCGCGTGGGAAAAAAAGGCCGAAAGCTGATCGGCTTTTACTATGCTTACGGCGTGCCCGTCCCCGATGTCACATCCTCAAACAGGATTTCCACCAGCGCCTTGGTGACGTCATTCTGGCTTAGTTTCCCGTCCGCCATTTCATTGATTGCCGGGAAACTGTCCGCCGACAGGGCAAACAGCTTTGTCTGGATTTCAGATGCCCGCACCGGCCAGTCCGGATCGATTTGCGCCAACCCCAACAACATCGCACGCGCCATCTGATCGGCATTCCCGCTTTTGATCGCGTCCTGTACCTGCGGGATTTGCTTGGCCTCGGACACGGCAACGTCAAGTGTTGCCAAAAGGTCGGCCAGTGCCTTTGCCTGAATCTGAATATCGGTCACCGGATAGTTCTGCTCGATATCGCGCAATGGGGCGACGGCGGCCGATGTGCCGTAACTCGACAGATAGGCAATCGCCCCGCCCAACTGCCAGCTTTCCCAGTTCTTCCAACTTCCCTTGCCAAGATCTTCGATCATTGGCGTAGCGATGGTGCCCTGATAACGGCAAAAGATTTGACTGACCTCGTTTGGGGTTGGTTTGGCGGCAACATCTTGCGCCCGGTCTGAGACCAGCGTGGTGATGTCGGTCAGGGCCTGTTGATAATCGGTTTGCGCCGTCATCATTCTTCTCCTTGCAAATCATTGACAGCATCAACCGTCAAGCGCCGTCCACCAGTTGTTAAAGCGTGCATTTCCAAAGGCTACCTGACCATTAAAAGGCGCGCGCGTTTCATTGGTGCCGCAATGAATTTCGCCATGATGGGCGTGATAGTAATCCCAATCGTCGATAAAATCGCAAGCAAGGCCGTTACCAATGGCTACGATTTTTTGCTCAAGATCGCGTTCGAACAGGTCATAACCATTATTGGCTACTGTATTATCGACAACCCAAGGTCCAAATGGCTTGGGAATAAATAAATGATCATTGCCGGAAAACAGATTGGGCATGTCGCCCGTTAGGGCAGAGCTGCGAAATCCGCTGTTCCTGCCGGGATAGATATTGAAACCACCATCGGCACCCGTCCAGATACTGATTTTGTCAGTTAGTCCAAATGCACCATCAATACGGGTTTCGGGGATGAAGATCACCGGAACTTTGATGATGTCGGCATTGCTAAGGTCAAAGGCGCTTTTCATCTTATCGACATTGTCGGTGATGACTTTTTCTACACCGTCAATATTCCATGTTCTGAGTTGCTGATAGCTGTAGGCGTTGGCCTCCATGACCGGAATGCCCCAATACATCGGGACAACACCATTACCAAGAAAGTCGGTGATGGTAGCCGATGCATCGGCTGTTCCAGGGGCAGGCAATCCGGCAAAATTTGCTGTGGCGTTACCCGGTGAATGTGGAGGACGGGCAAGCAATGTGGCATTGCCATGTGCGACTTGATTGTCGCGCATGATCTGATAGGCGGTTGCTGGGCTTGCAACCAAAAGCTTCCATCTTTTGTAAGGATTTCCCGGATTGTTGGCTTTCACGAATGTCATCATCTCATCGACATGGCCGACCCTTAGCCAATCGACATTAAGGACGATTGGGGCTTGCATGTTTTGTGCGGCAAGAAACTGACGGCTGCTGTTATCAAGGGTGCTTTCGCGATGGTGGCCGTAATAAATGCGCCCGAAACGGTAATCGGTTGTGCCGATCAAGTGGGATTTCCGTACGGGAGGTGTGACGCTGATATTGCCGCCGGAATTACCATCATTGATGGCATCGGCGGTGCCAACGGCGGGGTAAAACACGCCGATATCGTGATTCAGCAATGTTTGATAGACCCAGTTTTGCAGGTGGTGCCAGCGATGGGCTTTCATAAAGACGTCTTGGCGTTCTATGCCCCCGCCATTGCCAGGCCAGGAACTGTAACCCGATACCATGGTATCGCGTAGCCATTGATCCGATGCTGCTGTTGGCAATCCAGGTTTGCCTGCTGCTGTAAAGTTGTTCCATGCATTGCCGTTGAGATAAGGGACATTGGTTTGGGGGGCGATTGCCGGTGTAGCGGCTGTCAGTGGATATGGTGTGTTTTCTGCTGCTGCAGCAGCAGCCAAGCTCTGAAGAAAATCATCGTCGTTGGAATGTTCGACATAGATGCGAGTCACTGTCTGTTGGTGATGGTTCGCGATCCAGCGTGCGGCAATTACGTGCTCGATGAAAAAATATGCAGGAATGTCCGGGCCGCTGACTTCGGGCTGAATACCTAAAAGGCTGATAATGGCGCGACCGCTCTCAAAACCTTGACCTGCAAAACGCACAGCTTCGATCCCATAGGTCTGTTCTGCGCCGACAGTGGCTATATCTTGTGGAATCTCGGTCGCGACGGTTTCCGGGCCAAGAACTTCGACACTGTTATTGGCAATACCGTCAAATATGCGGAAATGGCGGTTGGCCGCTGCCTCGCCGGCTACGGCTGGGCTGATCCTGAGGCGCAGAGCCCATCCGGGTGGAACGATCGCCGGCGGGCCGAATGATTGCTGGATGATTTTCAGGTGCGCTATGCCGCTATCAAGGTCGTTATCGCCATTGACGTGATTGTCCTGATTGTCGGTATAGCCCGCACCGGTATTGCCACCATCTTGATTGCAATTAACCGGAATGATGGCGCCGGTGCCATTGGGGCCAAACCGGATATTTTCCGGTGTTCTGTGTCCCTGGCGGCCGATAGCGATATCGACGGTTCCGTCGCGGTTCCGGTCGCTGTGCAGGCTATAGAATATCACACTGAGGTTTTTGGCGTTGGTTGCATTGCCTGCAACGTTGATATTGGCTTCGTTGATTGGCGCAAAACCTGCGCCCGTAACTTTTAAATCCCAAGTGCCATTGGCGATGGCAAAGGTATGTGTTTTGGTTCGTGCCTGCGGTGTGAAGGTAAGTTCGCACGCTTGTTGGGGATGATCCGCCGAGGTCAAAGAGATTCTGACGCGGTTGAATGAGTAATTTCCATCGGGGGCAGTAAGCTGGACGGTGTAGTTTGCCATGACGTCCTCAGCGGCTGGTAGGGGCGGGTGATGGGCTGTCATTCATTGCATCGGCCAACAGAAGCCGTGCCTGAAGCGCGTTGTTCAGAATGGCAATCCGGTCATCGATGGTGCCAAGCCCGGTATCTTTCAGGATCGCACTGGCCCACGGCTGGTTGCTGATATCCGGGCCGCCGGTGAATTGGACGGTGGCGTAATCGGTAATCCCGTCCGGCGTTTTGACGCCAAGCTTGATCGCGGCATCTCCGGCGGCCTTGCTGGCAACCGCCAGACTGTCGGCGTCATATCGGGCAACCGCATCGGGAATGGTGATCTGCAAATAACCGGGCAGCGACGCGATCACATCGTTAAGCGATGGCACCGGTGAAGGAGTGGGGGATGGTGTCGGTGTTGGCGTGGGTTGCGGTTTGGGACCGCAGGGCGATGTCGGCAGGGCAGAAACCGCCTGTGATTCCTGCATCATCAGTTTCGCAACCTCGTCAGCAAAGCGCTTTTCGGCCTGAAGGCGGCTGGCAGCGCTCGCATCGAATTTCTGTTTGCTCATGATGCTCAGCGTCTTGAGCCGCTCGGTATCCTGCGCGCCAAATGCCGCGAGAAGATTGCCAACCTGCGGGGCGGCGTCGCCAATGCGCTGCGACAATGCCTTGGCATCCTTGCCGCTGCCTGCTGCAATAAGGGTATCGCCATCGCGCGCAAGGCTCTGGTCATTGCTGATCTGCGCATTCAGGCTTTCAAGCTGCTTGGCGGTGCGAATGTCGATCCTGCTGCCGGTGATGGTCACATTGGTCGGGTATTGCGCCAGTGTTCGGGCAAGGTCGCTGATCCTGTCGGCATAAGCCATTTGTCCGGTCCCGCTTTGGTGAAGACGTCCTATGACGCGTGCAGGCGTGGTTTGTGACGGGCGGGATTAATACAAATATTCCCTGTTGATTATTTCGATCTCATGTAAGCCATGCGTAAATTGCATGCGCATCGGGATTGATGAATGACGTTCGGTTCGCTATACATGTCATATCGAACGCGCCGATTTGCTCCTCAGCTTGCGGGCGCGATAAAAATGCGGCTAAAGCGAGAGGGCGTGCACGCTCCGACATGTACGACCGCCTCGGGAATAGCCGCGGCGGTTTTTTTATGTTCGGAAAAGGTTGGGATCCATGATCAGGCTCTCGAACGTCCAGAAGACTTACCCCGCACGGCGCGGAAGCCCGGCGCATACCGCGCTGCACGGCATCAATCTTGATATCGCAGCCGGTGAAATCGTTGGGGTTATTGGCAGGTCTGGTGCGGGAAAATCCACACTTATTCGCTGCATCAATCTGCTTGAAGTCCCGACAGCGGGCAGTGTCATCGTTGATGGCACCGACGTGACGCAACTGGCAAAACGCGATCTGCCGCTGTTTCGCCGTCAGCTTGGCATGGTGTTCCAGCATTTCAATCTGCTGTCATCGCGCACGGTTTACGACAATATCGCCCTGCCGCTTGAACTGGCCGGGGCCAGCAAGGCGGAAATTGCCGCCGCGGTTGATCCGTTGTTGCCGCTGGTCGGGCTTGAAGACAAACGTGACCGTTATCCCGCCGAACTTTCCGGTGGTCAGAAACAGCGCGTTGGCATTGCGCGTGCGCTTTCAAGCAATCCCAAGGTCGTTCTGTGTGACGAGGTCACATCCGCCCTTGATCCGGAAACCACCCGCCAGATCCTCAGCCTGCTGCGTGACATCAATAAACGCCTTGGCCTGACCATGGTGGTGATCACCCATGAAATGGCCGTGGTCAAACAGCTTTGTGACCGGGTGGCGGTCATGGATGGCGGCGTGATTGTCGAGGAAGGCAAGGTTGACGCGATTTTCGCCAACCCGACCCACGCCACGACCCAATCGCTTCTGGCCGATGAATTCCTTGATTACCCGACGCGGCCGAATGCGGCTGCGAACGCGAATACCGGGCAGGAGGCTTAATCATGTTTGCAACACTTGCACCGATCCTGCTTCAGGCAACGCTTGAAACCTTTTCGATGGTGATTTCGGCCCTTGTGCTGGGCACGACATTCGGTTTGCCGATCGGGGTGATCCTGGCGACATCCGGGCGCGGCGAACTGTTCGAAGCCCCGCTGTTCCAGAAAATCATCGGTCCGATCGTCAATGCGACCCGGTCCGTCCCCTTCATCATTCTGGCCGTGGCAATCATTCCGTTCACCCGTCTGGTGGCGGGAACCTCCATCGGTACGGCAGCGGCGATTGTGCCCCTGACGGTGGCGGCCATTCCGTTCATCGCACGCATCATCGAAGGTGCTATCCGCGAAGTTGATGGCGGCCTTGTCGAAGCGGCCCAGGCCATGGGGGCGCGCCCGTTTCAGGTGGTGACAAAGGTGCTGCTGCCCGAAGCATTGCCGGGCATCATTCACGGCCTGACCTTAACCGCGGTAACCCTGATCGGTTATTCGGCGATGGTTGGCGCGGTCGGTGCTGGCGGGCTTGGCGATCTTGGCATTCGTTACGGTTATCAGCGTTTCCGCCCCGATGTTATGGCGGCAGTTGTCATCACCCTGATTGTGGTGGTGCAGATGGTGCAAAGCCTGGGCGACTGGCTGGCGCGCAAGGCTGATAAACGTAACATCTGATCACTGTTTTCGTTTCTTCATCTTCTTTGAATTCCCGCAAAACACCACAGTAAACAAGGAGTTTTACCATGCGGTTTCTGCTTAAACTGACGGCTGCTGCCGTTCTGGCCGCCGCCCTGACCGGTCAGGCGCTGGCGAACGAGAAAATCAAGATCGGCGTCACCCCGGGTGCGCACGAAGAAGTCATGGAACAGGTCGTCAAGGTCGCGGCCGAAAAGGGCCTTGATATCGAAATCATCAGCTTCTCGGATTATGTCATTCCGAACCAGGCGCTTGATGATGGCGACCTGCAGGCCAACAGCTTCCAGCACAAGCCTTACCTTGATAACCAGATCAAGGATCGCGGTTATGACCTTTCGGTGGTCGGCTATAACATCCTGACCCCGATGGGCATCTATTCCGACAAGATCAAGGATCTGAGCGAGCTTAAAGATGGTGCCGAAGTCGGCATTCCGAACGATCCGACCAATGGCGGTCGTGCGCTTCTGGTCCTTCAGTCCGAAGGCCTGATCAAGGTTGATCCGGCGGTTGGCCTTGTCGTCAGCCCGCTTGATGTCATCGAAAACCCGAAAAACATCAAATTTGTCGAACTTGATGCGGCACAGCTTCCCCGTTCGCTGGCTGATCTGGATGCCTCGGCGATCAACACCAACTACGCGCTTGAAGCCGGTCTGAACCCGATCAAGGATTCAATCGCGATTGAAGGCAATGACAGCCCGTACGCCAACGTGATCGTCACCCGCACCCAGGACAAAGACGCGCCGTGGGTCAAAACGCTGGTTGAATCCTATCACGATGATGCAATCCGTGAATTCATCGAAACCAAATATGAAGGCTCGGTCCTGCCGGTTTTCAAAATTTCTGAATAATCCCCGCGATTATTCATAAAAAATTGCGCCCGCGCTCGGATCAGAGCGCGGGCGCTTTTTTTATGTGTAGGCATATGCACGATTTAACGCGGTTCAACCATATCGCTGATCGTGTACGATACCCGGTTTCTGATCCTCTCAGACATAAAACCAGTTTAGTCCTGATCTCCTTTTGGTGGCTCTGGCGGCACATTTTCGGCGATTTCCCCGCTCTCATGATCGTTTTCGGGGCTGGAGCCGTTTTGGCGTGCCAAAAGGCGCTGATAGAACAGCCCGACACAGATCAGAACGACGCCAAGCCCGATAAAGGACAGCGCCCGCCAGATGCCTTCAAGGCCCGACATATCAAACAAGAACGCCTTGGCAACCGCCATAAAGACAAAGGCCGCCGATGCCATGCGGACATGCAGTGATCCGCGCCACAACCCATTGGCCAAAAGCGCAATCCCAAAGCCCAGCCACGCCGCGGAATAGCTGTAAAGTTCCGGCGATGTCCAAGGCTGATACATGCCGATATAACCGCCGTGGAAGAAATGGCGGATTTCAAAGGTGATCCAGCAAAAGGCCAGAAGGATCGATAGAACCCCCGCCGTCCGGCGATAGCTTTCCGGTTTGCCCCCCGAAAGCCGGGTCGCCAGAAGGCCGGTCAGGATCGCGGGCAGCAGATAGGCCGAAAGCAGCAGGTTAAAGAACAGGCCATTGCCGACAAACTCGCCACTCATCAACGGGTTGAGCAACAGCAGGTTTAGCATGCCGAGCATGAAGAACCCGGCAAAACCAAGCCCCAGAATGCACCGCGACATCACCGGGCTTGCCAGCGACCGGTCAAGCCGCTGCAAACCGATTGCCGCCGAAAGCGCCAGAAGGGATTGAAGGCTCCATTCCATCAGGGTATCGGGCACGGTATGGAAAATACCCTGATTGGTGGCGTGATGCAGGATCACGGCACCGGTCGCAAGGCTTGCGAAAATCGCAAGTCCCTCGAAAACAAGGCGATGGCGCACATCGCCCGATTGGCGAAGCATCCAGACGCAGGCCCAGAATGCCAGTGCCGGACCGCCATAGCCCCACAGCAATGCATTGAAAACCGGTGTGGTGCCAAGCTGATCAGCGGGAACAATGGTCGGCTGCCAGAAGATCGTCACAAGAACCAGACCGGCAATGCCAATGGCGGTTTTGGCAAGCCCCGGGAGGGGCCAGCGCCCGCCAACCCAGATCGTCGTAACCGCAATGGCGGCAAGCCCTAGCGGCAGCCAGCCATCCCCCAGCAGGATGAACATCGCGGTAGCAATCATGCCGATGGTGCCCACCGTATAGGTGGCAAGCGCCCCGTCCCGGCCATGTGCGGTGGCGGGCATTCTGCGGTCGATAATGCTTAAGGCACCAAGGAACCCTGCCGCCAGCGCAAGGGCAAAACCGCCAAAGAACATATCGACATCAAGAATATCACTACGCCAGAGCGCAATCAGGAACAGCCCGATCGGGCCCGCTACCCCGGCAACCGCCATAAACAGGCGGGCGGTTGAAAATACCGCCCCGGCAAAGCCACCAAGACCAAGAATCAGGCCAAGCCCAAGCCCGGTCAGAAGGAAGGATTGCGTATCGGGCAGGACGGAAAATTTATCAATCGCATCGGTGATAATCGGCTGATCATACAGCAGCGGATCGATGGAAAGACGGATATCCCAACCCAGATAGCCAATCAGTGCCAATACTGGCGCACCAAGTGCAACCGGCCCCAGAACCGGGAACAGGGCCGCCGTTGCCAGCAGCAGGGCCAGAATGATCATCAGGGTCGCGGTGCCGGTCGCATCAAACCCGCTGTGATGAAGCAGATAAATCACAAGCCAGCCATTCCCGGCGACCATAAGCGACGATTTCCAGTCGATGCGTTCGGGAACCCGGGCGGGATCGCGGGGGTAAATGCCAATGGCATAGGTCGCAATCGCGGCCAGCAGAATTGCAATATCATAAACCGCAAGCGACGCCCCCATATCGGCCGGGGCGGCAAAGGCCAGAAGATGGCCCCAGACAAAACCCGCAATCGCGGTTGTCATGGCAAACCAGTGCCAGCCACGCAATCGCGCAATCCCATAGCTGCCCGCCGTGATGATCAAACCGTAAAAGGCCAGAACCCAAGGGGCGGGTTCACCCGACTGCACCATAAACGGCACGATGTAACTGGCCAGAAGCCCGGTCGATGCCACCAATGGCCCCTGCAAAAGCGAAAGTGCCAGCGTGCCCAGCGCCACAAGCGCCATCAGGACAAAGGCCATCGCCGGGCCGATCATGCCATAAAGCATATGGGCCGAAAAAACCGTGGCAAAGGCCGTTGTTGTCCCCGCAAGGGTCAGAATGCCCGGAATATAACCGGCATTATTGCCGGTCTTGGCCGCAAGCAGGGCGGGCTGACGGCGAAGATATTCGCCACTGCCAAACAGGGCCGCGGCAAACAGGGCCGCAAGCAGAATGCGTACCAGCGGGCTGAGTAGACCGGCCTCAATGGAATAATGCACAAGGAAAATGCCGCCAAACACCAGCGCGATGCCGCCAATCCACACCGCCCAGCGCGTGCCGATCTTTTCTTCAAAGCCGATGGCGCGTTTTGGGGCTGCTTGCGGCACGGTGCGTTGTGGTCTTGGCGCGACCGCCGCCGGTTTTGCTGGGTGGGCGGGTGTGTCGGTCTTGGCCGGTCTTGCCTGATCAGCAGGATCAGCCACGTCGGCTTTTGCCGTTTTATCCGGTGGGACCGCAGCAGGTGTGACCAAAGGAGCCGGAGGCACCGGCAGACCGGCTTTCAAAAGCCCGATCTGTTGTTCCAGCATTTGCAGTTTCTGTTTGAAACCGCGTATCCGGAAAAAAGCGATGATGCCCATGATCGCGCCGACCAATATGGTCAGGCTGAAGACACCTGTGAAAAACAGCTCCATGTAATCCTCTTTTTCGCATTGCTCGTGCGGGGGCGGATTTTTATCCGCGATTATTTCCGCCATCATAGCGCGAAAAAGCGAATTGTCTTGTCTTTACAGGAGTGTATGGGATTGCGCCCGTTTGGCCGCGGCAGAGGGATATTCATGGGTATTGCCCCGCAACACCGACACGGGGGGCAATACCCGTAAGGCAAATGTCAGACCAGCCCGATCAGTGACAGCAGGAATGCACCGGTTTGTAATCCTCGTACTGATCATGCAGCTTGACCCAGTCCATGACCCCGTCCTCGTTACGGCCAAAGGGTGTCATGTCGAGGAAGGCGTGCGCCCCGATCAGGGCATCACCCGCACGGGCATAACTTGAATAGGTGTGGAAAATCTCGCCGGTTTCGGGATCGCGGACAAAGACGCTTTCGCCGTGAAGGTCTTCCATCTTGCCGGTATAGGGCGCGTAATTATAGGTCGCCTTGCCGGCCTTGACATCATCGGGGCGAAACGACGCATCAAAATCGTAATTGAAGTCCGAACCCGCCGAGGAAACCCACGTGAAGTCCCAGCCCATGCGCTTTTTGAAATCCTGAAATTCCGCAAGCGGCGCCCGGGAAGCAGCAACCAGCGTCACGTCATGGTGTTTGAGATGCAGGTTGGCACCGTCAAAATGGTCGGCTAGGAACGAACAGCCCACACAGCCCTCTTTCCAGCCCGGTCCAAACATGAAGTGATAGACGATTAACTGATTGCGGCCGTCAAACAGATCGGCCAGCGATTTTTCACCGTCCGGCGTGTCAAAGACATACTCCTTGTCGACCCGCACCCATGGCAGGGTCCGGCGTTCCTCGCACAGGCGGTCATAGGCGCGCATATGTGCCTTTTCCCGTTCCAGATGCGCCTTGCGGGCATCAAGCCATTCCGCGCGAGAGACGATTTCGGGGCGTTTCATCATATCCTCCTTGTTGATCGGATGGCGGCGCTGATCAGAAGGCATGCAAAGACAGTCGTGCCGGGGAAGGTCGGTGGGCAATTCAAACTTGTGTCGGGACCGGTCGGGTTTCTGGCCGGTCCCGGCTTACATTCCCTTGCAGGCGTGTTTTTGCATCTCAGCGGCAGTGCCGGTTTTAAGATTGCAGTTGGCATAGACAAAATTGTCGCTACCGGCATCGGTGCGGCGTGACGCATCGGGTCTGCCGTGGTCCCAAATCGTGCGTTTAAGTGACCAGTCGACCTTTGCGGTGCCGCATTCTGTAGTCCATTCGGGGGAATTTTCCGACCCGTGGCGTTCCGCCACGACTTCGGCCCCGAACCAGTCAGCCAGACGGGCAATCCGTTTATTGTCGCTTGCCGTAACGCCCATGATCGACGCAAGATCAAGCTCGCGGAAACCAAAGGCGATCATCATCGTGCTGGCCTCTATGGCGGCGCGGTAACGCCCCCAATGGCTCGGTGACAGCTCGATCCCGAAAATTGCGCTATCTCCCGGCAGGTCCTTGCCACGCAGGCCGACACATCCCAGAAGATCGCCGGACGATTTATCAAAAATCCCGACCTGGAAATTGCGCCGCGGGCGTTCTTCCTGCCATGCCAGGAACCGATCAAACAGCGCACTGCTGCTCGCACGGGTGCGGTCATTATCCGCGGTGCCGTAAAGGGCGCGATACCGTTCATCCATCTGATAGGCGACAAAGGCCGCCCGGTCCGACGGCGCGAAATCGCGCAGGATGAAACGTTTGCTTTCAAGTCTTGGGGGGAGTTCCGGACTTCGCATTGTGACTACTCCACAGTTCCGGCGGCGCAGGCTGCCTGTTTCAGGGCCGGGTCAAGCGCAGCATCGCTTTTTGCGCCTTCCGCCCCATCATCGTTATTTGTGTCACAACGGGCATCGCGCAACGCGATCAGGGTGCCAATGGCCGACAAAACCATCAAAATTGTGCAAATAATCGAAATAACCTGTAAGCCATCCGTAAAGGCGGCGCGTGCAAGTGGCAGAATGTCAGATGATATTGACGCCGGAAGATCGGAAAGTGCATTGACGGCTCCGCCCAATGTGCTGCGGATGGCATCCGCGGCCTCATCCCCGACGCCCGCTGGCACCGCTTTGACCATCACATCGCGATAGATCGCGGTACCGACACTGCCCAGTATGGCAATGCCAAGCGCGCCGCCAAGTTCTGCACTGGTTTCCGACATCGCGGCTGCCGATCCGGCCCGATCCGAAGGTGCAGATGCGACAACCATATCCGTACAGATCATCGCAACCGGCGTAATCCCAAGCGAGAAGATCGTCGCACCCGCGACAAGGACATAAAGGCTGACAACACTGCCCGGCCAGGACAGCATGCCAAAGCCGATTGCCGTCAGGATCAGGGCACCGGTCATGACCTGCCCGGGTTTGAAGCGCCCCATCAGAACGGGCGCCCCCATCGAGCCGACAATTCCGGCGACGGTGGCGGGCAGCATCGAAAGTCCGGCCTGAATGGGGGTAAGCCCGATGACCAGTTGCAAGGCTTGCGACAGGAACAGGAAATAGGCCATCCCGGCAAAGATCACGGCGGTCTGGATCACAATCGGCAAAGAGATGGTTTTCTGTTTAAGCAGATCAAGATCAAGCAGCGGATCGGCAAGCTTGCGCTGCCGGCGGATGAAAATCCATGCACCAAGCAGGCCAAACACGAGTGCGGCAAACGCATCACTGCCAAAGCCATAGGCGGCAATGACCTTGACCCCGTAAATGATCGCCAGAACCGAGCCAAGCGAAAGCGCTGCACTGAACAGGTCAAGCCGGCCAAAGCTTTCGGCCTTGTGTTCGGGCAGTAGGATCGGGGCAACAATCAGTAAAAGCACCATCACCGGCACATTGAGCAGGAAAACAGCCCCCCACCAGAAATAGCTGAGAACAAGCCCGCCCAGAAGCGGCCCGGCAGCGGTGCCGACCATAAAGGTCGTCATCCATGCGGCAATGGCAAAAGAACGTTCCTTGTCATTGTGGAACATGGATCGGATCAGCGACAGGGTGGAGGGCATCAATGTTGCCCCGGCAATACCCAGCACGCCACGGGCAAAGATCAGCATTTCCGGCGTATCGGAAAAGGCCGCCAGCACGGATGCCGCGCCAAAGCAGCCACCGCCGATCATCAACAGCTTGCGCCGTCCGATCCGGTCGCCAAGGGTGCCCATGGTGATCAGCGATCCGGCAATGAAAAAGCCATAGATATCGACAATCCAGAGCAACTGGTCGCTTGTCGGATTAAGGCTTGCGGTCAGATGCGGCACGGCAAGGTGCAGAACCGTCATATCCATCGCGATCAGAAGGCAGGGCAGGGCCAGAACCAGAAGGCCAATCCATTCGCGGCGGGTGGCCTTGTTATCGATGGCCGGTGACTTGGCGGGTGACGCAAGGGGGGCATCGGGACGTGTCGGGGCGCTCATGTCTCGTGTTTCCTGTATTTCTTGTGGTGGCGCAGGCCGCAACAAATTGGGGCATCGCGGCGTTTATTCTGCGGTATTCATTCGGGGCGATGTTGCGACCTTAACCGTGGTTGAGGTCAAGACGGAAATCGGGGCAAAATCATTCCGAAGTGCAACAGACTTCCAGCTTGTCGAGTGCGCTGCTCCATCCTTCCTGATGGCCATCACGCGCACGCTCGTCAAAGAACTGCGTGTGATGGAGGATCAGAATGGTGGCCGCCCCGTGATCCTCGGCCATAAAGGTCAGGGTCACGTGCGACTTGCGTTCGGGCATGGTGATCCATTGCCAACTGAATGACAGCTTTGCATCGGGTTCCACCGCGTCATAGGTGCCGCTGACATCGTGGATTTCACCCTCCGGGCCTGCTTCCTTGAACCGGATGCGAAAGGTGCCGCCGGTCCGGGCGTCGATGCTGGCATCGATCATTTCGCATCCCGCAGGTCCCCACCATCTGGCGAGTTTTTCGGGTTCAATCCATGCGGCGTAAACCTTTGCCGGTGGGGCGGCAATCCGGCGCCGGATCGTCAGGCTCGGTTTTTGACTTATCGTTTCAGACATACGTCTTTTCCCTAATCCGTTATTTCGTCTTTTCCCTGTTCGGGGATGGTGTCTTCTTCTTCAAGGAACGCGGCAAGCTGGTCGAGTTTGTGTGACCAGAAGCGCTGATAGCGGGCCAGCCATTCCATGGCGTGCTCCATCGGTTCGGCATTCAGGCGCACATTGACCGTGCGTCCGGTCTTTTGCCGCGCAATCAGCCTGGCATCGGACAGAACATCCAGATGTTTCATCACCGCAGGCAATGAAACGTGAAACGGTCGCGCCAGTTCACTGACCGACAGGTTTTCTTCCGTCTCCAGCCGCGCCAGAAGCGCACGGCGGGTTGGATCGGCAAGGGCGGCAAAGATGTCGTTCAGTTCGGCTTCTTGATACTTAACCATGAGGTTAAGTATTGATCAGGCCACACTGCCCTGTCAATCAAAAGTTGATCCCGGTTGTCGCCATGCCCTGCCACGCGGTCAGAAGGGCAACACCGATAAACAGCAAACCCGCCGACCGCCCGATGAAAATCGTTGCCACAGGATTGCCGGTAATCAGGTTGCGGCTGGTCCCGGCCGCAAGGGCCAGTGCACCATAAACCGCAAACTGTACGGCGGCCGTCATGATGCCCATGATAAGCGCCTGCGACCAAAGCGGCCCGTAATGCGGGCGGATGAATTGCGGATAGACCGCGAAAATGAACAGATATGCCTTGGGATTGAGCATGCAGGTGATCATGCCCTGACGAAACGCGACCCAAAGCGACGCAGCCTTGGCCGCCCGGATGCGATCAACCGTGATGGCGCTGCGCAAAAGCGTGATGCCGATCCAGACCATATAGGCCGTCCCGGCAAACAGCATGACATTCAAAAGCCAGGGCGCAATGGCCAGAAGGGCGCTGATACCGATGGCACCCAGCAACGTGTGATACACCCCGCCCAGCATGATCCCGGCGGTGGCTGATAACCCGGCACGTTTGCCGCCAGTCAGGGAATTGGCAATAACGAAAAACATATCCATGCCGGGCACAATGATAATGCCCGACAGCAGAACAAAGAACAGCCAGAGATTTTCAGCATATGTCATGGGGCGCTCGTAATTTATCCGCCGAACGGCTTGATCGGCAGGGATAAACTAGCAGGGCGCTCCTGACAGGCTCATGTCAGGAAGGTGGAGAGTGCGGCAGGTTGTACCCGAATTCTTTTTATCAGTTGTCATTGGCTTCTTTGACGCGCGTGTTGTTCCAGTCCAGAGAGCGACCGTTCTTCGCTCGTAATTCCAGTCGGGGGACCGGAGAGCCTGTTTCGGTCTCGACCAGTGAAGATCGTGCCTCGCCCTTGCGATAGAGATAGTCCTCTCCCCATTGGCGCAGTGCGACAATGACAAGAAACAGATTGCTCCCTTTTTCTGTCAGGACATATTCGCGATAGGCCGAACCGTCCGACGCGGGGGCAGTTTCCAGAATGCCCCGTTCGGTCAGCACGCGGAGACGTGTTGCCAGCATGCCTTTGGCAATGCCGAGGCCGGTCTGAAATTCGGTGTAGCGTCGGGTGCCGTTGAAGGCATCGCGGATGATCAGGAGCGACCACCAGTCTCCAATGACGTCAAGTGCTCTTGCAACCGGACAAACAGCATTGTAGAGGCTAACTCGCTTCACCATCGTTCTTCCAATTTGTCGTTAAGCCTGGTTCTAAAATAGAACTAGAAATGCAAAAATACAAATGGTCTTATTATGAAACCAGATTGCGTTTCATAAACTGGATCATTTTCGACATGCATCAAGAATACAAACCTCAGGCAGAGCGCCAGACGGCTTGCGGATTGCCAAAGATCACGGCGCTGATTTTTGCAGTTGCTGCCGGACTGAGCGTCGCGAATATCTATTTCGCTCAGCCGTTACTCGATTCTATCGCACAGGACTTTGGCATTTCGCCCGCCGTGATTGGTCTGGTGATAACGCTTACACAGATTGGTTACGGCATCGGGCTGATTTTTATTGTTCCGCTTGGTGATATCGTTGATCGTCGTCGTCTGATCGTTGGTCAGGGTATTCTGTCGGCGGTGGCGCTGGTATTTGTCGCAACAGCCAGAACGGAAGCGGTTCTGTTTACCGGTATGGCGGCAATAGGATTGCTGGCGGTTGTGGTTCAGGTGCTGGTTGCCTTTGCTGCGACGATGGCGACGCCCACCGAGAGGGGCAAGGCGGTCGGCATGGTGACGAGCGGGGTGGTGACGGGTATCCTTGGTGCCCGTTTCATCGCCGGGTTGCTTGCCGATTGGGGCGGTTGGCGAGCTGTTTATATGGCTTCGGCTGTGCTCACGCTCGTCATGGTCGGCGCGCTAATGCGCGTCCTGCCACGGCAGGTTTCGCCAAGCAGTGGCGACAGTTATCTTGCCACTCTCAAGTCCGTTCCCAGCTTGTTTTTACGGGATCAGATATTACTTGTTCGTGGCATTTTCGCCCTGCTGATCTTTGCAGCGTTCAGTACCTTCTGGACAGCGCTCGTATTGCCGTTAAGTGCACCGCCGTTCTCTTATTCCCATACCCAGATCGGTCTTATTGGTCTTGTCGGAATGGCAGGGGCTTTTGCCGCTACTGGTGCGGGTCGATTTGTTGATCGTGGTTTTGGACAATGGACTACTGGATTCTCGCTTATACTTCTTCTGTTATCCTGGGGCCTTATTGCGCTTTTGCCGCTCTCGATCACGGCATTACTCATCGGGGTCGTTCTGCTTGATGTCGCGGTACAGGCGGTCCATGTCACCAATCAAAGTATAATATTTGATTTGTATCCGGCTGCACGTAGCCGTCTTGTCGGTGGCTATATGGTGTTCTATTCCACTGGCAGTGCGGGTGGTGCGATTGCTTCGACCGCTATATATGCATCTGCCGGGTGGTCTGGTGTTTCGATGTTGGGCGCAGCATTCAGCGCAAGTGCGTTGCTGGTCTGGGTCTTCACGCGCGGACGACTTTCGAAAGCGAGGCCAAATCCATAGCCCTTCTTGCCGCGGATGTTGATAAGGCATTTTTCCGGCGGAGAGGCTGTTCTATTACAGCTTTTTCCCCGGTAACCCGCTGGCCTGCGTGATCCAGTCGGCGAGTTGGGCTTCGTCGAGCTGATCATCCTCGTGGATATTGAGGTAGCGGATGCCTTCGACCTTGGAGGTAACCGGCGGCACCGGGGTCAGGGACGTGCCCTGCATGAAGGTATCTGGACGTATTTTTTGTAGCAATACATCGCCAGAAACCAGCCGTCTTCCTTGCCATAAAGCGGCGTATTCCATTTGACGGCCTTGCGGACAGTGGGAAAGGCCTGCTCGACAAGGGCGTCGATGCGCCGCCCGATCGCGCTTTTCCAGTCAGGCATGGCGGCGATATAGGCCTGCACCGGTTCGTTGCCGTCACCCTTTGGGATTTGCGGGTTGGTGCTTGAAAGCAGCTTTGGCGCGCTGGCATTGCTCATGGGGACGGTCGTTTATTTCAGGTTGTTGTAGTGTGGTGGATTTATACATTCTGGCGATAGTTGCGTAAAGGGACGACGGCGGTTTTCAAATATCCGCCGCCGTCGTTTGCTCAACGCCTCAGACCTCGGCGAACATGACATTGTCCGGGGTCAGGTCGGCCTTTGCCGTATCCTCGACAATCACGCCAAAGGTCCAGGGATCGCCATTGCTGAAATCGATGTAAAGATCGCCGCCATCGATTTCGGTGGCGTGATCGAGCAGGCTGTCGAAATCGGTGATGCCCGATCTGGCCTGAAGATCCGCGGTGAGAAGAAGGGTATCGCCATCGTCGCCGCTTTCGAAATCAACCACCCGATCCCGGCTGGAGGCTTCGGCGTCGAAGACGAAAGTATCGTTGCCGACATTGCCCTGAAGCCAGTCATTGCCGCCACCACCCGAAAGGATGTTGTCGGAGAAAACTTCATGGGCTATGGGGCCGGCATCAAGCGTGTCATGGCCATCGCCGCCATACAGCGAGACGTCATATCCTTCGCCGGTAAGCGTATCATTTCCGGCTTCGCCATGGATGTTTTCGCCAACAATGAAATCGTCGCCATCGCGGCCATAGATGGTATCGCCGCCCTTGTTGCCGATCAGGCGGTTGTCGTTGTTGTCGCCAATAATCAGGTCGCTTTGATTGCTGCCATCGACATTTTCGATGCCGGAAAAATGATCGCCGGTCCGCCCCGATCCGGTTTCAAGATTGATCACCGGCTGCGGACCATATTCCCCATAAGGCGCATCGTTGCCCCAACCGGCGATATAGCTGATGGTATCAGACCCTTCACCGCCGATGAAAAAGCTGGTCTGATCTTCGGAAAAGGTGGAACTGCTGCTGGCGTAGAATTTGTCATCGCCCCCACCGCCCATCATGATGTCGCCTTCGCCTGCACCGTTATAGCTCTGGTAAAAGGCGTTGTTGCCGTCATTGCCGATCAGAATGTCGCCATAGCGTGAATCCCGGATATCTTCGATATTGCTGTAACGGTCGCCTTCGGCATCACCGCCCGAACCGATGCCGGTGGCAAGATTGACAATGACACCTTCCTTGATCGCGTCATTTGAATAGGAAAATTGAATTTCATCCCGGCCAGGGCCGCCATCGATGATATCGGCACCCGGACCGCCATCAAGCTGGTCATTGCCCGAACCACCGATCAGCGTATCGTTACCGATGCTGGCGTGGAAATGATCATGTCCGGCACCACCATCAAGCGTATCGTCCCCCGGCCCGACTTCATAGAAGCGGTCATTCCCGCCAAGCCCGCGGATATAATCACCGCCCGCGCGCCCGAAAATCAGTTCGCCTTCGTCCGTTCCGACAAGCACATCTGCCCCGTCGGTCCCATAGATGACATCAGCCATGGTCCGTCTCCCGCATTGTTTGCTTTGCCCTTTGGTCAGGCTGCGGGGGGAATTCGGCGACTTGATGGCAGGGGGCGGGATTGCCGGTCAGACCGGGAGTGACGTCAGAACAGGGGAGATGCCAGAAGGCGGCGGGTTACGCCACCTTCTGTTCGTATTCTTCCTGCTTTTCCATCCAGCGTGTTTCGATCTCGGCCAGTTCGTTTTCGATCTTGCCGAGGTCTTTTTGCAAGGTGGTCAGTTTGGTGGCGTTATCGGGCTCGTAAAGCGCCGGGTCGGCCATTTCTTCCTTGATTTTGTCGCGGCGCGCGCTCAGCTTTTCCATCTGTTTTTCAAGATTTTCAATCTCGCGCTTGATGGGGGCTGCGGCCTTGCGCTTTTCGGCGGCCTGTTGACGGAGCGCCTTTCGGTTGCCTTTGTCCTCTGGCCGTGCCGGTTCGCCGTTTTCGTTGGCCTCTGCCTTGTCCGCGCGGCGTTCATCACGCGCCCGGTTCAGCAGATACTGGCGATATTCGGCGACGTCGCCGTCAAAGGCATTGACCGTGCCATCGGCCACCAGAATCAACCGATCCGCACAGGCTTCGATCAGGTACGGATCGTGGCTGATGATGATCACCGCACCTTCATAGGCATTCAGCGCATGGTTCAGCGCATCGCGGCTGTCGATATCAAGGTGGTTGGTCGGTTCGTCAAGGATCAGCATATGCGGCGCATCAAGCGTCATCAGCGCAAACAGCAGACGCGCCTTTTCCCCACCCGAAAGGTCCTTGACCTTGGTGTCGCCTTTCTGGCCTTCAAACGCAAAGCGTCCAAGCTGGGCACGGACCTTGTGTTCGATCACATCAGGCATCAGGGATGCCATATGCTGATAGGGCGTTTCATCGGGGCGCAGTTCATCGGTCTGGTGCTGTGCGAAATAGCCGATGCGCAGTTTGTTTGATGAATGTTTCTCACCCGCCATCAGTTCAAGCCTGTTGGCAAGCAGCTTGGCCAGTGTCGATTTACCGTTACCGTTCGCCCCCAGAAGTGCGATGCGGTCATCCATATCGATGCGCAGGCTGATATTGCGCAAGACCGGTTTGCCTTCGGCATAGCCGACATCGCCGCCATGAATATTGATCAGGGGCGGGGGCAGTTCCTTGGGGCTTGGGAAGTCGAACGAAATGCCGCGATCTTCGACCACCGGAATGGCCGGACCCATTTTTTCCAGCATCTTGATGCGGCTTTGCGCCTGCTTGGCCTTGCTGGCCTTGGCGCGGAAGCGGTCGATGAAGGATTGCAGATGCTTTTGCTGGGCGATCTGTTTTTCGTAATGCTTTGACGCCAGTTCAAGCTGTTCGCGGCGTGTTTTGGCAAATTTGTCGTAATTGCCACCATACATCGTGACCTTGCCATCGGTCAGATGGGCAATATGCTTGACAACGCGGTTCAGAAGATCGCGGTCGTGACTGATCAGGATGATCGTGCCGGGATAGTTGATCAGATAGTTTTCAAGCCAGATGGTCGCTTCAAGATCAAGGTGGTTGGTCGGCTCGTCGAGCAGCAGCAGGTCAGGCCGCAGGAACAGGGTCGCCGCCAGGGCGACACGCATGCGCCAGCCACCGGAAAAATCATCACACGGGCGTTGCTGGGCTTCGGCATCAAAGCCAAGGCCTGACAGGATCGATGCCGCGCGCGCCTCGGCGGTGTGGGCATCGATATCGGCAAGCCGGGTATAGATATCGCCAATCCGGTTCGGGTCGGTGACGGTTTCGGCTTCGTGCAGAAGGGCAGCGCGTTCCGTATCGGCGGCCAGAACCGTATCAAGCAGGGATCGCGACCCGGCGGGGGCTTCCTGCGATACAACGCCCATGCGGGTGCGGTTTGAAATCGATACATCGCCGCCGTCGGATGCGATTTCGCCCGAAATCAGTTTCAGAAGCGTGGATTTGCCGGCCCCGTTGCGTCCGATCAGGCCCAGTTTGTGCCCGTCGGGCACGGTCAGGGTCACGTGATCAAGGATCATACGGCCGCCAATGCGGTAGGTCAGATCGGTAATTTGCAGCATTTCGGGTCCGCGTTCGGGAATCGTTTGAAAATCTGTGCTTTCAATAGGGCAGGGACGGCCGTGACGCAAGGATTCTTGAAACTGTCATGAGTGGTCGATCACAGGAGGAACGGGGCAATATCGAAGCATCGCGTAGCGGCAAGGGGCGCAGTTTCACGGGATTTGGCGGCTTTCGGGGTGTGTTCAACCGTTGATGCAAGGGGCGCAGGTCTGAATTGCGCGGGCAGAACTATGTGTTGCGTTGCGATCCAAGGGCGTTTATATAGCGCCAACCTTAGGGTCTGCGGATGATAAGGAAGCCTTGTCGTCGGCTTTTTTATCTTCCGCAGTCCCTTCTTGGGGGTAACGAATTTTTACAAGTAGCTAGGTGAAACCAATGGCTATCGAACGCACTCTTTCGATCATCAAGCCGGACGCAACGCGCCGCAACCTGACTGGCAAAATCAATGCCGTCATCGAAGACGCAGGCCTTCGCATCGTCGCGCAGAAGCGTGTCGCTCTGACCCGTGCACAGGCTGAAGGCTTCTACGCTGTTCACAAAGAACGTTCGTTCTTTGGTGAACTGGTAGACTTCATGGTTTCCGGCCCGGTCGTCGTCCAGGCTCTGGAAGGCGAAAACGCCGTTGCCAAATACCGCGAAGTAATGGGTGCGACCAACCCGGCCAATGCCGAGGAAGGCACCATTCGCAAACAGTTTGCAGAATCCATCGAAGCGAACTCGGTCCATGGTTCGGACTCGCTTGAAAATGCTGCAATCGAAATTTCCTATTTCTTCGCCCAGACCGACATCGTCGGTTAAGGCTGTCGCTTCCGACATCTTCGGCTAAGCGATCAGAGATACGGTTTCCGGTTCGCCGGATAAGGAACGCCCCGCAGATGCGGGGCGTTTTTTTATGCCTGAAATATGCCGATGATCAGATCAGGAATGCCGCCAACAGGACCAGAAGGACGACAATCGAAATAATGTTCCAGATGATGAACTTGATAAAACCGTGCCAGCCATTTTCGTGGACCTGGACCAGTTCGGCATCATAGTCGCTTCCTTGCATCGTTTCCTCCCTGACTTGTTACAGGTGTGGCCTAACCCTTTGCGGGAAACACCAAAAGCATCGTAACACATTTCAGGGGTGAATTTGGATGGTGAAAATAACGCATAAGGTTTGTTCGCGGCCAAGAAAAAAGCTGCCGGTTTCGGCAGCTTTGCATTTTTGTTCCGCGATCAGGCCGATCAGAGCAGGAAAATCGCCATCACGATCAGCAGACCGATCACTGAAAGGGTGCCCCACTTCATAAAGACGGTAAAGCCGTTATAGATATCAACGTGGGTCTTGGTCAGTTCGTAGTCGTTACCCTGCAAATTAGCCTCCTGCGTTTGGAATTACTCCAGTGTATAGACGTGAAGTTGTTGCAGCGCAAGACGCAGATTAACCGGCAATATCATCCATTTGGCTAATTATCGGCTTATTGTGCGGCGGGTGTTCTTGGCCCGCCCGGACAGCCATAGGGAAGGAACGTTCCCGAAAGGCCGCCGCTCATGACGCGCAGCGAAACCGCGTTGGCATATTGAAGCTGCGTTTCGGTTGTCGGGCAGGCATAGGCGCGGCCCCGGCATCCGCCCGCGATATAGTCTTCTTCGGCTTTGATAAAGTCGGCCCCGATATCCTCGCGCGGGATCGATTTCAGAACCTCGGCGCGGATATCGGTATACATCGCACATTTCGTTTCGCGCCAGTTTGCCGGTGCAGGCGGGGCCTCGTTCGCAAGAAGCGGCGCGGGGGCGGCAATCACTGCCAGAACAAGGGCCACGATATGCACCAGGGCAGGGTCAAGGACGGCAATCCGCATTTTCGTCTGTCTTTGTTGTTGTGGTCGGGCGCGCCATTGGCGCAGCAGATTGCGGAGGCATTATGGCTGTGGGGGCAATATCGGGTTACGGGCTGACATCTTTGACAATTCTGAAACCGACGTGATTGGTCGCAAGGCTGGTTTCGGCCTGCTGGCGGGCGGCAGGACGGTATCGCAGGCAATAGGACGGGGCGCAAAGCCACGACCCACCCTTTACCACATGCATCGGGCCGACAGAAGGATCGGCAAAGGTGGCGGCAATCGCCTTGGGCGGCCCCTGCGGGTTGTCTTGCGTTCCGGCGGGGTGGAACGGTACCCACCAGTCCGACACATGTTCCCAGACATTGCCCGCCATATCAAAAAGACCATAGGCATTGGGGGCGAATGATCCGACCGGGGCGGTCCCGTGATAGCCATCATCCCTGGTATCGGTATTGGGAAATTCACCCTGCCAGGTATTGGCTTTCCAGCCTTGCGACGGATCGTATCCTTCGCCCCAGGTATATTCGTTGCCATCCAAACCGCCGCGTGCGGCAAATTCCCATTCCGCTTCGGTCGGCAGGCGACCACCGGCCCATTTGGCATAGGCCGCCGCGTCTTCGGGGGATATCTGAACCACGGGATGGTTTTCCATGCCGTCAATCGTGCTTTCGGGGCCAAGCGGATGCCGCCAGTTTGCCCCGGCCACGTAACGCCACCATTTGCGGAAATCGCGGCTGTCGACCGGGTTTGGCGGCTGGGCAAAGACCATGGAACCGGCCTTTAGCAGATAGGCGGGCACACCCGGATATTTTTGCGGATCAAGGTCGTTCTCGGCGGTGGTGACGTAATTTGTTTCGGCGACAAATTCGGCGAATTCGGCGTTTGTCACTTCGGTCTTTTTGATTTGGAACGCGCCGACCGTTACCTGATGGGCAGCGCGTTCTTCCTGATAATGGCGATCCGATCCCATCCTGAAGGTGCCACCGTCAAGGTGCACAAAACCGTCGTCCTTGCCAAAAAACCAGATGGCTGCCGCACCCAGTATGCACACAGCAGCCAGCGCAGAACCTGCATAGAGTCTCTTCAACGGGTATGCTCCCAACGGATATGCTTTCGGACCGGCATTTCTGGCCGTTTCCGATGATTGCGGGGCGGACGGGGTTTCCCTGTCGCAGCTTACTGGCCGGGATAGACCTGTTTCCAGTCGTTTTTCATGCTGACGATTGTCCAGCCCAGTCCGGGCCCCTCGTCGAGAGCCTTGTCGAGTTTGCCAAATACCGATTTGCGGTCATAGGCAACTTCGCGGTCGCCATCATCATGATGGACGATAAGGCCAAACCGTTTTCCGTCCCCGGACGTTGCCCATTGCAGCATCTGGAAATCGCCGTCCGAATTGCCAAAGGCGGCAATCGGGCGTTTGCCGATATGGCCCAGAATGCCAACAGGCTTGCCTTCCTTGTCATCGACAAAGTCGACGGCTGGCAGACGGTTGATGACCGGTTTACCGTCGACAACCTTGTATTCGGTTTTGATCGAGGAACCGACAACCCGTTCCGTCGGAATGCCGTAAACCTTTTCCGTCCAGGGGCGCATGAACTCGATACCGCCGCCCGAAACGATGAAGACCCTGAAATCGTTGCTATGAAGATAATCAACCAGTTCAAGCATCGGCTGATAGACCATATCGGTATAAAGTCTGCCGGTTTTAGGGTGCTTTGCGGTTGCGATCCAGTCGGTCGCGATTTTCGTGAATTCATCGCTGGTCATCCCGGCATGGGTGGCGGCAACCAGTTCGACCACGCCCTTTTCACCGGTTGCGGCAAGACCCTTCAGGTCCCCGGCAAGGACCGATTTATAGGGTTCCTTGTCCTTCCATTCGGGGTGATCGGGCGCCATCTGTTTGATGCGATCAAGCGCAAAGGCAAGCTGCACATACATGGGCTGCTCGCTCCAGAGCGTGCCGTCATTGTCAAACGTTGCAATCCGGTCGGTTGGGGCGACGTAGTCCGGGCCACCCTCGGTGGTTACGGCCGTCACGAAATCAACAATTGCCTGCTTTGGTGCGCCCTCATTCCACGAAGGAAGCGGATCGGATTGTGCCATCGCACCGGTAACGGACATGCAGGCGGTGACGAGGCAGACCCCGAGCACATGAAAGACTGACTTGAACCACATGGGATAAGCCCTTTCAGGAACAATTTTTCACGGAGATGTCCGCCCCGCTTTGCAACGGGGCGGACATTCGGGTTTGCGGGATCAGTTTCCGCTTGGCAGGCCGATATTGAAGCCTTCGTTCTTCAGGGCATCGCGTACATAGCTGAAGCGCTGATACTGGCTAAGCGTGATCGGGCCGGTATAGACTTCGCTTTGTGCCTTGCGCGGCGGGTACTTGATGTAGGTTTTCATCAAATCCGCGACTTCCTGGTTGATCACCGGAAGATACCAGGTGCGTTCGGTGTAGTTGTTCATGAAGATGTCGTAGCGTTCCTGCGGATCTTGCAGGATGTCAAAGATCTGCGGAACCGCAGCGACATAGCTTTCCGGGCCTTTCCAGCCGAGGTTCGAATCAACGGCCAGCCCACCGGTGGCGGCACCGTTATCACCCCGCAGGTTGAAGACGGCCTTGTAGTGACCGACACGGGCGGCACCCGGGGTCAGTTCGTTTTCGGTGAAATAGAACCATGCTTCACGTTCCGACTCACCGCTACCTTCCCAAACCGGGGTCATATCATAACTGTCAAAGATGATCGGCTCGCCTTCCCGGTCTTCTTTCGGCAGTTCGATACCGGCGACGGATGCAAAGGTTGCCATCAGATCAAGGCCGCCGACAACCGCCGCACTTTTGGTGTCAGGCTCGACATGGCCGGGCCAGCGAACAATCGCCGGGACGCGGTTGCCGCCCTCACGAACGGTACCTTTGGTGCCGCGGAATGGCGTATAACCCGCATCCGGGTAAACGTCCTGCCATGCGCCGTTATCGGTGGTCCAGAAGACGATGGTATTGTCTTTCAGTCCCAGCTCGTCGAGCTTGCTGACGATGTTGCCGATGCGCGTGTCAAGTTCAACAACGGAATCCGCATATTTGGATTTCGAAATCGATTTATGTTCGAAATCGGGATGCGGCATGTTGGGTTGATGCAGCTTCATGAAGTTGACATTGATGAAGAAAGGCGTGTCGGGTTTCTTTGCCGCTTCTTCAAGGAACTCGACAGTGGCTTTTTCAACATAGCCGTCAAAATAGGGAATACCGACGACACCTTTGTCCGGGGTGTCGACATACTGGCCGTTGATTTTGAAATCTTCGGTCGGTTTTTCACCGGCCTTGCCCGAAAGCGAACCCTTTGTCACCTCGGTAAACATTTTACGAAGATCGTCGGGCATGTCGGGGAACCAGGTCGGATCGGCATAGGTATAGGCATTGAGGTGGTACAGGCCGACATATTTCATCACGTCATAGCCTTGGGCATTGGGAAGGGCGTAATCCTCTTCACCGAGATGCCACTTGCCGGTGAAATAGGTATCGTAGCCACCGGTTTTCAGCACCGAGGCAAGAGTCCATTCGGCTGCCGGAAGGCCACCACCCTGTCCCTGAAAGGCCACCGTCGTCATGCCCGAACGGTTCGGAATGCGGCCGGTCTGCATGGCAGCACGGCCCGGTGTGCAGCTTGGCTGGGCATAGAAGGATGTGAACATCATGCCTTCTTCGGCCAGTTTGTCGATATTGGGGGTCGGCATACCGCGGGCCTCGCCGCCCAGATACGGACCGGTATCGCCATAACCGGTGTCGTCCGAAACAATGAACAGGATATTTGGCTTTTGCGCATCTTGGGCGAATGCCAAGCCCGGCAAGGCGGCGCAGGCAAGTCCTGCGGCCATCAGGCCCGCTATGATTTTCGGTTGCATAGCTGTATAGCTCCCTTCAGTCCGTTAAAACGGGTGGCGGCAAAGCCTCCCTGTGCTCGTGCTCCCATTGGGAGACTTAAGGTTTCCACCTGCATTGTTCGGAAACTGTTGCCCTGATGGCGGGATTGCAGCTTCAGGAGTGCCTGGCAGTTCGATTTGCTCTTGCTGATTAAGCCGGAGCGGTTCGGCAGCATCCGACAAGGTGACGTTTCTGATACGCTTGAGAGTTATAATTAGTGAAAACCCATAGTTGATTATTGGGTCGCCGCAATAGCTTGACAAGATGTAAACGATAATTTGTAGTCGACGGTTTTGTTACAGCTGATACGGGCATTCCTGCTGCAGGTGTCGATATCCGCCCAAAGAAAAAGGGGCGAACTTTCGTTCACCCCTTAAAACCATTTGCGGATCGCCCGCCACGGGCGCAGTCAGTTCGGTTCAGGCACCGGATTGATCTGCGCAAAATCGGGTGCATTCGCATCGGCGACCGATACGATCCCGGCATCATTGGTCGAAACGCGGCCTTCGGCGATCCAGCGGATCACCTGCGGATAGATGCGGTGTTCCTGTTTAAGGATACGCTGTGCGAGCGTACCCGCATCATCACCGGGCAGGACCGGCACCACGGCCTGCGCAATGATCGGGCCGGAATCAACCTCGGGCACCACATAATGCACCGTGCAGCCGGAATATTTGACCCCGGCATCAAGGGCCGCCTGATGAACATGCAGGCCCTTGAAGCTCGGCAGAAGGGACGGGTGAATATTGATCAGGCGGCCTTGCCAGCGGGTGACAAAGCTTTCGCTGACCAGACGCAGGTAACCTGCCAGAACCACCAGATCGGCACCGGATTCTTCAATCAGGCCGCTGACCGTGCTGTCATAGGCCTCGCGACCACCTTCAAAGCCCTTGTGCGATATGGCTTCTGCCCGGATACCGGCACGGCGCGCACGTTCAAGCCCACCGGCATCAGGCTGGTTGGAAAACACCAGAACGATTTCGGCCGGATAATCGGACGCTTTGCAGGCATCGATGATCGCCTGAAGATTGGACCCGCCGCCCGATACCAGAACGGCAAGCTTCAGCGGCGTTACTTTTCCCATGCAGCGGCCATGTTCTTGATGATGACCTGCGGGCCATCACCGGCACGCGGGCCGATCACACCGATCTGGCTGACGGTTTCGCCGTTTTCACGCAGCAATGCTTCGGCCTCATCGGCCTTGTCGGCCGGAACCACAACGCACATGCCAATGCCGCAGTTAAAGGTACGCGCCATTTCAACCGACGGGATGCCGCCCTGTTTGGACAGCCATTTGAAAATCGGAAGGAATTCCCACGTGCTGGCGTCAAACACAGCCGTCAGGTTTTCCGGCAGAACGCGCGGGACGTTTTCGGTCAGACCGCCACCGGTAATATGCGCCAGCGCCTTGACCAGACCGGCCTTATGCGCCGCAAGGCAGCTTTTGACATAGATTTTGGTCGGTTCAAGCAGCGCCTCGCCAACATTTTTGCCCGGTGCGAACGGGGCATCGTCGGCGTAATCAAGCCCGGCAAGTTCAACAACCTTGCGCACCAGCGAATAACCGTTGGAATGAACACCGCTTGATGCCAGACCAAGGATCACATCGCCCTCGGCAACGTTGGAACCGTCCAGCAACTCGCCACGTTCCGCCGCCCCGACCGCAAAACCGGCCAGATCATATTCTCCGTCCGCATACATGCCCGGCATTTCGGCGGTTTCCCCACCGATCAACGCGCATCCTGCCTGTTTGCAGCCCTCGGCAATGCCGGCAACAACATCGGTTGCCTTTTCAACTGCAAGTTTGCCGGTGGCAAAGTAATCAAGGAACAGAAGCGGTTCTGCGCCCTGAACCACAAGGTCATTGACGCTCATCGCGACAAGGTCGATGCCGACGGTATCGTGTTTGTCAGCCAGAAAGGCGACTTTAAGCTTGGTGCCAACACCGTCGGTGCAGGAAACCAGAACCGGATCATTGTAACCGGCAGCTTTCAGGTCGAACAAAGCGCCGAATCCCCCCAAACCACCGGTAACGCCGGTTCTGCTGGTTGCTTTGGCCAGCGGTTTGATTGCATCGACAAGGGCATTGCCAGCATCGATATCGACACCGGAGTCCTTATAGGTAAGGCCGTTGGAGGCGGTCATTGGGTGATCCTCGGCTTAAGCGCATGGATAAAACAAAGCGGGAAACCCCGCGTTTTTCATCAGTACGCCCTGACTTCAAATTGTCATTCGCGCGATGTTCCGGGGCCGGATGAACCAGATACCCGGGAAATACCGCCATAGTGACGCCTTTAATCAGATCGATAACCACAGAAAAAGCGTCATACTGATAAAAAACGCGGGCTTGATAATTTCCGCTGGGCCGAAAATACTCAAACGCGGGCAATATGCAATGCTCAGGTGCGCATGGGAGAGTTTTCTTTCCAGAATGCTTCACTCGTGCCACAAAGAGCATCAAACCATCGAAAAAATGGGCAAAGAGGCAAACGTGCTTACAAGACTCAAAAAATTCAGGCTGTTGGCGGGTATCGCCGGACTTTCGGCGTCCTTATCCTTTCCGGTATTTGCACAGGATATCTTTTCGGTATCGGGCGTGCATGTTGACGAAAGCGCAGAAACCGCCGCGGCCGCACGTGATCAGGCCCTTGCCATCGGGCAGCGCAAGGCCTTCGAAGAGGTTGTCGCGCGCCTGACATTGCCCGAGGACCGCGCGGGAATTGGCAGCCCCAGCCAGGCCGACATCAATAACATGGTGCGCGATTTCGGGGTTTCGAACGAGAAAACATCCTCGGTGCGCTATATCGCGGACATGACGGTGCGGTTCAAGGAAACCGAACTGCGCAACTATTTGCGTTTCCGCGATATCCCGTTTGCCGAACTGCAATCCAAGCCGGTGATCGTTGTGCCGGTCTATCATTCGGGCGGTTATACCAGCCTGTGGGATGATCCAAACCCGTGGCGCGATATCTGGAGCCGCAATTTCGCATCGGGTGGTCTGGTGCCGGTCAAGGCACCGATTGGCGATTTGCAGGATATCGGCACCGTTTCGGCCGAGCAGGCGGAAAATGGTGCAGTGGAACGTCTTAACGAACTTGCGCGGCGCTATGGTGCGAATGTTGCCGTTGTCGCCAGTGCCTCGGTTAGCGGTGAAACCGGATCGGAAACCGTTGACGTGACCGCGACGCGATATGACACGGGCGGCGCGCCGCAGGTATTTGGCGTGACCGAAACAACCCAGTCGGGCGAAAGCCTGAACGACACGCTGATACGTGCCGCCAAGGGCGTACAGGATCAGCTTTCTGCCGGGTGGAAACGTGCCAACCTGATCAATTACGGCACCGGCGGACAATTGATGGTGTTCATCCCGATCACCGGGCTTGATGACTGGGCCCGGATCGAGGACCGCATTGTCGGACTGCCCGTCGTCCGTGCCAGCCGGGTTGTGGCGATGTCGCGCCGCGAAGTGCAGATTTCGGTGGACTATGTCGGTTCGATCGATCAGTTCCGGACCGCATTGGCACAGCAGAATTTAAGCCTGAGCCAGATGGGCGAACTTTGGTTTATCCAGCCAGCCGGTTCGGATCGTTTGCAAAGCCTGTCGATCGGCGGATAATTCCGCCGGTCTTTTTATCATGCAGGATGTACCGCAGATATCTGAGGGGGCGGGCATCATCAAGGCAGCATGACAGCGAAACAAGGGGGTTAAACGGACATGACCATCCGGCAGCAGGCACGTTTCTGGCTGATTTTCATTGTCGGTTTTTTCCTACTGATCTGGTTGTTTTCCAGCATCCTGTTGCCGTTTGTTGCCGGGATGGCAATTGCCTATTTCCTTGATCCTCTGGCCGACCGGTTGGAAGAACGCGGTTTTAACCGGACGCTGGCAACCACGGTCATCACGGTTCTGTTTTTCCTGATTTTCATTTTCGTCCTGTTGCTGATCGTGCCGATGATCGGCAACCAGCTTGCCGGTTTCCTTGAAAGGCTGCCGGGCTATATCGATACGCTGCGCAATACCATTCTGCCCCATATCCAGCATATCGTTGACCGGGTTGCCCCGGAAACGCTGCAAAACATATCGGACTCGGCCAAGGGACAGACGGCCAATGCCATCAAGTGGGTTGGCAATATCCTGACCAATGTGTTGTCGGGCGGATTGGCGTTGCTGAATTTCCTGAGTTTGCTGTTCATTACCCCGGTTGTGGCATTTTACCTTTTGCGCGACTGGGACAAGATCGTTGCCAAGGTCGATGGCTATCTGCCGCGCCGTTCGGCAAAGGATATCCGGCAGTGCGCGCGCGAAATCGATGAAACCCTGGCGGGCTTTGTACGCGGGCAATCGACGGTCTGCATGCTGCTGGGGCTTTTCTATGCGATTGGACTAAGCCTTGTGGGGCTGGAATTCGGCTTTGTCATCGGCTTGATGACCGGGCTTGTATCCTTTGTGCCCTATGTCGGGATGATTGCCGGTTTTGCTGTCGGAATGGGGGTCGCGCTTGCACAATTCGGGGTCAGTGTCGATCTGGCGCTGGTGGCCCTTGTGTTCGGGGCGGGGCAGTTGATGGAAGGCAATTTCCTGACGCCGAAGCTGGTCGGCGACAAGGTTGGTCTGCATGCGGTCTGGGTGATGTTTGCCTTGCTGGCCGGGGGGGCGGTTTTCGGATTGCTCGGTGTGATGCTGGCCGTGCCGGTGGCCGCTGTGATCGGTGTGCTTGTGCGATATGGTTTAAGGCAGTATCTCGGGAGCCGGTTATATGATCACGGCCCGGACAACCCGGCCTATGATCCGTTAAAAGACGCCGAGAATTGAGTTCACAGTGACCCGCGCGATCAAAAAGACGACCATGGACGATACGCTGGCGGCACCCGAAAAGGGGCCGGATGGTGGATCGCCGGAATTTTCGCCGCAGCAATTGCCGCTGGCGCTGGAACTGCGCCCGGCATTGGGACGGGCCGATTTCATGGTCGCGGATTGCAATCGCGAAGCCGTTTCCTGGATCGATCACTGGCCCGATTGGCCGGTGCCCGCCCTTTGCCTTTATGGTCCGCGCGGATCGGGCAAAAGCCACCTTGCGGAAGTATGGCGGGCACGCTCGGCCGCGCTAAGCGTATCGGGGCATGACCTTGTCGGGGCAAACCCGGACGTGCTTCTGGGCGATGCAACCGGGCTTGTGATCGAGGATGCCGATCTTGGCCTCGACGAGACGGTGTGCTTCCATCTTTACAATATGCTCAAGGAACGCGGCGGGCATTTGCTGATGACCGCACAGCAACCCCCGGCGCGCTGGAAAGTCGATCTGCCGGATCTGAAATCACGGCTGGGGGCGGCACTGGTCTGCGAGATTTCCCCGCCCGATGACGACCTGATGGTCGGGCTTCTGATCAAGCTGTTCGCCGACCGGCAGATGGCGCCAGGCCCGCAGATCATTGCCTATATCCTGCCGCGGATCGAACGCAGCTTTGTCGCGCTGACCGAACTGGTCGCGGCCATTGACCGGCAGGCATTGGCGCAAAAGCGCGCGGTGACATTGCCGCTGGTCCGCTCTGTGATGGATACTCAATAAATCCCGATCCCGGACAGACGCATTTTCGATAGGCGATGCAAGCTGTTAGGCGTTATATTGGTCCGACTGCAAATTACCGGATAGTGCATGTGACGACGCGCAAGACCAAGGTTAAACCGTCCCTTAAATCCAAGACCGATGCCCTGATCAGTGCGGGGCATGTGCTGGGCTGGCGCGAATGGATCGGATTTCCGGATTTCGACGTACCCTTCATGAAGGCCAAGGTCGATACCGGCGCGCGGACATCGTCGCTGCATGCATTGAATCCGCGTGTCATTGATCGCGATAATCAAAAATTCGTAAAATTCATCTTGCCGCATTACCGCGGTGACGGGCATGGTCGTATTGAGTGCATGGCACCGCTGGTTGAAACGCGCGAGATTCGCAGTTCAAACGGCGAGGCCGAAGAACGCTATGTCATTTCGACCCATATTGCCGTCGGGCATCATAAAATCCGGGTCGAAATTTCACTGGCAAACCGTTCGTTGATGGGCTTTCCCATGCTGTTGGGGCGGACCGCGATGAAGGCAGGAAGATTTTTGGTTCAACCGTCGAAATCTTATCTGGCGGGGAAACCGGAACAGGTTTATACGGCGCTGAAATCCGACACTGTTTCGGAACAATGATCCGACGCTGTCGTTGAACTTTCGACACATTCAGTAACGCTCGACCACGGGAGTCCATTGCATGAAGATCGCAATGCTTGCGCGCAATCCTAATCTGTACTCCCACAAACGGCTGGTCGAGGCGGCCGAAAGTCGCGGGCACGAAATCGATGTGATCAACACGCTGCGCGTCACGATGAACATCACCTCCCTTAAACCCGAAGTCTATTACGGCGGCCAGAAACTGAGCGGCTATGACGCGGTGATTCCGCGTATCGGTGTTTCGGTGACGTTTTTCGGGCTGGCGGTGTTGCGCCAGTTTGAAATGATGGGCGTTTATCCGTTAAACGAATCCGTCGCGATTGGCCGGTCGCGCGACAAGCTGCGTTCCCTGCAGATCCTGTCGCGGCGTGGTGTTGGCCTGCCGGTGACGGCCTTTGCCCATGATCCGAAAAAAACCGACGAGGTTCTTTCCATCGTTGGCGGTGCGCCGGTGGTGATCAAGCTTCTCGAAGGCACCCAGGGCATTGGCGTGGTTCTTGGCGAAACCGAAAAATCCGCCAAATCCGTGATCGAGGCCTTCCGTGGTGCCAATGTCGATATCATGGTGCAGGAATTCATCAAGGAAGCGGGCAATACCGATATTCGCTGCTTTGTGATTGGTGGCAAGGTCGTTGCCAGCATGGAACGCAAGGGGGCCGAGGGCGATTTCCGGTCCAACATTCATCGCGGCGGTTCGGCGCGGTCCGTGCGTATTACTCCGCAGGAACGCGCAACAGCAGTTGAAGCCGCCAAGGCGATGGGGCTAAATGTCTGTGGTGTCGATATTCTTCGCTCCAACCACGGTCCGGTGGTGATGGAAGTCAATTCATCACCCGGTCTGGAAGGCATCGAAGGCGCAACCGGCAAGGACATTGCCGGGATGATTATCGATTTCATGGAAAAGGATTACCGCCCCGGCAAGGTGCGGACCAAAGGCAAGGGATAAACTGTGAACGAGATCGGGAAAAAAGTATCCAAAGCCAAATCGGCAAAGGTAGCCAGAACCCCGGACTTCGAGATTGGCGGCAAAAAAGTCCCCGCCGGGACCCGCCAGATCGTTGATATTCCGATCTCGCTTTTATCCAATCACACGCCGGTTAATCTGACGGTCAATGTGGTGCATGGCAAACGGCCCGGTCCGGTTCTGTTCGTCAGTGGTGCCGTGCATGGCGATGAAATCGTCGGGGTGGAGGTCATCCGCCGCGTTCTGAAATCGCCCGCCCTTCGCGGCATGCATGGCACGTTGCTGGCGGTGCCGGTGGTCAATGCGTTCGGCTTTTTGAACCATACGCGCTATCTGCCTGACCGTCGTGATCTTAACCGGTGTTTCCCCGGTCATTCGGCGGGATCGCTTGCCGCACAGCTTGCCCATCTTTTCCTGACCGAGATTGTCGAAAAATCCGACTTCGGCATTGATCTTCATTCGGCAGCCGTGAACCGCGTCAACCTGCCCCAGATCAGGGTCAATGACGATGATCAAGACATTATGGCCTATGCCGAGGCTTTTGGTGCGCCGATCATCCTGACCAGCCCGCTGCGCGAAGGTTCGCTGCGCCAGGCCGGCAAGGAGGCCAAAGTCCCGATCCTGCTCTATGAGGCGGGCGAGGGGCTCCGGTTTGATGAAATGTCGATCCGGGCTGGTGTTTCGGGGGTTCTGCGCGTGATGCGCAAACTTGGCATGACATCGGGCCGCTCCATCCGTGACCCGAAAGTCGCCCCCTTCAAATCATCCAGCAGCCATTGGCTGCGCGCGCCTGTCGGCGGGATTTTGCGGACGTTCAAGATCGCGGGCGAGTTTGTCCACGAGGGCGACGTGGTCGCCGCCGTTTCCGACCCGTTCGGTCTTCGCGATGCCGAGGTGGTGGCGAAACATGCCGGACTGATCATCGGGCGGACCAATCTGCCCATCGTCAATCAGGGCGATGCGCTTTTCCATGTGGCGGCGATCAAACGGTCATCGGAATTGCAGGAACGCATGGATGCCATCGAAACCCATCTGCAATCCGATCCGTTGCTTGACGAGGATGAAATCATCTGAGGCGGCGGGTTTTCCGTGCTTTTTACGCATGATAGCTGCCATATCGAAGCTACTGGCGGATCACGCCCGGCAATGTTATAGCAAGGTTTATGGAACCAATTACAAATACAGAAGAACTGCGCGCGTTGTGCGAAAAGCTCCGGCAGTTCGAATATGTCACGGTCGATACCGAGTTCATGCGCGATTCGACCTATTGGCCGCAGCTTTGCCTTGTGCAGTTGGCAAGCCCCGAAGCATCCGATAATGGTGCTGCGGTTGATCCGCTGGCCGAGGGCATTGACCTTGCCCCGCTGTTCGACCTGATGCAGGACGAGAGCGTGGTCAAGGTGTTTCACGCCGCCCGTCAGGATATCGAGATTTTCGTCCATCTCAGCGGCAAGGTCCCGCACCCGGTATTCGATACCCAGGTGGCGGCAATGGTGCTTGGCTATGGCGATCAGGTCGGCTACGAGACGCTGGTCAACAAGGTGGTGCGCAAGAATATCGATAAATCGATGCGCTTTACCGACTGGTCGCACCGCCCGCTTTCGACCAAACAGCTAAGCTATGCACTGTCGGATGTGACTCATCTTCGCGTGATTTACGAAGCCTTCCACGAACGCCTCGAAGCCAATGGCCGTGCCTATTGGCTGGCCGAGGAAATGGAACGCCTGACCGATCCGTCGATCTATTCGATTGATCCGAAAGAAGCATGGCTTCGGCTTAAAACCCGCTCCAACAGCCCGAAATTCCTGGCGGTGGCGCGCGCGCTTGGCGAATGGCGCGAGACCGAGGCACAACGCAAGAACCTGCCGCGAAATCGCGTTCTGCGCGATGATACGCTGCTTGATATCGCCGCCCGGCAGCCATTGACCGACAAGGATCTCGACAAGACCCGCGGTGTTGGCCGCAATTTCGGCAGCAGCAAACCCGGTCAGGCGATCATCGAAGCCATCCAGGCCGCCCTTGATAGCCCGCAGGAAGACTGGCCGCAGCCAAAACTCCGCCCGGACCTTCCCGCAGGGATCGGCCCGACGGTGGAGCTGCTTAAGGTGCTGCTAAAGCTCTGTTCCGAGGAAAAGGGCGTTGCCCAGCGACTTGTGGCATCCAGCGACGATTTGCAGAATATTGCCGCCGATGACAATGCCGACGTCCCGGCAATGCATGGCTGGCGGCGCGAATTGTTCGGCCAATATGCCCTGCAACTCAAGCACGGACAGATCGGGCTCAAGCTCAAGAACGGCGAAGTGGTATTTGTCGAGCTTGAAGCTCAGGACTAAATCCCGCGATCCAATCGAAGACATGAAAAAACGGGCCAGCTTTGGCCCGTTTTTCGTTTTTGTCCGTTTTTTGACTGCGGCGGATTATTTCAGCGCCGCTTTAAGGAAGTCTGCGGTGCTTTGCGGTGCACGGCCGACAACCTTGGCGAAATCATCGCTGGTTTGTTCATAATCTCCATTACGCGTGCCGACATACATACCGCTAAGCGCCTCGATCAGATGGTCGGGAAGGCCAAAGCTTGCCAGAATGCCGGTATGGACCTCGGGCGGCAGATCGACATAACGGATATCCTTGCCGGTTGCGTTGGCAATGATGGCGGCGATATCGGCAAAGCCGATCGGCGTGCCCGAAAGGTCATAGGTCTGATTGACATGATCGGCCGGATTGGCAAGCACGGTGGCGGCAGCTTCGGCAAGGTCGTTGCGCGGAATATAGCTGACCTTGCCATTGCCGGCAGGGGCACCAAAATCACCGGTTTCAAGCGCATGCGGAACGCCTGCCATCAGAAGGTCGGTATAGAAGCTGTTGCGAAGCAAGGTGAAGGACAGGCCGCTCGCCTTGATATAGCTTTCCGTGTCGGCATGGATCGCGGCATAGGTAAACGGGCTTTCGGGGCGCGCATCGATGAAGCTGGTATAGACGAGATGTCTGACACCGGCCGCCTTGGCGGCATCAACCGCGGTCCGGTGCTGTTTGATGCGGGTTTCAACATCGGTTTCACCCGAAATGATCAGCGCGATATCAATGCCCTTGAACGCATTGGTCATCAGGGCAAGATCATCAAAATCGCCATGGCGGACATCAATGCCTTCGGCGGCCATTTCCTGTGCCTTGGCAATATTGCGCACGCTGGCCGCGATCTGGCTGGCCGGGACGCGGTCCAGCAGATGTTTGACAACAAGGCTTCCGAGCTGGCCGGTCGCGCCGGTAACGAGGATTTTCATGGTTTCATTTCTCCGGTAATCGGGGGTGGGCATTGGCCCGTCAATGAAATGAAACTGCACCTGATTTCCCATATGATCAATTCGATCAAGGTGATAGTATTCATGTATGAATATCGATGAATTGGACCTTGATTATCGTCTGCTGCGGCTTTTCCTGACCATCTATGACGAAGGATCGGTAACCGCCGCGGCCAATCGCCTTGGCGTCGGGCAACCCACTGTCAGCCACGGGCTTGACCGGTTGCGCCAGATTGTCGGTGATCCGCTTTTTGTCCGGTCGGGGCGCGGCATTACGCCGACCGCCCATGCCGATGAAATGGCCGGGCGGGTGCGCATCCTGTTGCAGGATTTGCGCAACCTTGCCCGTGTTGATGCCTTTGATCCGAATGATCCGGCGCAATCAGCCCGCTTTGTAATCGGCACCAATGATTACGAGGTGGCGGTGATCATGCCCGAACTGTTTCGCATCATCCGCGGCTATGCCGCCGATATCCGGCTTCGGATTCTGCCGATCCATGGCGATACCAACGTGATTGACCGGCTGCGCAGCGGCCAGCTTGATCTGGCGATTGGACTGCATATGACCGAAAATGTTGGCGATGTCGCGCAGCAGACCCTGTTTCGCGAACATATGGCCTGCTTTTACGATGCCGATTGCCATGACGTGCCACCCGATACGCTGGATCGTTACTGCAACGTGCCCCATGCACGTGTGATCATCGGTAATAACGATCATTCGGCGGTGGACGATGCATTGCATGCCATCGGGCGCAAACGCCGCACGGTTTTGCAGGCATCAACCTTCGCCAGCATCGCCAGCCTGATCCGCGGGACGGACGTGATCGCATCGCTGCCATCGCGGCTTGAACGCAATGTTATGGCGGGATTTGGCAGTTGCACCTTCCCGCTTGATTTCCCTGAATACAGCTTTGCCCAGTCCTGGCATGTGCGCAACGCCGCCAGCGCCCCGCATAAGTGGCTGCGGGGCGAGATTTTCAGGGTGACGCGAAAGCTGGTTTAAGGTCCTTTCGCACCGCTAATCCGGATTCCGCCAACCCATCGTTCACCGGCGTAAAACGCCATGAAATTCCGCTTGCCGGAAAGGACTTCGTTGCCGGTCTCAGAAAGCGACAGGGTCCGGTCCGGCCAAGGCGTCTGGCTCGGGTCTTCGGGATAGGTGAAAAGCGGCATTTTCGCCCGGCCCATATCAACAAGAACTTCCCAGAACATCAAATCGCCCAGAAACGGCAGCGGGTCGTAGGTCCGCATCAGGTGGCCAAAGATTCTGCCCGCCGTGATCGGTCCATGATCCCGGATGATTTGCAGCGTCAGTTTCTGCGTCAGGCCAAGACCGTTTTCGGGATCGGGCAATTCACGCAGATGCCGATCAAGGGCCGCGATCATGCAGGGGATCGTCGATTGGCCGTTATCGATGATGGTGCGCAGCGCATCGGGGCTTAAGTCACGGATCGCGGGCCAGACTTTTTGACCAAAGGCCAGCATGTCATCAGAAACCGGCGCACGGGCATTGTCCCAGCACCAGATCAGCAGTTCGGGCGAAAGCTGGCCAAGGCCGATGAAACGCTCAACCCCCGGCACCCGATCAACGCAAATCAGGTCAAGCCTAGTTTGCGGGCGGAGTGTGGCGATGAAATCAAGCAGGAAGGCCAGTATAAGCTGATCGTAGCTGTCATGTTCAAACCACAGCACGACATGATCATAATCGCCCAATGTCGCCAGCCCGGCATATTCGCGTTGCAGGCGGGAAAGCGCATCGGGAAAATCGATGCGATAGGACGATGCGATAAAACGCGCGCGCGTTTCGATGAAGTCGGGCAGGGGCACATCGGGCACCGGTCCCTGACAGAACGGATCGGAAAATTCCATGAAGGCACCGACAAACCCTGCCAGTTCAAGACCATGTCTGATGTCCGAGCCACAGCGCAGATGCAGGGTTTGCGGGGTATCAAGCGTTGGCAGATGCCCCGATGCAATCTGACGCTGATGTTCGGTAATCCGGTCGATATGGGATTTCAGTTTCGGCCAACTGGCAAAGCCGTTTTCGCGCGCAATAACAAGCTGGCTATCGGCCAGTTGCAGATCATCAATGCTTTTGCCGGGCAGGTGGGCCGCAATCCGGGTTTGGGCATCGGCCTGTTGGCTCCGGGCGGATTTCAGCAGTTCCTTGGCGCGCTTGCGCTGCTGTTCAAGGTTAAGGCGGCCGTCAAATATTCCGGATTTCGATGTGCGCGAAGCAGACATACGATTCCCCTGTGCTTAAGCCTGTGTCCGCCAGACAGGCAAGGAAACCGTGTGGTTCATATGTCATCTAAGACCGGGCGCAGCCCTTTCCGCGGACGGGGTGCTTCGGGAAGCAGCCCCAGCATAGCATGCCCGGTCAGGGTTGGGGAAGCTGATCGACGATGACGACCTGGCTTTCGCAATCCATCAGTTTGGCAAGTTTTGATAAACGCTGTTCGACGACTTCACCATTCAGGGCCGCGAAATCCCTGTGCATCTGAAGCATGAGGACCTTGTCCTCAAGCACAAGCGCCGTACCGGGCAGGATGCCCTCGACCCCGCCTGAAAGCGTATGGCCAAGGCGGATGGCGTGACCGTAAAGGCGACCGATATTACGCGTATCATCGTCAAGCAGCCGGTCACTGGATTCGTCACCCTTGAAATTACCGGTATAGCGCGACCCGATGGTATAGGCGAGGAACACCCGGTCATGATGGTTCAGATCAAGATAGGGGTGATGCAGGATGCGGTTATAGCTCTGGATCGCCCTGTAATCGGGATGTTCGTTCCAGCCGACATCGCCGATGATGCAGGCAGCAAGGCGCAACCGGCCCAGATTTCCCGGTTGTTCGCGGAAGATCGGTGCCGACCAGCGATAAAGTTCCTCGCCATGCTGATGGAAACGTTCGCCGTCTTCGGCAAAGCTGAGACAGGCATCAAGTAACGGATCGCGTTCGCGCAATTCGTCGGGCAGGGCTTCATACATCCAGCCTTCGCGCAGGCCATGGCTGGAAAAGACGACTTCCTTGGCCTGCATGCGTTCAAGCAGCATGTTCATGACAAGGCCCGCATGCGGCAGGCTATCGATACGGCGTTTGGAAACACCGCCAACCTTGTCAAGCGACACACGGCTTTGCTGGGATATGATATGCGTCAGTTCGGCGATTTCGGCACGTGGCATGGTCAGATTATGCACGACCGAAATCGGATAGTTTTCCTGCGCGATATAAAGCTTGGCAATCGAACGCCACGAACCACCAACCGCAATCAGCGGCTTGCCCGCACCTTCATGCAGCCAGTCGACCGTATCAAGATGGGTCTTGACCTCTGCCTCAAGCCGGGCACGATCTGCGCCGAATACCGCATGCAGGCGCATGGCACCCAGGGGGACGCTGACGCTTTTTTTGATCTCGCCTTCCTCAAGCAACACCAGTTCAAGCGACCCGCCACCGATATCCCCCATGATGCCGGTGGCACGACGATCACCGGAAATAATGCCAAAGGCCGAAAGACGGGCTTCTTCAAGCCCGTCAATCACCTTGACGGTCAATCCGGTTTCCGCATGCACGCGATCACAAAATGCCTGCCCGTCACTGGCCGCCCGGACGGCAGCGGTGGCAAGGATATCGACACGTGTGACCTTCATCGCACGCAACAGCCGGGCGAACCGCCGCAGGGCAGCGGTTGCCATTTCAACGCCTTCGGGGTTCAGCCGTCCGGTATTTTCCGGATCACGGCCAAGGCCGCACATCACCTTTTCGTTGAAAATCGGGGCCGGTGCGCGTGTCATGCCATCAAACACAACAAGACGCACCGAGTTCGAGCCAACATCAATGATGGCAATACGGTTGGAAACCCTTTGGTCAGTCAGCATGCGGTTGGTTGAACCTGTCTAGGTATGCACTCGTTAATCATCAAGCTGCAGCACGGGAACATTCGGATCTTCCTCACTAAGCGCGCTGCCACGGCCTGAAAGTGACGGGTTGGTCATGAAATACTGATGAGAGGAGAATGAATTTTCGTCTGCTTCGCACCGCTCATATGACCCGTCGGGCTGCAGGTACCAAGCCTGCGCCGTATCTTTCAGATTTGCAATCATGATCTGTTCGACAATCTGGCGTTGGCAAGTGGGGTTTTCCACCGGAACCAGCGTTTCGACACGACGGTTAAGGTTGCGCGGCATCCAGTCGGCGGATGAAATAAACGCCTTGGCCTTGCGCGATGGCAGTTTCGCGCCGTTTGCAAAGACGACAATGCGCGAATGTTCAAGGAACCGACCGACGATGGATTTAACGCGAATATTTTCTGACAAGCCCGGCACACCCGGCCGCAAACAGCAAATGCCGCGCACCACCAGTTCGATATGAACCCCGGCCTGGCTGGCACGATAAAGCGCATCAATCACCACCGGATCGACAAGGCTGTTCATCTTGGCCCAGATACCCGACGGTTTGCCCGCCTGACAGTTTTGGATTTCCTGATCGATATGGGTCAGAAGGGTCGGGCGCAATGTATGCGGCGCAATGGCGATTTTCTCAAGCGAGCGCGGGGTGGCATAGCCGGTCATGAAATTAAAGATACTGGCCGCGTCACGCCCCAATGCCGGATCGCACGAGAAGAACGAAATATCGGTATAGAATTTCGCGGTGATCGGGTGATAGTTGCCGGTCCCGAAATGCACATAGGTCCGAAGCCCGTGGCTTTCGCGCCGAACCACCAGCGACACCTTCGCATGCGTTTTCCAGTCAAGGAAACCATAAACCACCTGACAACCGGCACGTTCAAGGTCCGCCGCCCAGCGCAGGTTGGCTTCCTCGTCAAAACGTGCCTTGAGCTCCACCATGGCCGTAACCGATTTGCCGGCCTCTGCGGCGGCAATCAGGGCCTTGACGATCGGGCTGTTTTCCGATGTGCGATAAAGGGTCTGTTTGATGGTGACAACATCGGGGTCACGTGCGGCCTGCAACAGGAACTGCACAACGACGTCGAAATCTTCGAACGGGTGATGAACGACGATGTCCTTTTTGCCAATCGCGGCAAAGCAATCACCGCCAAAGTCGCGCACCCGTTCGGGATAACGCGCGCCATATGGCGGGAACAGCAGATCATGATGCAGATCGGAATCGATCAGTTGTTTGACGTCAACAACACCCAGAAGCCCATCAACCTTGACGACTTCCTCAGGTGCGACCGAAAGTTCATCGACCACGAAATCCAGAAGGTCTTCGGGCATCTTGGCATTGACTTTAAGCCGGATGATGCTGCCGCGGCGACGGCGCTTCAGCGCGGTCTTGAAAACTCGCACCAGATCTTCGGCTTCTTCTTCGATTTCAACGTCCGAGTCACGGATGACACGGAACAGGCCATGTTCGATCATGTCGAAACCGGGGAACAGCTTATCCAGATAAAGCACAATCGCCTGTTCCAGCGGAAGGTAGCGTTCGGTGCGGCCCGGCAGACGCAGGAAACGGCCGATCTTCGGCGGCACCGGGATCAGGCCGCGCATGTTGTGACCATCCGCCGGGTCAAACAGCTGCATGACAATCGCAAAGCCAAGGTTCGGAATGAACGGGAAGGGATGCGACGGATCAATGGCAAGCGGTGTCAGCGTCGGGAAGATTTCTCGCATGAAATAGCCATCAAGCCATTTGCGGTCCGTCTGCGTCAGATCTTCCGGCCCGATCACGGAAATGCCGTGCTTTTCCATCTCGGTGCTAAGCTGCTGCCAGATGCGCTGCTGATCCTGCATCAACTGGTTGGCATCATAGGTGATGGCGCGAAGCTGCTCGGACGGGCTCATGCCATCCTGGCTGACTTTGGTCATGCCTGCGCGCAACTGCCCGACCAGACCGGCAACGCGAACCATGTAAAATTCGTCAAGGTTGCTGGCGGAAATCGACAGGAACCGTACACGTTCAAGCAACGGATGACGCTGATTTTGGGCCTCTTCAAGGACGCGACCGTTAAAGGCCAGCCACGAAAGTTCGCGGTTTATAAAGCGCTTGTCCGAATCAAGTGTGATTGCGCTTGATTGAATAACGGCGGCGTGGGTCACGCTATGCCTCCTGCGAAAGTGGGTTTGTGTCCTTGAAATAAGGCGACAGGCCCCGGTTGCGATTGGAGTATAGGATAACTGCTTGTCGGGGTGCAATTTTCTTAAATTTTTAAGTCAGTTTTTATGATGGCTTCACAGCGCCCTATGTGACATGCAAAAGTCTGCTCTTCGCGAGATTACCGGATACCGATTTTATGAAGACACTGCTCCTGCTCAGGCATGCAAAATCAAGCTGGACCGATCCATCCCGATCCGATCATGACCGGGAACTGAACCGGCGTGGTGAACAGGCGGCCCCGGTGATGGGTCGCTACCTGCAGGATCAGGGGCTGGTGCCCGATCTGATCTGGTGTTCGACCGCGGCACGTGCGGTGCAGACATTGACGTTGCTGGGGCGCGATTTTGCAAGCACGTCAGACGTGATCTATAACGAAGACCTCTATATGGCGAGCGAGAAGGTGTTGCTTGACAGCCTTGTCCAGACTCATGACGAAGCGCGTTGCGTGATGATGGTCGGCCATAATCCGGGGATGGAGGATTTCGCCGCACAGCTGTTTGGTGATGGTGACGGCGAGGCGTTGTTGCAGATGAAGCGCAAATTTCCCACCTGCGGACTTTGCCAGTATGAATTTGACGTTGATCACTGGGCGGATGTTCGCCCCGAAACCGGGCGTCTGATCCGCTTTGTAAAGGTCAAGGATTTGCAGGGCATCGGTGCGCCGCCAACCTGAAATTCCGGCCCGCAATGCAGACCATTGCGACGGGCACTTGACGGCAGGCCTTTGGCAGCGTTTTATACCGCAGAATTTCAAGCGCCGCGTCGCGCAAACAGACAGATCACCCGATTTGACCGCCCCGAATTGACCGGGGTGGTCGGTTTGCGGTGCTTTTTTGTTTGACAGCGCGGTGCAGCCATGCACCTTTGCGCCAAATTTGCGGCCCGAAATACCAAGCATACAAAGCAACCTGGAAAGACCATGCATCCTTATCGTTCACACAATTGTAATGCGTTGCGCGCCTCTGACGCCGATGCGGAAGTGCGCCTGTCCGGCTGGATCCACCGCAAGCGCGACCACGGCAACCTTCTGTTTGTCGATTTGCGCGACCATTACGGCATCACCCAGATCGTGATCGACATTTCAAGCCCGCTTTTCGCGGTTCTTGAAAAGTCTCGCGCCGAAAGTGTGATCACGGTGGATGGCAAGGTCGTCAAACGGACCGCCGAAACCGTCAACCCGAACCTGCCGACCGGCGAGATCGAGGTTTACGCGTCCAATATCGAAGTCCAGTCGTCGGCCGACGTTCTGCCGATGCCGGTATTTGGCGATGCCGAATATGGCGAGGAAATCCGCCTGCGTCACCGTTACCTTGACCTGCGTCGCGAAAGCGTTCATTCGAACATCGTTCTGCGTTCGCGTGTGATTTCGGCGATGCGTCAGAAAATGACCGCACAGGGCTTCCTTGAAATCCAGACCCCGATCCTGACGGCAAGCTCGCCGGAAGGTGCGCGTGACTTCCTGGTACCGTCGCGCATGCATCCGGGCAAGTTCTATGCCCTGCCGCAGGCGCCCCAGCAGTTCAAACAGCTTCTGATGGTTTCGGGCTTTGACCGTTACTTCCAGATCGCACCGTGCTTCCGCGATGAAGACGCCCGTGCCGACCGTTCGCCGGGTGAATTCTATCAGCTCGACTTCGAGATGGCCTTTGCCACCCAGGACGACGTGTTTGACGCGATCGAGCCGGTTCTCCATGACATCTTCGTCGAATTCGGCGGTGGTCGTGATGTTACGCCGCTTCCGTTCCCGCGTATTCCGTTTGATGAATCGATGGCGAAATACGGCTCGGACAAGCCCGACCTTCGCAACCCGATCATCCTGTCTGACGTGACAGAAGCCTTTCGTGGTTCGAATTTCGGCATCTTTGCCTCGAACATCGAAAAAGGTTCGGTGGTTCGCGCCATTCCGGCACCGGGGGCCGCAGGCCGCCCGCGCAGCTTCTTTGACAAGCTGAACGCCTGGGCACGCGAAGAAGGTGCGGCTGGTCTTGGTTACATCGTTTATGATGAAAACGGCGAAGCCAAAGGCCCGATTGCCAAGAACCTTGATGCCGAACGTATCGCGAAAATCAAGGAAGTCACCGGCGTTGCCAATGGCGATGCGGTCTTCTTTGCCTGTGACAAGGAACTGGCTGCTGCGAAATTTGCCGGCAAGTCGCGCGACAAGGTTTGTGATGAACTGGGTCTTCGTGAAGACGGCATGTTCAAATTCTGCTGGATCGTTGATTTCCCGATGTACGAGGAAGACGACGACGGCAAGATCGAATTCAGCCACAACCCGTTCTCGATGCCGCAAGGCGGCCTTGAGGCGCTTGAAAGCATGAACCCGCTTGATATCAAGGCGTGGCAGTATGACATCGTCTGTAATGGTATCGAACTGTCGTCGGGTGCCATTCGTAACCACCGCCCGGACATCATGTATAAGGCGTTCGAGATTGCCGGTTATGGCAAGGACGTTGTTGATGACCGCTTTGGCGGCATGATCAACGCCTTCAAATTCGGCGCCCCGCCGCACGGTGGTTCGGCCCCGGGTGTTGACCGTATCGTCATGCTTCTGGCCGACGAGCCGAACATTCGCGAAGTCATTGCCTTCCCGCTGAACCAGCAGGCGCAGGATCTGATGATGAATGCCCCGGCCGAGGTCGATGACCGCCAGCTCAAGGAACTGCACCTGCGTGTGCAGCTTCCGCCGAAAATCAAAAAAGACTGATTTCTGTCTTTGACGTTAAAAAACGGTCCGGAAATTTCCGGGCCGTTTTTGTTTGTCTATTGCCCCTCGATACTTACGTAATCTTAACCCGTCACAATCCACATTCACCGTGGAACAATTTATATCCTGCGGGGGATGACGTTTTGAAAAAGATACTTGTGGTGGCGGCACCGCTGGCACTGGCGGCGTGCGGTGGTCCGGTGGAACTTACGGTGGCCAAGCTGGCCGGCGATCTGATCAGCTATGTCACCACGGGCAAAAGCACCACGGATCATGCGGTTTCAGCCGTCGCCGAGCGCGATTGCGCCCTGCATCGCCCGTTATTTGAAGAAGACGTCTGTCAGGACAATGTCCTGCTGGATGATGCCGTTGCCCTGGCCGAGCCGGGCGCACCATCGATCAAACAGAAAATCCGCGACGCCGAACCTGCAATTTATGCCGTTAACGCGCCCGGCGAAGACTGGTCACAACCCAAAGCCGGTGCCCGCACATCGGCCGTGATTGTCAAAACCGATCTGCCGCCGCGCCCGGTGATACATGACGAAGTGTCGCATGACGAAGCGACCGCTGCCCCGGTCGAAATCGCAAGTGCACAGGACCAGTTCACCCCCGATTATGACCGTACCCCGCTTCGCAACGAAGGTCCCCTTGATCCGCAGGGCGAGGCCGATGCCGCGGTTGCCGGATATGTCGCCCCGCCAAAGCCTGTCGCACCGATTGCCGAAACCCAAACCGCTGCCCTGACCGATACCGGCATCATGACCGACGAGGTCAGCGGGATCGCGCCGGAAACCACTGCGCATGACAAGCTTGTTGCAGTGCCGCTTGCGGGGGACTATGTAGTATTGGCAAGCTTTGCCGATCAGTTGCGCGCGCAAAATGCCCTGTCGCTTTACAGTGAATATCAGCCGCGTCTGATCAGTGCGACGGTCAAGGGCCGCGAATATCTTCGTGTCGCGGTTGGTCCGCTTTCGCATGAGCATGCAAAAGATTTACGCCATCTTGCTGCCAAAAAGGGTGTCAAAGATCCCTGGATTGTCGAGATCGACGCCGCCGGAGAATAGATTTGCCAGTTATTACGGTTTGTCCTGAAAATCGACAGCGTTCCGTCTTCGGGGCGCTGATCTTTTGTGTTGCTCTGGCGGGTTGTTCCGCGCAGGCGGGGCAATCTTTTGCCGCCGGTCCCGCCGGTTTTGATCCGGCGCATGTGCGCAAGGCATCCGATACCCAGACGGAACTGGTTCCGCATATGGCGGAATATCGTTTTTCGATGGTCTCGTCGGATGTTGGCAGCTCTGTTGTCGGCGTGCGCGGTGCGCTTGGCTACCGGTTTGAAAAGGTCTGTGATGGCTGGATCACCGAGATGCAGCATCTGATGATCCTTCAGGGGGCAGAAGGGGGCGCGATCAATTCGGCCTATTCGATGACCCAGTGGGAAAGCTTTGACGGATCGAAATACCGCTTCCGCATGCGCGATTATCTCGATGGTGTGCAGGTGGACGAGGTTGTCGGCGATGCGGTGCGCGACAAGGACAAGGTTCTTGTCACCTACGAAGTTCCGGTCGAAATCACCGAGGAACTGCCGGCCGATACCATGTTCCCGACCCAGCATTCCGTAACCCTGCTGAAACGTGCGCTTCAGGGCGACAAATTTGCCAATGATCTGGTGTTTGACGGCAGTGGGGACACGCCGACCAACCGGATTGCCGCGGTGATTTCTGGCGCGAAACAGGCGCAAAACAATGCCGAGGATGCCGATAACATCGCAAGCCAGCCCTATCACAGCCTGAACCTGGCGTATTATCCGCTGGGCGAGGCTGAAAACGGCCCCTCGACCGAGATCGCGGTTGATTTCGGGGAAAATGGTGTCGCCCACGAACTGCGAATGAATTACGGCAGCTTCCGGGTGCGCGGTGATCTTCAGAAAGTGACACGCCTGCCAGCCCCTGAATGCGGCTAAGTCTGTTTCGGGTGTTTAGAATAACGCAAAAAAGCCTGCCGGGTTTCCGACAGGCTTTTTTGTGGGGGAAGTTCCATAAATCTTAGGCGGCGACGGCGCTGCTGTCGTCGCGGCAATACAGATCATAAAGTGTCTTGATGACGGTGACGGCTTCATCGCCTTGCAGCGAATAAAAGATCGTCTGTGCTTCGCGCCGGGTTTTTACCAGCTTGTCACGCCGCAGCCGTGCGAGGTGCTGTGACAGGGCAGACTGGCTCAGTCCGACAATGCGTTCAAGTTCACCGACTGATTTCTCGCCTTCGTTCAGTTGGCAAAGAATCATAAGTCTGCTCTGATTGCTCATGGCCTTCAGAAGCGCGCTGGCTTGCTCGGCCTTTTTTTCGAGATGGTTAAGTTCCATTTGGCTCCCTTTAGCCTGGCCATATTCGGCTTTTGTCCCAACTGGGGCATCGGGTGTATCACATTCGTGGTGATAATCTCCGATGGGATATCCCCGATTTTTTCCAACCAACGAGGTCTTTGTGCCTCAAACCCATTAATGAAATTCAAGAATGGGAAGATTCCTATTCTCAAGTATAACATTAAACTGTCAAGACACTCTTTGTCTTGTGAACAGAGATTATGGCGATATTTCGTTCTGAGTCACCGAGTATACAATAGACAGTTCATGCGGTGATTTTGGACCAGTCATTCAAGTTCAAAACTTGCAGTCTTTGACTGATTTATGATGATCTAGAACAAGGCAGCGGATAACTTTGGCTGTCACGATGAAATAATAATAATCAGGATCGTGGTCAATAAGGCCAGTCAGCCTGTAAAGATTCGATATATCTGACGTGCATCTATTCAGGAAGGTTTCCGGAAAACATGGCGACATTATTTGTCACTCATCACAGTTGCATCGACCATGATCCGGGACCGGGCCATCCGGAACAGCCTGATCGCCTTCGCGTGATCCAGCGGGTGCTTGAAGCCGAGGAATTCATGTTCCTGCACCGTGAAGAAGCCCCAAAGGCCGATCTTGACCTGATCAAAAAGGTCCACGATCCGGCCTATGTCGACCGTGTCATGGCCGCCATCCCGCAAAGCGGATATGAAGCCCTTGATGGCGACACCTATGTCTCGCCCGCCTCCGGCGATGCCGCCCTGCGTGCGGCAGGCGGCGTTTGCGTCGCGATTGATGCCGTGATGGCCGGGCATGAACGCAATGCCTTTGTCGGGGTACGCCCGCCGGGCCACCATGCGGAATATGACCGGGCCATGGGGTTCTGCCTGTTTAACAATGTCGCGGTCGGTGCGCGATATGCCCGCGATGCCTATGGCATCAAACGTGTCGCGGTGATGGATTTCGATGTTCATCACGGCAATGGCACGCAGGATCTTTTCTATAACGATCCCGACCTGTTTTATTGCTCGACCCATCAATGGCCGCTTTATCCCGGCACCGGCGCCCCGGATGAACGCGGATGCGCCAACAATATCCTCAATGTCGGCCTGACCGCGGGGGCGGGGACGGCTGAAATGAAAGAGGCGTTCGAACAATCGGTTTTGCCCGGCATTGCCGCCTTCAAACCGGAACTGCTGATCATTTCGGCCGGCTTCGATGCGCATCGCAATGATCCGCTGGCGGGGCTTTCATTTGTTGAAAGCGACTTCGTCTGGATGACCGAACAGCTCCTTGCCCTCGCGGGCGAGGTCTGCGACAACCGCGTTGTCTCGGTGCTTGAAGGCGGCTATGACCTGCCGTCCCTGGCAGGTTGCGTTGCGGCGCATGTGCGAACCCTGATGACCTCCTGAAGTCATTCAATAGAGGATTGCTGCGCCTGCTGCTTTTGTTCGCGGCGGGATTTAATCGAATGCCCGATAATAATCGTAACCGGAACCCACAGGATATACCATAACTCACCCGGCGATTTGGAGACTTGGGCAAGGTCAGTTAATCCACCGATAACAGGCACGCATAGCAAGCCAAGATGAAATGCCTTTGTGGTCTTATCTTCTGTATTGAGGGCTGCCCAAGCGAGTTGCACAAACAATGCCAGAAGAAGCAAAAGCCCGATTGCGCCACCGAAAAATGCCGAGGACACGTATATGCTATGGGGGAATTTCTGTTCGATCGCCCCGAAGGTATTCAAGCTTGCCAGGCCATTACCGATGATTGGGGCATCCTGAATATATTTCCATGCATCCATCCATATTTCAAAACGCCATGGGTTTCTGGAAAGTGATTGAAGCACTTGCCTTTGAATTTCATCGTTAAATGTAAAAACGGCTAAAAGGAATACTAATGTTCCGAGCATGAGCCAGCGCACTGTTTTTCCCGAGAAAACAGTGAAGGAAGCACATATGAATAGAAGAGTGAGAAGAGGGCCCCTGCTTTGCGTTAATATTATGAAAATACCGCAGGAAATACAGATGGCTGCGTAGGTGACCTTCTCTATTTTGGTAGTTGCGATTTGTGACTGATAGTACGTTATACAAAATCCTGTTAATATTACCAAGCTTCCTAGTATCGGGTGTCGAGTTTCTGCCCAGCCTATCATTCTTTGATTTAATGGATTTTCATTTACCGCGTAAAAAACAACTATTGATATAGTTATGTTTATAAAAACTGCATAAGGGAGATATTTAAATAGTGTTTTTTTCCATTTTTCGTTGGGAAGAGAAAAAAAGTGTGCGGCGGTAAATAGAAATATTAGGTTGGTTATGGACCTTGCTATGTATTTTTTGACGTTGAAATCTGGTTGGTTCACTCCCCAGGAAATTGTAAGCAAAAACCATAGTATTAAAATGACACTAGTGGTAAAAATCGTATTCTGAAAATTTTCAATGAATAAACTTTTATTTTTTATGTATATTATAAATGTTGCAGGCGCTAGTATGGCGTAAAATATTATGGCCCAAGTTGGGGTTGGGCGGAGAAGGTATCCTGATGCAATAAATAATATAAAAACAGATGGGAACAGGTTGTTTTCTATCTTTTTTCTCAACGTCATTTGTATGTTTTCTCTATTATATCTTTTGCTATATTCTTTTCATTGAAATTGCTGTGGTATTTTTTCCATCCAGCTTCAGCTATGGATTGGCGTTCTGAGTCATTTTTTATAAAGTACGCCAATTTTGACAAGAATTCATTCTTGTCGGAAAAGAAGGCTATTTCATTTTCTTCAAAAATTTCATTCAATCCCATTGCTCGGTCAACAAAGGTCAATATACCATTGCCTATTGTATGAGAAATCCTGTCTGAAGAGTAATGATACACATCGTTCCTGCGGCTAAAATTCAGAGATATCGGAATTTGTGCTAAAAACTCATCATACTGTTTCCCTGTTACGTTGGGAGCAGTAAAGCCTGGGAAAATTGTTCTTATATCTGGCTGTGACTGAATTATTTCATTGATCAAATTTTTGACAATAAAATCTTCTCCGCCGATATTCCTGATTCCATTTGGGTTTCCAACTGCCATACCAAAACCAAACGGAAACTGGTCTAAAGACTTTTCAAAGTTACGATGGCGTTCAATGCTTAAGTCCACGGGGTTCGGCATAAAATACGTATTGTATTTTCCTTGTGATAATTTTTCCAGAAGAGGTCCTGAAGTGCTGCAGAATGTAGCATCTACAAGATCAATTTTACTATTTATTCTATCAATATTATCGGGCGTAAATAGCGGGTCAACGTTCCATTGCGCTAATTTTACAGTCGGTAATTCTTCTCGAATTTTTCTTAGAGTATCAGGCTCTATCATGTCCGCATGGCCAAAAAGAACCAAATCAGGCACAAACTCGCTTACGACTTCCAGAAGCTTTCGATTGACAGGTTTGCGCCCAAATTTGCGGCTTTTGAATATGTTCAGGTAACGAGCCATATCCCGATCAGCGAAGGGAAGTACATTATGTCCCAACCGTATCAGGCCGTTTGTTATTTTGTAAGGGACGCCAAAATATCCGGGAGGCTTGGGGGTAAGGCTATAATTTGTAACATGTAGAATTCGTAGCTTGGAAACGCCCTGCATTTTTAATTCCTGCCGCATATCTTGGAGAATGCTACCACTGTTGGTGAGATTGCCACTCTATTAAGATTATGAAATGTTCCTGCGAAGTTAACTAGCATTGATAGATGAAACGTCTCAATAAGATTTTAACCAAGATTTTTATATGCATTCGAGTTACTTGACGTTTCACACAGATCAATTCCTTTTGAAAATCTTCCTTGTAGCTATTGTTGCACCGGAAGCTAGAGCGTAAACTCCGCGCCAATCAAATCAATGGAGCAGATATGTCCGAGCCAACCCCGTCCACCACGATCCCCGATGATATCGCCAAACTCAGCTTTGAAGAGGCCCTCGGCCAGCTTGAAAGCCTCGTGCGGCAGCTCGAACAGGGGCAGGTGGGGCTTGATGATGCCATTGCATCCTATGAACGCGGTGCGGCGCTGAAACGTCATTGTGCCGATAAACTGCGTGCGGCCGAAGAACGCATCGAGAAAATCACGCTGGGTGCGGATGGCCGTCCGAACGCAACCCCGACCGAAATCGAATAATTCTCGCGGAGAATATGGTGAGTTACGACCTGCTTGCTGAGCTGAGTACTGCTTCTGCTGATCTTGGCGAAACGCTTGATGGCATTCTGCCGCGCCCCAATGGCCAGATCGAGCAACGCCTGTTTCAGGCGATGCGTTATTCGACCCTGGGCGAAGGCAAACGCCTGCGTCCGTTTCTGGTGTTAAGCTCCGCCGGATTGTTCCGGGTATCGCGCCAATGCGCCTTGCGAGTCGCCGCCGCGGTTGAAATGGTCCATAGCTATTCGCTGATCCATGATGATCTTCCGGCCATGGATGATGATGACCTTCGGCGTGGCAAGCCAAGCTGCCACAAGCAGTTTGACGAGGCGACCGCCATTCTGGCCGGTGACGCGCTGTTAACGCAGGCATTCGAAGTGCTGGCCGATGAAAGCACCCATCCCGATCCGCGTGTCTGCACCGATCTTGTCCGTGCGCTTGCGCGTGCAGCCGGGCCATATGGCATGGTCGGTGGTCAGATGATCGATCTGGCGGGCGAGGGGCAAAGCCTTGATCAGGCACAGGTCACCCATCTGCATCTGCTGAAAACCGGCCGGATGTTTGCTTTTGCTTGCGAAGCCGGGGCAATTCTGGGTAAGGCACCCAAAAGCATGCGCATGTCATTGCGGTCCTACGCCCATGACATGGGTCTGGCCTTCCAGATCAAGGATGACCTTCTGGATGTGGAATCCAGCAGCGCCGAACTGGGCAAGACGGCCGGCAAGGATATCGATCAGGATAAATCGACCTATGTGAAGCTTCTGGGCCTTGAACAGGCCCGCGAGCAGGCCAGAATGCTGTGTGATCAGGCGATCAATCACCTGAACTGCTTTGACGGCGAAGCCGAACCGCTGCGCGAGGTCGCCCGTTTCGTGATCGAACGCGGGCGTTAAGGTCCGTCACCTGTCATGAGCCAACAAGCCAGATACACAGCCGGTTTTCGTGACCGGCTGTTTGACAAGGACCCGTTTCCGCTTGCGATCTGGTATCCGTCGCACGCAGATGAACGCCCCGTTCGCCATATGGGCGTGACCTCGACGGCGGCCCGCGATGCGGATTTCGCAGGCAACGGACCCTATCCGCTGGTGATGTTCTCGCATGGCTCCGAAGGGCACCGCTTCAATCAGTTCTGGCTGGCGGAATATCTCGCACGGCGCGGTTATATCGTCGCCGCCCCGCAGCATCATGGCGATAATTACCTTGATCCGTCCGATGCGCGGCAATTGACGATCATCGAACGCCGTCCACGCGAAATGCGTCTTGCCCTTGATCTGTTGCTGGATCATGACGGCATCGCTGCCCATATCGATACGGATCGTATTTATGCGCTCGGCCATTCGGCGGGCGGGGCGACGGTGCTTAAAATGGCGGGCTGGCAGTTTGATGCCTCTGCCTGGCAAAGCTATTGCGCGCTCAATGCCGATCAGGACCGCGTGATTTGCCAGCATGCGCCCGGTGATGACCTGATTGATGAGTTGCATGATCGTTATGGCGGCCCGGTTGTTTCCGCGCGCGATGACCGGATCGCGGGCGTGATTGCCGTGACCCCGGCCTTTGGCGTTGCCGCGACCGATGCGGGCTTTGCCGATGTGACGGTCCCGATGCTGTTTATCGAGGCCGAAACCGATGAAATCCTGCCTGAATCGGCCAATGCCGCCCATTTTCGCACCCTGCTGCGCGGCCGGGCAAAATTTGTGAAGGCCAAAGGGGCCGGGCATTATTCATTCCTGCCGCCCTGCACGCCCTATATTGCTGAAAACTTTGGTTATTTGTGCCGGGATTTCGGGCGCGAACGCACTGATATTCACCGCACGGTCGAGCAGGTGGTGCTGAAGTTCCTCGGTGACATCAAATCAGGTGATTTTCAGGGTCGCTAATTACAGCGAAGCTGTTTATTTTACGCTGCTTGCAATAGGGCTTAGGAAACGTCACCCTGTTGGTTTGAACGCTATATAAAAAACGCCACACAAAAATGAAGATCGAGATCGGTATGAGCACGACCTCCAAGACCCCGCTTTTGGACACGATTAACACCCCGGCTGATTTGCGCAGCCTGCAACCCGCACAGATGAAGCAGGTCGCAGATGAATTGCGCGCCGAGGTGATTGATGCCGTGTCGGTGACCGGCGGGCATCTGGGGGCAGGGCTTGGCGTGGTCGAACTGACGGTCGCGATCCATTACCTGTTTGATACGCCCGATGACCGGCTGATCTGGGATGTCGGGCATCAATGCTATCCGCATAAAATCCTGACCGGGCGGCGTGATCGTATCCGCACCCTTCGTCAGGGCGGCGGGCTTTCGGGCTTTACCAAACGCTCCGAGTCTGAATATGACCCGTTCGGTGCCGGGCACAGCTCGACCTCGATTTCGGCCGGGCTTGGCATGGCGGTTGCCAACCAGCTTTCGGACGATAAACGCAAAAACGTCATTGCCGTAATCGGTGATGGCTCCATGAGTGCCGGCATGGCCTACGAGGCGATGAACAATGCCGCCGCCGCCGATCAGCGCATGATCGTGATATTGAATGATAACGACATGTCGATTGCCCCGCCGGTGGGCTCCATGTCGGGTTATCTGTCGCGTCTGATTTCGGGCAAGGGCTATCAGGGGCTGCGCAATGCGGCCAAGGGCCTGACCAAACACCTGCCGCGCCAGATCGAAGAAGCCGCCCGCAAGATCGAGGAATATACCCGCGGCATGGTGACCGGCGGGACCCTGTTTGAAGAAATGGGGTTCTTCTATGTCGGGCCGATTGATGGTCATAATCTGGATCATCTTCTGCCGGTGCTGAAAAACGTGCGCGATGCGGATGTTGATGGCCCGATCCTTGTTCATGTCGTGACCCAGAAGGGCAAGGGCTATGGCCCGGCCGAAAATGCCGCCGACAAATATCATGGTGTCGCCAAGTTCGACGTTGTCACCGGCAAACAGGCCAAGGCCACGCCCAATGCACCGTCCTACACCAAGGTTTACGGCGAAACGCTGACCAGACTTGCCGAAACCGATGACAAGATCACCGCCATCACGGCCGCCATGCCGTCGGGCACCGGGGTTAATATCTTTGCCGAACGGTTCCCGGATCGTGCCTTTGACGTCGGCATCGCCGAACAGCATGCCGTGACCTTTGCCGCCGGGATGGCGTGCGAGGGTTATAAACCGTTTTGCACGCTTTATTCGACCTTCCTGCAACGCGCCTATGATCAGGTGGTGCATGATGTGGTCATCCAGAACCTGCCGGTTCGTTTCGCCATGGACCGTGCCGGGCTTGTCGGGGCGGATGGCGCAACCCATGCCGGGGCCTATGACATTGCCTATCTTGGCTGTTTGCCAAACATCGTTCTGATGGCGGCGGCTGACGAGGCCGAACTGGTCCATATGACCACAACCGCATGGGCGATTGATGACCGCCCCAGCGCCTTCCGCTATCCAAGGGGCGAGGGTGTCGGTGTTGAAATGCCGACCGAGGGACAGGTTCTTGAAATCGGCAAGGGCCGCATCCTGCGCGAAGGCGGCAAGATCGCCATTCTGTCATACGGCACCCGCCTGGCCGAGGCGATGCTGGCCGCCGAAGATCTGGCCGCACGTGGCCTTCCGGCAACGGTCGCCGATGCCCGCTTTGCCAAACCGCTTGATCATGCACTGATCGCCGATCTGGCTCGCAACCACGAAGTCCTGATCACGATTGAAGAAGGATCGATTGGTGGCTTTGGCGCGATGGTCCTGCAACATATGGCGGGCAACGGCTTGCTTGATCACGGGCTCAAAGTCCGCACCATGGCGCTGCCCGATGCCCTGATCGATCATGACAAGCCCGACATTCAATATGCCAAGGCAGGACTTGATGCACAAAGCATCGTCAAAACCGCCCTTGGTGCGCTTGGCCTTTCCGAAAGCAAGGCACGCGCCTGATCGTTCAGGCAAGACCCGTTAACGAAAAACGCCGCCCAAAGGGGCGGCGTTTTTGTTTGTTTGGACTGGCCCGGATCAGAAATCCGCCGTCAGCGAGATTTTGGCCGTCAACGGCGCCCCCATCGTCAGATAGCCGCCATTGGCCGACGCCCAGTAATCGCTATCCGTGACGTTTTCGATATTGGCACGGATGGTAACAGGATATTCGTGCACCTCGGTCGTGTAGCGCGCACCAAGGTCAAGGCGCGTCCATGACGGGATCGAAAGCGTGTTGGTCGCATTGACATATTGTGATGCCGTGTGAACCGCACGCGCATTGACCGTCGCCCCCTCAAGGAACGGCAGGTCATATTCAATGCCAAGCTTGGCAACATAGTCGGGAATGCCAATCGGCGTGTTGCCGTCATTGGTGCCGTTCTCGGTATCGGACAGTTCCGCATCATAAACCGTGATACCGCCCAGAATACGGGTGCCGGTCACAGGTTCGCCAAAGACCTGGAATTCAACGCCGCGGTTCTGCTGCTCGCCGTCCGCTGCAAAGGTGTTACTTGCGTTCTTGTAGGCGAAGGGTTTGGAAATCTGGAACAGGGCGACGCTACCGCCAAAGCTGCCGAAATCGGCCTTTGCCCCGATTTCATATTGCTCGGAGGTGTAAGGGGCCAACTGCTCGCTCGGGTTGGTCAGGGTCGCATCACTTGCCGCACTGGCGGCTGTTTCACCGGGCGACAGAGATTCCATATAGTTTGCATAAACCGATACCTGATCAGTCACATTGCCGACGATGCCGACCATCGGCGTGTATTCGTCCGCATCATAGTTGCTTGATTGTGCACCGCTGGTCAGGCTGAACTGCTTGGTATTGACCGACTGACGGCGAATGCCACCCGTGACGCTGACGCGGTCATCAAGGAAGCTGACGGTATCGGCAAGAAAATAGCTGGTCAGTTCGTTGATATTGCGAAGCCCCGGATCGCTCAGATTTCCTGATGGCGCTGCCAGCGCCGGATAGCCTGTGGGTGTCGGCCCGTAAATATTGCCGGTAAACGCCGACGCACTTGGGGAAAACGCCCATGCCTGATGGCTTTTGTTCTGAAGGTAGGAAACCCCGGCATTCAGTTCATGTTTGACGACGCCGGTTTCAAATTTAACGCGGGCACCGGTCAGCGCACTATTGGTCGTATCTTCGCGAACGATGGTCGAACCGCCATAGGTCATGGTGCCATCGGTGCCGGTAATGCGCGGGGTCGAATAAATCCCGGATTCTTCCATGTGGCGGGTGCCTGCGGCGGCATAGGCCATAAGATAGTCGTTTACATCATGTTCGACGCGGCCCTGGACAAAGCTGTCCTCCAGATCGACCCATGTGCCATCCGCATTGTAATTGTGGCTGGCATCCGGGGCATCCGGGATGCTGGTAAGGGCGTCGTCGAGGTTTACGGAAGTTCGACCGTGATCAATATTCTTTTCATTATGCCCGGCATCAACCGTGATCCGGGTATCATCACCGCGATAATCGAATGACAGGGAGCCGATCTGGCTATTGCGGTCTTCGTCATCGATGGCGGTTTCGCCGTCGCTGTATTTCAGATTGGCACGAATGCCGAACTGATTGTCCTTGCCAAAACGCCGTCCGAAATCGACATGCCCGCCGGTCTGGCTGTTCATTTCATAGGATGTGGTGACACTGGTGATCGAGTCATCCGTGGCGCGTTTGGGAATAAGGTTGATCCCGCCGCCAATGCCGCTGCCGCTGGGGGCCATGCCATTGATAAACGCGGATGCGCCTTTGACGACTTCGACCCGGTCATACATCGACATATCGATCAACTGGCGCGGTGTCGTGCCATAAAGGCCGTCCAGCATCACGTCATCACCATCCAGAACAAAGCCGCGGATCATGAAGCGGTCACCCGAACCGCCATAGCTATAGGATGTCAGAACGCCCGGATCGTTATCAACCACATCGGCAAGCGTATCGGCCTGCTGGTTTTTGATCACTTCGCTGGTATAGCTGGTGATGCTGACCGGGATATCCAGATTGTCCTTGTTGCCCAAAACACCGGCCCGGCCACCGGTTGCAACCTGACCACCGGCATAGACCGGCGGGGTGGGATCACCCGCCGTGGCATTGGCTTCACCCTCGACCCGGATCGGGTCAAGATTGATCGCGCCGTCATTTTCGGTCGTCGCGGTATCGCCGGTATCGTCTGATTGCGTGTTTTGCTGTGGCGATGTGTCCTGCGCATAAGCCGGTGTCGCCATGACGGCAAAAATACTCACAGAAGCCAGCAACAGCGTACTGAATGTACGATGTTTTATGGTCGATGAAACGTGCATGAAAAGAGCCCCATAGTCGGATTGATCACCGCCCCCCGGCGGTTTGCGTATGGGGTTCATTATCACTACTGATAATCAATCTCAATATAAATGATTATTATTATCAATTGCGATATAATTGTTCAGAAACTCAACCTGACGTTCAGTCACGCACAGGTGTGATGGGGTGAGGAATGTTAACGGGGTAAACCCGCCCGCAAGAAACCGCAAAGCCGCAGAAGGAAGGGGCAGGAAAAAAGGCCACGTCCGCCCAAGGCTCCCGGTCAATCGGCATAGATCATTTTATGCGTCATGCCGCCATCAATGCGGATGGTTTCGCCAGACATGAAACCGGATTGGTCATGATCAAGCAGGAAGGCGACCATTTTTGCGATGTCATCGGGCGTGCCGATGCGGCCCGCCGGGTGTTGCTGCCGGTCGATGTCGCGGTGTTGCGGTTCTTCGCGGGCGGATGATTTCTGCCAGTCACCAACCTCGATCCAGCCCGGCGCAATGGCATTGACCCGAACCGCCCCCGACAGGCTGACCGCCATGGCATGGGTCAATGCCACCATGCCACCCTTTGACGCGGCATAGGCTTCGGTATTGGGTTCTGACTGAAAGGCGCGGGTGGATGCGATATTGACAATCGCCCCGCGGGTCTTGCGCAAATGCTGGGTCGCATGTTTGGCCGCCAGAAACGCCCCGCCCAGATTGACATTGATCACGCGTTGCCAGCTTTCCCAATCCAGATGTTCGAACGATCCCGAATGCGGGTCGGCAATCCCGGCATTATTGACCAGCCCGTCAATACGCCCGAACCGGTCAACGGTCTGCTGAACCGCAATCGCCACATCATGTTCATTGGCAATGTCGCCCTTGAAAAACAGGGCACGTTCCTGCTGTTCTTCGGGCAGGGCCGTGATGGCCTCGTCCCCGGCATCCGCATCCAGATCAAACAGCATGACCTTCCACCCGGTTGACAGAAGATGCTGCGTTATGCCCAGTCCCAGGCCCTGCGCTGCACCGGTGACGAAGGCGACCTTGGGATCGGGAAAACTGTTCATGTGCTGCTGTGTCCGCGTTGATCTGGAAAGGAATGAATTTTGTGAACGTCTTGAAAATGGACCTGTTCCGCGAGGATGCAACAAACAAGCCGAAAATTTAATCGGCTGCCTGATCCTGCGATGGTGCCAGCCGATCAAGAAGCGCGTGGACGAACCCCTCTTGCCGCCCGTCAAGCCCGCGTGCCCTGGCGGCGTCCTGCAGGGCTTCGGTGGCTTCAAGATGCAGGCGAAAATGCCCGGGATTCTGATCAATCCGGTCTTTGCGTTGATGTTCGTCGCCAAAGACCATGGTGTGACAACGCGGCGCACTCGACGATGTAAAGGCCCGGCAGGTCAGGGGCCGAACGTCATAGATCGTGCATCTTTCATCCGCCCCCAGAAGCGGGCAGCGTGCGCGCACTTCGGATGTGGTTTTAGCCTGTTCAATGATCCGTGCTGCATGGTCCAGACGTTCCAGCAATGCCTGCTGTTCGTCTGGCGGAAACGTCTTGCGGATATGGTCGGCAATCAGGCTCGTGACGCCGGGTGGCACCGCAACAAACAGATTGCAGCACGCGCTGCATCCATCCCGGCAGTCACAATGGGGTTGATGGGGAAAGCTGTCACGCAGGCTCCGGGATGCCGCATCAACCAGCATCATGGCCGCCTGCGCGGCGTCACTGATGGTCGGTGCCTGTTCCAGCACACAGGCCAGTTCGGCGCGGAAGCCGGGAAACATTTCCTCGTATCGGCGCGACGCTTCTGCGGTCAGCGCACCGGTTTGGGAAATATCACTCGTGATCCGGTCGATTGCGTCGTCAAGTTTCGCCATGACTATGCGATTGCCTTTATCCCGATCCTGTCCGCAAAACGGGCAGGCTGATATGTCAGAGCGCGATGGCCGTTGTCCCATCATGCTGATTTTGGGACCATTTTCCAAGTGCATCGTTGGAACCGGCTTTTCAGCAAAAAAACACCCGCCAGAATTTCCGACCGTTGGCGGATTTGCCAGACGGCGCGGCCAAGCCAAATCCAGTCAGGCCAACCAAGTCCACGCCACACCCGGCCAATCCCCACACCACACCGCTCCAAGCAATCACCCTGATCTCCCCGCCGCCCGATGACCGGCAACCTACCGCGATTCTCCCATGCTGCCTCCGGCACGTGGTTCCGCGAACCCTTGCCGCGCTGCTCCTTCGGTGGATATTCCCCGGCTGGCGAACATGGGAACCCGAACTGCCGCAGGACTCCCGCCAAGTCATCCCAAGCTATCGCCCAGATCTCCCCGCTACCCGAAACCTGCCGCGATCCTCCCATGCTGCCTCTGGCACATGGTTCCGCCAACCTTTGCCGCGCTGGTTCCTTTGTCGGATATCCCCGTTTGGCGAACACGAAATCCAAACAGCCGACGGACCCTCGCCGGTCGCACCGGTCGCATCGGACCATCCGCTCCAATAGACCCATCTCCCGCCGCTGTTTGCCACCTGCTGCCCAATTCTGCCAGCGGCTGCTGATTGCAATCTCGCTGGCTACCTCGCCACCAAGGCGGACCTCTCCCGTCCTGACCTATCGCCAACGGCCCCATCACCAGCCGCTGCTTGCCAAATGCTGCCCAACGCAGCCAGGGCGCTGCCGATTGCAATCTTGCAGCCGCTCCGCGAACAAGGCGCACCTCTCCCGTCATGGCTCATCATCAGCCACCGCTTGCCTGATGCTGCCCGGTGCAGCCCAGCCGCTGTCGATCACAATTTTACCGGTTGCCTTGCCAACAAGGCGCACTTCTCCCGTCTTGACCTTTGGGTGACCTTGGGGTGGGTTAGGACACGGACGCAAAACCTCCGTAATGGCTTTTCCACCCGCCAGTCATCATCCGGCGATGTTGCCGCCGGATCGGTCTGTCTTTGTGCCGCTGCATCATCATCACTTTCATCTGGTCCCAAACGCAAAACCCGCAAAGCGAATCACGCTTTGCGGGTTTTCGTCCGGGCGCTTTTATCCCGTTGACTTTTCTTTTCTAGCATAACAAAAAGAACAAATCAAGAACTTTTTGAGAATCCGCGCAAAAAAAATCACCGGCCAGAATTTCCGGCCGGTGAAGGAGTTTGGCTGTCTGCAAGACAGCAGGGAGACACGGGAAAACGAAACAGAGTGTGCAGTTATCCGTTGGCAGATTTGCCCGACGGGGCTGCAAAGGTATCGGCATAGTCCTTGCGCAACTGGGCCTTCTGGATTTTGCCCATGGTATTGCGCGGCAATTCGTCGAGCATCCAGATGCGTTTGGGCACCTTGAATTTCGCAAGCTTGTCCTGGGTGCGTTTGATGATGGCCTCGGCATCGGGTTTGGCACCCTTGGCCGGGACGATCACCCCGGCAACCGCTTCGCCGAAATCGGGATGCGGCAGGCCAAAGATCGCGACTTCCTCGACCTCGTCATATTCGGCGATGATTTCCTCGACTTCCTTGGGATAGACGTTGAAACCACCCGAAATGATCAGGTCCTTGTCGCGCCCGACAATGGTGACATAACCGTCTGCGCCGATGGTTGCGAGGTCGCCGGTGATAAAGAAACCGTCCGTGCGGAATTCCGATGCGGTTTTTTCCGGCATCTGCCAGTAACCCTTGAAAACGTTGGGCCCGCGAACTTCAAGCACACCGATTTCACCGACGGGCAAAACATTGCCATCCTTGTCACAAACCCGCGCCTCGATCCCCGGTAGGGTCGGGCCGACTGCGCCCGGACGACGTTCCCCATCTAGCGGGTTTGACGTGTTCATGCAGGTTTCCGTCATGCCATAACGTTCAAGGATTTTATGCCCGGTCCGCTCAAAGAACGCATCGTGGGTTTCCGCCAGAAGCGGGGCCGAACCCGACACGAACAGGCGCATGTTCGCGACCAGATCCTTGTCAAACTTCGGATGGGCCAGAAGGCGGGTATAGAAGGTCGGAACCCCCATCATAACGGTCGCATTCGGCAGGCGTTCCACCACATCATCGGCATCGAATTTCGGAAGCAGGATCACCTTGCCGCCATTGACCAGCATGATGTTGATCGCAACAAACAGGCCATGCGTATGGAACAGCGGCAGGGCATGCAAAAGCGTATCACCCGGCCTGAAGCCCCATGCCTTGTGCAGGGTCAGCGCGTTGGAGCCGAGGTTTCCATGCGTCAGCATCGCGCCCTTGGAACGGCCGGTGGTGCCCGATGTATACAGAATGGCGGCAATGTCATCCTTGGTCACATCTGCGACGTCGCCATGCGGTTTGGCATTGGCGGCCAGATCATTAAGGCTGCCATCACCCTTGTCGCCAAGCGACAGGACCGCACCGACATTGTTCTGTGCGCCAAGGGTTTTGGCGGTATCAATATGGGCCGGGCGGCAGACAAAAACGCGCGGGGCGGCATCACCAAGGAAATAGGCGATTTCATCGCCGGTATAGGCGGTATTGAGCGGCAGGTGAATGGCACCAAGCTGCAGGCAGGCCAGATAAAGCGCGATCACATCGGATGATTTGTCGATCTGGGCTGCAACACGGTCGCCCTTGACCACCCCATGATCGGCAAGAACCGTGGCATAACGCCCGGTACGATCCAGCAGCCAGGCAAAGCTGCGCTCAGTGCCGTCGCGTTCGATCAGAAAGGTGCGCGAACGGTCCGCCGGGAAACGTTTGGTAAATTCGTTGAAAAGATTATCCGACATGGTTCTGTCCTAGTTTCCCGTAAGCTGCATGACCGATTTCGAAACGGCGATTTTGCCGTCATTCATCAGCGCTTCGTGGTTTCGTTCAATATCGTCAAGGTGATAGGCGTAATTGACCATCATCCCGCCCGCCTGACGCAGTCCCTTGGACGATGTATCGCCAAGCCAGTTCAGGCGTTCAAGCTGCGCGCCATTGCCAAGATGGAAACGTGCGGTGGGATCAAGCGGCGATTTACCGCGCTTGCAGGTCGCAAGATAACGCGCACACAGCATCATCGCCGGCTTTTTAAGCTCGGTGACTTTTTCCGCGTCATCAATCCAGTCGTCGTCGCTCATGGCGGCAAGGACGGTGGCGGCGATATCGGCATCGTCGGATTTGCTTTTCTGACGGGTGCGCAGCCATCCCATGAAGCCCGGAATGGGCGACAGGGTGGCGAATTGTCTGAGTTTCGGGAACTCGCGTTTAAGTTCCTCGACCACCTGTTTGATCAGGAAGTTGCCAAATGAAATACCCTTAAGGCCCGATTGGCAGTTGCTGATCGAATAGAAGATCGCGGTATTGGCTTTTTCCGGGGCGGTTTCATCGATTTCCGGGGCCAGAAGGGCCTGAACGCTATCGGCAAGCCCGTGAACCAAGGCAACTTCGACAAAGATCAGCGGATCATCGGGGATCGCCGGATGGAAGAAGGCAAAGCATTTGCGATCCGTTGCCAGACGACGGCGCAGATCGTCCCAGCCCTTGATTTCATGAACCGCTTCATAGCGGATCAGTTTTTCAAGGATGGCCGCCGAAGTATCCCAATCAATATGACGCAGTTCAAGGAAACCGCGATTAAACCAGCTTGTCAGCAGATGCTGCATATCGGCATCAAGCGGTTCAAGGTGACGGTTTTCCTTGATCAGTCCCAGGAGCGTTTCACGCATATCGACAATCGCGCGCGTGCCGCCCGGTGCCATATTGATCCGGCGCAGAAGCTCCTGCCGGGCCGGTTCTGACGCGTGGGTCAGAACCGCCAGATTGGCTTCGGACGGATCATTGGCAAAGGCCTCGCTTGCCTTCTTGACCTCGGTGCGGTTGGCACTGAAATCATTCTGCATCATTTCAAAAAAACGCAGATGATCTGCTTCGGGCAGGGTTTCCCACATGCGGACCACTTCGCGGGCAACCGCCGTTCCGCGGGCTTCGCCCTTTTGCGACACAAGGTCCTTGCACATGGCTTTAAGCTGGGCAAACGGGTCCTGCGGTGTCGAAAGCGGCAGGTCAAGAAGCTCCCGGCCGCGATCGGCAATGCTGGATATCCAGCTTCTGACGGAAATTCCGGACATTTTAGCGTCCCCCTATGACCGTTTCGGGAAGCCAGGTGGCGATTTGCGGGAAGAAGCACAGGATCACGATGGCAACCACCATGCAAAGCACATAGGGCATCGCACCTTTCAGGATCGTCTGCAGGCGGATATCGGGTGCAATCCCGTTGATGACATAAAGGTTCAGGCCAACCGGTGGGGTAATCAGGCCGATTTCCATGTTGATCGTCAGGATCACGGCGAACCAGTAGGGATCAAACCCGGCATTGACGATCACCGGCAGAAGGATCGGGGCTGACATCAGGATCACCGCAACCGGCGGCAGGAAGAAGCCGCTGATCAGCAGGAACACGTTGATGAAGCCCATCAGGACCCAGCGGTTGACGTCAAGGGCGGAAATCCACTGTGCAATCGATTGGGTGATGAACAGCGAGGACAGCATATAGCTGAACAGACCGGCAGCCCCGATGATCAGAAGGATCATCACCGACTCTTTGGTCGTGTCGCGCATGATGTTCCAAAGCTTGCCCGGCTGCCACATGCGATAAATGATCATCGCGACAATCAGGCAGAACAGCGCACCAACACCCGCCGTTTCAGAAGGCGTTGCCACCCCGCCATACAGCGCGAACAGAACCGCACAGATAATGATGATGAAGGGCAGGACGCGCGGAAGGATTTCAAATTTTTCCTTCCAGCTATAGGTCACCGATGCCAGTGCAACCGATGCATTTCCCTGACGCCAGGTCGAAAAAAGCGACCACGCCATGAACAGTGCCGTCAGCATCAGACCGGGCAGAAGACCGGCAAGGAACAGACGCCCGATCGATGTATCGGTGGAGATACCATAAACAATCATGGTGACACTTGGCGGGATCAGAATGCCAAGCGTACCGCCCGCTGCAATCGAACCGGCCGCAACCGAGCTCGGGAAGCCGCGTTCACGCATGGCGGGGATGCCCATTTTGCCAATCGCGGCACAGGTCGCCGGTGATGACCCCGACAGGGCGGAAAAGATCGCGCATGCCCCCAGGTTGGAAATAACCAATCCTCCCGGCACACGCGTTAACCAGCGATCCAGCACGGAATACAGATCACCACCCGCACGGGACGATGCGACAACCGCCCCCATCAGGATAAACATCGGGATCGCGAGAACTTCGAAACTTTCGAGTTTGGAAAACAGGATTTCAGGCAGCAGCGGTAACGCACTTGCGCCATCGAAAATCCAGATAAAGCCGACACCAACCATCAGAAGCCCGATGCCGACCGGAATGCCGGAAAACAGGATCAGGGTGGTGACAATGCCAACGAGTGCTGCGAGTGAAAGCGGATCCATTGCACCAGCTCCTTAAAACGGGTTGTCTTCGATATGGAAGGCTTTCGACCGGTTGGTCAGAAGGCACAGCAGATCGGCGAATAATTGCAGGAACAGCAGGCCAAAACCGACCGGCAGCATCAGGTAGGGCTTCCAGAGTTCAGCCGCCCAGATGGTCGGGGATTTCCAGCCGCCCTGATAGGCTTCGATGACCAGTTCGATGCCGTAAAAGGCAAACAGGCCGCTAATGCCAAGGCCGCACAGCAGGGTCGCAACCGCAAGCAGCTTGCGCGCACCACGTTTCAGATACATCGGCAGCAGATCGACATTTACATGCCCGCGCAGAAGCTGGACATAAGGAAGCCCGATCAGAGTGCCGCCGATCATCAGGTAAATCACGGCCTCGGTCTGCCAGACGGTGGACGAGTTCAGGATGTAACGGATAAAGACAAGCTGGCAGATCAGCAGCATGGCGATGAAGAACATCGACGCTGCGGCGACACCGCAGGCCTTTGACAGGAAATGGACGAAATTGATCGCATGATCGAGCGGGCCACGCGGTGCCATCGGGGCAGGGCGCGCGCCATTGCCGTTGCTGCCGGGTTTTTCGGGCAGCGGTTCGACATCGGGTGGCGGCGGGAAACTGTTATGGTTTGACCGGGCACGCGGGGCGGGATTGCCATCGTCGGGCAGGTCAACCGGCAAGGAATTGGGAAAAACTGCGTTCGCCACGCTGGGACTCCTGAAGATCAAGGTCGTCGCAAAAAAGCGGAAAAGAAGTGGCGCCGGCATGCAGGGCATGCACCCGGCGCCACGACACCATTATTCGACAGAAAGAGCCATATCGAGCATTTCCTGACCGCCCGGGGTTTCTTCGACAAACTTGGCATAGGACGTCTGCTTGGCGAGGTCCTGCCATGCCTTGAAGTCGGCGTCGGTCAGATCTGCGATTTCAACACCGGCATCCTTGAAGACCGTGACACTGGCAGCGTCTTCTTTACGGGCTTCTTCGGAATAGAACGCCTCGGCCTTTTTGGCAGCCGCAGCAAGGGCGTCTTTCTGGGCGTCGTTCAGACCGTCATAGGTTTTCTTCGACATCAGAACCGGCTGATACATGAACCACAGCGCGTTGGCACCCGCCGGGGTATAGCATTTCACCTGTTCGTAAATGCGATACGAAACGAAGCTGGACGAACTGGTGTTGGTGGCATCCAGAACGCCGGTCTGCATCGCCGGATAGATTTCCGAGCTTGGCATTGCGGCGATGGATGCACCGGCACCCTGAAGCATCTGTTCGAAGGATTTGCCGGCTGCACGAATTTGCAGGCCTTTGACATCATCCGGAACCCGGATGCAGCCCTTGGTCGAGGCAAAGCCACCGGCCAGCCAGCCCTTGGCAATGGTAACAACCCCGTTTTCGTTCAGGAGTTCTTCCATTTTTGCCATGAAGGGCGAGTTATTCAGACGATCGGCATGGTCATGGTTTTTCACCAGTGCCGGCATTAGGGTCAAGTTGGTTGCCGGAATACGACCACCGGCATAGGCCAGCGGATAGACAATCATGTCAAGCTGACCGCGTTCCATCGGAGTCCACTGTTCGTTCGCCTTGAACAGCGAGCCGGACGGGAAAATCTGGATTTCCAGATCGACATTGGCGGCTTTGACTTCGTCGGCAATGATCTGCGCGACTTTGTGACGGACATCGCCGGTCGACCACTGGTGCGACAGCTTGAGCGTTTCCGCATCAGCGTTCGAGGACATACCGAAGGCGGCGATGGACAGGGTGATGGCGGCGACAGACGCCGACAGAGTACGTTTGAAAATCTTCATCTTTTCCTCCCGGATGAAGCATGCGTTTCTGGATGCATTCATGACGCGTTTGCACGTCTTTTTATTGGTGCGGATTTCGCAATATCAAAAAGCGTTACAGATTTCTGGCATCCTGTCTACGGGTTTTTGTATACCAGAAATGTGTATTGCAGTGCCACAGATGTGCGCTTAAGGATTGCAGCCATTTTCCCGGTTTTCTGCGATTGAACTTTTGCATCGCAGCAGGATTTCGATGCAGAGCAGCACGGAAAAGGCTTTGCGCGGTACCATTTTCTATGTTCTGGTATACCACGATTGCAGCGTAAGGATGAGGCTTCCCATGTCACGGAACGGCAAGCTCGCCACCGACCTGGTTCAGAAACTTGAACGCGATATTGTCACCGGTGTTCTTAAACCCGGCGACAAGCTGGACGAGCGCAGCCTGTCGGAACGGTTCGGCGTTTCACGCACCCCCGTGCGCGAGGCCCTGCAAACGCTGGCGGGGTCCGGACTTGTCGCGACCATGCCTCGTCGCGGGACGATTGTTGCCTCGATCACGGTGGCCGATCTGATTGAAATGTTCGAAGTCATGGCCGAACTCGAAGCCATGTGCGCGCGCCTTGCCGCACGTCGCATGCCGCGTGCGGATATCGAAAAGCTGATCGCACTTGGTAACGAATGCAGCGAGCTTCAGGAACATGCGGATGCCGATGCCTATTACGAGGCCAACGTCAATTTCCACGAAGTGATCTATTCCGGATGCCGCAACAGCTTCCTTGAACGCCAGACCAAGAATGTGCGCAACCGGCTCGCACCCTATCGTCGTTTGCAACTGCACCGGCCTGGCCGGGTGAAAAAATCCAATGCCGAGCATTCCGAAATCCTCGAAGCGATTTCGACCGGCGATGCCGAACGCGCGGGCAAGCTGATGCACCAGCATGTCGCGGTCCAGGGCGAGGCGTTAAACGATCTTCTTGCCATCGTGCCACGCGGCTATCTGGAACCACTGGCAAGCTAGACGCTTGCGCTGCTTTGCGTTAAAACCCGCGCATGGCAAAGAAACGTTTGGATCAATTGCTTGTCGAACGCGGACTGGTGGAAACCCGGTCCAAGGCGCAGGCTTTCATCATGGCAGGCAATGTCTTTAGCGGCGAGCAACGGCTCGATAAGCCGGGGCTGCAATGCAAGGAAGACATTTCACTGACCCTGCGCGGGCAACCCCATCCGTGGGTATCACGCGGCGGGCTCAAGCTTGAAAAGGGGCTTGCCGAGTTTGGCGTCGATGTTACCGGGTTTACAGGTATTGATGTCGGTTCCTCGACCGGCGGCTTTACCGATGTCTTGCTGCAAAACGGCGCGGCCAAAGTGTTTGCCGTTGATGTCGGGCAGGGGCAGCTTGACTGGAAACTGCGCAATGACGACCGGGTTGTCGTGATGGAAAAGACCAATGCGCGTCACATCACATCCGAACAAATTCCCGATCCCATCGATATCGTCGTCTGCGACGCCAGCTTCATCGGCCTTCGCACCGTGCTTCCGGCAAGCCTTGATCTGGTCAAACCGGGCGGTTGGCTGATTGCATTGATCAAACCGCAATTCGAAGTCGGCAAGGAACGCGTCGGGAAAAAGGGTGTGGTGCGTGAACCGGAACTGCATCAGGAAGTCTGTGATACCATTTCCGGCTGGCTGGAGAGTCTTCCGGGCTGGGAGGTGCTTGGCATCGCGACAAGCCCGATCACGGGGCCGGAAGGCAATGTCGAATTTCTGATCGGCGGGCGGAAATCAGCGTAATCAATGCCGATTCCCGCCAATAGTGGTGGGCTTATTTGCCGATTGCTTTCAGGAAATGATCAATCCCGGCTTGGGCGCAATCCTGATCCTGCGGCGGGGTGCCGGAACTGACACCGATCCCGCCGACAACATCCCCGTCCACCGATACCGGCAAACCGCCAGCGACAATCGACAGGCGACCGCCGCATTCGGAATCGATGCCAAATGCCACCATGCCCGGTTGGGCGGCGGCGGCATATTCGTGGGTGGCCTTGCGCGCACCTGCGGCGGTAAATGCCTTGTCCTGGGCAATCGTGGTGCTGGTGACCTTGCCGCCATCCATGCGTTCAAAGGCAATCAGAACACCGGATTCATCGGTGATGGCGATGCACATGGGAATACCGATTTCGGTGGCGCGATTGCGTGCGCCTTCGATCAGTATTTTGGCGTCATCGATCGACAGGCGTTTGATGGTCAGCATCGGGCGTCTCCGGCAGGATGTTATTGAAACGGCTGTTTCTTGCCGGGGCATCTTATGGGCGGCGTTATCGGGCGATCAACCGCATAAAAAGTCTTTTCATATGGTGGAAGAAGCCGGTGCCGTGGCAGGCACAATTGTGCCGGTCAGACTGTGATTGTCTCCGTCGCTATCTGCTGGTGTTGATGGGGCAAGGGCCGCAATCGCACCAAGGGCGAGTTCCCGAACCGCAGGATTGGCCTGTTCGCGCACCAGAAGCGCGATGTCGATCTTTGGCAACGGCGGTAGGGATGGATCATCAACAATCTGCATTCCGGCATATTCAGCCGTACAGCGTGGCATCGCCCCCAGCGCATGGCCGCCATCAATTGCCGTGATGATCATGGAATTGGAGTCGCTGCTGTGGCTGATGCGAAAGGCGATGTTCTGTTGTGACAGGACTTCGGTCACGGAACGGCGGATCACGCAGCCATCATGGAACATCGACAGGCGAAGCGGACGTGCCTGATGGTCAAACCCGGCATCCGCCACCCAGACCAGCGGTTCGGATGTCACATGCAGGCTGGGTGTTTCGGGGTCTGCCGTCAGGATCGCCAGATCAAGATCGCCATTGGCGACCCGTTTGCCGAGATTGCGACTGATATCCGCATGGCAACTGATTTCTGTTTCCGGCAGGCGCAGGGACGCAATCCGCAGGATTTCCGGCAGATAGATCGCGGCATAATCGTCGGGAAGCCCGATGCGCAGCACGGCCGGTGCCGCATCAAGAAGATCGGCTAGCATCTTGTCGTTCAGGCCGATAATCCCCTCGGCATAGGATTTGACGACAAGTCCGGTTGTGGTTGGGGTGATGGCGTTGCGGTCGCGCGTAATCAGCGGCGCGCCAACGGTATCTTCAAGCTTTTTGATCTGCTGGCTGATGGCGGGTTGCGTGCGCAAAAGGCGTTCGGCCGTGCGTGTGAAACTTTGGGTATCCAGCACGGTCAGAAACGTTCTGAGCAGATCGATATCGACATTCAGAAGAGCCATAAGCGCAATTTATCCCGACAATAAGGCGAAGCAATTTCACATCGATATAGCACTGCTGCAAGATAATCGCTATCAGCCAGGGCGCATTTTGCACAACCTGCACCTCGCTATCGTTTCGAAAGACCAGACCATGCCCCGTGCCTTACCTGACATCCTTCGCAATGCCGGAAGTACATCTGTTACTCCCTCCGCCACCACGGACATTGCGCAGCGAGAAGAAGGATTAAAGCTGATGGCTCAATCATCATTCTGGGCTATTGCGACCCTTGTTGTGGCCGCAATCCTGATGGGACTCGGTCCGATTTTTGTGCGTTATAGCGGTGTGTCACCCGATGCCTCGGCTTTCTGGCGTGTCGCGCTCGCAGCCCCCGTGTTGGGCGCGACCGTCTTTTTGATGCCGGCAGGATCATCAAAACCAGCCAACGGAAATGACGTTTCCGCGCGCAAGCATGGTGACACGGGGTTGATGATCCTTGCCGGTCTTTTCTTCGCAGCCGACCTTGTCGCCTGCCATATGGCAATTGAAATGACGACGGTCGGCAATGCGATTTTGCTTAACAACCTTGCCCCGGTGATTATCGGGTTCCTTGGTCTATTTGGCATTGCGCGCAAACCCGGCATGATGTTCTGGTGCGGGGTACCGTTTGCCGTTATTGGCGGCTATTTCCTGTTCCGCGCAAGTGAAACAGGCGCGGGATCCATGCGCGGCGATGCCTTTGCCGTTTTGGCCGCCTTTTTCTATGCCGGTTATTTGATTGTTATCAGCCGTCTGCGTCGTAATCACAGCGCGGTATCAATCATGTTCTGGAGCACCCTGACCACCATGATCGCTCTTGGCGTGATGATGCTGATCAAAGGAAATTTCGTTCTGCCGCCGCACATCACGGGCTGGCTGGCGCTGATCGGGCTGGCGATGCTGGTGCATGTTCTGGGGCAGGGAATGGTATCGGTCGGGCTTAAGCGCGTGGATGAAGCCACCGGATCGATGATCCTGCTGTTGCAGCCCTTTGTTGCCTCGATCTTAGGGGCGGTGATTTTGGGAGAGGTCCTTAATCAGTGGCATATCATGGGCAGTGCGGCGGTGGTCGTGGCCCTTTTGATCGCAACCCGGCGCCGCCGCACATTATAGGCATTAACGGGCGATCATGAACCAAAGCGTCCCGACTGGCAGCAACGTTGCCGCAATGCCCAGCATCGTCCAAAGCTTTACGCACTTATCATAGGCCACCGGCATGGTGGCTTCGCCCGCCGCCACCGTTTTGGCGGCAATCCGCGACATATAAAGCTGCAAGGGCAAAAGCCCGACCAGCCACAGCACAGCCGCCATCGCAAACAGACTGATACCCATCGTCAGATGCGGGCTATCGGAAAGTGAAGTACCGCCGGCATGAAACAGCCCGACACCGCCAATCACCACCAGTGCCGCGCCAAAGGCGGTAAAAGCCAGATCGGTGACATTCACCAGCCTGCAGGCAAAGGCAATAACCACCGGATTTTTCGTGCGATCCGCCAGGCTTTTCCAGACTGCGGTGACGATGATATTGCCCAGAAACAGCACGGCACCCAGAAGGTGAATGAATTTGACGGTGGTGTATTCCATCTTGGGCGGCCTTTGATTTGCGGATATCGGGATCAGGAATTTTCAGGGGCTGTCAGGTCTTCGGCAAGAAGCCCCAGCACAAAATCATCAAGTTCCTGATCGCCAGGCGGAACAATCATCCCGTCAATCACCAGCATGGCGATGCCGTGTGCGCGGCTCCATGCCGCAAGGGCGCGGTTATAGGCGGTGGCTGCTTCGTTCAGCGTCATATCGGCACGACGATCAACTGATGTAACGGCGCGTTGCAAAACGTCAAACGCGTTATCGGCCGCCTCGCGAAGTTCTGGATATTGATCGAGCGGCGGGCGTTCCCGGCCAAAGATCAGGCGAAAATGCTGCGGGAAATCGACCGCGAAATGCACATAAGCCGTACCAAGCGCCATGATCCGTTCTTCGTGCTTCTGGACATTTGCCGCGACATTTTCCAGCCGTTCTGCAAAGCGTTCAAACGCATCAATCGCCACTGCCGCCAAAATGCCATCCTTACCGTCAAAATGACGATAGGGCGCTGCTTCCGACACACCGGTCATGCGCGCCAGCCGCCGCAGCGAAAGCCCGCTCGGACCTTCTTCGTTCAGGATGTTTTCGGCTTTCTGCAGCAGGACATTGCGGACGTCACCGTGGTGGTATTTTCCCATAAGCTCGTATCTCGATTTTCTTATGTTAACTTCGTTAACTTTACTGACTTAGACGTGTATGTGCAAGCCCGTTTTTGTCTTTCAGATCGACATGAAAAGATTTTAAAAATAGGGTGTTGCTCTCGGGTTTTCTAAAGCGAGAAACTGTACAGCAGGTTGGGAAGATGTTTGGTGAACTCCCTAAAGAAAGGCGTCGGTTTTGGCTTTTTTTCATCGCTGCGATGCTGGTTATCGTGGGGAGTGAGAGACTTTGGGCGTTTCTGCCTTCTGAGGTGCCGCCGGGACTTGCCTTTGATGAATTCAATAAGCGCTGTGTCGTTAACGTTGATGACTTTTCAGTGCTTGCCAATGATGTGGAAATTGCCCCTTACCTTATTGATGGCGAGCGTATGAAAGCCGCCTTCTCCGAAGGGAAGGCCTATGCGTGGCAATACGAGCACAAGTCTTACGACGAGGTTTCTGTGTTATTGTCTGTAACGGAAAACAGTACCTGTACTGTGCTGATGTCCGGACAGGGTTTCGATACGATGAAAAGTGCACTGGAAAGTGGACTGGATGGAAGAATCAAACAGATCGATCGTCCGCCGGAACGACCGGGAACGGTTTCATATGTTCTGTTCGACGAGTCTGGTTTTACTCGTCGTGCGATCATCGTTTTGACCCCGGTAGCAAAGAAGGGTTTTGACTTTGGTGTTGCTTTAGTCAAACCAGTGAATAGCCATTTTCGTGATGGAATCACGCTGGATGACTACCCTGTTTTTGAGGAATAACTCGGGTTGCGGCTTCGGGATTGTCCGGGGATTACGGTCTCACGCGTGATTAACTCAGAACAAAATCGAACCGCGCGATGTCGCCGTCAGATGCTTTTTGAACATCCATCAGCAGTGCCGGGTTAAACAGAAAGTCCCGCTCGTTGCGGGCTTCGCCAGGGAAATAAAGCTGTGTGGTCAGAACCCGGTCGTCCCCGTTTCGCACCTTGACGTGATAATGCGGGGTTCGGCTGCCATATTCGGCGGGGCGGATGGTTTCGAAAAAGTACCGGCCATCGGTATCGGTTTTCTGATAACCGCGTAACCGGAAACCGCGATTGTCATATTCGCCGTCGCGATTGGCATGCCAAAGATCGAAGATTGCGCCACTAACCGGCTGGCAATCGCGGGTCAGGACAAACCCGATCAGAGTGACTGGATCGCCATCCGCATCGGCACGAAAATCGGATTTTTCCGGGGGCTGCTTGCTGTAAAACGGGCCTTCGGTGCTGCTGCGGGTTGGTTCATCATCGATGCCACAGGATGGCGTGATGTCGCGTCTTATTGGCTGGGCGCGCAAGATTGGCGCAAACATCCCCACGGAAATGCCGGCCGCGCTGGCGGCAAGCCAGCCTTGCAACAGGCTGCGGCGGGTTGGTATGGCATGACTTTGCTCACGTCCTGATAACGGCATGCGGTATTGCCCCTTTCATCACCATCAGGCATCTAGCCGCACGTGGAATGCGGTCTGCCTAATAAAAGCGAGATAGCGGCTTTGGCCCAAAAATCAACGCCCTTATGCAATTTGTGATGAAAAGCGATTGGCGAATTCAGGCAGGCGTTGTTGATGTTGCCTTGTCAGCTTCGACCGGTTGCGAGGCAGCAGAAGCATCGCCCCCTTGGTCCGTCGATGGTGTCGCGGGGGGTGGTTGAGTTGCTGGGGCGCTGTTGCCATTCGTGCCATCCGGTAAGGCGGTGGTACTGCCTGATATATCGGCCGCAGGCGTAGGTGCCGCGCCTTGATCTGCGGTTGGGGTAGGCGCATCTGGAACTGGGGTGGGCGTTGGAGTTGGAGTGGTTGCCGGTGCTGATGCCGCCTCGCTTTCCGACGGTACAGGCACCGGTGGCATATCCGGGCTGGATGCGGCGGATTGGGGCGCTGCGTTGCTTGTATCCGGTGCTTTTCTCGGTTCTGCTGGTGTTGCTGTTGCCGGTGTCGGGGCAGGAACAACCGGTTTTGCCGGTGCGGCGGGCTCGTCCGGTGTGATCGAAAGCGTCGCGGCTGGCGACGGGGTCGGGGCGGCTTTATCATGATCAGGGCGGATCAGGAAGCGGTCGGACAGGGTATCGCGTCCGACCAGAAGCGGTTGGGTAATGCCCGGTACTTCCAGCAGGCCAAGTTCAACATCACAGACAACACCGCGCAGGACCAGCTTCGTTCGGATCACGGGGGCTCGTACCGGGGTGCTGTTGGCGCTGGTTGTGATCTGCCGGAAGGTGCTTGCCGGCATGGCAAGACGCCAGGTGATCTGTCGCTGGATCAATTTGGAATTGTCATCAGGTGCGCTGTCGACAGTCAGCGAAAAGGATACTTTGACAGGTGCAGATGCGTCCGCGTCACCGGGCGTTCCGGCACTGTTTTCCGCGTCGTTTTCGGGTTCCTCGACCGTCAGGTCGCTAACGAAAAGGCAGCTTTGCGGGGCTGCGCCAAGGATCATCGAGGGCAGGGCTGCAATTCCCCAATCGGGTAAATCGACCGGTTCATCGGCATAAAGGACGGTGCGATTACCCAAGCCATCATCCCGCCCGGCGGGCTTTGTGGCCGATGCCGGTTTGCTGTTGGATGCAAGCATAATCAGGGCTTTGTACAATGTCGGGTTCATGCACCATTGACGGTGCACGATCCCGCTTGTGACAGACTAATGCAGAAAAATAATGCCGCCGCAATTACTTGTGGCGGTTCCAGCCATCACACTGCCCGCGATGGCGCAGCAGATGATCGGCCAGAACGATGGCAGCCATGGCTTCGCCAACCGGAACGGCACGAATGCCAACACACGGGTCATGGCGGCCCTTGGTCACGACATAGACATCCTTGCCGAAAATATCGACACTTTTGCGCGGTGTCAGGATCGAGCTGGTCGGTTTGACTGCAAAGCGCACGACAACATCCTGACCAGAAGAAATCCCGCCCAGAATACCGCCCGCATGGTTGGAGCCAAAGACTGGCTTGCCATCTTCGCCCATGCGCATTTCATCGGCATTTTCGATGCCGGTCAGTTCGGCGGCTTCGAACCCGTTGCCGATTTCAACACCCTTGACGGCATTGATCGTCATCATCGCCTTGGCCATGTCGGCATCAAGCTTGTCATAGACCGGATCGCCAAGCCCGACTGGCACACCGGAACAGACAATTTCGATCACGGCGCCGACGGATGATCCATCCTTGCGCAGGCCATCAAGATATTCTTCGAAAACCGGAACGGCGGCTGCATCGGGGCAAAAGAACGGGTTGTTATCAACTTCGTCCCAATTCCAGTTGTCGCGATTGATTTCCTTGGTGCCCATCTTGATCAGGGCGCCGCGGATTTTGATGTCATCGCCAAGGATTTTGCGCGCAATCGCCCCGGCGGCAACCCGCATCGCGGTTTCGCGCGCCGATGAACGCCCACCGCCACGATAATCACGGATGCCGTATTTTTCCCAATAGGTGTAATCGGCATGGCCCGGGCGGAACTGGTTTTTAATCTCGCCGTAATCCTTGGAGCGTTGATCAACATTTTCGATCAGAAGTCCGATAGGGGTGCCGGTGGTTTTGCCTTCGAACACGCCTGACAGGATTTTGACCTGATCGGGTTCGCGGCGCTGGGTGGTAAAGCGCGACTGGCCCGGTTTGCGTTTTTCAAGAAACTGCTGGATGTCTTCCTCGGTCAGGTCAAGAAGTGGTGGCACACCGTCAATGACGCAGCCAATGGCCGGGCCGTGGCTTTCGCCAAAGGTGGTGAAGCGAAACAGGGAGCCAAAACTGTTGCCAGCCATTTCCGATATCCAGAATTCAGGTGTTTGAAGACAAAACGGGCTGCCAGCAAGGCAGCCCGCAAGATCATATCATGTTCAGATCAGGCTTTCTGAACATTGATGTCAGGTGCGTCTGCCTGCTTCATGCCAACGGTGTGATAACCGCAATCGACATGATGGGTTTCCCCGGTGACACCGGTTGACAGGTCCGACAGGAAATACAGGCCCGACCCACCAACATCATCAAGGGTAACGTTGCGGCGCATCGGCGAATTATATTCATTCCATTTCAGGATATAGCGGAAATCGCCAATCCCCGACGCGGCAAGGGTCTTCATCGGGCCTGCCGAAATGGCATTCACACGGATGCGATCCGGACCAAGGTCATTGGCAAGATATTTCACACTGGCTTCAAGGGCCGCCTTGGCAACGCCCATGACGTTGTAATGCGGCATCACCTTTTCCGCCCCGTAATAGGACAGGGTCAGAAGCGAACCACCATCGGTCATCAGCTTTTCCGCGCGCTGTGCAACGGCGGTAAAGGAATAGACCGAGATGTTCATTGAAAGCGCGAAGTTTTCAGGTGAGGTATCGACATAGCGACCACGAAGTTCGTTTTTATCGGAAAACCCGATAGCGTGAACCACGAAGTCCAGCTTGCCCCATTTTTCTTTCAGCGTCTCGAACACGGCATCAATGCTTGCCGCATCGGTCACGTCGCAGGGCAGGACGATATCGCTGCCAACAGACTCCGCCAATGGCCGAACACGCTTTTCAAGTGCTTCGCCCTGGAAGGTAAAAGCAACTTCGGCGCCAGCGGCAGCCACAGTGCGTGCAATACCCCAGGCGATGGATTTATCGTTCGCGACGCCCATGATCAGGCCACGCTTGCCAGCCATCAGGCCGGAAATGTTTTCGGCGGAAAAGCTCATTTTCCCTCTCGTTCCCACGATCTCTCTCTGGCAGGCATGCAGCGCGGAACAAAGCTGTGACCCACACAGGAGGCATTTGACATTGGGCGCATCCTACACAAAGCGAAGCCAAGGTCAATCTGGCCTGTTTTATCTTGTGCCGGCGCGCTATCCTGTTGATCAATTACACTATAACCGGAAATCGCGCAGGGATAAGTGTTTAATGGTTCCAATCGGGCAAATACTGAACGATCGCACCGGATTTTGGCGCTATGCGATCATGCGCTTTATCCATGATAAATCCATCCAGCGCGCAGCAGGCCTGTCTTATACAACCCTTCTTGCAATGGTACCGTTCCTTGCCGTGGCCCTTACGGTTCTTTCGGCCTTTCCGGTCTTTGATCAGTGGAAGGACCAGATCACCGGCGTGGTCCTGAACAATTTTCTCCCCGAAACCGGCGAACAGGTAACCGATTATCTTGGCGGGTTCCTTCAAAATACCGGCCAGATGACAGCAATAGGCACGATTGTTCTGGCTTTGACAGCCGTCATGCTGCTTGGTGCGATCGAAGGTGCAATGAACGATGTCTTTCGTGTTACCACCCCGCGCAAGCTTTTGGCGAAACTGGTTGTTTTCTGGACTCTGCTGACGGTCGGGCCGATGTTGTTGGGGCTAAGCCTTTCGGTGGCATCCTATATTTTTGCCATGCGCTATATGGTCGGGGCCGATGGGCTGGGCGAACATATCGGGCAATTGACGTTTTTGGCACCGTTCCTGTTATCTTCGATTGCCTTCTCGCTTTTGTTTATCGGTATGCCGAACCGTTCGGTCGTGATCATTGACGGGATTTTGGGTGGGTTGGTAGCGGCCGGTCTGTTCGAGGCGCTTAAAAAAGGATTTGGCTTTTACGTCATTAATTTCCCGACCTATCAGACGATCTATGGCGCGGTCGCGATTGTGCCGATCTTCCTGTTATGGATGTATCTGACCTGGATTGTTGTCTTGCTGGGCGCCCAGGTCGCCGCGGCACGGTCCGAATGGCGTGCGGCGCGCGCCGCCGGACTGATCCCTGATCCGCGTGGGGCGGTGCCGGGGCAGATGGAACGCATCATCGCTGTGTTGCGGGTTCTGGAATATCTGCAACACCGTTTCCACGAGGCCTCCAAACCGCCAACCTATCGTCGGATGTTACGTGAAACCAAACTTGGCGGGCGGGATCTGAACTGGGCGCTGGCAGCGCTTCGTCGTGAAAAGCTGATTGAACGATCCGAAAGCCATCGCTGGCTGCTATCGGGGGATTTGTCGCGGATTACGCTCGTGGATTTGATGACCCGACTTGGCCTGTTTCTGGATTATGACCGGTTACTTCTGGTCAATGCCGATGGTGGCTGGCCGGTTGCGATGCGCGAACGTTTGGTCGAGCTGGAAAAAACACGCAAGACCGTACTTGATGTCAATGTTGCCGAGCTTCTTGATTTACCAAAATCCGAGGACAAGGTACCCGAAACGGTGGAACCGAAACGGGAACAGGAATCATCAGGGGAAATCGGGCCAAAAGATATGACGCAGATCGTTGATTAATCCCGGCTGTCCGGTGTTGTGTCACCGGATGCGTCATCCGGACGGCTCATTTCGATCCGGATATCGCCATCACTACTGCGCAAATGCAGATCACGTTGCGGGAACGGGATTTCGATCTCGTTTTCCTTAAAGCTGTCCCAGACGTTCAGCAAAACTTCGCTGATGATATTGCCGCGACCGTTTTGCGGATCCGTGATCCAGAAACGGATTTCAAGATCAACGGAATTGTCGCCAAAGCCACGCAGCAACGTATTGGGGCCCGGATTGTCCAGAACGCGGGTGCATTTTGAAGCAGCCTCGTTGCAAAGTTTGATCGCGAAATGCGGATCGCAATGATAGGCAATGCCGACCGGAACCTTCAGGCGCAATTTGACGTCCGAATGGCTCCAGTTTTCGACCTGATTGGTGATCAGGTCTTCGTTCGGGATCAGGAATTCGGTGCCGTCACGGGTGCGAACGGCAGTGTATCGCGCGCCAAGCGACTGTATCCAGCCAAACGTATCGCCAATCGCGATCACATCCCCCGGCTTGATCGAACGATCCAGCAAAAGGATTACACCGCTGATCAGATTGGCGACAATCCGTTGCAGGCCAAACCCGATCCCGACACCGATCGCACCGCCAAACACCGCAAGCGCGGTCAGATCGACACCGATGGTCGATAGCGCGAACAAAACCGCAATCGACAGCAGCACGAGTTTCAGAAGCTTGGACATCAGCACCTGAACCGAGGGTGTCAGGCGATGAACCTTCTGGATGCGTTGTTCGAAAATGCGCGAGGCAAAGGATGCAACCCATAGCAGGATTGCCAGCGACAACATCGCTTTGAGGATGCCGAATACCGATATCCGGAATTGCCCGATTTGAAGGGCAAGACTGTCCAGCAGGTCAATCGTCGGATCAAGCCAGCCGACGATGTTGAGCGCAGCCAGCCCCCAGGCGATGATCGCAATGCTGCGCGCCCAGACCGGGTCATTGACAACGGCCGTGCCCAGACGAATGAAAATCCACGCATTCAGAAGGCTTGCAACGAGACGCAGGATATTATGCCGAAGCCCTGCCTGTATCGCGACGGCATCAATAAACCAGATCAGCAGAACCAGAATGATCGGAAATGCCAGGTCGGGCAAAACTGCAAGCAATCGCCGGAACCCGGCATAATGCAAAAGCGCCCGCCAGTTTTGCAAACGGGCTAGTTGATGCGAAAGCGGACGGCGCAGCAACAGGGCCGGGATCACCGCAAGCAGGCAGGCAACAATCTGCAACAGGATCGGGACAAGCAGGACATTGGTTTCCACCCATGCGGCGGCCTGTTCAAGCCAGATCACGAGCTGGTCGGGATTCCAGAATTGTTCCATGCGTGCCCTGTGTCTTCCCTGTATGACGATTGGCGAATGGAAAGTGTTTTATTTCCTATGGTAACGCGAACCCGCCCCTGCGAGATAGGGTTGTGTTGTTCCTGATTGGGATTTTCAAAGCAGCTTCCTTGACGATAGATAGCTATCTATCTAAATCTTTAGGATCAAAAATCCTCCCGCAGGTGTTTCCCATGACAAATCCCCCTGATAGCAATGCGTCACGTGAACAGTTCGGTATCTGGCTGGGTATGCTTGCCCGACAATGGCGCGCCGAAGTTGATCGGCGTCTATCGCCCTTTATTTTGACCGAGGCACGCTGGATCATCCTGTTTCGCCTCAGCACGGCGGATCTTGACCTGACCCAAAAGGAACTGGCGCGTGTGGCCGGAGTGCAGGGGCCGACATTGGTGCGAACGCTGGACTGGCTGGAAGAAAAGGGGCTGATCGAACGGCGCGAAGTCCCTGATGACAGGCGGGCAAAAACCGTTCATCTGACGGCAAAGGCCGAACCGGCATTGCGCCAGATCCAGGCGGTGATACAGGGTGTGCGCGCCCAGATTTTCTCTGATGTTTCCGACGAAGAACTTGAACAATGCCTTGCCGTGTTCAAAAAGATCGGCCGACAGTTCGATGCTTTTGCCGGAAGCGCACAGGATAGGGACATGATCATGGTCGGGCAGGGGAAGAAATAGGGGCCTGCTACCGGCCCCAACCTAGGACCGGTTTGATGACCGGTTTCTAAGGCTTTCATTTTCCCAGCGTTCGGTCAAAACTGCCGCTCCAAAGCCAAGCCCGCCAAAGATCGCGAGACTGATCGCGATTGCGGGTAAAAGGCTGTCTGCTGGCAGGAAAGTTGGCGATCCGTCCGGCAATGACAGCCAAACCATGGCCGCACTGCCCCACAATACGCCAACCGTCACCACTCCGATCCCGGTGAAGGCAAGCCGCAAGCTCGAAATACCCCTCATTGCGATGACCTGCTGCGTTCGACGGAGCCGTCATAATGGATCGCGACTGTTTCGTCGGTTTGATCGTCACGGGCAAGAGCGATGACATCGGCCGGTTTGCGCCGCAAAAGCGTTACGATATCGCCTGACGGAACTTCGCCGATCACGCTGTAACCCGCAACCCGCCCGATCTTGCAATCGCGCATCGATGCCGGGGTAATCATCATCGCCTGCTGTTCCGAAAGCGACAGGTTGCTGACCTGTGCGGCACGAACATCGAAACCTTCGGCCTCAAGGAGGCTTTGCCAATCGGCGCTGTTTTGGCAATCGGCGGTATAGGAAAGTTCAAGTGTCGGACGTGACGTGCCGACAAATGCCGTAAGTCCGATCAGGGCAACACCGGCCAGAACGGTCGCAAGTGCAATGGGTCGCATGGTTTCTGCCTTTGTCAGATGAAACTGCAAAGGCAGAATGCCTGTGAAAACCCGATCAGGTCTTGAGTCTGGTCAAATCGTCAACGGGGCACGCCGGATCAGTGTATCAGCGCGCCTTATAGGGATGCTTTTCCGACCATTCGCGAACGAAATCGATCAGTTCGTCATCTCGATTTTCCGGCAGCTTGACAGTTAGATGGACATATTGATCGCCGCGTTTGTCACCCCGGGCATAGGCCGCTCCCTTGCCGCGGAGGCGCAGTTTTGTGCCGCTATTGGCATTGGCCGGCAGCTTCATGCTGACTTTGCCATTGATCGTTGGGACTTCGATAGAGCCACCCAAAACTGCCTCGGCGAGACTGATTGCCAGATCGCAATGCAGGTCATTGCCTTCGCGGCGGAACGTTTTATCGGGATGGACATGCAGCTTGATCAGCGCATCGCCTGCTTCCCCGCCATTCATGCCCACCATCCCCTGGCCTTTCAGGCGCAGGGTCTGGCCATCTTCGCTTCCAGCAGGAATGCGGACTTCAAGACTTTTGCCACTGGCAAGGTTAATGCGCTTGGTCGTGCCGATAATCGCCTCGGCCAGATCAAGGCTCAGTTCATAGGAAATATTGGGTCCCTTGACCTTTTCGGCCTGTCTGCGACCGCCAAAACCACCAAATCCGCTACCACCACGGCCAGCTTTGCCGAAAATCTCGTCAAAGATATCTTCGGCATTGGCACCGGAAAATCCGAACGGATCGCCACCTGCCTGACCGCTGTAACGCGCGCCACCGCCACGGCCAAACGGCCCGGTTTCACGGCCATCAGCATCAATTTCACCCGCGTCATATTTCTTGCGACGTTCGGCATCCCCCAGAAGATGATAGGCGGCCGAAACTTTTTTGAACCGCTCTTCGATCTTGGTGTCGCCGGGATTGACATCCGGATGAAGCTCGCGCGCAAGTTTGCGATAGGCTTTCTTGATTTCGTCCTGGGTGGCGTTTTTGGCAACGCCCAAAGTCTTGTAGGGATCCTGCATCGCCTGACCGGTTGGATAAAGGGAAACTCTATAGATGTATTATAAGCCTGTATCGGCTGTGGCAAGGAAGCCATTTGTTTTAATTGCAGTCCTTGACATGGCTCAGATATGAAAAAGCGGCGCTGTCCGCAAGGAACGCGCCGCTTTTTTTAAATGTCATGCCGTGAAGATCAGTTCACAACTTCCCAACTGCCATCCGGCTTGCGGCATGCCGTGCCGTAAGCTTCTTCCTGCTTGCCGCCAATGGTGACGGTTTGCTGGTATTCACGGCAATATTCCTGGGTTTTGGGCTCCTGATAGGTACGAACCGGGGTTACCGTACCCCGCGCACCGGTATCGGGATTGTTCCAGGTCGAAGTCTGGCCCGTGGGGGCACTTTCAAGTGTCCGCTGAGTGTTCTGTGCCATGATGGCACGGTCCGCATTATCAAGCGACCGGCCTACTTCACTACCGATGAAGGCACCGGCAAGCGTACCAAGTGCAACGCCTACAAGCTGCCCCGATCCTTTACCGAACTGGGCACCGGCAACAGCACCACCAACCGCGCCCAGAAGGGTGCCTGCGGTCTGTTTCTGGCCCTGATCCTGTGCACAACCGGCAATGAATGCGGTCATCATGACGGGGATAACGATATGACGGAATTTCATATTTATTTGCCTACCTTGTCTTTCCTGTCCCAACCGATATGTTCTGTATCTACGGAACGATCTTGAGTGCGTCGTTTCACGTATATCCAAAACCCGTATCTTTCGAATTTGGTGCGGATTTTGAACTATCAAAGGAATCCTGACCCCAATGGACGAAAAAAATACGCCAAAAATTGGGCATGAAGCCCACGCGGTTCCGTTCGATCTTTTTGACGTGTGGTTTAACGAGGCGAAAAACAAGGAGAAACCGTATCCCGATGCGATGACGCTGGCGACAGCTGATGCCAACGGGCGGCCTTCGGCACGTATCGTTCTGCTAAAGGGGTTCGACGAGCGCGGCTTTGTTTTTTATACCAATTACGAAAGCCGCAAGGGCGATCAGCTTGCCGAAAACAGCTTTGCCGCACTGTGCTTTCACTGGAAGTCGCTTGAAAAATGCGTGCGTATCGAAGGGGCGGTTACGCGCGTTGACGGTGCGGAATCAGATGAATATTTCGCATCGCGTCCGCGCGGTAGCCAGCTTGGTGCGTGGGCTTCAATCCAGTCCCGCCCAATGAGCGGCCGGTTCGATCTGGAAAAACGGGTTGCTGAATTTACCGCCAGGTTCGGACTGGGAAAAGTGCCACGCCCAGACCATTGGGGCGGTTTCCGCCTGATCCCTGATCGTATCGAGTTCTGGTCCGAGGGTAAGTTTCGCCTGCATGATCGCCAGCTTTACACCCGCGATGCCGACGACAAGGGGTGGAACCTGCAGAAGCTGTTCCCCTGAGAGGTTTCGGAAACGTTGCCAGATTCCGGAAATGCAAACGCGCGGCCCCCGGGATCTGCGCGTTTCGGGTTGGGGGAAGTCTTAAGCTTCCTCGGGAGGGCAGAATACTTCCTGCAATACGCCGATGATCTTCATGATATCGGGATTGGCCAGTGAGTAGTAAATCGTTTGCGATTCCCTGCGCGTTTTCACCAGCCCGTCACGGCGTAATCTGGCAAGGTGCTGTGATAGAGCCGATTGCTTGATGCCCAGTTCACCTTCCAGTGTGCTGACCGATTTTTCGGTTGTTCCCAGTGAACAAAGAACCATAAGGCGCCATTCATTTCCCAATGTTTTCAGGAACTCTGCGGCATCGCGAGCGTTTTTGTGTAAATTGCTATAAGGCATCAGGCGCAGTATCCATTCTCGCAGTCGGTTCGGCTATTTTCTGGCGCGTTGAATTCGACAAACCGGTTAATCTATTTAATCTTCGTCGTTCGGCAACGCATTGGTTTGATGTTACACTGGATTTCGTCACCAGCTAAGCAATTCGTAGCGGAAAGGCCGGTTTCGTTGATTAAAACGGGTTCTTTTATGAAAGTTTTGATCTTGAACAAGGAAAGATGCGTTTTGCGGTTGCAGACTGGCCCTGCATGACGTCTTGACGCGTTGAACTGACCGCAACAAGACATATGTGTCGAAAGACACACCAATCTCGGGAGTGAGTGCGATGGCAGTAAGAACGATTCTGGCTCCGGTGGCAGGTTCGAATATAGATCAGCGTGTACTTGATCTGGCGTTTCGAACGGCCAAAAGATTTAATGCACATCTCGAAGCATTGTTTGTCGCGGCCGAACCCCAGGATGCGATCCCGATCGTGGGTGAAGGCATGTCGGGTCTGATCATCGAAGAAATGATGCGGGCAGCCGAAAGCGAAACCCAGCGACGTGAAACCCGCGGGCGTGCAGCCTATGACGCGGCACGTGATGCCGCCGCCGTCGCGGAGGCTGCGGTTCCGATGCCTGACCTTCAGGCGACCTGCGCATGGCGGCGTGATAACGGTCGCGAGGACGAAACGGTCGCACGACGCGGTCGTTTGTTTGATCTTGTCGTGATTGGCCGCGATCCGCGCGAAGCTGCCGCGTCGCTAACCTTTGATGCCGCCCTGATGGAAACCGGTCGCCCGTTACTGGTTGCACCGGAAAAAACACCGGAAACCGTTGGTGAAAAAGTCGTGATTGCCTGGAATGGCGGGGTCGAAGCCGCGCGCGCCGTGACATCGGCCATGCCGCTTCTGCGTACGGCCAAGGAAGTCACCATCGTTAGTGTCGGCGAAGTCCCTCATGGCCGGGCTTGTGCCAAGGCATTGGCCGAACAGTTTGTCTGGCACGGAGTCGAGGCAAGGGTGTCCGAATTACCCGAACAGTCGCATGTTGCTAATGCCTTGATATCGGAGGCGGAAAAGGTTGGTGCCGATAGCATCGTTCTCGGCGCGTACAGCCATTCACGTTTCAAGGAAATGATCCTTGGTGGGGTGACGCAGGACATGCTGGCAAAATGCACCTTGCCGCTTTGGATAATGCATTGACCCAAGGGTCACTTAACCTCCTGATATCCGGATGATTATTTGTATGATCATTGGTATATGACACTAAAGGCGCAGTCTTCTGCGCCTTTTTTTGTTGCGTCTGCGAAGAAAACCGGCCACCGTTACTGAAATCTTACAAAGACGGAAGCCCGATTAACGAGGCTCTCCGCCCGATAAAAGAACAGTGGAAGAAACGTCTGGCAGGGGAATTCCCATGTTATCACTTCGCGATGTCATTGATTTCGCTTCCATGTCCGAGGATCTGGCCCGGGAACTCGCCCGCCAGAATGTCGGGTTGCCCGATCTTGGTGCGGTTGTGGCCGGTTATGGCAATGTTGCCACCGGCACTGTTAGCGCCTGCAATGCAACGCCCTGTGCGGCGAATGACGCGGATAGCGAATAACCCGCCAAATCCATGACCGGCCGATCAGAAAAGATCAATCTGGCCGTCGTCCTGCTTGGCGGTTTTGGTGCTGTCCGGCAAATCGTCGGACCATTTCAGAACATGATCGGGCACCGGGCCCAGCATGTAACGCAAGGTGTCAAACCGGTTGGCGGGATCAAGCCATCCGGCGATATGGTTCGGTCCGATCACGGCGGGCATTCTGTCATGGATATGCGCGATCGAGGGCGCGGGGGCACAGGTGATAATTACTGCCTCCGTCCCGTTGTCAAGCCCGGCAAACAGCACCGGCTGATGATCGGGCAGGGTAATACGGGTTTTGTGTTTGACCGCGCCGTCCTTGCGCCATTCAAACCAGCTTGTCGCCGGAATCAGGCAACGCCTTTCCAGCAACGGACGAAAAGTCGGCTTTTGATCAAGAGTTTCAGCGCGTGCATTGATCAATGGCGCGTTCAGTGTCGCAACGCTTAAACCCCAGCGGCGCAAGACGGGTTTGTGCCCCGGCAGGATGACAATCACCGGATCGGTCGGGCGGCGAATGCCTGACAGTGTTTCAAAGACGGTTTCGTCCGTCTCTATTTCCAGTTCTTCCTGATCTTCAGGGACGGTTTTATTGGGAAAATCCGATGCTTCCTTGCGAATGATATCCGTAAGGTCGATGGCCAATTGCGCCTGAAACGCATTCATGTCGCTGATAAGCTGGTATTGGCTGCACATCGGATGTCCGTTCCTAGATTGACAATGATCATAGCCGTTTGACTGGTTTTGGCACAACCTTCATCCTATATAGGAACGCGTGTTGCGACAGGTGCCTGCCGCGGATAGCAATGCTATAAGAAGATTATTGCACGATATAACGCGCCATTTTGGCGCGCGGGATTTGAAAGAGCCACCCAATGAATGCCAATGCCTCGAAAACCGTTGTCCTGACCGGCGCAAGCCGCGGGATCGGCCATGTTACGGTCGGTTATTTTGCCGCGCGTGGCTGGCGGGTGATTTGCTGCTCGCGCGAGGCGCCGCCGCCCAGTTGCCCGCGTGATCCGGCACAGGGTATTCATATTGCTGCCGATCTTTCCAAACCCGAAGATGTCGAATTTTTCATCAAACAGGCCAACGAAGTACTGGGCGAAGATCCGCTTCATGCGTTGGTGAACAATGCAGGTGTATCGCCCAAAACGCCCTATAAAGAGCGGCTGGGCTGCCTGAATGGCGATATCGAGGCATGGCGTGATGTGTTCGAACTGAACTTCTTTACCCCGCTAACTTTGTCGCGTGGCTTTGCCGCTGCCCTGCACCGGGGCAAGGGGGCAATTTGCAACATTACCTCGATCGCGGGCCACTATGTCCATCCCTTTGCCGGGTCGGCTTATTCCACGTCGAAGGCCGCCCTTTCGGGGCTGACACGTGAAATGGCGGTGGAGTTTGCCGAACTGGGTGTGCGGGTTAATGCTGTCGCCCCCGGGGAAATCAAAACGGCAATGATTTCCCCTGAATACGAGGCACTGGTGCCCCGCATCCCGATGAACCGAATGGGCACCCCCGAAGACGTGGCCGCCGCCGTGCATTATCTGGTCGGCGAAGACAGCAGCTATGTTACCGGTACGGAGATATTTGTCACCGGTGGGCAGCATTTATACTGAGTCGAAATCCGGATCAAATGGGGGCCGTAATAGCTGTTGATGACAAGCTATCAAATGGCTGACGGTCGGGAATTTCCGGCTGTTTCTTTTGTTCACTGCTGCGGGGCGATGTAAAAGGCCGGGTCATAATCAACATTTCCTGCCGGAATAGTATCGATCAGCGGTCGAGCCATGAAATACTGGTCGGGAACGCCTTCCAGTTTCAGATCGGGCAGGGGCGCAAAGCCAAAGCGGCTGTAGTAGTCCGGTTCGCCAAGGACCACGCAACCAGCTGCATCATTGATACGCAGTCTGGCGATTCCGGCCTGGATTAACTCTGATCCGATCCCCAAGCCCTGCCGGTCGGGGTTGACCGCAACCGGGCCAAGACCGAACCAGTCGCTTTCTTGGCCATCGATTTTTACCGGTGAAAAGGCAACGCAACCGACAAGTTCGTCATCTTCGATTGCCACAAGCGACAGGCTTAAACGGCCCTTGTCGCGCAATGCATCAACGATCAGATGTTCGGTTTGCTGGCTATGTGGTGCGGTTGCAAACGCATTCGCCAGCAATGCGTGGATTGCCGGAATATCGGCCTCTGTCTCATCGCGGATAAGCATGATCGGACCCGTCCCATCCTGTGACTTGGCACCCGCTACCTGCAGGTCTATCTCTCGACTATAACGGGAATTGGAATTAGGCCAACAGACTTTTCAGCCAATCGCGTTTTTGTTCCAGTCGACGTGCTTCCATGTCAAGCCATCCGGTGAACGGGGCAGCTTCGTTCGCGTGCTCTTCGCGAAGTGCCAGAACGCGATCAAGTTCCAGTTCGCAAACGTCATGCAGGATTTCGATCTGGTCGCGGCGCGTCTCATCATCCAGCAGATGCAGGAAACGCATTTTAAGTGCCATCACAAGGCGCGAAAGCTCGCCTGATGTATCACGAAGCGTGCCCTGCATCAGTTCCTTGAACTTGTCATGTCCTGCTTTGGTCAGCGACAATTGCGCATCCGAATATGACCCGCTGTTGCAATCTTCGCGCACCAGCCCTTCAAGCTTAAGAAGCTGAAGCGAGCTCCCCATCATATCAAGCGACGGCCCCATGATATGGGCGGTAAAATGGCGCACTGAGTTGGCCAGATCGGCATAGCTGATCGGTTTATCGGAAAGGGCAAGGGTGCCGAGTGCGCACAGGCGCAGACATTCTTTGGGCAGCAAGGTTCTATCCGAATACATAAACGGTCCCTGTCATGTTGCAGACACCGAAGTTAGCGCGAACGGTTCTTAATTGCAAGGTGGCAAATGGCTTCTGTCCCAACATCGTGTGATGGCAACAGCATCAATATAGGATGGGAAGTTTCGAAAGCAAACAACCGCATCACGAGAACAATCATTTCCCGATCTGCCGAGGAAGGGGCCCGCAATGAGTGGCAGACACAAAAAAGAAGGCCGTCGATAATCAACGGCCTTCAGTATTCTGTCATATGCAGTGGGATTTTAAGCCTCAGGCTGCCTTGGCAATACCAAGCTGGCCCCAAACCACCAGAAGCGAGTCGATCAGATGATCGATCAGTTCATCATTGTGAAGCGGGCCGGGGGTAAAGCGTAGCCGTTCTGTGCCGCGCGGTACGGTCGGATAGTTGATCGGCTGAACATAGATGTCATGATCAAACAGCAACCGGTCGCTGGCTTCCTTGCACATTGCCGCATCGCCCACCATCAGCGGCACGATATGGCTTGGCGCATACATCACCGGAAGACCGGCCGTCCGCATCCGTTCACGCAGCGTTTCGGCACGTTCTTTCTGGGCTTCGCGTTCTATATTGCTGTCCTTGAGGTGGCGGACCGAGGCCAGTGCTCCGGCCGCGATGCTGGGCGGGTGGGAGCTGGTGAAGATAAAGCCATTCCCGAAACTGCGCACGAAATCGACGATTTCATGTTTGGCCGCGATATAGCCACCGATCACGCCAAATGCCTTGGCAAGCGTGCCCTGAACGATATCGACACGATTCATCACGCCGTCGCGTTCGGCAACGCCGCCGCCACGCGGGCCATACATGCCTACCGCATGCACTTCGTCGAGATAGGAGATCGCGTTGTATTTTTCGCAAAGATCAAGGATTTCTGCGATTGGCGCGATATCGCCATCCATTGAATAAACGGACTCGAACGCAACGATCTTGGCCCGGTTCGGTCCCAGGTCGCGCAGGATTTCTTCAAGATGTTCGACATCGTTATGTTTCCAGATCCGGCGTTCCGCCTTGGAATGGCGCATGCCTTCGATCATGGAATTGTGGTTAAACGAGTCGGAAATGATCACACAATCCGGGAGTTTCGAGCCAAGGGTTGAAAGCGTCGTCCAGTTGGCAACATAGCCCGATGTCATCAAAAGGGCTGCTTCCTTGCCATGCAGATCGGCGAGCTCCTGCTCTAGCGCGACATGCAGATGGTTGGAACCGGAAATATTGCGCGTGCCACCTGCACCGCCACCCTGACCGGTGATGGTGTTTTGCATGGCTTCAAGAACCTTCGGATGCTGTCCCATGCCAAGATAGTCGTTTGAACACCAGACCGTAATTTTGCGCGGCGCATCACCGTTTCCCGGGTGATACATGGCTTTGGGGAATTCACCGACAATGCGTTCAAGATTGGCGAATACGCGGTAACGGCCTTCGGCTTTGAGGCCGGACAACGCGTCTTTAAAGAAGGTGTTATAATTCATCTTTTGTGTCTTTCGCCTGTCTCTTTACCGCAGGTACGGGCTGTCTTTCATCCCGTTCTCTCACCCTTGGCAAAGCTCTGGTCCTGGCCGGATATGCGTACATCTCCGGATCAGCATGGTCCCGTTTGACCGGGTCTTGATAACTTCCTTATCGGACATGGCTTCCGACTTGGCATTGACCCTTGTCAAAAATTTTAAAGCGATTCCAGTTTCACTTCGATTGTCGTTTTCAGTGTCGCTGCGAACCACGCTGTCAAAGAAGGCGTCCATTCATTGTTTGTCGATCTCGCCATCACTCATGGCGTTGGGTGGTTCCCCGTTCAATTCCTGTTCCCAATTTGGCGCTATTGATCGCATTTGGCAAGGTTTTGAAAGGACTTCCGACCCACAATTAAATCAATTCAAACAAGCAATAAAATCTATCAACCGCCATTAATTGAAAGTTTCTTGCTATGGCGAGGCCGCTGCGTCTTCATCGATGCAGCGGCATCTATTTGTTTTGTAAAGGTTTTCTGTTCTGAGACAGTTCAGCCGAAGCTGTTGTGCCAGTCCCCAAGAGCAGCTTCGACCTTGTCGAACATATCGTGGACCTGCTGTTCGGTAATGATCAGCGGCGGGCAGAAGGCGACACTATCGCCAAGTGCACGCAGGATCACACCGTGGTCCATACATTTTGCAACAACCGCCTTACCGGCAGCACCGACAGGCTGCATTGGTGTTTTCAGGCATTTGTCTTGGACCAGTTCAAATGCGCCAATCAGCCCGCGTCCGCGGGTTTCGCCGACATGTTCGAATTTATTGAGGTCCTTGAGGCGTTTCTGGAATGGCGACATGACATTGCGGACATGGTCGATAATGCTGTCTTCCTCATAGATTTTAAGGGTTTCAAGCGCAACGGCAGCCGCGACCGGATGGCCGGAATAGGTGAAGCCGTGGCCAAAGGTACCGACCTCGTCGGATGCCTTTTTCGCAGCCTGATAAATCCTGTCATTGATGAACAGGGCCGAAATCGGCTGATAGGCCGATGAAAGCTGCTTGGCGACCGTGATCATGTCGGGTTTAAGCCGGAAGGTTTCGGTGGCAAACATCCGTCCGGTCCGGCCAAATCCGCATATGACCTCGTCAGCGATAAACAGGATGTCATACCGGTCCAGAACTTCCTGCACCTTTTCGAAATAGGTGCGCGGCGGCACGATCACGCCACCGGCTCCCATGATTGGTTCGGCGATAAACGCCCCGATGGTTTCCGGGCCTTCGGCCTGAATCAGGTCTTCAAGCTGTTCGGCAAGACGGGTCGCGAAATCCTCCTCTTCCTCGCCGGGCTGGGCCTCGCGCCAGTAATGCGGGGTTTCGGTATGGATGATACGGTCAATCGGCAGGTCGAACATCTTGTGGTTGCCCGGAAGCCCCGTCATCGAGGCCGCAGCCACCGTCACCCCGTGATAGCCCTTCTTGCGCGAAATGATCTTCTTCTTTTCCGGTTGGCCAATCGCATTGTGATAATACCAGACCATCTTGACCGCGGAATCAGTTGCTTCTGATCCGCTATTGGCAAAGAAAACCTTGGACATCGGGACAGGTACAAGTTCCAGAAGCTTTTCGGCCAGGTCAATCGCCGGGTTGGTGCTGCGCGATGCGAAGGTGTGGTAATAGGGCAGGGTTTCAAGCTGCTTTGTCGCGGCTTTCACAAGGCGATTTTCGCCAAATCCCAGCGACGCACACCAAAGACCGGCCATGCCTTCGATAAAATCACGGCCATTGTCATCGGTCACATAAATCCCGTGGCCCTTTGAAATGATATGCGGCCCGGTTTTTTCATGGGTAGCAAGGTTGGTATAGGGATGAAGATAGCTTGCGATATCGCGGCTGGCGGCCGAATTGCCTTTGGCGGTCGGGACGGAATCAATTGTCGTGGTGGTGGCGTTGGTGGTCATGGCGAACCTCTGTTTCGTGCAGGAAAGATCCTGATGCTTTCAGGCACTTTAGTCAGCTATTTCCGGCATGGGAATCATTAGTTGGACCATGCTTTGGCGAAGATATTTGGCGCGATAGGCAAAAACGAAACCGACAAACAAAACAAAACCGGCCGGGCAAAGGCACCGGCCGGCTTGGTAACGATGTCGTTGGTCGCAGCCTAGTGCGACATCAGAACCGGCACCGTCATGTGACGCAGCAGATGCTGTGTCACACCCCCCATCATCAATTCACGCAGGCGCGGGCGGCCATAGGCACCGCAAACGATCAAGTCGATGCTTTCATCAGCCGCACGCGACAGCAGAAGGTCGCCAACGCTGATGCCGCTGGCATTCATGTTCTCCTTGCGGACATTCACCCCGTGGCGTTCAAGCCGCGAACCGATATCGACACCGGGAACAGGAATGGAGTCACGGGCGCCCTTGTTGGGATCGGCACAAAGAACGAGGGCCGATTTGGCATTTTCAAGAAAGGCCATGCCGTCATTCACCGCACGGACGGCTTCGCGATACGGCTTCCACGCAACCATAACGCGTTCGCCAATCGTTTCGAACCGACCGGCATAGGGCACGACCAGAACCGGGGTGCCCGCGGTCAGAATGGCCTTGTCGGGCATTTCCGAGGTTGAGGACGGATCGGCACTGTCCGGGTCATACTGGCCCAGAACCGTCAGGTCATGATGGCGGGCATACATGGCAACCGTGTCGGCAATCTCGGCTGCCGAGCATGGCGTTTCCTGCCAACTGAAGGTAACACCGGTGTCTTCGCAGGCTTTGGCGAAGTCGCGCTTGGCTTCCTTGGCTGTTTCGGCCATGGCCGCGCGCTGCTGATTGACGATTTCCTGAGAAATCTGAACTTCCATGAAACGCGGAATTTCGGCATAGGGCAGAAGAAACAGCCCGGTCAGATGGGCTTTTTGCGCCTTGGCAACTTTCAGGGCAACTGAAAGGCGCTGTGCGCAAGGGGCTGAATTGTCGATATGAACAAGGATATCCCGATACATCTGCCAGTCTCCTTTTCCGGGCAGCACCGCCTTCGATCAAGGCGGCTAGCGTGGTTATGAGAAGCAGTCTAATGCGATCAGTTGTGGCGTTCTTTGTTCTATCTCAAATTGCACTTATCGCGTGTATCTGAGTGTCGCGTGACCCTGTGGCGGGAAAATGGCCTTTGGTATAAGGCATCATCCATCAACGGGCTTGGACATCATCGGAATGGTCTTTTCCATGGTAGGTGTACCATTCTGCGGCATCGTTGTCGGAGCAGGGGTAGGGGCAGGCGATGTCACCAGACCGGGTGTTGCTCCCACGGTCGGGTCGCTCATTATTTGCGCACCGGCCGATGGCATTACCCCCATGTTGTCACCCGAAATGATCGAAAGGCTTTTGTGCAATTGCTGTGACAGGGTTGACCAGTTCGTCTGAAGTGTATTGCAGGCCGCCGGGTCATTTTGCTGCACACAACGTTGTGCCATGCGATCAAGGATGTCGAGCGCGATGCGTGCCTCGTCGATCTGTTGGCGCTGTATGTCGGTGATTGCGGCCTTTTGGGGATCTGGAGCCATGACGAATTTGTCATTTGCGGCATTCGCGGATGTTGCCGTGGTCGGGCCACCCCACGGAGTTACTATTTCCGCGGTGGTATCAGCGGCGGGATTGTTTTGTGCTGTGGGTTGCACGCAGCCCGAGAGTATCAAAGCGGAAACAACAAGACCGGACAGGAGGCCAGCGCTTCTGATCTTCATGACTTGCTCCTTTGGCCGCAAGGCGATGTGCGCCGGGCCGTTCCCTTTACCTTACATTGCCACTTATTGTACGGCCTTGCTTTTGCTTGTGAATATATTGGACCCAGTTACGCGTGATGTCCAGAAAAGGGCGCGTGACAGCTTATTGCCCCAGGCTTGGTTGCCGAGCTGGCGATATCAAGCGGGGTTCGTTCTTAAGCGCATTTCCGAGCCATTGCAGAACCAGCTTGATGCGCTCAATGCGTTTGAGTTCTGGATGTGTAAGCACCCAAAGCCTGTTTGATGCGAATTGATGCAGAGACGTAACGCGTTCAAGATCGGGGATCGCCAGATCAGCAGGCAGGCAAGCATATCCAATTCCGGCGCGAGCAAGGCCTGCCATTGCAACAAAATCATCGCTACGATGGATGATACGGTCAGCATGGTTTTCGTCGAGCCATTTAAATATCGGATGATTTCTTAGGGCTCCGCTGGCACCGATAAACCCACCGGGCAAGCGATCCGGAAATTTCAGGGCATTGAAATTCTGCCCGGTTTTTTCCGCCATATCGTGATTCGCGTAAAGTCCCCAATCTATCTTGCGAACTTCGCGACCGACAAGATATTGGGGCGGTAGTTCCGCGACCCGTATCGCGATATCAGCATGGCGTTCTGCCATGTTGAATTCCTGATTACTTGCCAGAAGTTCAAGGCTGATATCCGGATAGGCGATCTGAAAACGGGCGAAATAGTCTGGCAGGATGAAATAGGCAAAGCTTGTTGGTGCAGTAATTCGAACCGTTCCGGCAGCAGCAATATCACGCCCGAAGACGCTCAGATTGATGGCTTCGAAATTGTTCAGGATTTGCCGGGCTGGACCAAGCATTTCTTCACCTGCTTCGGTCAGGCTGTAACGGCCTTTGATCCGTTCGAATAGGCGTGTTCCGGTTTCTTTTTCCAATGCATGGATATGGCGAAATACCGTTGTATTGCTGACATTCAGACGTTCGGCTGCTTTTTCAAGTGACCCGGCGTCGACAACGGCAAGAAACGATTTCACATAATTCCAGTCCATTTTGAACTTTCAAATTTGCAATGGATTTCTTCAAAATTGCCTATTTATTGTAAATTTGCAAATTCATACGGTGAAGCCGATCAAACGAGACAACCAAGAGAGAGCAAAATGATTGGTTATACATCGATCGGGACAAACAACCTTGCCACGTCCGGGGCATTTTACGACGCCATTCTTGGTATGATGGGGGCCAAACGGGTGATGGAGATGGAGGATTTCATTGTCTGGGCACGCGCGGCAGGAGAGGCCAATTTTTCGGTTCATCTGCCTTTTGACGGCAGGCGGGCAACTGTTGGGAATGGTGTAATGATCGCCTTGCAGGGAAAATCAAAGGACGAGGTCGACGCCGTATACAGCAAGGCGATCAGCGTCGGGGCAGCATCGGAAGGGGAACCGGGGGCGCGCGGCGGTGATGATAGCGGTTTTTATGCAGCCTATTTTCGCGATCCGGATGGCAATAAAATCAACATTCATTACATGTCGTGATTTGCCTGAAACTTGGCGGTTTTTGGGGAAAACGGCTAAAAGGAGGTAGGGGTGGAACATCCGCATTTTAAGCTGATAGGCCACCGGCTGTGCCCGTATGTGCAACGGGTTGCAATGGTTATGGAGCACTACGCGATTGAGCATGAAAGGGAAGATATTCGTCTGGAAGACAAGCCAGTCTGGCTTGAAAAGTTCAGTTCGGAAAGGCAAGTGCCGGTCTTGCTTCTTGACCAAACGCGACCGTTAACCGAGGCTGCGGTTATTTGCGATTATCTCGACAGGATTAATGGTAGTGCGCTTTATCCGGTCGATCTGATTGAGAGTGCCGAACACAGTATCTGGATTTTACGAGCAGAGCGGATATTGTCGTTAACTGCAGATATTGTGTATCGGGCTCATAATGAACATGACTGCGATCTGACATTGCACAGGATTGGCCTGATCTTGGCCATACTCAACAAGAAGTTTGAAGCCGCCGGACCTTTTCGCGAGGTTGGGCTATGTATGGTCGATATGGCCTATGCGACCGCGTTTCGGGCATTTCCAGTATTGGTATACGGGCTTAACCGGGATTTGTTTGCGGGGTTTGAACATGTTCGGGGCTGGAGCGAACGATTGTTAAAAAACGATATCGTGCGGACGGTAGTCCCCCAAACGTATCATGGGGAACTTCATCATTTTATCGCATCAAGACAAAGCTATCTGGCCAAAAGGCTATCGATGCTTCCGGTGTCACAAAAGCCCGCCTTATCTGCTTCCCAATAGCTTTGTCAGATTACAAATTACGGACCGAAAAGCCATCAATAGTGTATGTCTACTGTTGATGGCTTTTTCTTTATGTTTTGTCTCGCGACACCATGGCGATGATGGTTTCAAACAATTCCTGCTTTGCCTGGTCGGCGGTGATTTCACCGGTTGCCGCGGCATAGGAGAGGGCCTCGGCGGCACCCAGAAAGCCCCAGAGACGCGGCATGGGGATTTTCCCCGTCGGGCTGAAAGACGACAGGATATCGCGGCATTTATCAATAAACAGAAGATGATAGTCTCGCTTGACCTGTTCGAGTTCCGGCGATCCGGCAAGCGATGCGATCACGCCCGAAATTTCGCGTCCCTGTGACAGCACACAGTCAACATAGGATGCGGCGATGACCGATGCCTTGTTGCGCAAGGTCGGGCTGCTTTGGGCCAGGGTGGCGTCCATCAATGCGGTCTGGCGCTGGTCGTAATCCTGATAAAGCGCGATCAGCAAACCAGACCGGGTGCCAAAATGATCATAGACCACCGGTTTGGTAACCCCGGCCTGTTCGGCAAGATTTCCAAGGCTAAGCCCCTCGGTTCCGCCGTCGTGGATCATCTTCCAGGCAACGTCGAGAAGTTGCCGGTTGCGATCTTCGCGAGTCATACGTTTACGGGGCTTATGCAACGGAGACTTTTTTGCACCGAGACTTGACATGGCTATATACCAAACGTAACTTACAGATAGTAACTTACTTATAGTATATAATGATTGCCGTTGAGAGGCAATCACTTAGCAAGGAGATAAGCCATGCGCGCGCTTGTTGTTGTCGCCCATCCAAATTCCGGTTCGTTCAGTCATGCGGTCGCCAATCAAATTGGCAGGGGGATTGAGGATGCCGGGTCCGAACACAGTTTCGAGCTTGCCGATCTGTCGGAGGAGGGATTTGATCCGCGCTTCAATCAGGACGATATCGCGGCCTTCGAGATGAGGTCACCGTTCCCCGATGATGTGCTTGCCGAACAAAGGCGGATTGATGCCGCCGATACGCTGGTGCTGGTTTTTCCGATCTACTGGTGGTCGATGCCCGCAATCCTGAAAGGTTGGATCGACCGGGTGTTTTCAAATGGCTGGGCCTATGAGGATATTGACGGTGAAAAGGTGATCAAAAAGCTGAACCATCTGAAGGTTCATCTTGTCGCGATTGGTGGGGCAGGACTTGGCACGTTTGCCCGGCATGGATATTTCGGGGCCATGAAACTGCAAATCCATCAGGGCATTTTTGATTATTGCGGAGTGAAAGTCGCAACTTCGGAATTGATGTTGCTGGCCGACGGCAATGACCCTGCGGAGCACCTTAAAAAGGCACGCGAGGTTGGGGCGGCGATCCCGGCAAAGGTGACAAAGCCGGAATTGGATATGGCGGGATAAATCTCGTTAGACCGGCCATCAAAAGCAAAACGCCCGCAGATTTTCCCTGCGGGCGTCTGAATTTGGCAATTTGCTGCTGGCTTAGTCGTGCTTGCCGCCATGGGCCTTGGACCAGCCGATCGGGTCGGCAAGGAAGGCGCGAACGCCTTCGATGGCTTCTTTGGGGAAGTATTTGCCTTCTTCGGCAACCGCAAGAATATCGGCCCAGGTTGCCAGGTAATGCAGTTCGATATCGTCTTTCTTTAGTTCTTCAAGCGCGTTGGGGAACACACCATAGAAGAACACGACAAATGCATGTCTGCATTCGGCACCGGCTTCGCGGATGGCATTGACAAAATTGACCTTCGATGCACCGTCGGTGGCAAGGTCTTCGACCAGAAGAACGCGCTGGCCTTCGTGGATGTCGCCCTCGATCCGTGCCTTGCGGCCAAATCCCTTTGGCTTCTTGCGGACATACTGCATCGGCAGGTCTAGGACATCGGCTAGCCAGGCGGAATAGGGGATGCCCGCGGTTTCACCACCGGCGACCGCATCAAATGCCTCGTAACCGGCCTTGTCGGAAACCTGACGGGCTGCAAGTTCCATGACCTTGCGGCGTGCGCGCGGGAAGGAAATCAGTTTGCGGCAGTCGATATAAACCGGGCTTGCCCAGCCGGATGTCAGGATATAGGCCTCTTCCGGGCGGAAATTCACAGCCCCGATATCAAGCAAAATCTTTGCGACGGTTTTGGCAGCATACGAGCAATGCGCGGTCGAAGTTTCGTTGGTCATGGCGGCTATACCCTTTTTCGGATCGAATATTTGCGCACCTCTTAACGTTTTTGGACGCAAAGCGCAAAGAAAAGCCGCTGTCCGGCTGGTCAGGATCAGGTGCCCGGTGTTGCCGGGAGCAAATTTGCGGGCAACCGGGGCGGATGCGAATAACGCAGTGCCGATTTGAAATATCAAAAGTGATATCTTAGATATCATAATTGCAGTTTCAGATACCTTTTGTTAGGCTTCGGTCATGTTTGGATAGAGGGTTTGCTTCATGATCACCGCAGGACAAATGCGCGCGGCGCGTGCGTTGCTGGGCATTGATCAGAAAACACTGGCTGAGATGGCCGGGATTTCTGTGCCAACCATCCAGCGGATGGAGTCCAGCAAGGGCAATGTGCGCGGTGTGGTCGATACGCTGGCCAAGGTGGTTGATGCACTTGACCGGGCCGGGATCGAGCTGATTGGTGATCAGGCACCGAGCATTGCGACCGGGCGCGGTGTGCGCCTGAAGGAACCCGAAACGCGACCTGCCCGGGATAACGGGCAGGGCGAGGAATAAAACGCAACGAATTTTGCGACGGCGACCGCCGACTTATGCCGACGATCCCGCCGCCTTTTGCAAGGCTGCCGGAGACTATGGAAACCAGAACCTCGAAGATCAATCCGGCATCCGAACCCGGATATGCCGACCTGTTTACACCGAAACTTGTTACCGTCCTGCGCGAAGGATACGGACTTAACGAGCTTCGCGCCGATGCGATTGCCGGTTTGACGGTGGCGATTGTCGCCCTGCCGCTATCGATGGCGATCGCAATTGCATCGGGCGTTTCTCCGGCGCAGGGGCTTTATACGGCGATTGTCGGTGGCATTCTGGTGTCGCTTCTGGGCGGCAGCCGTTTTCAGATCGGTGGGCCGGCGGGGGCGTTTATCGTTCTGGTTGCGGGCACGGTGCAGGCGCACGGGCTGGAAGGGTTGCTTATTGCAACCATTCTGTCAGGCGTGATGTTGCTTGCCATCGGGGCACTGAAGCTTGGCACCTATATCAAATTCATTCCCTATCCGGTGACGGTTGGCTTTACCGCCGGGATTGCGGTGATCATTTTCGCAAGCCAGATCAAGGATTTGCTGGGGCTGACCCTGTCGGGGGCGGAGCCGGGGCCGCTTCTGGAAAAACTTCCGGCGATCTGGGCCGCTTTGCCGGGGATTGATCTTGTAACGGTTGCACTTTCCGGGGCGACGATCCTTGTGATCATCGGCACCAAACGGGTGCGTCCGCACTGGCCGGGCATGTTGATTGCCGTCGCCGGGGCCGGGTTGGCAACGGCATTTTTCAATCTGCCGGTATCAACCATCGGCAGCGTCTTTGGTGGTATACCAGGCGATTTTCCGGCACCGGCCCTACCGGAATTCACCCTTGAGAAAGTGCAGGCGGTTTTGCCCAACGCAATTGCATTTGCACTTCTGGGCGCCATTGAATCGCTGCTATCAGCCGTGGTTGCCGATGGCATGACCGGGCGGCATCACCGGTCGAACTGCGAACTGGTGGCCCAAGGGGTGGCCAATATGGCATCGGGCCTGTTTGGCGGCATTTGCGTGACCGGCACGATTGCGCGCACCGCGACCAATATACGTGCGGGTGCGCATGGTCCGGTTGCCGGGGTTCTGCATGCGCTGTTTTTGCTGCTGTTCATTCTGGTGGCAGCCCCGCTGGCCAGTTTCATTCCGCTGGCAAGTCTGGCCGGGGTGCTGGCGATTGTCGCGTGGAACATGATCGAAAAACATGCCTTTGCTACCTTGCTGCGTGCATCGCGCGGTGATGCGGCGGTGTTGCTGGCGACGTTCCTGCTGACGATTTTCCGTGACCTGCTGGAGGCTATTGTGGTCGGCTTTGCCTTGGGATCGGTCCTGTTTATCCAGCGGATGTCAAAAACGACCGCGATTGCCACCCACAGCCCGTTTGTGTCCGAAGACCGGGCGGATGGCACGACCGGCGGGGCCGGGGCATCGGGTATTTCATCGACAACCGATCCTGACATCATGATTTACCGGATTACCGGCGTGTTCTTTTTCGGGGCCGCGGCATCCATCGGATCGGTTCTGGACCGGATTGGCGATACGCATAAGGCGCTGATCATTGATTTTGCTGCCGTGCCGTTTCTTGATTCAACCGCGGCCAATACGATTGCCGGGCTGGCAAGCAAGACACGCGGACGCGGGATCGAGGTCATTCTGACCGGCACATCGCATGACCTTCGGCGGGAACTGTTTGCGCACGGCATCAAGCCGCCGCTGGTTCATTATGAAACTGATATCGAGACGGCGGTGGTGCGGCTTCGCTCGCATGGGGTGCGTGACGTCCCTGCATCCTGATTTGCTGCCACGAAGACAGTGAGAATACCCCAAGCCCTTGTCAGGCATTGGCAAAGTGCGGTTTTGGGTTTATTTGGTATAGCTTTACCGAATTAAGCGGAAAGGCACTGCCATGTCGCAGGAAACCGGACTTGTCGTCGATATCAATGACGGCGGTATTGCAACCATCACCATTTCACAGCCGGAGCGCAAAAATGCGCTGACCAAGCCGATGTGGGGGGAACTTGCCCGGATTGCCGACGATCTTGGCGGGGACAGCAACCTGCGTTGCATCGTTATTCGCGGCGGCAGCGGGGCCGGATTTGGGGCCGGGGCGGATATTCATGAATTTGTCCGCGAACGTGACGGGTTTGAAAAGGCGCGCGATTACGGAATGCTCCATGCCGAAGCCTTGCAGGCGCTTCGGGTTTGCCAGCATCCAGTGATTGCCGCGATTGACGGGCCGTGCATCGGGGCGTCGTTTGTATTGGCTGCGGCCTGCGATTTGCGGATTGCAGCCGATAATGCAAAATTCGCTGTGCCGCCGATGAAGCTTGGCGCGACGCTGGGCTATCCGGAATTGCAGATCATGCTGGATCTGCTGGGCGAAGCAGCCCTGTTTGAAATCCTGCTGGAAGGGCAGGTTTTTGACGCCGCGCGTGCGCGCGAAATCGGCTTTATCGCCCGCCATGTGCCATTTGATGCATTCGATGCGGAAGTAACGGCGACAGCAACCCGGATTGCCGGGGGCGCACCGATCACCCAGCGCCTGCACAAAAAAATGATCAACCGCCTGAAAGAAGGCGGTTCGATTGACGCAAGGGAATTTGACGAAGGATACCGCGCCTTTGACAGTGCGGATTTCAAGGAAGGCTACACCGCCTTTCTGGAAAAAAGAAAAGCGGTGTTCGAAGGCAGGTAACGGTCAGATCACAACGGCAAATCCGGTGTCAGCGGCACGTCGGTAATGCCGTAATCAAGGCCCATCTTGTAAAGCTCGCTTGTGATTTGCGATCTGTGATGGGTTTGGTGGTTGAAAAGCTGCATCAGGAAAAGCTGGCGAGGCAATTTGCGGATTACACCATCCAGCCCCATCAATTCGCGAATGTCATCCTGCCAGCCATGATCGCTGGAATCGACGAATTCGGCGATTGCCGTGTCGGTTTCGATCCGCATTTTGCCAAGAGTTTCGAAATCATCGGCCATGACGGTGCGGGCATCAAATGGCTCGGCCTGTCCGGTTTTCAGAATACCGAGGATGCGGTGATCTATATACAGCAGATGATTAAGCGTTGCGTGGATCGAGCCAAAAAACATGCCGCGGTCACGGCGGCGTTCCTTGTCACCGATCTGATCACAAAGATCGTACAGAACACCATTTTGCCAGCTGTTATATTTGGCCATGGCGCGGCCGTAATCGTTGAAATTCATCTTTGCCATCTGGTGGGGCTCCTTGTTGGCATTAACCGGTCTGTACTTAATCTGCCGCAACAGCGACTGTATCGTCGGTTTGGGCCGGTGCAGGCTGTTCGATCTGTTTTGCCTCGGCCACAAAATGAACCATGACATTGGCGAAAATGCCAAAGGCCAGCATCGATGCGGTCACGGGCAGAAGGCTGCCGTCATGGACCTGTCCGATAATGGTGCCTGCCAATGCGCCGGTGGCAAACTGTATGGTCCCCATCAAGGCGGTGGCCGTCCCGCCGATATGTGGGAAATACTGCATGAAGGCCGCGGTTGCGTTTGGTGCGGTCAGCCCGATCATGCCGACAGCAACCATCACCAGCGGCACCACAGCATATAGCGACGGCTCGAACGCATTCACCGCAATGAACAATCCGATCACGGCCGCCAGTTGAAGGGCGGTACCAATCGCCAGTATCTGATGGCATTCAAGCCGTTTCAGCAACGGATTGTTCAGCCGGTTGCAGATCACGATGACAATGACATTCGCCCCGAACAGATAGGGGAACTGGCTGGGTGACACACCGAAATAATCAATATACATGAACGGGCTGTCGGTCAGGAAACTGAACATGACTGCACTGGCCCCGGTATGGGCCAGCATGAAGCCAACTGCCTTGCGGGTACGCAGGACTTCCAGATAGGTCCACCACACCCGTCGCGCCGGCCCGGCATAGCGCGGGCGCAGTCTGGTGGTTTCGGGTAACTTGAACCACACAATCACCAGCATGACGCTGCCATAGATGACGAGCAGGACGAAAATCGCCTGCCACTGGAAATAGACCAGCAGGGCCGAACCAACCGTTGGGGCGACCAGCGGGGCAATCATCATGATCACCGCGATCAGGGCAAACATGCGTGCGGCATCCTTGCCATCGAACAGGTCGCGCACCGATGCGCCGACAATCACAAGGGCAAAGCCGCCGCCAATCGCCTGGATAAAGCGCATGACGTTGAGCGAAAAAGAACTGTCGACGAAAATGATGATCGCACTGGTGATGATGTAAATCACAAGCCCGATCAACGCGACCGGGCGACGGCCAACGCGATCCGAAAGCGGTCCGCCAATCAGTTGCCCCAGGGCAAAACCAATCAGGAACATGCTGATTGATACTTCGACATTATGCGTCGGCGCGCCAAAATCTGCTGCCATCGCCGGAATGGCAGGCAGGTAGGTATCAATCGCAAATGGTGCGGTCGCGATCAGGGCGGCAAGCAGGATCGCAAGGCGCTGCGTATTGATCGGGGCGCTGGCATCTGTATTCGCCATGACTTCCGTATCCGTTTCTTATGGTGGCAGGTGGGGCGTGATCTGTCCGGTTTCCAGTATCGGTCTTTAGCGGACTTCCTTAATGCCAGCCGGAATGACAGGAAACGGGACATATCGCCAACACCCGGATAGCGGGCGGGGCAAAAATTCCGGTCAGATATGGCAGTGGCATCAGGAAGGCCGCACCGTTGCGGATGGCGGGGCCGGGTGGATCGCAGCCTGAAACGATTCAATTTGTGCCATTATCCACGGAAATTCTGTTTTTTCCAGCCCGGCGATTTTGACAGCCTGAATATCAGCTATGCATATAACCGTCTGACGCGGCAAAAGAATACAGGCCGCAAAAGAAAACGGCACCCGCGATGGGGTGCCGTTTGCAAGGTTTTCAGTTCTCGCCTGATCTAATAGTTCATGACCTTTTCCGGGCCCATCAGCATGGTCGGAAGCCATGTCGAAATTGCCGGTATGTATGTCACGATGATCAGGAAGACCAGCAGGATCATCAGCCAAGGCAGGGCTGCACGAACCACCTGAACCAGCGACATGCCAGTGATACCCGACGTCACGAACAGGTTAAGCCCGACCGGCGGCGTGATCAGGCCGATTTCCATGTTCACAACCATGATGATGCCCAGATGGATCGGATCGATACCAAGCTTCATCGCAATCGGGAACAGGATCGGTGCCATGATCAGAAGGATGGCCGACGGTTCCATGAAGTTGCCCGCGATCAACAGGATGATGTTGACCACGATCAGGAAGGCCCAAGGTTCCAGACCCCAGTTGATGATGGTTTCAGCAATGGTGTGCGGAATGCGTTCGGATGTCAGCACATGGGCAAACAGCATGGCGTTGGCAATGATGAACATCAGCATGATGGTCACTTTGCCGGACTCCAGCAGCACGTGGCGGATATCCTTGTCGAACGGGATCAGCGCGATGGCCTTGCCGATTTTAGGCAGGTTGTAGCCAATGATAGCGCCGACACCCATGCCTTTTTCCGGAACCCAGGCAACACCCTTGATCGGGCCCATATCGCGATAAAACACGATAGCGACCAGCAGGGCATAGACGGATGCGACGGCTGCGGCTTCGGTCGGGGTAAAGATCCCGCCATAGATACCGCCCATGATCACAACCACCAGAAGCAGGCCACCGGATGCGGAAAACAGGCCTTCAAACCATTCCGAAGCGCTCGGACGATCCTGTTTGGGCAGCTTTTTGATCCGGGCGACAACATAGATCACCGCCATCAGCATCAGACCGGCAATCAGGCCGGGAATGACACCAGCCAGGAACATGCGACCGACCGACACCTGGGTTGCCGCGGCATAAACCACCATCACGATGGATGGCGGGATCAGAATGCCAAGCGTGCCGGCGTTACAGATCACACCGGCGGCAAAGTTGCGCGGATACCCCGATTTGATCATGCCGGCGATCACCACCGAACCAATGGCAACAACCGTAGCCGGGCTGGAACCAGAAACGGCGGCAAACAGCATACAGGCCAGAACGGACGCCATGGCAAGACCGCCATGGAACCAGCCAACCGTATCGACCGCAAAGCGGATCAGACGACGTGCCACCCCGCCGGTCGACAGGAAGGTCGAGGCAAGGATGAAGAACGGAATGGCCAGAAGGGTGTAATGTTCCATCCCGTTGAACAGTTTTTCGATCAGGGTCGCAAGCGAGTCCGATCCAAAGAACAGGATGGTGGTGATGGATGACAGGCCCAGCGCCACGCCGATCGGGGTGCCAAGCGCCATCAACGCAAACAGCGTGATGAACAGATATGCGATTGTCATTTAAGGCGTTCCCCCGCGATCATTTATCGTTGTCGCGACGGACCATGCCGTCGGCCATGGCTTCGGCTTCATCGCCCTCGCCAATGGTTTCGATCGCCTCGCGTGCCTCGTCGGCAAGCGAGAATCCGTTTTGCTGACCCGAAAGAATACGCCACAGGACCTGTCCGAGACGGAACAGCAGTAACGCACCGCCAAGCGGCAGGATCAGATAGACCACCCACATCGGGATCGGGGAATCTTCGGCCTCGATACCGATCATGTGATAGAAGGCCATGCTTTCCCAGCCGCCATAAAGAATGAGCGCGGCATAGGTCATGCAGACCAGGGCAACAAAGATACCGGTGATGCGCTGGGCGGGTTTTGCAAACAGCTGCACAAGGGCATCGACCCCGATATGGGATCCGACCTTGACGCCATAAGACATGCCGAAAAGCACAAGCCAGGCAAACAGAAATTCGGTGATTTCCATCGACCAGGTCATACCGGAATTGAAGCCGTAACGAAGAACGACATTGACGAAAGTCAGTACCGTCATGGCGGCGAGAAGGAGGGCAATAATGCCCTCCTCCAGCCGGTCAACGACCGTTTTAATCATAGCGGTAACGGTCCTCTAGGTTCGAGGAATTACTTGTTGCAGGCGGCGGCGGCTTCGATCAGATCGGCACCGATATCACCTTCGAACTGCGCCCAGACAGGCTTCATGGCTTCGCGCCATGCTTTGACATCGTCAGGAGACGGTTTGACGATTTCGGTTTCGCCCGAGTCAACGATCAGCTGGCGCTGTTCGTCGGCCAGTTTGCCCGACAGATCGTTTGAGTATTCGGTGGCTTCGTCCATGGCCTGTTTCAGACCAGCCTGGATTTCCGGATCAAGACCGTCCCACCATTTGGTCGAGGTCACGACCAGATAGTCGAGCAGACCGTGGTTGGATTCAGTGATGTAATCCTGAACTTCGAAGAACTTCTGGGAATAGATGTTCGACCAGGTATTTTCCTGACCGTCAACAACGCCGGTCTGCAGTGCCGAATAGGTTTCGGCGAATGCCATTTTCTGCGGGACGGCATCAACAGCTTCGAACTGTGCAGCAAGAACATCCGAGCTCTGAATACGGAATTTCAGGCCAGCGGCGTCAGCCGGGGTCAAAAGCGGCTTGTTGGCCGAAAGCTGTTTCAGGCCGTTGTGCCAGTAACCAAGACCGGTGAGACCCTTGTCAGCCATCGAAAGCAGAAGCTCCTGGCCTTTTTCACCTTTCTGGAAGCATTCAACAGCTTCCATGTCGTTGAACAGGAACGGAAGATCGAACAGGCCGAGCTTCGAGGTCCATTTGCCGAATTTCGCAAGCGACGGTGCGGCAAGCTGAACGTCACCGCGGAGCATTGCCGGCAGAACCTTGTCGTCATCGAACAGCTGCGAGTTCGGATAAATTTCGACTTTAACCTTGTCACCAAGGATTTCTTCAGCACGCTTTTTGAAGAACTCAGCGCCCTGACCCTTCGGGGTGTTCGGGGCAACCACGTGAGCATATTTGACAACAACCTGTGCGGATGCTGCGCTGGTCATGCCAAGAACGGCTGCCATTGCAACGCTGGTTGCGAGAAGTTTTTTGGTAATCGGACGCATCAATAGTCTCCCTATAAGCTTTGTGCGTTTTCCCAGTAGCGCGCCAGTTATCGGCGTCGTTCAGGTCGCCGTCTGGCGCTGGGGTGCAATACTGCAATTGCCGGGCCAGTTCTGCATATCTGCCATTACGATAAGTAATATCAGCGGTTTGCGGTGTATTTCACGATGGTGCGGTGCAGCGTAAGTTCTTATTTTTGTTGTCTTTCCCGCACATCCCTCTTTCGCAATGTGCGGTCTTCCGCACAATATCTCAAGTTGAAAATGCAATTTTTTTATCGATTACGGGATTTTGGGCGCAATCAGGGTCTGCCATTGGTAGGACCAATACCAAAACCGTCCGGAAAAGCGGTTCCCGGCCGGTGACGTTGGCAAAGCATGATCGACGCCTAAGGGCATATTGCCAAGTGGTGTCAGCCGTCCAATTTATTGCGGAATTCAGCCGGGACGATGCCGTATTTGGCAAGTTTGTCATAGAAGGTTTTGCGCGGGACACCCAGCGCATTGACCGTCGCAGTGACATGGCCGCCATGCTGGCGCAGGGCCTCGCAAATCACGCCTTTTTCAAAGGCTTCGACCTGTTGGGGCAGCGACAGGACATTTTCGATTGTCTGTGCGCTGTCACCGGCAAACGGATCAAGGCCCAGCACCCGGCGTTCAGCGGCATTGCGCAATTCGCGCACATTGCCTGGCCAGTCATGGGCCGTCAGGCGGGCGATTTCGGTGCCGTTTAGTGGCGCAAATTCCCGGCCAAACCTTCCTTGCGCCTCTTTCATGAAATGCTGGAACAGAAGGGGGATGTCATCCTTTCGATCACGCAATGGCGGAATGTGCAGTTGCACGACATTCAGCCGGTAATACAAATCTTCGCGGAATGCCCCGCGTGATGATGCCTCGCGCAGGTCAATCTTGGTCGCGGCAACCACGCGCAAATCAATCGGTTGCAACTTGTTCGATCCCAATCGTTCCAGGGCGCGTTCCTGCAGCACACGCAGCAGCTTGACCTGCAGGGACAGCGGCATGCTTTCGATTTCATCCAGGAACATGGTGCCCTTGTCGGCAAATTCGAATTTGCCGATGCGCTTGTTTTCAGCCCCGGTAAAGGCGCCTGCTTCGTGGCCGAACAGTTCGGATTCAATCAGGTTTTCGGGCATCGCGCCGCAATTGACCGCGACAAACTGCCCGGGGCGACCGGATGCCTCGTGCAGGGTGCGCGCAACGACTTCCTTGCCCGCACCGGTTTCACCATTGATCAGGACATGGGCATCGGTCGCGGCGATATTGCCAATCAACGTGCGCAGCTTTTCCATGGCGGGCGTGCGCCCGATCAGGCCCGATACTTCCTTGCTGTGGCGGGCTAGTTCGGCCTTGAGCGTCCTGTTTTCAAGAACCAACTGCCGATGGGCCATGGCCCGGCGTGCGACATCGATGAAATGGTCCGGATCGAACGGTTTTTCGATGAAATCAAACGCGCCTTCGCGCATGGCACGCACCGCGGTGGCAACGTCGCCATGCCCGGTGACAAGGATCACTGGCATTTCCGGTTCGATTTTACGGATCTGGGACAGCAATTCCATGCCATCCATGCGTGGCATGCGGATATCGGTAATCAGGATTCCGGGCCAGCCGCGGCGAACACGTTCCAGCGCCGAACCGGCGTCGCTGTGGCATTCGACAGGGATGTCGGCAAGCTCCAGCGTTTGCTGTGCGGCTTCCCGCACATCTTCGTCGTCATCGACAAACAGAACGCAATGGGCCGAGTTGTTCAAATGCCTTCCCCTTTTAATCCGTTCCGGATCATGGGGCGATCATACGATGTACCAGCAGATCCGTTTCCACGCCTTCTGTTTCGGCGGTTTGGGCGGATGTTGTATCAGGCATCGGCGATGACGTCGAGGTTGATGTGCCGTCATGCCCGGTCATCTGTTCGACACATCGCAATTCAATTGTGAAACAGGCCCCGCCCGTCGGGCGGTTTTCCGCACGTATCGTGCCGCCAAAGCTGCGCATGATGCCATAACAGATCGAAAGCCCAAGCCCCAACCCGTCGCCAAACGGCTTGGTGGTGAAGAAGGGATCGAACAGTTTGGGCAGGTTTTCGGGCAGGATACCGGGGCCGTTATCGGTAATCGCGACCAGAACGCGGCCATCCCTTTCTTCAAGCATAATCCCGATCTGCGGGAATTCCTCATCGCGGCAGGCATCGGCGGCGTTGCTCAGGATATTGAGGAAAACCTGTTCGAGCTGATTTTCCTCGGCGGTCACCAGTGCGATGTTTTCAGCTGCCTGATACCGGATATCGGCCAGTCCGGCCCGCCCGGTTTCGCGCAAAAGGTCAATCGCCTTTTCCAGTGGACCGGCAAGGGCAACGGGGTGCGTGTCGTGTTTGGGGCGGCGGGCAAAGGTTTTCAGATGGTTGGTGATCCGGCCCATGCGTTCGGTCAGTTCGGAAATCCGGCCCAGATTGCGACTGGCGGTTTCATCATTGCCGCGCGCAATGAATTTCAACGCATTTTCGGCATAGCTTCGAATGGCGGTCAGAGGCTGGTTGATTTCGTGTGCGATCCCGGCCGACATCTGGCCAAGGGCGGCAAGTTTGCCTGCCTGTACCAGTTCTGCCTGTGCGGTACGCAGCGCGTCCTCTGTCCGGCGGCGTTCGCTGATTTCCTCGGCAAGGCGCAAGTTGGTGCTCATGAGGTCGGCGGTGCGAAGCCGTACCTGACGTTCCAGTTCGCGTTGCGACCAGTCACGAATTTCGATTTGTTCAAGCATCGCGCGGCGGCGCTGCAGCAGAACAAATATCGTTCCCATGATGATGATATGCATCGCGCCGCCAATGAAACCGGCGGTCAGGATCGACTGATCCAGAACCGCCTTGTCGGTCAGCAGGTAAATGTTCCAGCCCTGTTTGGGCAGGGGGCTTCGGATTACCAGATAGGGTTTGGCATCTTTTGGGGCTTTTTCCGTGGCTTCCACTTCTGCATTTGTGGTGGCGGGCTGGCCTGACTGCAGGGCTTCGGGCGTTATGACCTGTGCCGGGGCAAGGGACAGGATGCCGATCCCGTCATTGCCGGGCCATTCGCCCTGGTGAACCGGCATCGGGTCCAGGGGATATTCGCCGTATTTGCGTGACAGCATTAATTCCGGGCGGTCTTCGGGGGAGATGCCAATCAGATCGCGGAACCGCCATTCGGGGCGGGATGTAATGATGACAATGCCGTTTTCATCGGTCACCAGAACGTTTTCATTCCCACGCGCCCAGCGTTGCACCAGTGTTTCCAGATGGGTTTTCACGACCATTACACCTTCGAATTCCGTGCCGTTCGGGCGCACCGGATGCGATATGTAATAGCCTGGCACATTTGACGTGATGCCAAATGCAAAATAATGACCGGTCAGTCCGGCTTCGGCCTGTTTGAAATAGGGGCGAAACGCGAAATTACGCCCGACAAAGGATGCGTCGCTGTTCCAGTTGCTGGCCGCAATTGTCGTCCCGTTGCGATCCATGAAATAGATGTCGGAGGCACCGCTGTCGGCGGCGAGTTTTTCCAGATAGACATTGACCTCGGCCGCGTCTGACGGGCTGGAATGCAGGGCAAGGTCGATGATGCGTTTGTCACTGGCAAGCGTGATCGGAAGATATTCGTGTTCCTTGATCGCGCCCTGAAGGTTGGAACGGTAAAGTTCCAGCTTGTTGCGGCCGTCCTCGGTGATTTCGACAAGACGGGTTTCGCGCCACAGTTCCGTGGTCAGCCAGACGGTAACAGGCAGCAATATCAGCATGCCGGCCAAAACCAGCCGGGCACTTCGCTTTGCGGATATTGATGTCTTGAGCATTTCCCGTCGGACCGTTTTTCAGATTATGCCAATGTATTATGATGACATATTGGTAACAATGCATAGCCGAAAAAGGCTGCGCGCGTCAGGTGCTTGATAAAAGTGCGGACTGTCTGTACCAATCAGAAAGTGACCGGAGCCTGCGTTGACCCGGCACTTCCTGCCTGCACGGGAAATCAATAGTCCGACAAGGATGCGACCCTGAATGACCGATGATGATGCACACCTGATCTGGGTTCTGGCCGATGATCGCGCCGGAAACGTCAATCAGGCCGTCGGCGTGGCAGAAGCACTGGCCCAGCCCTTCAAGCGGATCGATATCGGTTATACCAATCTGGCGCGCCTGCCCAATGTTATCCGCCGCGCCAGCCTTTTGGGGGTGGATATCGCGTCGCGCGCGCGTCTTGTCGCGCCCTGGCCCGATCTGGTGATTGCCGCAGGGCGGCGGACCGCACCGATTGCGCGCTGGATCAAAAAGCAAAGCAACGGCCATACACGGATTTGCCAGATCATGCGTCCGGACGGGGGCGAGGGGGCGTTTGACCTGATTGCCGTTCCCGCCCATGACCGGATGGCGGCACGTGACAATGTTCTGGAAATTCCCGGTGCCCCGCACCGCGTGACCGAAACGCGCCTTCTGATCGAAGCCGATACCTGGCGCCCGCATTTCAAGGGACTGCCAAAGCCACATATCGCCCTGATCATTGGCGGCAGCACCAAGGCCACGGTTTTCACAGCCAGCATGGCGCGTGAACTGGCCGGGCGGGCGATTGAGGCCACAAAGGCGATTGATGGCAGCCTGCTTGTCACGACGAGCCGCCGCACCGGGCAGGAAAACGAGGCGATCATTGCAGAAATGCTGAGTGCGTCTGGCGTGCCCTATCACCTGCATGACTGGAACTCGAAGGCGGAAAATCCGTATTTCGGCTATCTGGCGCTGGCGGATATCCTGATTGTTACGGGTGACTCGGTTTCAATGTGTTGCGAGGCCTCAGCCGCACCGGGCGGGGTTTATATCTATGCCCCTGACGGTATCGCAAACCCGCGTCATCAGCTTTTGCATCAGGCATTGTATGACGGTGATTATGCTAGGCCGTTGTTGCCAAATACCGAAATCGTACCGTTCAAACATCCTTCCCTGCAACCGGCCCGCATGGTGGCACAGCGTTGCCTTGAATTGCTGAGCGCGCCGGTTTCTTAAGCCGCTTTAATCGTTACGGAATTCGGATGCCGTTTCCGTACGGGTCGATATGATTAACCAGAAAATCGATGAAGGCCCGGATGCGCGCGGCAAGATGTTCATGCCCGGCAAAGATCGCGTGGATCAGTTGTTCTTCATTCGGGTTCCAGTCCGGCAGGATTTCAACCAGCGTTCCGGCCTTGAGATCGCCCTGGACATGGAACCGGCCAAGCCGCGCCATGCCCAGCCCCGAAAGACATAACCGCCGCATGGCCGCGCCGCTGTCGCACTGGAAATTTCCGGTGATCGTCCTGCCAATCCGTTCCCCGGTTTCGGGATTGATGAACGGCCATTCACTCATCGGGACGGGAAAGTTAAATCGCAGGCAGTTATGATCCACGAGATCATCCGGGTGGTGGGGCAGGCCGCGTTTGGCAATATATTCCGGTGATGCCACGATGGTACGGCTGCTTTCGACCAGTTTGCGGGCCTTTAACGATGAGTCGGGCAATGATCCGGACCGGATGGCGATATCGGCCCGTTCCTCAAGCAAATCAATGATCCCGTCGGTCAGGGAAAAATCCAGCTCGACCTCGGGATAGCGTTCAAGAAAGGCCGGGATCAGTGGCTGAACATACATCACGCCAAACGCGATGGAGGCATTGACGCGTAACCGGCCACGCGGGGCGGCCTTGCCGCCGCTGGCGACGGCACGTTCGGCATCATCGATTTCATCGAGAACACGCTGGGCGCGGACCAGATACATTTCGCCTTCGGGGGTTAACTGCAATCCGCGTGTGGATCGCACCAGAAGTCGGGTCGCCAGCCGGTCTTCGATCCGTGTGACAAGCTTGCTGACAGCCGATGGTGACAGATGCAGTTTTCGCCCGGCTTCGGAAAAGCTTCTGAGTTCGGCCACCCGGATGAAGACTTCCATTTCCCCTGCGCGATTATCCAACTGAACCTCCGGCTTTGAATTCAATTCAAAGGCATTTGTCGCGCAATCCGGATTATCGTGCAAGCATTCCATCGGCATAGTGGGCGGCAACGAACGGGGCTGGATGCCCCACCAACCATTTGTGCCCGCAGTCGCATGGCGCGCGGGACGGAGAATTGAAATGCCGCTTGCTTTATTTGCGTTGACGATCGCGGCCTATGCGATCGGCACGACGGAGTTTGTCGTCGTCGGCCTTTTGCCGACCGTGGCAAACGATCTTTCGGTGACCCTGCCGATGGCCGGGTTGATTGTCAGTGTCTATGCCCTTGGCGTCACATTCGGTGCGCCGGTTTTAACTGCCCTGACCGGGCGCATGCACCGCAAGACCCTGATGCTGGGTTTGATGGCTTTGTTTGTGGTCGGCAATAGCGCCGCCGCACTTAGTCCGACCTATGAAATGCTTCTGGTTGCGCGGGTGATTTCGGCCTTTGCGCATGGTGTTTTCTTCTCGATCGGGGCGACGATTGCCGCCGATCTGGTGCCGGAAAACCGCCGGGCATCAGCGATTGCCATGATGTTCATGGGGCTGACGGTTGCGATTGTAACCGGCGTGCCGCTGGGAACTTTCATCGGTCAGATGCTGGGATGGCGTGCGACTTTCTGGGGTGTTTCGCTTCTTGGCGTGATTGCCTTTGTCGGGATTGCGGCTTTGCTGCCCTCGAACCTTAGCCGGGCGGAGCCCGCACGCCTGATTGATCAGGTGCGCGTGCTCGGCAGTGGGCGGTTGTTGATCGTGTTTGGCATGACCGCGTTTGGTTATGGCGGCACGTTCGTCACCTTTACCTATCTGTCTGCCGTGCTTCAGGATATTACCGGGTTCAGTGAATCCAGTGTCAGTCTGATCCTTGTGTTCTATGGGCTTGCGATTGCGGTTGGCAACCTTGCCGGTGGGCGTGTCGCGGACCGGAACCCGGTCCGGGCACTGACCATCTTGTTTGCCTTGCAGGCCGTCACACTTGTGATTTTTACCTTTACCGCCGTGTCGCCGGTCCTTGCGGTTATCACGCTGGCCGCCCTTGGTTTCCTGCAATTTGCCAATGTGCCGGGGCTTCAGCTTTATGTCGTGCAACTGGCAAAGCTGCACCGTCCGGGCGGGGTGGATGTCGCATCCGCGCTTAACATTGCAGCCTTTAACCTTGGCATTGCGATTGGGGCGTGGGTTGGCGGGATTGTTGTTTCCTCGTCGCTTGGTCTGTCGGCAACGCCGTGGGTTGCGGCCCTTCTGGTGGTGCTTGCGGTTGGTCTGACCATGATCAGCGGTGTGCTTGATCGCCGGTCCGATAACGCCCTTCAGACCGCATAACCGATATCGGGGGGCCACGTCCCGTGCATCGGATGTGGCACCCTTTGCCGGAAAGGCTTGTTTTAATGGTCTTTCTGGCGTTTTCTGATTGTTCGCCCCACAAAACCGGTTTTGATATGTCCTTATCGACTGCGCTGCCTGCTGCCGTTCCTGAACATTTCCCCCGCCAGATTGCGGTTCTGATCCTTGTCGTTGTTGCCTGTTCCTTTGCCGGGAACCATGTGGCGGCAAGGCTGGCGTTTGAAAACGGTACCGGGTTGCTTCTGGCGATCCTGTGCCGGTCGGGTGTGGCATTGGCGATCCTGATTACGCTTGTGATCTGGCAACGCCAGACGATCCGGCTGCCGGCCGGGACGCGCAGATGGCAATTGCTGCTGGGGGTTCTGGTCACGATCCAAAGCCTGTGCCTGTATTCGGCGGTGGCCCGCATTCCGGTCGCATTGGCCCTTCTGACGGCCAACAGTTTCCCGATCATTCTGGCGTTGCTGACCTGGGCGTTGGGCGGGGCGCGGCCGACTTTGAAATCGGCGGCCCTGATGCTGTTCATCCTGTCGGGGCTTGTGCTGGCGCTTGATGTGCCGGGGGTTCTGGCGATGGATGGTGATGTCGGTGCGAACTGGTGGCAGGGGATTGGTTTTGCGCTGGGGGCGGCAACGTCCTTTGCCGTTGCCCTTTGGGTGACCGATCACAAATTATCGGCTTTGCGTGGTTCGGTGCGCAGCATGTTCACCATGGTGATCGTGTTTGCATCGATGATCATTGCCGGTTTTGCCGAACTGGTGCCGGGCGGAATGGCATTGCCATCCGCAACACCGGGCTGGTTCGGGCTTGGAGCATTGGTGCTGCTTTATGGTGGTGCCTTTTCCGTCCTGTTCATTTCGGTGCCGCGGCTGAATATGGCGCGCAATGCGCCGGTGATGAATATGGAACCGATTGCCACCCTGCTGTTTGGCTGGGTGGTGCTGGAACAGATGATCAGCCCGGCCCAGATGCTGGGCGGGTTGGTCGTGATTACCGGGATTGTCATCCTGACGGTGCGCAAATCGGCCTGAGTGCCGGAATTATCGGAACCTTCGGGTTTGGCAGCCGTTGCGAAGACAGTCGCGACATTTCCAATGAGGAATTCAGATGTTTGATGTATCTGCAAATGGTGCGGTGATCCCCGCCCTTGGCTTTGGCACGTTTCGCATGCCCGAAGCCGACGTTCTGCGTATCGTTCCCAAGGCGATCCAGACCGGCTTTCGCCATATCGATACCGCCCAGATTTACGACAACGAAGCCGCCGTCGGGCAGGCGATCCTTGATAGCGGTGTTCCGCGCAAGGACATTTTCCTGACCACCAAGGTCTGGGTCAGCAATTACAGGCATGATGCCTTTATCAAATCGGTCGATGAAAGCCTTGAAAAGCTTAAAACCGATTATGTCGATCTGCTGCTTTTGCATTGGCCGAACAATGATGTGTCGCTTGCCGATCAGATCAGGGCGTTAAACGAGGTCAGGCAAGCCGGCAAGGTGCGCCATATCGGGGTTAGCAATTTCAACATTGCCCTGATGGATGAAGCCGTTGCCCTGTCGGATACGCCGCTTGTGACCAATCAGGTCGAATATCATCCGTTCATCGATCAGACCAAGGTGATGGATGGGGCGCGCAAGCATGGCATGGCGCTGACCGCCTATTATGCGATGGCCGATGGCAAGGTGCTGGAGAATGAGCAGCTTGGCGAGATTGCCAAGTCGCATGACCGGTCGGTCGCACAGGTGGTTCTGCGCTGGCTGTTGCAGCAGAATGACGTGATCGCACTATCGAAAACCGCAACCGAAAGTCGGGTCGCGGAAAACTTCGACATCTTTGATTTTGAACTGAGTGGCGAGGACATGCAGGCCATTCATGGTCTGGCCGATAAAAACGGCCGGATCGTCAGCCCCGACGGGCTGGCACCTGATTGGGACTGATCCTGCTGTGAGGGAACAACAAGACCGGCGAAGCTGATTTACTTGGTTAAGGTATTGAAAAATATATCTTTTATATCGAGGTGAATTTTCGCTGGGAACTTTTTCCGGTTTTCTGGAAAATTGTTCTTGATATGTTCTTTTGGCTGTGGCATAAAGATAAAGTCAACAGGACAAATGGGTCCGGAGACAAAACCCGCAAAGCGTGATTCGCTTTTGCGGGTTTTTTGCGTTTCGGGCGGCAAAAACAGGAATGGGATGATGACAGGGCAGCGATCTGACAGGTCGAAGTGGCGACGACAGTATTGCCAAAGGGCCATCACTGGCGCATGGAAAAGTCATTACGGTGGTCGTGTATTCAGGCCGTAAGGCCGCGGGAAATTTACGAAAACGGGTGTTTATCATGACGGGAGAGTTGTGCCCTTGGGGCAAGGGCGTCTGTTCGGGGCAGCGAGAACCGGGGCGAGGCGAAGTTGGTTCGGTCCAGCTCAGTCCAATCCGGGGCCAGCCCGGTCGGTGAAGTCTGGCAATGCCGAGGATCAGCGGGCCCGAATTGCGTCTGCACTGGATCGGCGGGCTGAACTGGCTGGCTTGGCCTGGCGATGGGGTCGATGGTTCCGATGGTGCATTCCGAGATGCCGAGAGGCCGGTCATCAATGGCGGGATTTGTGTCTGCCATGCGACAACGATCCTGCTTTGGGGCGAGGTGCGTTTGCGGTGTCCATCGAAAGCCCGAGATGTTTGTTCGGGGCAGCAGGGACTGGGCGAGGTCGGTGTGGTGCAATCCGGTTCCGTTCCGTTCCGTCCTGTCCGTCCAGCCCACCCGGTCGGTGGCGTTTGGTGATGTTGAGGGGCAGCGGGGCTGGTTGGCTGGATTGGCGTGTCGATGGATCAAAATCGTCATTCCGGGCGAAGCAGAGCGCAGACCCGGAATCCATGCCCCATTGAAAGAGACTGGATTCCCGCCTTCGCGGGAATGACGATCAGGTTGGGAATGACAATCGGATTGGGAGGGCTGTGTCAGCAATCTGAGGGCCGGGTTATCCGGCCCTGTTGAAAGCTCACATCTAGACCGCCTGTGAATGCCGTCCGTGGGCGTGATCAAGATAGGTATCAAACGCCGCACACACCGCACGGACAAGCGGTCGGCCGCTTTCGGTAAGGGTGATGTGTGTGCCGTTAACTTCGACAATGCCATCCTGTGTCATGGCGCGGACCCGCTCGATCTCCCAGGTGAAGCGGTCGGCGGAAATGCCGTGATCGGCGCAGATGGCGGCAACATCAACCGTCAGGTTGCACATCAGTTCGTTGATGATGTCGCGCCGGATGCGGTCCTCGTTACTGACCGCAATACCCTTTTCAATGCCGCATTCGCCGGCCTCGACCGCACGTTGCCAGCGGGCAAGGGCCGGGTCGTTCTGGGCGTAGCCCTGCGGCAGGGATGAAATGGCCGAGGGGCCAAAGCCGATCAATGCTTCGGCGCGGTCGGTGGTGTAACCCTGAAAGTTCCGGTGCAAAAGGCCGCTTTTCTGCGCGATGGCCATGGCATCGTCATCGCGGGCGAAATGATCAAGGCCGATGGCGCTGTAACCATGCGAGGTCAGCCGGGTCTGGATGGCTTCGTATTGCGCCCAGCGTGCCGCGGTGTCGGGCAGGGCTTCGGTCGGGATCAGGTTCTGGTGCTTTTTCATCCATGGCACATGGGCATAACCGAATACCGACAGGCGGTCGGGATTGAGCGTGACCGTCTGGTCAACGGTTTCGATGATGCTGTCCACGGTCTGGAACGGCAGGCCATACATCAGATCGACATTGATGCCCGAAATTTTGTGCGCGCGCAGGCGGGCAATGACGTCTTCGACCAGCTCAAACGATTGCACGCGGTTGACCGCACGCTGGACAAACGGGTTGAAATCCTGAATGCCGATGCTGGCACGGGTAAAACCGCAATCGGCCATTGCATCGATAAATTCCGGTGTGGCCGTGCGCGGATCCATTTCAAGGGCGACTTCGGCATCGTCAAGGATATCGATGCGATCGGTCAGATCGGCCATGATCGCGCGAAGGTCTTCGGGTTTAAGTGCCGTCGGGCTGCCGCCGCCAAAATGAATGTGCGAGACCTTGAAACGGTGGGCGGGATCAAGTTTTGACAGCAGGCTTGCGATTTCATCCCGAAGCGCGACAACAAAATTGCCGACCGGGTCATATTGCTTGGTGATTTTGGTGTTGCACCCACAGAACCAGCACATTTCCCGGCACCATGGAATATGCAGATAAAGCGATAAGGGTTGTGCGGGATCAAGGTCACCCAGCCAGCTTTCGAAAACCCTGCCATTTACCGATGCACTGAAATGCGGTGCGGTCGGATAGCTGGTATAGCGCGGCAGACGCAGGTCGTATTTTTCGTAAAGGGCGAGTTGCATGACGGACATCCCGAAAATTCGTTCTGTCCGTCTTTTGCATTATTCCAAATTCATCTTCCTTGATATGCGTCAAGGAGCGGCAAAGCGGGAAATTACAGATGCTTGAAAGCTGAAATCAGATCAGCGCGCAGGATCGCCAGCCGTTCATTGCCGGTTTCCTCGTCATAAGGTTCGGCCTTGCCGACACCCCAGATCGGGCCGGGCCATGCGGCATCATTTTTGAACCGGGCGACGACGTGGCAATGCAGTTGCGGAACCATGTTGCCCAGCATCGCGACATTGGTTTTATGTGCGTCGAAGCGACGCTTCAGCGTTGCTGAAACAGCGGCGCATTCATCGCCCAGCAATTTGCGTTCATCCGCAGTCAGATCGTCATAATCGACCAGATTGGCGCGTTTGGGGACCAAAATCAGCCAGGGATAGCGGGCGTCATTCATCAGCAGCACGTGCGATAGCGGGCCATCGGTCACGATGGAGGTGTCGGCGGCAAGCTGTGGATGGAGCTGGAATTTTTCGGTCATGGGAGCCTCGTGGGTGGCATCTGTCAGAAGGGACGAAAAAGGATAATCAGTTATACATAGTAACCTATCCTTTTGTCGCGATTTCAAGGCGTGCATGCCGATTGTTTTCTGTCTGACTGGTCGATTTGCTTTTTGCAGGAGCCCGGCGGGCCTGTCGGGGCGCAGGAGGCTATCTTTGTCTTTTATGTCGACAGGTGTTCAGAGGGCAGGCTGGATTTCGGGTTTTCGATTTCCATACAGCCGAGCATGCGTAATGTTCTGGTGATCGCGACATCAAGATCGGTATGTGGCTCGGATCCAAGAAATGACACCAGATTCTGATTGTTCAAGCGGATCGGTTGCTGCCACAGATAATGCAATTCCGTCGCTTCGCGGAAGAACGGCACAAAGAATTTAGCAAGTTTCATTAAATTCCATGGCAGTGCCGCGACCTTTGCGCTTTGTTGTCCGCTGACGCGGCGAATGGCGTTGATCATTTGCTGCCCGTCATGGTCCCAGTATCCCGCCATGTGAAAACGTGCGAAATCGTCAAGTTCGGTTTCGCGACATAGCAACTGCGCCATGGTTTCAGCAACATCAGGTAAGTAGGCCCATTGATGGCCAATCCCGGATTTGCCTGGATAGGTGATTTTGGTCACCGGCGTTGCGGGTTTGACAAGACACTGAGAAAACCAGTTATTGCGTGCTGTTGGCCCAAAAAAGTCGCCAGCGCGGACGATCAGGGCTTTGGCCCCGTAATCACATGCAGCTTTCAGCCGTTCTTCAATCGCGACACGGATTGCACCCTTGCGGGTTATCGGGTTTTGCGGGCTGTTTTCGCCGGGTTCCGGCAATGCATCGGGACCGTAATTATAAATGGTGCCCGGAAGAACAATGCGGGCTTTGTTAACAGTGGCCGCGGCAATCGTGTTGTCAATCATCGGCAGAACCAGCTTGTCCCAGTCGCGATAGCCGGGCGGATTGACGGCATGGACAATCACATCCACATCGCGGGCCGCATTCATAACGTCGTCATGATTAAGAGCGTCACCGATGCGCCAGTCACATTGCGATGCATTTCCATAAATGGCATCCGCAGGTGCGGGGCTGCGGGCCAGAACGCGAATTGTCCAGTGTCGGCGCAGTAACGCCAATGCGATCTCTGCGCCGATGCCGCCGGTTGCGCCAAGGATCAATGCTGTTTTTCCGGTCTCGGTATTGTTCATTGGAACCTCCTGATGGGAACTGGCATCAGGATATGGCGGGAAGAGAAGAAACAGTATTCTATAAAGATGTTTGCATGATATACATTTATGTATGGATAAGCCTGACCCTGACTGGAGCCATTATCGCAGTTTCCTTGCTGTGCTGGAGGAGGGATCTCTTTCGGCCGCCGCCCGTGCACTTGGCTTGACCCAGCCGACATTGGGGCGCCATATCGACGAATTGCAATATCGTCTTGGATTGTCCCTGTTTACCCGGTCGCAATCGGGATTGGCGCCGACAGATGCGGCAATTGCCCTTCGTCCGCATGCCGAAGCCCTGAAAGCAGCCACGGCCGCGATCCGGCGTGCCGCCAGTGGTGTCGGGACCGGCATTCGTGGATCGGTGCGTATTACAGCCAGTGAAGTAATCGGTGTTGAGGTTTTACCGCCGATCCTGCGAAGGCTCCGGGAGAGTTATCCTGATCTGGAAATTGAACTTGTGCTGTCCAATCGGGTGGAAAATCTGCTGCGGCGTGATTCCGACATTGCGGTCCGTATGGTTGCGCCATCCCAAGACGCATTGATAGCCAAGCGGATCGGCGATATTCACCTCGGCCTTTTTGCGCATGCCGACTATCTTGAACGCCGCGCAATGCCGCAGCGGCCGGCTGATCTGGCCGGACATGATCTGATCGGGGTTGATACCATTACACCTGATGTTCGCAGCATGCTTGAACGGCTATCCGGGTTTGCCGACAATATCTTTCATCTTCGGTCTGATAATCATCTGGCGCAGCTTGCCATGGTTCGAAATGGTCTTGGCATCGGTTTGTGCCAAATTGGTCTGGCGCGCAGGAATGATCGTCTGGTGCGGGTTCTGGCCGATTTTTCTGTGCCGTTGGACACATGGGTAACGATGCATGAAGACCTTCGCGACAGTTTGCGGTGCCGGGTTGTGTTTGATGTGCTGGTTGCAGGGATGAAGGAATATTGGCAGGAAAGCCGATCCGGTTTGCCCGCCTCTGATCAAAAAATTGTTCGGCATGAATAACTTGCAATAATTACCGTTCCTGCCTAGCTAGAGCCGGGGTCGGACAAATGCATGACAGGAGCATGACCGGCATGACGGACAGAAAACGGGTGGTAATTGTGGGCGCGGGTTTCGGGGGCATGAGTGCTGCCAAGAAACTTGCGGGCAAGGATGATGTTGATGTCATCCTGATCGACAAGCGCAATCATCATCTGTTTCAGCCGCTGCTTTATCAGGTGGCGACGGCCGACCTGTCGCCCGCCGAAATCGCCTGGCCGATCCGCAGTATTTTCAGCCGTTATCCCAATGTTTCTGTCTTCATGGGCGAGGTCACCGGGCTTGATTTGCCGGGGCGGCGGATCATCGCGGGGGATCGCGACCTTTCGTATGATTATCTGGTGATCGCGACCGGGGCAGTGACATCCTATTTCGGGAATGATCACTGGGCGATGGTGGCACCGGGCCTTAAAAACATTACCGAGGCGACCGATATCCGCAAAAGCCTGCTTCTGGCGTTTGAGCGCGCGGAAAACAGCGAAGACCCGGAAGAACGGCGACGGTTGCTGAACTTCGTCGTGGTTGGCGGCGGGCCGACCGGGGTTGAGATGGCCGGGGCGATTGCCGAACTTGCCAAGCAGGCATTATCCCATGATTTCCGCCGGATTGATCCGCGTGATGCACGCATCATCCTTGCCGAAGGCGGCCCCAGATTGCTGGGCGCATTCCCGGAGGATCTATCGGACTATACCCGCAAATCCCTTGAAAAAATCGGGGTCGAGGTCCGGGTCAATCAGCAGGTTTCCGACATTACCGCGATGGGTGCGCAGATTGGCGATGAGTTTATTCCGAGCGCGAATGTGATTTGGGGTGCGGGGGTTCGGGTTGATCATCTCGCCGACTGGACCGGGCGGGAATGCGACCGGGGTGGCCGGGTTATGGTCAATACCGATCTGTCGGTGCCGGGATATGAGGATGTTTTTGTCATCGGTGATGCGGCGCATGTGCCGTGGCGCGATGGCATGACGGTGCCGGGGATTGCACCGGCGGCCAAGCAGCAGGGCAAGTATGTTGGCGGGCGTATCCTTGATCATATGAGAAACCGCGAAACGCCGCCATTTGCCTATCGCCATGCCGGAAATCTGGCGACGATTGGCCGCCATCGGGCGGTGATTGACCTGAACGGATTGAAGCTGCGCGGTTGGCTGGCGTGGTGGTTCTGGGGGCTTGCGCATATCTATTTCCTGATCGGTTTGCGCGCGCCGGCGCTTGTGATGGTGCAGTGGGTGTGGAGTTATCTGTTTCGTAAAAAAGGCGCACGCCTGATCACCGGGCTGATGTCGGGCGAGGTATCGGAGCAAGCAAGCCCCGCATCAAGCGCAGCATCAAGCCCGGGGCAGAAAAACGACAAGAACACCACCGGGGGAATGAGGGGGCGATCCATTCCCCGGTGATGGTGCCATCAGGCTTTTCATGCCGTCATGGCGATATCGGAAACCTGCGTGTGACGTGCCTGTAGTTGCATGACGATATCGGTAACCTTTGCCTCGGCATCGGCGATGGATTTCTGGGTGCGTTCATCGCCGAATTCGTCATATTCGATGGCGGTGCTGTGCTGATCGGTGATGCCGATATATTCCAGCGGGGCAAAGACGCCGCCTTCGACATGGTTAAGATGGGCAACACGTCCACCCGGATCATATCCGAAATCGCCGCGCGAGGATAAAACCACCACCGATTTGCCACCGGTCAGCATCGGCCAGTATGGTTCGCCATCACGCGACCGGTCAAAACCGAAGGTGACGCCGACACGGACGATGTTTTCGATCCATGCCTTCATCTGGGCGGGCATGCCGAAATTATACATCGGCACCCCGGCAACAATCACATCGGCATGCAGCAATTCGGCAAGCAGTTCGTCGCTTTCGGCCAGAACCTGATGCATCCAGTCTTCGCGCTGGGCCGGTTTGGTGAAGGCCGCATGAACCCAGTCACCGGTTACCGGGTTGGGGGGATTGGCGCCGACATCGCGATAGATGATTTCGTCATCCGGGCGGGTGGCGCGCCATTGTTCGATGAATTTGGCGGTAAGGCGGCGGGAGTGGGAGCCATGGGCGCGCGTGTCGGATCGGCCGGGGCGGGCACTGCTGTCGATATGAAGGATGGTTGTCATGGGGCACCTTTGATCGTTGATGATGATATTTGTTCATCTGTTTCGATTTGCGTTACCCAATATTTGACTTGGATACAGGTTTCGATCAAAATCGAATATCTCAGCCAATAGATGAATTGGGTTCATCCATATGCCCTTGCCCCCGCTTGCGACCCTGCGCGCTTTTGAAGCCGCCGCCCGGCACCTTAGTTTCAAGCGGGCGGCGTCCGAACTTGCCGTTACCCCGACCGCGATCAGCCATCAGGTACGATTGCTTGAAGAAACGCTTGGTGTGCGATTGTTTGACCGCAAGCCAAGGCAGGTGACACTGACCGCCGCCGGGCAGGAGCTTTATCCAACATTGCGCGATGGCTTTGCCGGTTTTGCCATTGCCATTGATCGGGTCAAGGCGCGCAAGCAGCAGCGCAGCCTGACAGTATCGGTGCTGGCGTCGTTTGCGGCCAAATGGCTGCTGCCACGCCTTGGCGGTTTTCAGGCAGCACATCCCGATATCCATCTGCGACTTCATACCTCCGCCGAGGTGGTTGACCTTAATTCCGGGATGGCCGATGCTGCGGTTCGGTATGGAAGGGGGCCTTTTGCGGGGATGGTGGTGCAAACCCTGTTTGCGGATCGGTTCGCGCCGGTTTGCAGCCCGATGTTAAACATCCAACAGCCCAACGACCTGCGCGGGCAGACCTTTTTGCATCTGGAATGGCTGCGCCCGGACGAGGCAACGCCGACCTGGGCGCGGTGGTGCAAGCGGGCCGGGTTGGATGATGTCGATTTATCAAGCGGGCTTAGTTTCAGTGACGATACCCATGCCATTCAGGCCGCCATCGCAGGCCAGGGTGTTGTTCTGGCCAGTTCGGAAATGGTGCGTTCGGAAATCGCCGCCGGGCTTCTGGTGCAGCCATTCGGCCCGGTGATGGAAGGGCATCATTATCATCTGATCCATACCGGCAAGAGTGCCAATATCAAGGAAATCGAGGCATTCGGTGCGTGGCTTGCGGACGAAATTGCCAAAGATGGTGCCGTGTGATGAAGGTGTCCGGGAAGCCGTCCTGCTTTGGCATTGACGCGGCGGCGGTGATGCGAAACCATGACGGCCCGAACCCATGCTCCGATCAGGTGTCCAATGCCCCGTTTCAGCGCCAATCTTTCATTCCTGTTTGCCGATCTGCCATTTGAAAAACGTTTTGCGGCGGCGGCAGCGGCCGGGTTTGGCGGGGTCGAATATGTCGGCGCCTATGACATGCCGATGGCAAGCGTCAAATCGCTATTGAGCGACAACGGGCTTGAACAGGTTTTGTTCAATATGCCGACCGGCGATTGGGAAAAGGGCGAACGCGGGCTTGCCTGCCGACCGGGGCGCGAGGATGCGTTTCGCGATTCCGTGGTCAGGGCGCTGGATTACGCAGCCGCGACCGGATGCGGCATGCTGCATTGCATGGCGGGCCTGATGGGCAAGGGCGAAGATGCCGGGGAACTGGCGCGGCTTTATTGCGACAATCTGCTTTATGCCGCCGATCTGGCCGAACAGGCCGGGGTCAAAATCCTGATCGAGCCGATCAATCCGATTGATATGCCGGGTTATCTGCTTAATTCCGTCGAACAGGCCGCCGTGATCCTTGATCAGCTTGATCATCCCAATCTGGCGCTGCAATTCGATATTTATCATGCGCAGATTGTCGGCGGGAATATTGCGGCCCGTCTGGACAAGCATCTCGACAAAACCGCGCATATCCAGATTGCCGGTGTGCCGGGACGGCACGAACCCGATAGCGGCGAGCTTAATTATCCGTTCCTGTTCTATATGCTGGATCGGGTCGGTTATGACGGCTGGATCGGCTGCGAATACAAGCCGCATGGCAATACTGATGCGGGGCTGGAGTGGATCCGCCCGTGGATGCCGAAATCCTGACCCTGTTTATTCGATCAGGATGGCGCGGAAGTCGTTTACGTTGGTCAGGGTCGGGCCGGTGATCAGGAGGTCGTCGATTTTGGCGAATGCGCTATAGGCGTCGTTATTGGCCAGATATTCCCGAAGGTCGATCCCGGCCGATATCGCCTTTTGCCAGCTTGTCGGGTCGATGATGGCGCCGGCGTTATCTTCGCTGCCATCAATCCCGTCGGTATCAATCGCAAGCGCGCTGAACCCTTCGTGATCGCGGAACTGGATCAGGAGGGAGAGCAGAAATTCGCTGTTGCGGCCGCCGCGGCCCCCCTTGGCGCGGACTGTGACGGTTGTTTCACCGCCTGATAGCAGCACGCAGGGTCTGGCGGCGGGTTGGCCGTGATTGGCGACCTGATGGGCGATCCCGGCATGGACGATGGCGACCTCGCGGGCTTCGCCTTCGATGGCATCGCCCAGAATGACCGGATTGATGCCAAGGTCGCGGGCGACCTTTGCTGCGGCCTCCAGACTGTCCTGCGGGCGTGACAGCATGATCACTTCATGTCCGTCAAAGCATTTGTCGCCCGGTTTGACGGTTTCATGGATGTCGTTATTCAAAAGTTCGGTCGCGGCAAGCGGGATTTCGATCCGGTAGCGGCGGATGATATCAAGCGCGTCCTGCCCGGTTGTCGGATCGGCAACGGTGGGACCGGATGCGATGATCGCCGGATCGTCGCCCGGCACATCGGATACCAGATAGGTGACCATGCGTGCGGGGGCGCAGGCGGCGGCCAGCCTGCCGCCCTTGATCGCGGACAGGTGTTTGCGCACACAGTTCATTTCGGAAATGGTCGCACCGCTATGAAGCAGGGCCTTGCTGATTGCCTGTTTGTCTTCGAGCGTCAGGCCCGGACCGGGCAGGGCCAGCAGGGCCGATCCGCCGCCCGAAATCATGCAGACCACCAGATCATCGGGACCAGCGGATTTGACGATATCAAGAATACGCTGGGCAGCCTTTTGCCCGGCGGCATCGGGGACCGGGTGGGAGGCTTCGACAATTTCGATTTTCTCGCACGGGACGGCATGACCATAGCGGGTGACGACCAGACCGGAAATATCGCCATCCCATGCCTTTTCAAAGGCCTGCGCCATGTTGGCCGAAGCCTTGCCCGCACCGATGACGATGGTTTTGCCCTTGGGCTTTGTCGGCAGGTTGCGCGGAATCTGGACCGCAGGATCGGCGGCCTTGAGGGCGGCATCCATCAACTGCAAAAGCGTGTCGCGCGATGTCGTCATGTCTGGTTTCCCTGAATGGTCGTATTTTTATCGTTCTTGAAATTGTATTTGCGGCTCAGTTCGGTTTGTTGACTGCGGCCAGTTTGAAATATTCGATGACCGCCTGCAAATGTTCGGACATGGCCTTTTCCGAGGCGTCCGGGTCACGGGCGGCGATGGCTTCGACAATCGCATAATGGTGTTCCTGCACCATCCGGTCAAAGGATGGGCCGGACAGATTGTTAAAGCGGATTTCGGTCAGGGCCGCCTGCAGGACATCGTGAAGCATTTTCATGACGTGGTAATAGATGATTGATCCGCTGGCGCGCCCGATCATCATATGCAGGCGATGGTCGTCATCGGCACGGTATTTTGGCGCGCGGCGCGGGTCGTGGGCCTGCCGGTAGGCGATGCGCAGGAGTTCGATATCCTCGTCACTGGCATTGATAGCAGCGCGCCGTGCGGCCCAAGTTTCGAGCGTGCAGCGGATTTCCTGCAGGTCGCGCAGATTGTTAAGCGAGTCCCGGACAAGATCGGTCATCGCGGTATCCATTTCGACGCCGGTGGAAGACAGGACTTCGGTGCCGCCCCCCTGAACCGCGCGTAGATAGCCACGGGTTTTAAGCTTTTGCAGGGCGGCACGGACCGAAACGCGGCTGACTTTCATGTCCTCGGCCAACTGGCGTTCGCCCGGCAGACGGTCACCGGGCAGGAACATGCCGGCGGTGATCATGTCGAGAAGCTTGTCGGCAACCTGATCGGCAATCCTTTTGGGCCGGTTGGCATCAACCGTGTCCGAAGACGGTACAGGTTTGACAGGCGGCATGTTCTGAACACTCCAGCAGCGACTGTACTCCAGCCGACAAACGCGTTTGGTTTTATTGGTCATACCACTTTACGGGATGTTTGGCGTTGCTGCAAAGTGTCCGTTGAGCTGTTGTAAAGGGGACGTGCGGGCGACCTTGTCAGTCCTGCAATAAATTGATAGTTCAACAGGGTCCGATGTGCCGGTTCGTGCCGGTTCCGGACCCGAAAATTTCAAGCTGCCCCAATTTCAGGAGAATTCGCGTGAGCCACCATACCGGGTCGCTGCTGGGCCATGATGATCCCGCACCGTTTGAGGTTTTGAACGAGAACGGCAAGGGGCATTCGCTTTTTGTCTGTGACCATGCTTCGCGCGAGATCCCCAAAAGCCTTGGTACGCTGGGCCTGCCGGAAGAAGAACGCAAACGCCATATCGGTTGGGATATCGGGGCACGCAAGGTGACCGAAATTCTGGTCGAGCGGTTTGATTGCCCGGCGGTTCTGGGCGGATTTTCGCGGCTGGTGATTGATTGCAACCGGCAGCTTTGGGACCCGACCGGGATGCCCGAAATCGCCGATCAGACGGTGGTGCCGGGAAACAAAAACGTTTCCCCGACCGAGCACATGAAACGCATCCGCGAGATTTTCCTGCCTTATCACGGGGCCATCGAGGAACGGATTGCCAATTTCCATGCCCATAAAATCGTCCCGGCCCTGATCGCCATTCATAGCTTTACCCCGGTTTTCCAAGGGTTTGAACGCCCGTGGGAGATCGGCGTGCTTTGGGATCAGGATGACCGTATTCCGGTGCCGTTGCTGGCGAAACTGCGCGAACAGAATCCCGATCTGACCATTGGTGATAACGAACCCTATTCCGGGCAGCATATGGCCGATTACACCATTGATCATCACGGCGAAGCCGGTGGGTTGCCCTGTGTGTCGATTGAAATCCGCCAGGATCTGATTGATACTGATGCGGGATGTGAAAAATGGGCCAAAATCCTTGGCGATGCGTTTGTCGACATCCTGGCCGACCCGAACCTTTATAAAATCAGGAGAGACTGATTTGGCGGTGTCCCATTCGCGCGAACCGGGCTTTTCCATCGGGATCGAGGAAGAATTCTGGCTGGTGGACCGCGAAAGTCGCGATCTGGCGACGGACCCGGCAGCGGATTTTCTGAAAGACTGCAAGGATGAACTGGGCGATCAGGTATCAAGCGAGTTCATGCGATGCCAGGTCGAAACCGGCACCAAGGTTTGCAACAGTGCAGCCGAGGCGCGTGACCAGTTAACGCATATGCGCAGCACGGTTGCCGATATTGCCGCACGTTATGACATGGCGTTGCTGGCGGCATCGACCCATCCGTTTGCGCAATGGGACAGCCAGAAACACACCGAGGGCGAGCGTTACAGCACGATTGCGCGCGACCTTCGCACGGTTGTTGATCGGCTTCTGATTTGCGGTATGCATGTGCATGTCGGGATCGAGGATGACGATCTGCGGATCGAACTGATGGCGCAGGCGAGTTATTTTCTGCCGCATCTTCTGGCACTGACGACCAGTTCGCCGTTCTGGCGGGGGCGGGATACCGGGCTTCAGACCTTCCGGCTTTCGGTGTTTGATAACCTGCCGCGTACCGGGTTGCCCGAAGTGTTCGGATCGTGGGCGGAATATCGCCGCCATGTCGATATGCTGATCCAGGCCGGGGTGATCGAAGATGGCACCAAGCTTTGGTGGGATTTGAGGCCATCTGACCGTTGGCCGACGCTTGAGATGCGGATTGCCGATGTCTGCACCGATCTGGAAGATGCGATCTGTGTCGCATCGATCACGCGATGCCTGATGCGGATGCTGTATCGCCTGCGGCGCAATAACCAGCGCTGGCGGATTTATTCGAACATGCTGGTGCGTGAAAACCGCTGGCGGGCGTGCCGGTATGGCAGTGACGCTGGGGATAAGACCGGGCTGATCGATTTTGGCCGGGCGGAGATTGTGCCCTATGCCGATCTGCTGGAAGAAATCATCGAACTGATCCGCCCGGATGCCGAGCATTTCGGTTGTGTCGCCGAAGTCGAACACGCGCGCACCATTATCAAACGCGGCACAAGCGCACGCCGCCAGCGCGAGATTTATACCGATGCGGTGGAAAACGGCGCCAGCCCGCGCGATGCGTTGCTTGCGGTGGCCGATCACCTGATTGCGCATACGGTGCCCGGCGAAAAATCGGCAGTTTGAAAGCCGTCTGAAATTTGCCGGGCGAACGGGTCTTGTCATGGCAAAGCGCATTGAGTATCGTCGCGCCGCATTGAAATTCAGCGCACCGGTTTCCGCTGCGCAAACATGATCGGAGAATATCAGGAATGACCGAAGTCGGTGGAATCGCAGCCGATCAGCTTGCGAGCTATGTCGAACGCATCGAGCGCCTTGAAGAAGAAAAAGCCAACCTGATGGCTGATATCAAGGAAGTTTACGGTGAAGCCAAGGCGCTTGGTTACGACGTGAAAATCCTGCGCCAGATTATCCGTCTGCGCAAAATGGAAGACCACGAACGCACCGAACAGGAAGAAATCCTTGAGGTTTACAAACGTGCGCTTGGCATGAGCTGATCTGCTGTGTCAGGAGTGTATCGCCAAGATGCAAAGCCCGCTTTCGAGCGGGCTTTTGTTTTTGTATCCTGTCGCGATGAATGACCGCAATCGCCCCCAAATCACAAACGAAGTCACAGAAGGCGTTTGCCGTCTTTTGTATCATCACCGCATGGCTTGTCTGACCGAGCTCAGACTTGGCAACGGGCGGAGGCTTGATGTGCTGGCCCTTGGGGAAAAGGGTGATCTTTGGGCCATTGAGGTCAAATCATCGGTCGAGGATTTTCGCGTTGATCAGAAGTGGGAAAGCTATCTTGATTATTGCGACCGGTTTTTCTTTGCCGTGCCGATGGAATTTCCGCGCGACCTGATCCCGGGTGATGTCGGACTGATCGTTGCCGACCGGTTTGAAGCGGCCATTGTGCGCCCCGCGCCGGAGCCGGACCGAAAACTGTCAGCAGCGCGCAGAAAGAAATTACTGATTTCATTCGGAAGGACGGCAGCAGGCCGGATGACTCCGGAAGCGGATAGTGAAATCTTCGTTCTGTAAAGTATGAAAAACTAAATTAGAAAACATTATAAATCTGTGAATGTATAAGTCTTTGTTATGTAATACTTATACGATACCCCGATAGGAAACGGATACCTTAGGGTAGTATTTCTTGTCTCATTTTTGAACTAATATCCTAACAAACATGTCACTTGGTTGCGCTAGTGGTCGCTGACTACACTCTGCCGCGCGGTCAGGTGATAGAAGAAAATATCCCTGGAAACGATCAAGATCGGTTTATGCCGCGGAAACCTGTATGACGGGGTGCATTTTTGCGCGCCTGTCGGATCGTGGGGGTACGATGGCGGGGATGGGACGTGCTGCGAGAGCGGCTGCAAGCCTTGGGCTTGTATCGGGGGATGGCATCGGGGCGCGGGGGCGTCATATCCGGTATGCCGATCCGAACTTTATCCGGTGCGAGGCTGCGCACCTGTCTGTGGCTATCCAAGCCCGGCGTATCTTCAGATTTTCAATAAAAACAAACAATCGGCATTTGCCGCGCACGCATTTCGCATCTGGCGAAATGGGGCCGGCGAATGATCGTTGTGTCGCCAATGAGCTGGTTAAGGGACATCGCAAAAACAAGGGTGACACCATAGTCACCATCTTCCGGGAAGCTGTTGGGGCAGTTGCCTGATATCCTTGTAGTTACAATTGGTTAGAACGTTACAGAATGAAAACTTTCGTCAATCTGAATATTGGTACCAAGTTGGCGGTCCTGCCGCTGATCGGGGTTATCGCCATTGCCATTGTGGGCGTCATCGGGGGACGCGCGATTGTATCACTTAGCAACGGTCTGGAATTTGCCGTTTCGGAGGCCTATCCGGAGGTCCGCGATATCGGCAATATCGACCGTAATGTCACCAAGGTTCATCAGACGGTTTATCGCCTGCTGTCATGGTCGGCCGCAGGCGTTGACGAAGACCGCATGAGCAGCGTGAATGCGGAATTGCAGTCGCAGATTACGGCGGCGCGCGATGCCTTTACCCAGATGCTGGGTGATCAGAATCTGCCGGGGCCGGAACGCGAGATCGCGGAAGGTGCGGCCAAGCTTTACGAAGATTACCTTGCCAAGATTGATCAGGTTCTGGGGATGCTTGATATCGAGTATACCGGGGCGCTGAGTTTTTCATGGTCGGCACAGTCGGATTACGAAAGCCTGATGGCAACCTTGGCCGAGCTTCGTGAAACGGCGGAAAACCGCATGGATGTTGCCAGTTCGGATGCGATGGCAGCCGGCATGACAGCCCAGAACCAGACAATCATTGCATCGGTTGTTGCCGTTCTTGCGATGGTGCTGATCAGTTTTGCCATCACACGGGTGATTGGTGTGCCGGTCAAGCGGTTGACCGCGACCATGCGCGAACTGGCCGATGGAAGGGCGGATATCGATGTGCCCTTTACCGGGCGGACCGATGAAATGGGCAGCATGGCGGGGGCGGTTGAAGTGTTCCGCCAGAATGCCGAAAGTTTGCAGGAAGCCGAGCGTAAACGCATAGAGGACGAAGCCAAGGCGGCCGAGGAAAAACGCCGCACCATGCAGGAACTGGCGGCTGAGATCGAAACATCGGTACAGGGAACCGCAACCGCGGTCAGTGCCGCGATCGAGCAGATCGGGGCATCGGCCAGTGCGATGTTGACCAATGCCGAACGCACCGATCAGCAAAGCGAGAATGCCTATGATGCGTCGGGTAAATCCAGCCGCAATATGGGCGAGATTTCAGAGGCCGCCAACAGCCTTGCGGCGGCGATTTCCCAGATCAGCAATGAAATCCAGGAAAGCAGCCGCCGCGCACAGGCCGCAAGCGAGCAGGCACTGGATGCTGATGCCAAAATCCGCAAGCTTGAAGAAGCCAGTGTCCGTATCGAGGATGTGGCGGCACTGATTGGCAATATTGCCGAGCAGACCAATCTTCTGGCGCTGAACGCGACGATTGAATCGGCCCGTGCCGGGGATGCCGGAAAGGGCTTTGCGGTTGTGGCCAACGAGGTCAAGAACCTTGCCAGCCAGACGGCACGGTCGACCGAGGAAATCGCATCCGAAATCGCCAATGTCCGTACCGAAACCGTTCTTGCGGTCGAGGCGATCCAGACGATTGTTGCCAGCGTCAATGACGTCAACGGTATCCTTAAAGCCATCGCCGATGCGGTGCTGGAGCAGGGGACGGCCACCGGCCAGATCAGCAACAGCATTTCCGAAGCCGCCGGTTACGCCGAAACCGTATCAGGCGGGATTGGCGATGTGCGTGAAATTGCCCGTGCCACACGCGAGTCCGCGGATTCCGTCGGGCAGGCAACCGGCGAGCTTGGTCGTCAGATGACCGGTCTGAGTTCTTCGGTGGACGGGCTTGTTGCCCGTTTGCGGGCGGTCTGATCCATTTTTCATTTTTCTTCCAACAGGTTCATCAAAGGGGATTACCTGATGAAAACACTTATGCGTCTTTTTGTATCTGCCATGACCGCACTTTGCCTGACCACCGGCCTTGCACAGGCCCAGGACAAGGCGGCAACCGCACAGGGGCTGGTTGATAAGGCCATCGCACTTTATGACGAAGTTGGCCAGGATCAGTCCTTTGCCACCTTCAACGACAAGGACGGCGAATATGTTTTTGACGAGTATTATGTGATTGTCGCCGACGGCGAAAAGGGCACGTTCCTGACCCATGCGATCAATCCGAAGCTGATCAATAATCCGAAAATCTGGGATCTTCAGGATGTGAACAGCAATTTCATCATTCGTGACATGGTGGAAACCGGCAAGACGAACCCGGATGGCGGCTGGTCCAACTATACCTGGACGCACCCGGAAACCAAGAAACTTGCCGAAAAGAAAACCTGGGTAAAGCCGCATGACGGCAAAATCTTTATGGTCGGTTATTACGAGTAATCGGTACCGAATCGCAAGAGATGTCAAAGGTCACCCGTCGGGTGACCTTTTTCCATTTTGTAATGTTTTTCGTTCATGGAAGTATCTATTTTCCTGTGACGGTCGTCACACAAATAGTGAAATAAAAGTTACGAAGCATTTTACTGGTATAGATATTTGAGTTTCGACACTATTCGATGGTCTATATTTGTTCCAAACTTTCATAAGTTTGATGTCGAATGGTAAATTATCTTAAATATTGAATAGGTTATAATGCTTGTAGGGTCAGGACCCATTAATTTGGTTGCAATGGTCAATCAGATTTGTGCGGATACGCGAAGCAAAACCGCAGGAAGATATGTATCTTTCAAGGTTTTGCGACAAAGTAGCCCGTGCAAATCTGATTGATCCGGAGGACAGGTGCTATATTTGCGAACTCCGACGTCAAACCCCTTGTCCGGGATGCCGACCCGCACTGCGGGCTTTTCCTTGGATTTCGCAAATATAACACCTGCCATTCCAATCAAATTAATGAGTCCTGACCCTAGCTTCAGAGGCCCGCGCAAGACGGGCTGATATCTCCTGGGTGGAAGCGCTGGCAACTGCGGCGTTATTCCAACGCAGCGTTCGGGTGTTCAGTCGTTTAACGACAAATGAGTGGGAGATAGCTGTGAGAAAAATCAAGCGGGCAATCTTTTTGTCCGGCGGTGGACCTGCCGTCGGATTAAGTATCGGGGTTCTGAAACGACTTCAGCAGGAACCCGATATCACGTTCGATATCTGGTCATCTGCCTGCATCGGTGCATGGCTTTCGGTGGCCTGGCATCAGGCGGACGAAGGACAGGAACTTGATCAGACGATCGGGTTTTTCCGCAAGATATTCCGCCCGGCAAGCGTTTATGAACGCTTTCCGATTGCATCGGCCTTTGCGCCGGATTTCTTTTCCGATTTCGCCAACCGGCTTTCCTATTTCTTTAACCCGGGCAGCTATCAGGGGCTGATCGTCCCCGAAGCCATCGGTGAGGCCGCCGAGCATGTCCGCCATTTCATGGGTAATCCGAAATACTGGACGCCCCATAACCTTAACGATGTGCTGTTGAACGGTATTCTGGCGGTCAATCCGCTGTCGCGCTTCATGATCGGTGCGATGTACCAGACCAAGACCAAGGGATTGGCGAAAATCTATTCGCCAGACAGCATGTTTCTGGATCGGCTTGATTTCGACCGGTTGTATCAGCCCGATAAACCGGCCCTTTTCCACAATGCCTATAACCTGACACAGCAGCGGCTTGAACTGTTCACCAACAAGCCCGATCATTACAATCTGCCGCAGATGAATGCGCAGACGCTGTGTGCCTGTTCGGCCCTGCCGTTTATCGAGGAACCGGTTGAAATAAACGGCGATACCTATTGCGAGGGGGCGACGGTTGATACGGTCAATTTCTTTGACTTCCTGCACCATCACCCCGATGTCGAGGAAGTCTGGGTCAGCCGTATTCTGGACCTTAAGCAGGTGCGTCAGCCGGAAAACCTGTATGACGCGCTTAACAACCTGATCATGCTGTTTGCCGCATCGGCAAGCGAGGATGCGGTCAAGGCATTCAAGCGTGAAGTCGCGGAAAGCGGGCGGAAGATCGACATCATCGAAATCCCGGTTTCACCCCATATCAATTACGACTGGACGTGGGAGAACCTTGATCGCGGGATTGACGATGGCTATCAGGCGACCGATGACATGATCGCCAGTTACCGCAGCCGGCAGCTTCGCGAACATCCGGTGCGTGATCTGCGCCGTCGTGCCGCACGGGTTTTGCCCGATCTGCATTTCCCGCTGGGCGGGCCGCGGCCGCGACTGGCGTAACATCAACATAAAAAAGGGGCCGCTGATCATGCGGCCCCTTTGTTTTCTGGCAGATTTTGCCAAGCGGATTATTCCGCGGCTTTCAGATGTTCCGGCGGGTTGCGGAACTGTTCAAGCAGTTCGGCCTCGCGGGTTTTGACCTTGTCGATATTGCCATCCTTGATATGGCCATAACCCCGGATCTGTTCGGGCAGGGCCAGAAGGGCGTTGGCAATCCGGGCATTGTCATGGTTAAGGCCGTTGATGACCTCGTCCACCAGTGCCTCGTAATCGGCAATCAATTGACGTTCCATTTTGCGTTCATGGGTACGACCGAACGGATCGAGTGCCGTGCCGCGCAGGAATTTGAATTTCGCAAGAATGCCAAAGGCACTCATCATCCACGGACCAAAGGCCTGCTTTTTCAGGTGGCCGGTTTCCGGGTCCCTGTCGGCAAGGGCCGGTGGGGCCAGATGGAACCGGATTTTATAATCGCCGGTGAAGTTCTTGGCGAGTTTGGCCCTGAAAGCCGGATCGGTATAGAGACGGGCGACTTCATACTCGTCCTTGTAGGCGAGCAGTTTGAAGTAATATTTCGCCACCGTCCGGGCCAGATCATCACCCCCATCAAGACGTTTTTCAGCCGCCGCAACCCTGTCGACCAGTGCGGCAAACCGGTTGGCATAGGATGCGTTCTGATAATCGGTCAGGAAGGCCTTGCGTTTGGCAACCATGTCGGAAAGCGTGGTGGCAATCGGATGTGCTTCGGCCTCGTTCGGGCCGATGACATCAAGCACGCGTTTCGGATCATGGGCAAACAGGCGGCCCCAATAGAAGGACTGCTTGTTCATGTCAATCGCGACACCGTTGAGATCAATCGCCTGCATCAGGGCTTCTTCGGTGATCGGGATCAGGCCGCGCTGCCATGCAACACCCAGCATGAACAGGTTGGTGGCAATCGAATTGCCCATCAGGCGGGTGGCGATATCGCTGCCTTCGACGAAGTTCACGGCATCCGCGCCACAGGCGTCCGAGATGACCTTCATATGCTCGTTCGATTTCAACTGGAAATCGGGGTTGCGGGTAAAGGCGCCGGTGACGGTTTCGTGGGTGTTGATCACGGCCTGGGTAAAGTTGCGGCGCATCTTGGCAAGGCCTTCGAAGCTTGCCGCGACCAGAAGATCACAGCCCAGAACCACATTGGCTTCGCCCGCCGGAATGCGGGCGGCATGGAGTTTTTCCTGCGTATCGGCAAAGCGGATGTGGCTTACGACCGCACCGCCTTTTTGCGCCAACCCCGCCATATCAAGACCGACAATGCCCTTGCCCTCGATATGGGCGGCCATGCCAAGCAGGGCACCGATGGTCACGACACCCGTGCCGCCAACGCCCGTGATCAGAACCGACCACGGATCGGTGATGTCGGGCAGGGTCGGGCGCGGCAGGCTGGCGAAGATGGCATCGCCTGCATTACCGCTTTTGGCGGCGGCTTCGGGTTTGCGCAAGGAACCACCTTCGATGGTGACGAAGCTTGGGCAGAAGCCATTCAGGCAGGAGAAATCCTTGTTACAGGCCGACTGGTCAATGGCGCGCTTGCGGCCAAATTCGGTTTCGACCGGCACAACCGCAAGACAGTTGGATTTTTCACCGCAATCGCCGCAGCCCTCGCAGACCAGATCGTTGATGAAGACCCGTTTGGGCGGATCGACCATCAGTTTGCGTTTGCGACGGCGGCGTTTTTCAGCCGCACAGGTCTGATCAAAGATCAGGATGGTCACACCTTCGATTTCACGCAGTTCTTTCTGGGTGTTTTCCAGTTCGTCGCGATGGCGGATATCAACGCCATCGGCAAAGTGCGATGCGACCGGATATTTATCGGGTTCATCGGACAGAACGATGATGCGTTTCACCCCTTCATCGGCCATCTGGCGGGTGATCTGCGGCACGGTCAGCGGACCGTCAACCGGCTGGCCGCCGGTCATGGCAACCGCATCGTTAAACAGGATTTTATAGGTGATGTTGACACCGGCCGCGACGGCGGCGCGCACCGCAAGCGACCCGGAATGGTAATAGGTGCCATCGCCAAGGTTCTGGAAAACGTGCTTTTCATTGGTGAATGGGGCCTGCCCGATCCAGGTGACACCTTCGCCGCCCATATGGGTAAAGGTTTCGGTCGACCGGTCCATCCAGTTGACCATGTAATGGCACCCGATGCCGGCCATCGCACGGCTGCCTTCGGGCACCTTGGTGGAGCTGTTATGCGGGCAACCCGGGCAGAACCACGGAATGCGCGCGACATCCGGGCGCGGTTCGGCGATTTCGCGTTCTTTCTGTTCCAGCCAGTCGATGCGTTCGTGGATTTTCGGGCTGTCATAGAAACGCTTGATGCGCTGTGCGAGGACAACGGCGATACGCGCCGGGGTCAGTTCATCCATCGAGGGCAGAATCCATTCGCCCTTTTCATCGAATTTGCCGATCACGGTCGGGCGGACATCTTCACGCCAGTTATAAAGCTGTTCCTTGACCTGATTTTCCATCACCGCGCGTTTTTCCTCGACGACGATGATTTCCTCAAGCCCCATGGCAAATTCGCGCACATCGTCGCGGTTGAGCGGCCAGCTCATACCGACCTTCAGCACACGAATACCGATCTTGGCGGCATCGGCCTCGGATATGCCAAGGTCATCGAATGCCTGCATGACATCAAGATAGGCTTTGCCGGTCGTGATGATGCCAAGCCGCGCATTCGGGCTGTCGATGACGGTTTTGTTCAGCTTGTTGGCGCGCGCATAGGCAAGGGCGGCATAGAGTTTGTATTTCATCAGGCGGTGTTCCTGATCCTTTGGCGTGTCGGGCCAACGGATATGAAGCCCGCCTTCGGGCATGTCGAAATTATCGGGGATGACCGGCGTGATGCGATCGGGGGCGACATCGACCGCAGCCGAACTTTCAACCGTTTCGGCGATGGTTTTCATCGCAACCCAGCAGCCGGAATAGCGGCTCATGGCCCAGCCATGAATCCCGAAATCAAGGATATCCTGCACCCCCGACGGGTTCAGAACCGGGATTTGCGCGTCGATAAAGGCATATTCGGTCTGATGGGGCAGGGTGGATGATTTGCAGGAATGGTCATCACCGGCCAGAACCAGAACACCGCCATGTTTGGACGTACCGGCATAGTTGGCGTGTTTGAAAACATCGCCCGACCGGTCAACACCCGGTCCCTTGCCATACCACATGCCAAAGACGCCATCATATTTGGCGTCCTTGTACATATTGACCTGCTGGCTGCCCCAGACGACGGTGGCGGCGAGGTCTTCGTTCACACCGGCCTGAAATTCGATCTGCTGTCGGGTCAGGAATTTTTTGGCGCGCCAAAGCTGCTGATCAAGGCCGCCCAGCGGTGATCCGCGATAACCGGAAATGCATCCGGCGGTATTGAGGCCTGCGCGCGCGTCAAGCTGGCGCTGCATCAGGGGCAATCGAACCAACGCCTGAATACCGGTCAAATAGACCCGGCCTTCTTCAAGCGTATATTTGTCATCAAGGCTAATTGCCGCCAATTGTGCCATGACCAGTCTCCCTCGGGATCTCTCTCTGATTGCGGGGTCGTGTGGGCCAGTTGCGCTGCTTTTATTGATATAAGTTTACGCGCAGGGTTTTGGTATGGCCCGTAAAATTCTCTTTGCTGTCATTGGCGTTCCGGCTTTGGCGTTTCGTCGGGACGGATCGCTGTCTGACAGGATAATGGTAATGAATGCTGACCTTTTTTCAAATCAACTCGCATTGCAATGTGCAAAACGCTTGATTGCATAGGTTGACGTTGGGTCAACTTAATATTTACTTATTCCGGTACCGATTTACGCGCAATTTTATTGCGAACATGCTGCGACGCGAAATTTCGGCTGTGGCCGAGTCCGGGCTCGGCAATGGGGAAGCGGGGTGTTAGTCTTAGTCCGGGTTTGGGTGCTTTAGGGGGTTGACCCTGAGAGCAGGAGCATGAAATGGATCAACGTGTATCGCTGATTACACTTGGCGTTGCGGACCTTGACCGGTCGCGGCGGTTTTACGAAGACGGGCTTGGCTGGAAAGTCACCCAGATGGTCGAGGGGCAGGTGGTTTTCTATCAGCTGTCCAACGGACTTGCGCTTGGCCTGTTTGGCCGGGACGACCTGATCAAGGACGGGCAGTTTGATGATGATACCGGTGCCCGTTTTGCTGGTCTGACGATTGCCTATAACACACGGGACGAGGCCGAGGTCGATGCGGTGATGGCAGAGGCAAAGAAAGCCGGTGCCGTCATTCAGAAACCGGCGGAAAAGGTGTTCTGGGGCGGGTATTCGGGATATTTCCGCGATCCGGACGGGCATGCCTGGGAAGTGGCGTATAACCCGTTCTGGGAACTCGATGCCAATGGCAACCTGACGATCCCGCAGCCGGATTGATTTTTGACTGCGCCACTAAAAAAAGGCCCTGCTGATTATCAGCAGGGCCTTTTGTTTTAGCTGGTTTTATCTTTGCGCAGATGGGTCAGGAAATGGATCAGCCCACCGGCCAGCAATCCCCAGAACGCCCCGGCAACCCCGAAAAAGGATAGACCGGCCGCCGTGACAAGGAAGGTCACGGCGGCGGCTTCGCGGGCGTCATCATCCTTGAACGCGGCAACCACCGACCCGGAAAATGCCCCGATCAGGGCAAGGCCCGCGACCGCTTCGATCAGGATCGAGGGGGCCAGACTGACAAAGGCGGTGACAAGCCCGGCCAGCAATCCGAACAGGATGTAAAACACCCCGCCAAAGGCCGCGGCCCAATACCGTTTTTTCGGATCGGGATGGGCGTCTTCGCCCGCACACAGGGCGGCAATGATCGCGGCAAGGTTGACGGCATGCCCGCCAAAGGGGGCGGCAAGTAACGAGAAAAAGCCGGTGGTGGCAAAAAGCGGGCCGGGCGGGGTGTCGTAATTATTGGCGCGCAAAACGGCCGTGCCGGGAATGTTTTGCGATGCCATGGTGACGATAAACAGCGGCAGGGCAATGCCCACCAGACCGGCCAGTGTGAATTCCGGCATGACGAATTCGACCGGCGGCACGATGGCGCCGCCAAGGCTGCCAAGCGTGTTTTCGGGGAATTCGACACCGACGACCATGACAATGATAAAGGCCAGCAAGGCCGCAGGCACGGCAAACAGGCGGTTGATCCGCCCGACCACCAGCCAGGCAATGACAATCGGCAGGCCAAGAAGCGGATTGAAGGCAACCGCCTTGATCGGTGCCAGACACAGACCCAGCAACACACCGGCCAGCATGGCATTGGCAAGCGGGGCGGGAATGGCGGCAACCGCACGGCCCAACGGCTTCCAGATGCCGCAGATGATGATCAGGATCGCGCAAACGATAAATGCCCCGACCGCCACGGCAAAACCGCCGTCAATCGCGCCGGATGTTGCCAGCAAGGCCGCACCGGGGGTGGACCATGCGATGCTGATCGGCATGCGGGTACGCAATGACAGATAGATCGAACACAGACCCATGGCGACCGATAGCGCCATCAGGCCCGATGCCGCCTGATCGGGCGTTGCACCAACTGCACCAAGCCCCTGAAGGACGACGGCAAAGGAACTGGCCGATCCGACAAAGGCGGCAAGAATACCCATGAACAGGTTTTGGGGCGAGATATCGCGCAGCATGGTGGCTCCGTCAAACAGGTAAAACGGATGGATGGGAAATGCGGTGGCAGCGCAGTGAATTTAGTGGCATGGCGCGATACAGACCAGAAAAAAAGAAAGCCCCACAGGCATTTGCCGGGGGCTTCTTTGGTAGAAGGTTATTCAGGGCAGGTGACAATAGCGGTAGGGATGGTGGTCAAAGCATGTCGCGTTTGGTGTGCGGATTTGCCACCTCGTGGGTGCCGATCAGTTTTGCCTGATGTCGTGCAAGGATATCTTTGGCGCGGTTTTCCTTTATCTCGTCGGGGGTTTGTATCCAAAGCAGCAACCCGCCATGATCCAGTTCGTCCTGCAATTCACCGGAATATCGTTTGCCGATCATGGCCGCGACCACACCGCCCGCCGCAGCACCAACGCCGCCTGCACCGACAATGGCCGCGATGGTCAGGGCAATCGGGCCGCCCGCGGCGATCATGACACCGGCCGCGCCAAAGGCGGCGGCATACATGGGGGCACCGACCAGGACGCCCTCGGCATTGCCAATCGGGGTTGGCGCGGTATAGGCGAGCGGGGGCATGTCGGGATCGTTTTCGATATCCTCGACCTTGCGATAGATATGGCCCAGTTTGTCCTCGATGGTGCGTTCGGTCGCAAGCAGGCTTAGGTCGGAATGTTTGAAACCGGCTTCTTCCAGATTCTCTGCTGCTTTTTGCAGGGCGGGAAGGTCATCAAAAACGCCAACGGTTTCGTTTCGGGTCCTGAGGATGGACATTTGTGGCCTCCTTTTTATTGAAAGGCTCCCTTAAGCCACCAACGTGCCGGTGTGGTTCTTGGTTCCGAATTTTTCCCGATCCAGTGAAATGCGCCAGAAAAGACAACGGCACCCGCATGGGGTGCCGTTGGTGATCTTTATGGTGCCGGTCTTACCGTTCGGTAATCTTGAATTCGATACGACGGTTGCGGCGATAGGCGATTTCGTCGTCACGGTTATCAAGCGGCTGATATTCGCCAAAGCCCGCAGCAACCAGCCGGTTTGGCGGCACACCGCGTTCGATCAGGAACTTGACCACCGAAATGGCGCGTGCCGCCGACAGTTCCCAGTTTGATGCGAATTTCAGGTTACGGATCGGAACTTTATCCGTGTGACCATCAACGCGCATGACCCAATCAATATCGTCGGGGATTTCGGCCGAAATGGTTTTCAGCGTATCGCCAAGCTTTGCGAGCTGTTCCTGACCTTCTTCGCCAAGATCGGCGGAGCCGGATGTGAACAGGACTTCGGACTGGAAGACAAAGCGGTCGCCCACCACGCGGATATCCTGACGGTCGCCCAGAACTTCGCGCAGGCGGCCAAAGAATTCCGAACGATAACGCTGCAATTCGGCGACCTTGGTGGCAAGGGCGGCATTCAGGCGCTGACCAAGATTGACAATCTGGGCCTGTTTGTCTTCGTTTTCGCGTTCGGAGACTTCAAGGGCTGCCTGGATTTTCTGAAGCTGCTGGCGCAGGGCCAGCATTTGCTGATTGAGGGCCGCGACCTGAGCCTGTGCCTCGGTGCTGAGCTTTTTCTCGTCTTCAAGTTCGGCTGCGCGCGAGGCCAGCAGGGCGGAAAGTTCTGCGATGCGGCTTTCCTGATCGGCCATCTGTTCGTCGGCTTTTTCGCGTGCAGTGCTGAGCTCGGCCTCTTTTTCCTCAAGATTGGCGAGGGCGGCCAGAAGTTTCTTTTCCATCTCGTCAGCGGACAATTCGGCGGCTGAAAGCTGGCTTGCGAGGGCGGCGGCACGGTCACGCAATTCGTCGCGCTGGTCACTGGTGTTGGAAAGCTCGGTCGTGAGCTGTGTCAGTTCGAGTTCCATCCGCTGATTGTTGGTGCGTTCGAGCGACAGCAGATTTGTCAGCTCGTTCACCTGTGCGGTGAGGTCGTTCAATGCCTGGTCACGCCCGGAAAGGGCAGCACCCAGATAGACCTGCGCGACGACGAAAATCATCAGCAGGAAAATGATCACCATCAACAGGGTGGCCAAGGCATCAACAAAGCCAGGCCAGGTGTTGACGTCGCGATTTCGGCGGCGTGACAACCCGGTCATGCGATCAACCCTCCTCGGCGATCGCGGCGATGGTACGGGCCAGAAGCTTGATCTCGCTTCTGATTTCCTGGGTCGATTGCTGACGGCCCATTGTCAGTTCCTCGCCAACGCGCGAAAGGGTGTTGTCGAGCGAGCGGATATGGGCGCGTGTATTGTCGTCAATGCCGAAGCTTCCGATTTTCATGGAATCGGAAAGCTGATCAAGCACCGGTTTCAGGTGCATCTGGTTTTCCGCCAGCTTGACCATAAGCTGCTGTTCGGCCTTCATCTGATCGGTCAGGGTCGAGAGTTTGTCGGCCAGATCGATCAGAGTGTTATGCGATTTGATCTGCGAGCTTTCGGAGCGCTGGATCGAGTTTTGCAACCCTTCCATATTGTCCGCCATCTGTTCGATCAGGGCCGACAGATAGGCCGGAACCGACTGTTCCCCATCCGAAACCGGACCGCCCGAAGACAGGCGGGTGAAGCCCGAAAGCCATTCTTCAAGCTCGTTAAAGAAGCGGTTCTGTGCCTGACCGGCCTGCATGTCGATCAGACCAAGGGCCAGTGAGCCTGCAAGACCGAAGAGCGAGGACGAAAACGCCGTTCCCATGCCGCCAAGCGGCTCGGCCAAGCCTTCCTTGAGTTCATTGAACCACAGATCAATATTCTGGCCCGAGCCGACATTGACATCCCCGATCACATTGGCGACCGAGTTGACGGTCTGAAGCAGGCCCCAGAAGGTACCGAGCAGACCAAGGAACACCAGAAGACCGACGACATAGCGCGACAGTTCGCGGCTTTCATCCAGACGGGAACGGATCGAGTCCAGGATGGTGCGCGTCGCCATGGTCGAGAGTTGCGGGCGGTCGCGGCGCTGTTCGGCCATCATGCGTGCCATCGGCAACAGCAGTTTTGGCGGAACCTGCGATGTCAGGCCGGGACGGTTGCGGCGGAAATCCTCGATCCAGGTGACTTCGGCCGACAGGCTTGCGACCATACGGAACGTATAGATCACGCCGACGACAAACACGCCAAGGATCAAACCGTTCAGAACCGCGTTGGCCATGAACGCATCGGACAAAGTCGGAAACAGCAATGCACCGACGGCAGCGATAACGGCGATGAAAATCCCCATCCGCGTCAGATAGCTTCCCGGTTTGGTAACAGCAGGAAGGGTTGCCATGCCGTTGGCCGAATTATTGCTCATGACGGATCAATCCTAGCGTTGAACGGTTTTGATATCGACACGATCCGCCGGGCCGGAAGGAACATTGGCACCCAGCGCACGGACATCAATGCGCGTGGACCGCACACCTTTGTCGATCAGATAGGAACGGACCTGCAGGGCGCGCGAAAGCGACAGGCGGCGTGCCTTGCTGGCATTGTTGGAATCGCCCTCGGCATAGGCCTGAAGCTGAATACGCATGTTTTCATCACTGCCCATGCTTTTGACGATGCTGTCAAGCTGGCTGCGTGCGGCGTTGTTCAGCTCGAAACTGCCCGAACCGAATGCCAGGCTGTATTCGCCAGCACCGGATGGTGCAGATGCAACCGGGTCCTTGGCGGCTGGTGGTACTGCGGCGGCTTCGGAGGCCGGTTCTGGTGCCGGGGCCGGCGCGACAGGCGTTTCGTTGCTGGAACGCTGTTCAAGCATTTCCTGCGGCGATGTTGTGGTATCGGGTGCGGGGCTTGGTGCCTCGGGCACGTTTGACTTGTCCGGTATAACCGGTTCCGGTGCCGGAGGAGGCGGTGCCTGTCTGGTTTCCTCGGCCGGAAGCGGCGGGGCTTTTGGTGGTTCGATTTCAGCCGGTTTTGTTTCGACTTTCGGTGCTTCGGGAGCCGGTTCGGCCTTCGGTGCCGCAGGGGATTCGGATGCCTGGGCCATTTCGGCGGCAGGAGCCGGGACCTGTGTCGGTGTCGGTGTCGGTTTGCTTAGTGGAACCGGTGCGCTGCCACTGCCTGTTTTTGCGGCTGCCACCGGGGCAGCCGGTTTGGCGCGCGGGGCTGCGGCCGGTTCAGGCCGGTTAAGCGTGATCACCTGATTTGCGCCATCATCATAGGATGGGCTGGTTGTGACACCGGGGACGCCGTAAAATTGCGACCGGGTCGGGATATCGTTGCTGCCGGCACCATCAATGACGACGGTTTCAAATCCGTCACCATATGTCGTGCCGCTGACATCCTGCGCAAAGCGGTCTGCGGCAAGGAATTCCGAATGCGGGCGGGTTTCGGGATAGATCAGATCGCTGCCAGCGATCGAAATATGTTCGCGCGAAACCGAGGGTGAAAGATAATTCGGTACGGTCGGTTGTCCGCCGATGCCGTCGGCAACGTCCCAGTTTACCTGTACGCTGTCGTCAACGGATACGGGGGTGTATTGCTGTGCGGATGCACCGCCACTGACAACCGCATTACCGCCCAGTGCTGCCATGAATGCCAGCACCGAAATCTTGGAATACCCCTTCATCAAATCGCAGGCCCCTTGTTACCCTGTGTTTGAACACGTTGTTTTATAACGCACAGTTTTGTGTCGATCTTTTGGCACATTGTTCTTTGTTCATTGTGCCACCCCGATATATGGTTGGCCAGACGGCAAGTACCATAGCTTAGAGCTTGATGATGAACAACCGCTTTGACCTTTGGCAAGGGGCGGGATGCAAAAAGGGCATCCGTGCCAAAGCAGGGATGCCCTTTCAAAAAACGGTAATAAAAGCTGATACTTACTCGGTAACGGCTTTTTTGAGCGTCTTGGCCAGCACGGGCTGGATATAGTCGTTGGCGGCAACGACGCTGCCGGTGCCAAGCATGTTGGTGCCACCTTTGGCATCGCGGACATAGCCGCCTGCTTCGGTGATCATCAGAAGGCCCGCAGCGATATCCCACGCATTAAGATGGGATTCCCAGTAACCGTCAAAGCGACCGGCGGCGACATAGGCCAGATCAAGCGATGCGGCACCCATACGGCGCACACCGGCACAACGATCCATGACCGAATGAAGCTGTTTTTCGAACGCGGCGTGATCGCCATGTCCGATATGCGGGACACCGCATGCCAGAACGCATTCATTCAGGCGACGACGGCCCGAAACACGCAGGCGACGGTTATCAAGATAGGCGCCAACGCCTTTTTCGGCCCAGAAGAATTCATCCTTGGCGACATCGTAAATGATGCCGGCAATGATTTCGTCACCCTTTTGCAGGGCCACGGAAATCGCAAAATGCGGAATGCCGTGCAGGAAGTTGGTGGTGCCATCAAGCGGATCGATGATCCAGCGATGCTCCGGATCGGAGCCCTTGATTTCGCCGCCTTCTTCCAGAAGGAAACCATAGCCCGGACGCGCACGTTCAAGTTCTTCGCGCAGGCGTTTTTCGGCACGGTGATCGGCAGCAGATACGAAATCCGCCGGGCCTTTCATCGACACCTGAAGGTTTTCGACTTCACCGAAGTCGCGTTTAAGTCCATAGGCCGCCTTTTCGACGGCCTTGAACATGACATTGATATTTGCTGAACGACGGGCGGCGCCACGCACGGCTCATCTCCCGGTGTTTGAAAGTAAAAAAGGAAGGCCCAAGGACGAATGTCCTTAGTCTTTTGCACGCTCGAGATAGGTGCATTCGGTCGTGTTCACGACAACGCGCGTACCCGATTCAATATGCGGCGGCACCAGAATGCGAACGCCATTATCAAGAACGGCCGGCTTGAAGGAAGAAGACTGGGTCTGCCCTTTGACAACCGCGTCGGCTTCGACGATCTGACAGACAACATGTTCGGGCAGGGTAACGGCAAGCGGTTCGCCTTCGAAGGATTCGATGGTGACAACCATGCCGTCCTGAAGGAATACAGCCGGTTCACCGACGAGTTCCGCATTGACTGTGATCTGTTCGAAAGTTTCGCTGTCCATGAAGGTGATCATGTCACCATCGGCAAACAGATAGGTATATTCATTCTGTTCCAGACGAATACGTTCGACGGTTTCCGAGGCACGGAAACGTTCGTTCAGCTTGGTGCCGGTACGAATGTCTTTGAGTTCAACCTGGTTAAACGCACCGCCTTTACCCGGCTTCACAGCCTGGCATTTTACCGCACGCCACAGGGCACCTTTATGTTCGATAAGGTTACCCGGACGGATTTCGTTGCCGTTGATTTTCATGGCACCAACCGTTCTTTCAGATCACAGATTCACGATGTAAGCGGGACACCCGTCCCATTAAAGTCGGGCTTAACTACCAGTTTGGCGAATTTGCTGCAAGCAGATTGATCAGGGTTTGCGTGCATGGCAAACCGTCATTCGCGCATGGCTGGCGCCAAATCCCTGCGGTTAAAAGGGGATAAACCGGGCTGGATTTCAGTCCGAGGCAGCGGCAATCGCGGCCTTGATCGCCTTTGCCCCGGCTTGGGGACCGTCCGGATGGCTCCAGACTCCGCCCGTGACAGCGATAAAATCGGCACCGGCTTCGACGATCGGGCCAAGGTTATCAGCCGTGATGCCGCCAATCGCAACGCAGGGGACGGTTGTAAAGGTTGTCCAGATTTCGATGATTTCCGGGGTGACGCTGGTTTTGGCTTCTTTGGTTTGGGTCGGATAGAACGCGCCAAATGCCACGTAATCCGCGCCCTTTTCACCAAGTTCCATGGCGCGATGGCGGCTGTCATAGCAGGACACGCCGACGATGTGTTCCTCGCCCATGATGGCGCGTGCCTCGGCGTAGCTGGCGTCTTCTTCGCCGACATGAACACCGTCAACGCCCGATTTTTTGGCGATGTCGGGGCGGTCATTGAGGATCAGGGGAATGTCGCGGTCTGAGCACAGCGGCAGGATCGCATCAATTGCCTTGCGGATTTCATCATCGGAAACGTCTTTGAGACGAAGCTGCAGACAATCAATCGCACCGGTATCAAGCACGGATTTCAAAAGGTCCGGAAACACGGCCAGATCGATTTTTGGCGGTGTCAGAAGATAAAGGCCGGTTTGGTCGTCTGCGTTCACAATGGTCATTCCTGATCAAAAACTGCGTATCATGTAACGTTTCATCACCCTTTTGGCAATCACCCAGCCAAAAACGCCGCAAGCCGCCGATCCAGTTCCGCATCGGGCAGGTAATCGTCACCGGTTTCGTAAATCCGGTCCGGGTCGGGCAGGGCGGTGATGACCCGGCATCCGGACTTTGATCCGAGATTTTCAAGCCGGGCTTTCAGATCATCAGGCAGATCATCATCAAGCAATACCGCATCCAGCCCGGTTTCCATCGCGGCCAGGGCCGATGCACGACGCCCGCGACAGTCAAGAATGCCGCGAATGACGGCATCGGGAAATTCGGTTCGTAATCTTCCGATCAGGGTGGCAAACCACTGCGCGCCAAGCGACGCGCCGGCATTTTCCGGCGATAGCAGATTGATCCGCGCATGCCCTGCCACAAGACTGGCGACACGGCAGGCCGATTGGCCGCCTGCCATGCCATGAATGCGAATGAAAAGATTTGTGGTGTCTTTCATCGGGGCAAAATATCACCGGGTCGGGATTTGCCAAACAGAAAGGGCGACCCGAAGGCCGCCCTGATCCGGATCGATAGCTTCAAGTTCCGATTAAAGGAACTTCGCCATGGCAACGGCGGTATCGGACATACGGTTCGAGAAGCCCCACTCGTTGTCGTACCAGGACAGGATACGGACGAAGTTGCCGCCGATAACCTGGGTCTGGGTGACGTCGAAGGTCGAGCTGTTCGGATTGTGGTTGAAGTCAATCGAGACCAGCGGTGCATCGCAAACGCCAAGAACGCCTTTGAGCGGGCCGTTTGCGGCTTCCTTGATCGCGGCATTGATTTCATCAGCCGTGGTGTCGCGACCGGCAACGAAGGTCAGGTCAACCATCGAAACGTTCGGGGTCGGGACGCGGATGGCGGTGCCATCAAGCTTGCCTTTGAGTTCCGGAAGAACCAGACCAACGGCCTTGGCCGCACCGGTCGAGGTCGGGATCATCGAAAGCGAAGCGGCACGGGCGCGGCGCAGATCCTTGTGCAGGCTGTCGACCGTGTTCTGGTCACCGGTGAAGGCGTGAACGGTGGTCATGAAGCCCTTGGTGATGCCAACGGTCTTGTTCAGAACGTCTGCAACCGGTGCCAGGCAGTTGGTGGTGCAGGATGCGTTCGAAACGATGATGTCGGATGCGCTGAGCGTATCGCTGTTAACACCGTAAACGACGGTTTTGATGTCGCCCTTTGCCGGGGCGGAAATCAGAACGCGTTTGGCACCTGCGGTCAGGTGTTTGCCTGCGCCCGCTTCGTCAAGGAAGATGCCGGTGCATTCGAATGCGATATCGACATTCAGTGCGCCCCACGGCAGGTTCGCCGGATCGCGTTCCGAGCAGACCTTGATCGCCTTGCCGTCGATGACAAGGTCGTTGCCTTCGGCTTTGACGTCATTGGCAAGAACGCCATGAACGGAATCGTATTTCAGAAGATGTGCGTTGGTGGCGACGTCACCCAGGTCGTTGATGGCCACGACTTCAACATCGGTACGGCCGCTTTCAACGATGGCACGCAGAACCAGACGGCCAATACGACCAAAACCATTAATCGCTACGCGAATAGCCATTCATCCCTCCAAAATTATGATGATTGGTACCTGGGGAGTATCAATCACGGCTTAGGGTTCAACCCCATAGAAAAAAGGCCGGATCGGCATATTACCGATCCGGCCCCTTGAATTAAACGAGTTCTTTGGCGGCCTTGACCAGCGCCTCGGCAGTGATGCCGAAATGCTCGTAAAGGACTTCGGCCGGTGCCGAGGCACCAAAGCCGTGCATGCCAATGACTTTGCCGTTGTCGCCAACGTATTTTTCCCAGCCGAACACCGACAGGGCTTCGATGGCGATGCGCGGTTTGTCGCCAAGGACTTCCTTGCGATATTCCGGCGACTGCGCGTCGAACAGTTCCCAGCTTGGCAGGGAGACGACAGCGGCATTGATGCCGTCGGCCTTGAGTTTGGCCTGTGCGTTTACGGCAATTTCGACTTCGGAGCCGGTCGCGATCAGGGTGACCTGACGATCACCGTCGCAATCCGAAATCACGTAGCCGCCGCGCGCGACAAGGTTGTCTTCGCGGTATTCGGTGCGCAATGTCGGCAGGTTCTGACGGGTCAGCGCCATGACGGTCGGGCCGGTTTCGTTGGTGATCGCCATTGCCCATGCTTCGGCGGTTTCAACCGCATCGGCCGGACGGATGACGGTAACGTTCGGCATTGCGCGCAGGGACGCGACATGTTCTACCGGCTGGTGGGTCGGGCCGTCTTCGCCAAGACCGATGGAATCATGGGTCATGACATAGACAACGCGCTGGTTCATCAGAGCCGACAGACGGATTGCCGGGCGGCAATAGTCGGTGAAGACCAGGAAGGTGCCACCATAAGGCAGAACGCCGCCATGCAGTGCCAGGCCATTCATGGCTGCAGCCATACCGTGTTCACGGATACCGTAATAGATATAGCCGCCATGATAACCGCCATCAGCGGTGATCGGGGCCTGAACGCCGGTTTTGGTGTTGTTCGAGCCGGTCAGGTCGGCAGAGCCGCCGATCATTTCCGGGATTGCCTTGGTCAGGACTTCAAGAACGTTCTGGGACGATTTGCGGGTTGCGACTTTCGGCAGTTCGGCAGTGATCTGCTTTTTGTAGTCGTTGAACGCGTCGATCCAGTTTTCCGGAAGCTTGCCTTCGACGCGACGTTCGAATTCGTCCTTGAGGGAGGCTTCGAGATTTTCGAAACGCGCACCCCATGCATCGAAGTCGGCCTTGCCACGTGCACCGGCATTGCGCCATGCGTCGAGAATGTCGGCCGGAATATCGAACGGCTCGGCCGTCCAGCCGAGTTTTTCACGCGCACCGGCAAGTTCGGTCGCGCCAAGCGGCGAACCATGCGTTGCCGAGGTGCCACCCTTGGTCGGGGCGCCAAAACCGATTTCGGTCTTGCAGGCGATCATCGACGGCGTGTTGGTGGTTTTTGCCTTGGCAATGGCGGCTTCGATGGCGACCGGATCGTGGCCGTCAATCTGCTGCACGTCCCAGCCAGCGGCTTCGAAACGTTTTTTGTGATCTTCGGACGTCGACAGCGAGGTCGGGCCATCGATTGAAATGCCGTTATCGTCAAACAGGACGATCAGTTTCGACAGTTTCAGGTGACCTGCCATCGAAATGGCTTCCTGCGAGATGCCTTCCATCAGGCATCCGTCGCCAGCAATCACGTAAGTGAAGTGATCGACAACGTCATTGCCAAAGCGCGCATTCATGATGCGTTCGCCAAGCGCGAAACCGACCGAGGTTGCAATACCCTGACCCAGCGGGCCGGTGGTGGTTTCGATACCGGCACCATGGCCGTATTCCGGGTGACCCGCGGTGCGGAAGCCCATCTGACGGAAATTCTTGATCTGATCCAGATCGAAATCTTCGTAACCCGTAAGGTGCAGAAGCGAATAAAGCAGCATCGAACCGTGACCTGCAGACAGGATGAAACGGTCGCGGTCGGGCCAGTTCGGGTGCTTCGGATCAAATTTCAGGAATTTGGTATAAAGAACAGTCGCGACGTCTGCCATGCCCATCGGCATGCCGGGATGTCCGGAGTTGGCTTTTTCGACGGCGTCGGCCGAAAGAAAGCGAATGGCATTGGCCATGCGGTTGTGTTCTGATTGCGTCGTCATTGGATGCGGTTCCTGGGGGTTTCGCGGTCGGGCGATGAAAACACTTTTAATACATGTATTCCATGTTAACGGAATTCGCGCGGAACATGCCCGCACAGGGGGCATCCGTCAACCGCTTCTGTGGAAAAACTGCGCCTGTTGTCCTGATTGCGGTTAACGAAAATGACAAACATGTCATGTGGCGATGGTGCTTGTTGACGCGTCCCGATCTTGACCCCTATGTTGCCAGTAGGTCCTGTGTTCCTTGTATCCTGTTGGTTCAGTGGACGGACCACATATCGTGCAGCATGTCATGGCGGGCTTTTCCATACGATTTTCGGGCATTAATCCCCAAGGCTGATATTTGAAGCCACGGGTTTGTTCGGGAATAAATCAGCCTTTTTCATGACAAAGTCGGTTGGCAGGGTGGCCGATCTTGTGATCAGGAACAGGTTTTGCCTGTGCTGACCGGGTAGTTTAACAAAGCTGGATATTGAATATGTCGCGTTTGCTAGAAGCGAGTAACCGACTAAAAGCGGCCATCGACAGTCTTGATGCTGCCGCGGAGTCGCGTATGGCCAAAGACATCGGAAACCAGTCCGATGCTGCCGGTGAAGTCGAAACCCTGAAAAGCCAGCTGGCAGCCGTGCGTCAGGATTATGACAAGCTCGCAACAGCAACCCAGACCGTCTCGGCCCGTCTTGACGGTGCCGTGGGGCAGTTGCGTCTGGTCCTTGATGATGATCGCGAACAAAGGCAGGCATAAAATTCATGGCACAGGTTTCAGTACGAATTAACGGGCGCAGCTATGATGTTGCCTGCGACGATGGTCAGGAAGAACGCCTGATGAACCTTGCGCAATATGTCGATGAGCGGGTTCGCGAGATTGCCGGAGCGGTTGGTCAGATTGGCGAACAGCGCCTTTTGGTGATGACCAGTCTTCTGATTGCCGACGAGCTGGGCGACATGCATGAAAAATTGCGCAGCGGTCAGACAAGTGCCGCACCGGAACCCGGCAGCGTGAGTGCCGCCGAAGGTGACGCGATTGCGGAAAACATGGAAAGCATGGCTGTTCGCATCGAAGCTATTGCGCAAAAGCTTTCGCAGGACTAAGTTCCGGACGCTGACTGTTTTCGATGCGCCGTTCGCGGCGATCGGGCGCAGCAGCAATTCGGGGGCTGCCCTGTTCGTCAGGTTCGCTAATTCCCGGGGCCGATGCTCATTTCTCTAGGGAGCTGTCCCTGTCGAGGCCGTGGTCTCGTTATACGGCGCCCACCTGCACACGCAGGTCACGAGGAATTACCACATGGCCAACGGCAGCGGTGGCTCCCACTTAATTCATATCCCCATCTCATTTATGTTGTGCATCAAACGGTGCGTCTGACAGGGGCATCGGTTACAGTCATGTCCGAATTTCGGGCGTGCGACGAAACAGGAAATACAATGCGTTTACTCCATCTCGGCGACGTTCTTGGCCAGTCCGGCCGTACCGCAGCACTTGAAGCGTTACCGATGCTGCGGGACCGTCTTTCGGTCGATATCGCGGTGGTGAATGTCGAAAACGCGGCCCACGGTTTTGGCGTTACCGCCAAAATCTGCAAGGAATTCTATGATGCCGGTGCCGATGTCCTGACGACGGGCAACCATGTCTGGGATCAGCGCGAAATCATTGCCTATATCGATGAGGATGAAAAACTTCTGCGTCCGTGGAACTTCCCCGACGGGACGCCGGGCAAGGGCGATTATGTTTTCAAAACCCGTTCGGGCAAAAAAGTGTGCGTTGTTAACATGATGGGGCGGCTGTTCATGGACCCGCTGTCCTGCCCGTTCCAGGGGGCGAACAAACTTTTTGCCAAACATAAGCTCGGTAAGAATGTTGATGCGATCATCATCGATTTCCATGCCGAAACCACGTCGGAAAAGATGGCGTTTGGCCATCATTGCGATGGGCGGGCGTCGCTTGTTCTGGGAACGCATACCCATGTGCCGACGGCAGATGCCCAGATATTGCCGGGCGGAACGGCCTATCAGACCGATGTCGGCATGTGCGGCGATTTTGATTCCGTGATCGGGATGAAAAAGGAAAATTCGGTCCGCAAATTCATCACCAAAATGCCGACCGGCCGGTTCGAACCGGCGGACGGCCCGGCAACGGTGTGCGGCATTTATGTTGAAACCGATGATGCCACCGGCCTTGCCAAACGGATCGAGCCGGTTCGTATCGGCGGACGGCTTAAGGGTAGCTGGCCCAGCGCGTAAGATCCAAACATTTTCAATGATTTAAAACCCTGTCGGTATCGGCGGGGTTTTGTTTTGGGAAGATAGTTAGGAAATTTACTAACTATTTCTTGTGTATGGCGTTCGGATTTGTTACTTAGGCATATGACTAACAATAATGAACAACTCGACCAGATGTTTCACGCCCTGTCGGATGCCACGCGTCGCGGCATGGTTGACAGGCTGTGCAAAGGCCCCGCGACGGTAAGCGAGCTTGCCGAACCGCTTGATATGGCGTTGCCGACCGTGATGGGTCATTTGCGGGTGCTGGAAAACTGCGGGCTTGTCCGCAGCATGAAACGGGGCAGGGTTCGCACCTGCGAACTTGAACCCGAACAGCTGACACAGGTTGAAATCTGGATCAATGAGCGGCGATCCCTTTGGGCGCGCCGGTTTGACCGATTGGGAGAATTCCTGGCGAAATCCGAACCGCCAAACGAATAGCCCGTCATGCAAGAACCGCAAAAATGGACCGGGCCAGCATAACAGCAGGAGCAGCACAATGACGTCCGCCGCCAATAAATCAGATGACAAGATCGCACGTTCAGTTACGCATGCCATGTTCACAATCGAACGGGTTTATGACGCAAGCCCGGCCCGCGTTTTCAGGGCGTTTTCCGACGCGGACGCCCATCATCGCTGGTTTGTTGCCGAAGAGGGATGGGACGTCATCGAATATAATCACGATTTCCGGGTCGGCGGGCGCGAAGGCGGTCGTTTCAGCCAGGACGGCAAGGTGTTTTATCATAACGACACGCTTTATCAGGATATCGTGCCCGATAACCGGATCGTCTTTGCCTACACGATGGATCAGGACGACAAACGCATTTCCGCCTCGGTCGCGACGGTGGAACTGAAACCCGAAGGGGACGGCAAGACGCGCCTGAAATTCACCGAGCAGGGGGCGTTTCTGGACGGTTTCGACAAGGCGGAATTTCGCGAAGAGGGCTGGCAGGGATTGCTGGAAAGACTGGCGGTGGAAATCACGGAACATGCCTGATTTCAGGTACCGGAACGCGAAAGAGGCCCGAAATATCGGGCCTCTTTTTTTGTCGGGATACAGGTTTTGGGGTCAGGCGGCGCGACTGCGGGCCTGCTCGCGAAGGTCTTCGAGGATGCCGTTGATGCGGGCACGCAGGGCTTCGACCTTGTGCGAGGCATCCTGCGCGGTGGTCAGAACTTCGCCCGACAGTTGACCGGTTTTGCCGGTTTCGCTTGCCACATCATTGATCGAGGCGGAAACGGTGCGGGTGCGATCGGCTGCACTGCGGACGTTACGCGTGATCTCGTCGGTTGCCGCACCCTGTTCCTCGACCGCGGCCGAGATGGTGGTGGCAATCTCGTTGATGTTTTCGATGATGCGACCGATATCCTCGATGGCGGTGACAGATTCGCCCGTCGCCTTCTGGATGCCGGAAATCTGACCGGCAATTTCCTCGGTCGCCTTTTCAGTCTGGTTGGCGAGGTTTTTGACCTCGGCCGCGACAACCGCAAAGCCCTTGCCCGCATCGCCGGCACGTGCCGCCTCGATGGTGGCGTTAAGGGCGAGAAGGTTGGTCTGTTCGGCGATGTCGGTGATCAGCGCGATCACCTCGCCGATGCGGTTTGCCGATTGCGACAGGCTGACCACCAACTGGTTGGTTTCCTGTGCCCGATCCGCAGCATCGTTCGAGATACGGGTCGATTCCGCCATCTGACGGTTGATTTCCGCATTCGAGGCCGAAAGCTGTTCGGTGGCCGCAGCCACGGTTTCAACATTGCCGGTGGCTTCCTGAGCCGAGGATGCGACATCTTCGGTCTGTCCGGAAACCAGTTCGGCGCTTTGGCTCATTTGACCCGACACACCCTGAAGCTGTTCGGCGAGGGCAGCGATTTCGCCGACCGCACTTTCGACTTCGTTTTGCAGGGTATCGGCAAGGCCGAGCAACTCGTCACGGAGTGCTTCGTTACGTTCACGGTTGAGGCGCTCTTCTTCGGCCTGAAGTTCACGGACTTTCAGGGCGTTGTCCTTGAACACCTCGACCGCGCGGCCCATGGCGGTGATTTCGTCGTTACCCTTGACCGGGACGTCGATATCGAGATTGCCATCGGCCAGTGTGACCATGGTTTTCTGCAGACCGGCCAGGCGGCGCAGAAGGTTGCCACGGACATAGACGACATAAATGATCAGCGAAATCAGGATGGCGGCGGCGGCGACGCCATACATGATCTGCGAGCTTTGCGCATTCAGGGTCTGGGTCGATGCGGCGGCGGTGTCGACATCCGATTGCAGGCTTTCAACCAGTGCCTTGACGCTGCTTTCCATGTCGGCGGCGTATTGCGCGCCTTGATCGACAATCTGCTGCTGGGTTGCGGCGGCTTCAAGATCCTTGATACGCAAGGCCGGGAGGCTGGCATCGCCGATTGACAGTTCAAGCATGTCACCGACGATGTTGGTGTAGAATTTTTTGAGTTTTTCGTTCTCGAGGCTTTCGATCAGTTTCTGCAGCGACGCGAAGCTGCCGCGGACCTGCACGCTGATCACGGAAAGCCGGGTCGTATCGTTAAGCGAGCTTGATGTCAGGATCGTATTGACGATGTCGCTTCCCATCCGGCTGAGTTCCAGCACCGGACCACGCGATGCAACGGCATCGTTCAGGTCATAAAGAAGTTTGGTGGTGCGGACCTGATCTTCGTAGGGCAGGGGATCGCCGGATTTGCGCAGGTCTTCGACGGAAGCATTGATCCCGGAAATGGTCGTCTGGGTAAAGGACAGGAGCGGGGTGATCATGCTGCTGTATCGCCCGCTTAGCTGCTGAAACTTGTTGAGTTTCTCGGCGATCTCGTCTGCGATGGCAAACCGGTTCAAAGTTATTGAATGCAGATTTTCCAGGGCATCGCGCAGATTGGCACTGTTGGTATCAATGCCATCGAGAATTTCGGGTTGCAGATTTGTTTCGCGCAATTGCCCGACATTGTCATCAAGCCCGGCCAGCAGCGTATCAAGTTCTGCTTTGACGATCTGTTCTTCGTCGGGGGTTTTCGATGCGATGATCCGCGGCGCGATGGCCACGATCTTTGCGCTGTCGGTTGCCAGTTGCTGTGCCGCAAACATCGGCGGCAGTTTTGAATGTGTGATGTTGGCAAGTTCGGTGCCGAATTTGCCAAACGATATGACGGCGACGGTGGCCGCCACGACGGCCATCAGGCCGACAAGGGCAAATGATGCCGCCAGTTTCCCCTGAACGCCGAAGCCTTTTGCGGTCTTTTTGACCGGCTTCTGGCGATCATCAGATTTGATAGTCTTTCCCATTACTCACCTAACCCCGATTACGCATAACCAGCGCACCGGCTTCTGTCATGCCGGTAACGCATCTGTTGATTTTCCTGGATGGAACCTTCCTGTGGGTTCCGCATTCGGGGATATCCGCGATATCGGTTAGGAACGATAAGGATGCGGATAATTGAAAGCGGAAGTTTTTGTTTTTCTTATGTTGGGGAATTCTATAGCACACGCATCTGTGTAGAATAACCGAAATGTTTTACTTATTTTATAGTCCTGTCCATCTGGATAATTCTTTTTGTACAAAAGCTTGTGGTTATGGTGCCAAACAAAAAGGCCCGCCATGAGGCGGGCCTTTGCACAAGAAGAAGTCTGATGGATCAGGAGGCGCGATCACGCGCCTGCTGACGCAGGTCTTCGAGGATGCCATTGATCCGCGAACGCAGATTTTCGACCTTTTCGGATGCGGTCTGTGCGGTTGACAGAACCTGACCGGAAAGCTCGCCGGTTTTTCCGGTTTCACTTGCCACATCATTGATCGAGGCGGAAACGGTGCGGGTGCGATCTGCTGCACTGCGGACGTTTCGCGTGATCTCGTCGGTTGCGGCACCCTGTTCCTCGACCGCGGCCGAGATGGTGGTGGCAATCTCGTTGATGTTTTCGATGATGCGACCGATATCCTCGATGGCGGTGACAGATTCGCCGGTTGCCTTCTGGATGCCGGAAATCTGACCGGCAATTTCCTCGGTCGCCTTTTCGGTCTGGTTGGCGAGGTTCTTGACCTCGGCCGCGACAACCGCAAAGCCTTTGCCCGCATCGCCAGCACGTGCCGCTTCGATGGTGGCGTTAAGGGCCAGAAGGTTGGTCTGTTCGGCGATGTCGGTGATCAGTGCGATCACCTCGCCAATACGGTTTGCCGATTGCGACAGGCTGACCACAAGCTGGTTGGTTTCCTGTGCCCGATCCGCAGCATCGTTCGAGATGCGGGTCGATTCCGCCATCTGACGGTTGATTTCCGCGTTTGATGCCGAAAGCTGTTCGGTGGCGGCGGCAACGGTTTCAACATTGCCGGTGGCTTCCTGAGCCGAGGATGCGACATCTTCGGTCTGGCCGGAAACCAGTTCGGCGCTTTGGCTCATTTGACCCGACACACCCTGAAGCTGTTCGGCGAGGGCGGCGATTTCGCCGACCGCACTTTCGACTTCGTTTTGCAGGGTATCGGCAAGGCCGAGCAACTCGTCACGCAGGGCCTCGTTGCGTTCGCGGTTCAGGCGTTCTTCTTCGGCCTGAAGTTCACGGACTTTCAGGGCGTTGTCCTTGAACACCTCGACCGCGCGGCCCATGGCGGTGATTTCGTCGTTACCCTTGACCGGGACGTCGATATCGAGATTGCCATCGGCCAGTGTGACCATGGTTTTCTGCAGACCGGCAAGACGGCGCAGAAGATTGCCACGGACATAGACCACATAAATGATCAGCGAGATCAGGATGGCGGCGGCGGCAACGACAGCCAGTGCCGTCAGGCTCTGTTTCTCGACCACTTTGGCCTGTGCTGCGGCATCCTGGACTTCGGAGTTCAGGGCAGCGACCAGTTCGGCGACGCTGCTGCGCATCGCGTTGGCGAATTCACCGCTCTGGATGACCAGACGCTGGCTTTCTTCGGCAGCGGCCAGTTCGCGTTTGCGAAGTTCCGGCAGGCTGTCATCACCCACCGAAAGCTTCGACATCTTGTCGATCAGTTCGACATAGAAGTTTTTAAGCCGTTCGTTGCCAATCGATTCCAGTGCGGCAAGCGCATCGGCATAGGTGCCGCGGATGCGCACCGGAATGATCGACAGGCGGACGGCCTGCGTTTCGGTGGTGGACGCGATGATCATGTTGGCAGCGGACGAACCAAGGCGTTCGATTTCCAGCACCGGTGAACGTGCGCTGATGGCGTCGTTCATTTTTATGAAATTCTCGATCACTTCTTCGGTGCTTGCCGTGTATTTGGCGGACGGATCGTCTTTGAGCGACTGTGCATAGGCATTGCCCTGTGCGATGTCGTTCTGGGTATAGGACAGAACCGGTTTCAGCGTGTCGCCATAACGTTTGGCAAGATCCTGGAATTCGCCCAGTTTTTCGGCCTTTTCGGCGGAAATGGCAAAACGTTCCTGGGTTACGGTGTGTAACTGGCCAAGGGTGTCCTGCAACTGAATGCGGTTGTCATTGATCGTTGCAATGACTTCGGGCATGAAGCCGGTGGCTTCGATTTCGTTGATCTTGTTGACCAGTTCCAGCAGGCGGAAATCAAGTTCTTCCTTGATGGCCTGTTCTTCGTCGGTGGAATTGGATGCAACGATGCGTGGCGCAATCGCCACGATTTCCGCGCTTTCGGTCGCCAGTTCCTGTGCGGCGGCGATTGGCGGAAGTTTTTCTTCTGTGATGGTTGTCAGAGCTTCGCCGAACTTGTTGAAAGAAACGGCACCCACAACGGCAGACACGACTGCCATTAAACCGACCAAGGCAAACGATATCAAAAGCTTGCTTTGGACCCCGAACTTAGTTCCCATTCTGTCCTACCTTCTTGTGCTGTTTTCCCCGGGCGGCTTCTTCGTCCGACCGGGTTTCTTGGATCAGGCAACGGGCATTTTGTTGTTTTCGCCGCCCGGTTCGTAACCCCCGAGAGTTATACTTTAGAGTTATTTTTTCTTATTAAGGGACATTATTGAAATATTATTCACAGAACTGCAAGATGTAAGCAGTTCTGCGACAAAAAATCATGATTAAATCCATAAGTTGTATAAATCACAGGTGATGCGACCGGGTTTCCGGTGCGTGCCGGTTGATGGATGCGAACAGATGACGGATAGCTGGACCTTGTGTCGCAAACAGGATATAGGAGCGGTCGAAATTTCTGCCTGCCAGTTGTCCGGCCCGGTTCGGTCCGCCCGACTGGCGCGCAATCATCGCGAGACCGGTCTGCCCGGGAATACCCCGCAGTTACCGGCCGGTGCCCGATTTGCACTGATCGACAACACGAAAAGAATACAGGTTTCAGGTTATGGCCGGCCATTCCCAATTTAAAAACATCATGCACCGCAAAGGCGCGCAGGATAAAAAGCGCGCCAAAATCTTCACCAAACTCGCCCGTGAAATCACGGTTTCGGCGAAGATCAGTGACGATATCAACAGCAACCCGCGTTTGCGTGCGGCCATTGCCGCCGCGCGTGTTCAGAACATGCCCAAGGACAACATCGATCGCGCCATCAAAAAGGCGACCGGTGCCGGTGAGGGCGACAATTATGAAGAAGTCCGTTACGAGGGTTACGGTACGGCCGGTGTTGCCGTTATCGTCGAGGCCCTGACGGACAACCGCAACCGTACCGCATCCGAAGTGCGTGCCGCATTTGCCAAAAGCGGTGGTAACCTTGGTGAAACCGGTTCGGTCGGCTTCATGTTCAACCGTCTTGGCGAAATCGTTTACCCGGTGGACAAGGCCGGTGCGGACGAAATGTTTGAAGCCGCCCTTGAGGCCGGTGCCGCAAATGCGGAAACCGATGATGAGAATCATATCATCGAAACCGAGATCGAAGATCTTAACGCCGTGCGTGAGGCCCTGACCGAGAAGTTCGGTGATCCGGAAAGCGCGAAGCTTGTTTTCCGTGCGGTTACCGAGGCCGATATCAACGTTGAACAGGCACAGAGCATCATGAAGCTTGTTGATGTGCTTGAAGATAACGACGATGTGCAGAATGTCTGGACCAATGTGAACTGGACCGACGAGATCGTTGCCGCGCTTGATAACTGATTACGCTTGCTTACGCCCGTCATTCCCTTTTGAATGACGGGCGTATTTTATTTTGCTCATAATAATAAGGTGGGGCGACGTGGTCAGGGTTCTTGGTATCGATCCCGGTCTTCAACGCACGGGCTGGGGGGTGATCGACCTTACAGACAACCGGATGCGTCATGTTGCCAACGGTGTCGTGACCTCGACACAGACGCTGTCGCTGGCGGAGCGTCTTGATCAGCTTCATAGCGGGCTTATGGACGTGATTGCGACCTGGACGCCCGATGAGGCCGCGGTCGAGGAAACCTTCGTTAACAAGAACCCTGTTTCGACCCTTAAACTGGGGCAGGCGCGCGGTGTTGCACTGCTCGCCCCGGCACGCTGTGGCATTCCGGTAACGGAATATACACCCAATGCCGTCAAAAAGACGGTGGTGGGTGCCGGTCATGCGGCCAAGCAACAGGTTGAAATGATGGTGTCCACGTTGCTGCCGGGATGTCAGATCCATGGCGCAGATGCGGCCGATGCCTTGGCCGTGGCGATTTGTCATGCACAACATGCCGGAACCCGTGCGCTTGCGGGGATAACAGCCGGACCGGGGAGAAAATACAGGTGATCGCAAAACTTCGCGGAATTGTCGATTTCATTGGCGAGGACAGTGTCATCATCGATGTGAACGGGGTTGGATACCTTGTTTTTGCATCGCGCAGAACATTGACCATGCTGCCGCAAAAAGGTGGCGAGGCGGGTTTGATGATCGAAACCCATGTGCGCGAAGATCACATTCATCTGTATGGATTTGCCGATAACGCGGAAAAGCAGTGGTTCGCGCTTTTGACGACGGTTCAAGGGGTGGGGGCCAAGGTGGCGCTGGCCCTTTTGTCTGTTTTAAGCCCGACCGATCTTTTGCGGGCACTTGCCGCACAGGATACCACCGCCCTTTGCCGTGCGCCGGGGATTGGCCCGAAGGTCGCGACCCGTATCGTTGGCGAGCTTAAAGACAAGGCCGCGCGTCTTAATCTTGGTCCGGTGGCGGCATCAGCCGCACCGGCAGCATCACCTGCCGCAACTTCGTCAAAAAAATCTGCCAAATCTGCCAAACCGGTCGGTGATGTGAGCATCGACACAGCCGAAGCCGCACCGGCTGTGGATGATGGTGCGGTTCTGGCCGATGCGGTTTCCGCACTGGTTAATCTGGGCTATGGCCGGTCCGAGGCATTTGGCGCGGTTGGCAAGGCGGCCCAGCAGGCCGGTGAGGACAAGACACTTGATACCCTGATCCGTCTGGGACTGAAGGAGCTTAGCGCGTGAGCGAGGAAGAAGACCGTTTACTCAGCGGGGAACGCCGCGAAGAGGATTATCAGGACGGTTCGCTGCGCCCGCGTCGGCTGGACGATTTTACCGGCCAGAAGGAAGTGCGCGAAAATCTTGATGTTTTCATTCAGGCCGCGCGTGGCCGCGAAGAAGCCATGGATCATGTGCTGTTTTTCGGGCCACCGGGCCTGGGGAAAACAACTCTTTCGCAGATTGTTGCCAGCGAACTTGGTGTTGGTTTTCGAGCGACATCCGGCCCGGTCATTGCCAAGGCTGGTGATCTTGCGGCCCTTCTGACCAACCTTCAGCCGCGCGATGTTCTGTTTATTGATGAAATCCATCGCCTGAACCCGGCGGTCGAGGAAATCCTTTATCCGGCGATGGAAGATTTCCAGCTTGATCTTATCATCGGCGAGGGACCGGCAGCACGTTCGGTGCGGATTGATCTGCCGCCCTTTACCCTTGTCGGGGCGACGACGCGGTCGGGGCTTTTGACCACGCCGCTTCGTGATCGTTTCGGTATTCCGTTGCGGTTGCGATTCTACGAGCCCGAAGAGCTGGTCGAGATCGTCGCACGCGGGGCGCGGTTGCTTAATTTCGATATGACGCGCGAGGGGGCGATGGAAATCGCCCGCCGGTCACGGGGAACACCGCGTATTGCCGGGCGTTTGTTGCGGCGTGTGCGTGATTTTGCGGTGGTTGCAGGTAAATCGCCGGTCGATAAATTCATCGCCGATGCGGCCCTGACGCGGCTTGAGGTCGATAATCTTGGCCTTGATAGTCAGGACAGGCGTTACCTGAACTGTATCGCCGGGAATTACGGTGGCGGGCCGGTGGGCGTTGATACGCTGGCCGCAGCCCTGTCGGAAGAACGCGACACGATCGAGGATGTGATCGAGCCGTATCTGTTGCAGCAGGGGCTGATACAGCGCACCCCGCGCGGCCGTATGCTGGGCATCAAGGGGTACAAGCATCTGGGCCTTGTGCCGCCACGTGAAGGCAATGGTGTGCCGCTGGCGGATCTGTTTGACCAGCGCGCGGCCAATGCCGCAGACGGGACAGACGAATGACGGATACGAACGATACCGGCCTGCTCGGTTATATCGAAGGCAAGCGGCATATCTTCCCGTTAATGGTGTTTTACGAGGATACCGATGCGGGCGGGGTTGTGTATCACGCCAACTATCTCGCCTTTGCCGAGCGGGCGCGTTCAGCGATGCTTAACCTGTTGGGGTTTAGCAATAGAAGTGTTGCAGAGCGCCACAAAGTTGCCATAGCCGTTCGACACTGTACGCTCGATTTTCGCCGGGCGGCCCGGTTGGAAGACAGGCTGATTGTGGAAAGTCGCCTGATCAAACTGGGGGGCGCGTCGCTGGGATTCGAGCAGAAGATCATGCGGGACGACGAGATACTCGTGGTTATCGAGATATATCTCGCCTGCATGTCACTGCAAGAGTTACGGGCGCAAAGGCTGCCCGAAGAATTGAGAATGGCTTACGCAACCTATCTGGATGTGAACGAGGACTGAAGAGAATATGGAAAATCAGGTGGTCGACGCGGTAACGCTGGGGCAGTCGGTCATGGCTCATGACATGTCCATGTGGGGCCTGTTCATGCAGGCCGGGATTGTCGTCAAAACGGTGATGATCGGGCTGATGCTGGCATCGGTCTGGGTATGGGCAATTGTTTTTGAAAAACTGATGCGGTTGCGCAAACTGCGCGCCCAGGCAAATACATTCGAAGAAGCATTCTGGTCGGGCGGGTCGCTTGAAGACCTGTATGATCGTATCGCCGATCAGCCGCGCGATCCGATGTCGGCCATTTTTGTGTCGGCCATGCGCGAATGGCGTCGTTCCAACGCGCGCGGGGTAAAGGGCGAAACAATGCGCGCCCGCCTGCAGCAGCGTCTTGAACGGTCGATGGAAACCACGCTGGGCCGGGAAATGGACCGGGTTGAACGTTACATGACGTTCCTGGCGTCTGTCGGCTCGACCGCACCGTTTGTCGGCCTTTTTGGTACCGTCTGGGGCATCATGGTGTCCTTCCAGTCGATTGCAGCATCGAAAAACACATCGCTTGCGGTTGTCGCACCGGGTATTGCCGAGGCGTTGCTGGCAACGGCGATGGGCCTTGTCGCCGCTATTCCGGCGGTGGTGGCCTATAACAAGATTTCCAGCGACCTGAGCCGTTACGGTAATCGCCTTGAGGCGTTTGTCGACGAATTCACGTCGATCCTGTCGCGCCAGCTTGACGACGCGAGAGACTGATATGGGCGCACAACTCGCATCCGGATCGGGCGGAGGACGCCGCCGCGGTCGTCGCAACCGCCGCAAGGCCATGAGCGACATCAACGTCACCCCGATGGTTGACGTGATGCTTGTCCTGCTTGTGATCTTCATGGTTGCCGCACCCCTGATGACGGTCGGGGTCGAAGTCGACCTGCCGGAAACATCGGCAGACCCGATGACCGGTCAGGACGAACCGCTGGTCGTGTCGGTCACCGGTGATGGCACCCTTTATATTATGGATAGTGAAGTCCCGCAGGACACGCTGGCCGAGAAGCTTTCGGCCATTACCGAGAACAAACGCGATACCCGCATTTTCGTGCGCGGTGACCGGGCAATCGATTATGGCCGTGTGATGGAAGTCATGGGCCTGATCAGTGAAGCCGGGTTTAGCAAAGTTGCGCTGATCGCGGAGCTGCCCGAAAAGGGCAAGTAAACCGACATGTTACGCAGTGTTCTGATTTCCCTGGCAGCCCACCTGGCGATCTTTTTGATTGCCTGGTTAGGCCTGCCGGAACTGTTCGAGGAAACGCCGCTGGAACTGCAGTCGATTTCGGTCGAGGTGGTCACGGTCGATGAATTCTCGGCGGCTCCGACCAAGGCGCTGCCAAAGCCGAAAGCTGAAGAAAAGCCGAAACCGAAACCGGCCCCGAAGCCGGAGCCAAAGCCCGTTCCGAAGCCGGAGCCAAAACCGGAACCCAAGCCGGAACCAAAGCCCGCGCCCAAGCCGGAACCAAAGCCCGCGCCGAAACCGGAACCAAAACCGGAGCCGAAGCCAGAGCCAAAACCGGAACCGAAGGTCGAACCCAAACCACAGCCCAAGCCGGAACCCAAACCCGTTCCGAAGCCGGAAGTGAAGAAGGAACCGACCCCGACCCCGGAAAAGCCGAAACCGAAGCCGGTTGAAGCCAAAAAGCCGGAGCCAAAACCGGAACCGAAGCCCGAGCCGAAGAAGCAACCCGATCCGGAACCGAAGCGGACGCTTGCCGATATTCTGAAGGATGTGCGTAAAACCGAACCGAGCGCACAGCCGACACCACAGGATACACCGGAAGATACGCCCGAGGACAATGCCAGCGAGGTTGTCGCGACGCGTCTGGACGCACGTTTGACTATGAGCGAGCTTGACGCCGTCAAAAGACAGATCGAACGCTGCTGGAGCCCACCGGCCGGAGCCAAGGAAGCCGGGAACTTCGCGGTTGAAATTCATGTCAGCGCGAACCCGGACGGTACCGTCCGGCAGGCACGAATTAGCAACTCTGGCGAGATTGGAGGTGATCCATCACGCCGTACGATTGCAGAAAGTGCCCTTCGAGCTGTGCTAAATCCGCAATGCAGTCCTCTAAAACTGCCGCTGGATAAATACGAAATGTGGCGCACATTCACGTTCAATTTTGACATGCGTGAAATGCTGGGCCTGTAATGAATAAAATCATAAGTCCCTCAAAACGCGTGGAAAATAGCGAGGCAGGATGACCATCAAGACCAACGCATTCAAACGATATTGGGTTACACGCAGTCTGGCCGGACTGTGTGCCCTTGCCGTTGTCGCTGGCCTGGCCGTTGTACCCTCGGCACCGGCGCATGCCGAACTCCGTATCGACATCACCCGCGGTGAAGTCAAGCCGATGCCGATCGCCATTACCCGTTTCCCGGGTGAAGGTGTTTCGGAAACCGAAGTCGGCCAGAACATCACATCGGTGATCAGCAATGATCTGGCGCGATCGGGCCTGTTTGCGCCGATTGACGAAAAAGCCTTTATCCAGAGTGCCAGTTCGCTGGCGGTTAACCCGAACTTTGCCGAGTGGCGCGCAATCAACGCACAGGCACTCGTCAATGGCCGGGTCGTAACCGAACCGAACGGGCTTCTGCGTGTCGAATTCCGCCTTTGGGATGTTCTGGCTGAAAACCAGATGGCAGGGGTGGCCTATCGCACCCAGCCGAACAACTGGCGGCGCATCGCACACAAGATTGCCGACGAGATTTATAAACGCATTACCGGGGAATCGGGCTATTTCGATACCCGTATCGTTTATGTCTCCGAATCGGGCCCGGGCGATAAACGCGTCAAGCGGCTTGCCATCATGGATCAGGACGGTGCGAACCACCGTTTCCTGTCAGACGGCAAGTTTCTTGTCCTGAACCCGCGTTTCTCTCCGACGGCCCAGGAAGTGGTTTATATGTCGTACTTCAACGACAAACCACGTGTCTATGTTCTGGATATCGATACCGGCGAGCTTGAATTGCTTGGCGATTTCCCGGGCATGACCTTTGCCCCGCGCTTTGCCCCAGATGGCAATTCCGTGGTGATGTCCCAGGCTTTGGACGGCAATAGTGAAGTCTACGAGCTGGATCTGCGTACGCGTGAAAAACGCCAGTTGACGCGGCATCCTGCAGTTGATACATCGCCGTCATATTCTCCTGATGGTTCGCGAATCACGTTCAACTCTGACCGTAGCGGATCACAGCAACTTTACGTGATGAATGCGGATGGTAGCGGCGTCCAGCGCATCAGTTTCGGTGGGGGTCTTTATGCCACACCGGTCTGGTCGCCACGCGGAGACCTGATCGCCTTCACCAAATCACAAGGAGGTCGGTTCTATATCGGTGTCATGCGTCCGGATGGCAGTGGAGAGCGGCTTTTGGCCGAGGGCTTCCTTGTCGAAGGCCCGACATGGGCACCGAACGGAAGAGTGTTGATGTATCACCGCCAGCACCCGTCCAGGGACGGGACCAAGGATCGATACCGTCTGTATTCGATCGATTTGACCGGTTATAACGAACGAGAGATCGTTACACCGGCGGATGGATCAGATCCAGCATGGTCGCCCTTGATTCCCTGATATCTCAAGAGTATAGTCATCGCGAAGCACTGAATGCGATTCGCATTAATCGCGGGCATTTTCGGTGTCGCGAGACATGGAAAACACCACAATCGGGCGAATGTGTCCGGTGTTAAGGGGAAAACTTAAATGAAACTTCGGATTCTGAGTGTTTTTGCTGCTGCCGCACTTCTGGCTGCCTGTGAAACCGCACCTGACAGCTCTGCAACCTCTGCTGGCGAAGGTGTCTCGACCACCAATCAGCCGTCTTCCACTTCGAGCGCGCTTTCGGAAAGCAGCCCGGAATGGTTCGCGGTTAATGTTGGCGATCGCGTATTCTTTGGCTTCGACAAATATGACCTGTCGGGCGAAGCACGCCGTACGCTGGAACTTCAGTCTGCTTGGCTGAAAAAATACCCGCAGTACAAAGTCGTTGTCGAAGGCCATGCCGACGAACGCGGCACGCGTGAATACAACCTTGCACTGGGTGAGCGTCGCGCGAACTCCGTGAAAGATTACCTCGTTGCTCTGGGCATTGATCCGTCGCGTATCGAAACCATTTCCTATGGTAAAGAACGTCCGGTCGCTCTGGGCCACGACGAAGAAAGCTGGGCGAAAAACCGCCGCTCTGTTTCGGTTATCCGTTAAGAGCGTGCAGGTGAAAGCCTGAATTTCAAGGCGCCTGTTCCGTAAGGAACAGGCGCCTTATTTTTGCCGCCTGAAAATGTTGCAACATTAGATATTCCTTGATGACACGGGGAATATGATGTTCGAAATTACGACGAAGGACCCGAAAATGATCCGAGTTGGCCCGAAAACCGGTTACCGAAATGACGCCCTGCCGCCCCGTATGTCGGCCGTTGCGATTTCACCAACCGTTGGGGGGGAACAGGGGGCGTTGCGACGCAGCCCGATCGGCTATCTGTCGGTGTTTGCCGTCACGGCCCTGATGGGAATGACTGTTCTTGGCAGTGCGCCTGTGCATGCGCAGGACGCCAATATGACCCGTCAGGTCGAACAGCTTCGCAATGATCTTGATCTGTTGCAGCGTTATGTCTACCGCGAGGGTGTTCCTTCGGGGGGCGTGCCTGACAGTGGTGGTGCAAGTGGCGGAAGCCCGGCCGCGGCCCGTCAGCAGGTCCAGATCAACGATATCGAGCGCGCCGTCACCCAGTTGACAGGGCAAATCGAGGAATTCGATTTCCGTATCCGCAAGATCGAAGATCGTCTTGAACGGCTGGTGTCCGATGTCGATTATCGCCTGAGCCAGCTTGAAGGCGGTGCTGCGACCGGTACCCAGACGGGTGCTGTTGCGCCATCTGCGGCGGCGGGGGCTGCGGCAGGGGCGGCTGCGAATAATGCAACCGGTTCGGCGGCACAACCCAATACCGCAGGCGCAGGTCAACGTGTCGATGATCGTGGCACCCAATTGTTTGGCGTGATTGAAAACGAAGGCTCGCCACCCTCTGTACCATCTGGGCCGGCAGGTACGTCTTCGGCGGCACCGGCCCGCACGGCAAGTGCCGCGGCCGGTGGTGCAGCACTTCCGGCCGGTACACCGGAAGAGCAATATCGTTACGCTTTTGATCTTTTGCGCCGGCAGGATTTCGCCGCGGCAGAAACGGCACTTGCCGCGTTTGTCAAAAGCCATCCGGACAATCCATTGGCCGGTAATGCGCAATACTGGCTTGGCGAGACATTCTATGTTCGCGAACAGTATGATCAGGCAGCTGTTGCCTTTACCGAGGGCTTCCAGACATATCCCGATAGCAGCAAGGCGGCGGATAACCTGCTGAAACTTGGTATGTCGTTGGGCAATCTTGGCAAGAACGAGGATGCCTGCACGACTTTTGGCCATCTGATTGCGAATTTCCCGAACGCGTCGGCGGTGGTGCTTGACCGTGCCCGCCAGGAACGCAAAACACGCGGCTGTTCGTAAAAGCAGACTGATGACAGATCGATCAAACGATATGATCAAATCTGATCCGGCGTCCGATGGAACCCCATTGGACGCCGTTGTCTTTTCGCGCCTGATGAATGCGTTTGCGCCGTTTGAAGACAGCCCCAAAATTGCCGTGGCTGTTTCCGGTGGTGCGGACAGCATGGCGCTGGCGTTGCTGGCGAATGAATGGTGCCGGTCAAACGGTGGCGAATTGATCGCCATGACGGTCGATCACGGTTTGCGAGCCGATGCTGCGCAAGAAGCCATCTGGGTCGGAGAGCAGCTTCAAAATCACGGGATTGCGCACCGCATCCTGCGTTGGGACGGGGAAAAGCCGCAAAGCGGCATTCAGGAAGCGGCGCGCCAGGCCCGGTATGAATTGCTTGATCGCGAATTGGGTGCGTTGGGTATCTTGCATCTGCTGGTTGCCCATCACCGGGATGATCAGCGTGAGACGCTTGTGATGCGGCAGAACCGTGAAAGTGGCGTCATTGGACGGGCAGGGATGAGCGCACGTCGTTTTCTGCGCAATGCGCGCCTGTTGCGACCGTTATTGCCCATTGCCAAGGCCGACCTGATCGCAACGGTGCACGCATACCGGCAGGATTGGGTCGAAGACCCGTCAAATCGCAATACCGGTTTCGAAAGGGTTCGCATCCGGCACGGTGCGATCCTGACGGATGATGCAGGTGGGGCTGATCCGGATCGCGGCACGGAAGAACGTCAGGCGGCTGAATATCTTATCGGTGATCTTCTGGCCGCGACGGTTCAGATTGCGAATTGCGGTATTGCCCAAGTTGCATTTTCAAAATGGCGGGATGCCGGAACCGGTGAAACCACGGCTTGCTATGGGCTTGGGCATATTGTCCGGGTGATTGGCGGTGAAAATTACATGCCTGCTTTTGCTGCGCTGGCGGCTGCCTTGTTACAATTGAGGGGGCAGGAAGACGCGCGCGTTAGCCTAGGCGGATGTGTGTTGCACCGCCGCGGCGATATTTTACTGGTTTATCGCGAAGTCGGGCGGATGGATATCGCGCCGGTTCGCGTCAATCCGGCATTGGTGACGGGGCCAACCGGTCAGCGCTGGGACAATCGTTTCGAGCTGTTTTTTGACGGTATCAGGCAGGTTGCAACCACTGATTATGCTGATTTTGGCCGGTTTGTGATTGCGCCGCTGTCTGCTTGTGATGCGTTTCACACACGGGCATTTCGGGCCGCCATTGGCAAAATCGCGCCGTTTGTTGATCGTTTACCGCGCGCCGCCCTTGCATCCATACCCGCCCTTTATGATAAAGAAGTCCTGCTTTCCGTTGGCGGGCTTGAGGTTTCGGGCATTTCCGACGTATTATCCGCCGCCGGTTGCCGGACGGCCCCGATGGGAGCAGAAAACGCAATCGGAATGCGATGGCGGTTTGCACCCCCGACACCTTTGTGGGAAAGTGGGTTTAAATCGTCGCCGAAACCCGACGTCCTACTTGCGTAAAGGTACCTTATCATTATCTGATGATCAGGCCGTGCGCAGGGCGATTGCGCGTCATGGCGAACACAAATTGCGATCAGTAGCTTGGAATGAATATGGGAAAAAATCTCGCACTGTGGGTTATCATTGCCATCCTTTTGGTGGCTTTGTTTAACCTGTTTCAGTCGCCATCAGGACGGAGCGGCCAGTCAACGCTGGCGTTTTCGGACTTCCTGGCCGAAGTTGACAGCGGCCAGATTTCAGAAGTTACGATCCAGGGCAACACTCTTACAGCGCAAACCCGCGATAACCGGACCGTTAGTGTTTATACCCCTGATTATCCGAGCCTTGTCGAACGTCTAAACGATAAGGGCGTTCGTATCATCGCCCAGCCGGAAGAAAGCCTGTCGCCGCTTATGAGCGCGCTGATCAGCTGGTTCCCGATGCTGCTGATCATTGGTGTGTGGATTTTCTTCATGCGTCAGATGCAGGGCGGCGGCGGCAAAGCCATGGGCTTTGGCAAATCAAAGGCCAAGATGCTGACCGAGAAATCCGGTCGTGTGACCTTTGAAGACGTTGCCGGGATCGAGGAAGCCAAGGGCGAGCTTGAAGAAGTCGTCGACTTCCTGCGCGATCCGCAGAAATTTCAGCGTCTTGGCGGTAAAATCCCCAAAGGCATGCTTCTTGTCGGACCTCCGGGTACGGGTAAGACGCTTCTGGCGCGTGCGATTGCCGGTGAAGCCAATGTGCCGTTCTTTACGATTTCGGGTTCCGATTTCGTTGAAATGTTCGTTGGTGTCGGTGCATCGCGTGTGCGTGACATGTTCGAACAGGGCAAAAAGAACGCGCCCTGCATCATTTTCATCGATGAAATCGACGCCGTTGGCCGCCATCGTGGTGCCGGTCTTGGCGGCGGGAACGATGAACGCGAACAGACGCTCAACCAGCTTCTGGTCGAGATGGATGGTTTTGAGGCCAACGAGGGCGTGATCCTTGTGGCGGCAACCAACCGTCCGGACGTTCTGGACCCGGCATTGCTGCGGCCCGGTCGTTTTGACCGTCAGGTTGTTGTGCCGAACCCGGATCTTGAAGGCCGTGAACATATTCTTGGTGTTCATGCCCGCAAGGTTCCGCTGGGACCGGATGTTGACCTGCGCACTGTTGCGCGTGGTACGCCGGGCTTCTCGGGTGCGGATCTGGCAAACCTTGTCAACGAGGCAGCCCTTCTGGCGGCCCGTCTTGGCAAGCGTGTTGTCACCATGGCCGATTTCGAGAATGCCAAGGACAAGGTGATGATGGGGGCGGAACGCCGTTCCATGATCATGACCGACGACGAGAAGAAGCTGACGGCCTATCACGAAGGTGGTCATGCGCTTGTCGCGCTGCATACCCCGGCATCCGATCCGATCCACAAGGCAACCATCATTCCGCGCGGTCGTGCGCTGGGTATGGTGATGCGCCTGCCGGAACGTGATCAGGTTTCCAAATCCTATGAACAGCTGATTTCCGACCTTGCGGTTGCCATGGGTGGCCGCGTTGCCGAGGAAATCATCTTTGGCAAGGACAAGGTCACCACGGGTGCGTCTTCGGACATCAATATGGTGACGCAATATGCGCGCAAGATGGTGACCGAGTGGGGCTTCTCGGACAAGCTTGGCAACGTCAAATATGTGGACAATCAGGAAGAAGTGTTCCTGGGCCACAGTGTTGCCCAGCACAAGAATGTTTCCGAGAAAACCGCCCAACTTATTGACGAGGAAGTGCGTCGTTATTCCGACGAGGCATATACCTTCGCCAAGCGGGTTCTGACCGAGCATCTTGACGATCTGCATGTTCTTGCCAAGGGGCTTCTGGAATACGAAACCCTGTCGGGCAAGGAAATCGAAGCGCTTCTGCGTGGTGAGGAAATCAACCGTTCGGGCCATTCCAATGGCAGCGGCAAGGATACGGGCAGCGGACGCCGTTCGACCGTGCCGACCACCGGCGGCGCACGCAAGGAAAACCCGGGTGAAGGTGGCGGGGATCTGTCCCCGGAGCCGCAGCCGGGCAGCTAACTGAAAGAGACTGATGGACAAGATCGAAGGATCGGTCCTGCGAAGCCCCGCCGATGTGCGGGGCTTTGCTGATTTTGACGGACCGTTATATTACGCACCTACCGGTTTCATCGACCATGCCGATGATCCCAATACGTTACCCTTGGCCGGATCCCGCCGTGGATTTTCCGCCCTTGAAATCATCCGTCGTCGCGAAGGTGGCGGGGCCGAAAGCATGATCCTGCCGTTGTTGGCGCTTGAAGGCTGGGTCCAGAATTCGGGACGGGTTGATGAAATCAATGACGTTCTGAACCGTCTGACCACAAAGCGTGCCGATTTTGCCGGGCTTGATATGGCGTCCTGCCATGTGATGGGCATTGTCAATGTGACACCGGACAGCTTTTCCGATGGTGGCGATTACAACACCACCGATCAGGCGATTGCGCGTGCGCGCGTGCTGGCCGAGCAGGGGGCGTCCATCCTTGATATCGGTGGGGAATCGACACGCCCGGGGGCGGAAACCGTTTCCGAAGCGGACGAGATCGCGCGCGTTGTTCCGGTGATCCGTGCCCTGGCCGAAGACGGTCATTGCGTTTCCATCGACACCCGCCATGCGGGGGTGATGGAAGCCGCCATTGAGGCCGGTGCGGCCATCATCAATGATGTTACCGGGCTTGAGGGGGATGAGCGGTCAATGGAAGTTGCCGCCGCATCGGGCAAGCCGGTGATCCTGATGCATATGCAGGGCGAACCGGGCACCATGCAGGAAAACCCGCAATATGATTGTGCGGTTCTGGATGTGTATGACTATCTGCTGGACCGGATTGAAAGCTGCGAACGGGCGGGTATTTCGCGCGATCGCATCTGTGTTGATCCGGGTATCGGTTTTGGCAAGTCATTGTTGCATAATCTGGAACTGTTATCGCGTCTGGCGATTTTTCATGGTCTGGGCTGCCCGATCCTGTTGGGGACATCGCGCAAATCGTTTATCGGCAAAATTGATCCGGCAGCATCCCCCAAGGAGCGTCTTGGCGGGTCGATTGCATCGGCGATCAATGGCTGGCGGCACGGGGTTCAGATGATCCGGGTGCATGATGTGCACGAAACGGTTCAATCGATTTCCGTCACGACGGCAACGTCCCTGGTATAGGCTTCTTCAACCGTCAATCTATGGATGTATAGATTGACGGTTGTTACCAACGATTTATAAAAGGCCTGCAGTTTTTGTGTACTTTCGGGTGCCTGGACTGCGGGCCTTTTTACTGGTGTGGGGAATCTGGCAATTTCTGACAGATTGTGCTTGGGGCTTGCGGATTTTCCCCAATCGCCACATACCATTATAGATAAAACTAAATGCGACCAGGAAGGTCGCGCGAATGGTTGGTTCTGAGCAAACATTGAAAGCGAAGTTGAATGAACGGATACAGCGCGCGCGTGCGCGTTGAGCAGTCCGGAGCGGCTGCAGGTCAGGAAACAATGGCGACTTGTGTTTTCGTGGTTGAGGACAATGCCGATCTTAATCGGGATTTGTGTGAGTACCTCGAGATGTGCGGCTTTGATGTTGTCGGTTGCGACACCGGCGCAGCGTTTCATCGCGCGCTGAAAACCCAGTCACCGGCGGCGGTCATTCTTGATATCATGCTGCCGGATGCGGATGGCTATGAGTTGGCCAAATATGCGCGCGCCAATCTTGATTGCGGGATCATGATGCTGACCTCGCTTGCGGGGATGGATCATCATCTTACGGGCTATAAATCCGGTGCGGATGTTTACCTGACGAAAGACAGCCCGCTTTCGGTGATCGAGGCGGCTCTGCGCCCGCTGCTGCGCCGGGTTGGCAGGAGCGAGAACGAGGCGGAAGCCGAACTTGAGGCACTGGCCCGCGACGATCGCTGGACGCTCGACATGCTGAACTGGACGCTCAGCAATTCCGATGGCAATTCTTCGACCCTGACGGCGACCGAGCGCACGATTGTGCGGTTGCTGGTTGAAGCCAATGGTGCCTGGTTGACGCGCCCGGAAATTGTCATGGCACTGGGCAAGGCCGATACGGCTGAAAACTGCCGCAATCTTGATACGGCGATCCGGCGTGTCCGCCAGAAGGTGCTTCGCGAAGTTGGCGAGGAATTGCCGATCCGGACCGCTTATGGCCGTGGCTATGCCTTTACATCCTCTGCCGTTATTGTGGGCGTGCCCGAAAGCGCCTGATCCTAATTGCCGAATGATCCGGTGATCTCGTCGCAGGGCAGCAACAGACAAAGTTCGACACCGTCTGTACCCTTGTCGCGCATTTTTATCGATCCACCATGTGCATCGACAATGCGCTGCGAGATATGCAGGCCGAGGGCGCTTTGCAGGGATGCCGCCTCAACCTCGCGGCGGAACAGGGCATCGCTGATGCGGCGGATTTCATCACTGTTCAAATCCTGTCCGTGATAGGGGATAACGATTTCCACAAGCCAGTCACTGTTGGGGCGTGCTGCCACATGAATGGGGGCGCCATGGGCATATCGGCGTGCCGTTTCGATCAGGTTGGTGATGGCAAGGCCGACAAGCGTGACATCGACGTAGGTCTCCAGCCCTTCGGTTCCGATGCATTCAAGCGTGATTTCGGCATCGGCGCGTGACGTGTTCGATACGAAGTCGGCCAGCAGGCGATTGACCGGCACCAGTTCACGGGCCAGCGCAAAGTCGCCGTCGTCGATGCCATCCTTGTTGAGGAAAATATCCACCAGACGGGATAGTTTTCGTGCCTGATCCTGAATGCGTTGCAGGCGGTCCGTCACATCGCTTCGTGCTTCGCGCAGGCGCAGCGAAAGCATTTCGGACGATCGTTGAATGACGGCTAGCGGTGTGCGGAATTCATGGGAAAGCATGGAAATCAGTTTGCGCTGTTCACCGACAAGCGATGTTGTTGCCGCGGCGATTTTGACCATGTCCATGCGTTCTTTTTCGATTCTGGACAGGCGAAAGCCCATGATCACGCTCATGGCGCACATATGGAAAAGCAATGTGAACTGATGTAGTCCGAGCCGCAGTGGCGTGGCTTCGATCAGGCCTGCATGTGTCAGTTGCAGCAAGACGGCAGCCCCTGTCGGAAGGGCAAGCACAACGAAATAAAGCCATAACAGCCATTCGGTCGGGGCGCGTATGATCCGGTAGGCGAGGACAATGCAAAATGTCGTCAGGAGTACGGCATGCAGGGGCACAATATAGGTACCGTAAAGCGCGTAAAAATTATTGGTTGCGGTCAGTGCGCAGGCAATTGAAAGCACGCAATAAATTTTGATGATCCTTGCCACGACATTGTTCTGGCGGTTCAGATCGAGAATATAGAACCACAGGAAAATGGTGGCCGCAGCAGCCATGGCATTGCTTCCACCAACGATCAGATCATTGGCATAGGGCCATTCGGGTTGAATGATCGACAATGCAAGGCCACTTGCCGATGATGCAAGGGTCCCGATCGACAGGACACAGGATCCATATGCCGCGATGGCCCGGTCACGTGCCAGTGTTCCCAGAATGATGTAAACCACCCCCAGCATCAGAATAACGCCGAAATAGATGCTTAGTCCGGAATCCCGCAAGGTCAGGCTGGAAACGAGCTGATTGGTGGGCCACAGCTTGGCCATAAGGAACTGGGTGCTGTTTGATTTGGTGCGGATAACAAGCACATAATCGCCGGCTTCCAGCGGGGGGAAGCGGTCGACCTGTTCACTGCCTTTTATTGGCCGCTGGCTTGCCGGGACATGGTCCCCCATCCGGCTTTGCCAGAAATGTCGCGATGTTCCCTGTTTGATCAGATAAACATCGATGAAGTTCATATAGCTTGGGCGAATTTCAAGATGCAGCGGTTCGTTCAATCCTTCGGGAACCGAAAGCGCCAACCGGTACCAGACGGTGTCACCGGTATAACCAAAACTTGGAATGCCGGGGCTGGGGGCAAAGTTTTCGGCCGGCATTTGCAGGATGTCTTCAAGTGTCAGATCGTTTGTCCTGTCTTCAAGTGACAGAACATGATTATGCAGATTAACCGGGCTGGAAGTTCCCGGCAGAAGTGTCAGTTTGCCAAATTCCGCAGCCCTGGCCGATGACAGGATCGCCATCCCGAACAGTAATGTCGTGACAGCCAGCATGACGTGTTGCCAAACAGAGTATCCAGACAGGGTTTTCCGGAGACTCATGACGGATTTCCTTCGCGGGAAACAGGCATGGCTGGCGGATCAAGATTATCGGTTCGTGCGGCTTCGATATTGTTGTTGGTCAATTCCCGGTCATAAGGCAAACGGATCAGAATGGTCGTGCCGCCGGTTTCACCGACGCTGATTGTCATCCGGCCACGATGGGCATTGATGATCCGGTTGGTAATGTGCAGACCCAAGCCGACACCATGGGTGCTGCCCGATGTATTGCCGCGATAGAACGCTTCTGAAGCCAGTGCCAGATCATCCTGGGATATTCCCGGCCCGTTGTCGGTCACGCGGATATAGACATTGCCATCGCTTCGATGGGTGAAACCGATGCGAACACTGGCATTCGGGGCATATTTCCGGGCGTTTTCAATCAGATTGCTCAGTGCCCGTTCGATCAGGGTGCGGTCGATCCGGATAACGGTGAAATCGGTTTCGCCCAGATCAACATCATGATCCGGGTTTTCGCGTTGACGCCGTTTGACCAGATCCTTCAGGAACGGGGCCATAATGGTTGGTTTGGGCGAAATACTGAAATTGGTACTGTCCAGGGTTTCCTTGGTCAGGAACACATTAACCAGTTCTGACAGTTGCGAGGCATTGCTGCGAATGGTTGCGATACGGCTTGTGACAGCTTCGGGGGCGTTCTGAACATGCAGTGCGACCATTTCCGCCGCCCGCTGGATAATCGCAAGCGGCGTCCGGAATTCGTGGGACAGCATGGTAATGAATTCACGTTGCTCGTCCGCGAGCTGGTTGGCGCGCGTATTGCTGCGGTAGGCTGAAACGCGCTGATTGGCGAGCTCATGCGTTCGTCCGGCCATCGCGATCCCCAGCAACAGCAAATGTGCAAGGGATGCCACCTGATAACAGTTGCTGGTAAAGACGTTGGCCGGGACGATGCCCATCAGCATCAAAAGATGCACGATTGCCGCGACCGCAGGCAAACCAAGAGCCACAAAATACACGCGCAGCATTCGGGCATTTGATCTGGTCCAGCCAAAATAGAACAGATATCCCAGCAGGATCAGCAGGACACCGATATGTGGCAGGAACATGCCGCGGGCAAAATAGATATAGGTGTCACTGATCGATGTAAGGGCACATAGACCGGCAAACGTGGCATAAATCGCCATGGCCCGGAAAACATTGCGTTTTAACCGGTCCAGTCCAATGATGTAGGCCCACATCATAACACTGGTTGCAATCGAAAATGCCGTACCCGATCCGGTAATCGCGTCACTTGCCCGCTGCCAAGTTCCAGCCAGAAGAAGATGGGCATATCCCGAAATACCCGCCGTCGCGGTGAACAGGGCGAGAATGTAAAGGCCGTACCAGATAATCGCCCGATCGCGGATCAGCAAACCGAGTGTGAAATAGACCATAAAGCCGATAAAAAGAATGCCGAGATAAAGGCCATACAGGAACGTATCCTGCACGTTTTCGGCAATCAGAACCGTATCGGATTTGAGATGTGCATTCAAAAGCTGGGCGCTGTTGCTGGAAACGCCAATCACCAGCCAGTAACTGCCCGCAGGCAAGTTTGGCCAAGTGCTCAGATGCTGTCGCCCGCGGGCTTCTGATGCATTCGGGGTAATATGGTCACCGACGATGTTGTTCCAGACCGGCAATCGGGTCTGGCGATCAAGAATGGTCAGCGCGACCCGGTTCAGATAGGGCGGCGAAATTTCCAGATAGCGTTTGAATTGAAGGGGTTCCGCACCGGCTTGCGTGACATGGATCTGCATGCGGTACCAGACGGTATCAAGCGTGTAACCCGCACCTACAGAGCCAACAACCGAGGTGAAATCGTCTGCGGGAAGGCTTGCGACCTCGGATGCAGTGCGGGCCTGCCGGTCTGCTTTCAGCCGTTCAATCAACGGGGTAAGGTCGATATTGTCCCCGTCTTCGGAATAGGATCCGATGACAAGTTCATGATTGCCAGCATGGGCAAGGGCAGGGCGGATCATGGAAATCATCAAAAAGATGACCTGTAATATGATCACAGCCATATAGCCGTTGCGGTAACCGACTTTCCGCAAAATGCCCCCGATTTCGGAATATTCAAACGCTTTGCATTCTAGATACCGGGTTTTAAAAGCAAGGTCATGGCTTTTATAAGCGAAGCATCAAGGATGCGATTAACGGATCGGTTGCTTATTCCCGGTACAATCGGTCACTTGCCGGTAGCATTGCGCGGACACTTTGATATAACCGGCAGTCAGGAAAAATAACCCGCGCATCAATGCGTCGGGATGGAAGCAGAGAAGACGAGCATGAGCCGTAAATATTTCGGGACCGACGGTATCCGCGGAACCGCCAACACCGCCCCCATGACAGCCGAAGTTGCGCTTAAGGTTGGGATGGCCGCAGGCCATTATTTCACGCGGGGCGATCATCGTCATCGTGTGGTGATTGGCAAGGATACCCGTCTCTCGGGCTACATGCTTGAGCCAGCCCTTGTTGCTGGTTTTACGTCCATGGGGATGGATGTGATGCTGGTCGGGCCGATGCCGACCCCGGCCGTTGCCATGCTGACCAAGTCGATGCGTGCCGATATCGGTGTGATGATTTCGGCCTCGCACAATCCCTATCAGGATAACGGGATCAAGCTTTTTGGCCCGGATGGTTTCAAACTGTCTGACGAGGTCGAACTTGAGATCGAAGCCATGATGGATAGCGATATGTCCGCGTTGCTTGTACCTGCGAACAAACTTGGCCGGGCGCAACGCATTGATGATGCGCCGGGACGCTATATCGAGGCGGTCAAGTCATCGCTGCCGTCTTCCGTGACGCTTGAAGGGCTCAAGATCGTCCTGGATTGCGCCAATGGTGCCGCCTATTCCGTCGCCCCCAAGGTGTTGCGGGAATTGGGCGCGGATGTCATTGAAATCGGCACCAAGCCGAATGGCCTTAACATCAATGCCGAATGTGGATCGACTCACACCCAGACCATGTGTGACCGGGTGTTGGCCGAAAAGGCCGATGTCGGGATTGCCTTGGATGGCGATGCCGACCGCGTTCAGATGTGCGACGAAAAAGGCCAGTTGATTGATGGCGATCAGTTGATGGGCCTTGTCACCACGCACTGGAAACGCACCGGGCAGTTGCGCGGCAATGCGCTGGTTGCGACCGTGATGTCAAACCTTGGCCTTGAACGTTATCTTGAAAGCAATGGTCTGCGCCTGATCCGTACCAAGGTCGGGGATCGTTACGTTGTGGAACAGATGCGCGCCCTTGATTGCAATGTCGGCGGGGAGCAGTCCGGTCATATCGTTCTGTCGGATTTTGCATCGACCGGTGATGGCCTGCTGGCATCCCTTCAGGTTCTGGCGGTTCTGGCGGATCGTGAAGGTCCGGTTTCGGAAATGAGCCGCGTGTTTGATCCGCTGCCGCAGATCCTTAAAAATGTGCGGTATGCGGCGGGTTCCGATCCGCTGTCACACAGCAGTGTGGTTGATGCGATTTCCAGTGCCGAACGTGCCTTTAACGGCGATGGTCGTGTTCTAATCCGCAAATCGGGAACCGAACCACTGATCCGTGTGATGGCCGAAGGCGATGACGCGATCAAGGTCGAACAGATCGTGGATGGCATTGTTGCGGAAATCATGGCTGTTGCGGGTTAAGGCAGCAGAACTATCTTAGGGTCCTGACCCTGGACCGAATATCAGAAGTGCTTGGAGGTCGATCATGAAAGGTCGCGTGTTGATCATTGCAGGTTCTGACTGTTCCGGCGGGGCCGGAATTCAGGCCGACATCAAATCCGTGACCGTTCTGGGCGGATATGCCGCAACCGCGATCACGGCGCTGACGGTGCAAAATACCACCGGTGTTTTCGATGTTCTGGGGATTGATCCGAAATTGATCGTCCATCAGGCTGAAGTCACGATTGATGATATCGGGGCAGACGCAATCAAGACCGGTATGCTCCATAGCGTCCCGGTGATCGAGGCGGTGGCAGCATTCATTCGCGCCAAGGCCGCCGATATTCCGATTGTCGTTGACCCGGTGATGATATCGCAAAGCGGATCGCGTCTCTTGAACGAAGATGCGGTTGATGCCCTGATCAAAAACATGGTGCCGCTGGCGACAGTCCTGACCCCAAATATTCCCGAGGCCGAAGTGCTTTCGGGGATGAAGATCACGGATGAGGGCGACATGATCGAAGCCGCCCGCAAGATCGGTGAACTGGGGGCGAAGGCGGTTCTGGTCAAGGGCGGTCATGCCGAGGGTGACCGCATTGTTGATATTCTTTGGCGCTATGATGGCGATATCGAAGGGTTCGAGGCGGATCGCATTCCGTCGGAAAACAATCATGGAACGGGATGCTCGCTTGCCAGTGCGATTGCCACCGGGCTTTCGCAGGGCATGGGGTTGAGTGATTCTGTCGCACGTGCGCGGGCGTTCGTGCGCGAAGCGATCCGCACAGCCCCTGATTTTGGCAAGGGCAATGGTCCGCTTAACCATGCCCACCCCGTTACCGGCGAGTAAGGGGACGGGGTTTCATGCACGGAGAAAATGCCATGCCGGGAACCTCTTTTTTTCATCAGGCGCGCAACAATGCGTGGTCCAATCATCGCTTGCTGACGGTCTGTTCGCGATTGAGTGACGCGGAGCTGAATGCGGAGCGCACATCGTTCTTTCCGACGGTCCTTTGGACGCTTAATCACATCCTGATTGTCGACTGGTTTTACATCGATGCCCTTGTGGCCGGTGGGCGCGGGCGTGATTGCTTTGCCGATGAAAACCCGTTTTCCGATATTGCGGCACTTTCCGATGCCCAGCGTGAGAGTGACCAGACATTGCTGAACTTTTGCGAAAACCTGTCCGATGCCGATGCGGCCCGGCTGGTGGCGTTGGATCGTGGTAACGGGAAGACCGCGCATGAAACGGCGGGGGCGGTTTTATCGCATCTTTTCGTGCATCAGACCCATCATCGCGGGCAGGTGCATGCCATGCTGAGCGGTACATCGCAAAAACCGCCGCAGCTTGACGAATATCATCTTGATTGTGATGCCGAATTTCGCGGCACCGATTTTCACGACCTTGGCTGGGACGGCGTATGACATTCAGACTGACGGATCGAACCAAACGGCGTCTTTTCCTGGTCGCGGTGACGGCACTGGTTGTTGCTACGATTGCCGATGGATCGCGTCGTTTCGTGGCCGACCTGATCTGGACGGATGATGCTGCCCCTTGGGAAAAGGTGACGGCGGTTTATTATCCCGACACGCAGAAACAGACCGATATCCGTATTTCGGATGCACGGTTTGATGACGTTGCCGAATGCCGGGCGCATATCGGCGAACTTTCATCGGAAAATGGCGACCCGGACCTTAAAAAGGGACGATATGAGTGTGCCATCGGGTTTTACCGCGATGGCACGGGCGAGGGCAGCTATCGCCTGATCGTCCGGTAGGTCTAGAGCACGTACCACAGCAGGCCGGGCAGGGCGATGGCGGCAAGGAAGCTGGAACTGATGACAACACCGGCAACTTCTTCGGGTTCGCGGTTGTAAAGCTGCGCAAACAGATAGCAGAACACCGCAACCGGCATCGAACATTGCAGGATGACGACCCCGCGTTCGATCCCGGTAAGTCCCATGACTTCCGAAAGCCCGACCCCAACCGCAAAGCCCATCGCAAGGCGCAGCATGCTAAGTGCGGTGCTGCGTGCAAGGCTGACCGGGCGAAGGCGGGCCAGTGACACACCCAATGTAAATAGCATTAACGGAATGGTGAGCTGCCCGATCAGGTTGGTCGTGTTGTAAAGCCATGCCGGGACTTCGGTATTGGTCGCAAGGAAGCCCGTCGCAATCAGGGTTGCCGGGATGATCGGCATCTTGATGATCGATTTAAGCGAGAAACTGCCCGAAACGAACGCCACCCCGATGGTCAGTTGCAAAACCACGTAAACAGCAAAAAACGCAACCGACAGTGCCAGACCATCCTGCCCGTAAGCCAGCATGCAAAGCGGCAGACCGACATTGCCGACATTCGGCCAGGCCAGCGATTGCAGATAGGTCCGCGGGGCCAGTTTGAAAACTTTCAGGATTGGCCAGCCGATCAGGACGAAAATGATGTTCGCGGCAAGGGCGGCAGTCCCCATTGATACCAGCGCATCCGCACCAAGGTCGACCGTGGCAAGGGCTGCAAAGGTCAGGCAGGGGGTCGCAAAATAGGTGACGATGGATGTCACCAGGCCCGTATCGAAATGTCTGCCGGATCGTGCCCAGATATAACCAAGACCCGTGGTTATGAAAACCGGTGCAAGAATGGCAAAGATATCGGCAAACATGAAATTCAGTATCCCCAGATGGCTTGGCCCAAATGGCCCCGGGTGAAATTGTCATGACCGATAGTCGCGGGGCAAGCGAATAATGGTAATACCAGTTGGTTTTCCGCATCGCGATAAGTCGACGCAAACCTGCGTCGTGAAAACTTGTCATTCCGGATGCGGATGGTGCATGTTAGCGCGATATTGGCGCAGCTAGACAAGATACAGTGTTCGACATGAGCCACAGGAAATACGATTTCGTTCTCCGCCATTTCATCGATCCGGCTCCGCGCTGGCGCGATCAGCGCAATCCTGTGCCGGCGGTTTTTCTCGATCGTGATGGGGTGGTGAATGAAGAGGTTCACTACCTGTCAAAGATTGATGATCTAGCCCTGATCCCCGGAACTGTCAGCGCGATCAAGCAGCTTAACGATGCCGGTATTCCGGTTGTGATCGTGACCAATCAGTCGGCGGTGGCGCGTGGCTATCTGTCCGAAGAGGGTCTTCGTGATCTGCACGAGGCGATGATTGCGATGCTGGCGCGCGCGGGGGCATCGGTGCAGGGGATTTATTATTCTCCCTATCATCCAGATGGGATTGAGGAGTATCGCCGAGACAGCGAATGTCGAAAACCGGGCCCGGCCATGATCCTTGCCGCAGCCGAGGATTTTGCGATTTCGCTGCCTGACAGTGTTCTGATCGGGGATCGCATCAATGATATCCGTGCCGGACGTGCGGCCGGAACCCACGCGGTGATCGTGCGGACCGGGCATGGTGCAAAGGAAACCACCTGGCCCGAGGCGGCAGAGGCCGACTTTATCGCCGATGATTTGCAGGCGGCTGTCTCGGAATTATTCGCGCGCGGTGTTCTGGCGCGTTAGGCGCATCATAATGCGCACCAGGTTTTCCACATATCCCGGCAGGCTTCTTCAAGCTCGCGGGCGGCGGCGTGGCCGCTCATGGCTTTGCTGTTTTTCATCCGGTCGCGCATGCCGGCCCGAATGGTGGTAAGGGCGTTGATATCCTGTGTCAGAAGGAGGGCCTTTTCGACGTAACCCTTCTGCGTTTCCGCCGCCAGTGCATCAAGCCCGACATCGGACAGCAGGCAAAGCCCCACGCGGGATGCCGGTGTTTCCCCGGCCATCGTGACAAACGGAATACCGTGCCAGAGCATATCAAAATAGCGCGCGATATCGATCATCGGGAACGGGGCCAAGCCGATATCGATCCGGGCGTAAAGATCGGGTTTGTCTTCGGGACTGACCGTACCAATCAGATTGACGCGATCCGAGTGCAGCCCGGCCTGCCTCAGCCGATCCAGCATCGTCTTTCTGGCAAAGGCGTCGCCTAGAACATCATCCTGAATGACAAGGCGGCTGCCCTTGATCTTGTTTAAAACACGCGCAAAGCAGTTCAGGCTGGCGTCGCTGATGTTTGATAATTGGTCAAAGCAGCCAAAGGTCACGACCTCGTCAATTGCTGCCGGAAGGAGGCTTAGGGGGGCGGCATCATCGGCACCGGCATAGGCAAACGGCCCCGATCCCAGATGCTGCACATTTTCGCAAAACAGCTTGTTTTCGGCTGGTTTGGCCGGGATCGCACGATGATGGATAAGGATATAATCCATCTGGCTGATGCCGGTTGTCATCGGAGCGATACTGGCCTGAACCGGGGCAGCGCGATGGGCAAATACCGTGATCGGCTGATTTGCGACCGGGCCGGTCAGGTCAAACAGGATATCGATCCTGTCCTTGCGGATGCGCTCAGCGATCTGAAGCGGGCTTTGGCCGTAAACCTCGCGCCAGCCATCGGCCATGACCTGCCATGAACGGGTAGTTTGGTCCGGGCGCGGGGTGGCCGAATACAGAAACAGCTCGACCTCGTTGCGGTTAAGGTGCCGGGCGACACCTGATAGAAGGGCGAAGGAAGCATGTTCGCAAAAATGCGGTGACAGCCATCCGATGCGAAGCCGTTTATCGACCTGTTTGCTGTTGGTGAAGTTCGGCTCGGGCAAAGTGGGCATGTGGCTGCGTGCCCATTGGCGGGCCTGTTTAAGATATTCGACCCCGCCGATATCAGGCAGCTTGGCAACGGCAGCCAGAAGGGCGGTGTGGGCAGCGGCATTTGCCGGGTGTTTTTCCACAAGAACGGTCAGTTCGGCAATCGCGCTTGCGATATCGCCGCAGCGCAATTCGATATCGGCAATTTCAAGATCGATTTCGATCCTGCCCTTGGCAAGGCGCTTGGCGGTTTTAAGGATCGCGATGGCCTTGGCATAATCGCCCTGTGCCGAGAGCGCGCGGCCCAAACCGTGCAGGGCCGGGACATGACGGGGATCGATGCTAAGCGCGCGCTGATACAGGTTTTGCGCCATGCCGGGATAGCCAAGCCGCAGCGACACATCCCCGACACGACAAATCATATTCGGGGTGATGCCAGCGGCCTCGGCGGCGCGGTCAAGCGATGTCAGGGCGGCTTCTTCCTGCCCCAGTGCGTGCAATGCCTCGCCAAATAACAAAAGGCCTTCGTAATGATCGGGTTTAAGGCCCAGCAACCGCCCCAGAAGATCAACCGTCTGCCCGATATGGCCGCGTGGCATTTCAAGGCGGGCGAGATGATAAAGGGCAGTGGGGAAATCGCCGTGATAGCTGATGGCCTGGCGGAATTCGTCTATGGCCTTTTCGATCTGTCCGGCGCGTTCCAGCGCAATCGCGAAATTGCACCGAACGGCAGGATTGGCACCAAGCCGGGGCAGGCAGCTATCGAACAGTTCAAGCGCCTCGCGGTGGCGGTCAATGCCGGTCAGAAGAGTCGCCAGAAGATGTTCGACTTCGGGATTTCCGGGCGAAAGCGACAGGGCACGACGGTAAATCTTCTCGGCCTCATCAGGACGGTTGCCTTCATGCGCGCTTAGTCCACGCCTGAGCAGGGTCTTGAGATCGGCCGACATCGATATGCTTTACCTCGTAAGATGGACAGTCCTGATCGCTGTCATATGGGGCAGCATGCAGAAAAAGGAACGTTCTGTCATTGCTTTAAAGCATTTCATCGTTTCAGGAAAAAGAATGATGGCGCCGGAAAAAGCATAAAAAAAACCCCGAGCCTGCAAGCAGGCCGGGGTGAGAATGGGAGTGGGAGAATCGCCTGGCGGCGATAATCACCTATTAAGATATGGATTGTGGTCGAGGCCGTCGCCTATCTAATGGGATAGCATTTTGGGTCTTTCGGGTAGGTTGGCTAGGGGAAGGTGGTGGAATTCCCGAAACTTAACCCGGTGATTGAAAGTGTTGCCTTGGAAAGGGCTGCTATCTTTCAGCTAGCATTCGTTCCATATGGCGCAAAAACACGAAATTTTCGGGCAAAAAACTGTCATTGGGCGCGAAGACTGTGCTAGAAGCCCTAAATATGTGACAATGATAAATACCCCGCGAAGATAGAGAGGTTCGACCATGCCGGAATATCGGTCCCGTACAACCACCCATGGCCGCAATATGGCCGGTGCGCGCGGCCTTTGGCGCGCCACGGGCATGAAGGATGAAGACTTTGACAAGCCGATCATTGCGGTCGTCAACAGCTTTACCCAGTTCGTCCCCGGCCACGTTCACCTGAAAGACCTTGGTCAGATGGTGGCACGCGAAATCGAAGCCGCTGGTGGTGTCGCCAAGGAATTCAATACCATTGCCGTTGATGACGGTATTGCGATGGGCCATGACGGCATGCTTTACAGCCTGCCGTCGCGTGAAATCATCGCTGATTCCGTCGAATATATGGTCAATGCCCATTGCGCTGATGCGATGGTCTGCATTTCCAACTGTGACAAGATCACGCCGGGCATGCTGATGGCTGCCATGCGCCTTAACGTTCCGGCGGTTTTCGTTTCCGGTGGCCCGATGGAGGCCGGGAAGGTCACCATCAATGGTCAGGAACGTCATCTTGACCTTGTTGATGCGATGGTCGAAGCCGCCGATCCGAAAATCTCGGACGAACAGGTTGCCGTTGTCGAACGGTCGGCATGTCCGACCTGTGGTTCGTGTTCCGGGATGTTTACCGCCAACTCGATGAACTGTCTGGCCGAGGCTCTTGGTCTTGCACTTCCGGGTAACGGTTCGGTGCTGGCAACGCATGCCGCGCGCCAGGAACTGTTCCTTGAGGCAGCGCGCACATCCGTCAAGCTGGCACGCCGTTATTACGAGGAAGAAGACGTTACCGCGACCCCGCGCGGCATCGCGACGTTCGAGGCCTTTGAAAATTCCATGGCGCTTGACATCGCGATGGGCGGTTCGACCAATACGGTTCTTCATCTTCTGGCTATCGCCAAGGAAGCGGAAGTCGATTTTACCATGGCGGATATGGATCGCCTGTCGCGCAAGATCCCGTATCTGTCTAAAGTGGCGCCAAACCACCCGAAATTCCACATGGAAGATGTTCATCGTGCGGGAGGTATCATGCGTATTCTGGGCGAACTGGATCGTGCCGGTTTGCTCCATACCGATGTTTCGACCGTACACGCCAAAACCATGGCCGATGCCTTGGAAAAGTGGGACATCAAACGCACCAAGAACGAGGCCGTCCAAAAGTTCTATCGCGCCATGCCGGGCGGTATTCCGACCCAGTCCGCGTTCAGTCAGGAGCGTTATTGGGATGATCTCGATCTTGATGAAAAAGAAGGCTGCATTCGCGACGTTGCGCATGCTTACAGTCAGGATGGCGGTCTTGCGGTTCTGTTTGGCAATTTTGCGACCAATGGTTGCATCGTCAAGACCGGTGGTGTGGATGAAAGCATCCTGAAATTCACCGGTCCGGCCGTGATTTGCGAAAGCCAGGACGAGGCCGTTGCAAAGGTTCTGGGTGGCGAGGTCAAGGAAGGCGATGTTGTCGTCATCCGTTATGAAGGCCCCAAAGGGGGCCCGGGCATGCAGGAAATGCTGTATCCGACCAGCTATCTGAAATCGATGGGGCTGGGCAAGGCTTGCGCGCTTGTGACTGATGGCCGTTTCTCGGGCGGGACGTCGGGTCTTTCGATTGGCCATGTATCGCCCGAAGCGGCGGCAGGCGGTGAAATTGCCCTGATCGAGCCGGGTGATATGATCGAAATCGATATTCCGAACCGTTCGATTAAAATTGCGGTCGACGATGCGGTTCTGGCGGCACGCCGTCAGGAAATGGAAGCCAAGGGCAAGGATGCCTGGAAACCGGCCAAGCCGCGCAAGCGCAAGGTCACAACGGCCCTTCGTGCCTATGCCGCGCTTGCAACCAGTGCCGATCAGGGTGCGGTCCGCGATGTGACGCAGGTCGAATTTTAAGTCGTTCAAACCATAACTTCAAAAAAGCCGCCCGGTTCGCCGGGCGGCTTTTTGTTTGGGGTATCGAGAATGATCAGGGTTTGCGAAGCGTGCTGAACCCATGTGCAAGGTTCTGGCCAAGGTTGGGTAGGGCATTGGCAATCGCCTGCACGGCAAAACCGATAAACAGAATTCCGGTGGCGCGCACGATCCAGATTTCATGGCGCTGATAGGCCCGGCGCAAAATGCCAAGCCCGACAATCCAGATCAGGATCAGATCGGCAATCAGAAACCCGACGGCAGAGGCCAGCAAAAGCCCTGTCATGCTGTCCCAGCCAAGCGATGCGGCATCCTGTGCCAGAAGGGCTGTGAACATCGCGACCGCGACCGGATATCCCTTGGGATTGGTGATCCCGAAGATAAAGCCGCGTCGCCACGGACGGCGCACGGTAATATTGACCGCACCGTCGACCTTGCGCTTTGCGGTAACCGCACGGATGCCAAGCCAGAACAGATAGACCCCGCAAATCATCGCCAGAATATCAAACACCATCGGATCAAGGACGCGTGACCCGATGATCGCCACCAGCGCCAGACTGGCCCACATGATATCCCCGGCAAAATGCCCGAACAGGAAACCGGCACTTGCCCGGCGGCCCTGTGCGGCGCCGATGCCCAGCATTGCCAAAAAGGCCGGGCCGGGTGTCAGGGTATAGATGGCGGCTGCGACCATCGCCCCGATCAGCATCGATATTTCCATGATCTTCTCCCCAATTCTCGGGACAAGATTAGCGTAGATGAATTTGTTTCGGCAAAGTGATTTCCGGTATACCGACTAAAAAAGGCCGGGTCGCGAGACCCGGCCAAGTGAAAGACAGCAATATGCTCTGGAGGCTGTCTTTTTTTGTCTGGCTTAAGGGAGATTTGCCAGACAGGTGGAGTTTGGTTCAATCTGATGATGAAAGACGCAGGGCGGCGTTGGCGATCACGCGAACGGCGGTTGCGATACAGGTTTCATCAAGATCGAAATTGCTGCGATGAAGCATTGTGGCACGATCCGTTGCTTTGGAGCCGATGCGCAGATGTGCGCTTGGAATACGCGACGAAAATTCGGCAAAATCCTCGCTACCCATAGAGCCCTGCGGCAGGCAGATGACCTGTTCATCGCCAAGGATGTTGCGTGCGGTTGTGACAACCTGTTCAAGGATCGCCGGATCGCTTTTGACCACACCAACACCTTGCAGGAATTCGACATTGATCTTTGTCCGGGTGGCGGTGCCGACACCTTCGGCGATGCGTGTGATGGCTTCCTTGGATGCGGTGCGGACGTCTTCGGAATGGGTGCGGATCGCGCCCTGAAGGGTCACCGTATCGGGGATCTGGTTGCGTGCGGTGCCGCCTTCGATTTTTCCGATCGTGACCACCGCCGCGTTAAGGGGGGCGATTTCCCGGGAAACGATATTCTGGACCTGGGAAATGAACTGAGCGGCGGCAACAATAGGGTCAACGGAAAGATGCGGATGTGCCCCGTGACCGGAAAGACCGGAAACCGTTACATCAAATGGATCGGAGGACGCAAAGGAGACTTCGGGGTGCCAGCCAACCGAACCGCCGGGAAGCAGCGGCCAGTTGTGATAGCCCAGCATGATATCTGGTTTGTGTTTGTCAAAGACACCATCGGCAAGCATCGCCCGTGCACCGCCAAGGCCTTCTTCTGCCGGCTGGAACAGGACCATGGCGCGGCCTTTGAAATTGTCGCCAAGTCTTGCCAGAACGGCGGCAACGCCAAGGGCGATGGCAGTGTGGGCATCATGTCCGCAAGCATGCATGACCCCCTTATTTTCCGAGGCAAAGGGAAGCCCGGATTCTTCGGTGATCGGTAGCGCGTCGATATCGCCGCGAATACCGATAAGGCGGCCCGCCGCCGCAGGATTGATAATTGCAGCGACACCGGTTTTTCCAAAGCCGCTGCTATAGCTGATGCCAAGATCGTCAAGGTGGCTCTGAATTTTTGCAGAAGTTCTCTGTTCCTGAAAACCCAGTTCCGGGTGGCGATGCAAATCCCGACGAATATCGATCAACTGATCGTTGATATCATCGACAATGGCATCGATCTTTCTTGCGATTTCGCTGGTGGCGCTTGGGGACATTCTTCAATCAATCCTTTTGGTGGCGGGCCGTGGTTTTAAGGGATCTCGGGGTTAGTCGAGGTCCTTCTGACCGATTTCGGCAACTTTCTTGTAGACTTCCTCGCCCCACATTTTGGTGCCGAGTTCGTCACGAACCGACTGGGTCGCTTCGATGAAAGGTGCGATATCCGGGTGGGTGAAAACGATGCCGGCAGCTTCCATATCGGCGATCATTTTTTTTGTCTGCTCGGGCAGCATTTTTTCAATGACGGCATTGGATGCATCATTGGCCCGTTTCAGCAGTGCCTGATCTTCTGCATTCAGACCTTCCCAGAAGCCGTTTCCGATCATCACGTAAGCCGGTTTTTTGATGTAATCGACCATCGCGATGGATTTCTGGACTTCATAGAATTTGGCTGCATAGATGGTTTCGATCGGGTTTTCCTGACCATCGACAACGCCAGCCTGCAGGCCGGTGTAAACCTCGGCAAAGGCCATCGGGGTCGGGTTGGCACCAAGTGCGCTTAGAGATTCGACGTAGTAATCACGCTCTGGTGCACGCAGTTTCAGACCTTTGAGGTCGTCAATGCTGTTGATTTCGACATTCGCGCTAATCTGGCGCGGGTTGCGCGGCATGAAACCAAGAAGGCGGATTTCGCGTTCATCGATCAGCTTCTTGTTCCATTCCGCGCCAAAGTCGGTTTCAAGCACGGCATTGTAGTTTTTCAGATCCTTCATCAGGAAGGGGATCGCCAGATATTCGATGTCCTTGATCCCGGGATCGCCGCTGGCTGAAATCTGGGTGATACCGAGCGCAAGCTGGGTGAAAAGTTCACGCGGAGTGCCAAGTTGTTCACCGCCATAAATCGTGACGTTGTAGCGGCCGTTGGATTCTTCTTCTACGACACGTTTGAATTCAAGCGCTCCTTCATACTGGGCCTCGCCGGGATTGGCCCAGATGGAATAACGGATTTCTTCGGCCGCACTTGCATGGCCAAGGCCAAGAGTTGCCAGACCTGCTGCAAACAGCGTTGTTGTGAGTGTTCTACGCATATTCAAAACTCCCTGATGAAGGTTAAGCGCTGACTTTTGGGTTCTGTTCGGAGAAGTGACGGATAAAGTCCGCGCAATATTCGACGAGGTAACTGACGATTTTTTCGCCTTTCCCGGCGCTCGATTGCGCCGGATCGCCCCCGGCAATGCCATTGCCGCAGCGATCGGTAACATCCACGGCAAGAGCGATTTCAACATCGCGGAAACGGACACCCGCCAGGCCGGCGGTTGGCAAACCAAGCATTTCACCCTTGCTGTCCTCTTTGGACAAAAGGTCCATGCGCATCAGTTCCGGGAACAGATGCAGATAAACAGAGGTCAGCGGATCACCACCATGACCGAGTGCCTTTGCCCCCATTTCCGGATGCAGTTCTTTCCACATTTCGGCTGGGATCAGACGCCATATATTGAGGCAGGGGATCAGCAGGCCTTTTTCGCGTTTGATTTTCCGAATGACCTGATCGATCAGCGGATAGTTGCCGCTGTGACCGTTCAGGATCACGATTTTATTGATGCCGTGATCGGTAAAGTTTTCGATCATGTCGGTCAGGATGGCGCTGAATGTTTCCGGGCGCAGCTGGATGCCGCCGGGCACCGTACGGAAATAGTCGGCATAGCCAAACGGCATGATCGGGGCGGCAATCGCACCTGATTTTTCGGCAATTTTCCTGGCCAGAACATCGGTGAGCATGTAGTCACCCATCGGGGCGACCGGCCCCTGTTCTTCCTGGGATCCCAGTGAAATCAGAATTACGGGATCTTCGCTGAGGCGTTCGCGAAATTCGATGAACGTCATGTCTTTGAGCAAGTGCTTGCGCACAGCTTTATTGGCCGTCATTTGGGGCTCCGGTATCGATTGATGGCTATCAGGAGCCGAACACGATGTTCGGCAGGAACAGGGTGATCTGCGGGAATGCCGCAAGCAAAATCACCGCAAAGAAGAGAGGGATGTAAAACGGGATCATCGCGCGCACCATTTGCGCATGCGATATTTTGGCAATGTCCTGTGCGATGAACATCAGAATGCCAACCGGTGGCGTGGCCCCCCCGATGATAAGGGTGAAGACCATCAGAACACCGAAATGAACCGGATCGATTCCAAATTGCATGACAACGGGAACAAGGATCGGGGTCAGCACGATTTCGGCCGAAGAGGCCACCATGAACAGCCCGACAAGCACCAGAACCAGCAGAATGATCGCAAGAACGATGATTGGTTCGCTAGAGATGGTCGAAATGCCGATGCCGATGCTTTGGGGAACGTTTTCGCGCACCATAACCCAGCTGAAGGCTGCCGACGCAGCAACAATTAGCAAGATGCGGCAGCTGCCCAGACCGACATCCACAAGAACCTTGCCAAGCTGGTGCAAATTCATGTGACGGTACAGAAGGCCAAGTACCAGACCGTAAAGCACGGCAACTGCCGCGGCCTCGGTCGGAGAGAACATACCCAGCAGGATGCCGCCGACAATAATGACCGGAAACAGTAGGGCAGGGCCACCCTCGACAATCGAGTTTCCGATTTCACGTACGCTGGCGCGTTCATAGCGGGGATAGCCGCGTTTGCGGGCAATGAAATAGGTGAATACCATCTGGCTCAGGATGATCACCACACCGGGAATGATACCTGCCACCAGCAAGCGCCCGATGGAAACATTTGCAAGGGTGCCGTAAATCACCAGTGCAACGCTGGGCGGGATCATTGGGCCGACAAGTGCCGATGCAACGGTTACAGCGGCCGAAAAAGGCGCGGGATAGCCTTCCTTTTTCATCGCCGGGATAAGAACCGATCCAAGAGCGGTGGTGTCAGCCGTTGCCGAACCGGACATGCCCGAGAAAATCATGCTGGCAAAAATATTGACCTGTGCCAGACCACCGTGAATGTGTCCGACCAGCGCACGCGACATATTGATGATCCTGTCCGTCAGGCGGCAGGCATTCATCAACTCGCCCGCAAGATAGAAAAACGGGATCGCCAGAATAAGGAAGCTGTCGATTGACGCCGTCATGCGTTGCGTCAGCATCCCGGCGTCAATGCCGGTCAAGTAAAGATAGGCAGTGGTGGTAACGCCCATTGCAAATGCCAGCGGCATACCGGCCAGCAGCAAAACAACGAGAAGGGCGAGAATAATTGCGATTGTCATTTCTGGCCCTTACAGCATCGAGTTTTCGTCATTTTCGGTTCGCACATTGCGAAGCCGATCTGACAGGAAAAGACGGACAAGGATGACAACAAGCATCAGTATTCCGCCAACGGTTGCAGCAAGACGCACCGTACCGGCAGGCAGGGGAAGGATGCTCATTTCCTGAAAGTTTTCGAGTTTTACAATACGAAAGCTTTTCCAGGTCATCACGCCAAGGAAGGCCAGTGCCAGAATCTGATTGGAAATACGGACGATCTTTCTGACTTTTTCCGGCATCAGATTTACGAAAACATCGACGGAAAGATGACGTCCCTGCCAGCACACAACGGCAGCACCGATAAATGTCATCCAAACCACGAGTAATCGGCTGAGTTCGTCGCTCCATAAAAGTGGACTGTCAAAAAAGTATCGAAAGACAACCTGTGCAAGGGTCAGGGTCACAATGATTGCCAGCGTGGCGCCGGTCAGGATTTTTAGCGGAAGCGCAAGGTCAAGCCTTCGCTTCGGCAATGCCGGTTCAGTTGATTGCATCTCTAGCCTCTCCATCATGGCCCTACGAGCTTCTTGTTCGGCTTTTTGGCAGGGCGCCTCCTGAGACTATAAAATCAGCCGGACATTAATCTTGTCAAATATATAAATGGCGTATATTTATATCTAATGAGTATCAATAATCGCGTTGAATTACGCCATTTGCGTTATTTTATTTGTGTGGCTGACGAAATGCATTTCGGGCGGGCCGCCGAACGTCTTGGCATTGCGCAGGCCCCGCTTAGCCAGCAAATCAAGCAGCTTGAAGAACGGGTCGGCGGGCAACTTTTTGAACGCACGACCCGAAGTGTTCGCCTGACGCCGGCGGGCGAAGTTTTCCGTGAAAAGGCTTTGCAGGCGTTATCGAGTGTCGAGGAGGGAGTCGAAGCCGCCCGTTTCGTGATGGGGCAGGCAAATCGTAAATTAACGATTGGTTGTGTTTCACCGGCGATTTTTACATGCCTGCCGGAAATCCTGCGGATGTTTCATGCCAAATGCCCGGATACCCGCATTGATATCAAAATACTGACGACCAACGAGCTGCTTGATGCGATGATAGACGGGCAGGTGGATGTTGCCTTTATTCGTCCGCCACGGGCCAAGGCCAACCTCAATATCATGAATTTGTTCAGCGAGGCCTTTGTTGGGCTTGTTCCGGCGGATCATGCGCTTTCCGGAAATAAAACGCTGTCGCTAAGCGATTTTACGGGACTGCCATACATTGCCTATGCGCCGATTTTGGGGGTCAGTTACCAGAACGTGGTCATCCAGCATGCGCGTGATGTCGGGGTATCTTTGGACATCGTTGAAGAAGTTGGTCACACATTTGGAATCGTGGCACTTGTTGCCGCGGGAATGGGGGTTGGCGTAGCGCCGAGCTGGGTTACCCATACACCCCATGTCGGCGTTGCCTATATTCCAATGCCAGAATTACCAGCCGATGCGGTCAATCTTGCATTGGCATGGCCCGAAGACACAATGTCGCGGGTCATTGATGAATTTGTGAAATGCGCACGTGCCTTTGTTCGTGATCTGAACGGCTTGTAAAATGGCCGCCCCGGCAAACGAGGCGGCCATTTGGGGATGATGCAACGCCGCTTGGTCAGTTGAGGACTTTTTGCAGCGGAATGTAATCGTAGCCAAGATCACGCGCGACGGCCTCATAGGTGATGCGGCCTTCATGAACGTTGAGCCCTGCGGCCAGATGCGGATCATCCTGACAGGCTTTTTTCCAGCCCTTGTCGGCCAGCGCCAAGGTGAAGGGCAGGGTCGCGTTGTTCAGTGCAAAGGTCGATGTGCGGGCCACCGCGCCGGGCATGTTGGCAACGCAGTAATGCACTACGTCATCGACGATATAGGTCGGATCGGCATGGGTGGTGGCTTTGGATGTTTCAAAGCAACCGCCCTGATCAATCGCGACATCGACAATCACCGAACCCGGTTTCATTTTTGAAAGCTGGTCCTTGTGGATCAGTTTTGGTGCCGCGGCACCCGGGATCAGGACCGCGCCGACAACCATGTCGGCATCATAGACCAGTGCCTCGGTATCATCGATGGTGGCATATTGCGTTTTGATGCGTGGACCAAACAGATCGTCAATCTGTGTCAGGCGTTTGACATTCTTGTCGAGAATGATGACGTCCGCGCCCATGCCCGCGGCAATACGCGCGGCATTGGTGCCGACAACACCACCACCGATCACAACGACCTTGGCCGGGGCAACGCCGGGCACACCGCCCAGCAACATGCCGCGTCCGCCATTGGCCTTTTGCAGGGCAGCAGCCCCAACCTGCGGGGCCATGCGACCGGCAACTTCGGACATCGGGGCCAGCAACGGCAGGCCACCATTTTTATCAGTCACGGTTTCATAGGCAATCGCGGTCACACCGGATTTGACCAGACCCGCGGTCTGTTCGGGGTCGGGTGCGAGATGAAGATAGGTAAACAGAAGCTGCCCTTCGCGGAGCTGCTCGTATTCGACTTTCTGCGGTTCCTTGACCTTTACGACCATTTCGGATTTGGCAAAGATTTCGGCCGCGGTGTCGACGATTTTTGCGCCGGCTGCGAGGTAATCATCGTTGCTGCAGCCGATACCGGCACCAGCATTGGTTTCGATGATCACATCATGCCCGTGTGCCGTGACTTCACGCACGGAGCTTGGGGTCAGGCCGACGCGATATTCATGGTTTTTGATTTCTTTCGGAATGCCAATAAGCATTGTGTTTCTCCCGGACAAACGTGGCAGCGATAACGGGTTGTCCCGTTTTTAGTTGTCTATGCAGGATACCCGAAAATTGTGGCAATTTCCCTTCAATCATCGGTGAGTTTGGTGGTATTAATGCTATATAATTTTAAAAAATCCGCTTCAGGCAGGGGGAATATTCGAAATGCAGATGGACGAACGTGACCGGATGATCCTGCGGCTGCTTCAACGCGATGGCCGTATCAGCAACGCCGAACTTGCCGAAAAGGTCAATTTATCGGCGTCGGCCTGCTTGCGTCGTGTCCGTCTTCTGGAAGAAGCCGGTCTGATTGACCGTTACACCATGCTGCTTAATCCGGCCCGCATTGGCAAACCGGGCAATGCATTCGTCAATATCTCGATCGCGCGCCAGACCCGCGAGGCGCTTGAAACCTTTGAAAAGGAAATTCAGTCGGTCCCGGAAGTCGTGGAATGTTACCTTCTTGCGGGGCAGAGCGACTATCTGGTGCATGTGGTTTACAGCAATACCGCCGACTATGAACGCATCCACAGCGAAGTCCTGACCCAGCTTCCGGGGGTGGAGCGGGTTCAGACCATCATCACCCTGCGCGAAGTCAAACGCACGACCGAATTGCCGGTCTGATCCGCTCAAGCGAGGCGGGCAGGTTTATGGCCTGTTCGGTTCCAACGTGGTTAGTCGCAGACCGTTTGCAAGGCTTTCCAATCCTGCGGATTGATATCAAGCGTACCTGTGATGTCGCTTTGTTCAAACAGGTCGATCCGCCCGGTCATTTCCGGGTGAGAGCTTAGGATTTCCGGTAGTAAACTGGCGATTTCGGCATATTTGCTTTCGGTGGAAATTACGCGAAACAGCTTTGCCGTGCTTTGGGTTTCGATGCTGGCGTCACCCATCAGTTCAAGGGCAAAGTGATCGGCATCAGTTTCCATGTCCCGGGAATAGCTTTGTTCCATGACAAAGCCGACCGGAAGGTCGGCCCCGCCGGTCATCAATCGGACAAGCTGCCCAAGCGCGATGCTGGAAAACAGTTTTTTAAGGCCGTGCTGCATTTCGGTATGGCCGATTTCATGGGCCAGAACGCCAGCCAGAGCTTCGGGGTTTTCCGCCTTTTTTATCAGCTCGGAAAATACAATTATATGCCCGCCGGGCAGGGCAAGGGCGTTTTCGATATCGCTGCGCAGTACGGTGGTTTGGTAGTCATATGTCAATACGCCGGTTTGTTCAAAGCGGCCCAGAATGGTGGTGATGACCTTTTGTGCGGTATCGTTGATTTCACATGCACTTGTCCCGTCGCGGTCTTCGCCCATGATCGCCACGATCTGTTCGCGCGCGTTGCGTCCCATATCCATTTCCATGGAACGTGGATACACCGCGATGACCAGATCGATCATCAATGGCATGCCCTGCCAGATCAGCAGGGCAATTGCCGTGGAGAAACCGATGATACCAGCCGCAAGCCGGACTTTTGCCCGCGTTGCACCTTCGTCCACGGCAAGTCCGGGCAGGGTTTCAAGAATGAAGGCCTTGGAGTGCGGATCGTCAAAAATCAGGCGAAATCCATCATCCTTGCGCTTTCGCAAACGAAGCGGTTTTCCCTTTTCGATCCTTTCGCACAGATAAACACTGTCCTTTGACAGTTCCTGTTCCCTGCCATCTGGCAGATACAGGGTAATGTAACGGTCGGATATGCCGACCGTTACATTCGTTGCCAACGATGTTTTACCGTCAAAAAGACGGGCATTGGGCAAGCTGTTCATCAAAATGCCTTGTTAAATCCCGCCCAGATCAAAGGCTTCTGCAAGGCCTTCGCCGGTGCGCGGGACGTTCTGCGCATCCGTGTTCTGATGCAGTTCCGCGATGTCACCGTCATATACCAGCGATGAAACATGCAGTGCCAGCATCGGATGGGTCAGCCCGACAAATGTCAGGATGCCGAAGACAGGCGTTGCAAGCAGCATCAGGATAAAGAACGGTGCCAGGATCGCCAGAACCTGTTCCGGGGGCATGTAGGATGCCGCGTTATTCGCGATGATCGAGAATGCGGCGAAACCACCGGTGACCGACAGCAGGGCAACAAAGACAATGCCCGCCAAAACCATCAGCAAAAGGAAGCGCAGCAACAGTTTGATATATTGCCCGGTTCCGAGTGTGCTGCCAAATTGCAGGCCAGCAAGGGTGGTATTTTCGCTTTGATACCGGAAGCACCATACATGGTACCAGGCCATCCCGAAGACGATCACGAGATACGGAATAAAGGCCAGCGGCACGATATAAAACGGGGAGTGTGTAAGGTTAACCGCCGCCGCAATAATGCCGCCCGATATGGCAATCGCGACCAGACACAGGAGCCAGGTCAGAATCCACTTTTTGAAGGCAGGGCCAAATGTGCCGGTAAAGCGTGCCTGATGGTCGCCGATCCAAGTGTTGTTTGTTTCATAGCGGGTCAGCGTGATAAAGCTGAGCGGCATCAGAATGCCCAGCGACAGGATGGCTGCCAAAAAGCTGCCAAAGCCGATCAGGGCATATTTGAAGGACGAACCGCCCAGTTTTCCGCGAATGCCGCGCCAGAAGGTGCGGCTCATGCGATAGCGCGTGGCGCGATAGATCGCGACAAAAATCAGAAACAGAATGACGGCATACATCAAGATAATCTGCAATCCCTGCATGGCCGGAGGCAGTTGGGCCGAGATAAAGCCCAGTAGCAGGGACGCGGGGATAAAGATGGCCGAGACAATCAGGAAGCCAAGGAAAAGTTCCAACCCGCGGCCGGTATATTCCAACGCATCACCATCAATGACAATGTTGCTCCAGATATAGCGGCGCATCCGGGTTTTGGCCCAGAAACGGAATATGCCCAATGTCAGGATGGTCCAAAGCGTGTTCCAGCAGCAAAGCTTCAGAACGTCCTGCCAACGACCGTAATATTGGATTTGACCATCCTGGTGTTTGGCGCCTTCGCTATTTTCAGCAATATCTGCCGCCGCCTGAGAGCCATTATTGGCTTCAGGAAATTCATTCTCGTCGTGTGTGCTCATAGTCCCCTCGGTTCTAAGACCAGTTTCAGGATCAGTGGTAAAAATGACACCGCTTGTTTTCGCGGATTTTTGATCTTCCCCAAGTTTGATTTAACTTGGTTTATCAACAAGATCACTCACCCAAAAGGTTAGGGGCGTCTAATCAGGGCGATTTTTCTTTTTAAAAGAAACGGGCGGTTGAATGGTTTTCTTGCGCAGGCGGCAAACCAACTATTCCGGATGTGCTGCGAGAAGGGCTTCGCAGCCGCAGCGAATCAAATCTGTACAGATTCGCGATTTTTGTTCGCAAATACGTTTCGTGATTGCAGTGTGGTGACTATTGTTCATCTACCGCGCGCTCAAAAAATGTAGGCGAACTGTTTGTTATATCGACGTTTCTTTGATTTTTTCTATCAAAAGTCACCGCGCGATTTGACTTTTGAATGAATTAAAAGGCATTAATATAAGTTCAGGGAGAATGTTGGGGGAATAATTCTCTATGGAAAACGAATGTCTTGTTCGTGCGCGTAGCCACGAGCAAAAGCTTAAACGTAGAAACGATATACTTGTCGCGGCCGAGGCGCTTTACCTTGAGGGGGACGGACAACTGCCATCGGCAGCCGAAGTCGCCAAGAAGGCAAACCTCGCCAAAGGCACGCTATATCTTTATTTTTCAAGCAAGGAAGCCCTTTTTCTGGAAGTCCTGCGCGGATTCCTGAAGGGGTGGTTTGAAAACAATCTTGAAGTGATTGAACAGGAAGCGTTGCGGCGTCCAGAAGAACGGGATTCGGCACGCGTTGCACTGCAATTCGTGCAATATCTGGTCAAGCGGAAGCAGTTCCTGCATCTGGCATCCCTGTCACAAGGGGTTCTGGAACAGGGGACGGATGATGAAGCCGTGCTTAGCCATCGAAGATTTGTTTCTTCAATGGTCAAACGTACAGCCGATGCCCTGTCCGAGCTTTATGCCATCACGCCCGAAGATGCCAACAAGCTGATGCGTACATCGTATGCACTGGTGATTGGCATGTGGCAGATGTCACAGATTCCGGATCGTGTTGCCGAACTGATGCGCCAGAACGCGTTGGATAACCTGATTATCGATTTCAGTGTGGCAGCCGAAGAAGCCGTTGTGTCTTATTGGCGTGTCCTTGCGCCGGGCATGAAATGCCGTGAATTCCTGCGGCAGATGGCGGAACAGAATCAAGCCTGATTTTGGTTTGTATTCGGATTTTTCATCCGGATCATAAAAAAAGCAGCACCTTTGCAGGTGCTGCTTTTTTGTTTTGGGCAACATCGGATCAGTTGTCGATTGTTGCCTGGTTCATGGATCGGGTACGTGCGCGTTCGGATCGCAGGATCAGCAGGCTCGAAATCACGATCATCACTGATACGGCAAGGATGATGAGTGTTGCGAGCGCGTTGATTTCCGGCGAAACGCCAAGTCGTACGGACGAGAAAACCTTCATCGGCAGGGTGGTGGAACCAGGACCGGCGACGAAGCTTGCAATCACCAGATCATCAAGAGACAGGGTGAAAGACAGCAGCCAGCCAGCGAGAAGTGCCGGCAGAATCATTGGCAGCGTAATGACAAAGAAAATCTTTGCCGGTTTTGCGCCAAGGTCCATGGCGGCTTCTTCGACCGAGGTATCCATACCCGCCAAGCGCGATTGCACGACAACCGCGACATAGGCCGCACAGAAGGTCGTATGGGCGATCACGATGGTGGTAACGCCACGCCCGGCTGGCCAGCCGATAAGCTGTTCAAGGGTAACAAACAGCAGCAGCAATGACAGGCCGGTGATGACTTCGGGCATGACAAGCGGGGCAGCAACCATACCAGAAAACAGGGTGCGACCCTTGAACCGGCCAAAGCGGGACATGACAAGCCCGGCAGGGGTCCCGACGGCCAATGCCAGCGTTGCCGACATCACCCCGATCCGAAGGCTGTTCCAGGCGGCGTCAATCATGCCGTCATTGGAAAACAGCGACACATACCATTTGAACGAGAAGCCGGTCCAGACGGTCACAAGCTTGCCCTCGTTAAACGAGTAAATGATCACAAGCAGGATCGGCACATAGAGGAATGCAAAGCCGAACACCAGGGCACTTAGAAGGAAAGTCGAACGTTTACCGGTCATTGTCCGTTCTCCTCCTGCTTGGTCTGGATATGCTGGAACCACATGATCGGCACCACCAGGAACAGCAGCATGGCAATCGCGACCGAGGACGCAATCGGCCAGTCACGGTTGGCAAAGAATTCGTTCCACAATGTCCGGCCGATCATCAGGGTATTTGGCCCGCCGAGAAGTTCCGGAATAACGAATTCACCAACGGATGGAATGAATACCAGAAGTGATCCCGCCAGAATGCCGGGCATGGAGAGTGGCAATGTTACCTTCATGAAGGCCTGCCATGGCTTGCAACCAAGATCCAGGGCAGCCTCGATCAGGCTGACATCCATTTTTTCCAGCGTGGAATAAAGCGGCAGGATCATGAAGGGCAGGTAGGTATAGACAATGCCGATATAGACCGCGAATTCGGTCTGGCGCATGATCAGCGGCTCGGAAATGATGCCAAGGTTCAGCAGCAGGGCATTGATCAACCCCTCGCGGTCCAGAATGCCGATCCAGGCATAAACCCGGATCAGGAAACTGGTCCAGAAGGGCAGGATCACCATCATCAGAAGGACACTGCGAAGCGATCCTTGTGCGCGCGCAATACCATAAGCCATCGGATAGCCGATCAGAAGCGTGATCACTGTTGAAATCGCCGCAATCCGGATCGAATTCAGATAGGCCGAGATATAAAGGCTGTCGCTGAGCAGAAACAGGTAATTGCCGAAATTGATCGTGATATTGACGCCTTCGTCAATCCACGTGAACAGTGCGCTATAGGGCGGCTGGGCATATTCGGCGGTGGCGAAGCTGATCTTGAGCACGATCAGGAACGGGATCAGGAAGAACAGCATCAGCCAGAGATAGGGCAGGCCGATCACTATGACCCGGCCGTGCTTGAGCATCAGGCGATCATAACGTTGTTTCAGGGTTGGCTTGTCACTGCTCATTGGTTCAGAACCGAAGCAGCCCCGGCCTCCCACGTCACCCAAACGCGATCTTCCCACGTGTAACGCGGTTCGACATGGCGGCTGGAATTGGGTTCGGTGACCTTGATGCGGAAGCCGCTGTCAAGGCGCACATGGTAAGTCGACAGCCCGCCGAGATAGCCGATTTCCTCGACCTTGCCCGACAGGCAATTGTATTTCGTATCGGTTGGCTGTTCAGTCAGCAGGCGCAAGCGTTCCGGGCGGAGCGCGATCCAAAGTGTCGCACCTTCGTGGCCCTGAACGGCGTGGTCGATATAAATCTCGCCACCGGCATCGTCGGACTGGATGACCGCGTATTTTTCATCGTCGTCAACAAGCGTTCCCTCGATCAGGTTGACCTGACCCAGGAAGTTCGCGGTAAAGCGGCTGTTGGGATATTCGTAAAGCTCGAACGGGGTGCCAAGCTGGCGGATCACGCCTTCATTCATCACGGCAATGCGTGATGCCATGGTCATGGCTTCTTCCTGGTCATGGGTGACCATGACAAAGGTGGTGCCGACCTTTTCCTGAATGTTGACCAGTTCGAACTGCGTCTGTTCACGCAGCTTTTTATCAAGTGCGCCCAGCGGTTCGTCGAGCAGAAGAACCTTTGGCTTTTTGACAAGGGATCGTGCCAGTGCAACACGCTGGCGCTGGCCGCCGGAAAGCTGATGGGGTTTGCGTTTGGCAAACTTGGTCATCTGCACAAGGGCCAGCATATCGGAAACCAGTGTGCGGATTTCCGATTTCGGCAATCCGTCCTGATGCAGGCCAAAGGCCACATTCTGTTCAACCGTCATGTGCGGGAACAGGGCATAGGACTGGAACATCATGTTGGTCGGGCGTTCATAGGCCGGGACCCCAGCCATATCGACACCATCGATGAATATTTTACCTGCTGTCGGTTCCTCGAACCCGGCCAGCATGCGCAAAAGCGTTGTTTTGCCGCAACCCGATCCGCCCAGAAGGGCAAACAATTCATGCCGGTAAATATCAAGCGACACATCATCGACGGCATAAAAGTCGCCGAATTTCTTGGTCACATTCTCGAAACGGATAAACGGGACCGCGTCGGGATTGTTCCAAGGCTGAGTCTTGTGCACATCCTCGTGTGCTTTCTGCAAAGCCCCCTGCGACACCAAGCTTCTCCCCTTGTTTGTTGTCGAGATATACCCAAAACATCGGGCGACATGCCCGGCTGGTCTTTTCAGTCTGATTGCGTTCGACGTGCCGTCCGATGTTTTGGTTTTTCCTGATTAACAGGATGAAGCAATTCCACAATCTGTAAAGAGGGGTGTGCGATATTTTGAACGTTTTGTGACCAATGTTGCGATAAATGGCGGAAAAGTCAGCAGGAGTGTTCAGAAAATGGGCATTGTTCGCGGTTTCATTTCCTGCTGTCCTGCCCGGGTGCCTTGCGCGGTTTCACGCACACCATCGCGAGTCACAATGCCGCCGCCCTATATACCACCATGCAGAAGGGGCGCTGCATGACTGCAGCGCCCCTTTGACAGGTTTCGATATCAACCGGATCGATTACTGACCGGTTTTAAGCTTGGTCCACAGACGGGTACGGGTACGCAGTTCTTTCGGACCCGGCTCGATCTTGGAGCGCAGGCGTTCCTTGACTTCCTGTGACGGGTAAACGCCCGGATCGGATTTCAGATCTTCGTCGATGAATTCCATGGCCGCTTCGTTCGGGCTGGCATATTCGACATAGTTGGCAAGATCTGCACCGACATCGGCACGCAGGATGTAATCAATGAATTTGTGGGCCAGTTCCGGGTTCGGCGCATCGGCCGGGATCATCATCACGTCAAACCAGATCAGCGTGCCTTCTTTTGGAATCACGTATTTGATCTCGTTGCCGTTGCCGGCTTCTTCTGCGCGAAGGGCAGCCTGACCAACGTCACCCGACCAGCCGATAGATACGCAGACGTTACCATTGGCAAGGTCGTTGATGTATTGCGAGCTGTGGAAATAGGTGATGTAGGGACGGACTTTTTCGAGTTCGGCCATCGCGGCTTCGATGTCTTCGTTCGACTGCTTGGAATCCGGTTTGTCGAGATAGAAATTGACCAGCGGTACGATCTCGCCCGGATCATCAAGCATGGTCAGGCCGCATTTCGACAGCTTTTCGGCATATTGCGGGTCAAATACCAGCGCCCAGCTATCGAGCGGTGCATCGTCGCCCAGAGCTTCCTGAACCTTGGCAACGTTATAGCCAATGCCGTTGGTGCCCCAAAGGTAAGGAACAGCATAGTCGTTGTTCGGGTCGTATTTGGCGGTCTGGTTCAGGATCACCTTGTCCAGATTACCAAAGTTTTCCAGTTTCGATTTATCGACTTTCTGGAAGATGCCCGCCTGGATCAGGCGCTGCGCATCGGCCAGCGTCGGAACGACCAGATCATAGCCCGAATTGCCAGCCAGAAGCTTGGCTTCGACAACCTGGTTGCTGTCATAAACGTCGTAATTGACCTTTACGCCATATTCCTTTTCGAAATTGGCTACGGTCTCTTCGCCGATATAGTCAGACCAGTTATAAACGTTAAGGACTTCCTGTGCCGATGCACTTGCGGCAAAGCCCGAAAGGGCTGCGGCAAGGACAACAAGGCTTGAAGATTTAAGAAGTGATTTCATTTCGCTGAGCCTCCCATGTGGCAGCGTTTGAAAATTTGAAGGTCCTGTTATTGCTTTCTCCAAGACCTTCATATCCTTCGAATGCCTCAGGTTTTTGTCAAACACAAGATGGATTTTTGGGCATTTTTCGCATCAAGTGAAAAATTAGGCATTCATCATGCAACATTCTTGCGCCGGGAGGATGCCCCGGCGCAAGAATTCAATCAAACGTTCAGCAGAAGGTGTTCACGCTCCCACGCGCTGATCACCGTCTGGTAGGCATCCCATTCGGCTTCCTTGACGGCAAGAACGGCGGCCGAAAATTCTTCGCCCAACAGGTCTTTTAGCGGTTTGCACCGATGGAATTTTGCCAGCGCCTCGTGGATGTGGCGGGGCAGGGAATGTGCCCGGTCATAACCCGAACCTTCGATCTGGGCGGTCGGGTCGATTTCCTCGATAATACCGAGCAAGCCGCAGGCAAGCGATGCCGCAATCGCCAGATACGGGTTGGCATCGGCACCCGGAATCCGGTTTTCGATGCGGCGTGCATTGGCCGGACCGTTAGGCTGGCGCAGGCCGACCGTACGGTTATCAAGGGACCAGTGCATGTTGATCGGCGCATCCGACCAGGGCTGCAAACGGCGGTAGCTGTTCATGTTCGGGGCCAGAAGGGGCATTGCCGCCGGAAGGTAACGCTGCAGGCCGCCGACATAGTTCAGGAACATCTGGGAATTGTCGCCATTGTCATCGGCAAACAGGTTTTTGCCTGTTTTGATGTCGATGACGCTCTGATGGATATGCATGGCACTGCCCGGATGGTTGCCCATCGGTTTGGCCATGAATGTGCCATAGACCCCGTGCTTGAGCGCGGTTTCACGCAGCGTGCGTTTGAACAGAAATGCCTGATCGGCCAGTTCAAGCGGCGCACCGTGATTGAAGTTCATTTCAAGCTGGGCGGGGCCCGACTCGTGGCTCATGGTATCGGCGTCGATATCCATGGCTTCGCAATAGTCATAGAGGTCTTCGATCAGCGGATCGAATTCGTTGATCGCATCAATGCCAAAGGCGTTCGATGCCCGTTCCGGGCGGCCCGAACGACCGATTGGCGGTTCAAGCGGGTTGTCTGGGTCGGTGTTTTTTGCCACCAGATAAAATTCAAGTTCCGGGGCAATGATCGGCTTCATGCCGCGTTCTTCAAAGGCGGCCAGGACGCGTTTGAGAACGTGGCGCGGCGAGATCGACACCTCGTCGCCATAAAAATGGTAACAGTCGCAAATAATCTGTGCTGTCGGTTCTTCGTACCACGGCACGACGCGAATGGTTTCCGGATCGGGCACCATGACAACGTCTTTTTCCGCCGGGTCCAGAAACGCGTCGGTTTCTTCCGGGTAACCCCCGGTGACCGTCATGGAAAAAATTGCCTCGGGGATGGCAAGGCTTTTGGCTTCAAGCCCGCGCAAAAACTTTTGCGTTGGCAGAACCTTGCCTCGCGCCACCCCGGACATATCTGGGACAATACATTCGACTTCTTCAATTTTGCGGTCAGAAAGCCACTTTTTGAGATCGGTACTCATGTGTAGTCGGACGCTTTCGCGCCAGTCCTTCAAAATTGCATTTTCTTGCTTTTTCCGGGCGTTTCCCGGTGAAATTCACAAGAAAGGAGGTTTGTCTTCGATGAATTCAGAATGTTTTTTTGTTATTTGTTTCGATATTCGAATTTTGTGCGAACATTTCGGTGGATAGTCGAAGATATCAATTCATATATCTGGATGGCTCCCACCAAGTTGCGTTATAGTCGCCCCAGATTATAAGGGCAGCGGTTGGACGCTGGTCAAGGAGGTAAAATGAAAATCGAACATCCGTATCTTATGTTTCTTGGTGATGCACCGGACGAACTGGCGGCAAAAACCGCGATTGGCATCAAGCAGTGGCGCCCGGAATGGTGTGTCGCACAGCTAAGCCTTCCGGGCTGTCAGGCTGATCTTGGCCTGCCGGAAATGTCGATTGCCGAAGCCAAGGCCGCAGGCGTCAAAACCATCGTTCTGGGCGTTGCCAACCGTGGCGGCGTTATCGGACCGGCATGGATGGAAACCCTTCTGGCAGCGATTGATGCCGGTATGGATATCGCCAATGGCCTGCATACGCGCCTGTCGACGATTCCCGAACTGGTCGAAGCCGCCAATGCCAAAGGCGTGAAACTTTTCGACGTCCGTCACTTTGATGGCAAATTGCCGATTGGCAATGGTGAAAAGCGCCCGGGCAAACGTGTCTTGGCGGTTGGCACCGATTGCTCGGTCGGGAAAATGTACACCGCACTGGCCCTTGATGCCGAAATGAAAAAGCGCGGCATGAAGTCAACCTTCCGTGCGACTGGCCAGACCGGTATCTTCATCGCGGGCGAGGGCATTTCGGTTGATGCCGTGATTTCGGACTTCATTTCCGGCGCGGTTGAAACCATTGCCCCGGCCAACGAGCCTGATCACTGGGACGTTGTCGAAGGGCAGGGCAGCCTGTTCCATGCATCGTTTGCCGGTGTCTCCATGGGCCTGATCCATGGTTCGCAGCCCGATGCGATCATCGTCTGTCATGAACCGACCCGTACCCACATGCGCGGTCTGCCAGGTTACAAGCTTCCGGACCTGAAAACCACGATGGAAGTCAACCTGATGCATGCACGCCTGACCAACCCCGATTGCGTGGTTGCCGGTTTTGCGATCAATACCAAGTCGCTTGACGATGCGGCTGCCAAAAAGCTTCTGGCCGAAGTCGAAGCCGAGTTTGGCCTGCCATGTGTTGACCCGGTTCGGACTGGTGTTGCACCGATCGTCGACAAACTGCAGGAGATCTGATGTGCCGCGCATAAGTGTCACATCCGAAGTCTGGCCGCTGCGCGGGGCGTTCAAAATCTCGCGCGGGGCCAAGACCGAGGCCCATGTCGTCAAGGTCACCCTGACCGATGGTGAATTCACCGGATATGGGGAATGCGTTCCCTATGCCCGTTATGGTGAAACCGTCGAAAAAGTGATTGCCGATATCGAGGCCCAGGCCGATGCCCTTTCGCGTGGTATGACGCGCAAGGAACTGCAGGACGCAATGAAGGCCGGTGCGGCGCGCAACGCAGTTGATTGTGCCTATTGGGACCTTGAGGCAAAGCGGTTTGGCCGCCGTGCCTGGGAACTTGCCGAGCGCAAGGCACCCGAAGGCCTGATTACGGCAGAAACGCTCAGCCTTGATACGCCTGATGCTATGCGTGAAGCCGCGCGCAAGGCGGCATCGGCACCGTTGCTCAAGCTAAAGCTTAACGGTGAAAATGTTCTCGAATCCGTTCGTGCGGTTCGGGAAGGCGCGCCGACATCGCGTTTGATCGTTGATGCCAACGAGGCATGGTCGATTGAACTGCTTGAAGATATCGGGGCCGAACTCGACGCGCTTGGTGTGGAAATGATCGAACAGCCGCTGCCTGCCGGGCAGGATGATGGACTGCTTGATCTTGATTGTCCGGTGCTGCTTTGTGCCGATGAATCGATCCATACCGTCGCCGATATCCCGCGCCTTGCGCAGCTTTACGACATGATCAATATCAAGCTCGATAAAACCGGTGGTCTTACCGGGGCGCTTGAGCTTGCCGATGCTGCCGCCAAGGTCGGCATGCAGATCATGGTTGGTTGCATGGTCGGGACGTCGCTTGCGATGGCGCCGGCCATGATCGTTGCTGCCGATGCGCGCATTGTCGATCTTGACGGGCCTCTCTGGATGGCAAAGGACCGTGAAAATGGTCTGGCGTTTGACAAGGGTGTTATGGGGCTTCCTGATCGGGCGCTTTGGGGCTGATCCTGTTCCAGAAGGATTTCGATCTGCCTTGATTATTGCCGCCATACCGGGTTTCCGGTGTGGCGGTTTCTTTTTATCGCATGACGGCCTTGCCCTTTGTTGCGAGTCGCGAATGTTTCTTAGTTCGCCTTAGGGTTTTGCGGGTGAAGTATATCAGAAAAATAACCTGAGGACGTGAATCTACGTTCGACTTTGTGTTGAAACAGGTACTTATTTGCATTTTTTTACTCGCGGTTAGTTAAAAATTAATTCAAATTTATGCAGCCACCTCTTCTGGATAGTTGAATTGGCGGTTAAATCAGGGAACGATCATAAAAATTTCGGGGCTGCTGTGGCTCCTTCGCAAAGATGAGTTGGAGCTGATCCGCGTGCTATCTGGTCCCCGAAGAGATAGTCGGCGCTTCGCAGGGCCACTGCGTTGCCGCTATCGAGATTTCCTTTACACGCCCCGGCATGCAGAATTGCTGCATCTGCGGCGCAAGGAATCGGTCCAGCTGACGGCACGCTTCGCGGCTTTTTTCACCCTCGTTCTGCTGGCGCTTGTCCCGATCTGGGACGGGGCTTTTGGTAATGGCTTTTGGCAATCGCAAACCGTGATCATGCGCTTCCTCGTCATGGGGATTGCGATTGCGGTGCTGATCAATCGTGCGGTCAGTTCCCGATGGCGACGACGTGCGCCTTATCTGCCGATGCTGTTCCTTGTGATTGCTGCCACCCTGCTTTGCGGTTTTTCCGGGCTTGATCCGGATGCCTCGCCCAAGATGCTGACCGCGCACAGTTTCCTTCTGCTTGGTATCGTTGTTCTGGTCGCGATCATGCCTTTGACGCTGGTTGAGGCGGGGATAATGGTCTCGCCCATACTCGTCCTGCTGGTTTTTGGGGCGCAGGGGCCGGTTGCCAGTGGCTATGTTCCGGTTGAAATGATCCTGTCGGTCCTGCTGCCGCTTGCGGTAATGGCGGCATCGGTGCAGCTTTACCGTACGATTGTTGCCGCCCAGGAAATCGCGATTGATCCGCTGACAGGCGTTTATACCCGTGCCTTTGGCATGGAAATGCTGCGACTGAATTTTGAAACCGCCTATCGGAAACGCAGCCCGCTGACCGTGGCCTTTGTCGATCTTGATGATTTTAAAAAGATCAATGACCAGTTTGGTCATGATTACGGTGATCGTATTCTTGAGGAAGCCGGGCGCAATCTGGCGCAACGGTTCCGTCGTGCCGATCTGGTGATCCGCTGGGGTGGCGAGGAATTCCTTGTTATTCTGCCGGATCTGACGCTGGATCGTGCGAACGATGTCATGCATCGCGTCATGTCACCCGGTCTGGCTGCTCTTGCCAATGGCATGACGCAGCAGGCCAGCTACGGCCTTGCCGAACGGATCGAAGACGCCATTTCACAGCCGCATAACCTGATCGATCTGGCGGATCAGCGGATGTATGACGCCAAAAAACGTCATGACCGCGAACAGATCGTTGCTGATGGCCTGTCGGGCCGCAAGGTGGCAAAACCGGTATCGGTCAAATCATCGGTCCGGGCGGATGGCAAGATCGTCAATCAGACCCTGAACTAGGCCTGTTTCCGAAATCAATCATCCTGCCTTTTTGCCGGTCACACGTTCTGTGGCCGTTTTTTATGCCGTATCGAAGCGAATCCCGTTTTTGTCGGGCCGGTTCGGCCAATATGTTTTCCAATGTATTTTCCCGCGTCAACGCTCCTGAAACCGTGAAGTTGAGAGTTTCTGCGGGTTTTGAGCATATTCTCATGACGGGAATCGAAGGGCGAATTTTCGAATTTATCGATGGAATCGCAGGTTTTCTGTCATTCTCTTGCATTCTGATTCGCTGTGAGTCGCCAAATTTTCACAAATGAACCGGCGTCGGGAATGGGGGCAATGCTGAAAAAGTGACCTCAGATGGGCGGGATTCAGTTCGAAAAAGTGTCAGTTTGGTGAAATTTTGATCAAAAAAAGTGCATTTATTTTTTTGATAAAAAAATAGTCAAAAACGTGTTGCGTCCGCGCGATCTAATGGGTAATGTCTATTTGTGCGCTGCGGTAGGACGCAGTGCATTCCGGCGAGCGACTTGTCGCTCGTTTCTTGGACGTTTCCTCCCTAGACTTGGGCCGCTGTCACAGGCGGCCTTCTTTTTTGCCTGAATCCCAACGATTTGTGGGAATTTCAGGGGGCAGGAATTTTCACCGAAAATATCATTATGCCGCCTACGCGGAATTGTGCAGTGCAAATCGCGCATTGGTTAAAGACCGGTGCTGATCTTTTTCGGGATGGGGATTTCCTGCCTGATTGGTACTCGGCAATCCAAAAGAAAAGGCACTGTCTGTCTAACCAGTGCCTTTGGTGGTTTGTCGTGCGATAGGGTGGGCTGTAACGGGTTACTTTTCCCGTCCCGGATCGTGTTCCGGGAAGTTGCCGTCACCGTCGCCAAGGCCGCGCTGCATGATCACGCTATCGACCCAGCGGCCAAGTTTGAAGCCTGCCGATTGCAATGTGCCGGCCACCCGAAAGCCAAGGCGTGCGTGCAGCCCGATAGAGGCCACATTGGCACTGTCGCCGATCACGGCGACCATCTGGCGATAGCCAAGGGCGGTGCAGCGTCTGATCAGTTCGGACAGGAGCGCGCGGCCGGCACCCTTGCCGACGACATCGGGCGCGATATAGATCGTGTCTTCGACCGTAAAACGATAGGCCGGACGTGGGCGATAGGCCCCGGCATAGGCAAAGCCTTCGACGCGATCGTCAATTTCGGCGACCAGATAGGGCAGGCCGCGTTCGCGGACATGCTGCCAGCGCGATGTGAGTTCGGCGATTTCAGGCGCGCGTTCCTCGAACGAGGCCAGGCCATGCAGGACGTGGTGGCCATAAATTTCGGTGATGCGGCCAAAATCTTCTGGCTCGGCATCCCGGATTACAAGATCCTCGAGGGAGGCGTCGCCATTTGGCACCGGTTTGCCCGATGGTGAGGAAGAAACGGGGCTGGTGGTCATCAGAAGGGATTCCCGTCAAGATCGTGGAAGCACGATATCAGATGCGTCATCTGTTCGCGCAGGGTGTCAAATCCGCGATGGGGCGTGATCGTGTCCTCGTCCATGTAAAGCGAGCGTGAAAGCTCGATCTGCAGGCTGTGCACATGGTTTTCCGGTTGCCCGTAATGGCGCGTGCAGAACCCGCCTGCATATGGATCATTGTGCGACGGGGTAAAGCCCAGATCGCGGACACGATCTTCGACAAAGCGCGTCAAAGACGGATGGCAGGAACTTCCATAGCAATCGCCCAGAACCAGATCAACGCGGTTTTTGCTGCTGTCGACAGAATCCCCGGGCATCGAATGGCAATCAATCAGGATGCAATAACCAAACTGGTCACGCGTTGCGTCAATCAGTTTGCGAAGCGCACTGTGATAGGGATGGTAATAGGTATCGATCCGGTGCATCGCCTCGGCGACCGGCAGGCGCGCCTTGTAAATCTCGATCCCGCCACTGACGACGCGCGGGATTGATCCCAGCCCCGAAAGGGCCCGCATCGAATGAATATCCGCATCCGAAGGCAGGGGGCCATCAAACATGCGCGGGTCGAGCTCCAGCGCCCCGCGATTGACATCGACAAAGGCACGCGGAAATGTCGCGCACAGCATCGGTGCGCCAAGTTTGGGTGCGCTGGCAAAAAGCTGGTCGACAAAGGCATCCTCGGATGCACGGAGTGCAAACGAGTCAATGCGGGCAATCTCGATCAATTCCTGCGGATAATGGCGCCCGGAATGGGGCGATGCAAACACCACCGGCAGGGTTTGCCGGGATGGCAGGATGACGGTTGCCGGTCCACTGCCGGTAAGATCCGATGGCAACTGGTTCATTGTCGTTTGTTATATCTTCCCTAAACTGGATGATGATCATAGCAACAGCGATCCATCCCGTCCCCCATAGATGAAGATTTTTTGTCAAAAAACCAATTGAGGGGTTGCACCTTTTTCTGCCTTGGGCTAAATACCGCCTCGCCGTCACAAACGGCGCTGGCCAAGCCTTCCGCTTTGAAGGCCAGTCAGATGAAAGATGGGTTAGAGGGCCTATAGCTCAGTTGGTTAGAGCGTTCGCTTGACATGCGAGAGGTCACAAGTTCGAGTCTTGTTAGGCCCACCATCTTTCCCCAAATACAGGGGCCTATAGCTCAGTTGGTTAGAGCGTTCGCTTGACATGCGAGAGGTCACAAGTTCGAGTCTTGTTAGGCCCACCATTTCCTCCCCGCCGGTTTCCGAGCGGGGTTTTGTGTTTCTGGCTTTAAATTCCCGGCTTTCCCCAAGGTTATCAAGGCTTCTGGCGTGTCACGGTGCCCTCGCACATTTCCCGCTTGAAGTTGGTTGTGTTATGTGTTGAATGCATTCAATCGAGCGTTTTGTTCCAATCTGATGCCCTGTCATCGGGTCGGGCGATCTGACGGAGGCCTTCCATGATCATGTCTTTTGAAACCGTCCTTGGCCTTCTTGCCGGATCACTGACCACGATTGCCTTCCTGCCGCAGGTTATACGTACCTGGCGCACGCGCTCGACCGCGGATATCTCGCTTGTGATGTTTCTGATCCTGTGTACGGGGATCGCGCTTTGGCTGGTTTATGGTCTTATCCGTGGCGACTGGCCGGTGATCATTGCCAACGGTTTTACCCTTGTGCTGGCCTCGACCATCCTGTTTTTCAAGCTTCGCCACGGATAACCGGGCCTTCCGGTTCTATCGCATTGCCGCGATGCTTTTGCGAAAGCGCATGGCGCTAAAGGCGAAGAACAGGGCGGCGATCACGAAGACGATCAGGAATTCCTGCCAGACAACATCGATCCCGGCATCGCGATACAGGATTGCCTGTGCAAAGCTGACAAAGTGGCTGGACGGGACGAATTGCATGATGTTCTGAAGCATTTCAGGCATGCTTTCAAGCGGCGTATTCCCGCCCGACAACATCCGCATTGGCAAAACGACAAGGATAAATAGGAGCCCGAATTGCGGCATTGATTTTGTCATGGTCGCAAGGAAAATGCCAAGGGCGGTGGCAAAAAACAGATACAGCATCGTCCCTGCCAGGAACAACAGTTTGGAGCCGATAATAGGCACGCCAAGCATCAGTTCGACGACGAAAAACAGCGATAGCGCGCTTGCGATCAGAATCACAAGTCCGTTGGCCCAGACCTTTGCCAGCATGATTTCAAACGGATCAAGCGGCATCACCAGCAGATGTTCAATCGTGCCATGTTCTCGTTCACGAATAAGGGCGGCACCGGAGAGGATGATCGACAGCATGGTGATGTTGTTGATGATTTCCATCGCGCTGGTAAACCATGAACTGGTCGCGTTTTCGTTATAGGCATAACGCGTGACAAGCTGTGTCGGTGGTTCGTGGCTGGCTGCGACATAGGCCGAAACGCCACCCATGAAGGTCTGGACTTCCTGGGCGATGATGTTGCTGACATAGCCTTGGCCGATCCCGGCCTGCATCATGGCGGTGGCATCGATGTTAAGCTGCATTTCCGGCTGATGACCGGCAATCAGGTCTTTTTCAAAATCAGGCGGGATCACCAGCACAAAGGTATATTCGCCGCTATCCATGGCGGCGTCGATGTCGTCTTCGCTGATTTCCGCCGGTTTCTTGAAAAACGGTTGCAGGAACGCATCACCGATCTGGCGGGACAGTTTGGATTTGTCCAGATCGGCAATCGCGATTGATGCGTTTTTAAGGTCATGGGAAAAACCGGTGGCGGCATTGTAGATCGCAAATGAAAACGCCCAGCAGATCAGGATCAGTAACACGACATCGCGACGGAGGCTGAAAAGCTCCTTGATGCCGAGGCGATAGATATTTTCAATCCGTTTGCCAAACATCGATTTTACGCCTCCTGCTTTTTAAGCAGCAGCATTGAAAGGGCGGTCAATGCCGGGAAGAAAATCACCAGCGTCAGGATTTGGGGATAGAGTTCGGCAAAGCCAAGCGCCTTGGTAAAGACCCCGACACTGATCGACATGAAATGCGATGTCGGCATGATGGTCGACAGCACGGCGGGCGCACCGTCAAGTGACGAAATCGGCTGCATCATCCCCGAAAACATGACCGATGGCACCATGGTTGCGATTGCGGTTCCGAACAGGGCGGCGATCTGCGTTTGGGTAAAGGACGAAATCAAAAGCCCAAGCCCGGTCGTGGCAATCACAAACAGGAAGGCCCCGACAACAAGGGTAAGCGGATTGCCCCGCATCGGGACCTCGAACCAGAATAGCGCCATCGCGACCATCAGAACGAAATTGATCAGGCCCAGCCCGACATAGGGCAATTGTTTGCCAATCAGGAATTCGATCCGCGTGACGGGGGTGACATAAAGGTTGGTGATTGATCCCAATTCCTTTTCGCGCACGACGCCGACCGCCATCAGAACGGCGGGAATGAACATCAGCAGCAGCGCAATGACTGATGGCACCATGGCATAGATGCTTTTGAAATCCTGATTATAGCGATAGCGGGTTTCGATGCTGACCGGCAGGGTTTGAGCCGGCAAACCGGTATTACGCATGCTGCGTTCGTTCAGATATTTGCTGTGAATGCCTTCGACATAGCCGTGAATGGTTTCGGCGCGAAAGGGCATAGTGCCATCGATGGTTGCGGCGACTTCGGGGCTGCGTCCGGCTTCAAGGTCACGGCCAAAACCGGGTGGGATTTCAATCGCCAGCGCAATGTCACCCGACAGCAATCTTTGTTCAAGTTCGTCATTGCTGTTTAACGGTGGCTGTTCACTGAAATATCGGGACCCTGCAAGATTTTCAAGATAGGTGCGGCTGGTTTCGGTTCTGTCGCGATCCAGCACGGCATAGGTCAGGTTTTCGACATCAAATGTGATGCCATACCCAAAAACCGGCATCAGGATCGCCGTACCCAGCAAGGCAAACATCAAGCGGATCGGATCGCGGATCAGTTCCATGGTTTCGCGCAGTGAATAGGCCCACAAACGGCGCAAACTGAAAATCGATGCCTTGGCCGGTTTCCATTTCGCAGGCGCGGTTTCAACGTCCCCGTTCATGGCCGATGCATCCGGGGCAGGGGCGTTGTCATCAATGCCGCTGGCTTCTTCCAGATGGCTGATGAAGGCTTCTTCAAGCGTATCACAACCGCGTTTCTGAGTGATTTCATGCGGGGTGTCGCTAATCAGAACCTTGCCCGCATGCATCAGCGATATGCGATCGCAGCGTTCCGCCTCGTTCATGAAATGGGTAGAGATGAAAATCGTCACCCCCTGATCTCGGGAAAGCTCCACCAGCAATTGCCAGAATCCATCACGCGCCACCGGATCAACGCCCGATGTCGGTTCGTCCAGTATCAGGATTTCCGGGCTGTGAATAATCGCAACCGCCAGCGATAAACGTTGCCGCACGCCAAGCGGCAGGCTTTCGGCCAGATCATCGTGATATTCGGTCAGGCCGAACCGTTCGGAAAGCTCGTCAATTCGGGGCTTTATCCGGTCCGCAGGCAGGTGAAACAACCGCGCATGCAGTTCAAGGTTCTGATAGACGCTGAGTTCGGCATAAAGCGAAAAGGCCTGGCTCATATAGCCGACCCGTTTGCGAAGTTCGGTATCCTGCCCGTCGACCGGTTTGCCAAAAAGTTCGGCCGTGCCTTCGGTTGCGGGCAAAAGCCCGGTCAGCATCTTCATGGTCGTGGTTTTGCCGCACCCGTTCGAGCCGAGAAACCCGAAAATCTCGCCTTTTTCAATCCGGAAGCTGACATTATCGACTGCGGTAAAATCGCCAAACCGCATCGTCAAACCATCGGCGACGATGGCGGGAACATCGCCATGTGTGGTGCGGGGTGGGATGACAAGGTCCTTGTGACCCTTGCGTTCTTCTTCGGGCAGCAGCCTTACAAACGCGGTTTCCAGATTATCGGCCCCGGTGCATTCCAGAATCTCGCTTGCTGTGCCGCTTGCCAGCACCTTGCCGTCATTCATTGCAATCAGTTGGTCAAACCGTGCGGCTTCATCCATATAGGCGGTGGCGACCAGAACGGTCATGTTGCTTTGGGTTTTGCGGATCTGCTCGATCAGTTCCCAGAACTGCCGCCGCGACAGGGGATCAACGCCGGTTGTTGGTTCATCCAGTATCAGGATTTCCGGATCATGGATCAGGGCACAGCAAAGGCCGAGTTTCTGTTTCATCCCGCCGGAAAGCTTGCCGGCTGCGCGCTCGGTAAAGGGTTCAAGCCCGGTCGCCTTTACCAGCTTTTCAATCCGGTCATTGCGTTCGCGCGCCGACTGGCCAAACAAACGGCCAAAGAATTCAAGGTTCTCGCGGATCGTCAGGTCCATATAAAGGTTTTTGCCCAGCCCCTGGGGCATATAGGCGATTTTGGGCAGAACGCTGTTTCGGTGGCGCGTGTCGTCCATCGGCCCGCCCAGCGTCTCGACCACGCCATCCTGCAATTTGCGCGCGCCTGATATCAGGGCAAGGGCGGTGGATTTACCCACACCATCGGGCCCGATAAAGCCGATGGTCCGACCTGTGGGGATATCAAGGCTGATATCGTCAAGCGCATGGACATGGCCGTATCGGTGGCGGACATGGTCCAGCCGCGCGGCAAGATTTGCGCCATTTGCAGGAGCATTACTCATTCCTGAAGGCTCTGGTTCAGTGTCGCGTCATCGGGAACATTGGGGGTAAAGCGTTCCGGCCAGTTTTTATGATCGGCCAGCATGACATAGGCCTCGCCGGGCAGGCCGGTTTTGACCCGTTTGCTATGTTCTTCAAGCAATTCGCGCGCGATGCGGATTTTTATCCGGAACATCAGCTTGTCGCGTTCGCTTCTGGTTTCGACCTCGCGCGGGGTGAATTGCGCATCATAGGCAACGAATGACACATAGGCCGGGATCACAAAATTCGGTGCGGCATCCAGAACAATGCGTGCCTCGTTGCCGACAAAGGCCAAACCGGCCTGCCGGGTCGGCAGGAAGATCGTCATGTAAACATCGGTGAGGTCCAGAACCGTTACCACCGGGTCGCCACCCGCAAGAACTTCGCCGGGTTCGGCAAGACGATATTGCACCCGCCCGCCGCGCGGTGCCTTAAGCACGGAATCATTGATCTGCACCTGAATGCGGTCAAGTTCGGCCTGGGCGGCTTCGACATTACGTTCGCTGCTTGTCAGGCGCGATTTTGCCGCGGCAAGGGCGGCTTCGGCAACATCGCGATCCGATTTGCGCTGATCGACCTGTTCGCGGGCGATATTGTTGTTTTTGACAAGCTCGTTGGCGCGTTCAAGCTGCCGTTCCGCAAAGGAAAGCTGGCTTTCCTTCTGAACGATATCAGCCTTGGCTTCGAAAATGCCCTGTTCTGCGCTGGCAACCTCGGCGCGGGCCTTGGCAAGGCTTGCCTGAAGTTCTTCGGTATCCATCCGGGCCAGAACCTGCCCGGCTTGCACAAGATCGCCTTCATCGACCAGAACCTCGTCGACGCGACCGGCATATTTGGTTGCCACCCGGACTTCTTCGGCCTCGATCCGGCCATTTCCGCTGGCGATGAATTCGGGAAGGGTTTCCTGATTTTGCTGCCAGTAATAATAACCACCCCCGGCAATCGCGATGATCACGACAAGGATTGCCAAAGGCACGCGCAGTTTGCTCATTCCGCCCTCCAGAACAGGATTGCCGGGCTGTTGGCAGCGGATGTGCCTCCGGCATACAGGGTTATCGCAAGCAGGTTACAGCTTTAACGCGATAAAGTCTGGAATGATCCTGACCTGAACGGCAAGCTAAATCTTTGATCTTACGCAATTTAGAAAAGTATCAAGAATGTGCCCGATGGTATTGTGAACCGCCGTTCTCAGATATCGATATCCGCCCAGATCAGATGGTGATCGGATGCTGCCTGATGCTTTTGGGTGAAGTCCGGATATGTTGTCCAGCGTGCCGGTCGTGATCCCGGCCAGATGCCTTTGCGATAAATGCCACCCTTGGTCACCCGGTCAAACAGGGCAGGCGAAAGCAGCAGATAATCGATTTTATCATCATCATTGCCAAGGCCATGCGTCCCGGTTCCCCGGTCGCCATTTCCGGCATTAAACTCGAACTCGGTAAAATTCGGGTGGGCCGAAACATCGCGAAGAGCGGTACCGTTCAGCAACGGGTCAAGCTCGGCACTGTCGGGTGTATCGTTAAGGTCGCCCAGAACCACGATATTCTCAAACCCTTCGGCGATCAGGCGATTGTAATAGGCCGCCACCGCCAGGGATTGCGCCAGTCGCTTGGCCTTGCTTGCCGGGTCATTGCCGCCATATTTGCTTTTGAAATGGTTGGGCAGGACCATGATCTGCGCGCCCGATGGCGTGATGATTTCATATTCCGGGCAATCGCGGCTGAAAATCGGGGCGCCGTCGGGTTTCAGGTCATCGACGTGGCTGCGCATTTCGCCAATCGGGTAACCTTCATGGGTGGCAAGCCCGACATCAATGCCGCGCCCGTCATTGCCATCAATGATCATCATGTGGCGATAGGGCACGGGCAAAACGCCCTTTTCGCGCATGAAATCCTGAAAGGCCAGCAAAACCGGGCGGCTTTCAATCTCGACCAGAGCCAGGACATCCGCCCCGACATCACCGATCATGCGCGCGGTGTTTAACATTGCGGCTTCGTCCACCGGCCCCATGCGAAGCTCGCACCAGCCGACCCAGTCATCGCGGCCATCGGCAACAATATAGGGCTGCCTGGGCGGGCGGGGGCGTGAAATCAACTGGCCGCGAATTTTGCGAATGCGGGTAAATTTTCCCTCGTCACTGCGTAACATGCCAAGCTGTGTAATCAGCGTTAACATGTGCGCCTTGTCGGCATCGCTGTAAACCGGTTTTTCAAACAGCTTGTTCAGCTCTGCATGGGCATCCAGTACATCGCGATGCGCTTCGGGGTCTTCATCGTTAAAGACTTTCGCCCGATCAAACAGGTTTTCGACGTTAAACGCAGCAATCCGCATGACGTCCCCCGATACTCGTTTCGCTGTGTCGTGGTGAAGGATGAAATTCTACCACAGGTATTATGCGGGCGTGGCGTCAATTATGAAGTGTCATGTTTGTGACGATACCGGCAGGGAGGTGTTATTCAGTCCCCAAATGGGGATGTTTTCAAATTCCGGCTCCGCGTAGGTTCCTGAATGTAACGGGCGATCCGCCATGTGAAATGGCGTGAACGAGTTCTGCTTCATCGGGAAGGTTTTGCAATCGTGATCAATGTTAACCCCTTCAAACCGACTGTCGTGTTTGTCGATGATGACGAAAACATGCTGCGCGGCGTTACCCGGGCCCTGAGGCAGCGTTACAATGTGATTTCGTTCTCCGAACCGGCCGGGGCTCTTTCCTGGCTTAGGGAAAATCACCGAAAAGTTGATGTGATCCTGTCCGATCTGGCAATGCCGGGTTTTTCCGGTATGCGGTTGCTGCGTGAAATGGTCAGCGTTGCGCCGAATATCCCGCGTGTCCTTCTATCCGGGCATCTTGATAATTCTGCGATGAACAAGGCCATCAATACGGCTTTTGTGTCCTGCATTCTGTCGAAGCCCGCACCGATAGAGCTAATCCGCAAATCCATCGAACAGGCGTTAAGTTCGCGGGCGATTGACCTTGCCGGAACTCTGATTACGCCGGGGCTGGTAATGCGCGCGATCAAAAACAACGGTTATTCGGTTGTCTTTCAGCCGCGCATTGACGCGAAGACCGGATCGGCTTGCGGGCTTGAAGTGCTGGTGCGTTTTCCGAACCTGCAGAAACGTTTCCTGCTTGAGGAAATCATTCTGGCTTGCGAAGGCCATCCGGCGATCAACCTGCTGACCACAGCGGTGATGAACGAAGTCCGTAAACAGGCCAGGGATATCCGGTCCCGGTTTGATTCTTCACCGACGGTTTCGATCAATTGTTCGCCCTATTCCATTCGCAATAACTGCGTCCTTGAGGAAATCCTTCATTTCAGAAGTGACATGCTGCTTTGTGACATCCGGATCGAAGTCGAAATCACGGAACATAGCGACATCGTCAAAGATCCGGCGTTCCTTGCCAATGCCGAAATTCTCAAAAATCGGGGTGTTGCGATTTACATCGATGATTTTGGCTCGGGAAGCAATTCGGTGGAGCTTCTGGAAGCCGGTGTTTTCGCCGGTGTCAAAATTGATCGCGAATTCATCGCAACGGCAAACGGGGATTGCGTCAAATCATCGTTTGCCGAGTGGGTGGTTAAAGCGTCGCATGATCTGGGCCTCCGCGTTGTTGCCGAAGGCGTCGAAGACGCCGTTGTTGCACAAAGGATGCAGGCGCTTGGCGTTGAGGAAATGCAGGGTTTCTTTTTTGCACGGCCGGCAACGCTTGAAAAAACACCGACCGGTGCATTTGCCATGTGCTGAGAGCTGTTTTGTCTGGGGGCGTTGTAAGCCCGCTACTCACATCTCCAGATCAAACACGATCAGTCCTGAAATTTCGCCGTCCGCGGCTTTGACAAGCTCAGCGCCCAGCGCCTGATGTGTCGGATGCTCAAGATAGGCATCACGTGCTGCTTCATTGTCGAAATCAATGCAGAAGCCGTGCTTGAAACCCTGTTCCAGTTTTTCCGGGCTGACCGATATTCCGCCGTCAAAACCCCGCATCCCCGCGATCTGGTCGCCAAGGTCGGACAGGGCGTCAAACAGACTGTTAATCACGGCCTCGTCAATGCCGGGTTTGAATTTGATCAGGACGATATGACGGATCATGGCTGGGGCCTTTCCGGAGCCGGGGTGAAGCGCGATTGAACCGGGATATCGCAACCGGTGTCAATAGCGGTGATAAACCAGCGGTCCTTCCGTTTGGTGTGCTGTAACCAAGGGTTGCGTCGAGAGGCATGTGAATTCGCACACATATCACGATTTTGCCTCTTGAATTGAAGAAATGACTTCATACTTTAGGATAGGAAAAGTTGTATAGGGTAACGATTCCTGGCTGGTGATTCATTCAGACGTATAAGGGGCAGATTGACATGGCATTCAATATTTTCGGGAACGGCGGCGCGTCACAGCAAGGACAACAGATTTACGAAGCCCTCGGTAGATCAATGGCCGTGATCGAGTTTTCGCTGGACGGTAAAATCCTGACAGCCAATGCCAATTTTCTTGCTACGATGGGCTATGAGCTTGGCGATATTGTTGGCAAACACCATGCGGTTTTCGTGACCCGCGATTACGCACAAAGTGCCGAATACCGTGATTTCTGGAAAAAACTGTCAAAGGGCGAATTCGCGGCCGGCGTTTTCCAGCGCGTGCGCAAGGACGGCGAAACTGTCTGGCTTGAAGCCACCTATAACCCGATCCTGAATGCGGCCGGAAAGCCGGTAAAGGTCATCAAATTCGCCTCTGACATTACCGCGCGCCGTAAGGAGCGCGCGCTCAATGAAGGCATTCTGACCGCGATTGACCGATCCCAGGCGATGATCGAATTTGATCTGACGGGCAAAATCCTTAAGGCCAACGGGAATTTCCTTAAAACCATGGGCTATTCCGAAGGCGAGGTTGTCGGCAAGAATCACAGCATGTTTGTCGAGCCGGCTTATGCCCAATCAACCGAGTACAAGGATTTCTGGGCCAGCCTGCGCAAGGGCGATGTGCAGGCCGCACAGTTCAAGCGGTTGGCAAAGGGGGGCAAAGAGGTCTGGCTTGAGGCGACCTATAACCCGATTTTTGATCAGAATGGCAAACCCGAACGGGTCATCAAGCTTGCGACCGACATTACCGAGCAGGTCCAGCTTCTGATCGATCTTAAAAAAATGATCGATACCAATTTCACCGAAATTGACGATAACATCGTAAGCCTTGACGAGGCCGCGATGAGCGGAACATCCGCCGCGGCGCAAAGTTCGAACTCGGTGCAGACCGTTGCCGCCAGTGCGGAGGAATTATCCGCCTCAATCGCCGAAATTTCGCGCAGCATGGCGCAAAGCCGTGATGAAACCGAACGGGCCTTTTCGCAGACCGTCAGTGCCAACCAGTCGACCCAGAAGATGGCCGATGTTGTCGCGGCCATGACGGGCATTGTCGAGGTCATTCAGGGCATTGCCGGGCAGATCAACCTGCTCGCACTTAACGCAACCATTGAGTCCGCTCGTGCGGGCGAGGCGGGCAAAGGCTTTGCCGTGGTCGCCAACGAGGTCAAAAACCTTGCCAATCAGGCGGCCAAGGCCACCGATCAGATTTCAGCCGAAATCAGCGGTGTGCAGGAAATTTCAAACGAGGTTGTCAACTCGCTTGAAACCATTCGCGGCTCCATCGAAACGGCGCGCGACAGTGTCACCAGCATATCGGCATCGGTCGAAGAACAAAGTGCCGTGACCGAGAGCGTGTCGCAAAACATGCAGACAATGGCCGTCTCGGTCGATGAGCTTGCCCGGCGGCTTGACGAAATCCGCTCGATTTCCGGCGGGGTCGGGAGCTCGGTCAAGCGCACCCGCGAAGCTGCCGAAGTGCTGACGCGCTAGTCCCGAGGACATCCGATACGATAAAAGCCCGGCTGGTTATGGGATCAGCCGGGCTTTTGTTTTGGGAACGAGGAAGGGGTGATTAGCGGCCCGACAACGCGCCTTCAATCGATTTGGCAATGATCGACAGGCCAAGGTCAAGTTCCGCGTCACTGATCGTCAGCGGCGGGGCGATGCGGAACACACCGCCCATGCCGGGAAGCTTGACGATATTCATGCTAAGCCCGTTTTTGAACGCCTCGGTCGCAATCGCGGCCCCCAGATCATGATCGGGTTCCCTGAACTGGCCGTCCGCCCCACGTTTGACGATCTCGACACCTAGCATCAATCCACGCCCGCGCACATCGCCGATACAGTCATAGCGGTCTTTGAGCTTGGATAAGCCATCAAACAGCTTCTGGCCCGATGTCCGGGCACGGTCGACCAGGTTCTCGTCACGCACCACGTCAAGGACGGTTACACCGACGGCGGCGGGCAGGGGGTCGGACACGTGGGTGGTGTAAAACAGGAAGCCCTTTTCATGGGCGGCATCTTCGATTTCGGCCGTGGTCATGACCGCCGCCAGTGGCAGACCCGCGCCGATGGTTTTGGACAGCGTCATGATATCGGGTGTCACGCCATCGCGTTCAAAGGCGAACATATCGCCGGTACGGCCCACACCCGTCTGGGCCTCGTCTAGGATCAGCAACATGCCGCGTTCAACGCATTTTTGCTTAAGCGCGGCCAGATATCCCTTGGGCAGGGCCAGCATGCCACCCGATGACAGGACCGGCTCGGCAATGAAGGCCGCAAGATTGCCGGTCGACTGGCTATCGACCAGATTAAACGCGTCATCAAGTTCCGTCTGCCAGTCAAGCGACCCGTCGGCATGTTTGAACCGCGGGCGAAATGCATTGGGGGCAGGAATGGCGAAGGACCCGACGGCGGCCGGGCCATATCCCTTGCGCCCGGCGCTATAGGTTGCCGATGCGGCAACGCCGGTCATCCCGTGCCAGCTTTTGGAAAAGGCGACGATTTCATGCTTGCCGGTCACAAGCTTTGCCATGCGGATTGCGGCCTCGTTGGACTCAGCCCCGGTGGAGACCAGCAAAACCCGATCCAGCCCCGGTGCCAGTTCCGCCAGACGCTCCGCCAAAGTCACGACAGGGCGGGACAGCATGCCGCTAAACAGATGGGCGACTTTTTCGACCTGGCTTTGCACGGTTTCGACGATTTTCGGATGCCCGTGCCCCAGAAGCGCGCTCATTTGACCCGATGTGAAATCCAGAATGGGGCGATCATCGGCGTCATAAACGAACGATCCCTTGGCGCGTTCGATGATGGCGGGCTCAAACGTGCCGCCATAGCGGATCAGGTGTTTTTTGGCGGCATCCCAGAATTTCGGATCGGTGTTGCGTGACATGATGGGCTCCCTGCATGCCTGTGTCTTTGGCTGATCCTGATGGTATCTGCTGGCAGGAAAGCCGTAAAATTGATAGTTATGGCATTCTGGTATTGGAAAAATTGATATGGTGCTGGTGCGGCGATGCAGACTTTGCTTGATCTCAAACTGCTTGCGACTTTTGTTCGGGCGGCGCATTCCGGCACGCTTAGTGCCACGGCCATTCAGGTGGGCCGCACCCAGTCAACCGTGACGATGCAAATCCAGCGGCTTGAAGAAACGCTGGGCCAAAGCCTGTTTCACCGAAGCGGCAGCGGGGTGAGCCTGACCGGGTCGGGGGAACGGTTTCTGAGCTATGCCGAACGGATATTGCGCCTGCATGACGAGGCCGTTTCGGCCTTTTCCGACAAGGGTTTGCATGGCTCGCTGGTGTTTGGCTGTCCCGAGGATTACCTGATCACGTTTTTCCCGGCCCTGCTCAAAAGCTTTGGCACCATCCACCCGGATGTCGAGATCAAGGTGGTATCGGCGCCAAGCCCGGAATTGAACCGCCTTCTGCATGCCAGCCAGATCGATATGGCCATTACCTCGACCCCGGAAATCCATGACCGGCAAAAGATCGTGCGCACCGAACAGCTCGCCTGGGTCGGAAGCAAACCGACGCTGGAACTCCATGATTTCCCCGATGGTGCCATCCCGCTTGCGATGCCGGCCTCAAACGCGATGGATCACAAGGCGGCCTGTGATGCGATGGATGAGGCTGGGATGCGCTATAAAATATCCTATGCCAGCAACAGCCTGACCGGCCTGATCGCGGTGGCGCGGTCCGGCCTTGCGATCAGCGTGATGATGCAAAAAGCCGTCCCGGCGGACCTTTACATCCTCAAATCCCCGATGCCCGCCTTGCCACAGCTTGGATTGCAGGTCGTGACGTCTGACACTGCGCGTAGCCCTGCGATTAGTGCGTTTGGGGATCACATCCGGAATTTGCTGCCGTTCCTGTGATGGCGGATCAGTCGACCCGTCAGACCAGTTCGGTCAGATACTCCACCGGATGCTTGGGCTTTGTTCCTTCGAAGCGGGCGACCTGACAGCGGCAGGAATAGCCGGTGACGAGCATGTTACCCAAGCCCATCTGATCGACTTTCTTTTTCCAGCTTTGGTCATAAAGCGCGCGGGATGTTTCCTGATGGCGGGTTTCGTGGCCGTAAACGCCAGCCATGCCGCAACATCCGGTTTTCTCGGTCGCCAGTTTGATGCCGAAGGCCTCGAAAATCTTTTGCCATTTGACGCCGACATCGGGGATGGATGTTTTTTCGGTGCAATGGGGGAAGAGCGTGGCCGAGGGCGCTGACGCTGCGTTTGTGCCGGTTGCGGGCAGGGTAAGGCGGTTTTCCACGATCTCGGCGGCCAGCCATTCGTGGAACAGATGCACGCGGTAATCCGGGCGGTCCGTGCCAAGGCGCTGGGCGTATTCCTGCCGATAGGTCAGCGTCACGCTGGCCTCGATCCCGATCAGGGGCACGCCGGTTTTCGCCAGTCGGCCATAGACGATATCGTTTTGCCGCGCCTGATAGTCAAAGCGTTTGAGGAAGCCCTTCACATGCAAGGCCTTGCCATTCGGGCGATAGGGCGGCACGAAAACGCGGTAGCCAAGTTTCTGCAGAAGGTCAATATGGGCGATGAAAACATCGATGTCATAGTGGCTGGTGAAGCAATCCTGCAAAAGCACCACGGATTTGGCGCGATCCGCAGAAGAAAGGGCTTCAAGATCGGCCAGTCTGAATTTGCCAATGCCGCGTTTGCGCAGGGCCGCACTTACACTTTGGCGGCTGAGTTTCGGTAGGTCGGTCAGGCCGATCAGACTTTTGAAAATCCATGGCAGCGGCGGGATGGATTGCAGGGCATTGAAAAGCAACGGGGCCTTTGCCATCAGCGGCGCAATGCTTTCAAGCTGTGCAATCACATAGTCCTTTACCGGCCGTTTGTAGCGGGTGTGATAGGCCTCCAGGAACCGTGATTTCATTTCCGGGATATCGACCTTGACCGGGCATTGCCCCGCACAGGCCTTGCACGACAGGCAACCGGCCATCGCATCGTAAACATCATGCGAGAAATCGCGCGCATTGATCACGGCCAAATCCTGATTGCGCGGATCGGTACCGACCGAAAGCTGCCGGATCCATTCACGGACCAGTCCCGCCCGGCCCTTGGGCGAATGAACGCGGTCGCGCGTGACCTTATAGGACGGGCACATCGCATCCATCAGGTCCCAGTTAAAGCAGGCCCCGTTGCCGTTGCACCGCGTCGCGTTGAGGTATTCATCGCGCAGTCTGTCTTCGATCTGGCGGTCAAGCTGACCGCGCATCGGGGCCGCATCAATCGCGGTGATCGGGGTGTTTTTCGAATAGGGGGAGGCGATCTTACCGGGGTTTAATTGTCCTTCCGGATCAAAGGCTTCCTTGATGCGCTTGAGCACATCATAAAGCTCCGGCCCGAAATAGGTCGGCGAATATTCGCCGCGGAAACCCTTGCCATGTTCGCCCCAGATCAGGCCGTTATATTTCCTGGTCAGGTCCACAACCCTGTCCGACACACGGCGCAGGCGCGCTTCGTCCTGCTCGTCACACATATCAAGCAGAGGCCGGACATGCAGACAGCCGACATCGACATGACCAAACATGCCGTAATCAAGCCCCTCGGCATCGAGCAAAGCCCTGAATTCCGCGATAAAATCGGCAAGGTTTTCGGGGGGAACGGCGGTATCCTCGACAAAGGGGGTCGCGCGGCGTTTGCCTTCAAGATTGCCAAGCAATCCAACGGATTTCGCCCGGATCGACCAGATGGCGGCGATCTGCGTCGGATCGGTGGCCTGCACAAAGCCGATGGGGGCGTAATCCGCATCCGGATTGGCCTCAAGATGGGCGCGAAGTTCGGCCTGTTTGGCGCTCACTTCCTCGGGCGTTTCGCCAATGAATTCAACGACATTGAAGCCGCGTGTCGGGACAGAGCTATCCTCGGTCCCGAGCAGTTTGCCCAGCAGGTGCCAGCTTTCATCCTGCTTTGCCAGCTCCATGACCTTGTCATCGATGCTTTCGTTGGCGACCGGGTCAAACTGCACAAGGGTGCCGACATGGCGAAGCGCACTGTCGAAGCTATCATAACGCACCACCGTGACCGCCTTGTGCTTTGGCAGCGGAATGACACGCAGCGTGATTTCCTTGACCATGCCAAGGCTGCCCTCGGCCCCGGCGATCAGGAAGCTTAAATTCATATCCCCTTGATCTGAAACGGCTTCCTTGAGGTTATAGCCCGTAAGACCGCGGTTCATTTCCGGGAAAATCGCGTTGATCTGATCCCGGCGCGGCATGATTTCATCATGGATTTTGCGGTAAAGCCGACCGGTGCGGTCATCACGCGCCATGATTTCGGCGGCGTCCGCGGCACTCATCGCGTGGGTGCGGAAATCGGTGCCGTCGATTAGGACGGTAGTCATGTCATTGATATAGTGGCTTGTTTTGCCATAAATCCGCGATCCCTTGCCGGAGCTATCGGACCCGATCATGCCGCCGATGGTCGCCCGGCTGGCGGTGGAAACGGCGGGCGGGAAGAAGAAACCATGCGGTTTCAGCCAAGCATTCAGCTGATCCAGGACCACGCCGGGCTCGACATGGACCAGCCCCTTTTCGGCATCAAAACCCAGTATGTTATTGAGATGCTTGGATGTATCAAGGGTGATGGTGTTGTTGAGAGACTGGCCATTGGTGCCGGTGCCGCCACCCCGCGGGGTGATTTTGACCTCGCTGAATTCCTCGCGCCCGGCGAGTTCCATCACCACATTGATATCATTGCGGTTTCTGGGCTGCAGGACGGCGGTTGGCATCACCTGATAGACGCTGTTATCCGTCGCATTGATCAGGCGGGAGGGGAAATCGGCATGGATTTCACCGGCAAATTTGCCTTCTTTTTCAAGGGTTTTGAGGAAACCAAGTGTCAGACTGTCAAGCGACCGGTCCGGGGTCAGAACCGGCAGGCGGTTGAGCCGGGAAAAGCTGCGGCGGGCGGGGGTTGATCTGGCGGTCGGGGCGGGCGCGGTCATGATGTCTCTCTGGTCTCTTTTTCGGCGCGCGGGCGGCGTCATTTGACCCATTTGACAGGAGGCGGATTAAATAGACAAATTTAAAATTCCGAAGGATTATTCATTTTTAGTGAATAATCCGATTTTTCAACCCGGTCGGCACCCGCATGCCGACCGTGCCGAGGGGGTGAAAAAGGGCTCCGGCATCGGTTTTGTTAAAGTCGTATCATATGATTATAATGAATTTGGTATAAATTATACCGTCGTTCTGGCGCGCAAATGCGACCGATCGATCAGGAAACCTGCGGCGTTCAGAGTTTTGAGGCACCGTCGGTGCGGGAAATTGCAAAAGTGTTATCATATGATTTTTCTGATGCAGCCTGAACCACATTTCCGCCCCGGTATTCGCCTGGGTCACGCCAATACCGGTTCCGGCGTATCGGCCCGCACCGATTCGTCATGCATCAGCGACAGGATGGTCTTTTTGTTATGCATGAATTCGGACGAGGTCAGGGCGTCGATGCTGCGCGGGCGGGGGATGTTGATGGCAAGCGATTGTTTGATTTTGCCGGGACGCGCGGTCATGACATGAACCTCGTCGCCCAGGAAGATTGCCTCGTCAATGTCATGGGTGATGAACAGCACGGTTTTGCGGCGGCTTTGCCAGACATCAAGCAGTAGTTCCTGCATCAGCTGGCGGGTCTGGCTATCGAGCGCGCCAAAGGGTTCATCCATCAGAAGAATGCGCGGGTCATTGGCGAGCGCACGGGCCAGTGCCACACGTTGGCGCATGCCGCCCGAAAGTTCCCGTGGGTATGATCCCTCAAACCCGGTCAGGTGGACCGCCCGGATCAGATCATCGGCAATGTCTTCGCATTCGGATTTCGGAAGTTTTTTAAGCTGCGGCCCGAACATGATGTTTTCGCGCACGGTGAGCCACGGAAACAGGGTGTAGCTTTGAAACACCATGCCCCGGTCGGCCGACGGGCCGGCAATCGGTTGCCCATCAAGCGCCATCGTGCCCGACGTCGGGACCTCCAGCCCCGCCACCAGCCGCAACAGCGTTGACTTGCCACAGCCCGACGGGCCGACAATCACCGAAAAGGTATCATGGGCAACCGAAAGTGACACATCATCAAGGGCCAGAACCGGCGGCTTTCCCTTGGGCTCGAAACGGACGGTGATGTCGGAAAGGGTGAGCATGCTCATGATGTTATCCTTGGTGTTTTCGGGGGCGTGGTTGTCGCGCGGGCCTTGCGGGAGGCAGCGTATAACTCTTGGTCAAGGCTTGGGCGTTGCCGTGCTGCGGGTGGTTGCTGATGCCGTTTTGGGGGCATCTGCTGTGCGCGTTGCTGCTTGTGCTTCTGATGCGGCGTGTCGCGGTACATGTGAGCGTATCCGTCTTGCATGGCCTTAGAAATCCGCAGACCAGGGCAGGAGCTTTTTGCGCAGGACCTTGAAGATGAAATCGGTGATCAGGCCCAAGATGCCGATGGTAAAGACACCCAGCAGGATGACGTCGGTAAACAGGCCGCGCATGGCGTTCAGGATCATATAGCCAAGGCCGGTATCGGCGGCGACCAGTTCTGCCACCACAAGATAGGTCCAGGCCCAGCCCATGGTAACGCGCAGGTTATCCATCACGCCGGGCATGCAGGCCGGAACCAGAATGCGAAGCGCCACCTGTTTGCGGTTGGCACCGAGCGTATAGGCGCAGTCAATCAGATCCTTGGACACACGGGCCGAGACATCGGAAATCAGGATGAGCTGCTGAAAGAAGGTTCCGAGGAAAATCACCATGATTTTCTGTTCGATGCCGATCCCGACCCAAAGGATCAGAAGCGGGATCAGGGCCGATACCGGGATGTAGCGCATGAAACCGGTCAGCGGTTCGACCAGCGCCTGAACGGCGCGGAAGCTTCCCATCAGGATGCCGATCGGAACGGCGAAGATGGAAGCAAGGATAAAGCCCGAGAGAATGACCGAGAGGCTGGCCCCGATATGATGAAACAGCGACAGATTGCCGATGCGCTTGATCGCGGCTTCGATCACTTCATGCGGGGCGGCAAGAAAGTCTTTTGGCGTGATGTCGCCATAGGTGAGCAAACACCAGAGACCAAGGACAAGAGAAACCGAACAGAGCGACAATCCGATAAAGGCGGATTTCGGTATTTCGGTCTTGGGCGAAAACAGCGATCTGGTCCACATGGTGCTTGCTCTTTTATGGTCGTCGTAAGGTGGCGATGTGACGGGAAAGTACTGCTTACTTCACGATGTCAGCGGCAATCAGGCTTGCCGGTTCGGCATCAATGGTAAACAGGCCGCCTTCTTCGCCAAGGGTCTTGGCATTTTTGATGGTGCCGAGAATGCCGCCTTCGTTGGTCGGGTCCATGAAGGTCTTGTTCATCGCATCGTCATAGAAAACGATACCGGCACGGGTTTCGGCAAACACCGCCGGGTCTTCAAGCCAGCCGCCAACACCTTTTGCCATGATTTCATCGGCTTCTTCGACATTGTCCTTCTGCCATGCAATCGCCTTGGACCATGCCCGATACAGGCCTTCCATTGCCGGGCGGTTTTTTTCAAGCATGTCATTGGTGGTGACCATGATGTCGGTGATCAGGCCCGGGGTTTTGGTGCTGTCGACCAGAACATGCCCATGATCGGTATCCTTGCCGCGCGTCAGCCACGGTTCCCACGTCACCGCCGCATCGACCTTTTGCGCGACAAAGGCCGCACCGGCATCACCGGCCGACATGTTAAGCGCGTTAACATCCGAAAGCTTCATCCCGGCGTCTTTCAGAAGGACGCTTAGGAAAAACTGCGAAACCGAGCCCTCGGTAAAGGCGATGGATTTGCCCTTGAGGTCGGCGATGGTTTTGATGTCCTTGCCCGCGACAATGCCGTCGCCGCCGCGTGAATCATCAAGCGCGAACAGATAGGATAACGGGTGTTCGGGGCTGTAGAAGGCCAGCACCGTATCAATGGTGGTGACGGCAACGTCAATCCGGCCTGCAGCCAGGGCCGGCATACGGGTTTTGACGTCTTCCATCACGACCAGATCGACATCAAGGCCTTCTTCTTCGAAAAATCCCTTGTCACGTGCGATGTAAAGCGGTCCATACCCGACCCATGTGGAATGGGCGATGGTAAGTTCCTGATTGGCCGATGCCGGGGCCGACAGGCCCAAAACCGTACCAAGGGCGATGGCCGACAGGCACAGTCCTTTGAACAGATGTTTCATTTCAAGTCTCCGCTGTGAAGTTCACTGATGATGTTTTTATGGATGGGGGCTTTGGCCCCCTTTATGGACGTTATTTATGGGCGTCATTTATTGTTAGGGTTGCGCGTAGCTGGTGACGTGGCCAGAACACAAAGCAGTTCAAACATGATCGAAATGCCAAGCCATGCGGTGCCGCCCGACGGATCAAAGGGCGGGGAGACCTCGACCAGATCGGCCCCGATCAGGTTGAGCCCATCCAGCGCACGCACCATGCGCTGTGCCTCCCGGCTGGTGAAGCCGCCGATTTCGGGGGTGCCGGTGCCCGGTGCAAAGGCGGGATCGATGCTGTCGATGTCAAAGCTGACATAGGTGGGCTTGTTGCCGACGATCTCGCGGGCCTCGCGCATGACGGCATCAATGCCGCGATCCTCGACCTCTTCCATGCGGATGATGCGGACCCCTTGGGCAAGGCCCCATTCGACATCCTCGCCATCATACATGGTGCCGCGAATGCCGATCTGAACGACGCGCTTTGGATCAAGATAGCCGTCCTCAATCGCGCGGCGGAACGGTGTGCCGTGGGTATAGCGATAGCCGTTGAAATAGCTGTCAAACAGGTCGGTATGGGCGTCGAAATGCACCATGCCAAGCGGCTGATCCGCCCCCAGCGCCTTCAGGATCGGATAGGACACCAGATGATCACCACCGGCCGAAAGGGGTGCTATGTTTTTGGCCTTGAGCGCGCCGATGAAAGCACAGACCTTATCAAGCGTATCCATGATGTCGGCCGGGTTGACCGGGCTATCACCCAGATCGGCGACATTGCGCACGGCAAAGGGATTTAACCCCGTTACTGGATGGCGCGGGCGGATCATGGTCGACAGGTCGCGCAACTGGCGCGGGCCGTGACGCGGACCGGGGCGGTTGGTGGTGCCGCCATCCCACGGCACGCCCAGAATGGCGATATCGACCTGTTCAAGGGCGGTGTCGGAAAGCCCCAGCAGCGGCAGGCGCATGAAGGTCGGTACACCGGCAAAACGCGGGATTTCCATGGCCGAGGGTGGTTCGAACGATTTGACAACCGGGCCGGTATGGGGCTTTGGGATGCTTGTGGTGTCGCTTGGCATGTTTTTTCTCCGTGAAGTCCTTGCATTCACGTTGCCACAGCGTAACGTGTCCAATAATATCGAACTTCAAGAGTAAACGTCGGAAGTTTTCAACCTATCATGGCAGCCACTGTTCCCCCGTTAAGCGATGTTGATCTGCGGCAATTGCGGATTTTTCGCGCGATTGTCGAAAGCAACGGCTTTAGTGCCGCGCAGGAACAGCTTGGCCTGTCGCGTTCGACCATCAGTGCGCAGATGTCCGCCCTTGAAACCCGGCTTGGCGTTTCGCTGTGTCGGCGCGGGCGGTCCGGCTTTGCCTTAACCGAACACGGGCAGAAGATTTATAACGAGGCGATCAAGCTTTTTGCCGCCGAGGACAGCTTTCGCGCCGAGGTCGGCGCGATCCGTGGCAGCCTTGTCGGGGAATTGCGGGTTGGTGTTGTTGATGCGGTGGTGGAAAACCCCAATTGCGCGCTTGATCTGGCACTGGCGGCGTTTAATGAACGCGCACCCGATGTGCATGTCACGCTTCTGATCGTGTCGCCCAACCAGATTGAAAATGCGTTGCTTAGCCGGCAGATGGAAGTGGCGATTGTGCCCAACCAGCCGATGAACAGTGCGGTACAGATGCAGCAACTGTTTTACGAGGAACAGCGGCTTTATTGCGGCATGCGCCACCCGCTTTTTGAACGTGATACCGCGAAAATGCCGATGGAGGATGTGGCGGAGCTGACCTTTGCCAGGCGGGGTTATTCGGTGGCAACCGCGTTTCAATCGCTGTTCAAACATCCGCCGAGTGCGACGGCCTATGACATGGAGGGGCTGGCACACCTTATTTTAAGTGGCCGGTTCGTTAGCTTCCTTCCGACCCATTTCGCCGCCCGGTGGGAAGAACGCGGGGAGATGAAGGCGCTCCGCCCCGATTTCCTCAGCTTCAAGATCGGCATGTGCATGGCGCATTTCCCCAATACCGTGCTGTCGCGCATGGCACGTGAATTCTGCGACTGTCTGAGGGCGGTGCATCCGGTTTATGGCGGGGCGAAGAAGCGGGTGGGGTGAGGCGCCCGTGCCACTTTGCCGTGCGTTATAGACGGAACCGGTTGCGCAGACCAAGGCCGATCAGGAACAGGAAGACGAAACTGAGCACGCCTTGAGTGATCATGAGGGTGTCTACGTATGAGCTGGAATCTGTGTCGTATAGGGCTTTTAGGGCACCTGTACGTAATTCGCGCGATTGCGGCAGGAAGGGCAGGCTGTTGCTGGCGGATAGCAGGGCGGCTTGCGCCCAATCCGCCCAGCCATCGGTTGCGAGCTTTGGTAGCTGCTTGGCTTTGTAGGCATACATGCTTAGGGCAAAGATGACGCCAAGCCAGAAAGAAGGTCGCAATATGCTTTGGCCGTAATTGCTGAAAAAGCTAAACGCCATGTCGAGAACCGAGCCAAACCACGATGTTTCAATCCAGCGTTTCGCCCGGTTTTCATCGGCGGAAAAGCGCAGGGCGGCCTGATGGTCCTTGTTGGTTTCGGCGATTTCCTTGAGGCGGCGTAGTCTTGCGCCGTCTTGTGGGTCTTCTGCCACGAGCGAGAGTTTTATGGGCCAGCAGTGGTGTTTCCAATGGCGGCGCAATTTGTTGAAATGCCTCAAGTTTATCCATTTCTTTCTGGCAAACTTGTATGCAAGTCGGGAAATGATGCCGGTTTGCGAAACCGCCTTTACTCGCAATTGATCGGTTCGACGACCGGGTTTTTGCCACCGACGCCGTAGCTTGACGGTTAACGCGCTGAGATCAACCTGATGAGAGTATCGGGTGGCGCGAAGGTCCGGGATGATGGACAGGTCGCCCTTGAGAGTTAGTGGGCCGTCGAAAGAGGCGCTGTGCAGGTTGAAGGACTTCAGTTTAGCGGCAGAGGAGGGAAGAGTGAAAATAGCCCGACCTTTGATTGATAGTCCTTCTGCTCGAATGTAGCTCGGTTCAATGGCTCTAGGAGTGAATAGTAAATCTCCGATCAGTGCCTGGCTGAATTTTATTTCGCCACCCCCGAAAGCGGCTTCAGAGAAGTTCAGATCACCGTCGCCAAAAATGGCTTCGGAAAAATACACGTCGCCGTTGCCAAAAATGACTTTGGAGAAGTTTACGTTTCCGTCTCCGAGAGCGGCAGCATAGAAATCCACGTTTCCGTCGCCGAAAGTGGCACCTGAGAAGACCACGTTTCCATTGCCAAAATTGGTATGAGAGAAGTCCAAGTGGCCGTTGTCAAAAGTGGTATATGAGAAGTAAATGTTGCTGTCGGCGAAAGTGGCATGTGAGAAGTCGACATCACCGTTGCCGAAAGTGGCGTGAGAGAAGAAAAAATTGCCGTTGCCAAAAGTTGAGTAAGAGAAGTCTGCATCACCGTCATCGAAATTAGCAAATGAGAAGTCCACGTTGCTGTTGCCGAAAGTGGCTTCATAGAAGTTGACGTCGCCTTTGCCGAAAGTGATTCCAGAGAAGTTGACGTCGCCGTCGCCGAAAGAGGCTTTGGAGAAGACCACGTTTCCGTCGCCAAAAGAGGCTTTGGAGAAGTCCACGTCACCGAAAGAGGACTCATAGAAGTTGACGTTCCCGTCGCCGAAAGAGGCTTTTGAGAAGTTCACGTCACCGAAGTGAACAAATGAGAAGTCTACGTTGCCGTCGCCAAAATGATAACCCGCGAAGGACAGGTTTCCTTCATCGTTCTGTTTAGTTGAAAAATCGACACCCGCAAAGCTGATATTCCAGCCCGGATGTTGAGCAATCCACCTGTTCCAAACGTCTCGCCCTTGACACCAAAGGCTCAAGGCTTCTTCGCCCCCCAGTGTTGGTCTTTCCTGTTCGGTTTCTTCCGTCATATCCCTGAATTCATTCTCTGTTTCGCGCAGGTGCAGTCGGGCATCAGAATGCCCTTTAAAGTAGCGTTTGGCGATATAAAACGGTGGGGCGGGAGAGGTTTTGTCGTCGGCAAGCCTGCGCCCTATCCGTCATTCCGGGCGAAGACCCGGAATCCATCTCGCCACGGGCACGGTTTTTGACATGACCGGATGAAGTGGATGCGGCGCGGAGGACTGGATTCCCGCCTGCGCGGGAATGACGGGGCGGTGGGAGCGGTGCGGTATGCTGAGCCGTGCTGTGGTGTTGTGCCGCGTGGTTTGGGGCGGTTTCGCGGTGCGGGCGCGGGCTCATGCAGGAAACGCTGCACAACGCGCAATTTACCCGTTAGTGTTGCAGTCCGGTCAATCAGTTAGCGGATGAAACATGCTGTCTTCCATCAGTTTGCGCCATATGCGGGTTTTTGTGGCGGTTGCCGATCATGGCACCTTTACCGCCGCGGCGGAGGTTTTGGGGCTGACGCCGTCGGGACTGACGGCGACGATCCGCCAGTTCGAGGATGTGGCGGGAACGCCGCTTTTTGATCGCACGACGCGCCAGGTGACGTTAAGTGCGACGGGCGCGCGGTTTTTGCCCACGGCCCGCCGGTTGATCAGCGAATTTGAAGAGGCGCTTGGCGATCTTGATGCGCTGTCCAAGGGCATTGGCGGGACGATCCGCATTGCGGCTGCCCCCTCGGTCCTGACGCGCATTCTGCCCGGCGTGATCAGCCGGTTTGTCGATGAACATCCCGATGCACGGCTTCGCCTGGACGAACTTAACGCGGGCGAGGTGCATGAGGCGGTGGCGCGCAACGAGGCGGATTTCGGCATTGCCGGGGAATGGCATGCCCTGCCCGATATTGCGTTCAGCCCGCTGTTTTCCGACCGGTTCGGGGTGCTGTGCCGCCCGACCCATGCCTTTGCCAAGCGTAGCGCGATTGCGTGGTCGGAACTGGCCGATCAGGCCTTTGTCGGGCTGGGTCCGGAATCCGGCACGCGCGCAATGATGGCGGCACAGGGAAGCTTTGCCGGTGAAGCGGGTGGTGCTGGTGGCGCTGGTGGTGCCACTTATGCCGGTGTTGACCCGGCGGAGGTTGCGGCATCGCCAGCGGTGAAGCGGGCTGCGGCCCTTGGCCTGCCCGAGGCGCAAATGGCCTTGCGCCGGGCGAATGCCAGCGAACGGGCGATTGAACGGGTGGCGAAGGCCGCCCTTGCCAAGCGTGCGGAGGACGCCAAAAACGGAAGCCGTGCGGCGGACGGATCGGGCGGCACCATGATCGACCCGATCGCGCAATTGCGCCCGATTGTCGAAACATCCAACACGATCACGCTGGCCGCGATGGTGGCCGAAGGGGTGGGGATCACGGTCCTGCCGGAACTGGCAGCAAGGGTGGCCGACCTTGCCGCACCGGGCAAACTGGCCTTCGTGCCGCTCTGCGAGCCCGTCCGCAAACGCCCGATTGGCATCATCACCCGCCAAAGCAGAAGCCTGTCCCCGATTGCGCGGATCTTCCTTGCGATGGTGATCGAACAGGCGCCCAAAATGGATCTGCCTGCGGCGATTGAGTGGGGGCTGTGAATATCAAATAAACTAGTTTTATTTTATTTCTGAAATGTATTTCTCAACATTGTGTCTCCCGCAATAGATATCTTTGGTTTGTTGTTTTTTATGGTTGCGATTATTAGTTGTCGCGCCATCTTGTCTTTTATTTTATCTATGTCCAGATCAATAGAGGAGATTAATTGTATCCATTCGTTTTGTGGCTTCGTGCTACTTAGTTTCGACAAGATGAGGCGGTCGTGTGGTAGCCTTTCGTTAATGTAATAAAGCCATCTTTCAGGCGATAAGTTATTGACTATCTTGTCAGCGTGAGTCTCTGCGGCCCAAGATTTTCCGTAAATATTTCCCAATTTAATACACAATACAGCCGTTATGCATGAAGCTAACGCTGGTCCAGGTATTGATGACCCTAGGTTTGCAAGTTCTTTTGCTGGTTTTACCTCATTGTAAAAATTGTCAATCCCTTGGTGGGCTGCAATTATAGCATTTGCGGCCTCGATAAATGTATTTGACCTTAAATTTTCGGGGACATAATCAAATCCAGAAACCGCAAGAAGCACGCTGTGAAGGCCTTTAACGGCCTCTTTATGTCCTTCATTGAATTCTAGAGAGTAAGTTTGGCCAATTTGCCACCTTTCAGGGTCTTTCAACCTTGCCCAAACTTCAGGGACAATCACGGATGCATTTCTCGCTGTATGTTCTAATTGGGCTCCTTTTGTTGTTTTGAAAAGCGCTAATATGATGCTTATTGCCGTCTTGACGAAGAAGTAAGGAGATGAAACCAGTTTTTTTACTTCGGGAGATTCCTTCGAAAACGTCTCTTTTGCGAGCTTTTCTCTAAATTTCTTAAAGTCTTCAGCAACCTCGACGCGCTCATGGCCGAGTACGCCTTGAACGCATACTCTTAAACATGATACAGCTTCTTCGCGGGTCATTACTTCCGTGTGATCTGCTGCGGGATCATTTTCAATACCCGTAAAATGAGCAATTGTTTGCTGCGATTGCAATAAGCGCATTGTTTGAATTGAGCTCAGTATCCCTAAATCACTGGCAAGTGAAATTGCTTCGCTATCGGAGACTTCATTTCTGATATCGGTGTCTTCGTCAAAATCTGGACGTTGCAGCAACTCACCAACAAACTCGGCCCCGAGTGATGCCAGTTGCTTTTTAAGGAGTGCCATTGCTCTCATCCATACAAATGTTGATGCGAGCTCGAAATTCTGGGATTCAATATTTTGAGCTATTTGATTGCGTTCTCGTTCACGCAATTGAATTGCACATTCAGCTATCGTAGCGGGGTCTGAAACGCTGTCAGAAATGATGATTGCTGTGGTTGGCGACCAGAGTGCAGGCTGCAAAGTAGGCATTGCAGTTCTCCATTAATACTTAATAGTTTCGCCGTCTTGGGACCGAAATAACGCGGCTCTCAATCTCTTTTTCGTTCCAATAAGGGGTTTTATGCCCTCGAATGCTCTCCGTCTAGCACCGCCGACGATTTTTGTTGTCGTTGTCTCTGGCGATGGTGGGCGGAAAAATATGCGGTACGCAACAATTCTTCCGCAATTATCGAAAGCAACGATTCCATCACAGTTCACCAATCCGTTTAGAAGTTCTTCGCATCGTTGCAGTTTCAATATTGATTCCGCATTTTTTGTATCTTCGTAATTGTAAAACGATTCGTATAAGTCAATCGGGATTTTCAGGTCTATGTAATCTTTTAGCTCGTCGATTTTTTCTATTGATGACTTATAATTGATGCAAATTAATATCGTTCCATGGCTATTGTTTATTATGTAGTCTATCGTTTTCTCAAGGTATTTTTTGAATTTTGCAAGATCGTGGTTGTGGGTGTAGCTCGGGTTTTTTTTGACATTCTTGCAGCAAATTTCAGTAAATTTATTTACGTGGTCATTTTTGTCGGCTGATATTCGTGTTGTTGAAAATACAAGAGATAATGAATTGCCCTTTGATCCTGTAATGTCTATTGTGTTTTGACTTGTTTTTCTCAGTAAGGAGCAGAATATATTGCTGTTCAATGTTACTGTTTCTTGAATTGAAAGTGATGTCGGAGTTTTAGGGTATGTAAAAACTCCGTATTTTGTAATGGAATTTTTTGGTGGTTCCACATATATGTGCCAATTTTCACCAGTTAGACTTGCGCAGTCTTTTAATATTTTTTTATAAGTCTCATTATTATTTTCAATTTCCCCTATATTATAATATATGGATCCTGGTATTGATAACGTATATGCATCAATGTCATCGCATATTAATATTTTGGGGTTTAATTCTATTCCTTCTTCTCTATAATTAGTTAGCTGTCCGGAAAAGTATCCCATCATGCTTTGCGTGTATGTGCATTGTTTGTTTTCATCGGACAAAAAATCGTGAATTTTTCCGTGTGTTTGATCACGAAATGTAATGGCAATTGTATCAGGCATCTCTTTTCTGATCTCTTTTGCAATTGCAGCGAAATATCCGGCTGTTTTTTATAAATTATTTATACCACTTTTGATTGAAATTGTAGCATTGTCAATTCATTAATATTAGATAGGTTGAATTTAAGGTGATTCATCTTGAGGAAGGGATGATGGTAATAGGGGCATCCATTTTTAGGGAGAGCTATATCTCAGACTTTCCTGCCTTTTAACCCTTCCAAACTGGTAATTCTTCGCATGTGCAACATATCATGAGGGTGGGCGTGGCCCGCGAGTGATGTGCGCAGGAGTTGGCATGAGCGAGAGTGCGAAGAAGTCGACGGCGAAGAGCAAGACCAACGGCAACGGGAACGGCAAGGCCAAGAAGCCGCGCAAGCATATCAGTCTGGCGTTGCAGGGTGGTGGGTCGCATGGGGCGTTTACGTGGGGGTGCTTGACCGGCTGCTTGAGGATGAGGAAATCACGGTTGAGGCGATTTCGGGGACCTCGGCCGGGGCGATGAATGCCGCGGTGGTGACGTCGGGCTTTGCCAAGGGTGGTTATGAGGGCGCGCGGATGGACCTTGAGACATTCTGGCGTGCGGTATCGGAAGCCGCCCGGTTCAGCCCGCTTCAGCGCAGCCCGATTGATATCCTGTTTGGCAACTGGTCGCTTGAAAACTCGCTGGCTTATATGTGGCTTGATATGAGTGCGCGGGTGTTTTCGCCCTATGACCTGAACCCGGCGGGGGATAATCCGCTGGCCGCGATCTTGAACGAGGTTGTCGATTTCAGGGCGCTGAATGAAAGCCCGGCCAAGCTTTTTGTCACCGCGACCAATGTTGAAACCGGGCAGGGACGGGTGTTTCGCAACCCCGATATCACGGTCGATGTGCTGCTGGCATCGGCCTGTCTGCCGACGATTTACAAGGCGATTGAAATTGACGGGGTGCCGTATTGGGACGGTGGATATTCCGGCAATCCGAGCCTTGGGCCGCTGGTGCGGGAATGCGGATCGGATGATACGGTTCTGGTGCAGATCAATCCGGTCAAACGGCCCGGTGTGCCGAAATCATCGCGCGAGATTGCCAATCGCCTGAACGAGGTTTCGTTCAATAGCAGCCTGATGAAAGAGCTTCGGATGATTTCGATCCTCCGCAAGGACATGCCCGACCATGCGTGTGAAGCCAGCAAATGGGGCGCGATGCGGATGCATTGCATCGCAAGCGATGTGATGCTGGAGCTTGATCAATCCTCCAAACTCAATGCCGAATGGGATTTCATGACCATGCTGCGCGACAAGGGGCGCGAGGCGGCGGCGAAATTCTTGCGCAAGCATCGCGCCGATATTGGCGAGCGGCCGACACTGGACCTTGATCTGTTTGCGCCGGATTGACGGGGAATTTGGCGGGGTTTGAGGGTGCGGCACGAAAGGCTGGATTCCCGCCTGCGCGGGAATGACGGTTTTTTGGGTATGGCTTTTCCATCCGTTCGTCACTCCCGCGTAGGCGGGAGTCCATGGGGCGGCGGGTTCGGTGGCGGGGTTTGAGGTTGTGGCACGGAGGACTGGATTCCCGCGTGCGCGGGAATGACGGAGTGGTGCGTGGTTTGGCGGGCTTGTTTTGTTCCGTCGGGCGGTTCCTCTCGCGCTGCTCGCCAAGCTGTGATCGGGGCTTGATTTCCGATTATCGACAAAGCCGTTTACACCGGATGGAAAGATCAATCCGGAGAGAAGCAGATGTTGAAATCGGTTGTTATGGGTGGCGGGATTGCGATGGCGATGCTGGCAGGGTTTGCCGCCCCGTCGCAGGCCGCCCCGCAGGTTATCGAAATCACGCAGGTGCCCTGCCAGTTTCTGGAGCCCGAGGGTACCAACCATCATTACACCAGCACCAAGAAAGCCGATTGCGTCGCGATCAACAAGGAAAGCGGTGATCAGCGCGTGGAAAAGGCCGGCGAGATGACGCTGGCCCCCGGTGATTACATTTTCCGGGTCGCCAATGATGGCGTGCCCTATGAGGTCGGTTTCTGGCTGCGTGACAAGGATTATGACTGGACCGACAAGATCCTGAGCCAAAAGATTTCGGTGTCGGGCGGTGGCCTTTTGCAGGGCAAGACCAAGGATTATGCTGTCACGCTTGAACCCGGTGAGTATCTTTATAGCTGCCCGCTTAATACCACGCCCAATTACAGGCTTGTGGTGAAGTAACGATTTTTTGCCTCCTCCCTGAAAAACTGATTGGCAGGTTTCCCGTCTCCCCCCTGATCAGATGATCTGTGACGATCCATGGTGATCTGCCGACCTGACCCGCATGTGCCCCCACACATGCGGGTTTTCTTTGGGCGGGTTTCTTTTTGGGCGGGTTTCATTTTTGCGGGTTTTCTTTGTTTGCGCGAGGTAAGGCGCAGGCGTAGTCTGAGCCCCGCCATCATCAACAACGCCCCGGATCGAGATGCCCCAAAGCGAGCTTGAAAAAATGAAGGCAGGGCAGTGGTATAGCTGCCTTGACCCGGAACTGGACGCCCTGCGCGCACGCGCCCATGAGGCGGTGCATGAACACAGCATCCTGCCGCCCGTGGAACGCGGCAATATCGCGCCAAAGCTGCGTGCGCTGTTTGCGCAATGTGCCGAAGACGCGCGGATCGAAACGCGGTTTCATTGTGCCTATGGCGTCAATATCCACCTTGGGCGCGATGTGTTCATCAATGTCGGCTGCACGATCCTTGATACGGCTTCGGTGATCATCGGTGATCATTCAATGCTGGGCCCGAATGTGCAGATTTACTGCGCGCAGCATCACAAGGACCCGGAACTTCGAAAGCAGCATCTTGAAATCGCCCTGCCGGTGACGATTGGCCGGAATGTCTGGATCGGTGGCGGTGCCATCATCCTGGCCGGGGTCAGCATCGGCGATGATGCGATTGTCGGGGCCGGTGCGGTGGTGACGAGGAATGTTGCGCCGGGCACAACGGTTGTTGGCAATCCGGCGCGGGTGATTTAGGCACAGGAGTCTAGGCACAGACCGTCGGCAGGTCATATTCACCGCGAATGCGGGTCAGGCCTTCGACGAGTTCGCGGCGCCGTGCCTCGGCACCAGTGGTGTCATCGATTTTGGGATCGGCGGCGATGATGTCGGGGTAAAGGCCGCGTGCGGTGTCTTCCCGTGCCTGATCGGAATAGGTGATGGCTTCAAGCCACAGACCGGCAAGCGCGTAATCCGGGGTGGCGGATTTACGCGCGGTGGCGGCGTTTGACAGGGCGGTGGCGTGATCGCATTTGGCAAGGGCGGTCAGCCCGGCAAAGGCATCATCGCCGATTTTGGCGCGGATGCGATCCTGCTTTTCCTGTTGGGCGGCCCTGAAGGTTTCTTCCTGCTGCGCATCAGCACTCGCCCCCGAAATTGCCCCGGCGCCGCGCCCGGCATATTCGCCGGTTTTCCCCGTGCAGCCCGAAACGGCAAAGGCAAGGACAAGGGCAGTTGCGGGGGCAAGAAAGGGAAAGCACATCCGGGGGCTCCTGATCATCGGAAGTTGTCTTGGCCGAGGTTACACCGGAAAACCGGACAAGGGGAAGGCAAAGCGGGGATGGCGTGGCGCGGAAGCCCCGTTTACGGCAAGCCGATACGGGAAAATCCGGCGCAATCGGTCGATATGAGAAGTGGCAGTTTTCCGCCAATGTAAACATTTCAAACATTCATAAAATGGAAACAAATGCGTTATCAGACTGACTTGTAATTTCCGTATGGCCGCCGGTTGAAGATGGCCCATACCTGCATGGTGGGCGTTCTGGTCCCGACCTGCCAACTTGGTGTTTGCCACGTCGATGCGGTTGACTTAAGGGCCTGCTGGTGGAATTGCTTCCAATACAAGATCTCCGATCAAGCTATGTCCCATGAGATTTGGATGAGCAGTCCCGTGCTTTGCATTTAGAATTCCTGCTTGCGTAAGGTATGAGTCGTTTGCTGTACGAACAGCTCTTCCATTAGATTCAAATTTGTAGGCTTTCCAATCGGAAGGAAGCCACTGAGATTTTTTATCTTCGTGGCTTGGAAGTGCTTGATGAGTTCCTTGCCACCAACCGTGGCCAACAAACGCGTCGCGCGTGGTGCAAACAACATTGATGCTGTTTTCTTTTGCTGCTGCGACAAGTTGTACTCTGAGGTCGTCAAATTGACCAAGAAGAGAGCGAGCCTCCGATTCTAGGAGGTTGAAATGCCATGTCTTGCCTATGTTTCCGGGAATTGCCACCTTGAGTGCATTCCACTGACTGTCGATATTGTATCCTCTATTAGATCCAAAAATAGGTTCTTTTGACCTATCAAGGGGGGAGCATGGTGCAATCTTGCTTTTGTTAGTTCTTAGCGGGTCTGGGTATTGTATTAGATAGATTTGGCTTGGGGACACGTGCAGGTATTTTTGAATTACTTGAAATGTGATGAAGTATTTTCTTCTGATGTTTCCTGATTTTGTATTTTCCCCAATAAGGTCTCCGGCATCATATCCAATTTTTTTCTTCATGTCCTTGCAGTATAATTCTGCATACTTGTTTTGTTCTTCATCATACGCATATTTTTTAGATGGACATATTTTGGGAAAGGTAAGATTGGTTGCTAGATTCATTTTGTATGTAACTGGAATTACATAATAGTGAACTATATCGCCGAAGCCGATATCATTGCCGCCTATAGAAAGGAGAATAATGTCCGGCTTTCTGGGCATAAATGCTGGTGGGCAATTTAGTATTCCGGATTTTGGGACGTTTTTTGCTGATGATATGCGCTGCTGTTTCAGCTTTTTGTCGAGCATATCGTTTGGGGATAAACTAGTTTCATTAACTCTTAGCAGTCTTGAGAATTCTTGTTTGCTTACACCCGATACATCAGCGGGGCTATAACTCAGGGTATTGAGTATGCAAAGTTCCCGAATGGCTGAATTAAGTTGAGAATAGTCGTTGTAACCGGAACTGTGCCCTGGAGAGAATTGCGGTGTGAGAATTCCGTCAAACATTTCTGCCCCGGTGCAAGCATAGTGCAAAAACGAGACAAATGTAGTTCTCGATCGTGAAGCAATTCCCAATGCGGTGAGACTTTGCTGAGAGAAGAAGCTGCGATGGCAACGTTCATCTAGCCAGCGTGCGCTGCCGTTTATTTCGAGATTATTCTTGTCACTTAGCCAAGCTGTTTCTTCACGTGGAGGGATGAAGCCCTTTTTCCAAGTTGCCGGAACATCCGGATTTCCCTCTCCAGAGCCGTATGAATCGCCAAATCCTATTATTACCAAATGTTTGGGCTGAAGATGCTGCTCTATAATTTTCCCATCTACTTGCAGCCTTGCAGTGGTTCCTTTAATAGGTATTTCGGTTTTAACTGGCATGTCGCAAGAGTTGGGATGAAATCTATTTCCATTAATTTCCCACAAGCAACTATTTTGGCTTGGGTATGCTATGGATATATCTATCTTTGTTTCACTGGATTGTTCCTCTTTGATAAATTTTAAAAAATTTTCTGTGTGTTTTTGGGCGGCCTCATCCCAGTGAGTTGGTTGATTGTTTTTGATTGCGGCAGCATAAGGTGACAAAAAAGAGGGGCCGAATTCTTTCCATTGTCTTTTGTGCCAGTTGAACAAGCTCTCTCCCTCTCGAATGTGATACTTTTTAAACGTTTCAGAAGGATTTTTTGAAAGTTCAAATGGGGAAAATCGGTTTGTAATTTCCCAACTTATTAGCCTCCCATGCTCATTTGCTTTGAGCGAGTTTGAAGCAAGAGAAATGCAGCCAGATAATGTGATCAATATCAAGTTGAGGAGGCGAAGTTTCATCATTTCTCATCACCATGAGCATTAAACGTTAAGGTGTTACGTTTTAAACTTTTTTGGTCATTATTTGGATTGCTTATCAACTATAGGTTTTTTATGTCTGAGTGTCACGATTTCTCGCTTCTACGGGACGTAGACGAAAGTCGAATATAATGTGCTCCTCGGGCATAAAGTGTTGCTGAATAAGTCATTTCGTAAGGGCGAACTTGAAGTCTTCTCCCTGATGCGTATGGGTGATTGATCACCAGAAGTTGTGTTTTGCCAGACTACTGTCTGGCCGTCGTGCGGTTGCGAATGACGAGTGGGTGAGACGGATTAACGGCAAGCCGATACGGGAAAGTCCGGCGCAATCGGTGGATATGAGAAGTGGCAGTTTTCCGCCAATGTAAACGTTTCAAACATTCATAAAACGGAAACAAATGCGTTATCAGACTGACTTGTAATTTCCGTATGGTGGGGGCGTTACAGGAGTTCTGGTATGTCGTCAAAACCCACCATGCGCGATGTTGCGCGTAAATCCGGTCTTTCGATTGCGACCGTGTCACGCGTGATCAATTACCCCGGCGAGGTTCCGGCGGAGACGGCTGAAATCGTGACTGCGGCGATGCGGTATCTGAATTACCGGCCCAACATCAATGGCCGCCGGTTGAAGATGACCCATACCCGCACGGTGGGCGTTCTGGTGCCGACCCTTGCCAACCCGGTTTTTGCGACATCGGTGCAGGGGATCGAGCAGGAAGCCAATCAAGAGGGGCTTACGGTTCTTCTTACATCGTCAAATTATGATCCCGAACGCGAAATGGGGGCGGTTTCAGCCCTTTTGAACAATCGCGTCGACGGGTTGATCTTAACCCTTGCCAATGCGGACAACAATCCGGTGGTGGATTTGCTGCTGGCCGAGAAAATTCCGTTCGTGTTGCTGTTTAACCAGCCCGAACGTGCCGACATTGCCGCGATCAGTGTTGATAACGCGCAGTCGGCCTTTGACATCACCAACGCCATGATTGCTAAGGGGCACCGGTCGCTTGTGATGGTGGCGGGCCAGTTTGAAAGTTCGGACCGGTCGCGCCAGCGCTATGACGGGTTTTGCCGGGCGCTGGATCAGGCCGGGATTGAGAAAAAGCATCTGGTGCAGGTGCGGTTTGGTGAAACCGATCTGGTGGAACCATTGCGCGAACTGCTGTTGGGGCCCGATGCGGTCACGGGGATTGTCTGTTCGACCGACATGCTGGCGATTGCCGCGATCAGCGCGTGCCGCACGCATGGGTTATCGGTGCCCGGTGACGTTTCGGTTGGCGGTATTGACGGAATTTCGGTGGGTGGGCTGATCACGCCAAAGCTGTGTTCGGCAGTTCAACCCACCCAGGAGATGGGCCGGCAGGCGCTTGCATTCCTGCGCGGCCTGATCAAGGGGCAGACAAACCCGCAGAGTTTGTTGCTGCCTCATCATCTAAGCGACGGGGAATCCATTGGATCAATCCGTGGATCATCCCGACGCCGTTCATCAACCCGAGTATAGGAAGATCAAAAGTGCGTTTCAAACAACTTGTCATGGGTGCGGCGTTTGCTGTTGCGGCTGCGCAGCCCGCCTTCGCCGAAGATGTTGCGATTTGCTATAACTGTCCGCCGGAATGGGCCGATTGGGGCGGGCAGCTTAAAAACATTGCGCGCGACCTTAAGATCGATGTGCCGCAGGATAACAAGAATTCCGGTCAGACTTTGTCGCAGCTTCTGGCGGAAAAGGATAATCCGGTTGCCGATGTTGCCTATTACGGGGTTTCGTTTGGCATCAAGGCCAAAGAGGAAGGCGTTGTTGCCGATTACAAACCGGCCAATTTCGACAAGATCCCGGACGGCCTGAAAGACCCGGAAGGCGCGTGGTTTGCCATTCATTCCGGCACGATCGGGCTTTTCGTGAATACCGAAGCCCTTGGCGGGGCGCCGGTTCCGCAAAGCTGGTCGGACCTTCTGAAGCTGGAATACAAGGGCATGGTGGGCTATCTTGACCCGTCAAGCGCGTTTGTCGGTTATGCCGGTGCGGTTGCGATCAACCGGGCGATGGGGGGATCGCTTGACGATTTCGCGCCGGGGATCGAGTTTTTCAAGAAGCTGAAGGAAAACGATCCGATCGTGCCGAAACAGACCGCCTATGCGCGGGTTCTGTCGGGCGAAATTCCGATCCTGATCGATTATGATTTCAATGCCTATCGTGCGAAATACAAGGACGAGGCGAGTGTCGCCTTCGTCATCCCGACCGAGGGTACGGTTGCCGTTCCCTATGTCATGAGCCTGGTGAAGAACGGGCCGCATGCGGACAATGGCAAGAAGGTTCTGGATTATGTGATGTCGGACGCGGGACAGGCCCATTGGGCCAATGCGTTCCTGCGCCCGGTGATTGCATCGGCGATGTCGCCGGAAGCATCCGAAAAGTTCCTTCCGGCAGCGGAATATGAGCGTTCCCAGCCGGTCGATTACGCCAAGATGGCCGAAGTTCAGGCCGGTTTTGGCGAGCGTTATCTGTCCGAGGTGCGGTAAGTGTCGTCGGTTGAACATATCAAAGAGGGGCGTTCGCGCCCTTCTTTCCCATGGGCTTTCCCATCCTCTTTGTTCGGGCGGGCAACGCCGGGGGCGGGAAGCCCGGCCATTCTGGCATTGCTGATGTTGCCCGGCCTGATCATTGTCGCGGCGTTTTTCATCATTCCGATGGCGCTGGTGGCGATGCGGGTGGCGGATGGGCCGGACGGGCTTGCGACCTATTTCGTGATCCTGACCAATGACCGTTATCTGGCCAGCCTGATCCAGACGCTTGTGATGTCGGGTGGCGTTACGGTGACGGCCCTTGTGCTGTGCGGGATTTGCGGGCTGTTTCTGGTGCGTAACCGGTTTGCCGGGCGCAATGTGATTACTGCCCTTTTGACCCTGCCGCTCTCGTTTCCCGGCACGGTGGTTGGTTTCATGGTGATCATGCTGGCGGGACGGCAGGGCGTGATCGGATCGATCACGGATGCGCTTTGGGGCGAGAAGATCGTGTTTGCCTATGAAATCACCGGGTTGTTTGTCGGCTATCTTTATTTTTCGATCCCGCGGGTGATTTTGGCCGTCATGGCATCGGCCGAGAAGCTTGATCCGCAGCTTGAAGAAGCAGCCCGGTCGCTGGGTGCTCCGACATGGCGGGTGGTGAAGGATGTGATCCTGCCGGGGCTTATGCCCGGTCTTGTGTCGTCGGGGGCGATCTGTTTTGCGACCGCGATGGGGGCGTTTGGTACGGCCTTTACGCTGGCGACGGATATCGATGTGCTGCCGATGGTGATCTATACCGAATTTACCCGAAACGCCAATATCGCGGTGGCAGCGGCGCTTAGCATCGCGTTGGGCGCGATGACATGGGCGGTTCTGGCAGCGGTGCGCGTTTTCGTTGGCAATGGTGCGACATCGGGCACCGGTGGGGGAGCGTGATCATGCGGCGTGACTGGAAATTTTACAGCCAGCTTGGCCTGACGATTGTGTTGTGCCTGTTTATCGTGGTGCCGGTGGTGATGTCGGCCCTGGCCGGGGTGACGGTCAATGTGTTCAAGGGGTTATCGTCGGGGCTGACCCTGCGCTGGGTGTTTGAGGTCTGGGACCTTTATGCGCAAAGCATCCTGCTGTCGCTTGGCATTGCGATGGCGTGCCTTGTGGTGACCTTGGTCGCCGGTGTGCCGCTGGCCTATGTGCTGGTGCGACGGCCCAGCCGGATGATGCGGCTGTTTGAGGAATTGCTGACACTGCCCGTGGCCATTCCGGGGCTGGCATTGGCGCTGGCGTTGCTGATTACCTATGGCGGGGTTAGCGGGTATCGGTCGAGCTGGCTTTTCATCCTGACCGGGCATGTTTTGTTTACCCTGCCATTCATGGTGCGGTCTGTCGCGGCCGTGATGGCGGCGATGGATATGAAGATGCTGGAAGAAGGGGCGGCAAGCCTTGGTGCCGGGTTCTGGCGGCGGTTCTTTGGCGTCATCGTGCCCAATGCCAAGCCGGGTATTCTGGCCGGTGCGCTTATGGTGGTGACGCTTTCCATCGGGGAATTCAACCTGACCTGGATGCTGCATACGCCGTTAACCAAGACGTTGCCGGTCGGACTTGCCGATGCCTATGCCTCCATGCGCCTTGAAATCGGCAGTGCCTATACCCTGATTTTCTTTGTTTTGATCATGCCGTTGCTGATTGCGATGCAGGCACTTGCCGACCGGGGCAAGCACGCATCCAGACGCATCGATACGGCGGAGGATACGTTATGAGTACGCAGATCAGACTTCGCAATTGTGCGAAAACCTTTGCCGATGGCACACGCGCACTGGCCCCCTTTGACCTGACGATCGAGGGCGGGGAAACGATTGTTCTGCTGGGCCCGTCGGGATGCGGCAAGACGACGATTTTGCGCATGATTGCCGGGCTTGAATTCCCTGATGCGGGCGGTGTGATCAGCTTTGACGGGGATGATGTCACCCGCCAGTCGATTGAAAAACGCCGGGTCGGCATGGTGTTTCAGTCCTATGCCCTGTTTCCCAATATGACGGTGGCGGAAAACGTTGCCTATGGGCTTAAGGTGCATGGGGTGCCCAGCGCGGAGCGTGATGCACGCGTCGATGCGATGCTGGAAATGATGCATATCGATATGCTGGCGGACCGGCGGATTGACCAGCTTTCGGGCGGGCAGCGCCAGCGTGTGGCACTGGCGCGTGCGATTGCGGTGCAGCCGCGTGTATTGTTGCTGGACGAACCCCTGACCGCACTGGATGCGAAACTGCGCGTAAGGTTGCGCACCGAAATCAATGCGCTTCTGCGCAAGCTTGGCATTACCGCGGTTTACGTGACCCACGATCAGGAAGAAGCCATGGCGCTGGGGGATCGGATCGTCGTGATGCAAAAGGGCGAGATCGCACAGATCGGCACCCCGCGCGAGATTTACCGCAAGCCGCAAAACCCGTTTGTTGCCGATTTCGTTGGGGCGGCCAACCGGATGACAGGGCAGATGCGCGACGGGCGGCTGCATATCGGCGCCCATGTTTTTGATGCGGTCGATGCGTTTGATCCGCGCCACGGGGCGATTATCGATCAGGGTGCGGTGGAGCTTTATTTCCGGGCGGACGGGCTTTCGCCCTGTGATCTGGACGAGGCGCATTTTACCGGCCGGGTCGAGGCGGTTTCGTATCTGGGCGAACGGTTGCGTCTGACCGTGTCGGGGATTGGCCCGCAGGCGGTGACAATCGATACCCATGCCGATGACGTCATTGAAGCCGGGGCCGATGTGCATTGCCGGGTCAATGCCGACCGGCTGACGGTTTTCCCCGCTGTTGCGGTCCATTCATAAGAACAAAAGAAAGAAATCAACAACATGCTGATTGCACAATTGACCGACCTGCATATCGGGGCGGGCCGCAGGCTTGCCTATCGCAAGGTGGATACCGCAGGCGCGCTTGAAAAGGCGGTTGCCCATGTGACGGCGATGGTGCCGCGCCCGGATGTGGTGCTGTTTACGGGGGATATCGGGGATATTGGATCGCCGGACGAATATGAACTGGTGGCCGAAATTCTTGCCAAACTGACGATCCCCTATTTCATGGTACCGGGGAACCATGACCGCCGCGGGCCGCTTCGCGCGGCCTTCCCCGATGCAACCCCGGTCAAAGGGACGACTGCATTCGTCAATTATGTTGTCGATGATTTTCCGTTGCGCCTGATCGCGCTTGATACGCTTGACGAGGGCAAGCCGGGTGGTGTTCTGGAGGCGGAGCAGCTTGACTGGCTGCGCGATGTGCTTCTGGACGGAACGGGGCGCGATTGCGCGATTTTCATGCATCATCCGCCGATCCGGACCGGTATTGCCCATATGGACGCGCAAAATCTGGGCGAAGGGGCGGAAGAACTCTCCGCAATCGTTTCGGTGCATCGCGACCGGATCAAGGCGATTTTCTGTGGTCATGTGCATCGCCCGATCCATACGATCTGGGCCGGGGTGCCGTTGATGATCGGGCCGTCGGTTGCCCATCAGGTGGCGTTTGATTTGCGCGCCGATGGGCCATCGGCCTTTGTCATGGAGCCGCCCGCGATGCATTTGCATGTCTGGGATGCTGCGCAACACAGCCTGATGACGCATCTGGCCTATCTTGACCGGTATGACGGACCGCATCCGTTTTTCGGACCGGACGGGAAGCTGATTGTTTGACCTGTTTGGCGGCAGTTTTTGCGCTTCTTTCTGCCTCTATGGCGGATGTGGCGCGGAGGACTGGATTCCCGCCTTCGCGGGAATGACGGCGGGGGAGTGGGGGATTATTTCCCCACCCCGACCTTGATGGCCAGTTTGCGGAGCGGGCCGATGCGGTTGATGGCGGTGAGGCCCGCATAGCGCAGATCGCGCAGTGTTCTGGGTTCGAACATGGATGCACGGTTGAGCAGATCAATGCCGCCAACGCGCGCGAGCGTTTTGGGAAGCTGTTTGCGTTCGTAGGATTTGAGCAACGTGGTCGCACCGATATCGTCGCCCTTGAGCTTGGCCTTTGCCATCAGGTCGGCCAGGGTTTCGATGTCATGGAGGCTCATATTTAACCCTTGCGCGCCAATCGGCGGGACGACGTGGGCGGCTTCGGCCACTAGGGCCAAACGGGCCGAAATCAGACGCGACGGGACCTGTGATATCATCGGCCAGATCGCGCGCGGGCTTGCGACCGTAAGCGGGCCGAACATCGACATGGTGTCGTGGGTGATTTCAGCCGAAAGGGTCGCGTCATCCATGTTGTAAAGCTGTCGGGCGCGGTCGGCCGGTGTCATCCAGACGACGGACGAGCAGGGTTTGCCATCAAGATCAGGCATGGGAACCAAGGTCAGCGGCCCGCCGGTGCGGTGGATTTCGGTCGAGATATTGTCATGCGGTTTGTCGTGGGTGACGACAAAGACCAGCGCACTTTGATCATAGGCCCAGCGGCGATGTTTGATCCCGGCAAACTCGCGAAGCGATGAATTGCGGCCGTCCGCCGCCACGACCAGCTTGGTGCGCACGGTTTCGCCGCCGGATAATGTTGCCTCGCCATAGCGGGCAGTGCCGGTAAAGCCGGTGACGGTGGTCGAAAAGCGGAAATCGACATTGGGCAGCGTTTCAAGTTTCGCCATCAGCGAAACACGCGCGGCCTTGTTCGAGACGTTCCAGCCAAAGAAGCCTTGCGTGGTTTCGGCCCCGTCAAAATCGGCGGTTTCACGGGGGGCGAGTTCATTGCCCCCGGCATCGACGATGCGCATGACGCGAAGTTCGGCACCCGTCGGTTTGATCGCGTCCCAGACACCGGCCTTTTTAAGGGTTTCGATGCCCGGTTGCAGGAAGGCGGTGGTGCGAAGGTCGGTTCCTTCGCCAATGTCGGCGGGGGCGGGATCGACGATCATGATCCTGTGCCCGTCGGCGGCAAAGCGGGCCGCCGCACTCATGCCGGCGATGCCGCCGCCTGCAATCAGAATATCGGTTTCGATCATGTCTATATCCCTGTTTTATTCGGGCTTCATTCGGGCTTCAAATCCGGGCGCAGTGTCGCATGTTGGTGTGCGGGCTGCAATGCGCCCGCAATGTGCCTTGAGGTGAGATTATACGCAATGGCTTTGGCGGGTGGTTTGATGCAGATCGGGGCAGGACGAAAATTATCGCGACGGATGGCTTGCCCCGCACGGCGGTTTTGGCCATTTTGGGCGCACAAAATCTTTGACCGTGAAAGGGTTGGTTATGCTGGCATGGGTTTATCTGTTGGGTGCGATCTGCCTTGAAGTGGTCGGGACGGTGTCGCTTAAACTGTCGAACGGGTTTACCGACTGGCGGTTTGCGGTTCTGACCCTGTCGCTTTATGGCGTCAGTTTCTGGGTGCTTTCGCTCACCCTTCGCACCCTGCCGGTCAGCACCGCCTATGCGGTGTGGTCAGGCCTTGGCACGGCGGCGGTAGCCGTGATTGGCGTGATGTTTTTCAAGGAACCGATGAGCGCGTTCAAGGCGGTGTTCCTTTTGATGATCATCGGTGGTGTGATCGGGCTTAATGCGGTGGGCGGCAAGCATTAGGATTGCACATCATGAGGCGACGGGCAGGGGTGCCGTTACCTCGACACAGCTTTGAAGATCGTGGGCGAGATCGGTGTGGCGTGGTTGCCAGCCCAGTTCGCGGATCGCCTTTTGACTGGTCATGCGGTGGCTATGCGCCAGACCCCGCGCCCATTCGCCATATTCGCGGGCGATGTCATTGGGGCTGATATGCACGACCCCGCAATCGGTCCGGCCAAAGGTCCGGGCGATCTGGCGGGCGAGGTCGCCGGTTGCGATGCCTTCGATGCCAACCCCGATATAGCTTTGGCCACGTTCGCCATTTTCAAGCACCAGCCGGTACAGTTCGGCCAGATCATCTGCATGGATCAGCGGCCAGATGACCGAACCATCGCCGACAATCCGGACGCGGTTTTCATCGCGCGCCATGCGTGCCATGTCGTGAAGCGCGCCGCCCGGCAAGGTCGGGCGCGTGCGAGATGGCGGATCGGTGCGGTAAACCGTGGCGGGGTGGATCACCATGCCATGCAGGGCCGGATCGGACAGGATTTTGGTGAGCCCTGCGATCATCCATTCAAAGCCTGCAACCGGGGCAAAGGGTGTTGCTTCATCATGGATGTGATCACCCGATTTGAGGGAGGGGTAAAGCCAGCTTCCGCCGGTATAGATGAAGCGTGGCAGGGCCGGGGCCTTTGGCCCGGACTGGCGATGCAGGGTACGGAGCAGTTCGATCAGCATCCCGGCATCAACCCCGCCCATATCAGCCGAAAAATCACATGCGGCATGAATGACGGCATCGACGACGGGCAGTTTATCGCACCACGGGCCGGGATTGTGGATATCACCCCGGATCGGCCATGCGCCCATGACGGCAAGATTGGCGGCACTGTTTTCGCTTCGTGCCAGGGCAAAAACATGATGCCCGGCCGAAACCAGATTGCGCACGATTGCCGCCCCGATCAGACCGCTTCCACCCAGAATAAAAACACGCATCGCCATTCTCCTGAATTCGTGATGCGTTCGTTCATAGAACCTCAAGTAAGGGTAAGGTCAAGCGGGAATTTTTAGGGAAAAATAGTTTGCCAAAAGGAGAACTATTGATTATGGTTCGCCAAATGGAAAACTATCAATCATCCCTTGATGCGGCCTTTCATGCGCTTGCCGATCCGACCCGCAGGGCGGTGCTGAGCCGACTGACGCAAGGACCGGCATCGGTCAAGGAGCTGGCGGAACCCTTTGACATGGGTTTGCCGTCTTTCATGAAGCATCTGCATGTTCTGGAAAGTGATGGTTTGATCCGTTCGGAAAAAGTCGGGCGTGTGCGCACGTGCCGGATCAATGCCGAGAGACTGGCCGCGGCCGAAGCATGGCTTTCAGAACAGCGGAAACATTGGCAGGCGCAGGCCGATCGCCTTGCCGATTATGTCGAAATCCAAATGATCGGGAGATCCGAAGATGGCAGTTAATCAGTCCGAACTGACGGTCGAGCGTTTCATCAAGGCATCGCCAGCATCCGTCTGGAAAGCATGGAGCACGCCGGAGCATCTTGAAAAATGGTGGATACCGGCCCCGATGGAATGCAGCGTGATCAAGCTGAACCTGCGGGCCGGGGGCGGGTTCGAGACACAGATGCGCCAGGGCGGCGAAGATTTTCAGCCCCATGTCGAAGGCTGTTTTCTGGAAGCGGTTCCCGAAAGCCGGCTTGTCTGGACGACGGTCCTGCGCGAAGGATGGCGCCCCATCGAACCGTGGCTGGCATTGACCGCGATCATAACCTTCACGCCAGAAGGCAACGGAACACGGTACCGGGCGCATGTGCTGCACCGAAATACCGAAGATTCCCTGAAGCATCAGGAAATGGGCTTCTTTGACGGCTGGGGAACCGTGATTGAACAGTTGGCAAAAACTGTCGAGTAACGAAAAAGCCGGGCATGTGCCCGGCTTTTTGATGTCTGCGCGTTCTGTCCGCAACCAGAATCCCAAAAGCAGTGTGGGATATGGATTCCCGCTTTCGCGGGAATGACGGTTGTGGTTTGGCGGATGGATCAGTGGCGTTACGCGACTTCGAAGATGCCGTCGATTTCGACCGCAACGCCGAGCGGCAGGGACGCAACGCCAACCGCAGAGCGGGCGTGTTTGCCAGCATCGCCGAAAACTTCGACCATGGTGTCGGAGGCGCCATTGACGACCTTGGGCTGATCGGTGAAGGCGGGGTCGGAATTGACAAACGCGTTCAGTTTGACGACGCGTTTGACGTTATCAAGATCGCCAATCGCGGCGCGGACCTGTGCGATCAGGTTGAGGGCACAAAGCCGGGCGGCTTTCTGGCCGTCTTCGACCTGATAGTCGCGGCCAAGTTTGCCGATGAATTTCAGTTCGCCGTTTTCCATGGTGATCTGACCGGAGACATGCACAAGATTGCCGGAACGGACATAGGGCACGTAATTGGCAACCGGGGCATTTGCCTGGGGCAGGGTGATGCCGAGTTCGGCAAGGCGGGCGTCGATTTTTCCGGCCATGGATTTGATCCTCGTGATTTGGTGTGGCGAAAACGGTTCCAACTTATCGGCGTTGGCGCGCAAACAAAACCATTTCTTTTGTGTGAAATGGCATGGCGCGGCGTGACATGAGATGGCATGCGGCGGCGACCTTCCATAAGCAACGCTGATCGATTGATGAGAAATTTGGATTTGTCATGGATCGCAATCCATCGCACAAGAAAGCCAAGCCCGAAACGGGTGGCATAAAACAATCAGGGGACGCGGACGAAATGGGATCAGGACGGTTTAAAATTGCCGATTTGCACGGTGCGTGGCTGGTGCTGATCGGGGTTCTGATCATCAGTCCCGATGCGCTTCTGGTAAGGCTGGTCAAGGCCGATGACATGACGACCGCGTTCTGGCGATTGCTGATCCTTGGATCCACGCTTGCCCTGATCGCGTTCTGGCGCGGGGTGCGTCGCCGCCAGTCATTGCGCCATGCGATGATGCCGACCCGCGATGAAATGCTGGCCGGGCTGTTTTATGGCGGCACAAGTGCGTGTTTCATCCTGTCGATCCGCAATACCGATGCGGCCAATACATTGGTGATCATTGCCGCAACGCCGTTGTTGTCGGCCCTGATTGCGGTATTTGTGTTCAAGCGCGTTCTGGCGATGCGGACATGGATTGCGTCACTTGTGGTGTTTGTCTCGCTTGCAGCGATTGTCGGGGCGGGGTTTGGCGGGGCCAATACGCTTGGCGATATTCTGGCCCTTGGGACTGCGATCTGCATGGCGTGTTATTTCAACGTGGTCGGTACGCGCATTCATATTGATGCGGTGCGTGCGATGATGGTGGGCGCGTTTCTGGCGACGCTCATCATGGTGCCAAGCGCCAGCCCGATGGCCCTTCAACCGCTTGATCCGCTTTGGCTGATCCTGCTGAGCTGTGTGGTGTTGCCGCTGTCGTTTCTGTTCATTACCGCCGGGGCCAAGAAAATCCCGGCGGCCGAGGCGGGCCTGATCATGCTGAACGAGGCGATTTTCGGATCGCTTCTGGTGTGGCTGGTGGTTGATGAGGTGCCAAGCAGCACGACATTGATTTGCGGCTCAATCGTGATCGCGACACTGGCGATACACAGTTATCTGGGGCTTCGCAACAGTCGCAGGCTTCGCGCGGCAGAGGCGCGTTAGGGGCGCAATCTGCACAGCAGGCAATTGACAGCAGTTGGTATCAGGGTTAATTGAGTTTACTCAGTGAGTGTGCTCAATTAAATAAGGGATGTCTTATGCAGACCGGTGTGAACAGTCGGGCGGCCAAGCGCGAGCAGACCCGCGAAAACATCCTTGAAGCCGCGCGGCAATGCTTTTGCGAGACCGGGTTTGACAAGACATCGACCCGGATGATTGCCGAGCGGGCCGGTGTGGCCGAGGGCACGATTTTCAGCCATTTTCCGACCAAGGAACAATTGCTGATCAGCTGTGTAGGCGAGCAGATGGCGGCAACGATTGCGCAGGCGCTTCATACCATGGACCCGGAATGGTGTTTTGTGGACAAGCTGATGCATATCGCATCGCACCGCTTTGCCCAGATCGCGCTAAGACCCGGCATGTGGCAGGTTCTTTTGCAGCAGATGGTGTTTTCCCCGCGCAAGGGGGCGGTGCATGATCTGATGCGCAATAGCGGGTTGATTGCCGCGATCCGCGCCCTTGTCGAGGACGCGCAGCTTGACGGTGAAATCAATCCGAACCTTGATCCCGACCAGATTTACAAAACCATGATGGCGTTGTTCCTGTTTACCGTGCACGAGCATGTCAGCGCGCAGAATTTCGATTGCGAGGATATGTGCGCAACCCTTCGCGAGATGCTTGAGGTGCAGGTGCGCGGCATCTGGATGCGTCGGCCGGAAATGGCGGCGTAAGGCGGCAAGCCGGGCTTATTCCCAAATTATTCCCCGATCAGATGCAGGGTGATCTGGCGGCGGTGCGGGGCGTGGCGATGTTCAAACAGATAGATGCCCTGCCAGGTGCCCAGAACCGCCCGACCGTTTGTGACCGGGATGGTCAGCGACACATCGGTCAGCGAAGCCCTGATGTGGGCTGGCATATCGTCGGGGCCTTCGGCGGTGTGGCGATAGAGGCTGGGGTTTTCCTCGACCAGTCTTGCAAAGAAGGTTTCAAGATCCAGAACCACATCGGGATCGGCATTTTCCTGTATCGTCAGGCTGGCGGAGGTATGGCGGCAATAGATTGTCACCTGACCGGTTTTGATCCCGGTTTGAAGGGTCCATGACTGGACCTGATCGGTGATTTCAACAAGGCCCTGTCCGGTGGTGCTGATTTCAAGCGTGGTCTGATCTTGCGTAAGCATGGCATCCCGCTTTGTTTCGGGCGGCCGGGATGATCGGTGTGATCAGGCCGCCGCAATGGCGCTTTGGGGATCGTAAAAGCGCAGGGCCGTCATGGCAAGGTTGCCGAATTCAAAACTGTCATGCAGGGTTTCGGGCACGAAGTCATCACCCGCCGCCCCAAGGGCAACATAAAACGGCATCAGGTGATCGTCTTCGGGATGCGCCATGGCGGCGTGCGGGGCCTGTGCGCGGTAATCGAGCAGGGCATCGATATCGTGGGAAGCCAGTTTGCCCAGCATCCAGCTCGTGAATTCCTGCGCCCATGGATCAATCGGGCCCTCGTTACGGTCAAGGGCGCGCAGATTATGGGTCATCGCCCCGCTGCCAACCACCAGAACACCCAGATCGCGCAAGCCGCGCAGTTTTTTACCCAACTCATAATGATCCGCCGGGCTACCGTGGCCCAGCATGGAGAGCTGAAACACCGGGATATCGGCGCCGGGGCGCGCAATGATCAAGGGCATCCATGCGCCGTGATCAAGACCGCGTGCGGCATCGGTTTCTGCCCCGATCAGACCGGCGATTTCGGATGCCAGTGCCGGATCGCCGGCGACATCGTAATGCAGGTCATAAAGCGGTTTGGGGAAGCCGTAAAAATCGTGGATGGTTTCCGGGCGGGCCGCGGTCGAGATGGTCGGCGTCGCGGTCTGCCAATGGGCCGAGACGATCAGGATGGCGCGTGCGTCGTCGAACAGATCACCAAGATCGCGGGCAAAGAAATCAAAGGCCGGGGTGCTTTGGCGCGCAACCAGCATCGGCGATCCGTGCGAGATGAAGATCGGCGCGAGATTGCCCTGCGGGGCAGCAGAAACAGAGGTGGCTACGGGACTGGTCATGGTGGGGCACCTCGACATTCACAAAACATGGATTGCGAATATGTGCCTGTTTGGGCCACCTGACCAGTCACCGTTCGTCAACAGTGTGTTGCCATTGCACGTGAAAGGGCGGTTTGGGGAAACAATGGCAACACCCGGATCAGGAAGGATTAGCGGGCCTTGGCGCCGAACATCATCATGACAAAGCCACCAATGGCAGCCGCAGCACCACCAATCAGATACCAGACGGTTTCGTCGGTATAGCGGCCAAGGAAGGTTTCGGACAACTGATCGGCCGCACTTTCAGACGCGTTAAAGCCAACAACCAAAAGCGCGATGCCGATGATACAGATGACGATTCCTGCGATACGACTGATGGGCATGGGGGCTCCTGTTATTCTTGTTTGCGTTTGCTCGTGTCCCGAAAGCGGGACGTGTGTAACAGAGATCACAACGCGGCTTTGGCGAAGTTGTTCCCACGGGTAAATAATTGATCCGGCTGGATGTATGATGAAATGCAAAACCCCCGGCCTGTGACCGGGGGTTTTGCGACTGTATCAGGCGGTTGGTCGCCAGAAATCAGAAAGGCATCGACATGCGGATTTCGATTGCGCTGGTATCGGTATCATCGTCCTCGTCATCGTTGGCAACCGACATCATGTGGCTGAGTGCAAGTTCGCTGGTAAGCGGACCGGTATCAAAGCCAAGTCCGGTGCGGATGCGCTGATTGCCATATTCGTTGAGGTTGCTGGCAAAGAACGGTTTGATGATCCCGATGGCACGGCCATCATCGCCAACAAGTTCAAAGCCGTAAACGAGCGTGCCGCCAATGGTGTATTCGTTATAGTCCGAACGACCGGCAAGATAGCTGCCTTCGAGGGCGGCACTCAGGCCGGTAGCAGAATCAGACAGGCGCACCCCGCCGCCGATTTCAAAGGCGGTTTTGTCGTTGTTGATTTCATCGGTAAAATCATGAACCAGCCCGGTTTCAACGAAAGGCGTCACGATCAGGGTCGGGGTCGGGGCAAGATCGTAAGCTGCTTCGATGGCCGGTCTGATCTGCCGGGTATTCGATGTTGTTCCGGCAACGACGCTATTGTCGCTTTCGGTATAGCCATCGACCGTTTTGCGTGCGGCGATAAAGGCCACGGACGGTGTCAGAGAGAATGGCACGGTTTCGTGCGGACGGATCATATAGGAGGTATTGAGCTGCGCATACCAGATGTCTGATTCCGTATTGCCGGAAGCCGCATTGTTATCGCGCGTCACATCAATGTCGCCCATGCCAAAGCCCGCCTGGCCGGAAATGGTCAGGCCGCTGACGGGGCTGTAGATCGCATAGGGTGAAACAACCCATCCTTTTTCCTGATAGGAGCCGTCATTGAAGGATGTGGTAAGGTCGGTATCGTTGTATCCGAGTGACAGACCCGCCGTCAGGCTTTCGGCAAACCTGTAATCCAGCCCGATATTATAGCCCCACACATCACCGTCATAGCGATTGTCATTGGTACCGCTGACATAGTCGTTATCAACCGACGTGTATGATCCGTGGCCCCATATCGTGAAGGGGGATGCGGTTTCAAAGGCAGAACGGCCGTCAACACCACTGGCGCCACCGGTGTTGCCCTGATCTGTCGGGCCAAGGCCCAGCATATGCATGCCTTCACCGGTTGAGCTGTCAAAACTGCCCATCATGGCGATGCGGCGCAGGGCGTTATCATCGTCGGTCAGGTTGGTGGCGTTGCGGTGGTAAGCCGGGTCATATACGAGATTGGTATTTATATCATCGTCACCACTGTTTCCGACGCTGCCACTGCCGGTGCCAATCCCGCCGCCGGACGTCGATCCGCCGGTCGAGGCGCCAGCCGGGGTGCTAACAACGGACAGCCGGGCACCAATATTCTGTGAGATCACGGTCGTCTGGGAGCGTGACACAGATGATACGACGGTCGAAGATGTTGTGGACTGGCTTTTTTCGGATGATCCGGGAGTTGGGGTGACCGCTTCGTCGCAGGATATGTCCAATAAGATGGTCGGAGGGTTGCCGCCATTGATTGCCACGCTTAACCGACCGCCGGTCGTGTCGCGTGGGATGGTAATCGTTTCGGTCACTGTATCGTTGGCATTGACCGTACCGTTTCGCGTGATCACCTGGTTGCCGTTGGTGGTGTCTGTATAGGTAAAGACATAAGGTATACCGACGCCATTGTTGTTTGTCATTGTGACCTTTGGCGTTTCGTTTACTTCGAACGCCGAAGGCGAACCACTTACGCCGTTTGTGCTGCCGTTAAACGACCAAGCCGTACAGCCTGCACTTTTTGCAAACGCTTCAGTGGAAATAATTGATGCCGCGCCTATCAGTGCCATCCCCAGCACGACTGGTCTCTTTAAAAGAGATACTTTCCATTTGCCCATATATGTCCCCTTGGAATCGTCTTTCGCCCTGTTTTGCCGTTTTTATTCATTGGCTCTGGAAAACAGGGAGGCGCCCGCTTAGGTGAATTTATAAAGAATACAATTCACCTAAGTGCAAGATATCATTGCCCGATTAAAAATCAATTTCATAAATTGGTTATCATTACTGGCACCCGGCATTACGCGGCGGAGCGAAAGTTCGAGGAGAAATCGACTGGCATCAAGGCCAAAAACGCCGGAACAGGCAGGCGATAGTCATTTTTGACGCTCGGTGGATGGTCGTTGCGTAAAGTGGATAGAGGTATCCATCGAATTGTGGGTGACGACACCGTTAAAGATCATGCGGGTACTTTTCGAGATCGCTGGCGAAGAAGGCGGAAGTGAGGCTTTGGCCAATCAATTGCCCGCCAGAAATCAGAAAGGCATCGATATTTGAATTTCGAGCCTGCTGGTATCGGTGTTGTCCTCGTCATCGTTGGCAATCGACATCATGTGGCTGAGTGCAAGTTCGCTGGTAAGCGGACCGCTATCAAAGCCAAGTCCGGTGCGGATGCGCTGATTGCCATATTCGTTGAGGTTGCTGGCAAAGAACGGTGTGACGATCCCAAGGGATCGGCCATCGTCGCCCATCAGGTCAAAGCCATAGGTTACCGTGCCGCCGATGGTGTATTCGGTGTAATCCGCCCGCCCGGCAAGATAGTTGCCTTCAAGGGCGGCGTTCAAGCCGGTCGTGGTATCGGACAGTCGCACACCGCCGCCGATATTGAATGCGGTTTTGTCATTATTGATTTCATCGGTGAAATCATGGATCAGGCCGGTTTCAATGAAAGGCGAGATGATCAGGCTTTGGGTCGGTGTGAAATCATAGGCGGCCTCGATGGCCGGTTTGATCTGCCGGGTGTTGGACCGTGTGGTGGCATTGGCGGTGCCGTCGCTTTCGGTATAGGCATCAACCGTCTTGCGTGCGGCGAGAAACGCTAGGGACGGGGTGAGGGACACGGGCAGGGTTTCAACGGGGCGGACCCGATAAGATGTGGTCAGGGCGGCATACCACATGTCGGATTCCGTATTGCCCGATACGGCACCATTGTCGCGGGTGACGTCAATATCGCCCATGCCATATCCTGCTTCGCCCGTGATGGTCAGGTTTTCCATCGGGCGGTAAATGACATAGGGCGATGCGACCCAGCCGGTTTCCTGATAGCTGCCATTGTTAAAGGATGTGGTCAGGTCGGTGTCGTTATAGCCAAGCGACAGACCGGCAATCAGGGCATCGGCAAAACGGTAATCCAACCCGATATTATAGCCCCAGACATCGCCGTCATAGCGGCTGTCGGTGGTGCCATTGACATGGTCGTTATCGACCGCAGTAAAGGAACCGTGGCCCCATACGGTAAAGGGCGTGGTTGCAGCAAAGGCAGACCGTCCGTCAATGCCGCTAGCACCGCCGGTATCGCCCTGATCTGTCGGGCCAAGGCCCAGCAGGTTCATGCCCTGTCCGGTGGAGCTATCGAAGCTTCCCATCATCGCCATGCGGCGCAGGGCATCATCGCGGTCGGTGATGCTGCTTTTGCGGTTTTTGGGGGGCATGTCGACAAGATTGGTATTATGGGTCTCGGTCGCGCCGGGGCCGCCTATGCCGGAATTGCCCAAGCCCGTGTTCGCGGTATTGTCGCTTAGAGACGCGATACGGGCCGCAATATTTTGCTGGATAACGGTGGTTTGTGACCTTGAAACAGCATTGATAACGGCGGACGATGTGCTGGCGGAGGATGACGCGGCCGGTTCTGCTTTGAGAGCGCAGGCACCTGTCATATTGTAGCTCGCGCCGACGCCTTGAAAGAAAAGCACGCCGTTTGTGGTATCGGCTGGGATATCGAAGGACAGGGTGATGGTGTCGCCATTTTCAGAGCTACCGGTCGTGATCGTCTGCGAATTGGCCGCGTTGTCATTGTCCGTATAGGTAAAGGTATAGTTGACTGTCGAAGCAGGGGCCACATGTGTGAAGGTAACTTTGGCGACCTCGTGCGCACTAAAGGCACTGGAGACCTGCACGCCATCCGAGGTTCCTGAGAAAATGTTTAACTGGCTGCAGCCTGCGCTAAGTGCGAATGCACCGTCGGCAAAGGGCAGCGATAACCCCGTCAGGGCCAGCGCACAAAGCCCTTTTTTCACGACAGATTTGCACCCGGCGAGGTGCGAACGATCAGATCGTTCCTGTTTGAAGGTGCTTCTGATCTTATTCATTGATTGCCATGCCCATACCCTTTTTGCCCGGTGCCGATAGATCGGTCCGTTGCAAGAGCTTTAGGGGCGGCGTATGGGGAGGGCTACGCTTAAAGGGAGGATTGTGTCGTTTTCTGACACTAAGTGGATAGGTGTTGCGCAAAGTGGATAGAGGGCCCGGTTTTCGGGCCGATTATCGGTATGCTGGCAGGGCGGCGATCACATCATCCGTCGTCGAAAGCGTGCAATATTCCGATCCCAGAACCGCGGCAAACAGGTCAAACACGGTTTGCGCATCGTGACGGATACCCTTGGCGTCGGTGACGTCAATCGCGGTGGTAGCGTCGAGCGGCAGGATGACATCAAAGCCCAGACAGTGCGCGACCCGGATCGAGGCATCCATCGAATTGTGGATCACGACACCGGTAAAGATCAGACGTGTAATGCCATGATCGTGCAGGTATTTTTCAAGATCGCTGGCGATGAAGGCGCAATTGACGTTTTTGGCTATCACCGGTTCGCCCGGCAGCGGGGCGACTTCGGGTTTGATCGCGTTGCCCGGACCATCGGTGTGATAGGTCGAGGCGGGATTGGGTTCGTCATGGCGGATATGGATCACCGGAAGGCCTGCTGCCCGAAAACCCGCCAGCAGATCGACGATTTTATCGACATAGCCGGGATTGTTTTTTTGACGCCCATTTCGGATCGTCGATGGCCTTTTGCACATCAAGGACGATAAGGGCGGTATTGGCAGTGATCGGTGGCGTGATAGCGGCGGACACGGGATACTCCGTTAATCGGGGCGATAACTGACTTGTCGGCACAGATTAGGGGGAAGCCCAAGGAATTCAAAGATTGGATTGTGTTCGTGCGAGTATTTCCCGGCGCAGCAGGCGGGCGGCGGGGCCCATTGTCTGATCGGTGCGATGGAGGAGATAGCAGTGCAGCAGCGTTTCGCCGTCCTTTCCGAAGGAGGCGGCAGGCACGCGGATCAGGCGGCCGTCTTCGAGGTCCTGCGATATGCGCCAGAACGGCATGCGGCCCCAGCCAAGCCCAGACAGAATAAGGCTGTGTTTGACATCCAGACTGCCGACACGCCAGGTGCCGGGCGATAAAACGCCGATATCGGTTCCGTCTGAAAGCGGGGTCGGGTCTTCGATGACGATTTGCAGATGTTCGGCCAGGGCGGTTTTGGGCAGAAGGGTGTCGCCCCGAATGGCCTGCGCCAGGGGATGCGTTGCGGCAACCACGGCAATCATTGCGGTTGTGCCGACGGCCTCTGCCTCGATATGCGGGTTGCGGAATTCCTCGCCGACGGTAATGGCGAGATCGCATTTCTTCTGATCAAGGGCAGAAACCGGACCGCCAAGCGGCAGGACCGAGAGATTGACCGAAACGGTGGGAAAGGCATTTCGCATCGCCAGAAGGGCCGCACCGATTTCGGGCAGGGGAAACAGCGTATCGACCACGATGCGCAGTTCGAGTTCCACACCCTGTTCCATGCCGCGTGCGCGGGCGCGCAGCGCATCGGTTTTCAGAAGAACCGCACGGGCATCGGCAAGCAGGGTCTGGCCTTCGACGGTCAGGGTGGGGCGGTGCCCGGATCGGTCAAAAAGACAAATCCCCAGTTCGGTTTCAAGATTGCCGATGGCGTGGCTGATTGCTGATTGCACGCGGCCAAGCCGCTTTGCGGCAGCTCGGAAGCTTCCGGTTTCGGCAACAGCGATCAAAACGCGCATCTGATCAAGGGTCAATCCATCCAGCATGATCGATATTTTAGAACATTTTGATCGTTCTTTTGCCACTTATTTCGAACGGATGGCTGTGCGATGCAAGGAACCCTGTCGCAACAATTTGAAAGAGACCGGTCATGACAAGGGTTCTGGTGCTTTATTATTCGTCCTATGGCCATATGGAAATCATGGCCAATGCGGTTGCCGAGGGCGCGCGCAAAACCGGGGCGATTGTGGATATCAAACGCGTGCCCGAAATCGTGCCGGATGCCGTGGCGGAAAGTGCCGGATACAAACGGGATCAGGCAGCGCCAGTCGCGACGGTTTCCGATCTGGCCGATTATGACGCGATCATTTTTGGCACGCCGACCCGGTTTGGCAATATGGCAAGCCAGATGAAAAACTTCCTTGATCAGGCGGGCGGGATCTGGGCGCAGGACAAGCTTGTCGGCAAGGTTGGCAGTGTCTTTACATCGACCGGCAGCCAGCATGGCGGGCAGGAAACAACGATTTTATCGACCCATATCCCGTTATTGCATTTCGGCATGGTGATTGTCGGACTGCCTTATACCTTCAAGGGACAGGGGCGGATGGACGAAGTTACCGGCTGTTCGCCATACGGGGCATCGACCATTGCCGATGACGGACAGGGCGGGGATCGCAGCCCGTCGGAAAACGAGCTGGACGGCGCCCGGTTCCAGGGGGAGCATGTGGCCCGGACCGCAATTGCGCTTTCCGAAGGGCGGCATCTGCTTAAAGCCCGAAGTGCATGATGAACATGATCGGTGACCGGCAGCGAACGGTGGCAATTGACCGTTTCGTTGTGCCGGTGATTGTCGGTGCGGGCATCGTATCGGCATTCCAGGTCGGCAAGGTGCCGGTTGTCATGACGGCCTTGCAGGATGACCTTGGCGTCGGGCTGGCAAGTGCGTCCTGGCTGTTATCGGCCTTTGCGCTTGTCGGTGCGCTGGCGGCGGCACCGCTTGGCCTGCTGGTGGGGCGGTTTGGCGCAAAGGGCATGGCGTTGTCGGGGCTTCTGATGCAGGCGGTTGGATCGGCGATTGGCGGGGTGAGCCCTGTTTTCGATATCATCCTTGCATCAAGGGTTCTTGAGGGCATCGGTTTTCTGTTGCTGATTGTTGCCGCGCCGACATTGATCACAGCGGCCACGCGCGATGGCGGGCGCGAAAAAGCCATGGCCCTTTGGGCGACTTTCATGCCGGTTGGCATCTGTCTTGTCATGCTGGCGGCCCCGGTGCTGGGGCTGATCGGGTGGCGCGGATTGTGGCTTGGCAATGCGGTGCTTCTGGCGGGATATGCCGTTTTGTTGCGCGGGTATATGCGGGCCATTCCCGATGCCGATTTGAGGGATGATTTTGATCGTCGGGCGATTGGCGATGACCTTGGCTGGGCGTTGCGCTCAGGCGCGCCGTGGATATTGGGCGGCATCTTTGCCGCCTATACGGCGTGTTATTTTGCCGTGTTCGGATTTTTGCCGATGCTTTTGTCCAAAGGCATGCAGATCGGGCCGGAACTTTCGGGAGTTCTGGGCGCGGTGGTTGTGTTGGCCGGGGCGGCGGGGAACATCGTTTGTGGTGTGATGCTGGCGCGGGGATATCAGGCGCAGCGTATCCTGATGACGGCATTTGCGGTCATGACGGTTTGCAGTGCCGGTATTCTGATCGACGGGATTTCGGTTCTGGTGCCGTTTCCCGCCGCCTTGATCTTTTCATTCGTCGGCGGGTTCATCCCGGTTGTGGTTTTTGATGCCGCCGGGCGATCCGCACCGCGAAGCGCGCTTGTCGCGATGACCATCGGTTTTGCCATGCAGGGCAATAATATCGGGTTGATGGTTGGCCCGGCAATTGCGGGATCCATGGCCGAGCAGTTTGGCTGGGGCAGTATCGGCATTCTGATTGCCGGGATTGCCTGTGTCGCGGTTTTGCTTGGGCGGAGCCTTTTGGGGCGGATGCGGTAGGTTCCTAAGCAAACGGGAAAAACAAAACCGGCCGGGAAATCAATCCCGGCCGGTTTTTGTTAAGTCGGTTTTGCGGTGGTGCCGGGGCTCTTACGAGCAGCCGGTGGTGCTGCCGCAAGAGTCGCATTTAAGGCAGGTGCCGTTGCGCACAAGGGTGAAGTTGCCGCATTCAGGGCATCCGTCACCTTCGTAGCCTTTCATGCGGGCTTCGCGAATGCGGTCCAGTTTGGCATCCGTTGCCGACATGACTTCTTCGCTGGCGTTCAGGATCGCAGTTTCGCTGCTGGTCGGGGCAGCGGTGGTTGCGATGCTGGCGGTTTCGGCCTGATGGCTGTGGCCATGATCATGCGAGTGGGCATGGTCGGTGCCGGTTGCCTTCATGATCACGCGTTCTTCGACCGGCGCACCACCGTCAACAACGTAAAGGTTGCGACGGACGAAGCCGCTGGATGCGACCTTGCGGATGGTTTCAATCGCGCGGTCTTCGGCCTTGGCTTCCTCGCCAAGGTCGCCCTCGGCCACACCCTTGCCAACGGCGTCCGGCAGAACGTCGGACGGCTGGACATGGGCGAGGTCGTTACGACCCAGATAAGAAATCGCCAGTTCGCGGAACATGTAATCAAGGATCGAGGTTGCCATTTTGATGGCGTCGTTCCCGGAAACCATGCCCGACGGCTCGAAGCGGGTGAAGGTGAAGGCTTCGACATATTCTTCAAGCGGCACGCCATACTGAAGGCCGATGGAAACCGCGATGGCGAAGTTGTTCATCAGCGAGCGGAAAGCAGCGCCTTCCTTGTGCATGTCGATGAAGATTTCGCCAAGTTTGCCGTCTTCATATTCACCGGTACGCAGATAGACCTTGTGTCCACCGACGGTGGCCTTCTGGGTGTAACCCTTGCGGCGCGACGGCAGGGAACGACGGTCGCCACGAATGACGCGTTCGATGATTTTTTCGACGATCTGTTCGGAAACAGCGGCCGCCTTGGTTGCGGTCGGCTGATCGGCGTAATCGTCTTCTTCGACGAGGGCGGCATTCAGCGGCTGGCTGAGTTTCGAGCCATCACGATAGAGCGCGTTTGCCTTGAGGCAGAGCCGCCAGGACAGCATATAGGCGTCCTTGCAATCCTGGATCGAGGCATTGTTCGGCATGTTGATGGTTTTCGAAATCGCACCCGAGATGAACGGCTGTGCCGCGGCCATCATGCGGATGTGGCTTTCAGCCGACAGGTAACGTTTGCCGATACGGCCACACGGGTTGGCGCAATCGAATACCGGAAGGTCTTCGTCACGTAGGTGCGGGGCCTGTTCGAGCGTCATCGCGCCGCAAACATAGGTGTTTGCCAGTTCGATCTGCTTTTTGTCGAAGCCAAGGGCGGCCAGCATGTCAAAGTCCATGCTGTTGAGTGCCTTGGCATCAAGGCCAAGCTGCTTGACGCAGTATTCTTCGCCAAAGGTGTATTTGTTGAAGACGAATTTGATGTCGAATGCGTTGGCAAGCGCGCCTTCGATTTTCGAAATCGCATCATCGTCAAAGCCCTTGGCCTTGAGATCGTCATGGGTGATGGAGGGCGAACCCACCAGGGTGCCATGACCGACCGCGTATTTTTCAATGTCGCGGATCTGGCGTTCGGTATAGCCGAGCGTTGCCAGAGCAACCGGAACGGTGCGGTTGATGATTTTGAAGTAACCGCCGCCAGCAAGCTTTTTGAACTTCACAAGGGCGAAGTCCGGCTCGATCCCGGTGGTGTCACAATCCATGACCAGACCGATCGTGCCGGTCGGCGCGATAACGGTGGTCTGTGCGTTGCGGTAACCGTGCTTTTCGCCCAGTTCCAGTGCCTTGTCCCATGCGGCGCGTGCGGCAATCGGGAGTTCAGCATAGGGGGAATCGGCGGCAACCAGCGGCACGGGATTGATCGAAAGACCTTCGTAGCCTTCCTGTTCACCGTGCGCGGCACGACGATGGTTGCGCATGACACGCAGCATTTCCTTGGCGTTGTCGGCATAGCCCGGGAAGGCACCGAGTTCGGACGCCATTTCGGCCGAGGTGGCATAGGAAACGCCACACATGATTGCGGTCAGGGACGCGCCAATCGCACGGCCTTCGTCGCTGTCATAGGGGATGCCCATGCTCATGAGCAGGCCGCCAATGTTGGCATAGCCAAGGCCAAGCGTGCGGTAACGATAGGACAGTTCGGCAATACGATCCGACGGGAACTGTGCCATCAGAACCGAGATTTCCAGAACGACGGTCCAGAGACGCACGGCATGTTCATATGCCGCGACATCAACACCACCATCATCCGAACGGAAGTTCATCAGGTTCAGCGAGGCCAGGTTACAGGCCGTATCGTCAAGGAACATATATTCCGAGCACGGGTTGGACGCATTGATGCGACCCGAATTCGGGCAGGTGTGCCATTCGTTGATCGTGGTGTCGTACTGGATGCCCGGATCAGCACAGGCCCATGCAGCTTCGCCGACCTTGTCCCACAATTCACGGGCGGCAAGGGTTTTGGAAACCTTGCCATCGGTACGGCGGATCAGTTCCCAGTCACCGTTATCAAGAACAGCCTGAAGGAAGTCGTTCGAGACGCGAACCGAGTTGTTCGAGTTCTGACCCGAAACGGTCAGGTATGCCTCGGAGTCCCAATCGGTGTCATAGGTCTTGAAGCTGATTTCGGTGAAGCCCTGACGGGCGAATTCGATGATCTTGTTGATATAGCTATCCGGGATCATCACCGCACGGGCGGCCAGCACGGCTTCTTTGAGCTGCGGGTTGGCACGCGGCAGGAAGCGATCCTCGGAATCGGCGGCACCGTCCCAGTTGGTACAGGCAGCGAGAACCTCGGTCAGGTGCTTTTCGGCCAGTTTCGAACCGGCGACGAGGGCAGCGACCTTCTGTTCTTCGATGACTTTCCAGTCGATATAGTTTTCGATGTCCGGGTGATTGATATCCACCACGACCATTTTGGCCGCACGGCGCGTGGTGCCGCCCGACTTGATGGCACCCGCTGCGCGGTCACCGATTTTAAGGAAGCTCATGAGGCCGGAAGAACGGCCGCCACCCGAGAGCGTTTCGCCTTCGCCGCGCACATTCGAGAAGTTCGAACCGGTGCCCGAACCGAATTTGAACAGGCGGGCTTCACGGGTCCAGAGATCCATGATGCCGCCCTCGTTCACGAGGTCATCGGAAACCGACTGGATGAAGCAGGCATGGGGCTGCGGATGTTCGTACGCACTGGCCGATTTGGTCAGTTCGCCGGTTTTGAAATCAACATAGGAGTGACCCTGCGCCGGGCCATCAATGCCGTAGGCCCAATGCAGGCCGGTATTGAACCATTGCGGCGAGTTCGGCGCACCCATCTGGTGGGAAAGCTGATAACGCATTTCATCGAAGAAAGCCTGCGCATCGGATTCGGCATCAAAATAGCCGCCTTTCCAGCCCCAATAGGTCCAGGTGCCAGCGAGGCGGTCAAAGACCTGGGTGGCGCTGGTTTCGCTGGTGTAGCGGCCTTCTTTCGGCATTTTTTCGAGCTTGGACTTGTCAGGCGCCTGACGCCAGAGCCAGGACGGAACGTCCTTTTCCTTGACCGGTTTCAGCGCGACCGGAACACCCGCCTTTCGGAAGTATTTCTGCGCAAGGACGTCGCTTGCCACCTGCGACCAGGAGGACGGGACGTCGATATCTTTCATTTCAAAAACAACCGAGCCGTCGGGGTTTTTGATAACGCAGGACGACTTACGAAAATCGATGTCGGCGTATGGGCTGACACCTTCCTGGGTGAACTTTCTGCTGATCCGCATGGTCTGCTCCGTTTTGGTCAGACTTGATGTCGTGCGCATAAGCACCAACACGGCCTGAACATTATATAGTTTGCTCAACGCTCATACGCTGCCCCCTGGCCTTTATAAAATGGCCATGTTTGGGCGAACGGAAATCTGTAATCTGTGGTGGTGGTCCCCCCTTGGAACCATCCGGTCCGTGGCCAAGACTATAAGGCCAAAATTTCGGGGTAGTCCACCAAACTTTGTGGTTGACAGCGATTTTTATCACTAGATGTAGTGTTTCAATCGATGTCGCGCATATCTGATGTTTGGAAAATCTCGTTAAGATTGTTTAAACGCCCCGCAAGCCCGCGGAATACTGCGCTTCTGGCGATGGTGCGGCCATCACAAGTCCATAAGACTCGGACTACATCTTGTGCCGGGACGAGATGACCCCCACAACGCAAAACAAAGCTAACGCCGTTTGCATTTGAAATCCAGCGCCAAGCACAGACAATGCCGTTTCGGAGATGTTTCTAGCACGGGGAAGTCTGATAACATTTTGATATTTATATGAAAATCATTGTTTTTATCCGGCGCGAATTTTCAAGCCGGGCAGGGTATATGCAGGAACGATAACCTTGGAATGCTGTGGATAAACAGGTGGACAAGACCGCGTGACGATTGTGTTGCAATGAGTCGGGCATACACAAGTGGTTGTGGGTTGTTTTGGCGGTGTTTTCGCGGAGTCATACCCCATATTGTGTGTCTGCCCCGGCTTTGCGGGGGCCTGTGCGGGAAATGCGGTATCTGTACCTGTCTGAAACATTGACTTTGCAGCAACATCACGACATATAAGGTCCTTATTGACCGCCGGACACAGGCCGCAAAATCAGGGCCCGCCAGCAAACACCGCTTTGCATATACGGGCCTTTTGTCTGCGCGCCGCCAAAGGCGGAAGAACCAGATCTGGAGAGAGACCACACATGGCCACCGTCGGGACCCGCATTTTTACCGCGCTGTATGGCAAACGCGTCGGCGAAGACCGTTTTGGAAATGTCTATTACACCGAAAAGAAAGCCGCCAATGGTCGCCGTGCGAAACGCTGGGTGATTTATAAAGGTATTACCGAGGGTTCCAAGGTTCCGGCTGAATGGCATGCATGGCTGCATTACACGATTGATGCGCCGCTGTCGGAAAAGGCCGAAGACCGTTACGAGTGGCAGAAAGATCACCTGCCGAACCTGACCGGGACCAAGCATGCCTATCGCCCGAAAGGCCATGAATATAGTGGCGGCCAGCGCGCCAAGGCGACTGGCGACTATCAGGCATGGTCGCCGGAAGGCTGATCGGGAATCGTTATATTCTGCAACCGGGCGCGACAATATGTTGGCGCCCGGTTGTGTTTCTACCGCGTTTTTGCACCGAAGTGCCCGAGCCGGTTGTTTTTTCGGCCCGCACGCGACAATATGCAGATCAACAAGATAGCAGAGACGGATAAGGTCCATGAGCAACAGACTGATCGAGAGCCTTGCAGGGGCAGCCGTAATCGCCGTGGCGGTGGGCTTTGCGTCCTATTCCTATTCCCGGGCGGGCATCGAGTCTGTTGACGGATACGAACTTTCTGCAAGCTTCAACCGCATTGATGGCCTGACGGTGGGCAATGATGTGCGGATTTCGGGCGTCAAGGTTGGCTCGGTCACGGCACAGGAACTGAACCCGAAGACCTATATGGCGGTGGTCAAGATGACGGTGCGTTCCGATGTGGAACTGCCTGCGGACAGTTCGGCCAAGATCGCATCCGACGGATTGTTGGGCGGTAAATTCGTATCGCTGGAGCCGGGCGGGGATATCGATATGCTGGCCCCGGGCGGCGAGATTGAATACACGCAAGGGTCGGTCAACCTCGAAGAGCTGATCGGGCAGGTGATTTATTCGTCCGGCGGTGGTTCTGGTGGTAATTCTGGTGGCAGTTCTTCGGACAGCCCCGAATAGGCGTTGATCCGGTTGGCGAGTCTGGTGACCGGGCCGGAATGGCGGCTATGAAACCGGCCATGATTTTGCCGGTTTTACCGGTCAGTTTGCCGCGAAGTATCTTTGAGAGCTTGCGTAACGTGATATCGACACCGATATCCTGATCAGATCGAAAGGCAGCGGAGCCGCTTGATGAGCAAGTCCGATAGCGTGAACAGGAATTTTCCCACATGGCAGGACCCCGAAGGGGCACCGCTTTCGTGCGTGGAGAAGATCAAGGTTCTGAACGAGAATTTCGGCGAACTGCGCGAAATGATGCAGGAAGCAATGGAAGACGCGTTGCTGATGGGTTGCGACGAGGAACAGTTCCGCCAGGTGATGCGCAGCGTTGTCGAAGAGCTGCACAATCCTTATGGCAAGCCAGACGATCAGGACTGATTATTCATGAAAACCAAGATAGTGTTTGGCGCTGCGGTTGCCGCGGTTGTTTCTGTGGCTGCTGTGACGTCTGCCTTTGCGCTGGATTATCGCCCGGCCGAGATCGCCCAGCTTCAGGGGCTGGATAAAATCACCGCCCGCATTTCGACCTTTGAGGTGCCGGTCGGCCAGACGGCGAAATTCGGCACGCTGACGATCCGGGTTGATGCCTGCTATCGCACCCCGCCGGAAGAACGCCCGGAAAGTGCCGGTTTCCTTGAAATTTCCGACCAGCGTGAAGATGCTGAAAACACCGTTGCCGAACTGTTTTCGGGCTGGATGTTTGCGTCAACACCGGGTCTTTCGGGGCTTGAGCATCCGGTTTATGACGTGTGGGTCAAGGAATGCATTGATCCGAATGATCAGGGATCAAGGGCCGTCGAACAGGGGCAACCCGCCCCCGCGGAATGATATTCCCGACAAGATTGTTTCCAAATGCAGGCCGATGCACAGTGCGTCGGCCGCAATTGTTTTGGGGAATGATTTGTGACGGTGGGATATCAGATGATTTGACGTTACGTCATGCAGGGGATTCGCAATGGGAAAGATGCGCCTGTGCCCGGTAAACCGGGGATTTTGTCGGAAAGTATATCGATTTTGGTTCTGATATCAGTGCGTTCTCATTTTGGATAAAATAAGGCGCAAACGGCGTTTATTGTTTCCTCTGGGGAAAATGAGTGTTGCGGGCTGTCCGGCTTGAGGCCAGGGGCATGTGCTGTCATCCTTTTTCCAGTTTTGTTGCGATGCGGCAATTCGCGTCGAACGATTTTTTAAACAAGGGATGTGCATAATGTTTACGTCAATCAAGAAGGCCGGTTTCGTTCTGGCGATTGCAGCGGGTCTTTCGGGGGCTGCCGTTTCGGCACAGGCGGCCGAGAGCTATAAGCTTGATCCGCCCCATACCAGCGTGATCTTCATCGTCAACCATCTTGGTTTTTCCAACTTCCAGGGCCGTTTTGGCGGCACGAGCGGCGAACTGACGCTTGATCGTGAAAACCCGGCGGCATCGTCGGCAATCATTACGATTGACCTCAGCAAGGTCGATACCGGTGTCGAGGGCCTCGACAACCACATGAAAACCGCCGACTTCCTGAATGTTGAACAGAACCCGACCGCAACGTTCAAAAGCACCTCGATCGAGATGACCGGCGATAAGACCGCCACCATCACCGGCGACCTGACCCTTCTGGGCCAGACCAAGCCGCTGGTTCTGGACGTGACCCTGACCGGTGAGGGCGATCACCCGATGACCGGCGATCATGTTCTTGGTTTCGGCGCGACCGGCACCGTGACCCGTTCGGAATACGGCATGAACTATCTGGTTCCGGCTGTCAGCGACGAAGTCGAACTTCAGATTTCGACCGAGTTCCTGCAGCAGAAATAACGATACTGACAAACCGGCGGCGGCATGTGATTGTCCCGCCGGTTTGGTGTTTTTTGTCCTGAGAGGATCACATATGGCGCTTCGCAGTACGCAAACGGGCTTTGGTCCGGTGACCAAGAGCTTTCACTGGCTGATGGCGATCCTGTTTGCCACGATGTTTGCGATTGGCTGGTATATGGATATTTTGCCGCTGGGGCTGGAAAAGCTGGCGTGGATTTCACGCCATAAATCGATTGGTGTTACCATCCTTTTCCTGGCGATTTTGCGCATTATCTGGCGTCTGGCCGAACAGACACCGGCAGGACTGGGTGAAAAGGCATGGGAACGTCAGGCGGCGAAACTGGCGCATTTCGCGCTTTATGCCGTGATGCTGGCCATGCCGCTAAGCGGATGGCTGATGTCGTCGGCGGCGAATTTTTCGGTCAGTGTCTTTGGCCTGTTCACGCTTCCTGATCTGGTCGGGCCGGACAAGGTGCTTTATGAACAGCTTCGCTTTACCCACTGGATATTGTCCTGGGTGATTGTCGGCCTTGTCGGGCTGCATGTGGCAGCGGCATTCAAACATCATTTCATCAATCGCGATGCGACGCTCCGCCGGATGCTTCCGGGGACGGGGAAAGGGAATTGATCATGACGTCTTTGTTTAAAAATATTCTGCGTGCTTCGGCGATTGTACCGGCGATGGCCATTTGCACCCCGGCCTTTGCCGCCGATCAGTGGCAGGTCAAAACCGATGACAGCGATATCGAATTTGCCGGCACCCAGCTTGGCGCGGATTTCGAGGGCGAGTTCAATAAATTCACCGCCGAAATCAGTTTTTCGCCGGATGATCTTGCCGGATCGAAAGTCAGCGTCCTGATTGATATCGCATCAGCTAATACCGAAAATGCCGATCGCGACAGCCAGATCATTTCAGCAGACTGGTTTGATGTCGCGCAGTGGCCGACCGCAAAGTTTGAAACCAAATCCTTCCGCGAAATCGCGCCGGGCCAGTATGAGGCGACGGCTGATCTGACGATCCGGGATGTGACCAAGGAAGTCGTTCTGCCCTTTACGCTTGAGATCGAGGGCAATGAGGCGGAAGCCGAGGGGACGGTGACGATCAAGCGGACGGATTTCGGCGTCGGGCAGGGCCAGTGGAGCGACACCAGCCAGGTCGGTGATGATGTGACCATCCGCATTGATATTGATGCGACCCGGTCATGATGCCGATAGCACGATAGTCCGATGAACAAAAAAAACAGCCGCCCAACCGGGCGGCTGTTCTCATTTAGGCGCAGCAGTCGTATCAGGCGGCTGCGTTTTTGCGCAGATCGGCAAGGAAGCTTTCGACGGCCTGATCAAGCGACACGGCTTCGGCGACGAGTTTCTCGGCGGTCTGGGCAAGCTGGGTCGTGCCTGATGAAACCTTGCCGGCATTGTCATTGACGGTTTCGATCCGCTCGGACACTTCGCGGGTGCCGTTGGCGGCTTCTTCGACGTTACGTGCGATTTCGCCGATGGCAGCGTGCTGTTCCTCGACCGCAGCGGCAATCGCGGTGGAGCTATCGGCGACCTTGGCGATGGTTTCGGAAATGCGGCGGATGGCCTCAACCGCCTCGCCGGTTTCATTCTGGACCGAGGTGATCTGCTGGTTGATTTCCTCGGTCGCCTTGGCGGTCTGGTTGGCAAGGTTTTTGACTTCGCTGGCAACCACGGCAAAGCCCTTGCCTGCATCGCCCGCGCGGGCGGCTTCGATGGTGGCGTTCAGGGCCAGAAGGTTGGTCTGTTCGGCAATGTCACCGATCAGTTTGGCGACATCGCCGATTTTCTGGGCAGCGTCGGCAAGGCCGGTCACGGTTTCATTGGTGCGGGTGGCTTCGTCATTGGCCTGATTGGCAATATCGGCCGAACGGGCGATCTGCTGGGCGATTTCATCGGACGATGCGGTCAGTTCCTCGGTCGCGGCCGAGACGGTTTGAACGTTGCCCGATGTCTGGGCGGTGGCGGTTGCAACGGCACCTGACAGCTTGCTGTTCATTTCGGTGGCGGACTGCATGTTTGCCGTCGCCTTTTTCATGTCCGAGATCGATGCCGAGATCGACTGGATCAGGCCCTTGACCCGATTTTCCAGACTGCTGGCCATTTCCAGAACGTCCTTGCGGCGTTTCTGTTCGGCTTCGGTTTCCATCTGTTTCTGGCGTTGCTGCAATTGCAGGTTTTCGCGGGCCTGTTCGCGGAAGGCAACAACGGTGCGCGCCATATCACCAACTTCGTCGGCGCGATCCTGACCTTCAATTTCACCCTTGAGGTCACCATTGGCGATCTGGGTCATTCGACCCGATAGCTGGCCAAGGGCGGATGTTATGTTGCGGCCAATCGCCAAACCGGAAAGAACCAAAACCACGACGATAACGACACTGATGATGATTGCGGTCGTGGCTGCACTGCGAAAGGCGGTTTCAACATCATCAATGTAAATGCCGGTGCCAAAAATATCGCCCCACGGCAGAACCATGGCAAAAGAGAGCTTTTCAAACAGTACGTCTTTGGCTTCGCCGGGTTTGGGCCACATATAGGTAAAGAAGCCATCGGTGCGGGTTGCCTTGATCATATCCTGAATGATGTAGGCACCGGTCGGGTCCTGAATATTGTACATTTCCTTGCCGACCAGCGCGGGATTGGCAGCATGCATCACGTTGCGACCGGTCTCGGTGTAGGAAAAGTAATACCCGATGTCACCGTCAAACCGGCCCGATGAGACGGATTTGTAGAAGGCGTCAATTGCCTGCTGTTGTTCGAGTTCGCCTGACTTGACGCGCGCCTGATAACCTTCGGCCATGCTATGGAGAAGTTCGGTCGTGGCACGGATTTTGTCCTTCCGGTCTTCGAGAAGGGTGTCTTTGAGTGTCATGAGCTGAACACTGGACGCGATGATCAGGCCGATCAGGGCGATAAGTGAGAGAATAGCCAGCTTGTATCCGATTTTGATGTTTTGCAGCATGAACGCGCGCCTCAGATTTGCTGATATGAACGTTGGCAGACTCGCCATAGGTATATAGAAATCTATCTAAAGTATAGTTGATCTGAGTCAATCTGATATCTTTACGAGACTGCGTAACGGACAAAAAAAGCCGCCCCTGATCAGGGGCGGCTGTTCTCATTTCGGCGCAGCAGTCGTATCAGGCGGCTGCGTTTTTGCGCAGATCGGCAAGGAAGCTTTCGACGGCCTGATCCAGGGAGACGGCTTCGGCGACGAGTTTCTCGGCTGTCTGGGCAAGCTGGGTCGTGCCTGATGAAACCTTGCCGGCATTGTCATTGACGGTTTCGATCCGTTCCGACACTTCGCGGGTGCCGTTGGCGGCTTCTTCGACGTTGCGCGCGATTTCGCCGATGGCAGCGTGCTGTTCCTCGACCGCAGCCGCAATCGCGGTTGAACTGTCGGCGACCTTGGCGATGGTTTCGGAAATGCGGCGGATGGCCTCAACCGCCTCGCCGGTTTCGTTCTGGACCGAGGTGATCTGCTGATTGATTTCCTCGGTCGCCTTGGCGGTCTGGTTGGCAAGGTTTTTGACCTCGCTGGCAACCACGGCAAAGCCCTTGCCTGCATCGCCCGCGCGGGCGGCTTCGATGGTGGCGTTCAGGGCCAGAAGGTTGGTCTGTTCGGCAATGTCGCCGATCAGTTTGGCAACGTCGCCGATTTTCTGTGCGGCGTCGGCAAGGCCGGTCACGGTTTCATTGGTGCGGGTGGCTTCGTCATTGGCCTGATTGGCAATGTCGGCCGAACGTGCGATCTGCTGGGCGATTTCATCGGAGGAGGCGGTCAGTTGCTCGGTCGCGGCAGAGACGGTTTGAACGTTGCCCGATGTCTGGGCGGTGGCGGTTGCAACGGCACCTGACAGCTTGCTGTTCATTTCGGTGGCGGACTGCATGTTTGCCGTCGCCTTTTTCATGTCCGAGATCGAGGCCGAGATCGACTGGATCAGGCCCTTGACTCGATTTTCCAGACTGCTGGCCATTTCCAGAACGTCCTTGCGGCGTTTCTGTTCGGCTTCGGTTTCCATCTGTTTCTGGCGTTGCTGCAATTGCAGGTTTTCGCGGGCCTGTTCGCGGAAGGCCACAACGGTGCGTGCCATATCGCCGACTTCGTCCCCGCGGTCCTGACCTTCGATATGACCGTCGAGATCGCCATTGGCAATGTAGGTCATGCGTTCGGAAAGCTTGCGCAGGCCATTGGTAATATCGCGTCCGATCCAGAAACCGGTCAGCATCAGAAGGGCAATGATCGCCAAACTTAACGTGATGAACCAGATCGCGGAATCCCAGAAGGCGACGTCAACATCATCGATATAGACGCCGGTGCCAAGAATGGCCCCCCATGGCAGGGGATGCGCAAAGGAGATTTTTTCAAATGTCAGTTCCTTTGGCTCGCCGGGTTTGGGCCAGTGATAGGACGAGAAACCGCCATTCGGGTTGCTGCCGGCGGCCACCAGATCACGGATGAAGTAAGCGCCGTTCGGGTCCTGGACAGAGGTGAAATCCTTGCCGACCAGTGCCGGGTTGGCACCGTGCATGACCATGATATTGTCCTTGGTCAGGGCAAAGAAGTAACCGATATCGCCATCATATTTGCCGGCGGAAACGACCTTGTAGAATGCGTCGATTGCGGCCTGTTGATCAAGCTCGCCCGCCTTGACCTGCTTTTGAAAATCGTTGGCCTGCGACACCGCATATTCGGTGATGGCGCGGATTTTCTCCTTGCGGTCTTCAAGCAGGGTGGTGCGCAAACCCATAAGTTCGAAGGATGAAATGACGATCAGGCCGAGCAGGGCCACGATGGACAAACCGGCGATCTTGTAGCCGATTTTGATTTTCTGCAGCATGTAATGATTTCTCCCGACCCACACCGAATGTATAGATGCCCCGACAATATGATTGTAGGGCTTTCTGCCGCTGTCCAGACAGATTTACTATACTTTGGGATGGGCCGTTGGCCTTTCAATAAGGTGCAGAAAAAATCCTGTAACATCATATACGAAAACACCTGCCTTCGATGTGAGGGCAGGTGTCGGGCGGTGTGTCGGAATTGCCGGGCGTTTTCAGCTAAGATGCGATTGCAGGAATTTCATCGCCAGCAGAATGCCTTCCTCGTCGATGCCGTGCTGAAGGCCGGGGCGTTCGTGCAGTTCGGCGGCAAAGCCGTTGGCGGTCAGGGTATCAAGTGCCAGACGCGATGCTTCTATCGGGACGACCGGATCGGCGGTGCCATGAACCAGCAGAACCGGCGGTCTGGTTTTGATCGCGCTTGCAAATGCTTCGTCGCCTAGAAGCGCGCCCGAGAAACCGACGACACCGGCCAGAGCCGGATCGCGACGCGGTGCGGTTTGCAGCGACATCATCGTGCCCTGCGAGAAGCCGATCAGGGCAAGTTTGTTTGCCGGAAGGTCATGTTCGGCCAGAAGGGTATCGATGAAGCGGTCGATATAGGCGGAGTTTTTCGCAGCCCCCTCGGCCATGGCGCGCAGCGCGCCCGACATGGTTTCGGGCTGACGGCGGAGAAATTCCGGATCATATTCGGCCAGACTGAACCACTGCCGCCCAAACGGCGACATTTCACACGGGAACGGGGCATTGGGCGAATAAAACGCGGTGTCGGGCAGGGCACGAGCAAAATGCGGTGCCAGCCCGATCAGGTCATTGCCATCGGCGCCATAGCCATGCAGCAGGATCACGATGCTTTTGGTCGTTCCCGATGCGGCCGGCAGCATCGGTCCGTTCAATGCGGTTTCGGCGGTCATGTCAGATCCCTTCGTTTGTCTTTGTCCCTGATTAGCAATGCTGCGTCGCAACGGCCAGTCTTTTTATATCTGGCGGTTTTCAGTGGCAGCAGTTTGATCGCGACGCTGTTCCCCGATGAAGCGGTAAAGGATCGGTTTGCCCCGCATTGTATGGGGCCAAAGGGGAGATTGGTCGGACAAATACCCGGCGGGTGATGTATCGGGCAGGTAAATGACGGAACAGGGCCATGATCCACGTTGTGATATGGCCTGTAGTATGGCCTGTGGATAACTTTGTGGATGATTGGCCCGGTATAGCCAGAATTGATCAGGATTTCTGTCAATAAAGCATGATTTTGCGACGGCGAACTATTCATTGGGATAGTATTTTGGGCAGCAATCATGACCAAATGGTCGAAATTCCTGTCACAAATTTATTGCGATTTCACAGTCATTTGTCGGAAATTGTGAAAAAATCATGACATGAATTTGCATGCCTGGCGGGTTTTGAGAGGGTCGGGCAGATCGGGAAAAATCGCCTAAAGGGTGAATGAGGGGTGGATGGTATTCCACAATGTGGATTCTTTGATGCATAACAGTTCCAAAGGTGCCTTTTGCACCTGTGCAAACTGTGTCACAAGAAGTCCTCCGGATGATCCGGAATTCGCCCCATCCGAAGAAGATTTTCCGAGGCCCCGATGAGTTCCCCGACGAGTTCCCGTCTGAGCCGTACGCGCCGCTGGGTCGGCAAGGGGGATCGACGCGTTCTGGCGTTGACCCTGCCGATTATCCTGTCCAATGCCACCGTTCCGTTGCTGGGGGCGGTCGATACCGCAGTGGTCGGCCATCTGGACAGTCCGCATTACATCGGCGCGGTCGCGGTCGGGGCGCTGATTTTTTCCTATGTGTTCTGGAGCTTTGGCTTTTTACGCATGGCGACCACCGGGCTTGCGGCACAGGCCTATGGGCGGCGTGATCCGAACGGGGTAAGGGCGGTTTTTGCCAGGGCGGCCCTGATTGCGGTGACAGCGGGGCTTGCCGTCATGGTGCTGCAATGGCCGATCATCGAGCTTGCAATGGCCTTGATCCAGCCGAACGCAGCGGTCGAGGCGGCAGCACGGGATTATTTCCATGTGCGCATCTGGGCATCGCCCGCGACATTGATGCAGTACTGCATGCTGGGCTGGTTGCTGGCGATGCGCGACGCGCGCGCGGTGTTTATTTTTCAGGTGGTTCTCAACAGCCTGAACATGGTTCTGGATATCCTGTTTGTGCAGGGCTTTGGCTGGGACGTCAAAGGAGTTGCCGGGGCAACCGTGATTGCCGATTATTCCGGTGTGATGCTGGGCTGGTTTTTGATGCAGCCACATCTGAAGCGGCTTGGCGGGACGTGGCGCGGGATCGGTATTTTTGATCGTACGCAACTGGCGCGACTGATGAAGATCAATGGTGATATCTTTGTGCGTACGATGGCGCTGACATCGGCCTTTGCAATTTTCACCAGTTTTTCCGCCCGCTTTGGCGAGGTGACGCTGGCAGCGAATGCGGTGTTGCAGAATTTCCTGATGTTTGGATCGTTCGCGCTGGACGGGTTTGCCCATGCGGCGGAAACGCTTGTCGGGCAGGCCTATGGGGCGGAACGGCGCAAACAGTTCCTGTGGGCGGTGCGTAAGACAACGATCTGGGCGATTGCATCGGCGGTGGTGATGGCGGCGATTTTTGGCCTTGCCGGGCCGTGGATCATTGATGGCCTGACGTCGATCCCGGAAGTGCGCGCGGCGTCATACAGCTATTTGCTGTGGGCGGTGATGTTGCCGATTACCGGGGTGCTTGGTTTTCAGTTTGACGGGGTATTTCTGGGCGCGATGCAGACCAAGCACTGGCGCAACATGATGCTTTTGTCGGTTGCGATCTATGCCGGGATGGCGTGGGGGGCGGTGATGGCGGACAACAACCATCTGCTCTGGGCGTCGTTTAACGCGTTTTTCCTGCTGCGTGGAGTGACGCTTGCGGTGTTGTTCCCGACGATCATTCCCGAACGCCGGGTTGCCACGGCTTAGGGCGGAGTTCGGCCATATGCGCCGGAATATGGGGTGCCTTATGCCTCGGGCACGGGCAGGGTGGTGCTGTTTTTGACTTCGTGCAGGGTGAAGCTTGATTTGATGTTGGCGACACCGGGCAGCTTCATCATGACTTCGGACAGGAAACGCTGATAGGCGGCCGGGTCCTGCACGACGATGCGCATCATGTAATCCTGATTGCCGACCATGGCGTAGCAGTCAACGATTTCCGGGTGGGACTGCACGGCGGTTTCAAAACGGCGCAGCGACGGTTCGTCATGCTGGGTCAGGGACACGGTGACAAAAACATTCACCCCCAGACGCAGATGTGACGGGGCCAGCAGGGCGACATATTTACGGATCACGCCGCTTTCTTCGAGCTTGCGCAGGCGACGCAGGCAGGGAGAGACGGAAAGACCGACCTTGTCGGCCAGTTCGACCATCGAGATACGCCCGTCTTCCTGAATCTCGCGAAGAATTTTGCGATCAATTGCGTCGAAACCGTTGCGCGCCATGGCGTGCCCCACTCCTTGTACTCGATAGATATTATTGTGATCCGGGTTGATTTTGCCGCATTGCGGGCTTTGCATAAATTACCCGCCAGCGCAAAAATCATGCTGCGCGATAAGCCATGACTTCGCGTTCCTGTCAATCTTTGCGTGATCCGTGCGCGATGTTTTTACGGTAACAGATTGTGATTTTGAAGCCGGACCAGAGGAAGGCGAAATTCCCGGTTGCGGAGCATGTCGGAATAGTCTGGTTTGCGGTGCCGAAAATGTTAGGGCTTGCACAGAACAAATATCGGGGTTATGTGGTTCAAATCCTTGCATTGCTTTGCTTTGTTCGCACCTGCGGCGGAACTTATCGTTGCCGCGCGTGGTAATGACAGTGTAGTATAATCGTACCAATTTACGTATTTTTACTATGGGTATTCTCCTGTCAGGAGCTGGGGGGTTGGGGTTTTGCCAACCTGCAGGACAAGAAAGGCATTACGTGGTGGACGCTGCGCAAGATACACCGGGATATAACCTGGTCACGATTGGCGAGCATAAAATCAATATTCGTCCGGCAGTCAAAGATGACCTTGCCAATGTTGTCGATCTTGATGATCGCACAACGGGCCTTCGCAAGCCCGATTACTGGGATGATCTGTTCACCCGTTATGGCAACCGGAAGGATTCCCGGTTTTTCCTGATTGCCGAAGAAGGCGATACGCTTCTGGGCTGCATTTTCGGTGAAGTCCGGTCGTGGGAATTCAACTCGGTCCCGTGTGGCTGGGTCGGCACCGTCAGCGTCGAGCCGAATTTGCGCATGGGCGGGATCGGCAGCATTCTTTACAAGGAAATCTGCCGCTGTTTCCGCAAGGCCGGCGTGACCAAGATCCGCACCATGATCCCGCGCGATGCGACCGACCTTATGTCGTTCTTCCGCGCGCAGGGCATGATGGCCGGACCCTTTATCCAGCTTGAAACCGATATGGACGAAGGGGTGTAACGCCATGATGTCTTTGCAGAAGGCGACCCTGTTCGCATTATATGCCGTGCTGGAACTGGCCGAGGATACTGACCGGCAGCTTTCGGCATCCGAAATCGCCGAAAGATACAATATTTCGACCAACCATCTGGCAAAGGTCCTGCGCGATCTGGGCCGGGCGGGGCTGGTTGAATCGGTCCGCGGGGCCGGTGGCGGTTATCGTTTCTGTGGTAATGCCAAGCGCACGACGCTGCTTGATGTTGTCAGGCTGTTTGAAGAGGTCGGGGCAGGTCCGACAAGCGGCATTGTGCAGGAAACGAATGCCGGTGCGGCATTGTCATTGGTGATGGACGAGATCGAGGAAATCACCCATGCGACGCTGCTGTCGATTTCGATTGAAACCATGCTGAAACTGATGCGCAAGCGTCGCCCGGAAAAGCCGAGTTCGACCGGACTGTTCCGCGCGGTTTAACCACCTGCGTTGATCATAATATTCATCAAAAAGGCCGTCAGATTTTTCTGACGGCCTTTTTGATTTTCAGAACCCGGAAGGTTTCCCCAGCATCAGCTTTCGCTGGTCACGGGATCGCTTTGCGCGGCGTCGGCATTTTCAGCCTTTTTCGCGGCGGGTTTTTTCGGAGCAGCCTTTTTGCGCGGACGACGGGCGGCCTTTGGTTTTTCTTCCTTGGCCGGGGAGTCTTCAGTTGCCGGAGCCGGAGTTGCCACTGGTGCAGAAGATGCGACCGTTTCGTCCTTTACCTCGGGCGCCGGGGTTTCTTTCTTGGCGGCGGCCCGGGACGTTCTGGTGCGGGCCGGTTTGGCGCGCGTGGCTTTTGCCGGTGATTTCCTGGCCGGTGCCTTCTTCTCGACCTCGTCGGCGCGTGGCTTGCCAAGGCTTGATGCCGGAACCGGGGTCAGCAGGAAGGCCGGAACGTGATCGCCAAGACCGATCACCGGTTTGTCGTCACGGTCATAACGATCATCCCGATCACGACGCGACGATGAACGTCCTGCATTGCGGTCGCGGTCCTGATAGGCCGGGCGGCTGGAACGATCATTGCGCGGCTTTGTATCGCGCTGTGGCGCATTTTCGCGCGGCGGCTGTGCCGGTGCATCCTGCTTTGGCTCGTTACGGGCAGGGGCAGCGGCTTTGACGTCGCGTTCAGCGCGGTCGTCACGGTTGCTGTTGCGTGCCGGACGATCATTGCGCGGGGAGGCGTCACGCACCGGTGCCTTGCGGCTTTTCTTCGTGCGGCGTTTTTTGCCGGTGAAGTCAAGTTCAAGGGTTTCGATGCCTTCAAGCTCGGTCAGCGGAATGTCCATGTTGATGGATTTGTTGATCGCAGCAACAAGTTTGCCGTCTTCGGGTACGGCCAGCATGAAGGCCTTGCCTGCGCGGCCGGCACGACCGGTACGGCCGGTACGATGCACGTAATCCTCGGCGTTGAAGGGCACGTCAAAGTTAAAGACGTGCGAGACATCGGCAACGTCGATACCGCGTGCGGCCACGTCCGAGCAGATCAGCAGGGTGATTTCGCCCGATTTGAATTTATCAAGCGTTTCGGTGCGTTCGCTCTGGACCAGATCGCCATGCATGCGACCGGCATTGAAGCCGTGCTTGGTCAGTGATTTGAACAGGATATCGACGTCTTTTTTGCGATTGCAGAACACGAAGGCGTTCTTGACGTTTTCCTGACGGACAAGTTTGCGAAGGGCTTCGCGTTTGTCCATTTCATCCATGACAAGGAGTTTATGTTCCACCGTGGTCGCCATGGTCGAGGGCGGGGAAACGGTAATTTCCTTGGGGTTGGACAGGAATTTGTCGGCAAGGCGACGGATTTCCTTGGGCATGGTCGCCGAGAAGAAAAGCGTCTGGCGCTGCTTGGGCAGCATATTGACGATTTTTTCAATGTCGGGAATGAAGCCCATATCAAGCATGCGGTCGGCTTCGTCGATCACCAGCAGTTTGCAGTCCGACAGAAGCAGTTTGCCGCGTTCAAACGTATCGATCAGACGACCCGGGGTCGCGATGATGACGTCGGCACCCTTTTCAAGGATTTTCTGCTGTTCGACGAAGGATTCCCCGCCAATGATCAGCGCCTTGGACAGCGACATGTATTTGCCGTAGGTGTCGAAGTTTGCTGCTACCTGGGTCGCGAGTTCGCGGGTCGGTTCGAGAATGATCGAACGGGGCATCCGCATGCGCGCACGGCCATGATGCAGAATATCGAGCATCGGCAGGGTAAAGCTGGCTGTCTTGCCCGTACCTGTCTGTGCACAGCCCAGAATGTCACGTGCCATCAGGACGGACGGAATGGCCTGGCTCTGAATGGGGGTCGGGGTATCATAGCCGGCGTCTGCGACGGCTTTGAGGATATCTTCGCTCAGACCGAGATCGGCGAAATTCATATGGTTCGTTTTCCCGCAATAGAATGCGTTATGATGTGATTATCGCTGCGATAAAGCAGCTTGCGTCGTAAAGCGAAGCCTTAATTAAGTCAAGAAAAACGCCTCAAAAAAGGGTTAAAGAGGCAATTTAACCCTGTGCGAGAGGCTTGTTTGCCACAGGCCGGAAGCGTAATCTGGTGAAATACATAATGAAACAGGGAGAAAAACGGTGTTGATGGACGCATCACGTGCAAGTCTGGTGATTATCGATGTTCAGGAAAAGCTCTATCCAGCCTGTCAGGACCCTGACCAGACTGTCGAGAATTGCTGCTTTCTTGTCAAATGCGCCAACCGTTTGAATGTTCCTGTCATTGTGACCGAACAATATCCCAAGGGGCTTGGCCATACGGCCCCCGCGATCCTTGATCTGATGATGAAGGCGTCCGATACCGCCGATGGTGGCAATGTCGTTTCCAAGGTCAGTTTTTCAAGCGTACCGGCCGACGGTTTCATGGAAAAGATCGAAGAAACACCGGGGCGTGATCAGATCGTCATTGCCGGGATGGAAACCCATGTGTGCGTGCTTCAGACCGTGATGGAACTGATTGATCGCGGGCGCGAGGTTTATGTGGTCGCCGATGCGGTGACATCGCGCAGCATGCATGACAAGATTTTCGGGCTGGAACGGATGCGCGATGCCGGGGCGAAAATCGTGACGCGGGAAAGCGTTATGTTTGAATGGTTGCGCGTGGCAGGAACCCCGGAATTCAAGGAACTGAGTGCGCTGATCAAATGACGGCGGAGCCCAAACCGGTCATTCCGGTCGTCTTTCTGTCGGGCATGCTGGCCGATCAGCGGATGTGGCAGCCGGTTCTTGACCGGTTGGCCGCGCGCAAAGGATTGATGCCATGCCCGGCAATCATGCCGATCATTCCGCCGCTTGATACGCAGGACGATGTGCAGGCGATGGCGCGATCCGTTCTTGATCAGGCGCCAGACCGGTTTGCGCTGGTCGGGATGTCGATGGGCGGTTATGTCGCGTTTGAAATCCTGCGCATGGCGCGCAGGCGCGTTTCGCATCTGATGCTGGTGAATACGCGGGCGACGAAAGACGACCCGGCGATGCGCAGACGCAGGCTTTTGCTTGCGCGGCTTTCGGGGCGGAACCTGCCGTTTCAGGGGGTGAATGACGCGATGCTTGATGACATGCTCCATCCCGATCATCGCCATGATGCGGAACTGATCCGCCTGCTGTCGGATATGGCAGAGGATTTTGGCGTCGATGTGTTCAGGCGCCAGATTACGGCAGTTGCCAACCGCCCGGACAGCATGGCGCTGTTATCGGAACTTGATATGCCCTGCACCGTGATGGTCGGGGAGGCTGATCGGGTGATCAGCCCGGCATCGCATCATGAAATGGCGGCGCGTATTGCCGGTGCGACGATGATTGATGTTGCCGGGGCAGGGCATTATGTCCCGCTTGAACAACCCGATATCTTTGCCGATGCCTTATGCGAACTTGTTACCTAGGGTGTTGATATCCTGGTGTCGGACGGGACGAGCGTATCGCTTAGAACCATTTCGATGGTGTTTTCATCGGTCAGATACTGCGCATAGAGCTTTTCAAGTGCGCCGTTGCTGCGCTGTCTGGCGAGGTAGCTGTTAAAGCGTCGTATCAGGCGTGCATTGACGGGGCTTGCCGGCAATGCAAGGCGATTGATCGTATTCATCAGCGGCGTGCGGTGGATCGACAATGCGACAATTTCATCATCGGTCAAATGGGTAACCTGCTTTAGCGATGCCTTTTGCGCGTAGCCGCAATAGATCAGTGCGACATCAACCCGCCCGGCAAGCAGCAGGGCAATCGATTGACGGATCGAGTTGAACCAGGTGACGTCAAAGCGTCCCTCGTCGCGATGGCGGGCGAGTTGACCATGCAGTTGCAGGCCGCGCGCCATGGAGACCTGCAGGCCGTCAAGGTCGGCTGGGCGTTTGATCACCAGATCACGTTGTTTGAGAGTGATCGCATGCAGGCTTGTGGTGCTGATGCCGTCCGACAGGATGAAGGCACCGGTTTTGGTGTCTCCGGGAATGCCGATGAACCCGGCCGGGTTATTATGACTGTCTTCGAGTGCGCGTTTCAGCGGCAAATTCTGGAAGGTCATGTCGATCTGTTGAAGTTTGCTGAAATCATGCAGCAGGTCGTAAAGCGCACCACTGGCATGGCCATTGACCTGATAGCTTTGCGGGAAGGCTTCCTGATCGGCAAGGATGGTCAGGCTCAGGTCATACGCATTGACGGGATCGGGATGATTGTCATTGGCCATCGCCGCCGACCCCGGCCCCGCAGTGCATGCCATGATCGTGATAAATCCGGTGCAAACCATGCCACGCAGATATGGCAGGATCAGAGGCCACACAGACAGGACAGAAGACTTCAAGTTTACCCTGTTTTTCATTTCAGGGTCGCCAGCCAGTGCCAAAGGCAACCAGATGGGCGCGCGCAATCCGCCATTACGTGCCATTTCTGGCAACGGTCATTCCCCATTCGAGTAGTCTTCCCTGTTTTTATCGGCATTTATTTTCATGCCTGATGCCTACCCTTGTGGGTAGTTGAAGACAGGTTGCCCGGAATGGAGAGCAAGAGCAAGTGTGATCCGGCGGGATTTATACCAATTGCTATTTTTGGTTTAGCAGTCCGCGCGCCTCATGCCGCATCGATGGTCATCGTCATCACGGATATAGCGGGGAAACAGTTGGTAGATAATTGTATCCCCGTTTTCGATAAGATGTTGTTCGAATTCATCTTTTATGAAGTGCGCACGGAGTTCCGAGATCGGGCTGTCACCCGCACAGAATGCGATCCGGACCGGGATACGGGTGGTGTCTGCGGGATAATCGGTAGTCTCGGGGGCGGTGCATATTTTCTCGCCCATGGTTGTTTGCGATGGGCTGACGGCAACGACGACGCGATAGCCGTCGCGCAGGGTCTGATTCGGAGCGAGATCACCGGCATCGGCAATGAAATCAAGACGTGGCGGATAACCGTGATTGGACAGCGCAGATGCCCATGTTTCAGGGGTGACAAGGTTTTCCCTGTCATGAACTTCGACCATCATGACCCGGCTTGGCGCGCCATAGGTTTTGAAGCTTTCGACTTCGGCAACATGATAGTTCGGATATTCAACCATGGTCATGTTGCTGCATCCGGCCAGAAAAGCCATCCCGACCGCGAGAGTTGCGCCTGAGAGGCTGCGTGCATAAGCAGAGGGTCGGGTTTTCATGGGGGCTCCTTGTAGCAGGTTGTCCATAGCAGCTTTGACTGTCCAGCATAGGGCAATATAAAAAATACGACCAGAATAGGTTTAAAGATCAATTGTTTGATGATCACATGAATGTCGTGCGTTGTGATATCGCCAGATCGCCAGCCTGTTATTCTGCCCTGATGTTTGCGGCTAAAAAACGGATCGTCCGATGGCGCGGATCAGCATTTCAAGCGCCTTGATACCGGCCGCGGAATTACCCCGCGCGTCAAGGCGTGGGGACCAGACACAGACGGAAAATTCACCGGGAATGACACCGATGATGCCGCCGCCAACCCCGCTTTTGGCCGGGATGCCGACGGTAAAGGCAAAATCACCGACCCCGTCATACATGCCACATGTCAGCATCAGCGCATTGATGCGGCTGGTTTCCCCGGGCGCGATCACGGTGCGACCGTCAATGCCGACACCCTTGTTGGCAAGAAAGAAGGCGGCACGCGCCATTTCACGGGCCGTCATCGCGACCGAGCATTGCTTGAAATAGGCGCGCACGACGTCCTCGACCGGGTTATCAAGTTTGCCGAAGCTTTTCATCAGATAGGCAATCGCCCGGTTGCGATCCCCGTGCTGATCCTCGGACAGATAGACATCGTTATCAACGCGAATGCCGGGATTGCCGCAAAGCTGGCCAAGGAATTCCGCCACCGAACGATCCGGATTGGCGTAGCGTGATGCGATCAGATCCGCAACACGGATCGCACCGGCATTGATGAAGGGATTGCGCGGGATGCCGTGTTCCTGTTCAAGCTGAATCAGGGAATTGAAGGCCGAGCCGGATGGTTCGCGCCGGACGGCTTTCCATAAGTCATCGCCGTGCGCGCGCTGGGCCAGCACAAGGGCGAAGACCTTGGAAATGCTTTGGATGGAAAAGGGCAGGTCGGCCTCGCCAATGGCAAGTTCGTTTCCGCCTGCGGTGCGCAGAACCATGGCAAAGTGATCATCCGGGACACTGGCAAGGGCCGGGATATAGTCGACCTTGCGGGCATCGGCAAAATCGGTCTGATGGATCGCGTCCGAAATATCCTGGAGGATGGCGGCATAATTGTGGGTCATTATGTGTCCGCTTTGTTTGTCAGGCTGTCAGGGACAAAAAACCCGGTGCAGGACACCGGGTTTGATGATGAAGAATTTTAATCCGATCAGACGTCGATATCCTCGACAAAGCGGGCATGTTCCTGAATGAACTGGAATCGAAGCTCCGGCTTTTTGCCCATCAGGCGGTTGACCAGATCCTTGGTCTGGCCACGGGCATCGGGTTCGGCCGCATCGGGCAGGCAGACACGCAGCAAGGTGCGCTTTTTCGGCGCCATCGTGGTTTCGCGAAGCTGCGGGGGCGGCATTTCACCCAGACCCTTAAATCGGGAAATCTCGACCTTGCCGCGGTTCTTGAATTCGGTATCGAGCAGGACCTCTTTTTCCGCATCATCCATCGCATAGATGGATTTGCCGCCCTGTGTCAGGCGGTAAAGCGGCGGCATGGCAAGATACAGGTTACCGTTTTCGATCAGGCCAGCCATTTCCTGATAGAAGAAGGTCATCAGAAGCGATGCGATATGCGCGCCATCGACGTCCGCATCGGTCATGATGATGATGCGTTCATAGCGCAGGTCGGAAAGCCGGAAATCGGAGCCGGAACCGCAGCCAAAGGCTTCGATCATGTCCTTGATTTCCTGGTTGGCCATCATCTTTTCGCGGGTTGCGGACGCCACGTTCAGGATTTTACCGCGCAGCGGCAGAACGGCCTGCGTTTCACGGTCACGCGCCTGTTTGGCGGAACCACCTGCCGAGTCACCTTCGACGAGGAAGATTTCGGTTCCGGCGGCGATGGAACGTGAGCAATCGGCAAGCTTGCCCGGAAGGCGCAGGCGACGGGTTGCCGACTGGCGTTTCGTTTCTTTCTTTTCCTTGCGGCGCTGGCGTTCTTCGGCGCGCAGGATGATGCGTTCAAGCAGGCGCTTGGCATTTTCGGTATCACCGGTCAGCCAGTGATCGAAATGGTCGCGAACCGCGGTTTCAACCAGCTTGGTGGCCGATGCGGTGCCAAGCTTTTCCTTGGTCTGGCCCTGGAATTGCGGATCGGGAATGAAGACCGAGAGCATGATGCAACCGCCGCCAAAGACGTCTTCGGCGGTGATGGCTGCGGCCTTTTTCTGACCGACCATGTCGCCATAGGTCTTGATCGCCTTGGTCAGGGCATAGCGGAAACCGGCCTCGTGCGTGCCGCCAAGCGGGGTCGGGACGGTGTTACAATAGGAATGGAAGTAACCTTCGCCGCCATCCGGCCATGCAATCGCCCATTCAACGCGACCGGCACTTTCGGAAAACTTGGCTTCGCCTGCGAACGGACGTTCGGTGATCAGATCGCGACCTTCGATGGTCATGTTCAGGTAATCGAGAATCCCGTTGGGGAATTTCAGGACTTCCTGCTGCGGGGTCGGATCATCACTGGTCAGCAATTCCGGATCAACCGACCAGCGGATTTCAACCCCCTTGAACAGATACGCCTTGGACCGCGCCATACGGAAGATCGTGGCGGGTTTCAGCTTGGCCCGGTTGCCGAAAATTTCGGGATCGGGGCGGAAGATGACCGTGGTGCCACGGCGGTTATTGACCGCACCGCCATCCTGAAGCGGACCGAGCGGGGTGCCTTTGGAATATTCCTGAAACACCAGTTTGCGATCACGTGCGACTTCGACCCGGAATTTGTCGGTCAGCGCGTTCACGACCGACATCCCCACGCCGTGCAGACCGCCGGATGTTTCATAAGCCTTGCCCGAAAACTTGCCGCCCGAATGAAGCGTGGTCAGGATGACTTCAAGCGCAGATTTATCGGGGAATTTCGGATGCGGATCGGTCGGAATACCACGCCCGTTATCGCGCACCATGACGGTGTTGTCGGTTCTGAGTTCCAGCTCGATCCAGTCGGCATGGCCGGCGACGGCCTCGTCCATCGAGTTATCGAGGATTTCGGCAACCAGGTGATGCAGTGCGGCATCGTCCGTGCCCCCGATATACATACCGGGACGGCGGCGCACAGGCTCCAGGCCTTCGAGAACTTCGATATCCTTGGCGGAATAGGCGTTTGTGGTCGATTGGTTTGAATCTTCGAAAAGGTCGGTCATGCCCCGGAACGCAACTTCTTTATTATGTTAAAACAAGGTCCAACGACGCATATCTGTTGATTGATTTTACGGGGTTGGATGCCTTTAGGCTTAACGAGTATCATATGTTTTCAGATGCGACCCATAAAAATGTTTTTTGGGCGTGAATGCAAGCAGTGGTCTTGCCAGAGATCATAATTTCGTTGTGGCAGCGCAGAAAACGGTGCCAGACTTGTCGCGAAAACCGAGACCGTCAGGTCCAATAAAAATATCGGCCCGCGTGAATGGCGCGCCCAGACAGGAGTAAGCCCGATGGCATATGAGAGTGAGACCACACACGGTACCGACAACACCATGCCGCGCGGCGACATGTGCACCCGAACCCTTGCCATGCCCGCCGACACCAACCCGAGCGGCGATATTTTCGGCGGCTGGCTGATGTCGCAGATGGATATCGCGGGCGGTGTGATGGCAAGCCAGATCGCCGAGGGACGCGTTGCCACGGTCGCGGTTGACGGCATGACGTTCCATCGTCCGGTCTATGTCGGGGATGTGGTGTGCGTGTATGGCGATATCGAACGGATCGGCAATACATCGATGGTGCTGCATCTTGAAAGCTGGGTGCTGCGCAAAAACCAGCCACCGCGCATCAAGGTGACAGAGGCAACCTTTACCTTTGTCGCGATTGACGCCGAAGGCCGTCCGCGCCCGGTGCGCAAGGACGAGGTTGCGGTTTAAAGAGGCAAATTAGGGTTTCCGGACGGTGCGAGACGCCGAGCCGGAAAACGTCGTTGCGTCAAGTCTGGATTCCCGCTTTCGCGGGAATGACGCGTGGAAATGGGGCGTCGTTATACCGCCGATAAATCTGGGTTTTCACGACCCAGAATGCGCATAATCAAAGGGATATTGCCGTCCATGCGGTAATAAATGGTGTGTGCGGCAAAAACACAGCGACGATATCCGGGATGGATATCATCGACAGCCTGATAAATGGCGGGCGAGCGTGCGATTTTGTCGAACTGTTCAAACAGTGCGTCAAAATAAATGTCTGCGTGTTGCTGCCCGAAAGTTTCAATGCCGTATCGATACAATCGTCTGATATCGTCTTCTGCAAGTTTGCTAAGACGATACGCGGTCATTTGAGCTTCAGGTCCGCCTTGACGGATGTGCGGATGTCTTCTTTATTCATCGAAGAAAAGCCGCTTTCCTCGGCGGCATTCAACGCATTGCGAATGCGTTCGATTTCTGCCATGCGCATCTGTTTTTCACGCAATGCTTCGCGCACGACCTCGCTGTCGGATGCGTATTGACCGGTCGAAAGCTGGGCCTGAATCCAGGCTTCCTGCGTTTCGGTGACGGTGATGCTCTTTTTGATCATAAGGTGATCTTTCGTCTTTTGATCCTACTTTATCCTACCATCAGCAACGTGGCCGACGCAAACATTTGCCGTAGAGAAAGCGACAAGGCAACGGGCTGGGCGGGTCAGGCCGTCCAGCATTCCTTTGCCACGCGGATAAAGTTTTCACCCATGATCTTGTCGACGTCGTCGGGTTTGAAACCCCCGGCGATCAGGGCGTCGGCAAGGGCGGGGAGCTTTTTCGGATCGAACACCGCGGCACCGCCTGCATTGGGGCCATAGCCGCGTTCGGCGGGCCAGTAATAGGCGCGATCAACACCGTCGGGGAAGTCGTTGGTGCCCGCGACACTGGGCATCGTATCAAGGCCGATGCCGACATGGTCCACGCCGACCAGTTTTACCGCATAGTCGATATGGCGGATCATGTCGGGGACTTCGGGGGCGTTCGGTGATTTGATGAAGCGCTGGAAACCGCAAATGCCGATCACCCCACCGGTATCGGCACAGGCCTTGATCTGTTCATCATCAATGCAGCGTTCATGCCCGCCAAGCACCTTGGGGTTGGCATGGCTGAAGACGACCGGCTTGGTCGATGCCTTCATGATATCAAGACTGCTTTGACGACCGGTATGCGAGCAATCCATGATCATGCCGCCGTTATTAACAGCCCGGACCATGGCATGACCCAGCGCGGTCAGCGGGATATCGTCATCATGGCAACCGCCCGCCACCGAATTGTTGCGGTTATAGGCAAAGTGGATCTGCTTGACACCCAGTTTGGCAAAGACCGGGACCATTTCGGGCATGTCCTGCAACATGACCGAGCCTTCGAGGTCGAAACCAACCCCCAGCAAGCCCTTTGATTTGGCGATTGCCAGATCATCAAAGCATTCGATCTGCATGTATTTGTCAGGGTGGGCGGCGATTTTGGCCCGGAAGGCGGCAATCACACGCAGGATATGGGCAACGGAATTCATATCCATGCCGACATTGACACAGACATAGTCAACTTCGCCCGCGACATAGTTATCAAGCAGGCTGATCGGTGTTTTGGGATCAAGCGGCAGACAGGCATGCGCATCCCACGTGAAGGCGGGGCGATGGCGTGACGGGTTGGCGGGGGTATGCGGGGCGGTGGTGACGTTCATGATGTCCCTTGTTCTTCTGGCGCGTGCGGGGCCGGTGTTCAGTCCCAATCCACGAAACTGTCGATGACGGCGCGGTCATATCCCCCGGCGGCCTTGAAAAGCTGCTGCGAATAGGGATTTTCCAGTTTGCCGTCGGCGAGCTGGCCCGCGGTGGCGCGTTCGACGATACGGCCGTGGTTCATGATCGCGATATCGTCGCACATATGGGCGACCACGGCGAGATCGTGACTAACCATGATATAGGTAAGGCCCAGATCATTGCGCAACCGGGTCAGCAGGTTCAGCACTTCGGCCTGGATCGAGACATCAAGGGCCGATGTCGGCTCATCGAGCAGCAGAATTTTCGGTTCGAGAATAAGCGCACGTGCAATCGCGACACGCTGGCGCTGCCCGCCGGAAAGCTGATGGGGGTAGCGGAAGCGGAAGGAATTATCGAGCCCGACCTGTTTTAGCGCCTCGACCACGCGGGCATCCGAATTGCCGAGTTTGTGGATATTGACCGGTTCGGTCAGGATGCGGTCAATCGTGTGGCGCGGATGAAGCGATCCGAACGGGTCCTGAAAGACCATTTGCGCCAGACGGTAAAAGGTCTTGTCGCGCTTTTTGGTCAGTTCCTTGTTATTCACAAGGATGTTGCCTTCCCAGTCATCGACAAGGCCGGTGATGGTGCGAAGGACGGTTGATTTGCCCGATCCTGACTCGCCCACCAGACCAAATGATCCGTTGGCCGGGATCGAAATATCGATATCCTTGAGGACGTGGTTGTCATCAAACCAGGCGTTGAGTTTGGTGATTTCAATCATGGCAGTCATTTTTATCTCAGGCCTCCGCCCAACTGGCTTCGCGGGTCAGGACGGGAAGTTCGGCATGATTGCCATCCATCTTCGGCAGGCAGTTCAGAAGGCCCTGCGTATAGGGGTGTTTGGCCTGATCCAGTTCGGATGCGCGGATTTCTTCGACGACATGGCCCTGATACATGACCAGAACCCGGTCGCAGAAGCTTGAGACCAGATGCAGGTCGTGGCTGATGAAGACCAGCGCCATGCCGCGTTCGCGCACCAGATCATCAAGGATCGCCATCACCTGAAGCTGTACCGTGACATCAAGGGCTGATGTCGGTTCATCGGCAATCAGGATTTCCGGATCGGGGATCAGCATCATGGCGATCATGACGCGTTGGCCCATCCCGCCCGATACTTCGTGCGGATAGGATTTGAACACGCGTTCCGGATCGCGGATTTTAACCGCGGCCAGCATATCAAGGGCGCGACGTTTGGCTTCTTGCGCGTTGACCTTATGATGTTCGCGGTAGGCTTCGATGATCTGATCACCAATGGTCATCACAGGGTTTAGCGAATATTTCGGGTCCTGCATGATCATGGAAATGCGCGCACCGCGGACCTTGCGCCAGTCGCGTTTGGACAGGTTGCGCAGGTCCAGATCATGGAATTGCATCTGATCGGCGGTGATTTTGCCATTCGCCGCCGTCAGGCCCAGAATGGCGCGCCCTGTCTGGGACTTGCCCGAACCGGATTCGCCAACAATCCCAAGCCGTTCACGCCCAAGATCGAACGATACACCGCGCACGGCATGGACTGGTCCTTTGGAGGTCGAAAAGGTAATGGCGAGGTTTTTGACAGACAGAAGGGTGTCGCTAGACATGATCAGTCGCCTCCGCGTGGGTCAAGAACATCGCGCAGGCCATCGCCCAGCAGGTTGAATCCAAGGCTGACGATAAAGATCGCGAGCCCCGGCACGGTCGATACCCACCATTGTTCCAGAAGGAACTGGCGGCCTTCGGACACCATTGCCCCCCATTCAGGCATCGGCGGCTGTGCGCCAAGGCCAAGGAAGCCAAGACCCGCCGCAATCAGGATCATGCCTGCCATATCAAGGGTGACGCGCACCACAAGCGAGCTTATGCACATCGGGGTAATATGGCCAAGGATCAGACCCATATTCGAGACACCCTGCAAACGGGCGGCTTCGATATAGTCGGATTTGCGGACCGTGATGGTTTCGGCGCGCGCAATGCGGGCATAGGGTGGCCATGCGGTCAGCGCGATGGCCAGAACCGCATTTTCGATCCCCGGTCCCAATGCGGAAACAAAGGCCAGCGCCAGGATCAGTTTCGGGAAGGCCAGAAAGATATCGGTGATGCGCATCAATGTCGCATCAATCCAGCCGCCAAAGAACCCGGCGGCTGTTCCGACCAGAAGCCCGACGGGGGCGGCGGTAATCACCACAAGAGCCACGATCATCAGGGTGTATTGCGCGCCGTAAATCAGACGCGAGAGGATATCACGACCCAATTGATCGGTGCCAAACCAGTGTTCGGCACTGGGTGACTGAATACGGTTGGTTAGGTCCGCCGCCAGCGGGTCATAGGGGGCCAGAAGCGGGGCAAAGATGGTGACAAGGATCAGGGCCAGCACGATCGACAGGCCGATCATGGCGAGCCTGTTTTCCGTGAATTTAAGCCAACCCAGCCATGCGCGACCACATTTTGCCTGCCAGCGCGATTGCGGGGTATCGGATGTCAGCCACTGTTTCAGGCCGGGTTTTTCGGTGGTGCTTGAGATATTCATGGTGACCTATCTCCGTGCGCGCGGGTCAAGCAGGCGATAGAGCACATCGGACAGCATATTGACCCCGATGAACACCGCACCCACGACGACGGTACCGCCCAGAACCGCATTCATATCGGCATTGAGCAGCGAATTGGTGATGTAAAGACCCAGCCCCGGCCAGGCAAAGATGATTTCGGTCAGAACCGATCCTTCGAGCAGGTTGGCATAAGACAGTGCAATCACGGTAACCAGCGGCACCATGACGTTGCCAAGGGCATGGCGCCAGATGATCCGGGTTTCGGAAATGCCCTTGACCCGTGCGGTCAGGATGTATTCCTGACTGAGCTGTTCGAGCATGAAGGAACGCGTCATGCGCGCGATATAAGCCAGCGAGAAATAGGCAAGGATGGAGGCCGGCAGGATGATATGCGATACCGCATTCCAGAACAGATCCATATCGCCTTCGATCAGGGTATCGATCAGCATAAGCCCCGTGGTCGGTTCAATGAAATCGACATAGAAGGCATCCAGACGGCCCGGGCCGGCAACCCAGTCGAGTTTCAGGTAAAATACCAGAAGCCCCATCAGACCCAGCCAGAAGATCGGCATTGAATACCCTGCAAGCCCGATAATGCGCACGATATGGTCGGGCCATTTGCCCTTGTTGATCGCGGCAAAAACACCGGCCGGAACCCCAAGGAAAACACCGATGATGGTGGCAAGGGTGGCTAGTTCCAGTGTGGCGGGGAAGACGCGCTTGATGTCTTCGAGGACCGGGTTTGACGTCAGAACCGATGTTCCGAAATCACCCTGAACCACATTGCTGATATAGACAAAGAACTGCTGCCAAAGCGGCAGGTTCAGGCCCATTTCTTCCTTGACGCGCTGATAGACCTGTTCGGAAGCATGATCGCCGACGGCGGCCAGAACCGGGTCAATGGGCAGGACGCGCCCGATCAGGAAGGTGACCAGCAGCAGGCCGATAAAAGTGATCAGCAGCGAGAAGACGATCCGCACAAGGCTTGCGCCGGTGCGGGAAAAGAGACGGGCGCGTTTGCGCCCGTCCGATGCCTTTCGAGTAACGGCGAACATTCGACCGTTGTCTCCTTAGTCCTTGGTTACAAAGCGATAATAGTTGTTATCGAACGACGGACCGAGGACGAGATTGTTCACATTGCCCCGCATCGCGGCGATTTCGGTTTCCTGGAACATGATCACGAACGGACCGCTTTCGAGAACCTTTTTCTGAAGGTCCACATACATTGCAGCACGTTTTTCGCCATCACGTTCAAGAATGGCCTTATCGACCTCGGCGGTCATGTCACCCGGGTTCCAGGAGTTGCGCCATGCAAGCGGCTTGGCCGATGCATCGTCGCTGTTGTCCGGGTTCCAGGCGAAGGTGGAGGCGTTGGTGTGCGGATCCTGATAATCCGGGCCCCAGCGACCGATATAGATATCGTGCTGACGGGCGCGGTATTTGGTCAGGGTCTGTTTGTTATCACCCGGAATGATTTCCAGATTGATACCTGCCTGTGCCCAGGTTGCCTGGATCGACTGCGCCATCGACATCACTGCCGTGGTGTTGCGCGTATCCATGGTCACCTTGAAGCCATCTGCAAGGCCCGCGTCAGCAAGCAGCGACTTGGCTTTTTCGACGTCAAGCGAGTAGGGGTTTTCGTTGTAGGCACCAAGGAAACCTTCGGGCAGGAATGCCTGATGGGTCTGAGCGCGGCCCGCCATGATGGTTTCGGTAATGCCATCATAATCGACAAGGTATTTAAGCGCTTCGCGAACTTCCGGTTTGGACAGGAATTCGTTTTTCTGCGACAGGCCAAGATACCAGAGCGCGCCTTTGCCTTTGGACAGCAGTTTTATGTTTTCGTCACCCTTGACCGAGGCAAGCTGATCGGCTTCGAGGTTACGCGCGATATCAATATCGCCTTTCTGCAACAGGAGTTGCTGGGATGCGGCTTCTTTGACGTTGCGGATGATGACGCGCTTCATGGCCGGTGCGCCGTCCCAGTAATCTTCGTTTGCCGTCAGGCTGAGGCTTTCACCCGGGGTCCATTTGTTCAGGGCGAACGGCCCGGAACCGGCATAGTTGGTTTTCATCCATTCTGCGCCAAGGTCGCCGTCCTTTTCATGTTCAAGGACGACTTTCTTGTCGACAACGGCACCGACGCCTGCGGTCAGGCAGTACAACACGAAGCTTGGTGCGTAGGGTTGATCGACTTCCATGACCAGCGTGTTTTCGTCGGTTGCGCGGATCCTGTCCTTGACGTTATCGGCGGTAAAGCCGAACTGGCCAAGAATGAAGGCCGGGGACTGATCAAGCAGGACGACACGTTGCAGCGAGAAGGCAGCGTCTTCGGCAGTCAGGTCATTGCCCGACGCGAATTTGATGCCGTCGCGAATCTTGAAGGTAAAGGTCAGGCCGTCTTCGGAGACGTCCCAGCTTTCGGCGACGACACCGTAAATTTTCGAGACGTCGTCATTATCGAAGCCGATCAGACGATCATATGTGTTGCCAGCATATTCCAGAGCGGAAAATTCGAACATTCCGGCCGGATCAAGCGTGATGAGATCGTCGATGGCAAACGCCATGACGAGTGCATTTTTCGGTGTTTCGGCCTGTGCGGCCATTGGCGTGGTAGCCAGTGCGGTTCCCAGAACCAGCCCTGCGATCAGTCTGCGCATTTTGCGCCTCCCGTTTTGTTGTTTGTTGGGTCAGCAGGCCATTCTAAGTGGGGCGACCTGCGTGATCTTCGACTAGAACCTGCAGAGCGAAGCATAAATTATACGATTAATCAATGACCAGACGGTCAGGAATGCCTAAAAAGCACGCAAGATATTATGTGGTATCTTGCCTGTTCTCGTGTCGGTTGTGACGATTGGATCGGGGATGGCCTGGAGAGCAGTTTGGGATGAGAAGGGGCCAGATTTCAGGCACAAAAAAAGCCGCTGTTAAAGCGACTTTCCGTACTCTTTAAAAAGAGTGGCGCGAGTGACGGGACTTGAACCCGCGGCCTCCGGCGTGACAGGCCGGCGCTCTAACCAACTGAGCTACACCCGCTTGGTGTGGCGCGGTTTATATAAGGGGTGGTTCGGTCTGGCAAGGGCTTTTTTTAAAAAAATGAAGCCCCGATTGGTCAGGGTAAAATGGGCATTGCAAATGCGTTGAAAACCGGGTGTCGGAATGCTTGGGCAGTGGGGTGGAGATGCGGTTTTCGCGCGGCACAGGATTGGGAAATCGACTTGGCTGTTTTTTGCAACGGGTTGCGCATGAGCGATGGACGCCAAGTCGCTCGTCGGCATGTTGGTTCAATACGAAAAAGGGGATGAGAAACAAAAAAAACGCCAACGGCGAACCGTGGCGTCTTTTTTGAACTTTCCATCAGGAGGAAAGTGGCGCGAGTGACGGGACTTGAACCCGCGGCCTCCGGCGTGACAGGCCGGCGCTCTAACCAACTGAGCTACACCCGCTCGGTGTGTGGCGCGGTTTCTAACAGCAGCTCCGAGGGGGCGCAAGACCTTTTTTGATCGTGTTCGACACTTTTTTGGGTGTCGACACCATGGCGCGTTTTGTGTCGTGTAAAATGTATCCCTTGGGTGGTGGTGGCAGATTGTGTTGCGGCCTGTTTGATGCTGATCAAAGTACAGGCGGGCAAGCAGATGTAAAAGTTTGGGATGATTCAAAAACGGGGCGGGGGCCCTGATGGTGGATAACCGAAGCGGGGGCCTGATGACCGATACGATCCTTGCCGTGCTTGACGACATAGACGCCGGTTTGGCGACCCATCTTGCGACGAAGCCATCAAAGGCCGCATATTCGACCCGTCCGGGCGAGATGGCGATGTGCGATCTGCGGATCGTGCGCAGTCTGGTGCTGTTATGGAGCGGGCAGAACGCGGCATTGACCGGGGACAATGATGATGTCCGGCAATGGATCATGGATCGTCTGCCCGATATTACCGAACGGCTGGAACGGATTGATGCGCATATCGACCGCGCCATTGATGACGACGACCGGAATGCGGCCAGGCAGATGATTTTCCCGGTAATCAACGGGGGCAGGGATACGCAGTGAAATTGAAATGTGCTGCCGATGGCGGGCTGTCACCGCATCCCGAAAATCCGGTTATTCGCGCGGTAATTCGTAGCGTTCGGCAAGCTTTGTCAGGGCGGCGACAGTTGCCTGTTCGACGGTGGTGCCAAACCCGGTGACGCGGCTTGCCAGAATGACATAAAGAGAATCAATGTGAAGCTGAATGACCAGAAGCTGCTTCATGTTGGCAGTCGTCCGGTCCGCAACAAAGATCTCAAGCGATTTTGCAATTTGCGTCATCAGCGGATACTGGAACGTGCCGCCAAGTGCCTTGACCGAATAGGCGAGGTCGGCACTGTTTTCCAGTGCGGCCGGTGCCTTTGAATTGTTGCTGACAGCCTCGACAACGAGTTTCCGGCAATCGGCAAGTTCCTTGCCGATATCGCGAACGAAAGTCTCGGTGCTGCGCTGAACGACTTTTTCGAGTTCTTCGAGCTGTTCAGGGGACAGATTGATGTCAAAGCCCTTGACGAAATTGACCGCACGCCGCTTCAGATCCGTCTGAGGCGGAATGATCTGGGCTTTTTTCTTTTTCTTTTCGGGCGTCACGATTGCTCCGGTCCCCCAATCATAATGGGTCATTAATCATCAGGGCTCCGTCTGTCGGGCCCATCGAAGGCGACCTGTCTGCGGCGGCGATCCGGACCGAAATAGGTGCCGGTATTCACGAAATGCCGCGGACGGGTAATGACCGATACCAGTCTGCTGTAAAGTGCCTTGGCATTGAACGGTTTGGCAAGAAATTCCGTAATGCCGAGATCACGCGCAGTTGTGACGTATCGTTGCTCCGAATGTGCCGTCAACATGATTACCGGAATGAAGCGGTTGGGCGAATTGACGGAATTCCTGAGAACATCAAGGAATTCAAGACCATCCATCCCGCGCAGGCGCCATTCCGTGACGATGATATCAATCTGCTGGGTTCGGAGAACCTCGAACGCATCGTTCGGGGATCGCACGCGCTGTACGGCTGTCGCACCAAGATACGAAAGGGTATCGAAGACTACCTGGGCCGAAATCTTGTCGCCGTCGACGACCAGAAAACTGATTTTACTGAAATCGATCTTTGCGCTCATCCGGCCTTCTATCCTGTGCGTCGTCACGATCCCGGTCCTTGTTCCGGTCAGGACCTTTTTTGCGTGATGATCGTACTACCGTGGTACTAAATGCTTATACCTTTGTCTGATTAGCGGCAAGGCCAAAGCGGTGTTTTATCAGCAGGAAAATCTGACAAATACTGACGCCTAACCTTGTGCAGGTATTGAACAAACGACGTTTACGTTCTTTTTGCTCGTGCTCGTAATCCCACGGATCACCGTATATTGGGCGAGCGGACAAAATTAAAAGGGGGCGTTCACGAATGATCCGGAACGGCATCGGGAAGGGGTTCGGTTGTGCCTTCTTCGTCAATGACCTTAACGGCGACACCTGCCTCGCCAAACATTTCGGTCGAGATGATCATGTCCTGCTGCCAGCGTTCCAGAAAATCAGGTGTTAGTTTGCTTTTATCGACAAAGACCTCGGCGATGCCCGCCTGAATGATGGCGCGTGCGCAGTCACAGCACGGGAAGTGGGTGACATAAAGCGCGCACCCGTCAAGCGATGTGCCAGTGTAGCTGGCATTATAAATCGCATTGCGTTCGGCATGTTCGGTATAGGCGTATTTTTCCGGGCGCTGATGGCGGCTTTCGATATTGTCGTCAACGCCGCGCGGAAAACCGTTATAACCGACGGCGCGAATTTCCTTTTTGGGGCCGATGACAACGGCGCCGACCTGGGTGCTGCGGTCCTTTGACCATTCGGCAATATGGGATGCCAGTCCCAGAAAACGATGATGCCATTTGCTCATTTGTCCGGTCCCCGATCTGTCTGCGCGCTGTTTCTATCGCGTGGGTGCCAATGCGATTGCCGGGCAGGGCCGGCGGCCAGCTTTGAAATGCTGCACTGCCTCTTTAAAGGAGTGCCTGCTTGTAATTGTCCAGCGAAAAATCACATTTTTGTAAAGGCATTTGGCGAAAAGTCCCTATTCAAACAGGGCTTGATTGACTATTAAGGGGTTACCCCCAGAAAAAAATCAGGACGTCTCGACGCCTCGCCGGGAAGCTATGGCCGAAGCGAAGAGACCCAATGGAAACCGAAAAACAAGAGGTAATAGCCGATGCGCCGACAACGTAAGGCGAAGATCATCGCAACCCTGGGGCCAGCGAGCTCGCATCCGGAAACTCTGGAAAAGATCGTCAAGGCGGGTGTTGATGTATTCCGGCTGAATTTCTCGCATGGTGAGCATGCGGAGCATCAGGCGCGTTTTGAAACAATCCGCGAAGTCGAGGCCAAGCTTGGCCGCCCGATTGGCGTGCTGATGGATTTGCAGGGCCCGAAGATCAGGTGCGGTACTTTTGCCGACGAGAAGATCGAACTTGAAGCCGGTGCGACCTTCCATTTTGACATGGACAAGAAGCCGGGTGACAAAAACCGCGTTTCGTTGCCCCATCCCGAAGTTTTCGCAGCACTCAAGCCAGGTGCGAACCTGTTGCTTGACGATGGCAAGCTGCGCATGCGGGTGGAAAAATGTGATAGCAAGTCGGCCGAATGCACGGTGATCACCGGTGGTCCGCTTTCGAACCGCAAGGGTGTTAACCTGCCCGACGTGATGTTGCCGATGTCCCCCCTGACCGATAAGGATCGCATCGATCTGGATTACGGTCTTGAGATGGGTGTTGATTTCGTCGCACTGTCCTTCGTCCAGCGTCCCGAAGACGTTGCCGAAGCACGCAAGATCATCAATGGTCGTGCGGCGATCGTTTCCAAACTGGAAAAGCCGCAGGCGATTGAACATCTTGACGAAATCGTTGCCCTTTCGGACATCATCATGGTCGCACGTGGCGATCTTGGCGTTGAATGCCCGCCGGAAGATGTTCCGATCCTGCAGAAACGTATCATCAAGGCCTGTCGCGAAGCCGGCAAGCCGGTGATTGTTGCGACCCAGATGCTGGATTCTATGGTCAGCAACCCGGCACCGACCCGTGCCGAGGCATCCGACGTTGCAACCGCCATTTATGATGGTGCCGATGCGGTGATGCTTTCGGCGGAAAGTGCGGTTGGCAAATATCCGATCGAAACCGTCAGCATCATGGACCGGATCATGATCCGGGTCGAACAGGACGAACTTTATTATCGTTTGCGCGATGCCAACCGTCCGGACCCCGAACATAACGCGCCCGACGCGATCAGTGCGGCGGCCCGTCAGGTGGCCGGTACGATTGGTGCCAAGGCGGTGGTGACTTATACCACGTCAGGATCGACATCGCTTCGTGCGGCGCGTGAACGGCCGGAAGTTCCGATCCTTGGTCTGACACCGAAAATCCAGACAGCCCGTCGCATGACGCTTTGCTGGGGCGTGCATGCGGTATTCACCCGTGATGCCACCAACTTTGCCGAAATGGTCGGCATTGCCTGCGAAGTCGCCAAGCGCGAGGAATTTGCAGGCGCCGGTGATTCGCTGGTGATTACGGCTGGCGTGCCATTCGGTACGCCGGGGGCTACCAATATTCTGCGCATTGCGTGGCTGACATCGAAAAACTGATCAGGCCATTGCGCGATGAAACGGGACGGGCGGCAATATGCCGCCCGTTTTTTATGCCGATGCATGAATAAAAGCGGGAAGCCCGTTATATCGCCGGATAGTGGACTGTATTGTTAATGCTTTTTTGAGTGTTTGCCGTAATAGTCAGAGTGTTATGGCATATATCTTCGTGTTTTGCGGGGATTGAGCCATGACCATGAGTTTAAAAGGTTTTTGGCTCTTGTATTGTTGTTTGGGGAGGATTGCTTTGCTATAAGCAATCCAAGGCCAGATAAAAAACGTCGGTGTTGCAAGGGGTTGGCGCCGATATGCCGCAAGGCAGGGGATCAGGGGAATTGCTGCGATAATGCTGAACTGGATGTTCAATCGGCAGAAATCGAAGGATGACGGTGCGCTTGACGACAAGTCGGCGGCCAAGCTTCGTGATCTGGCGGAAACGGTCCGGAGCATCGCGCCAGACGAGTTTGGCGCGGCGGAGCAGGCAAATTCGCGTGCAGCCCGAATCCCGCGTAAAAAAGATTCTGATGATCAGGCCGCCCAAAGCGGCATCGATTATGCCGCGCGCATGTCTGCCGATCTTGTCGATGATGACGAGGATCAGGACGGCCAGCCTGATTTTGACAGCGATGTCCGCATGGATGTGGCGCGCCGCCTGCGGCGCCATCTGAGCGAGCTTAGCCCGTCCGAGCGCCTCGACATGGTCGAGGAGTTTGTTACCGCAATCGGTAATATGGCAGATTGTTATCGCCCGCAGGTCATCGCCCTGATCGAGCAGGAATTGAGCCATACCCCCTATATGACCCGGCAGGCCGCGATGCGCCTGCGTCAGGATATTGCGGCGATTGGCCGGGTGTCGCTTGGGGAATATGTTGAACTTCTGAGCGATGCGGATTTCCTTGATATTCTGCGCGGGCGCGGTGAATTCGTTCAGACCGCGGCCGAAAAACTTGAAGCCGAACAGGAAGCCGCCGCACAGGCGCGTCTTGCGCGCGATCGTTCGGAGAAGGAAAAGGGCGGGTTGCTGAACCGGTTGCTGTCATCGGATGACGCGCCGCGCAATGTGGTTGCCCTGACCCCGCAGTTCGGCAGCAAGAAAGAGACATCCAGCAAAACACCGCTTGGTGAGATGATGGATGGCCGCAACAAGATTTCGCGCCAGGCACAACGCCGTGTGGCGCATTTCATTCTGGCGTCGCTGTTTGATACGCTTGTTGAACGGGGCCGTATGCGGGCCGAAGTGGCGCGTGCCATGCGCCAGTCGGTGCGCCAGCGCATTGAAAAGGCAAAGTTCGAAAACCGTATCGTGAATCGCACGGCACCGGTATCGTCCGAGCATGATCTTGACGATGCGATGCAGGATGACGCGGGCGAGCAGGGTGGTGTTGCCGAGCCGGTAACCATTGATCACTATATTCTTGATGCGCTGTCGCGCAATGAAGACGCGCTTGTGGTTCAGAGCCTTGCGCATTATGCGCAGATGCCTGCGGCAATCGTTTCCAAAATCCTTGATTCGGGAAGTGCACGCGCGATCACCGCGCTGGCGTGGCGTGCGGGCATGTCAGCCCCGTCGGCCGTCGTTTTGCAGATGAGTGCCGCAATCCCCGAAGACAGCATCGAGCGTCCGGCTGCGGGCGGCCGTTATGCCATGGCATCGACGGATATGGACTGGTATATCGATTTCTTCAACGAGCTTCAGCCTTCCGGACCACGTGGTCGTGCTGCGGGTGCGACATCGTCACGCAGTCCGGAAAAGTCTGGTCGTACACGCCGCCTGTCGGATGAACGACCCCAGGGGCCGAAGGGAGAATAAACGGGATGCGCAAGGATCTCGGGATCTCCTACGACGGGTTGAAATATGCCCTTTCCATCAAAGACAATTATCTTAGCGGCGAACCGCTGACCGTTATGGGAGCGGGTGCCCAGCAGCGCCTTTTGATGCCGGAGCATTTGCTGAGCAATGATCTGGCATTGATGCAGTATGACGATCCGCTTGCGCTTGCCGTGATTGCGACCAAAGACCCGGAAAGCCCGATGGCCCTGGCCGCGGCGATCCGCATGGGGCCGCATGCCAAATGCAAGGAACTGATTACCGGGGTTTTTGAAGTTGTATCGGATGCAACCAAGCACGAGCTGGTGGCGGATTGCGCCAAGCTGTTGTCGCGCAATGCATTCAGTCCGGAAGCCTTCCAGCTTGTACGCAATCGTGCAAGCAACCATGTTGTTGAAATACGCGAAGCCTATCGCCGGGCTATGGCGGGCAATTTGCGTGCCCTTCTTGATGGCAAGATGGCGGCCCGTGAATTTGTCGAGGAATTTATCGAACTGGCGTCGCATGGCAATCTGCGGATCGATATTTATCGCCGGTTGGTGATAAAGCTGATGCGTTCGGATGCAGTGCGGCCAAGCGTGAAATTCATGCTGCTGGAGCGGCTCGACAAGTTTCCGCAGATGGTCAAGGTGCAGATTGTTAACGAGGTTAACTCTGCCCCCGATACGCCGGAATACCAGACCCTGAAACAGGAATTGCGCTGGATATACGAAAGCAAGGCACGGGCAAAAACGGCCACAACAGACGTGCCGGAAACGTCAAAAAACTGGTTTGGTGGCTCGTCACTGGATTATGGCGCAGCGGCAGGCTTACAAAGCCGGAACGCGATCATCAAGCCGCAGCAACCGGCCCTGAGGCGCCCTGGCGTGCCTTCCATGCAGTCAAGTGGCGGTTTCAGCACGCGCGAAATTGCGTCCTGGCTTAACTGACAGACCACAACACCAAAAAAACTGATCAGCCCGCCAGACGTCTGGCGGGTTTTGTCGTTTCCGGCGTGACCGCAATCCCCGCCTGATGTTCGAGATAGACGGTGCAGACCACGCGCAGAAGCGATGCGAAGTTGGGAATGTCATCGCGCTGGCTGACGACTTCGTCGTGCAGCTTGCCCAGAAATTGTGGTGTGCTGAACCCTTCGCCGGCAGCAATTTCATCAAGGATTTGCCAGAAGCGTTGTTCGAGCCGGACACTCGTGACCATACCATTGATGCGAAGCGAGCGACTGACAGATTGATAAAGTTCGGGATCGGTGCCGGAATAGATCTGACACATGATGACGACCTCTCCTGTTTTGCCACCGGCGATATGACGCCGGTGGTCGGTTACAGGTTTATGGTCCGGCATATGGCCCGGAAACGCAATCAGTGATTGCGCGAAAACACCTTAGTGGGTGATTTCGGTACCCAGCAAGGTCAGGAACCCGGCCAGCCATTTCGGATGGGCTGGCCATGCCGGGGCGGTGACGAGATTGCCATCGATGCAGGCATCATCAATCGCGATTTCGGCATAGGTCCCGCCAGCAAGGCGTACTTCGGGGGCGCAGGCCGGGTAAGCCGATACACGACGGTCCTTGATGATATCGGCAGCGGCCAGAATTTGCGCACCGTGGCAGACGGCGGCAATCGGTTTGTCGGCATCGTTGAAGTCACGGACCAGACGGATGACATCCTCGTTCAGGCGCAGATATTCCGGTGCACGGCCGCCAGGAATCAGAAGGGCGTCGTAATCTTCGACGCGGGCTTTGGCGAAATCGGCATTCAGTGCAAAATTGTGACCACGTTTTTCGCTGTAAGTCTGATCGCCTTCAAAGTCGTGAATGGCGGTTGCAACGGTGTCACCGGCCTTTTTGTCCGGACAGACAGCATCAACCGAATGACCGACGGCAAGCAGGGTCTGGAACGGAACCATGGTTTCGTAATCTTCGGCATAATCGCCGACCAGCATCAGGATTTTTTTCGCTGACATTATTTTATCCTCCCGTTTGGTGTGATCCTGAAACTATAGACCATGGCGGGGATCAGCGGGTAACAGCGGGCTACTACGCGCGAAAACGATTGGGAAGGGCTGCGCAAAATAAAAAAAGACGGCCCGGTGGGGCCGCCTTTGGCAGATCAAATTTTTATGACAAATCAGCTTTTGGTAGTTGTTGATTTGCTGGCAGCGGGTTTTTTGGCAGCCGTGGATTTGGGTGCGGCGGTTTTTGTCGCGGCTGTCTTGGTTGCCGGTTTGGCTGCGGTGCTGCGCGCTGCGGGCTTTTTCGCCGGGGTCGATGTGGCAGGGGCAGCTTTGGCCGGAGCGGCCGTTGATGCCGTTTCGGCACCTTCCTTGATATGCAGATCGCGTTGCGGGAAGGGAATCGAGAAACCGGCTGCTTCCAGTTCGGTTTTCGAGCGGCGGCTGAGGTCCCAGAAGGTCGCCCAGAAGTCCGCCGTATTGGTCCAGCCGCGTGCGGTCAGATCAACCGAGCTTTCGCCAAGGGTCGCAACGAAACTCATGGGTTCCGGATCTTTCAAGACGCGTGGATCGCTTGCGACCAGATTTTTAAGGAAGTCGAGTGCGGCATCGACATCATCGTCATAGGAAATACCAACCTTGATATCCAGACGGCGGGTCGGATTCCGCGAATAGTTTTTGATCGCGCTGTTCCAGATTTGCGAATTCGGGGCGGAAATAAACACACCATCGGCTGTTTTAAACAGTGTGGTGAACAGGGTGATTTCAACGACCGTGCCCGAAACGGAACCTGCTTCAACAAATTCGTCGACCTTTAACGGACGCAGGACCAGGATCATTACACCGGCGGCAATATTGGACAATGTACCTTGCAGAGCCAGACCGATGGCGAGACCGGCGGCACCCAGAACGGCGATGATGCTTGCGGTTTGCACACCGAAGTTCGACAGGACTGCGATCAGGACAATGATCAGGATCACATAGCGTACGATGCTTGCGGCCAGCGGCTTGATCGTCGTGTCGACAAATTTTGCGTTTCTGAGAGAATGACGAACCAATGCTGCCGCACGACCGGCAACCCACCAGCCGACAATCAGAATAAGAATTGCGCCAAGCAGGTCCAGTCCGAACCCCAGCGCAAATGCTTTCAGCATCTCTGCAATTGTCGCCATATCTGTTTCCATCATTTAAACCTCGCTTGCTCGGTGCCAAAGTTGTAGTCTAGTTTAATCATACTACCGTATTAACTGGTAGCATCGCAGGTTTAGGCGATCTTGAAAAGTGACCTCAAAATACCACTTGAACCTAATGTCATGGAACTTTTCGCATTTTCGGTCGTTTAGAGACATAATATGACCATCATTGGTGATATTGTAGGTTACTGAATAACAACCTGAACTATAGGGGCAAAAACATGCAGCTTCGTCCGTCTTTTATTTGTGCTATCGGGGGCGTCGCCCTTCTTAGCGCGTGTAGCAGTGTCGACAATTCGGGTACGGCCGTCATGTACGGTGGTAACCCGCTGACTTATGGCAGCTCTGTCAATGAAGCCGTGACCGGTGCCGAGCCGACCACCGCATTTGGCAAGGCGCTTAAAGCCGAATATATCGCCTACGCACAGCGTGAAGCCGACGAATGGTACGATTTCTTCGACGCCGACTTCTTTGCGAAGAAAGCAGGCAAAGTCGCTGAAAACGAAACCATCCTTCCGGAAGATCCGGCCAACTGGCGTTTTGACGCCGAAGAAATCGCACAGAAACGTGCAGTTCGTGATGAACTGATCGCGCTTCTTGACGATGGCAAGCGTGAAGAAAAACCGGATACTGCCGCAATTGCGCAGGCCCGTTACGATTGCTGGATTGAAGAAAGCGAAGAAGGCTGGCAGACCGAACTGATCAGCCAGTGCTGGAAAGATTTCGAAGCCGCGATGGCCGAACTTCGTGCGGAGCCTGAAATGGTTGCCACCCCGGCACCGGTTGCAGCAGCACCGCGTCTGTTCACCATCTTCTTCGACTTTGACAGCACCGCCATCACCCCGGTCTCCGAGCGTGTTCTTGATGCCGCTGCCGAGCAGTGGGCTTCGAGCATGAGCAACGTTACCGTTGTTGGCCATACCGATGCGTCTGGTCCGGCAACCTACAACCAGGGCCTGTCCGAGCGTCGTGCGGCCGCAGCACTGTCCGAGCTGACCAATCGTGGTGTTACGGCTGACAAGGTCGACAGCGAAGCCGTTGGTGAAGGCGAACTGCTGATCCCGACTCCGGATGGTGTTCGCGAACCGCGTAACCGTCGTGTGACGATCTCGATCGACTAATTCGCGGTCATTTACCAAATCTTTGGCAACGGGGTGGCATAATGCCACCCCGTTGTTTTTTATGGAAACTCGATCAAATACACAGTTGGGCATGTGAATAACGGTTGAAATTGGGCGCAATACACCTAATGTCTGCGAGACATCCCAGCCGCGAAAGGGAGAGACGGGGGAAAATGATCAGAAATTTGTGCCGTTCATTGCGCGGTGCCGGTATCTGCGCGATGGCCGTTTTGGTAATCTCAGGAAGTTTCGCCGAGCAAGGTCAAGCTGCAGATAAGACGCCACCGGTTCCTTTTGAGAAGTTGTATGCTGCCGAGCGCGGTGACGGAAAATATCTTAGCTTCAATGTATTCTCTGGCGAAATTCCCGGCAAACGAATCAAGGCATTGCTGCGTTCCGGCCAGGTTGTTGGCGACCGGATTCTTCTTGCGGAAGATGTCGCGGTCTATTTCCCCGACGGATATATCGTTCAGTCGCAAGTCCGGTTTGGTAAATATATCCCCCGTGCGGGTTTGATTGCAGGAGCCGTCGCCAAACGTGATCATCTGGTCGAAAACCCGCGTTATGCGCTGGTCGAACAGTTTGATCAGATTCTTGGCAAAGAATGCGCGCGTACCGAATATGCCAACGGGTTTGCAGCACTTCGGATCAAGTCCGATGGTGTGATGTCGCTGGTTATGGAAACGGCCGGTCTTTACGATCCGCTGGTGAACGAAGCCACGACCACCTATACGGTAACAAGCGCGGTACAGCCGGTCTTTATCGGCAATCAGGGGCTTGTCCCCGATCTTATGAAAATCTGCGGTCGCGGCTGATGATGGCCTGCTGAGAGCAAAGAAAAGGCACTGCAAATGCAGTGCCTTTTTGGTTTTTCTGTTCCGGTGAATGATTGCTCAGGCGACTTTCCAGTCCGGGGCAAACAGCCGGGGAATTTCAATCGCGGGGCAGCGGTTCATCACGACATCAAGCCCGGCATCCTGTGCGCGGGTCGCGGCACCGACATTGATCACGCCAAGCTGCATCCAGATGGATTTGGCACCTATCGCGATCGCCTCGTCAACCACACCACCGGCATCCTCGCTATTGCGGAAGATATCGACCATATCGACCGGTTCGGAAATATCGGCCAAGGTTGCGACGACTTTCTGGCCATGGATTTCACCACCCACCTGACCGGGATTGACCGGGATAACGTGATAGCCGCGCGACAGCAGGAACTTCATAACGCCGTTTGACGGGCGTTCGGGTTTGGGGCTGGCGCCGACCAGTGCAATGGTTCGGGTGCGTTCAAGCAGTGCCTGGGTGGCATTGTCGTCGGGATTTTTAAAATCGCTCATGTCATCAGCCTTTGGTTTGCGATACGGCATCGTTATATCTGTATGATACATAAGGTTTTGATCTGCTGCCGCAATCTTCTGGCGTCGGGATTGTGTGATGCCGCGGCGCTCGCAGAAAGTTGATGGCGGATTTAACTGACGGGGCGTGAAAAACCGGGTTGAGTAAGGGATATGATTCCAAACGCGCAAGATATCAAAGGTGCCCTGCATGTATCCGTGGCTTGATCCGTCCGGCAGATTTTCGGTTTTCAAACTGACTGTGTTTGTTTTGCTGCTTGTGCCGGGCTGTTTCATTCTATGGCCGGTCATTGCCGAAGGCGGGGCGACCATTCCTGTCAAGGAAGCGATCCTTGAAAGCGGGGACTGGGCAATCAGAATGTTGCTGATCTCGCTTCTGATCACGCCGCTTCGCCGGATTACACGCGTGAGCAAACTTGTCCAGATCCGGCGCCAGGTCGGTTTGGCTGCCCTAGCGTATGCCGTGATCCATCTGTTGTTATACATGCTGAGCCAGTCGTGGGATGTCTTGCGCGTTGCCAATGAAATTCTGGTGCGGATTTATCTGACCATCGGCTTTGTGGCGCTGACGGGGCTTGTCATCCTTGGGGTGACGTCAACCAAATCAGCGATGCGCAGGCTGGGCAAGAACTGGATCCGATTGCACAGGATCAGCTATGGCATCGGTGTTCTTGCGGCCCTTCATTTCTTCATGCAGTCGAAAATTGATGTCAGCGAAGCGACCCTGATGTCGGGATTCTTTGTCGCCCTGATGCTGTATCGCATAGCGCATGCCCGTGACTGGTCGCTGCGATCGCCGCTTGTTCTGGTATCAATTGCGGTTCTGGCGGGACTGGCAACCGCAGGAATCGAGTATGCGGGGTACGGATTGGCGACCGGTGTACCGCCATCGGCTGTTTTTGCCGCCAATCTTGAATTCATGTGGCCATTGCGCCCGGCATGGAATGTGCTGCTGAGCGGGTTGTTCGTTGCAGTCATCAGCCTGTTCGGGCGCGATGCGATTGGTCGTGAATGGCTTGGCCAGATCACATCGAGCCTGTTTGTCAGACCGCAGCGCTCGCGCGGCGGGTAAGGGCGGTCAGAAGGCCCGCACCAATCATGACGGCGCCCCCGGCACGCGTCAGGCGGCGCATGGCGGCTGGTTTGCGGAATTTTTCGCGCAGGGCACCGGCCATGATTGCCCAGATCGCAACATTGACTGCCGCCAGCGAGACGAAGGTCGCGGTCATGATGACGAATTGGGGAACGACCGGCATTGACGCATTCACGAATTGCGGCACAAAGGCGATAAAGAACACGATGCCCTTAGGGTTCAGGGCCGTCACGATATAGGCCTGCAGGAACATGCGGGACGGCCGGTTGCGTTTGGCATCGGGATTGTCTTCAAGTGTGCCCGGTTTTTCCCGCAGCATCTTGATGCCAAGATAAATCAGATAACCCGCCCCGCACAGTTTAAGCACCGTAAAGGCATTTGCCGACGCCGCCAGCAATGCACCGGCACCAGCCAGCGAAATCGTCATCGCCGTCAGATCGCCAAGTGCCACACCGGGAACGGTTGCCCATGCGGTCTGACGTCCCTTGCCGAGGGCGTAGCTGACCACAAGCATGATGGTCGGGCCGGGAATGGCCAGAACAATTGAGCAGGCCAGAACAAAGGCCAGCCAGATTTCAAGGTTCATCTTTACCCTCCTTCAAGTGCTTTTCATCCAATCATAAATCCTGATCCCGATTGCGAAGTCGAGGGCAAAATCGCAGGTGGCAAAGCAATCATTCGTGGCGCCATTCCGGATGGCGTTTTTCAACAAAGGCCCCGATGCCTTCGCGGGCGTCATGTTTCTGCATGTTTTCGGTCATCACCCCGGATGCGTAATCATAGGCCGCCGATAATGGCATTTCGAGCTGGCGATAGAATGCTTCCTTGCCCAGTTTGACCGTCATGCCCGAACGCGATGCGATCCGTTTGGCAAGATCATCGGTGGCGGTGATCAGATCGTCATCTTCAACGACATCGGAAATCAGCCCCATCTGCCAGGCGGTTTGCGCATCAATCGGGTCGCCCGTCAGTAACATGCGCATCGCGTGTTTGCGCGATACATTGCGGCTGAGTGCGACCATCGGGGTCGAACAGAACAGCCCAATATTGACCCCGGGCGTGGCGAATTTCGCATATGATCCGGCGACCGCCAGATCACAGCTTGCGACCAGTTGGCATCCGGCGGCCGTGGCCACGGCGTGAACCCGTGCGATCACCGGCTGGGGCAGGGTCACAATCCGCATCATCAAGGCGCTGCATTGTGAAAACAGGGCGGCGTGGCCGTCACAGGCTGAAATCCCGTTCATTTCCTTAAGATCGTGTCCGGCGCAAAAGGCCGGGCCGTTTGCGGCAAGGATCACACAGCGGATGGTTTCGTCAGCGGCAATTTTGTCCAGTGCGGTATGGAGGGCCCCCATCATTGCCCCTGACAGGGCGTTGCGGCTTTGCGGGGCATTCAGGGTCAGTGTCGTGACCGGACCTTGATCCTCGCGCAGGACAAGTTCGTTTGCATCAGTATGGCTGGTGGGGGAATTGCTGGTCATTCGGGCCTCCCTGTGATGGCGCGCACTGCAGGTTTTTTACTTTTGCGTCAGTATATTGTCGTTGTAGAATTTCACGTCCCGGTTTTGTTGAAAACCAAAAATGCAAAAAGACTGCTTCATGCCGGGCGACGATCCCATGTGAGGACGATTGGGAATGAGCAACGACGAACAACGTAAGCCGCGACGCGCTCCTGGTCGTTTTGTCACCACCAAGGAGATCGTTGAAAAACGCAAACCGGTTTCGCCGGTCGCGAAGACGAAAATGAAACGCTATGACCGCAAGGAGGTCATGGACTGGGACATGGAACGTCAGCGTGCTGAAGCACGTGCGCGGTTGTTAAGTCGCGGTTTTGACGTGCCTGAAATTCTTCAGCCCCGTCGGCCGGAAGTGGATCCGGATGATCCGGAAGCCAGCACCATTGATCCCGATGCCGTGCGCGATATTTCCGGGGCGGCGATGGCCGGGCCCAGACCGGCAGCCCCGAAAAAAAGCCGACCGGTAACGGCAGGCGACCTTCACAACGCTGCGAAGCAGGGGGATCGCCCCAAGCCCAATCGTCATTTCCTTGCGAGCAATGTCGCCCTGCATCAGGCGGGACCGAATGTGGCGCAGGCCGAGGCCCCACAGAATGACGGGCAGGACGGGGATTATTCCGACGGCAGTGCATATCGCGAATATCTGGAAGGCTTGGGGGACGGCGCGAAAACCGGTCTGGACATCCACAATGATATTACCGGTCGCGTCGATGATCTGAAATCGGCATCAAAAACCGGATCGGGCAATATTGATTTACCCGATAACAGTTCAAGCTGGGTCAGTCAGGAAGAAGCCCGGCGGCGCAATGTGACCAGGGAATCGCAGGCACATTCCGTCAAACGAAAATCCCCAAGGCAGGCCGCCAAGGCCGAAAAAAAGGCAAGGGCGCGGGGCAATGCGCTGGCGCTTGACAAGGTCCTGCCGAAACTTGGTGCCTATATGGTGGCGGCCATTGCGGTCGGTTATGTGCTGGTGCTGGTCTATACCGAGCTTGGCAAACTGATTGGCGGATAAGCGCAAAAACAATCAGCAATAGAAAATACATCCTGCATTTTGCCTCAAACCTGCCTAAATCTTCACGTCTAGTATAATTGTCGCATAATGAACCATGTGACAGGCATCGGGCTTTTGACGGAATTGTCCGGTGTTTCGAGATCAGATAATGGGGAGATTGGACGACGAGGGGGTGATGGCCTGAATTGACCGGCAAGGTATGTCGGCAATGAAAGGTGGTCAGAGTGTGACATAACCCTTGTTGCAGGAGACGGCGGAGGTACCGCCGTAGTCGCCATGGAAAGTGACGTAAAAGGTCAGGAAGACCGACACCCGGTTTATCTTCCGGAAAACCGGTATCATTGGGCGTCCAACGATGAAGTGGACAAGCCCACAGTTATCCTGCGTGGCCCGGTCAGGCCAAGATTTCGAAGGTCCGGCTCTGGTGCCGGTTCTGACTTTGATCTGACCGATTGGATGCAGAAAAATCTGCCGCGCGTCGGGGCGTCCCTGATTGTCAGTATCGTAATTGCGAGTGTTGTCCTCGCGACATATTCAGAGCTTGCTGTTCTGTTGTCGCGTTGATTGCGCATGTCTGTTTGTTCCGTGATGTCATCGCATACCGGACAAACCATCTGGCAACGGAGACGATGATGAAAAGCCAGAGATTGCCTGTATCGGGTGTCTATCATGCTTTGGCATCAAGAACGCTGTCTGCGGGCATTCATCGCCGCCGCCCCAGGCAGGGCGATTTGACACCGGAACCCGATATTGCCGATCAGAAGAACGGTGGCCTGGACCCGGAACCACAATCGGACCATCAGAGCCCGGAACATCGCCGCCATGTCAAAAACCAGACGGCACCGTCGTCCAAATCCGGTCGCGATCCGGATAATGATGTGAAAAATGGAAAGACGAATGTCGCAGCATCGGACGAGAGACCGGAAGATCACCCGTTCATCGATTTCATTACATCAATAATGCCATCGGGCGAAGCCCCGAATGACAACCCGGAATTTCCAGTATCTGCTGATGATCGCCAAGCCGGCGGGTATCGTTCCGACAATCAAGGCAGTCGGATTTTACGGAACGCACCGGAGGCCAGACCTGCATTACCCGTTCATACATTCGCCATCAGGCGGCGGGGCATGGAAAGATGGCTGCCCAATATCGGCTCCTTTCTGATTACCGGGATCGTTATTGTTGCGGTGATCTGGATGACGGTGATCGAGCTTTCGGTAATCCTAGGCAGATAAAGGCGGCAGCTGAGCCGGAACATGGTGGTTTGCGACTTTATGCCAAGGGGCAGGTATGCTGAAATAGTTGACGTTAACGTAAACGTTATGTCAGGCTGTTGGTCAAAGGGAACAGGGCCATCCGTCCAAGGTTGGCGACAGGGAGGAACCCGATATGACAGCCATGCCACCCCGCACCGGCATAGGATTGGCGGATTTCGATGCCATCATGCGTGAAAAAGTCCCGTTTGTCGGGGATATGAATGTCAGGACAGAGGAGCTTTCGGGGGATCGCGCCCTGTTGCGCCTGCCGTTCAATGAGCGGCACATTCGACCGGGCAATGTTATTTGCGGTCCGGCGATCTTTGCGCTGGCTGATATTGCGCTTTATGCGGTGGCGTGGCTTGTGGTACCCAAGGCCGATCTGGCGGTTACGACCGAGGCGACCGTGCATTTCCTTTCCGGGGCAAAGCCCGGCGATTTGCTGGCGGAGGCAAAAATCCTCAAGGCAGGCAAGCGCCTTCTGATTGCGGAATGCCATATCCGGTCTGCGGTTGATGGCGCACTTTGCGCGCATGTCATCGGAACCTATGCGATGCCACCGGAAAAGGGGCCGGAAAACGGGACCGTGCCAAAACCGGTCTAAAATGATGAAAATCAGTGTGGTAAAATAATACCTATTGATTTAAGTTGTTGAAATATAACGAAATATTCCTGTTGCTTTCCTGTTTAATGCTGGCATACTGCGCCGACTTTCAACGAGGGGCGATTCCCTCCGTGGAACCCAGTTTTCGAGTATTAAATTATGAAAACCTTCACTGCGACACCGAGTGACATCGAGCGCAAATGGTTTGTAGTCGACGCAGAAGACGTCGTACTCGGCCGTCTTGCAGCCGTTGTTGCCAACCGTCTTCGTGGTAAACACAAAGCGATGTTTACCCCGCACATGGATTGTGGCGATCACATCGTCATCGTCAATGCCGAAAAAGTCAAACTGACCGGCCGTAAACTTCAGAACAAGAAGTTTTACTGGCACACCGGTTATCCGGGCGGCATCAAAGAACGCACCATGGACAAGCTGCTGAATGGCGAGCATCCGGAACGTGTGATCATCAAAGCTGTTGAGCGTATGATGTCCCGTGGTCCGCTGCGCAGCCAGGTTCTTTCCAAGCTGCACGTCTATGCCGGTACCGAGCATCCGCATGATGCACAGAAGCCGGAAGTTCTCGATCTTGCCGCAATGAACGACAAGAATAAGCGGAGTGCTAAGTAATGGCCGACACCAAAACTCTTGAAGATCTCAAGGATCTCGCACAGGGCGGTGAAGCTGCTGCTGCAGAAGGCACCCTGCCGGAACCGAAGATCGACGCACAGGGCCGTTCCTATGCAACCGGTCGTCGTAAGAACGCCATTGCACGCGTCTGGATCAAACCGGGCTCGGGTAAAGTCACCGTCAATGGCCGCGAATTCGAAGATTACTTCGCACGTCCGGTTCTGCGCATGGTGATCAACCAGCCGTTCGGCGTTGCCAATCGTAAAGATCAGTTCGACGTCGTTTGCACCGTTACCGGTGGTGGTCTTTCCGGTCAGGCCGGTGCCGTTCGTCACGGTATCTCGCGCGCGCTGACCCTGTTCGAGCCGGCACTGCGTCCGTCGCTCAAGGCAGGTGGCTTCCTGACCCGTGACCCGCGTGCAGTCGAACGTAAAAAATACGGTCGCGCCAAAGCCCGCCGTAGCTTCCAGTTCTCGAAACGTTAATTCGTTTTCGGGCATCAGGCTCGCGATTTTATTGGAAAAGCGTCACCTTCGGGTGGCGCTTTTTCTTTTTGAGGGTGTTGCTTTGTCTCCGAGAAAAACCAACAAAAAACGGCGTCTTCATGAAGGAAAGACGCCGTTTTTTGTTTCGCGTTTAAAGACTGAGCAGTCTCTGTCGCGTTATTGCCAGCGATCCGAGAAGTCGCGCGGGATCATAAGAATATCGCGATCCACCTTGGTCACGTCAGTGTGGCCGCAAAGCGCCATGGAAACTTCAAGTTCCTTGTGAATGATCTCAAGCGCCTTGGTTACGCCGGCTTCGCCCATAGCGCCCAGACCATAAACATATGCGCGCCCGATATAGGTGCCCTTGGCACCCAGTGCCAAGGCCTTCAGCACATCCTGGCCGGAACGGATTCCGCTATCCAGATGGACTTCAATCTTGTCCCCGACGGCATCCATGATTGCCGGCAGGGCCCGAATTGAGGACAGGGCACCATCAAGCTGGCGGCCACCATGGTTGGAAACAATGATGGCGTCGGCACCAACGTTAAGTGCCTCCAGGGCATCACGCGGATCAATGATCCCCTTGATGATCAAGGGCCCGTCCCACATTTTGCGGAACTCGCGAATACGGTCCCAATCAAGGGATACATCAAACGCCTCGGCCGTCCATGTGGTCAGCGATGATGCGTCGGCAACCCCCTTGGCGTGGCCAACAATATTGCCAAAGAACCGGCGTTTGGTGCCGAGCATGCCAAGGCCCCATTGGACTTTGGTCATCATGTTGGTAACCGATTTGAAAGTCAGTTTGGGTGGGGCGGAGAGGCCGTTCTTCAGATCCTTGTGACGTTGGCCGAGCATCTGAAGATCCACCGTGATGACCGCGGCCGAGCACTTAGCGGCCTTCGCCCGATCAAACAGGCGCTTCATGAAGTCATCGTCCTTAAGCGTATAAACCTGCAACCAGAAGGGCTTGGAGGTGTTTTCGGCGACATCCTCGATCGAACAGATCGACATGGTCGACAATGTGTACGGGACACCGAACTTTTCAGCCGCGCGGGCAGCCTTGATTTCGCCGTCTGCACATTGCATGCCGGTCAGTCCGACCGGGGCAAGGGCGACAGGCATGGCTACATCCTGACCGATCATCTGGCTTTTGGTTGAGCGCCCGGCCATGTCGATCGCGACCCGCTGACGGAGGTGAATATCCTGAAAGTCGGTGGTGTTTTCACGGAATGTCTGCTCGGTCCAGCTTCCGGATTCTGCGTAATCGTAAAACATGCGCGGTGCGCGACGTTTATAGATACGTTTCAGGTCTTCGACGCAGGTGATCACTGGCATGAGGTTAGCTCCGAATAAAATGCGCTTGGTAATGGTAATACCAGTTTCGGAGGTTATCGCAAACCGAATTGAAAATCAGCTTCTTGCAGGGCCCAAACTGTTTCCGGATTCCGGACTCAGGGAGATGTTGTGGTTGGAAAAGAATTTTAAAAAGAAGGATCGAAAATTCGGAAGGTTGTGATAATAAGAATCCATCGAAGAGACATTTTTTGAATTTAAGGTGACATCCAATGGTTGGAACGATGCGACGAGCTTTCAAGACATAAGTGTTTGAACCTCTGTTGGATTACCTTGCGATATGTGAAGGGCCGCTAATGGAGCGGTCTTTTTTTATGCCAATTCAGAAGGTTGGCAATTACCTGAAGCCCAAAGAAAGGGACCCCCGATATGCAGTACAGAAAGCTGCAAGATGACGATCTTCATGCTCTTGACGCATTTCTCGCAACCCATGCCGAAACCAGCATGGTCCTGCGCAGCAATTTGCGAAAAATCGGCATGAACCGACGTCATCATCCGCTTTCGGGCTGCTATTACGGCGAAGTTTCCGGCGATGGGGCGGTGACGGCGGTTTTGACGATTTTTGGCAACGGAAAAGTCTTTGTGCAAACCGGGGGTAAACCGGTGCCGCGTGGTTTGATTGACCTGTTCCGTTCTGAAAATGCACAACCGGTGACCGGTTTCTTCGGCCCGGCCGATCAGGCACAGGACGTGATTGATCTTCTGGGGCTTGGCGATGCGAAATTTGCCATCAATGCATGCGATGCTTTTTATCGGCTTGATCTCGCCAATCTGATCCTGCCGCAAAATGTGCGGTCGGACAGTTTCCAGATGGTGGATGCCGAACGGATTGATCGAAATACGCTGCTGCGCTGGCTCCGCGCCTATGAGATCGAGGCACTGGGTGGAGAGGATACACCAGCCCTTGATAGCCGGATCGCCAGTCGCCTTGTCCATGCACTTAATGACCGCAATATGTGGGCGCTTGTCGTTGATGGCGTTCCGGTCAGTCTTTCGGGTTTCAACGCCGAACTGCCCGACATGGTCCAGGTCGGCCCGGTCTGGACGCCGCCCGAACAGCGCAGTAACGGCTATGCGCGTATCCTTGTTGCTAAAACGCTTCTGGCGGCTCGCGCACGCGGCGTGACCCATGCGGTTCTGTCAACGGATAGCCCTGCCGCGGCAAAGGCTTATGAGGCGATCGGGTTTGAGAGAGATGGGGCGTATCGCTTGGCGTTGCTGGCGAGCCCGGTTAAGCTGATCGAAGAGCTTTCATGTCAATGAGGTGCGCCCGTGACGGGTCCTGAGAGATTGCTGCGCTTTAAACAAATCCTGCTGCCGGTCCTTGGGCTGGCGGCAGGGCTATTTGCCGGTGCAATGCCCGTTGATGCAGTCGCACAGAATTTATCCCAGGTCCTGTATCGTTTCGAAGAGCGGCCGCTGGTTTTGGGGAAATACGGTGCGATTGCCGATTTTCAGAGCCGGTTGTTTGTTGCCGCGGCAAGTTGCAAGCGTGGCAGTACGTCTGCCTATGGGGCAACGGATGGTATTGTCGGGGACAAGACGCGTCGTGCGATCATGGATTTGCAGCCCTGCCTTGATCCAAGCGTTAAAGCGGCCATCGGAGCCGGGAACTCCGGCGCGATCACGGTCGGTTTGTGGAAACTGTTGATGCCAGCAGAGCAGCCCTTTCCCGACGCGATCACGCGGGCCAATCATCTGACCTTTGCGCTGGAAGGCACGGATTATGATGCCATCCAGTTCAATTTCTGCCAGTCGCGCAACCCGCGGAGCGGCAAGCGGTATCTGGAAGGCGATCCGTGGTGTTACACCAATGATCCAAATGCCTATCTGACTTGGGGGCCGCGTGGGGCAACCGCCGGGGCGGGGGCGGAAATCCAGCAGATTGTCTTTGCCGCCGAACGTGCCAATCCCGGATTGCTTAATGCCGTCTTTGGCCCGCATACGGATGCGATGCACCGTCTGGCACTGGGGAACAATCAAAGCGCGTTTGATATCCTGTGTGCGATCTGGATTGATCCAAAACGCCGGGCCGATTTTACCGCCCGGTTTGCACAATATGGCGCATTGCCCGAAGTACAGCGTGCCTATCGCCGGGTTTATGATGCTGCCAATGCCGACGGCGGAAAAATCGCCCGGTTTTTCAAGATTTATGCCGCCCTGAAACCCGTTATTCGCCGTGATCCGACCGAGATTGATCTGGCCTATTTCATCGATATGGCGACCCATGGCATGGCACCGCCCGGCAATGTTTCCGATCTGTCGGCAAAGATGGTCAATTTCGCCAGCCGGACGCGCAATGTGCCAAGCCCCGGTGAATTGCGCCGTCAGCTTGCGGCGTGGTTGCCGTCCCAGCATAAATATAACGACCGGATCGCCCGCGATGCGATTTTCCTGATTGATGATCCCGAAATCACGTTATCGGATACCCATCGCCGGATCTGGCAGCAACGATCCGGGTTAAAGGCCAGCGATTTTGGCCTTTCGGATCATCGTTATGTTTCGGACTACCCGGTGGCAGCCCCGACGGGTTTTGAGAAAATCGAGCGGTTCTATACCGTTCTGCCAGAGGACAAGCGCGCCTGTCCGGCCAATGTTCGCAAATCCCGGCGACCGTGATCGTAGGCGTGATCGTGGGTGTAATTGCGCGGGGCCGATGTGATGCATGTCATCACTGCATGGGTCCCGATCTTGGGATGCAGGGGAAAAGCCGCCTAAAGGCTTGCATCTGCGGGGCTTGTTTGCCAACATCCGCCCGTTAACCGCGCCTGGTGACCATGAAGGTCAGGGCGAGCCTATAGGAGCAAGATTTGAAATGAGCGACGTTAAGGTCAAAGTCGGAATTCTCGGTGCCAGCGGATATACCGGGGCGGAACTGGTTCGCATTCTTGCGCACCATGCCGCTTCTGAAATCACCCTGCTGACCGCAGACCGACGCGCCGGACGTCCGTTCGGGGAGGTTTTCCCGCATCTTGCCCATCTGAAATTGCCGACCATGATCCGGATCGAGGATGCGGACTGGTCGATGGTCGATGTGATTTTCTGCGCGCTGCCGCATGGCACGACGCAGGAAGTGATTGCCGGTCTGCCGGACCATGTCAAAGTTGTCGATCTGTCGGCGGATTTCCGTTTGTTCGATGCCGCGACCTACAAGGAATGGTATGGGGCAGAGCATGCTGCGCAGGATTTGCAGAAAGAGGTCGTTTATGGCCTGACCGAACTGCACCGTGAAAAGATCAAAAAGGCGCGCGTTGTTGCCAATCCGGGATGTTACCCAACCCCGGTGCAGCTTTCGCTGGTGCCGCTTCTGGAACAGAAACTGGTGCATGCCGATGACATCATCATTGATGCGAAATCCGGTGTGACCGGTGCAGGCCGTTCGCCGAAAGAAGGCATTTTGTATGCCGAAGTCACCGAAGGCATTCACGCCTATGGCACCGGCGGGCATCGCCATGCACCCGAGATCGAGCAGGGCCTTGCCTGGGCCGCCGGACAGGATGTTGTGGTGAACTTTTCACCGCACCTGATGCCGATGAGCCGCGGCATCCTTGAAAGCATCTATGTCAAAATGACCGATGGCACCTCGGCCGAAGACATTCAGGCCGCCCTTGAAAAACGTTATGCTGGTGAGCCGTTTGTGCGTGTTCTGCCGTTCGGGGTGACGCCGCAGACCCGTCATGTGCGTGGGTCGAATTATGTGCTGATTGGCGTGGTCAAGGATCGCGTGCCGGGCCGTGTGATCATTGTTGCGGTCGAGGATAACCTGGTTAAAGGCGCATCGGGGCAGGCGGTTCAGAACATGAATGTCATGCTGGGCCTGCCGGAAACCATGGGGCTTGAGATCGAGCCACTGTTCCCGTAATCGCGCGACAGCATCCTGTCAAAAGGGGCGTGTCTGGTCTGGATGCGCCCCTTTCTCGTGGCCGCATCATGCGTTCAGGATCGCGCGTTCAAGAACGGTGAAAACATGGTCGTCTTCGCATTGTGCGATGTTAAATCGCATCAGGTTTCCTGCCGATTGCGAGATGCTGAAAACATTGCCGGGTGCCAGAACCACACCATCGGCCAGCGCATCGCGGGCAAGTGTTGCGGCATCGATGGGGGCGGGCAGGTGACACCATAGGAAAATCCCAGCATCGGGTCTGATCGCCGGTGTGATGCCAAGCGCGCCAAGACGGGTTTCGGTGACGGACATGGCGCGGGTCAGCCGGTCGCGCAGGGCGTCCATATGTTTGCGATAAGTGCCGTCCTTCAGGACCGAGAAAATCAGTTCGGCCGAAAAATTCGGGCTTGAAAATCCCGTCGCGATCTTGAGGTCCGTCAGGCCTTCGATCCAGTCGGGACTTGCCGCGATATAGCCGCACCGGACCGAGGCCGAAAGCGTTTTGGAAAAGCTTCCGATATGGACAACCCGGTCAAGCCCGCCAAGAGCTGCCAGCCTTGGGGCAGGGGTGTTTTCGAAATCGGCAAAAATATCGTCTTCGATGATGATCAGGTCATGTTCTTCTGCAATGTTCAAAACGCGATGGGCGACCATCGGCGACAGTGACGCGCCGGTCGGGTTGTGCAGCCCGGAATTGGTAATATAGAGGCGGGGCTTGTGCGTGGCGGCAACCCGGGCAAAGGCATCGATATCGGGGCCATTGGCGGTAAAGGGCACGCCGATAATGTTGGCCCGATGCGCGCGCAGCAATGCCTGAAAATTGAAATAGCACGGATCATCGATCAGCACCGTATCGCCCGGTTCGATCAGGAATCGGCACAGCATATCGATTGCCTGTGTCCCGGACTCGGTCAACAGAATCTGGCCGGGGTCGGCATTGATGCCATAGGTGCCCATTCGGCGCGACAGGAGTTGGCGCAGGGCGGGCAGGCCAAGCGGTGTGCTGTAATCGACGAGCGTGGTATCATCAGCGCGTGACAGATTGCGAAGCGCGCGTCTGATGGCTGTTTCAGGCATCCAGTCCGCCGGAAGCCAGCCGCAACCAGGTTTGATCATATCCGGCCGGGCGTCCAGCGACTGTCGCGAAACCCAGAACGGATCAATGGCCCGATCCAGTTTCGGGCCGATTTGGGCAATCGACAGCGGTGCGGTGTGACCCGACACATAAAAACCAGATCCGCGGCGGGCCTCAATCATGCCTTCGGCCACCAGTCGGTCATAAGCTTCGACCACGGTCGAGTTTGACACCTTCATCTGTCGCGCAAGCCCCCGGATCGAGGGCAGGCGATCCCCGGCAAGCAGATTGCGTGCACCAATCCGGTCGCGGATTACGGCCATGACACGGGCGACAAGCGTTCCGTTGTCCGACTGTTTTGGCGATCCTTCAGGTGCCACTGTATTGCTCCTGTAATCAGTACAGTTTGTTTGAATTGTACTTTATTGTGTCTGGTCGATGTGCGGCTGGCAAGCGATAGATAAACCTTCGAACATGACGGAGGTTTTGATGGCAATTGCAGTGCAACGGACAAGTGGTGGCTGGATCAGCGGGATGATCGGTATCCTGATTTTCAGCGGGTCGTTACCGGCCACCCGGATTGCGGTCATGGATTTTGATCCCCTGTTCCTGACCGTTGCGCGCGCGGCAATTGCAGGTTTGCTGGCGGCGATATTGTTGCTGGCATCGCGAACCGCCCGGCCACAGGCATCGGACTGGATGTCGTTGCTGGTGGTGGCGGGCGGGGTTGTTGTCGGTTTTCCGTTGCTGACAGCCCTTGCGCTTGAACATATCACCTCGGCCAGATCGATTGTGTTTATCGGTTTGCTGCCGCTGGCGACGGCGATTTTCGGTGTGCTGCGCGGTGGTGAGCGGCCAAAGGTCGTGTTCTGGCTTTTTTCGGTTCTTGGCAGTGCACTTGTCGCCGGCTTTGCTGCCATGGAAAGCAATGCAGGGTCATTGCGCGGTGATCTTTACATGCTGGGGGCGGTGATCGTTTGCGGGCTTGGTTATGCCGAGGGCGCAAAACTGTCCCGACGTCTTGGAGGATGGCAGGTGATCTGCTGGGCGCTGGTGATTTCGCTGGTGCCGATGCTTGCGCTTTGTGTTGCGACCTTGCCGGATAGCTTTGCCGGAGTTGGCATTCCCGCTTGGTTTGGTCTTGGTTATGTCTCGCTGTTCAGCATGCTGATCGGGTTTTTCTTCTGGTATCGCGGATTGGCCCTGGGCGGGATTGCGGCGGTCGGGCAGTTACAATTGCTGCAACCATTCTTTGGTCTGCTGCTGGCAGGGTTGCTTCTGGCCGAGCCGGTTGGTGGCTTGATGATCGTCGTGACAGTCGGCGTGGTTGCCTGTGTTGCCGGGGCCAAGCGATTTGCCCGATAGATTTTAAAAATCCAGCTATTCCGTCGGTTTGCGGCTGTCCGGATATTTCGCATCGTCACTGGCGGGCCAATACCGGGCATGCACCCTGGCAATAAAGCCTTCTTCGCGAAGATCGGTGATGATCTTCGATATCTGGTCTGTCTGGCTCATCAGCGGGGAATTGCGCGATATTGCGATATGAATGTCATTGTGATGATCGGGTCTGAAATCGGCCTTGCGAATGATATCTCCAAGGTTGTTGCGCCGGATTTCAAAATCGACATTGGCGTCGGACCCGACAATGACATCGACACGGCTTGCCTCGAGCATGCGCAGCAGTAGCATTTCGCTGCTGGCTTCGAATTTGTTCAGTGATGTGTCGCTGTCGAATGGCTCGAAATAGCGCGAGTCAACCACGGAGCCGACTGCAAGCGTTTTGAGGTCGTTATATTGTGATATCCGGGTGTTCTTGCCCTGTCGGATATAAAATACCGGGCTGACACGGCTATAGGCGGGCTTGATGTAAAACGCGAATTTTTCGCGTTCGGCTGTGTAGGCAAAGCTTGAAAGAACGTCGATATCACCTTCTTCAAGCATTTTAAGACACCGCCGCCACGGGCAGGGCTGAAGTACGAGAAGCTTGCCCATACGGTGCGACAGTTCGGTCAGGATCGCCATATCGATCCCGTGTGGCCCCGATGCGTCATCAATCACGAACGGTTCCCATACCGAAAAAGCGGCACGCAATTGTCCCTGACGAAGAGGTTCTGACTGCGCGCGGGCATCCCTGGAGATTGCGACACCACATACAATAATGATCGCAGCCAGCAGAATGAAGCCGACAAGCTGTCTGAGGCGTTTTGGGAGGTCAAATTTCCGGTTTGCTGGCATGATCACGATTTGGATGAGAACGGGGTTTCCATATCCACATGTTAGAATTTAAACTGTCAAATCAAGATGCCGCTATTGTCCCGGTAAGGGGCAGGTGTAGTGCCAGTCAAAACTGATCCCAAACTTGAAAGGTCGTCAGACCATGATCCTGACCTATCGCGGGGTGCGCCCCACCATTGATGAAACGGCCTTTATCGCGCCGAATGCGACAATCATCGGCGATGTTGAAATCGGGGCGGAAACCGGGATCTGGTTTGGCTGTGTCATCCGTGGTGACGTCCATGAAATCCGCATCGGGTCGCGCACCAATATTCAGGACCTGACCATGGTGCATGTCGCCAAGGGCAAGTTCGGCACCTATATCGGGGACGATGTGACCATCGGCCATTCTGCTGTCATCCATGCCTGCACGCTCGAAGACAGAAGTTTCGTCGGCATGAGTGCTACTGTCATGGATGGTTGCGTGATCGAGCAGGGGGCGATGCTTGGAGCCGGTGCGCTTCTGGCACCGGGGAAACGTATTCCGGCGGGGGAACTTTGGGCCGGTGTTCCGGCGCGCAAGGTGCGTGACCTGACACAGGAAGAAATCGAATTTTTCAAAGTTTCCGCGGATCGTTATGCCGATCTTGGGCAGGAATATCGTGTGACAATTCCAGATGACCTGAAATCTGAATGACAACTGCGATTGTCGAACGCCAAGGAACTTCTTGCCTGCGTCAGGACCCTGCGTTAGCAAGCAATTCAGATATCCATAAAAACATATAACCTGCCGCGCGCCACCACGCCCGGCGACCAGAAAACGGAACCGGGAAATGACGCGTTGGCAGGCGAATGCCGTAATCGTTTTTGTTGCCCTTATTTGGGGTACGACTTTTGTCGTCCAGCAAACCAGCATGGACAATATCGGCCCGCAATATTTTACCGGTGTACGGTTCCTGTTGGGGACGTTTGTGGTGTTGCCGTTTGCCCTTCGTGAAGTGCGCAGAATGAAGCGCGAAGGACGCACGCTTTCGAGGGCTAACAAGCTTGGCCTGATCTTTACCGGCGTTTCGATGTATCTGGCCAGCATCCTTCAGCAGATCGGCATCATGGATACCACCGTCACCAATGCGGCCTTTCTGACGGCATTTTATGTGCCGCTGGTGCCGGTTCTGGCTTTTATGGTGTTTCGGACAAAGCCCCACTGGTCGGTTTGGCCGGGGGGCGTGATGTGTGTTTTCGGTACGTATCTGCTGAGTGGTGGTAACCTGTCGGCGCTTGGGGCCGGTGATTTCTGGGTCATGGGAAGTGCGCTTTTCTGGGCCGTTCAGGTGGTGATGATCGGTGTAATGGTGACCCGCACCAACGCCCCGGCACTGGTCGCGACGGTGCAATTCTTCATTACCGGTATTTTCGGCATGGCGATGGGCGGCATGCTTGAGACTTTCAGCTTTGCCGATATCTACAATGCCGGGTTTGAAATCCTCTATGCCGGGATCATGTCGGCGGGGATCGCCTTTACCCTGCAGGCGGTGGCCCAGAATTATACCGAGGCCGCAGATGCCGCGATCATCATGAGTGCGGAGGCGGTATTTGCCGCAATCGCCGGGGCATTCTTCCTTGGAGAACGACTGGCACCCGCCGAATATGCCGGTTGCGGGGTGATCCTTGCGGCGATCATCGGAGTACAATTGTTGCCGATGATAGGGCGCCGTCCCAAGGTTGCGATCTAAGCTGAATTATCCGGCTGGTACCATTGACCTTTATCAAGGCAAGGTGCAATTAGGATGTTGTAAGTGATTATTGGTCGCGATAATGCGGCCAATATTGAATGCCGGATATCGAATATGCCTGTCTTGCCGTCTGTTTCCAGCTTTCCTGTTCGCAGGTTTCTTGGCCTTGGTTGTGTCTTCGCAACCACGATGTTGATGGCTGGTATCAGCACTGGCGCTATTAACAGCGCTGCACAGGCAGCCGATGGCATCCCGACACAGATGCAAAAACCGCCTGCTGTCTTGCTGAGCGAACTGGCAAGCAATACCTCCCCGTTTGCCGATAAGGCAGCGTTGGGGGAGGCACTTTATTTCGATACCAATCTTTCGAAAAACAGGACGCAGGCCTGTGCAAGTTGTCATGAACCGACAACCGCATTCCGCGATCCGCGTGGCGAAATAGCCAAGGGCGCCTTTTCGCTTGGCGATGATGGCAGCTCGCTTGGCGATCGCAATGCACCAATGGCGGCTTATGCCAAGTTCGCACCCGATTTCCATTTCAAGGAGGACGGGACGCCGGTTGGCGGGCAGTTCTGGGATGGACGCGCAAGGGATTTGGTAGAGCAGGCTGGCGGGCCACCGTTAAATCCGGTTGAAATGGGCATGCCCGACAAGGCAGCCGTTGTCGCGCGTCTTAAGGAAGATGATGATTATGTTGAAAGCTTCAAGGCGCTGTTTGGTGACGGTGTCTGGAATGATACGGATCGTGCTTATGCGGCGATGACGGACGCGATTGCCGCGTTCGAGCGTACTGATCAGTTTTCGCCATTTGATTCAAAATATGACCGGTTCCTGCGCGGGGAATACAAAATGACGCCGCAGGAAGAATTGGGGCGTGTGCTTTTCTTCTCGCAGCAATTTACCAATTGCAATGTGTGCCATCAGCTAAAAACGTCGCCTACGGCAGAGGGCGAGACATTCACCAATTACGAATATCACAATATCGGTGTGCCGCGGAACGTGGCGGTACGCAACGAGAATAACAAGGACCCCGATTTTACCGATAACGGGCTTCTGGATAATCCGGCGATTGATGATGTTGCGCATAAGGGCAAATACAAAACGCCCGGGCTTCGCAATGTCGCGGTGACCGGGCCGTATATGCATAACGGCGTGTTTGCCGATCTGCGGACCGTGATCAAATTCTACAACAAATATAACAGCCGCGCGAAATCGGCCCAACTTAACCCGGAAACCAAACAGCCCTGGGGTGATGCCGAGGTCCCCGAAACCATTTCCCTTAAAGAGCTGGAGCAGGGAGATGCGCTTGATACCAAGCGCATTGATGCGCTGGTCGCGTTTCTTAAAACGCTGACCGATGCGCGATACGAGCCGCTTCTGGCCGAGCAGGAAGAAGCCGCTGCCAAGGCCAAGAAGAAATAGGCCTACCTGCCGCGAATTGTTTCCAGCACCGCACTTTGCGCAAGGTCGCCAAATCCGGCTTCGATTGCGCGATCAAACATCTCGGTCGCAGATCGGCCGACTGGCAGGTCAAGGCCAAGTTCATCGGCAAGCCACATGGCATAACCGGCATCCTTGGCGCGTAACGCAGTTGTAAAATGAATGCCTTCGTTATGGTTGCCGCTAATCATACCGGGAATTGTCATGACACCGGCCCGGCTGGCGACGGCACCATTGGCAAATGCATCGGCAACCAGATTGCCATCCAGCCCCGCCTTTTGTGCGACCGCGACCAGTTCGGCGGCGGCAGCAATATGGACCGCGCCCAAAAGGTTGTTCATCAGCTTATAGACCGTACCCGATCCGACAGGGCCGAAATGCACGATACGGTTCGCAACGGCTTCCATGATCGGGCGAGCCTGTTCAAGGGCGACTTTTTCCGCACCGATCAAAAACATTGTTTCGCCTGCCGCGACCTGTGCCGGAACAGCAGTAACCGGCGCATCGATATAAAGGCGGCCCGCAGTCATGACCTTGTTTGAGAGTTCCAGGACGAAGCCGTGTGAAAGGGTGGAACATTCGATGGCAAGGGCGCCCGGTGTCATTGCGCAAAGCGCACCATTTTCGCCGAGCCAGACGGCTTCGGCAGCGATATCGTCGGCCATGAAGGAAATGACGGCGTTAACATCATTTACAGCTTCGGCTGGCGTGTTACAGGCAGTCGCACCCTTGGCAACGAGTGGCTTGATCTTTTCCGGGCTGCGGTTCCAGACCTTGACCGGATAACCCTGTTCCAACAGGCGGGAAATCATTGCTGATGCCATGCGTCCTGCGCCAAGGAAGCCGATTTTCTGAGGCATGATATCTATTGTCCTTAGGGCCAAAGAAACGGCCCGCCATCTCGGGCGGGCCGGAAATTCCAGTTATGACGGATAATCAGGAAAGCTGCACTTTGACATATTCACCCGGTGCCGGGCCAAGCACCTTAAGCTTGCCATCGCCCGGTTTGCGGGCTTCGACCTGACCACCCGAACGGCGGCTGATCCAGTTCTGCCAGTCGATCCACCATGATCCTTCATGCTGGGTGGCTTTGGCGATCCAGTCGTCGGGATTGGCGGGATTGCGGTTGTATGTCCAGTAGCAATATTTCTTGGCGGCGGGTGGATTAACCACACCGGCAATATGACCCGACGCCGAAAGGACGAATTTCACCTGACCCGACATCAGTTGCGTTCCGGCATAGGTTGCCTGCCACGGGGCGATGTGATCTTCACGGGTGGACAGGAAATAGACCGGAATTTTGATATTGCGCAGGTCGATCTTTTCACCCAGAATCGTAATGCCACCGGGTTCGCGCAGCAGGTTCTTGTTATACATATTGCGCAGATAGAAACTGTGCATGGCTTTGGGCATCCGGGTCGAATCGGAATTCCAGTACAGCAGGTCGAACGGGAAGGGGTCCTTGCCCAGCATGTAGTTGTTCACCACGAACGACCAGATCAGATCATTGGCACGCAGCATGTTAAACGACATCGCCATATCTCGACCGTCAAGATAGCCTTCTTTTGACATCCGGTTTTCAAGGCTTTCGATCTGTTCGTCATCGACAAAGACCGAAAGTTCGCCCGGTTTTTCAAAGTCGGTCAGGGTGGTAAAGAAGGTTGCCGATTTGATCCGTTCGTCACCAACCTTGGCCATATAGGCCAGCATCGCCGATAGAAGCGTGCCGCCAAGGCAATAACCGATTGCATTGACTTCGTTTTCGCCGGTGGCCTTTTCGATCATGTCAAGTGCTGCCAGCACGCCATCGCGCCCGTAATCTTCAAAGCTTTCTTCGGCCAGTTTGCTGTCGGGATTGACCCAGGACAGGACAAACACCGTGTGCCCCTGATCAACAGCCCACTTGATGAAGGAATTTTCGGGACGCAGATCAAGAATGTAATATTTGTTGATCCATGGCGGCACGATCATCAGCGGGCGCTTCGCGACCTTGTCTGTTGCCGGTTTGTATTGCAGCAATTCCATCAACGGCGTTCGGCCGATCACGGATCCTTCGGTGGTTGCGACATTCTCGCCGATCTTGAAAGCATCCAGATCGGTCATTTTGATCTGAAGCTTGCCCTTGCCGCGTTCGAGATCGTCCAGAAGGTTGCTAAGCCCCTTAAGAAGGTTTTCGCCGCCACTTTCGATAGTGGCGCGTAGAACTTCCGGATTGGTCATCATGAAGTTGGTCGGCGAAATCGCATCGGCAAACTGCCGTGTATAAAACTCGACCTTCTGGGCTGTTTTTTCATCCAGCCCGTCAACATTATGGACGACATTCTGCATCCATTGAGATGACAGCAGATAGGATTGCTTGATGAAATCAAACAATTCGTTGTTTTCCCAAGCCTCGTCGCGGAAACGGCGATCACCCTTTTGCGGGGATGCGACGGGTTCCGATTCCTGCCCCAGCATGCGCATCGTCGTATTGTGCCAGAGCATATAATATTGCTGCCACAGATCCATTTGTGCTTCGACCAGTTTGGTCGGATTTTGCATCATATGGGTGGTCAGTTCGACAAAGGCCGAGCCGATATTGAGCGGATCAGGATCGGAAATTTCCGGATCTTCTGCCTGTTTGGCAAGGAAGTCAGACACAAGTCTTTGACTTCTCTCGGCTATTTCTGCCATAGCAGATGACAGTTCCTCGGGATCAGGAAGATGAATTTCGGTTTCTTTGGCCTGTTGATCGTTCATGGCGCATTCCCTTATGATACGGCCGCCTGAGCATAGGAACATAAAGCAGGAAATTCGATCTTTGCGATATCGCAATCATTTTCCCGTTTTATGATCCAATGCCCTCAAACAGCGTGTCGGGTTGAAACTCTGCTTGATCCCAAGCTTATCATGGTCTTAGCCTAGCCCGCTGATGAGGGGTAATACAAGAATTATAAGGTGACGGATTTGTCGCAATCTTCAACGGCAACGTCACACAAAACATAGTTTGGAGCAGCGAAATCAAATGGGCGTTCTGAAATCGACGACATGGCGGTGGTCGGAGCACGGGTCCGCGAAAATCAAATTGCGGCCATTGCTGCATGCCGGATCGGCGCTTGCTGTTGTGCTGATGCTGGGCGCCTGTTCTTCGGTCCCTGATGCGATCAACCCGGTCGAGTGGGGCAAATCGATTGGTGATGCCTTTGACGGCGAAGATGAAACTGCTGCCAAATCGGATCAGCCGATTCCGGGTGAAGATGAAGATTACCCGCGCCTGGCCGATACACCCGCCAAGCCGGTTGTAACCGGCGATGCGGAACGTGATGCGCTTGTTGCCGGGCTTGCTGCGGACCGGGCGAATGCGCAATATACCCAGTCGGGCCGCCGTCAAAGCACCCCGCCGGTCAACGCGCTTCAGCCTGAACCGGCGCCAAGTGCCGCAAATGTCGATCAGCCGGAAATCACCCCGGCACCAACGACGGCGGTTAGCAGCAGTGCAATGGCAGAACCGAAAGCACAGGCTGCCGAAGCGCAGTCAACCGCAACCGAAATGCAGAAATCGGCTGAAACCACAGCCAGGGCTGCTGAAACCAAAACCGCGGCAGCAGCAGGTGCCGCCGGGGCGGCGACGGGGAGTGCTGTAACATCGGCGCAATCGGGTTCGAAAATCGCGGATGAATGGAATGCCAAGGCGCCGACTTCGGGACCGGTACCGACGCCGGCCCCCGTACCTGAAAAGCCGGAAGTGCTGGAAGAAAAGGCACCTTCTGCTCCCTCATCGCCCGAAATGACCGATGAAGATCGTGCTGCGATTGCCAAAGCAGAAGCTGCACTTGTTGCTGCGGAGGCCGGTAATGCCGCGTCTTCGACCAGTTCTGCCCCGGCCTCTTCCGTCGATCCGGTGATGGATCAGTACCACAAGCGTCTCGCCGAGGGTGAAGGCGTGTTTGCCAATGAACCGACCCCGGGTTCGGGGCCAGCAGCACAGGCGCAGGCATTCGATTATTCGGTTTATTCCGATAACGGGTCGGTGATTGTCGATGAAAGCCAGCTTGGCGGGGGCGGCAATCCTTATCTGTCCGATTCTGCCATGCCTTATGCTGAAACCGCGAATGAGGTTCTGGCCGCACGTCTTGGCGTTCGTTCCGTCGATACGCTGGGGCCAAGCGTCAACGGAGTCCAGGTTGCGCAAATCCAGTTCGGACACGGTTCGTCTAACCTGTCGGGCTCGGATAACAATGTCCTGAGCCAGGTTGCCCAGGCATGGCGTCAGACGGGCGGGATCCTTCGGATTATCGGTCATGCATCAATGCGTACCGCGAATATGAGCCTTGAAGAACACATGGCGATCAACCGTCAGGTTTCGGAACGGCGCGCATCGGCGGTGGTATCGGAACTGGTGTCTCTCGGTGTTAACCCTGACGCGATCTTTGTCGGGGCCGATGGATCGGCGGATCCGCGATATTATGAAGGCGTTCCTGCCGGTGAGGCCGGAAACCGTCGTGTTGAAATCTTTATGGATTATTGATCCTAAAAAAGGTACATCCTTCGAATTGTACGGCGCGCCACCCGCATTTTGTCGTGTGGCGCGCAATTTTTTTCAATTCGACGATCCGGTTTTCGCAGAAAATTCGAAAATCGGCGAAGTGACGAGGATGTAGGATAATGTCCCAGGAATTCCATCGCATAAAACGCCTCCCGCCATACGTATTTGCTGAAGTAAATGCGATGAAAGCGGCGGCGCGGCGAGCGGGAGAGGACATTATTGATTTCGGCATGGGCAATCCGGACCCGGCCACCCCACAGCATATTGTCGACAAGCTGGTTGAAACCGTCCAGAACCCGCGCACCCATGGTTATTCGATGTCGCGCGGTATCCCCGGCCTGCGCAAGGCACTTGCGGCCTATTACGGCCGTCGTTTCGGGGTGGATATCGATCCGGAGACCGAAACCGTTGTCACGTTGGGCTCCAAGGAAGGGCTTGCCAACCTTGCGGCTGCGATTACCAGCCCCGGTGACATCATTCTGGTGCCCAACCCATCCTATCCGATCCATGCGTTCGGTTTCATCATTGCCGGTGCGGCATTGCGCCATATCCCGATTGGCCATGACGAGCAGGGTGAATTCAACGCCGAAAGCTTTATGGAGCAGCTGCATCGCGCGGTGAAACATTCGGTCCCGAAACCGAGTGCCGTTGTGCTGAACTTCCCGGCCAATCCGACATCGCTGGTGGTTGATCTTGATTTCTATAAGGAAGTTGTCGATTTCTGCCGCGCGCAGGAAATCTATATCCTGTCGGACATCGCCTATTCGGAAATCTATTTCGATGGCAACCCGCCGCCCTCGATCCTTCAGGTCGAAGGGGCAAAGGAAATTGCTGTTGAATTCTATTCGCTGTCGAAGACCTATTCGATGGCGGGCTGGCGTATCGGGTTTGCGACCGGTAACAAGAAGCTTATCAATGCGCTGACGCGAATCAAATCATATCTTGATTACGGTGCATTTACCCCGATTCAGGTGGCGGCGACCGCGGCGCTTAACGGCCCGCAGGATTGTGTCGAGGAATTCCGCAATCTGTATCGTGACCGTCGCGATATCTTTATCGAGGGGATGCAAAGTGCCGGATGGAATATTCCGGTCCCGGCGGCAACCATGTTTGCATGGGCGCCGATTCCCAAGGCGTTCGAGGAACTCGGGTCGCTTGATTTCTCCAAGCTTCTTTTGCAGGAAGCAGGTGTCGCCGTGGCCCCCGGTCTTGGCTTTGGCGAGTATGGCGATCGCCATGTACGTATCGCCCTTGTTGAAAACAAGCACCGCATCCGGCAGGCCAATCGCAACATCAAGGCATTCTTCCAGAAATATCCCGATGCAGAATCTGCACGTGAACTGTTGAAGAAATCCGTCTGATATTCGATAAAGCATTCTATGTTTCGCCCGGGACATGTCCCGGGCGAAGTTTTGTGTGCGCACCGGATGTTGTAAAAGACTCCGTCACCTATGCGCAAATCCAACCACGGCATGAGGAGTTATCGTGCAAAACGTCGTAAAGATCGGTGTGGCAGGCCTTGGTACGGTCGGTGCCGGAACCGTTAAACTGCTGAGTGAACACAGGGACAATCTGGCGGACCGTTCCGGTTCCCCGATGATTGTCACAGCAGTATCGGCGCGCGATCGAACTCGGGACCGTGGATTTTCGACCGAAGGCATTACCTGGTACGAAGATGCCCGTGATCTTGCAACCGACAAGAATGTCGATGTGGTTGTTGAAACCATCGGCGGTTCGAACGGCATTGCCTATGACGTCTGCAAGGCCGCCCTTGAAAACGGCAAGCATGTCGTCACCGCGAACAAGGCATTAATTGCCCTGCATGGCGTCGAGCTGGCGCGCATTGCCGATGCAAACAATGTCACCATCGCCTATGAAGCGGCCGTTGCTGGTGGTATCCCGGTGATCAAGGCGCTGCGCGAAGGGTTGGCTGGTAATGCCATATCCCGCGTGACAGGCATCCTGAATGGAACATGTAACTATATCCTGACCACCATGCGCGAACAGGGGCGTGATTTTGCCGATGTTCTGGCCGAAGCCCAGAAGCTTGGCTATGCCGAAGCCGATCCGACATTCGATGTTGATGGTATCGATGCCGCACACAAACTTGCGATTCTGACCAGCCTTGCCTTTGGCGTCGAAGTCGATTTTGACGCGATCGCGGTTGAAGGCATTCGCAGCGTTTCAGCACTTGATATCCAACTGGCCGAAGAGCTTGGATATCGCATCAAGTTGCTGGCAATTGCCAAGCAGACTCCGGAAGGCATAGAACAGCGCGTATCGCCGGTTCTTGTGGATCGTAGCACCCAGATTTCGAAAGTCGAAGGCGTGTTTAACGCCGTCGTGCTTGAAGGTGATTATGTTGGGCCGGTCGTCCTGCAGGGACGCGGGGCGGGGGAACGCCCGACGGCATCGGCCGTGGTTGCCGACCTTGTTGATATTGCGGCCGGGCGCAATGCACCGGTGTTTGGTGTTCCGGCGGATCGCCTGAAAAAGAATGTGCGCGCGTCCCTCGAAAAGCATGTCGGGCCTTATTACCTGCGCCTGATGGTCTGGGATCGCCCCGGTGTCATGGCCGAGGTCACCGCGACCCTCGCCAAGCATGGTGTGTCGATGGCGTCCATGATCCAGCACGGGCGGGCCGAGACCGAGGGTGGTGTTGTTCCGGTGGTCTTCGTGACCCACGAAACCAGCGAAGCGGCGATGTCCGGGGCGCTTTCCGACATTTCGGCATTCGAAAGCAATTCGCAGCCGCCGGTCCTGATGCGGATCGAAGGATTTACTTCGTAACAAAACAAAAAAAAGACATATGCGCCTCGCAGGTATAATACCGCGAGGCGTAATTATAAGTCCCGGGCAAAACGGGACGCGCCGGGAAACAAAGAGACGGGGCCCCCAGACCCCGCGTTAACGACGAGGATGAAGTTATGGATCGAAATCTCGCGCTTGAAACCGTTCGTGTTACCGAGGCCGCGGCACTTGCCTGTTCCGGGCTTATGGGGCGAGGTGATGAAAAGGCCGCCGATCAGGCCGCCGTGGATGCAATGCGCAATGCCCTGAACAGCATGGACATTCGCGGTACTGTCGTGATCGGCGAAGGCGAACGCGACGAAGCTCCGATGCTGTTCATCGGTGAAGAGGTCGGTTCGGGTGAAGGCCCGGAAATCGACATCGCGCTTGATCCGCTTGAAGGCACAACCATCTGCGCGACCGGTGGTCCCAACTCGTTGGCCGTTGTCGCCATGGCGGAAAAGGGCGGGTTCCTGAACGCACCGGACACCTACATGGACAAAATAGCCGTTGGCGGTGGTTTGCCCGATGATGTTGTCGACCTTGACGCCAGCCCGGCTGAAAATCTGAAAAGCCTTGCCTTGGCAAAAGGCTGCGATGTTTCCGATCTGGTGGTTTGCATCCTTGATCGTCCACGCCATCAGGAAATCATTGCGAAAACCCGCGAAGCCGGTGCGCGCATCATGCTGATCGGTGATGGGGACGTGGCCGGTGTTATCGCGACCTCTCAGAAAACGTCGGGTATCGATCTTTACATGGGGACCGGTGGTGCGCCCGAGGGCGTTCTGGCGGCGGCGGCCCTTCGTTGCATTGGTGGCCAGTTCCAGGGGCGTCTTGTTTTCCGCAATGATGACGAAATCGCACGCGCCAAGAAATGGGGCATCGAAGACCTGACCCGCAAATACAAACTGACCGAACTTGCCAAGGGCAATGTCATGTTTGCTGCAACCGGTGTAACCGACGGGGCGATGCTGCGCGGTGTTCGTCGTTTCGCCAATGGTGCGGAAACCGAAAGCATCGTGATGCGTTCGCAGTCGGGCACGGTTCGTTATGTCCGCGCGGTTCACGATTTCAGCCGGAAAATCTGGTACAAATAATCCGCTTTGGCGGATGGCGAAAACGGGGGAGTGCCTTTGCGCTCCCTTTTTTCGTTTATTGCTTGCGGGCTGCGGCTGTCCGGGTTACATCCTCCGCCCTCTTGAAAATGAAATGCCTTTGCCGGAGCCGACAAATGTCCGAGATTATCGCCCTTGATTTTGGTACGACCAACTCGGTACTGGCCGTTGCCGATAGCAACGGCAATGTGCAATCGGCAACGTTCGAGGTTGGTCAGAACAGTTTTGATACCTATCGAACCATCCTGTATTTCTGGGAAGAACAGAAACTGACCGCACCGGGTGCACCGATCAGTCTGCAAAGCTGCTCCGGGCCGTTTGCCATGGCCGAATATCTGAAGGAAAGTCAGGATTGCCGACTGATCCAGTCGATCAAATCCTATCTGGCATCCAAGGATTTCGAAGGCACCGAAATTTTCGGCAATGTCTATACGATCGAGGATCTGATCGCGACGTTCCTGACCCAGATACATCATCACGCGCAATACAGCCTTGGGGGCCTTGGCTATCGCGTTATTTCCGGGCGTCCGGTTGCGTTTGCCGGAACAAATCCCGATAACGATTATGCCGAAATGCGCCTGCGAGCGGCCTATGAGCAGGCCGGGTTCGAGGTTGAGGCCATGGTGTTCGAACCCTTGGCGGCAAGCTATTATTACGGTCGGCAGCTTGATAAACCCGAAACCGTTCTGGTCGCCGACTTTGGCGGGGGTACCAGTGACTTTTCGGTTATCCGCTTTACACCGGGCATGGGCATTCGCGGGGTCAAGGCGCTTTCGCATACCGGTCTTGGCATTGCCGGCGACAGTTTTGATTACCGCATCATCCAGAAAGCCATCTGGCCGCGTCTTGGCTTTGGCAGCGAATATCGCACGATGGGTGCCGCACTTCCGGTACCGCGCCAGTATTACACCGCGTTTTCGCGCTGGCATTATCTTTCGATGATGCGCCAGCCCAAGGTAATCAACGAAATCAGAAGCCTGATCCGGACCGCCGAACAGCCCGACGATATCGAAGATCTGGTAACGATCATCGAAGAAGAACTTGGGTTCCACCTGTATCAGGCGGTGTCAAAAGCCAAGGCGGAACTTTCAAGTGCGGAAAGCACGATCCTGCAATTCAACCATGCCGGGGTCGAGATCGAGGAACGCCTGACACGTGCCGATTTTGAAGCCGCGATTGCGCCCGATATTGCCGATATTGAAAAGGCTGCAAAGCTTTGCCTTGAGCAGGCAGGCATTCAGCCGCACGAGGTTTCGCGCGTTTTCATGACCGGCGGTACTTCTTATGTTCCGGCCGTGCGTCGCCTGTTTGAAGAGGGTTTTGGCAAGGAACGGGTCGAGATCGGCCAGCCGTTCCTGTCGGTTGCGCACGGTCTCGCATTGATTGCAGCCGATGAAGGCATTGTTTGATCAGTCTTGCGTTCTAGCAACTGAAACTGCCCTGGCATTGGGTTTCAAGCAGGATGACGGCGACCGTGATCAGGACAAACCCGATCACGCCCAGCCCGTAAAGCCAAAGTGATTTCGGGTGATTTTTTAAAATCCATGGCAGGATGCCGCCCATCAGGCACAGTACCGGAAATGCCAGAACGGCAAAAAACAGAAACCAGGTCAGGTTGTTTTCGTCCGATCCCGGTGCATCGAATATCATCGGCGAAAACATGACAAGCGGGGCTGCCATCAGTGCGCCCAGAATGGAAAGGACGGTCAGTCCTACCCGCAATCCTTTTCTATGATCCATTGCGCGTATCCGTTTTTTGTTTATCCCGGCAGTCTGCACAGCTTTGGCGTGTATGCAAGAGATTGCGGGCAGGCGCATGTTTTTCACAATGCGAAATCGTTGCTTCTTTTGTCGCGGATTGATCACGCCTATCTTCAGAATATAAAGGGTTGGGTATTGTCCGACCTATCAAGTCCGGCGACCTGTTTCAGGGAGGATGATCAATGAGTTCGGAAAGTGATGCACATATTGTTGAGCGGCTGACGGGGCAAATCCTGCCTTCTTTTGCGTTGGCGGCAACCAATGATCAGCCGGTTGATCTTGCGACCCTGAGCGGGCGGACGGTAGTTTATGCGTATCCCCGCACAGCCGAACCTGAGAAACCATCCCCAGCGGGTTGGGATGAAATCCCCGGTGCCAAGGGATGCACGCCGCAATCCTGTTCGTTCCGTGATCATGCCAAGGAACTGTCGGCTGTTGGTGTGGATCATCTTTTCGGGCTTTCCAGCCAGACGACCGACTATCAGAAAGAAGCGGCCGAACGGCTTCATCTGCCATTTGCGCTTTTGTCCGATGCCGATCACCGGTTCAAGGAATCGATGGCGATGCCGGATTTCGTTGCTGATGACATGCGGTTGTTTAAACGCCTGACCATGATCATTGATGACGGACGTATCAGCAAAGTTTTCTATCCGGTTGATGCCCCGGCCGAGGATGCCGAAAATGTTTTGCGTTGGTGCCGGGATAATACGCGGGGCTGACGTGGAAGGGGAATTCGATCTGCTGTGCCTCAAGGAAAATTATCCGGTTTAAGCGCGGCCTGTATTACGCTATTTCATTGGGCATGACAGATCATGCGCAAGAAAAGACATTTTTGGGGATAGAGCGATCCGTTACCGGTAAATGGTGGCGTGAACGCAATCTGGATGACCGGCTGGCAATCACCATTGCCCAGCGTTTTGGCGTTCCCGAAGTCGTCGGGCGTGTTATGGCCGCCCGCGATATCGGGCTAGATGATGCCGAAAGTTTCCTGAACCCGACCCTGCGCGATCTGATGCCCGATCCATCGACCTTAAAGGACATGGACAAGGCGGCATCGCGCATTGCCGATGCGGTGATCATGGGTGAAAATATTGCGATATTTGGTGATTATGACGTTGATGGTGCGACCAGCACTGCACTGTTAAAGCGCCTGTTCGCGGCCCTTGGACGCGATGTGGTGGTACATATCCCGGACCGACAGAAGGAAGGGTATGGCCCCAATAGTCCGGCATTGCTGGATTTGCAGCGCCGTGGCGCCAATCTGATCCTGACGGTCGATTGCGGGGTGACGGCCTATGCGCCGCTGACCGATGCCAGGGAAGCCGGGATCGAGATCATTGTCGTTGATCACCATGCTGCCGAGCCGGAATTACCGCCCGCCGTTGCGGTCGTGAACCCGAACCGCCTTGATGATGAAAGCGGCCTGGGCCATTTGTGTGCCGCAGGCGTTGCCTTTTTGCTGTCGGTCGCAATCCTGCGCGAATTGCGGTCGCGCGGCTGGCTGGAACAGTCGGGCATCCGTCCGCCGGATTTGCGCAACTGGCTTGATCTTGTGGCACTTGGCACTGTCTGTGATGTGGTGCCGTTGCGCGGACTTAACCGTGCTTTCGTGACACAGGGCATCAAAATCATGCGCCATCGCCACAATGTCGGCATGGCGGCGCTGGCCGATATTGCCGGGGTGAATGAAACTCCCAGTGCCTATCATCTTGGATTCATGCTGGGGCCGCGTGTGAATGCCGGTGGGCGCGTCGGGGAATCGTTCCTTGGGACGACGTTGCTTTCGGGTGATGATCCGGCGCAGGCGCTCGATATCGCGCGCAAGCTTGATGAATATAACCGTGAACGCAAGGCGATCGAGGATATCGTGCTTGATCAGGCGATCAGCGCGGTTGAAAGCCAATCAAAGGTCGGTGCAATGGTGCTGGTCGGTGGGGAGGACTGGCATCCTGGTGTGATCGGTATTGTCGCAAGCCGTTTGAAGGATCGTTATCATGTTCCCGCCCTTGTGATGGGCATGGTTGATGGCGTGTTCAAGGGATCGGCGCGTTCGGTGCGTGGAATTGACCTTGGGGCTGCGATCATTGCCGCACGTCAGGCGGGTCTTCTGATCAATGGTGGCGGGCATGGTATGGCAGCAGGCTTCACCCTTGATCCGGAAAAACGCGATGCGTTCGAGGAATTTCTTGAAACCCGGTTTGCCAGAATCATCGCTGAAAATGATATTCGCCCGACCATGACGGTTGATGGCGGATTGCACGCGATGGGCGCGACGGTTGATCTGATCGAGGCCCTAGAAAAACTTGGCCCGTTTGGCGCTGGCAATGCCGAACCGCGCTTTGTTTTCCCGGAATGCCGGGTGGTCAAGGCCGACGTGGTGGGCGCTGATCACGTGCGCTGTATTTTATCGGGAAGCAACGGCAAGGGGCGGCTCAAGGCCATCGCATTCCGTTGCCTTGATAATGATATGGGCCAGACCCTTCTGAAGCACGGTGGGCGTCCCCTGCATATCCTTGGGCATTTGCGGCGCGATAGCTGGCAGGGGCGCGAAGGTGTGCAGCTTATGATCGATGACGTTGCATTACCCGTTTTGGAGTAGGCCTGCTACCTGATCATCTTCGTCGCATTGTATTATCCGTTGGCATGATTATATGTGCGAAGGTATAGGTTTTATGCGATAGGGCGGCGAAATTTTGCACCGTGTTTCATTCTACGGATTGGTGTTTGGAAAGCTGCGGCTGGCTGCTTTGATATTGGTGCCTTTTTGGGCTGTATTGCCGGAAACAGCGCGTGCCGATCATGATGATTTAAAGGCCCCCGGTGCGATAGCCGACGCACTTTCCATTATTCTTCTGACCGAAGAGTATCCACCTTTCAATTATACCGAAAACGGCCAAATTCTGGGAGCTGGCGGTGAGGTTGTCCGTGCGATGGCAGCTCACCTTGGTTATCACAAGCCGATCCAGTCACTGCCTTGGAAACGGGTAATACTGCGTCTTGAAGCTGACCCGGATGTTGCTGCCTTTTCCATGACACGGACATCGCAGCGCGAAGACCTTTACCAATGGGTCGGCCCGATTGTCGAAATCGAGGCGGGTATTTATGAATTTGCCGATCATCCCGACCCGGTGAGATCGCTTGACGATATCCGCAATGTGCCGGCGATTGGTGTGCAAGCCGGAGGGGCAGACGAAATTGCCCTTCGTCAGTATGGCATGGTCAATCTGGAACCGTTGCACAATCCGGAAGTCGGGTTGCAGATGCTTGCCGCGGGGCGAATTGATCTGCTGGTTTCATCGGATATTGAATTGCACCGCCAGCTTGCCGATACCGGTATCGCTTCCAGTCTGATCCGTCGGGTTTATTCGTTCGGTTCAAGCGGCCTCTATCTGGCATTTTCCCGTGATACCGATCAAAGGGTGGTTACAATCTGGCAATCTGCACTGGATGCTGTCGTCGCGAGTGGCCAGTTTGCCAGAATCATGGCTCAATATGGTGCGGTCTCAGATCAGACCACACCTTTTTCCGGAAGCCTTGCACCGGGACAATGAAAGGTCCGATGAAAACGGTCACTTAAACCGGTCATCGCGCCAATCAATTCTTGGTGTCGCCTGCAAGACGTTGCTGCTGCCGTCCAAGAATGATGGAAATGGCCTGAGACAGGACGGTCGCCATTTTGCTGTTATCTCGATTATTTTCGAGGTCGCCGACAATCTGGTCATAGGCCGTGATGATGTCATGGGCGATTTGCGGACTGTTAGAGATGCCTTCGGCAGCCAGAAATCCGCTGATAATGGCCATAAGTACTTCGCGTTCGACCGGATCGGCATAGCTTGGCGATGATGCTGCTTCAAGCTCGTCAGGAGGCAATTCCGCCCCGGCTGTGCTTTGACCTTCGCCTGTTGCAATCCATTCCATGCGAATGCCTTTGGAAATGGCAAGGCGTGCAATCCCGACAAAACGGGGTTCGGATTGTGCCTGGCACCATCTGTTTAACTGTTCGGGGATGATGCCCGCGATCCGGGCGGCATCCTTTTTGCGATCAAACAGTTCAACGACCTGGCGAATGCGATCCCCCAGCGCGCTATCAAGTACGGGCAGGGGACCTTGGGTATTCCGCCTATCCATGCTGCACGCTGGATGTTGCAGGTTGTGAAGTGTCGCTACCCGTTTTCCGCGAAAAACCGGATTGTCGAAATTTTTTAGTTGAATATCGAATTTTTTCGTTATAAATCTTGCTCATGTTCAACTTTAACTGGCTTTTTTAACCAAGTGGCTCGGTTTTGTTGTTCGGACTTGGGGATCGGCGAAGAGTGGGCGCCGAAAGAATCGATGACAGCATACTACATCAACATGTTCTAAATTTAGACTGTTACCATTTTGGGGCGTAATCGTGCTCGCGCGTGATGTGAATGGCGTCACGCGAAAGGATGTTCATATCCAAATGGATGGTTCCCTTCGAGTCTAGATATGTACGACGTCACTGGCAATCAACATGTCTGACTATCATGTTGAATAAACAGGTTATGTGACGACGTATTCTTTCGGTCTTGCAAGTTTCTTCTTTGCGGCTTTTTTGCATTTGATGGCTGACAGGGAAACACATGCGACGGGCAGGTATATTCTTTCAACCAAAGGAACGGCGGAGCATCACGATCTTGCGGCGTGTCGTCGTGATCGTTGTTTTTGTTATTGTTGCGCTCTGGTCGCGGGGAATGTTTGCTGCCCCTCAGGCCGAGGCGGCGATGGAAGCTGCGCGGTCCGTCAGAATATATACCGAAGATTTTGCTCCCTTTAATTACACCACCGATACCGGTTTGACCGGTGCTGGGGCTGATGTGGTCAGGGAGATGGCCCGGCGTCTGGGGCATGACGGAAAATTTGAAATCCTGCCATGGAAGCGGGCCCTGCAAATTGTGGATGACACGCCCGGTACGGCCGTCTTTTCCATGGTGCGAACCGCGGAACGCGAGCCGGAATATAAATGGGTCGGGCCGATTATCGTTACCCGGGGCTGGCTTTATAAAATGACCGACAGCGATCTTGATATCCGGGGGTTGGAAGATGCCCGCAAAGTTGCCGCCATCGGTGTGCAGGCGGGCGGTGCCGCCGAACGGATATTGCATGAAAAGGGTTTCAAAAATCTGGCATCCCTTTATACGCCGGGAAACGCGTTACAGCTTCTGGCAAGTGACCGTATCGACCTTTGGGAAGCATCCGATCTGGTGATGGAGCACCAGCGCCGCAAATTCGAAATCGATCCTTCGGAAATCGAGCCGGTTATCGGCTTGGGAACTTACGAGCTTTATCTGGCATTCTCGCCGCAAACGCCTGATTTCGTTGTTGCGCCGTGGCAAAGGGTGCTTGATGAATTGCGAGGCGACGGCACGTTTGCCGAGATTGGCCGGAAATATGGCGTGATAATCCCCAGCGAAGAGGCCGAAGTGCTTTCGGATGGCGATATCAACCTTATGACACGTTGATCGCGACAGAAGTTGAGCTGAATCCCTCTGCGCCCTTTTACGAAACGTATCACGGCAATACACCCGGATATATCGTGCGGGGGCTTGCGGGTATCTTGTGATCGGATTATGCCATTTGGCATCATGAATGATCATACAAAAACACCAAAGCAGCCGTCGTATGGGCTTGGAACCTTTTTATGGATCCTGGCGCCCGTGGTGCTTGCCTTTTCGCTTAGCCAGTTTTTCCGTTCCGCGCAGGCATTGCTAGCGGAATCGCTTCGGATCGAAATTTCAACCTCGCCCGAGGAACTTGGCCTGATATCTGGCAGCTTCCATTTTGCCTTTGCCCTGATGCAAATTCCGGTCGGTGTGATGCTGGACCGGTACGGTCCGCGTTTGACCAATGGGGTGATGATGATCATCACCGTTGCCGGTGTCCTGATTTTTGCCAATGCGTACAGTGTGGCCGGGTTGATGATAGGGCAGGCGGTGATTGGTCTTGGCTGTTCAGCGGCCTTTATGGCGGCACTTGTGCTGGCATCGCGATGGGTGGCGCCGGAAAAGTTTGCTGCGACCTCCGGGCTGATCGTGGCCTTCAGCCTGCTGGGCGTTCTGGCATCGGCAACACCCTTGGCCGCCCTGATCGAGCTGCGCGGCTGGCGCGAGGTTTATTATGGTCTTGCCGTGCTCAGCGCACTTTCAGTCGTCCTGACCTTCACCATGGTGCGCGATGCCCCGCCAAACCACAGCTTCCATTCCCGTAAGGGCGAAACCGTGACCGAGGCCTTGCGCGGCATGGTTTCTGTCTGGAAGAACCGGCAGGTCTGGTTTCTGGTCGGTGTCGCCTTTTTCAGCTATCCGGCAATCCTGACGGTGCGCGGGCTTTGGGGGGGGCCGTACATGCATGATGTTTTCCATCTCGGGGCGGTGGATGTCGGGAATGTTCTTCTGGTGATGACGATTGGCATGATCATCGGGCCGCCCGCCTATGGGCAGCTTTCGCGTCTGATGGGCGGGGCAGCGCATCCGCTGATCGTCTTTGCCGTTCTAATTGCGGCTGTGCTGTGCCTTTTGCAGGCGCTGCTGGGTACGACAGCCCTTTGGCTGGCGTCGGTCCTGATGGTCGCGCACGGGCTTCTGGGGAGCTGTGCAACGCTGAACTATGCCGCATCGCGCGCGGCCGTGCCCGAACATCTGATTGGCCGTGCCCTGACCACGGTCAATCTGGCGACCTTTGGCGGGCTGTTTGTTCTTCAGGGTATTGCCGGTGTGATCATTGGCCGGTTTGAGCCGGGCGCAACGGAGGGTTACCGCGTGATGTTTGCCTTCCTTGGTATCTGCCTTGCGATTGCCGGAACGGCCTTCTGGATGGGAACCCGAAAACGGGCGAATTGATTTCAAGCGTTTTTGTGCCCGATGCCTTTGCGGTTGTCGTGGCGGGTATGCGTTCGCATATATGTTGAACAGGGATATTGAAGGATCGGGCTATGATCCTTGTGGTTAAACAGGATGCTTGGATTTCCCGGCTTTTGGCGTGTTATCGCCCTATTTAAGGTGGGGGATTAAAAAAAACGTCACAGCGGCGAAAAACGCGCTTGACCTTACCCGACCCAATCGCTAAAAACCGGCCTCGTTAACGCGCTGCGTCCCCTTCGTCTAGAGGCCTAGGACACTGCCCTTTCACGGCGGCAACAGGGGTTCGAATCCCCTAGGGGACGCCACTCGTTAACACGGACTGCATTTTGGTGACTGTGTCCCCTTCGTCTAGAGGCCTAGGACACTGCCCTTTCACGGCGGCAACAGGGGTTCGAATCCCCTAGGGGACGCCACCAAGGCAGACCATACATAAGATCGCACCGCGATTTGCGTCCCCTTCGTCTAGAGGCCTAGGACACTGCCCTTTCACGGCGGCAACAGGGGTTCGAATCCCCTAGGGGACGCCATATTTTGAGTTTTCCTAGATTCTAGTACGTTGTTAGTACTTGATAGTAGCGGTCTTAGATATGATTGACAGAATTGATGACTTTTTAGCAGAGGCTAAAAAAGATTTCCCTCAACTTATATTGTACATTACATTTTTGTTGTTAATGTTTTTGGGGGCATCATTAATATCCTTTGCAAGTAAAATTGGAATTTTAATATCTATTTTTTCTTTTTTTATCTTGGCTTGCGTTGTTCTGACCGAGATAATTAGGCTAACTAGGTCAATGTTGAGTGATTCTATCGGAAAAATTGTGGTGTCCTTGGTCGGTGCTGGGGTTATTTCTTCTTCGTTGGCGCTTTCGATGAAGGTGGTTGGAAATATTACATCCGTAAACCCGTCATATTTCTCTAACACTATGGCTATATCAACTATTATCGGAATTCCTGTTGTAGTGTTGGCTGCGCTACTATTGATCATGATAGTTATGCAGGTTTTTATGATTCCCGCTATGATCTTTCCATTAGCTTTTAAACCATTGCTGCAGTGGGATGTTTTTGTTAGTTTTTGGGGAGACATTGGTGGTAGGTTCAGCTTTGTGTCTCTAGCGCTAATGGTAATGAGACTTCTTGTAATATCTATCTCTATTGGCTTTCTGTATCGGGCTGAGAACCTACAAAAGTATGATAGTTGGTTTCAGGAAATTTCTTCCAAAGCAGTTTTCTATCTTGATATGTATGAACATTCCTATTGTCATAAAAACAAAGACGAAAGAGTTTCTTATTTAGATCGTGGATATGTTTTGGTCGGGGAAAAAAAAGCGAACGAGCTAATTTCCTATTCGGTTAGGAAGTGTGTTGAAGCTGACTAACATTCGACCGCAAAACTCAGAAATCAAATTGACCTTGTTGTGTTTTTTCTTGATCTAAATTATAGCGCCTTATTAAACTTTCGCGTAATTGTTCCACCGTCGGACGCGGGATTTGAGGGACCAGGCGGGCCGGGGGCAGGGTGCTTTCGCCGTTATCCTCGATCAGTTCGACGGGGGCGGTTTCTTCGGCTTCGCCAAACAGATCGGCAGGGTCGGCTGTATCAGCCGGAAAAAGATCGGCAACGCCGACACCCAACAGGCGATAACGCGTGCCATCAACTTCCTTTTTCAAAAGCGTCAGGGCGGTTTCAAGGATCAGATCCTCGCGCAATGTCGGGTAGGTCAGGCGCATGTTGCGCGTCCGCGTTTTGAAATCCGCTGATTTCAGTTTCAGGACAACGGTATGGCCCGCGATTTCCTTGCGGGCAAGGTCACTGGCAACACGCGCCGTCAGGCGCTTGGCGATATCGACCAGCTCATCAAGGTCGGAAATGTCCTCGTTGAAAGTGGTTTCCGATGACAGGCTTTTACGTTCGCTGCTTTGTTCGACCCGACGATTGTCCTGCCCGCGCGAAAAATGGAAGAACCGTTTGCCAATGCTGCCGTAACGGCCCTGCAAGGCATGTATATCAAGTTCCTGCATCTGTCCGATGGTGGTGATGCCATCGTCGCGTAGCTTGCGCTCCATCGCCGGTCCAACGCCCCACATCATGCGTACCGGTTTATCGGCAAGGAACGATACGGCTTCTGTCGCGCCGATCATTGAAAAGCCGAACGGTTTATTGAGGTCGGATGCGATCTTGGCCAGAAACTTGTTGTAGGAAAGCCCGATGGAAACCGTGATGCCGACATCGCGCCGGATTTGCGCCTGAAGTTCGATCAGGCATTCGGCGGCTGTTTTGCCATGCGTTCTTTGCGCGTTGGTCAGGTCAAGAAACGCCTCGTCGATCGAAAGCGGTTCAATGTCCGGGGTTATGGCGCGCATCATGTCGCGTACCCGGTATCCCTCGCGCTGATATTTCGCCATGTCGGGTTTCAGGAAAACGCCATTCGGACATAATTCCCGCGCCTTGAAGGCGGGCATCGCGGATCGCACGCCGAATTTGCGTGCAACATAACAACAGGTGGAAACAACCCCGCGATGTCCGCCGCCAATGATGACGGGCTGATCAATCAGTTCAGGCCGGTCGCGCTTTTCGATAGAGGCATAAAAGGCATCGCAATCCAGATGGCCGATCAGCAGATCGGGCAACTCCGCATGCGCAATCCCGCGTTTTCCCCCACAGACAGGGCAGGGCACATAGACCCCTTCGCCGCTTTTGGCAAGCGGGCGGTCTGAGTGGAAGCGCCATTTGTGATGGCAATCGGGGCAAAGCGCATAGATCATGCCTATTTGTACCGCTTTTGTTCCTGTTCTGCCAAGAGGAGAAACACGGGACAGAGCGGTCAGGTGACAGGAATTGTCAGGATCAGCGTTTCTGGGCGGCGGCCGCGCGTTTGGCCCGGCGCTGGCGGGCGATCATATTGTCGATATAGCGGCCCTGAAACAGGGTAATCCCCAGCGATTGGCCGAATTTGATTGCGGTCGGACTGTCGCAACGACACAGGATCACGCGCTCCCGACCAGAGTTTTTCACAAGATTGTCCATTTCAGAGTATTTCTTGCGGATGACATTATCTGTCATTTCTTCGCGCCAGGCGACCTTGATGAAATCGGCCTTAAGGCTTTTGCGATCAACAAACGATAGGGCTTCGACAGTCAGGTTGTCGATCAAAACGCGATAGCCGCGTTCATGGAATTCATCGCGCAGCCGCAAATAGGTTTCGAGGTTCGAAAACAGATCAACCTGATTAAGCTCAAGGATCACATTGCCGGGCCATTTTTTGCGGACAACTTCATCAAAGCGCTCGAAGTCACGGGATGTCAGTGTTTCGAGATTAAGGTTGATCGAGAACGAAGTGGCATGTGTCTTGAAAGTCCGCTTGCACAGATAGTTCAGCATGCGTTTATCAAGGACTTCGGTCATATGCTGGAAAAGCCAGCGATTTGATGCGAGGTCGATATTGGGCATTATCGCGTTGCGAAGATCGGCAATCGAGACAAAAAACTCGTCGAAAACCGGATGCAGTTCCTTCGACCCGGCACGGGCAAAGACGCAAACCGGTTGCTGACGGATATGCTCGGACAGATCGGCTGAATGAATGGTGTCTTCGAGCTGTGCCAGATTTTCAGCATTGATCGGGCTTAGTGCATCAATCGGTTTTTGCACCGGACGCAGGTTGTTGCTTTGCTGCAGTTTTTTGGCGCGTTCATCAAGGTGCTGGCAAAGAAGCAGGAATTCCTGAAATTCCGTATTCAGGTTGTACCATGTGCAAAAACCGGTTTCTTCGCTTTCGTCCTGGGATAGCGGATCATCGCGGAAAAGATAGCGCAGGGTATCAACAGCCGGCTCAACATCGGCAATCGATTTGTCTTTCCAGATGAACAGAAGGTCGTTGTTGCTCAGTACGAAAATACGGCCGACATAAAGCTTTACATAGCTTTCGAAAGTATTGGTCGCGACGCGAATATGATAGTCTCGCCGGTGGAAGGGTTTAAGCCGTGACAAATGAATATGAACAGCGCGGTGCCCGAATTTACGGGTTTCCAGGCGCTGGACATAGTCAAGCATCAGGTATTCCTGAAGGGCCTGTTGGCCATATTGTTTCGGCTCAATCAATATTCTTCCCCGACAGAGACAGGATTAATTCCTGATATTGTGAATTCATACAATGGTATGGAACCATCTATCAAACCATATTGTCCCTGAATGCCGCGTTAACAGGGGGCATCTGGTATATAGTATCTTTTTACAAATTATATTTTGGACATGTCCTATCGCATAGTTTCCGGGTTTGGAAAATGCTTTTAACGAATTGTTCGCAGCCATCGGGCAGACTGGACCACAATCAGGGAAAAGATTGATCTGTGCGCCTTGGACTTGACGTCAGGCTGCGAAACATGCTCCCTGAATTGTCTTTAATAATAGGGGGTTGGCACCATGAAGGTATCCGCAATGCGGACCGGAGACTGGCTGAGGATCGGCGGCAGAAGCCTTGCCGTTATCGGCATGGTTTCATGGGTGTCGGGCTGTGCGCCACTGCTTGATCAGGATTTCTGGGACGAGGCAACGTCGTTTACCGATGAAAATTACACCGCCAACGGATTGCAACAGTTGGCGACCGGTGATTATGCGTCGGCCGAAAAATTCTTTGACGAGGCGCTGCGCAAGAACCCCCAGGACGGGCATGCACTTTTGTGGCGGTCCGTTTTGTATCAGAACACCAACCGGGCGGATCGGGCACGTGATGGCTATGATACGCTGATTGCGATGAACCCGCCCGGAACGGTTTTGATGACAACCGCCAGCGGGACGCAACCGCGCCCGTTGCGGGATGCTGCCGAATTCAATCTCATGCGTCTGCAGCGTGGCCTTCCAGGTTCGCTTAGCATCAACGACCAGATTGCCACTGCACCGGCCGGACTTGGTACAGCAACCCAACCAATGGTCGCGCAATCAAATGCTTTGGCTGCAACGCCGATGGTTGCGGGCGCAGGGGCACGTGTGCGTACGGCAGATATGCCTGCTGGTGCGGCATTAAGCGCCGGTGACGAGGCCATTGCAAAACGGTTTGCGACGATGCGTGATTTGCAGGCCGCTGGTCTTGTCACACCAGAAGAATATTCGGCTCGCCGTTCGGCCAATTTGGGTGCACTTCTGCCAATGAGCCAGCCGGCACCAGCTGCCTTTCTGGATAACCCGCCCCCCGACAGCGCACAGGTCGAGCAGCGTTTGAACCAGCTGAACCGTGCGCTTCAGATTGGTGCCATCACGGTGCAGGAACATGTTAACGAGCGCACGACAATTCTTGATGCACTTCTGCCTGCGCAGCCGCGCCAGCGTGCAACACCGCCCCCAGCGCCACAGGGGTTGATGGATGCCGCCCGCCAGATCGCGCGGATCGAGGATTTGTCGCAGATGAAACTGGTAACGCCCGATGAATTCAAGCGCGAACGCGATGCCATCGAGGCCGCAATAGTTGAACCGGCGCAGGCAAATGTTACGACGCTGAGCTCCGGTGAACCGGTTCGTCGTGTTGCGACCGGTGAAAGTCGCGCGGTCCAGTCCGGTGGCGAGATGGCGGCTGCACCGAAGGCGGCAAGTTCGGTAGCTGCGACCGCAGGCGGCAAAAGCGTGCATCTGGCATCTTATCGCAGTCAGGCACAGGCTGAACGCGGCTGGCAAATTCTGGCGCAACGCTATACCCAGCTTGCATCGCTTCAGCATGGTGTGACACAGGCAACCATTCCGGGCAAGGGTACCTATTTCCGACTGATGGCAACCGGGCTTAGCGATAGTTCCGCCAGTTCGATTTGTGCAGAACTGAAACGTAGCGGGCAATTCTGCGAGGTTAAATAACCATACTTTAAAGGCCGGGTGTCTATGGCAACATATTACCCGGCCTTTGATCTGAACCGGCTATTTACTGCCGGTTTTCCGATTTACCGGACATCCGACATGATCCTGATTTTCAGCGATTTTGGTGTAACGGGCCCTTATAGCGGGGCCATGCGCGCGGTTGTTCATCGCGAGGCGCCTGATGTAACGGTTTGCGATCTGATGGTGGATGCACCGGATCGTAATCCCAAGGCATCGGCGTATCTTCTGGCGGCACTTTCACGCGAATTTCATCCTGGTGACGTTGTTCTTTGTGTTGTTGATCCCGGTGTTGGCAGCCAACGGCGCGGCCTTGTTGTTGAGTGCGACGGTGTATTATTTGTCGGGCCGGATAACGGGTTATTTGAAATCCTGATCCGGCGGGCCGGGAAATGTCGTGTCAAAGTTATCAACTGGTATCCTGCTAACGCATCGGCCAGCTTTCACGGACGCGATATTTTTGCCCCGGTCGCCTGTATGATTGCGAAGGGCGAGCCGGTCGCGCTAGCCGATATTGATCCAGCACAGCGCTATGTTCCCGCACAAAGCTGGCCTGATGAACTTTCGGAAATCATTTATGTCGACACATACGGTAACCTGATGACAGGGCTTGTCGCCGCACCGGGCTGGCAGAATCGTAACCTGTCGATTCTGATTAACGGGCAGCTAATTTCGCCCGCACGGACGTTTTCCGATGTTGAACTTGGACATGGATTTCATTATCGCAATTCAATCGGGCTTTGCGAAATTGCCGTGAATTGCGGTCGGGCGGATCAGGTTTTCGGCGCAGAGATTGGTACAGCGGTTTTCATCAGAGATTAGAAATGGAACGAGGACAATTGGCTTGTCCGAAATGAGTGTTATATTTCAACCTGATTGATGCATTCCCGCTGGCGATGGCCGCAGATAGATGTGAAGGGCAGTGAATGGCAATTGACGTCAAGTTCTGGGGAGTTCGCGGAAGCATTGCCTGTCCGTCGCCCGATCATGTTGTTTATGGCGGCAATACCAGCTGTGTCGAAATGCGGATCAGAGATCAGACCCTGATCTTTGACGCGGGTACCGGTATTCGAAACCTTGGCAAGGATTTGATCCGGCGCAAGGTCACAGAGGCCAGCATTTATCTGACCCACACCCACTGGGATCATATCAATGGCTTTCCCTTCTTTGTCCCGGCTTATAATCCGGTCGCACGGTTCCATGTTCTGGCAGGGCACCTGACGGAGCAGGGCGGGGTTGAGCGCGTGTTTTCGGCCCAGATGGCTGACCCGACATTTCCGGTACCGTTATCGGCAATGAAGTCAAAGCTGACATTCGAAGATTTTCCGGTTGGCTCTGTCCTTAACCCGGCCGACGGGATTGTGATACGGACAGCACCGTTGCGCCACCCGAATGGTGCGACAGCTTATCGGGTCGAATATGCTGGTAAGTCGGTTTGCTATGTCACCGATACCGAACATGTGCCCGACCAACCTGACGAGGTGATCCTGGACTTTATCCAGAATGCCGATCTGGTGATCTATGACAGTACTTACACCGACGAAGAGTTTCCGGCCAAAGTCGGGTGGGGGCACTCAACCTGGCAGGAAGGTATTCGGCTATGCCGTGCGGCAAATGCCAAACGCCTTGCCCTTTTTCATCATGATCCCGATCACAATGATGGGGCAATGACCGTGATCGAGCAAAAGGCACGTTCCCAATGGTCAAATACCTTTGCCGCACGCGATGAAATGGTTGTTGTGATCGAATAGGGAAAGCTTGGCTGACAAACGGTCAGAAGACGCGCGAATATTTGGGGAATACGCGGATATCAATGCGCCGGTTTGCTTCGCGGTTTTCCTCGATCGGATTGCCGTCGTCATCACGGTTTGGCAATTTCGGCTTGGTATCGCCATAGGAAATTGCCCGCATGCGATCACTGTCAGGATCAACTCCGACGGCGGTTAGAAAACGGACAACGGCAATGGCCCGCCCGGCTGCCAGTTCCCAGTTTGACGGGAAGCGTGGTGTGCTAATCGGGCTGTCATCGGTATGCCCCGTGACCTCGATCTGAAAGCCAAGGTATCGGGGTTCTTTTAAAAGATCACCGACATCCTTCAGGAAAAGTACGGCATCCTGTGTCAGATTGGCCGAACCGGGATGAAAGAATGAACCGCCGCCAAGTTCCATCAGGATACCTTCATCATCTGTCGAAACATTGACAGCACTGTCCATAGACATATTGAAGACGACATCCTTCAGGTCGGTTTCAAGGACCTGGGTCGGACGCACAATATCGCGCTTGCCGATCTGCTCTGCGATACCGGACTGGACCTTTTCAAACAGCGGAATTTCAACTTTTGAAAAGCTGACCAGCATGACAAAGAATGCCATCAGAAGCGTGATTGCGTCCGCATAGGTCGCCATCCAGTCTTCATCGACCGGTTCGTCCTTGCGTTGCCCCATGGGTGACTTGCGCCGGGCCATCATGGCCTCCTGTCTTCAAAAATATCTTGCCGCTGCTTATTTGGCAGACTTGTCGATATTGAAATGGATTGCCGGATCAAGGAACGAATTCATTTTGTCCTGGATCGCGCGCGGTCCCTTGCGATCAGCCAGCATGATCAGGCCTTCTGCAATCAGATAATTGCGAAACCGCATGATTTCTTCACGCTGCTGGATTTTGCTGGCGGCTGGCATGAAAAAGAACCGGGCGGCAACGATCCCGTAAAGCGTCGTGATCAGCGCAATCGCAAGACCCGCACCAAGCTGTGTTGGGTCGTCAGCCATTTTATCAAGCATGATCACCAGACCAACCAATGTCCCGATCATGCCAAATGCCGGTGCGGCACCTGCCATGTTTTTCAAGATGGAAACCGGCACCAGATTACGGTTGAACGCGTTTTCAATCGCATTATGGAGCATTTCGGCGGTTTCATCACCATTATACCCGGTAATAACCACTTCCATTGCCCAACCCAGGAACGGCTCATCCTTGCCAACCCGCTGTGCTTCCTGTTCCAGTGCGTTGATGCCTTTTTTCTGAAGCAGATAGCCCCATTTGACCACACGGCCGACTTCGCCGGTCAATTGGCCACGGCCCATTTGTGGTGCCCGAAAGATTTTAAAGATAAGTTTCAGCGCGAGCAGAACATAGCGCGCTTCATAGGCAATAAAGGTCGCTGCCAATGTGCCGCCGATAACCATCAACGCACTCGACAGGCTTATGAAAACAAAATAGTTGTCGGTCGAAATGAAAATTGAGCCAATGAACAGCCCCAGTCCGACCATAATCCCCAAAATTGTCGTAAACGACATCGTTTTTTATTTTCTCCAAGCGTGAACCGCTCGAATACCCCCAACCCATTTAGAACTTTAAAGAGTTGAACCTCTTTTTTTTGACAGAATAGACATATAAGCCGTTGCCGTCAGGTTAAAATTGGTGTCTAGCCGTTCACGGAAGCCATATTTTTCATAACATGCTGTAACCATTTAATTTTGTCCTTCCTGCAGTCATTACAAGGTGCAAAAAACACAAACCCCGCAACCGTACGGGACGGCGCGGGGTGTATGGCTTGGATTGAAGTGTATTTTGTGTTCAGGCTGACCGGATACTGATCAGGAAACTATCGACTTCACTGCGAAGTTCGGTTGATAGCTGGCCGAGTTCCTCGGCAACTTTGAGAACCTGATGTGCGGCCTTATCGGTTTCCGCAACCGTATCGCTGACGCGTTCGATATTGCTGCTGACTTCCTGTGTGCCGATGGCAGCCTGTTCGACATTCTGTGCGATTTCACCCGTGGCGTCGGCCTGTTCACGTACCGCATCGGAAATCGTGTTGGTGATATTGGTAATGCGGGAAATAACATCGGAAATATCGTCCATCGACTGGACTGTTTTGCCGGTTTCTTCCTGAATTGCCAAAATCTGTTCGGAAATTTCACTGGTGGCACGGGCCGTCTGGTTGGCAAGGTTTTTGACCTCCGCGGCGACTACGGCAAACCCTTTGCCTGCTTCGCCCGCGCGGGCGGCCTCGATGGTTGCGTTCAGCGCCAAAAGATTGGTCTGACCGGCAATGTCGCTGATCAGTTCGACAATCTCGCCAATGCGACCGGCGACTTCGGAAAGACCGGCAACGGTTTTACTGGAAGCTTCGGCTTCGCGGGATGCCTCGGCGGTGATTTCGGTTGAATGGTGTGCCTGGTCGCCGATCTGGGTGATGGAATGAGACAGATGTTCCGCTGCATCGGCCACTGTGCGGACATTAACGGTGGCTTCTTCGGATGCGGCGGCAACTGTGGTGGCACTCTTGCTGGCCAGATCGGCGGCACTTACGAGTGCACGGGCCGTGCTTTGCATGCGATCTGCCGAAGTCGAAACCGAACCGACAATATTGGCAATCACGCTTTCGAAACCACCGATATGCTTTTCAAGCGTCTGCATGCGTTCTTCGCGTTTGCGTGATGCGGCTTCCTGTTCGGTTTCCATACGTTTTTTGGCAATCGCATTGGTCCGGAACACATCAACCGATTGAGCCATGCGACCAATTTCGTCTTTGCGGTCCAGATCATGGATGACGAGATCGGTTTTGCCGTCGGCAAGATCGGTCATGACCGAGCCCAGCTTGCTGAGTGGCTCGGTCACGATTTTGGAAAGTAGCAACCGCATGCCAAAGATGGTGGCAATCGCAATCGCGATACCGCCAATCACAATGCTGATCAGGATCTGATTGGTTTTTGCCTGTTCGGGCGCGACCGAAAGGCTTGATGACAGAACGGCAATCACGTCACCTTTTTCAGCTTCCATGGCACCGTGGCAGCTAAAACAAACCTCTCGCTCGGCACCCTTGGTCACGCCCAGAACAATCGGCATAGACAGGCGATAGGTCCCGTCGTCAGTATAGCGACCGATGGTTTCACCGGTTTCAATTGCTTCCTGATCAATGGCATCGCGCGGTGTTTTGAGGTCCTTGTCACCATATTCCTTCATGTAGGCCATCGTCGTTGGCCCCCAGGCAGACCACAGCTCGCCGGGGTAATCCAGATTGCGGCTTTCAAACCAGTTATTGAAAACATCGATCCCGATGTCATCCGAGTCATCGGGGCGGGCGGCCATGACATTGACAATCAGCGCGTGAAGCGATGTCAGTTCGTTCTGGCTGAGCTGATGAAGCTTGGCATCCATTGCCTTTTCTTCGGCAAACATCATCATGGCAAGTGCGATGATCACGGTTGACGTCACGCCGAAGGCCGACGCCCACATAAAGCGTTTGCGAATGCCCATGGCATTGAAAGCCGATAACAACTTCATCACTGATCCCCGATCGGATAATGCGAATGCATGCATGACGGACCACCGACGACCTGTTGATCTGTCGTCGATCCGTATCAAACTGTCCCGCACGGAGCATCGGGGTATGTGGCTTGCGGGTCTTTGATTTGTCTCAAGTGACCGCGGGCAAGGGCAGGTTTATTCGGATAGGTTGCTGTCTGATCGTATAGGTTCTGGTGCGGAGCGAAACCTTGTCACAGGGCGCAGGGCAGGGCATAACGGGCGGCCGATCTTGTCAGAACAGGAAAACATCATGAGCATTTCATTTTCGGACGCGCAGAAAAAGCTCGAACAGATCACAGCCGAGATGCTGGAGCTGATCCGCAAATACGGGCTGGATGCTGAAAGTCCGTTTGATGTGATCCCGGTTGCACGCGCCAAAATCGACAATCAGCAGGACTATGTCCGGTTTCTCGAACTGTCTATCGAAGGCCGTATTTACGGCGAATATGCCGATACCCTTAAAAAGAAAATGGACGAAGAAGTCCGCCAGGCCGACGCCAACAAAAAGATGCATTGAGACGATCCTGGTATCTGCGAAATGGCGGATTTTTTCAGTTAGCCAAAATATTGTTTTATAGACACTTTCGCCGATTAAGGCGGGGTGTCACAAAATATTCCCGATCTTGTCACCGTCCTGCCGTTGAGACGCGGCCTTTAGGGGATTATATCGCTGCTTGACGATGCGCTGGGTTAACCGGGCGTTGTTATTCCGAAGGGGATTGTCATTCGGAACATCACGAGCAACAGGATGGCTGACATGAACAAAAGTTATGTCCAGACCTTGATGGAAGTCGAAAAAGTATTTGGTCAGATCAATGATCATGATTACCGCCTTTACCGTGCAGTATGGGGTAACCGGCAGGCAGCCGGGACTGGTTTGCCGCGCGGAACGCGTGCTGAAATCAGCAAGAAACTTGCCAACGACTTTGTTGCAGCCAACGGTGCTGTAATGCACCGAAGCGCGGCACACGCGGCCTAGTCACCATTGCGGTATTTGCCGCCAATATTCCGGAACGCTTGATTTCAAACCGCCATCTGGTGTTAAAGATGGCGGTTTTGTTTTTCAGGTTAACCTCGACCGGAGTTCTCCCATGTCGATCAAATCGCTGATCCGTACCATTCCCGATTACCCGAAAAAGGGAATCATGTTTCGCGATATCACAACACTGTTTGCCGATGCAGACGGCTTGCGCGATGTGGTCGACGGTTTTGCCGCCGAATTCCAGGATAAAAAGATCGACGTGATTGCCGGCATCGAGGCGCGCGGCTTTATCATTGGTCCGGCCGTGGCGGTCGCCCTTGGTGTCGGTTTTGTTCCGATCCGCAAACGCGGCAAACTTCCGGCCGAGACCATCGAAGTCGAATATGAACTTGAATACGGCTCGGACGTGATCGAAATGCACACCGATGCAATCAAGCCCGGTCAGCGCGTTCTGGTGATGGATGACCTGATTGCGACGGGTGGTACGGCGCTTGCCGCGATTGATCTGATTGAAAAGGCGGGTGGTGAGGTTGCCGGTTGTGCCTTCATCATCGATCTTCCCGATATCGGCGGGGCGCAAAAAATCCGTGATCGTGGTGTCGATGTCTTCCATCAGGTCGAATTTGAAGGCGATTGATGCCTCAAAACCGGTTCTGAACCTTGAAAAATGACGATTCTTGTCTCTTTTGGGTCGTAATTGGGATATAATCTTACAGTTGAATGATGCTGTAACATGTTCCGGTTTCGGCTGGAGAGAGGAAAATGGTCGTACCTGCCGTCAATAACCAGTCCGTAAGCCAAGTCAGCCAGTATGGCAGACTTGTAGCCGCTGGTGCGCGCGGTATGGCGACGGTTGATCGCAATGCCCAGGTTCAGGCACCCAGCGAACATTACACCTATGACCCCGATAATGACGGTATCCTGTTCAATGCCTATATCGATGGCAAAGGCAGCAGAAATTCCGGTCAGGGCAGCGCAGGTGAGCAGAAAGACCAGCGCGCGGAGCAAAGCCGTTTTTCCGCCGCCCGTCGTGCCAGTGATCGCGAAGGGGCGATTTCGTCTGAAAGCGATATCGATTTCGCAAGTTTCCTTGATCCGGAAATCCCTTTTGATCTGAGTGTGAATAGCGGCACCTCGTTCTATGCGGTTGTCAACGCCGTCGTGCATGGGGCTGGTGTTCGCGGTACGCGGGTGGACGCCTATATCTGATATGCCGGGCGACAGGCCCGAGCCTTCTTCAAAATTGAAAACATTCTTTACCGGTCCTTGTTGTCCCATCCTTGCGGCATTATGATCACGGCTTGATCATGCGTTTCCATTGCTGGATCTGATATGCAGAACAAGCCGGTCCTCAATTCCGTTTTCGAAGCCGTTTTTCGCCTGATTGATCATGCGCTGAACGACAACGAATATCTGCAACCGCAAAAGCTTCATCGTCTGCTGTATCTTGCACAGGCCTATTACGGTGCGAATTATCATGGTCGGATGTTGATGCCCGCCATATTTGTCGCTGACGATATCGGACCAATTGAACCCAATGTTTATGCAGTAATGGAAGAAAGCCGTCCGGATGTGCGGCTTAAATCGGTTGATCCCAAAACGCAGCATTTCATTGAAAGCATCTGGTCGCAGTTCGGCCATCACTCGGTCGAACATCTCAGCGAAACCGTGCGCAATCATCCACCTTATCTTGATGCCTATAAACAGGCACCGGGGACGCTGATCCCGTTTCAGGTGATGGTCGATTTTTATGCCTCTGTCCGCAAAAGTGCGACCACGCCCGAGGCAAAGGAAGTTGTCCGCCCGCGCGTCATGCGGTCGCACAAGGGTAAACCGGTCGCGACCACTGACTGGTTGCCCCGCCGTATTAAATAACCGATCAAATCGTCACGATTGCAGATGATTATTGGCCGATATTCATGTCTTCGCACGGATCGGTGCGTGGCAGGTCATTGGTAAACCACATGAAATCCGCAATATCTTCCGATCCCATCCGCAGGGCATAGTCATTCACCCCCGGAAGGTTTTCGCCTGGATCGTCGGCCTCGACCAGGATGACGACCGCAATGTCATTATCGGTCAAATCTGGTGAATAACGGCGCAGGTGATAGGGCACGGCGATATCGTCGCGCACATGCATGGCACCGGCAATCAGGAATGCGCCGTCGATATTTTTGTCGGCATCTGCATCGGTCATTGCACGTGCGAGCGACGCATCGCGGGCAAACTGCACAAGCGAGAAAGCAGGCAGTTGCGATTTGGGCAGCATATTGCAGTGACCCTCGGCAATTTCCTGATCAAAGCGCGCGGCAATGTCATTGGGCAGGGGCGGTAATGCAAGCTTTTCTGCGAGCTCTGTCGGCAGGGCGCTGATACCTTCGCTGATCATGGGGCGCAGGACATTTTGGGGCAGGTTGCCTGCAACCATAGATAATCCGTTTTCCCGGGCTGCCTCGGCAATCGGGGCATAGTCGTGCCAGGAAGGCCAGCCGCTTTCACCCCAATTCATTTCACTGCCGAGTTCATCGGGGGATACAGTCTGCCACGCCTGATCAAGGCTTTCCTGCTGATCCCTGTTAAACATTTCCCAGACAACCGCCCGCTTGCTGTCTTCACGTTTGCTTAGCGCACGGACCAATTGGGCCTGATGATGGTGGTGGATCGGGTTGTCATGTTTTTCACCAATCAGGACAAAACGCGTCCCGGCAAGGCGCGAAACCATGTCGTCAAACATGACATAGCGCTGTCCGGCCATATCAAAAATCAGTCCGGGGGCCGGTGGCAGGGCATCGGCATCGGGAATATCACGAACGCTTGCCGGTTGGCTTGGCCCGGTGGCTTGTGCCTGTGCCGACTGAACCGGAAATTCCGTCGCCGCGATCATTGCCGTTGCGGCAAGACACAGTGAAAATGACAGTTTGAAACAATATCGTGTGCGGGCACGAAACGCAGTTTTCATCACGCGTGGAATTTCCAGTCCATTGATTGGCCGATTTAGAATCCGACTTTATTTACTCAAATCCAGGGCGGTTTCAATATCATGGATCAAGTCATTGATATCTTCGATACCAACAGACAAACGCAACAGATCATCGGGTACCGGACTTGTCGGACCTTCGACCGACGATCTGTGTTCGATCAGGCTTTCGACCCCGCCAAGTGATGTCGCGCGTTTAAACAGCTTGCACTGATTATGGAAATCCACGGCCCGCGCGCCGCCACCCTTGACCCGGATCGACATCATGCCGCCAAAGCCGCCATTCATCTGGCGTTTGGCAATGTCATGGCCGACATGGCTTTCAAGGCCGGGATACTGGACCTGTGCGACTTCGGGGTGGTTTTCGAAATGGCGTGCAATCGCCATCGCATTGGCACTGGCCCGTTCGACACGGATTGACAGGGTGCGCATACCACGCAGAAGCAGCCATGCTTCAAACACACCCAGAACTCCACCGCCGCCAGCATGCTGTTTGCAGACCCGTTGCCAGAATTCGCTGTCCTTGTTTGCGGTGGTCAGGGTGCCTGCCAGAACGTCGCTATGCCCGTTCAGATATTTGGTGGCCGAATGCATGACGATATCAGCACCCAGTTCAATCGGGCGGGTCAGAAGTGGTGTGGCAACCGTATTATCGACCGCAACAATCGCACCGGCCTTGCGCGCGGCATCGGCAACGGCCGCGATATCGGTGATCTGCCAATCCGGGTTGGCGGGGGTTTCCAGCCAGACCATTTTTGTCTTACCCGGTTTGATATGGCTGACCCAATCGGCTGTGTTGCCATTTTCAACGAAATCGAATGTCAGACCGGCGCGCACACCGCTATCAAGCATGAAGCTGCGCAGCGCCCAGTACATCACCTTTGGCGCGACGACATGATCACCCGGCGACAGTGCATGCAGCAACGCAACCGCGGCGGCCATGCCCGATGCGAAAAGCCGCGTTTGTGCGCCGCCTTCCAGCGCATCAAGAACCGCACAGGCCTGATCATAGGTCGGGTTGTCGGTCCGGGTATAGCATCGGCCATCGTGATAGCTAAGATCGGCATTGCGTTCAAACGTGGTTGAGGGGTAGATCGGCGGGGTAACCGAACGGGTGGTTTCCTCGACCCAGCCCAGTGCCTGGGCTGTGATGGTTGCAGGTTGCTGTTTCTTGTTATCGGCAGACATGGTGGCACCTGATTTTGTTGTCATTTATTGCCACGCAACATAACGTGGAACGCGCCACATCCCAAAACGAAAACAAAAGAACGATCCATTCAAATGCCCCACACACCGAACGCCCCCAAAATTGACCTTCCCGAACAATGCGATGTCGTCGTCATCGGTGGCGGGATTCACGGTTCTTCCAGCGCCTATTATCTTGCCAAGGCAGGGATGAAGGTTGTTCTTCTGGAAAAGGATACCATCGCCTCGCATCAGTCCGGGCGGGCATGGGGTTTTGTTCGCCAGCAGGGCCGCGATCCGGTCGAATTGCCCCTGATGATCGAATGCAACCGTATCTGGCAGGGCCTTGAAAAGGAACTGGACGCTGATCTGGAATGGCGGCAGGGCGGGGTCATGTTTGTTGCCCGCGATGATGCGGAAATGGCCGAATTTGAACAATGGATCGAAGACGCCAAAGGATTTGATATCGAAACGCAGGTGCTTGATCCCAAGGGTGTCGCCCGGATCGCGCCGGGCATCACGCGCCCCGGTGTCGGCGGGATTTATACGCCCTCTGACGGGCAGGCAGAGCCCAAAAAGGCCGCCCCTGCCATCGCAAAACGTGCTGCCGAACTTGGTGCTGTTATTGCTGAAGGTTGCGGAGCTATTGGCATTGAAACGAGCGGCGGCGCAATCAGTTCGGTGATATCCGAACGTGGCGAGATCAAATGCAAATATGTCATCTGTGCTGCTGGTGCGGCGACGCATAAATTCGTCGCCAAATTCGGCCGTCGCCTGCCGCAGCAAACCACGCGCGGTACGGTGATCCGTACAACTCCGGTGCCGGATATTTCGGCCGCCGGAACACTGGCTGCCGGCCTTGCGTTTCGTCAGCGCGCCGATGGTTCGATGAATATCGCCGACGAGTTCATGACTGATCTGGATTTGACATTGGGCCGGTTCAAATATGCCCGCGATTTTGCGCCGGGCCTGTTTGCCAACTGGGCGACCTTCAAATTCCATCTGAACAGGCGGTTTGTTGATGATCTGGTCGATCTCCTGCCGGGTTCGGCGTCATCAAAGCAGCCATTGATCGGCCGCCGCGAAAATCAGGCACAGCCATACGAAGTGCGGGTGAAGAACGCGATGGCCAATTTGCAAAAGGTCTTTCCGCAAATCAAACAGGTGGGTGTTGTCGACAAGTGGGCTGGCGATATCGATGTCACCCCCGATGCGGTGCCGGTGATTGATCAGTTCGACAATCCAAAACATTTCTTTGTCGCCACCGGTTTTTCCGGCCACGGATTTGCGATGGGTCCGGTGGTCGGCAAGGTGCTGGCGGACTGGATCACAACCGGGCAGCCCTCCATTACCCTTGCCGGGATGGAGCTTTCACGGTTTGAGGATGGCACCATTCGCAAGCCGCGTGCGCGGGTCTGATTTTATCTGGACGAGGAATGACCTAATGTCGGGGCCGTTTAAACTGTCTTGACGCAGGGTATCTCCCGTGCAATTAAATGTTATGTTATAACATAACATTTAATTTGAGGTTCATGATGAAATTTGCATCGGTCGTCGGTGTTGGTCTGGCTCTTTTCGGAGCGGCACAAATCGCCAATGCGCACGGCGTCTGGGTTGCGCAGCGCTGGGATGAATATGGAATTATCTATGGTCACGGGGCCGAGGATAATGACTATGATCCGGCCAAAATCAAATCGGTTACGGTTCTGACCGAAGACGGCAAAGCCAGCGAAGGCAAGGTCGAGGCCCGCGATACCCACGCCATGATCGTACCGGGTGAGGATGCGGCCATTGTCCTGATCGATTTCGATAACGGCTTTTATACCGAGGGACCGGACGGCAAATGGGTCAATCAGCCCAAATCAGCCGTCGAGGGGGCAAAACAGGCGGGCCATTATCTGAAGCATTCGGTTTCACTGCTGCATATTCATGGCGATATCCCTGCCTTGCCAGCACAGCCGCTGCAGATCGTGCCACTTTCCAACCCGACCGAACTTGAAGCGGGTGACGATTTCAAGGTCCGGGTGCTTTATGAGGGCAAGCCCCTGCCGGGCGTTGCGATCATTCCCGACTATGTCAATCTGGCCGAAACCCTGATTGGTGAAACCGATCAGGATGGCGTTGCCGATATCACCGTGCGCAATGACGGGCTGAATGTTATTGCGGTCAAACATTCTGTGTCGCTTGAAAACAATGCGGATGCGGACCTGATCCAGCATTTCGCAACCCTGTCATTCACCGCAGGGGGCGAGCACAGCCACTAGTCAATTCCCATAGCCGAAAACGCGTTTGCAGTTCTCCCAAACATTGTAATCGCGCTTTGCGGCTAACGAAGACCGGCAACGATCTGCACGTTGCCGGTCTTCACCTTTTTACTGGGCTGCTTCCGTTTCGTTATCCGCGTTTATCGGATGGCTGATTTTGCCGGGAAAGAAGCGTGTTGCCCCAACGGGGGCTGCAATGAAATCACCATCGGCAATGCTGGCATCCCTGCGCGCCGATGCCAGCCGCAATGGCGGTTCGTCAACCGGCTCGGCGGTCAGGACGAACGTGCCCCAATGAATGGCAAGCGCCTGTTTGACACCCATCACCTGCATGATCTGAACGGCTTCTTCGGGGTTGGTGTGGGCATGACGCATGAAATCGCTGGGTTCATAGGCCCCGATCGGGATCAGGCCAAAATCGATCCCGCCATATTGTTCGCCCATTTCGGCAAAAAGCCGTTCGTTCCAGCCGGTATCACCGACGAAATAGAAACGATAGCCGTCGGCGAATTCAAGGATGTATCCACCCCACAGCATTTCCTTGCGGTCCTTGGTGGTGCGTGCTGACCAGTGATTGCTGGGCACATGGGTGATTTTCAAATCCCCGTGCGAAAGGCTTTGATCCCAGTCGAGTTCGTCATAGCGATCCGGGCGGATCCCGGCGGTTTCAAGCAGCGCACCGTTTTTCAGCGGCAGGATATAGCGCGGCGCATTGCCAATTTTTCGCAGGCTGGCGATATCGAAATGGTCGTAATGATTATGCGACAGCAACACCAGATCAAGCTTGGGCAGTTCATCAATCTGCAATCCTGGCTGGCTGTAGCGTGCGGGGCCAAGATGGCGGAACGGCGATGCCCGTTTGGCAAAGACCGGATCGGTCAGGATATTGAGCCCGCCATATTGCACCAGTACCGTCGCATGGCCGATCCAGGTAACTTGCAGTCGGGCCGGGTCCGGATTGTGGATGGCATCCAGATTTGGCGCCTCGGTCGGGATTTTGCCGCGCTGATGTTTGGCTTTCGGCCAGTTTTCAGCCCCGAAATAACGCCGTTTCATAAAGCGCCAGAATGACCGTTTGACCAGATCGGGCAGGGGATAGCGGTTTTCAAATCCGGAATCGGTGTGATGTGGCGGTCGGTTATCATTCGTCACGTGGTCAAATCCCCTGATCGGCTGATTGTTGTTTTGATCCTATCAATGTGTCGCGGATCGGGAATTGTGCAAGTGGGATCACTGTCCGGATTGGCAAGAAGAAAAGGCCGGAACCGGGGCGGGTTCCGGCCTTCATGACGACACCTGCTTCTGACCGGCAAAACATCACCGGAGAAATCAGGTGCCGCGGGGGGGGGAGGTTCGGGCAGATTATTCGATCACGGTCACGTAGCTATCAAGTGCCGGAATGGTTTCGATAATACCCTGATCCTTGAGATAGGTGGCAAAGCGTGCATAGCGGGTCCGGTCAATCGCGGCAGGACGGAGCGCAAAGCGCGGCAGCGTATCGGCCCACGCCTTGATGTTGAGTTCGTCATCAAGGTTTGGGTATGCGGCGATAAACGCCTGCCAGCTATCATCGGGATGGTTCACCAGATACTGCACGCCTTCTTCAAGGGCGGCCAGCATGCGGGCAAAGCGCGGATCATCGGTTTTGTCGTTGCGCACCGTCAGGATCAGCTCGTCATAGGGCGGAACGCCTTCTTCCTCGACATAGAAAGCCTTGCCCGGCTTGCCTTCGATTTCCATCTGGTTAAGTTCGAAATTGCGATAGCCGCCAATGATGGCATCGACCTGCCCGGAATAAAGCGATGGCGAGAGCGAGAAGTTGACATTCACCAGCTCGACATCATCAATCGAAACCCCGTATTTGCCCAGCATCGTGCCAAGCAGGGCATCTTCAAACCCGGCCAGCGAATAGCCGATTTTCTTGCCTTTCAGATCGGCGATTTCCTTGATCGGACCGTCTTTTAGCACGATCAGGCTGTTAAGTGGGGTTGCGACCAATGTGCCGATCCGGGTCAGTGGCAGGCCTTCGGCGGCCTGCACATGAAGCTGCGGCTGATAATTGACGGCAACATCGCCCTGACCGGCGGCAACAAGGCGCGGCGGGGCGGATGGATCGGCCGGTTCGATCAGCTCGACATCCAGATCATGCTTGGCAAAAAAGCCCTTTTCCTTGGCGACGATCAGCGGTGCGTGATCGGGATTGACGAACCAGTCGAGAAGAATGGTGAGCTTGTCGGCGGCAAAGGCCGGGCTGGCCATTCCCATCGCAACCGCGCCAATCGTGGCTGCGGTGATCATGGATTTCAGGCGTGACATGGATGAACCTCCTATCGGATATCGGATATATTTGTGATGTTCTGCCCCGCAATTTTTCGCAGGGAATTCGGTTTATTTTGCCGGTTTCAGGCTGTCGGGCTGCCAGGGCAAGGCCGCACGTAACGCCCGGTCGACAAGGAAATATTGCGTGATTGAAAAGGCACACAGGATCAGCAGGCAGGCAAAGACCATATCGATCTGAACCCGGGCATTGGCATGCAGCATCAGATAGCCAAGGCCATGACTTGACCCGACCCATTCACCGATCACCGCCCCGATGGGGGCAACCGCGGTTGCGACCCGAAAGCCCGAGGCAAATGAAGGCAATGCGGCGGGCAGGCGCACATGGGTCAGCAACCGCCAGCGGCTGGCACCCATGGTGCGGGCAAGGTCAAGGAAGCCCGGTTCGGTGCGTGATAACCCATCAAAAAACGCGACCGTGACGGGGAAGAAAATGATCAGGGCCGCCATGGCGATTTTTGAGCCCAGACCAAAGCCAAGCCATAATACCAGAAGAGGCGCCAGCGCAAAAAACGGGATCGCCTGCGACACCAGCAGGATCGGCATCAGCCAGAACCGGACGGTTGCAAAAAGCGCCATCGGAAGGGCCGCCAAGGCGCCCAATGCCGCCCCGGCAAAAAGCCCGATCACGGTTTCGGCAATCGTGTATCTGGCATGGTCAAGCAACACGTCATGACGCTTGATCAGGGTCAGCCAGACTTCATAAGGGGCGGGCAGCATATATTTCGGCGCGCCGGTGACGGTCACGACAATCTGCCATGTCGCGATCAGGGCGGCGATGATGATGACGGGCCGGGCGAGTTTCAGCAGACGCCGTTCGGTAAGCGGGGTGCGGGATGTCTTCGTCATGCCGTTCCCTCCGCCCGGTTGAGTTCCTCGGCAGTGGCGCCAAGCTGCCGGAGGAGTTCTGCCTGATGGCGGAGTATTTCCGGATCGGTGACATCGCGCGGGATATTGCCCGCCGGAAGGATGGCGTCACTCAGGACCGCAGGCGTGCCGCGCAGGACATGAACCCGGTCGCCGATCCGAAGCGCTTCGAGCGGATCATGGGTGACCAGCAAAACCGTTCTGCCGCGCAATACCCGTGCGGCAAGGTCCTGAAGGCGCATGCGGTTAAGCGGATCAAGGGCGGAAAAGGGTTCATCCATCAGGACAACCGGGCGATCTTCCATCAGGGTGCGGGCAAGGGCAGCGCGTTGCTTCATGCCGCCAGAAAGTTCGGCCGGGCGCAGGTGGGCGGCATCGGATAACCCGACCTTGGCAATCAGCGCATCGGCGCGCGCAAGGTCGGGGCGCTGATTGCGAAGCACCGCCCCCAGAACGACATTTTCCCGCACACTGCGCCACGGCAGAAGCAAATCCTGCTGCGCCATATAGGCAACCCGGCCCAAAAGCGGCCTGCCATCCGAGCAGGCAATATCCCCGCCCACCTCGCCATCAACCAAGCCGGCGAGATAGCGCAACAATGTGCTTTTGCCGACACCGGACGGACCCAGCAGACAGGTGATGCTGCTGGCGGGCAGGGTCAGATCAAGATCATGGAAAATATCGTCGCCGTTAAAGGCCACCCGACCACCGTGCAGATGAACATCAAACGGTGTCGTATTGCCCGGCATGACGGGGGGATTTGGGGATGTTGCCGGTTTCGGCACTGGTTCTGTCTTGCGCATGCGATCCTTCCTACGCCGGTCTTAACCGGTTCAGGTTCAAAGGGTCGTCCGGCAACACCGAACCTCTCAGCCGATTCACGATCGGCCCCCCTGGAGATGACGGGACTATGCGCAGATCATGGCGGGACGTCAAGTATCGTTGTTGAATGTTGATATCCGCGTGATGGGATAAGCGAAATATATACCAAAGTTTATAGGGCTATCCTATGCTATGGTGCTCAAAAGTGGAGGGTAATATTTCAGAGTATAAGTAATAAGAAATTTTTTTAAAGTATGTGTTCTAATGTGTGACGGTTGTCACTCGTGAAAAGGATTAATGACTGTAGTCAAAGTAAATGAATGTTGTTGGGATTCATTGACGTCGTGCTTTGATATGGTTTCATTGAAATTTGTTGTAAATGAGTTTTTAGGAATATTTGCGTCGGGCGCTGATCTTTTCGGTGCGCCGAACTGCGAAGAACATGCTTGTGCGGCTGTGCGCTATGCAGAAGTCCGGAAAAACTGATGCGTATCCGGTGTGCCTTAGTGATGTGCGGATTGCTGGCTTGCTATGCGGATAAGTCTTATGCGCAACAGGTGCCTGAAGCCGTTCAAAAATCAATAGAGCAAGAGCAAATCCGTCAGCAGCAGCGCGATTGGGATTTCAATACGCAGCCACAAAGCAGGCCAGATATCAGGTTGGATGCACCTGTAACCAAACCCAAAGATGAGGGGCAGTCTGTAGGGCCGTGTTTCCCTATCGAGACTACGGAAATAGAAGGGCTGGAGGGTTTGGATCTTGTACCGGATACTTTCGACCGCCTGAACGGCGAATGTATTCGATTGAATGATCTGAACGATTATCTGAACGAGATGAACGCATTTTATGCGGATCGCGGATATATAACGACACGTGTTTATTTGCCGGAGCAGGATCTTTCAACCGGCATTCTGAAGATACTAATAATTCCCGGTAGAGTTGAAGGGTTTGATTATGAAGGCGGAGAGTCCGCCGACTCTCGGATTTATTCGGCATTCCCGCTCATGCAAGGGGATATAGTCAATCTCCGGGATATTGAGCAGGCGCTAGAGAACTTCAATTCACCGCGATCTCAATCGGGGCAGTTCAAGCTATATCCGGGCGCGGAGCAGGGTACTTCGATAATTCGTCTGTCGGCGGCAAATGAACTGCCCTTTGGCGGAAATATCACTTTTAATAATTTCGGCTATAAAAACACAGGGCGTCAGAAAACCGGGGGAAGTCTTTATTACGACAACCTTCTTAACCTGAATGACACGATCCAGATAAGCGCGTCCTCTACTGTGAAAGGGCTGACATCCAGCGATACCTATTCCAGAAGCACAAACGGCAGCTATTTTGTTCCTGTTGGAAACTGGAGTTTCAATCTTGGAGTAGGATACAGCGAATACGGTTTTATCCTGCCCGCCATCAATCAGAATCTGCCGGTTTATGGCCGAAGTCATTGGGTTTCGGCGGATATTCAACGCTTAATTTGGCGCGGAGAAAACGCCAAATTTTATGCCGTTGCCGGGCTTGAAACTTCGCGATCCAGAAATTTCCTTGATGATTTTGAAGTCGTTGTTCAGCGGCGTTTTGCAACCAAGTCAAAATTTGGACTAAGCGGGCGCCTGAATTTCGAAAATGGCTATCACGATTGGTCCGTGAATGCGATCCGCGGATTGGATGCGCTTGGTGCAGAGCCGCCACTTGATCCGGATATCGATCCTGAACCCCTGTTGTTTACTGCAAGTTCGGCGCTTCAAGCCAGTTTTGCAGAGGGACAGGTGCGTCTTGGTCACCAAATCAATGCTCAATACTCTGAAGATAATCTCGCGAGTTCTGACAAATTTGCAATTGGTGGCGGGTATTTCAGCATCCGCGGTTTCAGAGAAGACAGTTTGTCCGGAAGGTCCGGAATATCGACACGAAACGATCTCAGCTATCGCATTTTTCAAGACAATGACGCGAGTGCCGACGTCGTCTGGGGACTGGACGCCGGTTATGTCGAACTAAGCAAAGATGATCGCGAAACCTATGACGCCCCCTTGCTCGTCGGGACGTCACTTGGGTTGCGGGTCAACTTTTTGGGTGCCTTCAATCTTGATCTGGTCATTGCCCGGGCTCTTCACAGACCCGAGGCCTTTACGGATTCCGGAATAATCAAATACGCGCAAGCGTCTCTGTCGTTTTAGCTGCGGAGTTGGGGATTAAGTCATGCATTATCTTGGCAAATTGTTTCCTGGTATTCAGAAAAGCACAGCACTGCTTGCTGCAGTGCTTTACACGCTTTCTCCTGTAGTGGCAGGAGCGCAGCAAGCAGCAAATACAGACCGCTCTTCTGTTGATCAGTCGAGAAACGGACTTACGATTTACAATATCAACACGCCCAACTCCAAAGGGTTATCGAACAACATTCATAGCAGCTTTAATATCCCCAATCAGGGCGCAATCGATAACAATTCGGCAACGATTGCCTATTCTCAGCTCGAAAAGGGTTATATCGAGGGTAACCCCAACCTTCGCGCCGGACAGGAAGCATCGACAATCCTTCATCAGATCATTGGTGGGTCCCGCTCTCAGATGAATGGTCTGCTTGAGGTTGCAGGCAAGAAAGCCCAGGTCGTTATCGTTAACGAAAATGGGATTACCTGTAATGGTTGCGGTTTCATCAACACCAGCAGGGCAACCCTTTCCACAGGGCAAGCAAATATCAATGCTGCTGGAGATCTGGCGGGTTTTGACGTTACGCGTGGCGATATTCTGATTAACGGAAATGGCCTGGATGCCGTTAGCGGCAACCAGGCAAACGACCAGATTGACCTGATTGCCCGGACCATAGCCATTCGCGACGCTGCCAAAGTCAGGGCGAAACAACTTAACGTCATTGCGGGCAGCAATGCGGTTGATTACGCGTCTTTGAGCACCAGCGAAATTTCCGGAAGCGGTACCGTTCCGGAAGTTGCCATAGACGTTGCCGCATTTGGCGGAATGTACGCTGATTATATTCACCTCATCGCGACGGATAACGGGGTTGGCGTGAATATGAATGGTGCTGTCGCGTCGGCGGGGAATCTTACTCTTGATGCCAATGGCAAGATCAGTCTTGGTGCATCGGCTGTCGTTTCGTCCGGAGAGGCGGCGACCATCAATACGACGGGCGACTTTGAAAATGCGGGAAGTCTGAAAAGTGCCGAAGAACTTTCTGTGTCGGCAAAAAATATTGAAAACAGCGGACAGCTGAACTCGGGCACCAATGTAAGCCTTACAGCTCAAGAGACGATAGCATCTGGCAGCACCGGCATGATCCGTTCAAGCGGGGATACAACCCTTACAGCCGGTCAGAATATACAAAACAGCGGTGTTGTAGCCGCATATGGTGACCTCGCTATTGATGCGCCGGATGTAAGGAATGAAGGCGGCATTCTTTGGGCCAATGATAATGTCCAGATTGGATATGCCGCCGCAGATGATGGTCGGGCCAATTATGTTCTGAACCGGAACGGGCGTATTGAAGCCTATAGCGGTGACCTTGAAATCAAGGCTGAGAATATTGTCAACCAAGGCACTGCACCGACAGCCAATATCAAAGAAAATATCTATCAGTTTTACGAAACGCCGGGGCCGGTTAATCCGAATGGCGATATTCGCAGTCGATTGGTTTCTGCGACGTTCTTTAATGCAGATGGTTCTCTGAAAACGGAATACACAGAAGACTATGCTTCACTTTGGGAGCAGCTGTTTTCTGGCGACCTGACAAATGCGACGCAGCTTGAGCCGGAAATCCTGGCCCTGCTGCAATCATCCGCAATCGGAAGTGGTGGAAATACGCTTGGCTCGTCTTGGGTTACTTATTTCGGTCGTCTGAGCAGTAAAGCATCCGAAGCAGGCGTTCCTTCGATTGTAGAATTCATGCGCGACATGATGGCGGACTCTGCGCGTGTGCCAGAACCCGTTGTTGCGCCAGAAGAGCCTTCTTCTCCCGAAGGTGGGGAAGGTGCGCCTGAAGCTCCGGAGCCAGTTACCGGAGGGGCAGAACCCGGTTCCATCAAGGCGGAATATCTTCCGCAATATCTGGCCCTTTGGGAAAGCCTGTCGTCTGGGCAGGCTATCAGTGCCGAAACGCTTGCGGTCCTGAACCCGTCTTATGTGAAGGACGGGGCCATCCTGCCGGAAATCAGCAATCTCTGGAAATCGATCCGTGCGGGATCGGGCGAAAATTATACCATTCTGGTCACGATTACCCAGGACACGCTGAACGATGATGGCGTTCTGGCTGAAATGAAGGCCGGGCGCAATATTCGCCTTGAAGCGAAAAACATCAACAATATCTACGGCGCGATTCAGGCGGGTGAAAACCTTGATATTACCGCTGAAAACCTTACGAACACTTCATTCGGCGCCAGCCAGACACGCCACGAAGTGCACAAACGCGGATGCTTTACCTGTCATGAAGGGGTTCTTGATTTTGCCGACACCTTCGGTGGGGTGATACAGGCCCATGGTGACCTGAATATTTCGGTCACCGATTCCTTGAGCAATATGACAATCGGCAGCCGCAGTGCGGCGCAGCTGTTGGCTGATATTGGTGTGCATCTGCAAAGCACCAGCAATCGCCTGACCGCGGAAGTTCCAAAACCCTCCAAAAGCACCATCGCGCCTACGCCGGAAATCTCGACACCCGGCGCAGCAACGTCGACCCTTGATAATCTCAAGCAGGAGCTGGAAGAGGTCCTTGAGGTTGCGCACGAGAATTTTGAGACCCCCGCAACTGGCGAGCTCGATGCATTCATGTCCTCGCCATACCTGTTCAGTCGTCTCGATTTCGAACCGTTGATTGAACAGAATGAATTACGGGCATTTGAAGTTCTTGCCTCAAACGACCCGACGGTACGTCAGGCATGGGCAACACAGCAAATTCGCAATGCGCAGGTTCTTGGCGGCAATGGTGCGGCCCAGGCACGAAACGATTTGATCAGCGAGCAGCTTGAGCTTGCTCTTGCTCTTCCGTCCTCGACGGATAATGGCGCAAAGCCCCTGTCTTCTGTGACGGCGTTTCTTGACAAGCGCAACGGTGCCCTGATTTCCGCAGACAAGGTTGATATCGTCGCGGGAGAGGTAAAGCAGATCGCTGGTGGCCAGATCACAAGCGACAGCGAAACCACAATTGTTGCCGATACGATCGATCTTGAACGCGGCGATCTTAAATCTGGTGGCGATATCTCGCTTTCCGGTGATCAGGAAGTGCGTCTTGCTGCTGTCGATGTTTCGGCCGGTAATGATGTCACGATCAAAAGTGCCAGCGGTGATGTCCGGATCGAGACAATTGAAGAGCGGACTGAATTCACCCGCGAATTTTATTCCGATGTGACAACCCGAAATCCTGGCTGTGGTTCGGACGGAGATTGCGAACAGTTTACAACCAAGCGCGTCAAAACCGGCAGCGGCAAAGGCACGGCCGTCACCCATCAGGGCGGGGCGCTTGATATTGGCGGTAACCTTAAGATCGAGGCCGCTAAAGATGTGGCCGTGATTGGCACCAAGGCGGAAGTTGGCGGTGATGTCAGCCTTTCGGCTTCTGGTGATCTTTTGATCGGTTCCGCCCGTAATGTGCATGATTATTCCCAAACCAGCGGCAAGTCATCGTCCAAGGCCCATTCCGAAGATCTGGTGACCTCGGAGATCACTGCTGGTGGCAACATTGCCATGACCGGCACCAATGTCGGGATCGAGGCATCGACGGTTTCCGCCGATGGCAAGCTTGATGTCATGGCGTTTAACGACCTGTCGATCGTGGCGGGTGCTGAAAATTCAAGCTACTCGTACAAATCCAGTTCGGGCGGTGGCGGGTTCTTTGGCAAGAAGAAATCCGAAAGCCTTAACGAGAGTCACCTGACCTATCAGGAAAGCGTGCTGTCGAGCGGCGATGACATGTCGCTCAATGCCATGGGTAATATCGCGATTGCCGGATCGGAGGTCGAAAGCGGCGGCGATATAGATATCACTGCCTTTGGTGGCCTGACAGTTACCTCGCTTCAGGAACAGCATCACCGCGAACACAAGGTGGAAAAATCCGGCCCGTTTGGCGGGATGTTCGGCGGGTCGAGTTCGCGCACGGAAATCCGTGATCTGACGGAAATCAAGGGGGCCGAGGTCACTTCGCTTGCTGATCTGACGACACAGTCGGGATCGGACACCACCATTCGTGCCAGCCGGGTTTCGGCGGGAGGCGACCTTAAGATCAGCGTCGGTAAAGGCCCGTTTGCCGATCCGGATGCCAAGCTTTGGCTCCTGACCGACAAGGAACGCGATTACCTGTCGGTATCTGAATATGAGGGCGGTACCCTTAAATGGACGATGACGGAATATGGCCACGAGAAGGAAGTGGTCCGTCATGCCATTCTTGAGTCCGGCGGTGATTTCATCATCGAAAGCCCGGGCGGGGTGGTGGTTGAATACCGATCTACCGGTGATTTTGCCACTGACATCGCCCAGTTGGCCGAGGCACCGGGCCTTGAATATCTCGCTGATCTGCAAGGCATGGACAATGTCGACTGGCAGGGCGTCGAGGAAATCTATCGCACCTGGTACGACCAAAGCTCCGGCCTTGGCGGCGGGGCGATGGCGCTTATCGCGATTGCAACCGCGATCCTGACAGCAGGGGCAACCGCAGGGTTGGCTGCTTCAATCGCCGGGGTCTCGGGAACTGGTGCGGCAACGGTGTCGATTGCTGGCGTGACTTATGTCGGAACCGTCACACAAATCACGTCAATGGTTATGATCAACGCGGCACTTGCAAGTGTTGCGGCAACAACAGCAACTTCAATAGCCAATGGGGCCGTATCGGGTGATATGCGCGGGGCGTTCCAGTCAATTTTCTCGAGCGATACACTCAGAGGCATTGTCGTCAGCGCCTTGACCGCTGGCGCGACACAGTCGATCAATCTTAATACGTTCGGATTTGAGGAACTCGGTACAGATTCGAAATTCATCACAACTCTGATGGAAAACAGCATTGATGGTGTCATCCGCACAGGGATCGGGAGCGCCATTACCGGTGAAGACTTTAGCGACAGTTTAATTAGCAACCTGCGTCTGGCGGCTGCCAGCACGATAGGTGCGTCGCTGGCAGCCGAAATCGGTGCCGAATACAACGCGATGATGACGACCAATGCCGACGGCACAACCAGTGTCGATCCGGGAACCTGGCTTTGGCACAAGGTTGCCCATGCGGCGCTGGGCTGTGCGCGTGGCGAGATTTCGCAGTCCGGCGGCTGTGCGGCGGGGGCCGCAGGCGGTGTCGGCGGTGCGGTATCAGCCGAGCTCTATCAGTGGATGACTGAAGAGAGCACCCTGAAGGAGATTCAGGACTTTACCAAGATTGACCTGAATAAACCGGACGAAATCACGCCAGAACAACGCGCCACCATGAATGCCATGTTTGCAGAGTGGCGTCAGAACGGGGTTGATGTCGGGCGTCTGGTTGGTGCGGCATCGGCAGCCTTGATCGCGACAAGCGGCAACGAGGTCTATATCGGGGCCGATGCGGGCCAGAGTGTTGCAGAGGACAATATCCTTCCTGCTGTCATTCTTCTGGTTCAGGGGGCAATGATCGCATGGACGGCTTATGAGCTTTATGACAATGCGACAACCGCATATGAATTGGTCACTGCGTATGCCAATGGCGAACTGACCGACGAGCAGTTTGAGGATGCCTTGATAGATGCTGGCCTAAATGCGGTCATTGATGTTTCGGTGGGCAAGCTCAAGATTCTTGAGAAGTCCTATGAACTTGCTCGCAAGGCTGGGTTGACCGATAAGGCTGACGACATTGTCCGGCAGATTGCAAACCATAAGAATGGGGGTGGAAATCTATCAGGTTCGAAACCAACATACAAAATTGGAGATTCTGATGGTGGTCCGGGTTCTTGGACGCTTTCAAACGAGAATATGACGGATGTACAACGTGCATATCAGAAGAAGGTTACTGGAGCACCTGAAGGAACGACTTATAACGTAGACGATCCAAACGTTCCATCGGGACGCACGAGTTTTGATGGTTATAATCCAGCAACGAATGCATTAATTGATGCAAAATGTTGGACCTGCTGGCCAAACAATAGTTTAGATTTCTCAAACCAATCAGTAGTGGATCAAGCATTTAGACAGCAACGAGTAGCCTTGGAAACGGGGAGGACGGTCGAATGGCATGTGCCTGATCAATCTGCAGCAATTCGTATCCAAAATGCTTTTGCAACAGCACCAAATGAAATGAGAATTGACCCTAGCATTGTTCGTATCGTTGTTACCCCTAAATAGTAAATAGGAGTATTATAAATGGAGGATTGTCTTGTTTTTTCTGCAGTATGGAATGGCAGGTCGATGACGGCTCAGGAAGCAACCGATGTAATGAAGTCATTCTTGGTTGATCTTTCTCGTATTTCTCCTTGGAGTCCTCCATTTGATGTTTCGGGGCGAAGTAAGAAAAATATTCACATGCCAATTGCTGAGGATCTTTCAAACTTCGACGAGGTTGTGTTTAGAGCTATGGATAACAAAGACGTTCGCTTTTTTAGCGACACTGACCCGCATACGATGCGGATAAGGCCTGACTCTAGGTCGGTATTCGGGGTGCGCGCAATGTTTAGTGATTTACCCCAAAGAAAACTTAAAAAATCGATGGTGACCATTGATATGGGAATGGGTTCTTCTGATGGTTCTTGTAATTCTGGTCTAAGCATTAGAGTGCCGTTTTACGCACCATATACTGAAGAAAATGGTATATGGGCTATGTCAAAGGAAATGGAACAACCTGAAGCGATATTTGAGTTCTTGATTGACTTCTTTGATCCTTATTTTTGCTCAGTGTATTCATCTGCATTCGTGATGGATTTGGTGGAGTGGGGAATTGACATAAACAGCCCGATTGGTTGGCGTTCGTATGTACGCAGTCCGAAGGTTGTTGAGGCTTTGGTCGGTGACTCTCATGTATCCGGTTATCGCGAAGGTGTATTGATCGAGATTGGAGATACTCCACTTGTATTCAAGGATAGTGAGGCACGAGAACATGCTCTCGCTGTAGCCATTGAAATACGCGACAAGCTTAGGGTAGCCAAGGCTACTGACTGGATGGCGACCTCTTAACGTCGCTGACTTGCTGTCGTGGCGTTTAACAAGCTTGCGATCTTGGCCGGTGGGGAAAATTTAAAGTAAAAAAGTCTGTCCCCTTTTGATCAATGTAGGATTGTCAGATTATTTAAAAAAAGTTCTTGATTTGTTCTTTTGTTTGTGGCATAAAGATAAAGTCAACGGGAGAAAAGCGCCCGGACCGAAACCCGCAAGGCCTTGTGCCTCGCGGGTTTTTGCGTTTGGGGCTGGATCAAAGAGGGGGGGCAGGATGCTGCGGCAAGGATTGAGGCAGGGCGGCGGGGTACTCCGCAGGATATGGGGCGGCGGATGGTGGAGCCATTACGGCGGTATTCCGCGCCAGTTCTAATACGCTTTTAACACGCTTGTTTGTCATGATGGGAGAGGTGCGTCTTGTCGGGGAAGGGACCCCGGATTTGCCGGAAGCGGCAGCAATGGCAGCGGTGGCGGCAGTGATTTGTGGCCCGTCGGTGGTGGACAGGTTGGGGCAGTGCGCCCGAAGTCCGTCTGCCGGTGAAAATGGCAGCGGCCCGAGGTGTGTCTGGATGTCGGCGTGGCAGGTTGTCGCCGTGGCCGGAAAGTGCCCGAAGTGGGCAGCGAGCCTCTGGACCGTCTGCTGGAGAAGGTGGCGGTGGCCCGAAGTGTGTCTGGACGTCGAGGTGGCAGGTTGTCGCCTTGGCCCGAGGTGCGTCGAGGCGGCAGAGAGCCCGATGATTGTCCGTCGGCGACGATTGCTGGAGGCCCGAGTTTTGTTCCGGCATCGGTGGTCGGTGGTCATGGCATCGTCGAAAGAGCCCGAAATGGGCAGCGAGGCTTTGGGGCGTCTGTGGACCGTCTGTGGACCATCGGTTGGCGAGGCTGGCGGCGGCCCGAGGTGTGTTTGAACGTCGGGGCGCAGGTTGTCGCCGTGGCCGGAGCGGGTAACGAGCCGGTGGGTGTTCCGTGGGGTGTGAGTTGGCGAGGCTGCAGGAGGTCCGAGATTTGTCCGGGCTTCGGTGGTCATGCCATTGGCGCAGGTAGTCGGAGCGGGCAGCGAGGCTGAGGGCGTTTGCGGATCGTCTGTTGGGAAGGATGGCGGGGGCTTTAGGTTTGTCCGGGCTTCGTGATCGTGGGGTTGCCGAAAGGGGCCGGGGTGGGTAGCGAGGCTTTGGGGTGTCTGGTGGCAGGAGGAAGCGCGCGGTTTGTGCAGCGTTGCCAGAAGTCCCGCATCACCGGAAGTTGCTGTGGAGGATTTGCCGGAAGAGGCACCGGAAGAGGCAACAGTGCCAGCATCGAGCAGCATCGGGCGATGCCCCGTCAATGGTGGACAGGAGAGGGCCGTGACCCGAAGGCTGTCTTCTGGAGGGGCTTGCGAAAGCCCGGGATTTGTTCGGGCTTTCTGGTTGCGGGAGGTCCGATTTGCGGCTGTGTGATTTGCTGTTGCATCCGTCGGGATTCCGTTTGGAACAGCATCACCAGACCGGATCGGCCGTTCGAAGTTTGCCTGCCGGGTGATCCCAAGCGTGTGCGACGCCATCAATGGTGGCAGGAAACCGAACGCGCCGGGCCTTGCCCCAGCTTGTGGTTTCGAGATGTGGGGCGATGTCGTTTTCGGTTTCGGGGGCTATGGTTTGGGTTCGGGTCGGTTGTGCGGTCTGGCAAAGCAGGTGGGCGGTGCGGGCGAGCGAATGGCGGACGGTGGTGATCTGGCCGGTCTGGCTGTGGAGGTGCAGGGCCTGGATGGTACTTGCCGCCATCAGATAGCCGGTGGCGTGGTCAAGGGCCTGAACGGGAAGGGGCGTTGGCTTTGGCGCGTTGGCCTGTTTCATGCCGAAATCGGCGATGCCGCAGCTCATTTGGACCAAGCTGTCAAAACCACGCCGCTTGGCCCACGGGCCGGTCCAGCCATAGGCGCAGAGGGTGACATCAATCAGGCCGGGATTGATCCGGCGAAGTTCATCCGCGCCATAACCAAGGCCGGGCAGGGCATCGGGGCGATAGCCGTGCAGCAGGATATCGGCGCCTGCCAGAAGGCTTTCGAATGTTTGGCGATCCTCGGTGGATTTGAGGTCAAGCCCGGCACAGCGTTTGCCAAGGGTGATTTCGGGGATCACCGCCCCCTCGTCCCAGTGGGGCGGGTCGATGCGCAGGACATCCGCGCCATAGGCCGCCAGAAACCGCCCGGCGACGGGGCCAGCCAGAACCCGGGTCAGGTCAAGCACGCGGATCCCGGCCAAAGGCCGGTCGGGCCGGATAACGTGGCGGGATTTTGGGATGGTGCCGTGATGTTGCCAGTCGACCAGCGGTTCGGCCGCAATTGCCATCCCTTGCGGATGGGATTGCCAGTCACCCAGGCTTCGCATGGTGGCGGCACAGCCGCCCGCCGCAATGATTGCGGTTTCAAGGTCATCGGATTTCCAGCTTGCGACAATGGGGGCGAGGGCTTCGCGGTCCGGGTAATCACCCAGAACCGAAAGGGCGGCGGCACGGTGATGCGGGGCGTTGGTGTGAAGCCGTATCCAGCCATCAGCGGTTTTATAGTCACCGGCAATGGTGTCCCAGACCGGCGGCAATTCCCAGCCCATCGGGCGGATCGTCATATCAAACCATTTCGATGCCAGCCGTTGATCAATGGTGACACCCGCCAGATCGCCGGTAGCCAAACCGCGATAGCGCGAGATCATTGCGGATGCGATGCCGATGGACGCCGTTGCAAGATCAGTCACGGCAAAGAAGGATGGCAGGGCGTCCGTGCCGGTGATTTTGATATCGGGCAGGGCGTTTGTGCCGTCCGGAAGATCAAGGGCGGTTGTCATTGGGGCGATGAACGGATTGGTCTTGTCGGTCATGGCGGTCATGTTGGTGGCTCCTTTTTCCGCATTGGTGGCGCGGGGCGGGGGATTGATCGGGCAAGGATCACGCGGGGCTGGACAAATCGTCAATCTTGATCAAGATAATCAATATGAAAAATCTTGATGATCCGATGAATGAAACCGCGTTTTTCACGCTGTCTGCACAGGAAGTCTGTGCGGCGACCGGCATATCGCGCGATACGCTTTATGCCTATGTCAGCCGCGGGATCGTGCGTGCCATTGCCCATCCGGGGGACGCGCGCAAAAGCCTTTATGACCATCGCGATGTGCGCAAAATCATCGCGGGTAAAAAACGCGGCCGGTCGCGGCAATCGGTGGCGGCATCGACGATTGACTGGGGCGAACCGATTCTGGTGTCGAAAATCACCCGCATTGCCGATGGCCGGTTTTTCTATCGCGGCAGGGATGCGGTGGGGCTTTCCGAGACCATGACACTTGAAGATGCCGCGCGGCTTCTGGCGGGGTTGCGGGTCGATCAGGATCGGTGTTGCGCCCCGGATTTCATCCCGGCCAATCACGCCACCCCGTTTGACCGGATGATTGCGATGATGGCGGGCGTGGTGACAAACTACAATGCGGGGGATGGTCGCCCGGCGGCGGCGAAGTTGATGCGCCTCGCCGCACTGGCGGCGGCCGGTATGCGCGATGATGGCGAAAGTCCGATCCATGTGATGCTGGCGCGTGCGTGGTCCAAGCGGCCGGAGGCCGTGGATTTGCTGCGCCGTGCACTTGTGCTGTGTGCCGATCATGAATTGAATGCGTCGGCCTATGCGGTGCGGGTGGCAGCATCGGCAGGCGCGAGTGTTCCGGCATCGTTGCTGGCCGGGTTGGCGACATTATCGGGCAGTCGGCATGGCGGGTTAACGCCGCGTTGCCGGGCATGGATGGACCGGGTGGAAAGGCGCAAGATCGATCCGGTGCAGGATGGCGTGCCGCCCGGTTTCGGTCATCCGCTTTATCCCGATGGTGATCCGCGTACGCGTGCGATCATGCAATCCTGCGGGCAGGTTGGCGATGCGTTCTGGGCGCGGATTGCAGACCGGGTGACGGATGAAACCGGACAATATCCCAGCCTTGATTTCGGGCTGGCGTTACTGGAACGCGAGCTTGATCTGCCGAAGGGGGCCGGGCTTGGCATTTTTGCCGTCGGTCGCATGGCAGGCTGGATCGCGCATCTGTTCGAGCAGCGCCAAAGCGGCAAGATCATTCGGCCACGGGCGGCTGTGGCCGGATGAGGGTGCGGAGTTCTGCCCCGGTATGGAGCCTGTGGCGCGATGGACTCCCGCGTTCGCGGGAGTGACGGCGTTTGGGGACGCGGAATGTTGCTTTTCGTTATCTCCGCGCAGGTGGGAAACCAGATAGCGGGGCAGCATGCGTGCGCGTTTTTGTCGACTTTTCGGAACACGCGCCGGTTTTGTTTGTTTGATAAACAGGGCAAACGGTAACGAAGGACGAGACAATGCCTGCAAAATCGAAATCCCAGCAGAAAGCCGCCGGTCTGGCGCTTTCGGTCAAGCGTGGTGAGCAGAAAAAGAGCGAACTGACCGGGGCTGCGCGCGAGATGGCAGAAAGCATGTCCGAGGAGGAGCTTGAGGAACTGGCATCGGGCCAGCGCAAGGGCAAGCCGGAGCACAAATCCAAGTCGGTATCGTGATCGGTATCACATCCTTAACTTGTGAAATCATGTCGTCCGGCTATCTTTCTGATCGACAGGATCGCGGAAGGTACAGATGCAGGACCGGCAAACATTTTCCATTCATCATGGCATCGAAGATGGCCATATCGACAAGGCGCTTGATCTTTTCTGGCAGGCGTTTCGTCAGAAACTGGCGCCGGTGATGAAGCCCGAAGACAAGGCGCAATTATTTCTGAGGCGGGTTGTTGATCCGGCCCATGCGATCAGTGCGGTGTCGCCCGATGGCGATTTGCTGGGCATTGCCGGTTTCAAGACGGCGCAGGGGGCGTTTATTGGCGGGACGTTATCGGATGTCTGCGCGATTTATGGCCTTTGGGGTGGCTTGTGGCGCGGGATTTTGATCGAGACGCTTGAACGGGATCTGTCCGAGGGGGTTCTGTTGATGGACGGGATTTTTGTTGATTCTGATGCGCGCGGCAGGGGTGTCGGGACGGCACTTCTGGATGCGATTGCAGATGAAGCCCGGATGCGCGACCTGAGGCAGGTGCGGCTTGACGTGATCGATACCAATCCGCGTGCCCGGGCACTTTATGAACGCTGCGGCTTTGTGGCAGGCGAGGTGCAGGAACTTGGTCCGCTTCGTCATCTGTTCGGGTTTCGCACGGCAACAACGATGATGTTACAGGTTTGATGCCGGTTATTTTGCCGGGGGCGGGGTTTGCGTGACCTGTCTGATCCAGGTGATGATGTGATCCATCGCGCCGGGGGCATAGGCATGCCGCCCCATCACGACAAAGGCCAGTTTGACGATGTCGGGCATCTGATCGGCAAGCTGATAATTAAACAGGCCTGCGCGCAGCAACCCGTGTGTTGCATCGGGAAGGGTGATGACCCTGTTTAGCGGATTGTTGGGCAGGGCAAGCTTGCGATAGATCGCTGCGTTATGCGCCGGATCAACATTCAGATCATCCTCGCCCCAGAGGGCAAGCAGGGGGGATGTGAGTGTTTCAAGCGGCCCGGTGGCGTCCGATCCGATATTGCGTTTGACGAATTCATAGCGGTCCTGTGCCATGACTTCCTGATCATGGGGGATGGCGAGATAATCCTGATAGGTGCTGTCGGGGCCGAAAATCCGGTTATCCATATTATGCGCGGTTTCAATGCGCATGGCGATTTCATCGGGCCGGGTGCCAAGGGCCGCGAGCCGCGTGCGCATGTAATAGGTTCCCTGCCGCTGCCAATTGACCGCCGCGCCGACCAGGATGTGAAAGGCGGCATCGGGTAGGCGGTTGGCGATATCAGGGATGACCCAGCCAGCCTGCGAGAAACCGAGAAAGCCGATTTTGCGGTTTTCGTTACCATCAAGGTTGCGTAGGGCGGCGAAGGCCGACATCGCCTCGTTGGCGCGATCATTCATGGATTGATCAAGCCAGTTTCCCGTGCTGTCGCCAACACCTGCCTTGTCCCAGCTATAAACACCAATCCCGCCATCCAGCAGGCTGTTGATCAGCGGCAGGTAACCGCCATTTGAAAAGCGGTCCTGCGGGCCGTCGCCATGGATCAGAAGGACAATCGGGGCCGTGTCGGCCGCCGCACCATCGGGCAGGATCAGGGTGCCCGAAAGCCGGTTGCCGTGATCGTCAAATTCGACAAGGCGGCTATTGCGACCCTCAAGATCAAAATCGGCAAGCCCCGAAAGGGCAAAGCCAGCGCCAATGACAATAACGATGATCAGGATCGCGAGCCCCACGAAAAGGCGGCGGCGTTTTGAGGTTTTTTGGGGCACGGGGGGCTCCGACTGTTTTGGGGCGGTGATGGCTAATTAAAAGCGGTCAGGGTGATGTCATGAAACGGGTCAGAAGGGCCTTATTGGCGGCGTCAAACGTGACGCGGCCAAGGGCGACGCGGCCATCAAGTGCCTTTTCGACCGCATCAAAATCCGTATCGGAAAAACCGCCACAGGTCTCAATGACCTCTATCCCGTCCTTGGCAAAACCCTGTGCGGCAACGATGTGGGCGGCGATATTTGACGCGGCAAAGATATGGGTGGTGAAGCCATCGCCGGGCAGGGTGGTTTGCGTCCCCCGCACCGGGTATCCGTCGGCCTTGATCAGAAAGGCATAGTTTTTGATCGGCATGGGGCTGCTCGTCGTTTAAGAAAGGAGAAAGTGTTCCGGGAGCAGAGTTACGCGGATGCGTTTGCGCGTCAATCCTGCGATGCCCCAATGAGCCCAGTCCGAATGAACCATGATCGGTCATGATGCCATCTGATGAACCTGTTCTGAATTATCCCGATCATCGCCGCCATGATATCCGTCCGCGCATGATCGCGGCCGAGATTTACCGGGGGTCGAGTTACGGGCCGAAACACCCGCTTGCGATCCCGCGGGTGTCGCTGGTGGTGGATATGGTGCATGCAATGGGCTGGGTCGATGGGGATAATTATCTGATCGGGCCGGTGGCGACGCCCGCACAATTGGCACGCTTTCACGATCCCGACTATATCGCCGCCGTCGCACAGGCCGAACGCGACCGGATGCTGCCCGAAGACATGATGGTCAGATACGGATTGGGTAAAAACGGCAATCCGATCTATCCGGAAATTTTCCGGCGTCCGGCGACGGCGGCCGGATCATCGATTATGGCAGCTCGTCTGATTTCGGATGGCGGGATCATCCATCATCCGGCGGGGGGTACGCATCATGGATTGCGCGACCGGGCATCGGGTTTCTGTTACTTCAATGACCCGGTTCTGGGGATACTTGAATTGCTCGATTCGGGGCTGGATCGCGTGCTTTACCTTGATATTGATGCCCATCACGGGGACGGTGTGCAGATTGCATTTGCCTATGATGACCGTGTTCTGACCGTGTCCATGCATGAAGAAGGGCTATGGCCGAAAACCGGGCATATCGATGATATTGCGGGGGGATTTGCGCGTAACCTGCCGATGCCAAGTGGCATGAATGACGATGAAATGCGCTATGTCCTGAACGAGTATTTCCTGCCACTCGCGCAGCAATTTTCACCACAAGCCATTGTTTTACAATGTGGTTGTGATACATTAGCAGAAGATCCATTATCCAGACAGATGCTGGGAAATCAGGCCATTTGGGACGTGGTCGGGGCCATGATCAAGATGGCACCCAGATGTCTTGTACTGGGGGGCGGAGGATATAATCCTTATGGGGTTGCGCGCTGTTGGTCCGGGGTGTGGGCGGTTGTAAACGAAATCGAAATACCCCCTGTGTTATCCGTCACAGCGGAAAATATCCTGCGTGCCATAAAATGGGCACATAGCCGTGGAAAGCAGCCGGACGAAAAAATGCTGACCAGCATTAGAGATCCGTGGCGCGGCGGGGACATACGTGACGAAGTCAGGACACGCGTCCATAGACTGAAGGGGTATGGGTTATGAAGTCGTTCATTCAAATGACCTTGGTCGTTTGCTTTATCAGTGCTGCCGTTGTGGCGGGGCTGAATGCAAAGGCAACAGGGTTTGAACGATCGCGCCTGCTGGTCGATGGCAAGGTTTTCAATGTTGAAATGGCAGTAACACCTGATGAACGGTCGCGCGGATTGATGTTCCGCACTGAAATGGCCGACGATGCCGGGATGCTGTTTGATTTTGGCCGTGCCAGCGACATTTCGATGTGGATGAAGAACACCTTCATTTCGCTTGATATGCTGTTTATCGACAATAACGGCGTGATTGTCGGAATTGAAAAACGCACCGTGCCGAAATCCGAAACCATCATTCCGGGGCCAAAGCCGGTGCGCTTTGTTCTGGAACTCAATGGCGGATCGGCCGACCGGTTGGGATTTGAAGTTGGCGAAAAGGTCGAGGGGCTGCCGCGCTAGGCATTGCCATAAGCACCCGTGATAGGCCCGTTGCGGCCACGCGATCCTCAATCAGCAATAGCAAGGCCGCAGATGATCTCTGCGGCCTTTGGTTTCTGACCTGCATTTTATTTCCAATCCGGGCAAAAAACGCATAATGCGGTCTTGCCCACCCGGAATTATGGTGCTAAATCCACATCCGCGTCGGGGAGTAGCGCAGTCTGGTAGCGTACCTGCTTTGGGAGCAGGGGGTCGCGAGTTCGAATCTCGCCTTCCCGACCATTTTTCCCTTTTGCCATACGGACACGTTTTCATGTGCCGGCAAAAGGTGTAAAAGATGATGTGACAGCGGGTGTTAGAGAGCCCCGCATTGTTGTCATCTTATCCGACGGTCAAGACGAGGGTCCCGATGAAGGTCCGTGTTTACAAACCTGCCAAAAACGCCATGCAGTCCGGTCGTGCCGCGACCAAACACTGGGTGATGGAATTTGAACCGGGTGCAAAGAAGGTTGCCGATCAGCTTATGGGCTGGATCGGTTCGACCGATACCCGTGGCCAGGTGCGCATGTATTTCGATACCCTTGAAGAAGCACAGGCATTTGCCGCCCGTCACAAGCTGATTGCCGATATCGAACAGCCGAAATCGCGCGTTCGCCGGGTGCAGGCCTATGCCGACAACTTCGCGTTCAAACGCGTCGTCTGATCTTTCGGCCAGCAATACGGTCGATTACTCATCGGGGCGGTTTCCGCCCCGTTCGTCTGACAGAAGACGTTAAAGACTGAAAAGATATATCATGCCGGGCAGGCGTCCAATGCTTTGCCCCGGGGCACCAACCGGCCCCCACAGCGGTCCCTTAGCTCAACTGGATAGAGCAACAGACTTCTAATCTGTAGGTTGCAGGTTCGAGTCCTGCAGGGATCGCCATTTTCTTTGCTGTACCTGATGCGTGGGTGTCAAATATTACGAACCTCTATTAGTTTCTCTCGATATCGCATTAGTGCACTTTCAAATCTAACGAGACTTTCTTCGAATTGTTCAACAGCTCCCTTTCCACTAGGGTCGTGCGGTAATTCGTCAAACATCCCCATATTATCTATCAGTCCATCAAGCTCGTCAGCAAAGGCGAAAGGGATTTGTGTATTTTGAACATATTCCATTAGGCGGTTTCGATAATTCTCGATGGTTTTGAGCTGATCTTGCGTATTAATTATTTCGATCACGTTATCGGCGTAAGATTCAGGGTTGTGTTTTGTTCGGTCAACATTCGATCTACCAGTTAATACCTTTGCCAAAGCCAAGTATCGCCTGCTTTCAGCGGCAATATCGAGATAGGCAAAGATGTTCTGATCTACTGCGATTTGGATTGAATGTTCTCTTTCGTGGGAGATCATCATTTTCGTAGATATGATGACGGATAACCCTCCTGCTAGCCCTAGGCTACCGGCCAACACGGTTTCCCATTGGAAGTCGCGCCATTGCATGCAGATGGTGTTGCTGATCGGGCTGCACGCCGCGTCGACGAACATGAGAAAGGCCGGAATGCCGATCATGACAGCGGCAATCGCGATGATCGTGGCAATTGCGATCAGGTATCGGTTTTTGATGTTGATCACGGTGTTTCCCTGCGGTTCCTAGCTGGCGTGATGTTGCGCGTGGCGTTCTTGCAGTTCCGGGTCGGTCAGGTCGACGTCCAGTATCTGCATGATCGCATGGGGCAGGGGTTGGTATCTGGTTATGCGCTTGGCGGCGTCGATATTCTGGCGGATGGTGATCATCTGCACGCTGGCATATTCGTCAAGCATCGTAAGGATATCGGTCATCGTCTGGATGATTGCCTGCGTTACCAGTTCGTTGGCGGGCAGGGTTGCGATATTGTCGGGGATGACCGTATCGGCAAAGGTGATGGTCAGATCATGCCTGCCGGACATCAGGCGCGTTGTCCCCGTCATCAGATGGGTTGTGGTGATCAGCGTTGCCGTCTCGATTTCGGGTTTTCTCTCCGGTTTCGCGGGCGCAGCGTCATCTTCTTCATCGTCATCGGGCATGACTTCAAAGGTCTGTTCTTCAGGGCGGATGATATGGCTGACCCGTTCAAGGCTGGTCCGGACCGTGGACGGTTCGGTCATCATCCGAGTGACTGCGCCATAAACAACATCGCGCACAGCAATGCAGGTGATGGCGGCGGCAAGCCCATGACTGTCGCAATCCTTCCAATACATGTCCAGGATGCCCGAAATCGTCACACTTCCGAACACGGGTTCTGCGATCTCGCATTGCATCATCGAAATGTCGATATAGTTCGCAAAGGTGATCTTCTGTTTGACCATGCTGTGGCTGGTCATGATGTGCAGCATCACATATCCCCCGGTTGTGTGTCGGCGAAGACCATGCGCCAGAGGTTGCGTTTTCGTCAAAAAAAAACGCCTTTCTCCAACAAGCGGCAGAAAAAAACACGTTCCGAGACAATCAGTAACGGAATTTCCTGACAGTATTTTTCCATCACCACGATGCTGGAAGGGCATGGTTATGCGTAAACGAAAGTTATTAAGTTTATTCAGGGACAATTCTATTCGAGCCAAACGTTTAAGAGAATTTGTTTGGCACATTCTCAATTTATTGAACGTGACCTTGAAGGTTTTGATAAGCCTTATAGATTTGGCCGTGTTGATACTTCGTATCTTCCAACAGATTTAGAGCATGTACAATAGTCATCAAGACACCATTTTCATCCATGCGGCGTGAAAGTGGCTGCTCGTAATTCCATGCAATTAAAAGGCTGCAAGCGGACCAAGTTGCTTTCCATGCTTATGCCGTAAATCAGAAAGGGCTATATCCAAGGAAAGATCGGCGTCAGACTAGGAGAGTTAGCGGGCGGCGAGGTAGCGGCCCGGACGGTGATTGAGGGCGATGATCAGGTTGAGTACGACCGCACCTAGGATCGAGAGCAGGACCTTGTCAAACGGCAGGGTCAGGAAGGCGCAGGCGAGGATGACCAGATCGACGGCAAGCTGGAAATAACCCGCGCGGATGCCGAGATGTTCCTGCAGGAACAGGGCGAGGATATTGATCCCGCCGAGCCCCGCGCGATGGCGAAACAGCATCAGAAGGCCGATCCCCATCAATGCGCCGCCCGCAATGGCGGCAAAGATCGGGTTGAGCATCGAAAAATCGATCCACATCGGCATCAGTTTTGAAAAGACCGAGACAAGCCCGACCGCGATGAAGGTCTTGATCGTGAAAGCAAGCCCTATGCGTTTGAAGGCCAGCCAGTAAAACGGCAGATTGATTGCAAAGAAGATCACGCCAAAACCGATGCCGGTGGCGTGTTCGATCAGAAGGGCAGCACCTGCCGTGCTGCCGGTGACCAGCACGCTTTCGCTATAGAGCATCACACCGAGCGACACGACCATGGTGCCGAGCAGAAGGGCCAGCACATCCTCGTACAGGCGATGGCCGAGATCGGGTTTGGTGGTTTCGGCGGCGTTCGTTGTGGTGCTGGTCATGAAGCGATCACGGGTTCGGGATTGAATAGACTGCCAAATTACGCTTTTCGCATGTGCGAAACAAGCCGGGGCTGGCGACCGGGGGTAATTCGGCGGTTTTTGGCGGGGCGGGGGGCTTTAACGCAAAAGACCGGCCTGCTGGGGGCCGGTCTTGGTGGTTTTGTGCGTGGTTTGTGCCGCAGTCTGGATTCCCGCCTTCGCGGGAATGGCGGGGGTGGCTGGTAGTGGGCGGTGGTAGGCGGTGCCGCTGCTTCTCAGGCGGCGCGATCCCATTCGGGTGCGAAATCGGGATCAATCAGGCGGCCGTCGGGCTTGGCCAGTTCGTGGATATCGGCCATGTCGGCGTCCGATAGTTCGAAATCAAAGATATCGAAATTGGCCCTGGCGTTTTTGGGCGAGCCGGATTTCGGGATCGCCATGACGCCATCCTGTTGCAGCAGCCAGCGCAGGGTGACCTGTGCCGGGGATTTGCCATAGGATTTGGCGATGGCCACCAGCGTTTCGTCATTCATCACCTTGGCACGTGCCAGCGGGCAATAGGCGGTCAGCAGCATGTCATGGCTGCGCACGCATTCAAGCACCTTGGACTGGTCAAGATAGGGGTGATATTCGACCTGATTGACCGCAAGGGGCGCGTCGCTGTGGCCGACGGCGCGTTCGATCAGGGCGGTCGGGAAATTGGAAATTCCGATCAGGCGCGTCATGCCGAGGTTTTTGACCTCGTTCAATGCCGCGATGGTTTCGCGCAGCGGGATTTCATCATTCGGCCAATGGAGCAGCAGCAGATCGACATGGTCAAGATCAAGCTTGCGCAGGCTTTCGACCACGGAGGTTTGCAGATCGCCGCTTTGGAATTTGTCGGGCCAGATTTTGGTCGTGAGGAAGTAATCATCGCGCGCAAGACCCGATGATTTCAGGCCGCGGCCAACCCCTTCCTCGTTATGATACATCTGGGCGGTATCGAAATGGCGATAGCCGATTTTGGCGGCTTCGGCGACCATATGTTCGGCGGCCGCGTTATCAAGCTCGTATGTCCCAAAGCCAAGTGCGGGGATTTTCGTACCCTGCCAGTTCCGGAAAATCATGATGTTCTACCCCCTTCGATTTGATTTGTTTGATTGTTTTGAGAGCTGTCACAAAGATAAGTCGCTGTTTGTGCCAAATTTAGTGCAGTGCAGCGGCATCGCAACCTGTACGGTTGGATGATTGGTGCTCTCCTTCGGTTTGGCGAGGGGATAGAATGCCGTTGAAAAAGGGCAAGAAAAAGGGCGATCACCAAGAATGGGATCGCCCGAAGTTCAGGACTTAGAGTGAGGCTGTATCAAGCCAAGACCCAATCTGATCCAATTTCGGGTTGGGGGCCTTGATGTGGCTCAAATGCCAAAAACAATCAGGATTTTTTGGCTGTTTCCGAGACGGCGGCATTCAGATGATGAAGCGATTCCCGGATGACCTGCGGCCCAAGATCCTTTGTGATGAACACGATTTTTGATCGGCGATCCTCATCGGGCCATGCGGGCAGGGTGGCAGGTGGATGGAAAATATGCTGCACGGCATGGACCGCGACCGGGTTGCTTTCACCGACCAGATTAAGGATGCCCTTGACGCGCAGAAGGCTCTCGCCACGCATCTGGGTGAAGATTTCCGCCCAGGTGACAAACGCATCCCAATGCAGCGGTTCGTCAAAGGTGATGCAGAAGGACCGGATATGGTCGTCATGCCGGTTGACGTCTTGTGCATGGGCGTGGTGGTGGTGATCATGGCCGTGATCATGATGGTCATGCGCGTGATCATGATCGTGGTGATCGTCGCCGTGCTGCTCGTATGCCTCGTCGCGCAGCCATTTCTGCACATCCATGCTTTTGGTCGTCGGGTCATACAGCCCGGCATTGAACAGCTTGGCCGGGTCAATATCGCCCATGGTGACGGCATGGATCGGGGCGGCGGGGTTAAGATGCCGCAGGCGGGCTTCAAGGGTGGCAAGCGTTTCGGCGTCGGCCAGATCGGATTTGGTGATCAGGATGCGGTCGGCAACGGCGGATTGCTTTACACTTTCGGGATGGTCATCAAGCTGCCCGGCGCCATGCAGGGCGTCCACCGTGGTCACCACGCTATCAAGGCGGAATTTGGCCGTCAGCAGCGGATCGGTCATCAGGGTATGCAGGATCGGGGCGGGGTCGGCAAGGCCGGTGGTTTCGATGATGACCCGGTCGAATTCCGGGACCTCGCCGCGTGTGCGTTTGACAAACAGATCGCGCAAACCCGAAATCAGATCGCCGCGCACCGAACAGCAGATGCAGCCGGAATTCAGCAGCACGACATCCTCGGACACTTCGCGGACCAGAAGGTGATCAAGCCCGATTTCGCCAAATTCATTGATCAGAACGGCGGTTTTATCCATACCATCGTGCGACAGCAGGGCATTGAGAAGGGTTGTCTTGCCACTGCCAAGGAAGCCGGTGATGACGGTGGTGGCAACGCGGTCAAGCTGTTCGTCGGAAATCGCCATATCTGATGCTTACTTTTTGCCGTAAAGGTCTTCGACGGCGATTTCGGGTTGGGAAATCACCACTTCCTCGCCATCGCGGGCGGCGAAATAGAAACAGTTGCGACGCCCGGTGTGGCAGGCAACGCCAAGCTGATCGACCTGTACCAGCACGGTATCCTGATCGCAGTCATAGCGGAAATCGATCAGTTTCTGTAGCTGGCCGGAGCTTTCGCCCTTGCGCCAGAGCTTGCCGCGCGAGCGCGAGTAATAGCAGACCCGGCCGGTTTCAAGCGTTTCGATTACCGCATCGCGGTTCATCCAGGCCATCATCAGAACCTCGCCGCTGTCATGCTGCTGGGCGATTGCCGGGATCAGGCCGCTTTCATTGAATTTCAGTTTGTCGGCAATCTTTGAATTGGCGGCGATTGTGGTCTCGGTCATCGAAGGCTCCGGTCGATGGTTGTTGACTTTTTGCGGCAGTCACGTCAAGAAATGATATATTATAACATATCACCCTGTGCCACGGCTTTTTGCAGATTTCTGCATTTGCCCTGGCGTGACATCGGATGTGCGACATGACCGATCTATTCCCGCAAAAGGGCCACGATCACGACAGATGTATCGATAGCGCAATCGCGCAGGCAGAGAAAGTCTGCGAGGCGGAAAATGCGCGTTTTACCGACATGCGCCGCAAGGTGTTCAGCCTGATCTGGCAATCGCACACGGCGGTTACCGCCTATGAGCTGCTTGATTCGCTGCAGGCCGAAGGGCAGCGGGTTCAGCCGCCGACCGTGTATCGGGCGCTGGAATTCCTGACCGATCTTGGGCTGGTGCATCGTATTGAGTCACTTAATGCCTATTTCGGGTGTGATCAGCCTGATTGCGATCATCTGGGGCAGTATTTCATTTGCACCAGATGCGGCCGCGTTGCCGAAACGGTGGATGAGGATGTAAGCATTGCGGTTCGCAAGGCGGCCAAGCAGGTCGGATTTAAAATCGAAGCCACCACTGTTGAAATCAAAGGCCTTTGCCATGACTGCACCACTCATTGAAGGACGGGGACTGATCCTGTCCTTTGGCAATGAACGGGTGCTTGATAACGTGACGCTTTCGATCAATGCGGGCGAGATCATGACCCTGATCGGCCCAAACGGGGCGGGGAAATCGACACTGGTCAAAACCCTTCTGGGGCTTCAGAGCGCCGATCAGGGCGAGGTGATCCGCAAGCCGGGTCTTCGTATTGGCTATGTGCCGCAAAAGCTTGCGATTGATCAGGTTTTGCCGATGACGGTGAAGCGGTTCCTGACACTGACCCGTTCGGCTTCGCGCGGCGATTGCCAGAAAGTTCTGGAGCAGGTCGGCGCCAGCCATGTGATCGATAGTCAGATGAGCAGCCTTTCAGGGGGCGAGACGCAGCGCGTGATGCTGGCGCGGACATTGTTGTTGCGCCCGGATTTGCTGGTGCTGGACGAGCCGACCCAGGGGGTTGACGTGACCGGGCAGGCGGAACTTTACCGCCTGATTGATGATATCCGGGCCGAGCTTAACTGTGCGGTTCTGATGATTTCGCATGATCTGCATCTGGTGATGGCAAAGACCGATCAGGTGGTGTGCTTTAACCGGCATGTCTGTTGTTCGGGGATCCCCGAAACCGTACGCCAGCATCCTGAATACAGATCCCTTTTTGGGGATCGGGCGGCGGATGCGATTGGCATTTATACCCATGCGCATGATCATGAACATGACCTTGCCGGGCATGTTGTCGATGGCGGGGATGGCCATGATCATCATCATGGCCATGTTCACGGGCCGGGATGCGCGCATGGACATCATCATCATGAAGAAATCGACGAAAAAGATCGGATATGGCGGCCGCAATGATGGATGATTTTCTGACCCGTGCGGTGATCGGCGGGATTTTGCTGGCATTTGTCTGCGGGCCGTTCGGGGCGTTTATCGTCTGGCGACGCATGGCGTTTTTTGGCGATACGCTGGCGCATTCGGCGTTGCTGGGTGTCGCACTTGGGCTTTTGATGGGGGTGGATGTCCGGATCGGGATGATTGCCACCTGCCTTGCGGCTGCCCTGATCCTTGCCATCGGGCAACGCCAAAGCCGCCTTGGCAGCGATACGGTTCTGGGGATGCTTGCGCATTCGACACTGGCGCTTGGCATGGTGGCCCTTGCCTTTGTGCAGGGGATTGCGGTTGACCTGATGGCCTATCTGTTTGGGGATATTCTGGCGGTCAATGTTGGCGATATCTGGCTTTTGGGGCTGGGCGGTGGATTGGCGCTTCTGGTGCTGGTCTGGATGTGGCGGCCGTTGCTTGCACTTACCGTCAGCCCGGAAATTGCCGCAGCGGAAAGTATCCCGGTCGAACGGCTGCGTCTGGTTTTCATGTTGCTGATGGCGCTTGTGATCGGCATGGCGATCAAGATTGTCGGGGTTCTTCTGATCACGGCCCTTTTGATCGTGCCGGCCGCCAGTGCCAGGTTCTTTGCCAGAACGCCCGAGCAAATGGCGATTGGTGCGGCCCTGTTCGGGGCGGCGTCCGTCATGGCCGGGATCAGTCTTTCATGGCATGTCGATAGCCCGGCCGGGCCAAGCATAGTGATTTCGGCGGCCGGGTTGTTCCTGCTGGTCGGGATGGCATCCCCCGTGATTCGCCGTTTGCGGGGATGATCCGGTATCGGTAATGTTTGGATTGCGCGCAATTTTAAATGAAATAGGGACGGACAATATGCGGGTGATCAGGGTTGCGATTGCGGGTTTTGGGGGCGTTGGCCGCGCCACGGCAAATCTGCTTTTGGCACGGCGGGAGCATTACCGCAGCGTTTACGATACGGATGTTCGTCTGGTGGCGGTGTGCGGATCGCGTTCGGGCCTGTTTGATGCAAACGGGCTTGATGCCGATCAGTTTGATGCGCTGGAGCCGGGCCTGAGCGGGCCGGACTTTATCAGCACGTCCGGTGCAGATGTCCTGATTGAAGCCGGGCCCAGCGATTTCCGCACGGGTGGTCCGGGGCTTGCCTATATTCACTCGTCCTTGTCCCTCGGTCGGGACACAATTGTGATTTCCAAGGGCGCGCTGGTCCATAGCGGGCGGGAATTGCGCGATCTGGCGAAGGCATCGGGGGCGATTTTAAAGCTTAGCGGCGCAAGTGCCGCGGCCCTGCCGACCATTGATCTTGTTGAACATAGTCTGACCGGGTGCCGGGTTTTGAGCGTCGAGGGCATTTTGAATGCCACGACCAATTTCCTTCTGGATGCGATGGTTTCGAAAGGTGTGGGCTTTGACGCAGCGCTGAAAGAGGCGCAAAAAGGCGGCTTTGCCGAGGCTGATACGCGCAACGATACCGAAGGCTGGGACACGGCATGCAAGCTGTTGCTTCTTGCCAATTTCGGCCTGGGGGCGGAGCTTGCGATGGATGACCTTGTTGTCGAGGGCATTCACGGTGTGACCGCAGACCGGATTGATGCGTGGCGGGCGGAGGGGCTTGTCCCGAAGCTTGTCGGCCGTCTGGATTGCGCGGATGACGGGACAATTTCTGCGCGTGTCGGTGTCAGGGCCTATCCGAATTCCGATCCCCTGGCGCAGGTCAGCGGCAAGAACAAGGCAATCCGGATCACCACCGATGCAATGGGCGAGACAATCGCCATCGGATGTGGTGAAGAGCCGCTGGCGACGGCGGCCGCAGCCCTGAAGGATTTCGAGCATATCCTGAAGGCCAGAGTGGCCTGATCTGATATCACATTATGATTGCGCTTTTCGATTTTGCTATCATATAATGATAGCATGCAGGGCAAGCACAGAAAAACCTTGATTGCAGTTTTTACCAATCCGGTATCCGCCAGTATTGAATGGCGGGCAATCGAGGCTTTGCTGAAAGCCACTGGTGCAAATGTGATTGAAGGCAGCGGATCGCGGGTCCGGTTTGAAAATGATGGTGAAATCGCCACTTTCCATCGACCGCATCCGGCCAAAGAAGCCAAGCGGTATCAGGTGCGCGATGCGCGTGATTTTCTGATCCGCACAGGAGTAACGCCATGAATGCAATGACTTACAAAGGTTATATGGCGCGCGTCGAATTCGATTCCGATGACGAGATTTTCGTCGGCCATATTGCCGGTATTCGGGACCGTGTCGGTTTTCATGCCGATACGGTTGCGGATTTGAAGGAAGCCTTTTACGAGGCGGTAGACGACTATCTTGAGACCTGTGCCAAGACGGGCAAGACGCCGCAAAAACCTTATTCCGGCAAGATGATGCTGCGGGTCAGTCCCGATATTCACCGGAAGGCAGCGATTGCTGCAGAGCTGGCGGGCAAAAGCCTTAACCAGTGGAGCGAGGAAATCATCGAAAAGGCGGTCAAACGCAAGGAGCCTTCGACCGCCTGATATTCGTTCCGGGCTGAGAAACCTCAGACCATTTCAAGCCGCGCAAAACCGGCTTCCAGATCGGCGATCAGGTCGTCGGTGTCTTCAAGGCCGATGTGAAGGCGGATCAATTGGCCGTCAGCCCGGAAATTGCGCCTGTGATCAGAAAATTTTTCTGAACGGTTGCTCTCTATCTCGCATGTCGATGTCGTCTTATTTTTCTCTTCGAAACTTGAGTATAGTCTGTAATTCGCGGGTCAAACACGCGGAGCTGCCATTAGCCGGAAATATGCAATTCACCACCTTAAGGTTGAATCTGTTTCTTTGGTATGATTCACTGCTCATGTTCAGTGGAGGAAAAATGCAAAATAGTTTTGACAAGCTGTATGGCAAATGGTGTGACGAGGGTTTTGTTGAGTTCGAGGCAGAATCTGAAGCTGATGGGGGCAGTCAAAGTTGGCTAGACTGGCTAACTGGGGCAAAAAAATTGTGCGAAGAGTTGAAAGTTGATCACTCTGCGGAGGCATTTTATCGAAACGTCGATGTTCGATGGGATGGAAGTCGAAATGTAGCTTGGCGGAACAAGAATGGTGTAGTGCTTGGTGAAATACCGAGTGGGTTGGCGAAATCTTTCATAGATCAACTCATCGAGGAACTCGATTGTAAGTTGTGGGGGCCTGCTCAGTTATCAGTGTTGGAGCCCGGGTATCCCTCGCATGACCGCCCGTATGGTATTCGAGCATACGATTATCCGATTGAGGCACTCGAAAGGGGTAACTTGCACGTTGATGGGCTTGATCACGAGGGTAATCCGCTAGCCTTCTTGGTTGGTGTGTTTGTGAGTAAAGTTGAAGATTCTTGTTTCTCTGGTCGCCCGGTTCACATTGGGAAAAGTCATCATAAAGTCATGGAAGCACTCCGTGATCAGGAAGACGATGAACCGAATGTTAGTCGTGCAGCACGCCTTGTGAAAAAAAAGTTTCAAGAAGATCACGGTGAAAAGGATTTCATGCATTGGAAATGCACGTCAGGCGATCCATCTAAAGTAATTGTTTACCATGGAGCAGTCGTCCATGGCATGGAGCCAAATTATAGTGAACGCAGAGATATGGTGTATTTTCGGTTTTTCTTTAAAGATAAAAAATTGAAAGATGTTGTGAGCGAAGAAGATAATTGGGGGATGAAGTCTACATCTCCCTAGTTTTTATTTATTTATGTCAAAGAAATTGAAGTATTGGCAGGTGGCTAGCCCAAAAATCTAATCGTCAGGATGTCAATCAAGCACCTTACCCGTTTGATTGTGCCGCGTCCGTCGATACTGAGTCATTTGATGATCTAACGCCAGAGATGGCCTTTATTAACGATTTGGAAAGCATTGGGGTGACGGAGTTGGCATTTGTCACGTTCGTTTCGAACCTGATTTCTAAATGAAAACCGGCGCGTAAATTCAGCGCCGGTTTTCATTTCGCGGAACAAAGTTTTTAGATGGTTTCAAGCCGCGCAAAACCGGCTTCTAGATCGGCGATCAGGTCTTCGGTGTCTTCAAGGCCGATATGAAGGCGGATCAGTTGGCCGTCTTCGTCCCATTTGGTCGCGGTGCGGATGTTTTTGGGATCAGACGGCAGGATCAGGCTTTCGAAGCCGCCCCAGCTAAATCCCATGCCAAACAGATCCATGTGATCGACCATATTGGCAAGCTGCGGCTTTGTGACCGGTTTCAGGATAAAGGAAAACAGGCCGCTTGCGCCGATGAAGTCACGTTTCCAGATCGCATGGCCCGGATCGTCGGGCAGGGCCGGGTGCAGGACGCGTTTGACCTCTGGGCGGGTTTGCAGCCATTGGGCGACCTTGAGGCCGCTTTCATGATGCTGGCGCAGGCGCACGCCAAGGGTGCGAAGCCCGCGTTGTGCCAGATAGCAATCATCGGGGCCAACCGCATCGCCCGAGATGATGATCTGTTTCTTGATGGTCAGCAGGTCTTCTTCGGTCGCGGTGGTGATCGTGCCCAGCATGACATCGGAATGGCCGACGATGTATTTCGTGCCGGCCTGTACCGATACATCAACCCCCATTTCGAACGGGCGGCACAGCATGGGGGACGCCCAGGTGTTATCAAGCAAGACCTTGACCCCGCGCGCACGGGCCGCGGCCGAAATCGCCGGGATATCCTGCATTTCAAAGGTCAGCGATCCGGGGCTTTCGCACCAGACAAGCGCGGTATTGTCGCGGATCAGGTCGGCGATATCGCCGCCGATGACCGGGTCGTAATATTCGGTTTCAACGCCAAAGCGTTTGAGAAACGTGTTGCACAGATTGCGCGTCGGGTAATAGGTGCTGTCAGTCACCAGAATATGATCGCCCGGTTTGACAAAGGCCAGGATCGCATTGGTGATTGCCGCCACACCGGACGATACGCAGAGGGTGCCAAAGCCGCCTTCAAGTTCGGCCACGGCTTCTTCAAGCAGGAAGCGTGTCGGGGTGCCGTGCCGCCCGTAAGTCACCTTGCCCGGAGCGGATGCCCCGGCCTTTTCAAGATCGGCCAGGGTTTCAAACAGAATGGTCGAGGCATGCAGAACCGGCGGGTTGACCACGCCGTGATATTCACTGGATCGGCGACCGGCATGGACCAGTTTTGTCGCGGGCTTTTGGGGGCGGTGACCTGACATGGGTGGCTTTTCTCCTTGGATGCGCCGGAGTTGACGACGCGACGACGCTCGGGGGGCCTTGAATTTGTTCCATAACTCAAAGCATTTCATGTCACCGGGTTCAAGGTTTTTTCACCGCAAAGAGTTGTGAAATCGCCATTTTGCGATATTTCAGTCCTTATGCCTCGCGTCCGGTTCCGGGCCGCGTTACAACAGACAAAACCCGTCCAACCAAGTCCGACTTGCAGGAGGCCCCGTGCTCGAACTTCAGGATTTTCGTGCCGCGCGTCGCGCCATTTCCGATCACATGCGCCTGACGCCGGTATTTGCCGCCGGTATTTATAGCGACAGGTCGGTTTTCCCCGACCGGGATCGCATCCCGGACCTGTATCTGAAGCTTGAAAACATGCAGGTATCGGGCTCGTTCAAGGCGCGCGGTGCGATGAATGCCGCCCTTGCCCTTGATGAAGACAAACGCGCCGTGGGGCTTTGTACCGCATCGGGCGGCAATCATGGCATGGGGGTGATCAATGCGGCCCGTGTGCTGGGCGTGCCGGTCAAAATCTTTTTGCCGACCAATACGCCAAAGCCGAAGGTCGAAAAGCTGCGCAAGCAGGGTGTTGATGTTGCATTGACAGGTGCGGTCTGGGACGATGCCAACCGGGCGGCGATGGATCATGCGCGTGAAAGCGGCATGGCCTATATCCATCCCTTTGCCGATCCGAAGGTGATTGCAGGGCAGGGCACGATTGCGCTTGAGATGCTTGAACAGCAGGCCGACCTTGATACGCTGGTGGTGGCGATTGGCGGGGGTGGGCTTATTTCTGGTGTTGCAACAGCAGCGAAGCTTTTGCGGCCCTCGATCCGGGTGATCGGGGTTGAGCCGACCGGTGCCCCGACCTTGTTCGAGAGCATCAAGCATAACGAGGTCGCGACATTGCCAAGTGTGAATACGGCGGCAACCAGTCTGGCGCCACGTCAGTCATCGGCATTGAATGTCGATCTGATTGGCCGGAATGTCGACCGGATCGTTCTGGTCAGTGACGATGAAATGCGCGATGCGGCGCGCTGGCTGTGGCGGGAATTGGGAATTGCGGTCGAGCTTTCGGCGGCGGCCGGGATTGCCGCGGTACTGACCGACCGGCTGGGTGTCGATAATCCGGGCAAGATCGGGATTGTGATTTGCGGCACCGGTTCGGACGGAATGGCGTGATCAAATAAAAAAGGACGAAGCCGCGGGGCTTCGTCCTTTTTTAAACCAAACGCCATCCGAAAAACGGATGGCGCGGAAACTTGTAGCGTCGCAAACCGCCAAAGAGCCAAAGCTCTCCGGTGCGGAATTACATCTTCGGCTCGACCACCTGACGACCACGGTACATACCGGTGTTCAGGTCAATGTGGTGCGGGCGATGCAGTTCGCCGGTTTCTTTGTCTTCGCGGTACGAGCCCTTGGCGAGCTTGTCATGCGAGCGACGCATGCCCTGACGGGACTTGGTCACTTTTTTCTTTGGCACTGCCATGGGTCATCATCCTCTGGCTTGGGTAAACTCAGGCGCGCTTGTTACCGTGCGCGGTCGGGAAAGTCAACGATCAAAGTGTCGGAATCTGCATTATTTGCATTTTCCGGATCACTTTCGCGATCAGGTGTATCGCCGCCCGGGTGACCATCATGATCGACATGGTGATCGATATGCGGGATCAGTCCTGTGTCGCGCGGATCATCAACAATATCGGTTCGGCGATCATATATAGCAAATCCTGCCTTTTGGTAAGCCCCAAGTGCACTTGGATGATCAAGCGTGCAGGTATTGACCGTGATACGGGTGGGCTTGAAGCTCCAGGCGGTATCAATTGCCCAATCCAGCAGGTATTTGCCAAAGCCCTTGCCGATGAATTCCGGCATCAGGCCCATATAGTGCAGATCAATGACGTTATCCGATTCAAAGTCCGTCAGATCAAGTTCGGCAAAGCCCGCAGGCACACCGGCAACATAAAGCACATAAACATGTGTTTCCGGCTTCGCGAGGATCGCAGAGAGTTCTTCGTCGCTCATCAGGCGGCGTTGCCACCACAACCATGGTTCGCCAACCGTGTTATAAAGGTAGCGATAAAATGACAGGGTCGGGTTTTCAGCCCGGATGATCGCGACCTTTCCCGGCGGAATGATGGCCGGGGCGCGGTCAGGCGGGCTTTGCATTTCAAGGAAGCTGACGACGACTTCCAGCTTGCGCGGATTGGATGGGCTCATTGGACTAAACTCTTGCGCATTATTTTGTTTTGGTGCGGATCAGGTCGATCCTGATCGGTGACGCTTTCTATAAAGTCATAGCCGAGTTTGGCGTAAAAATCACCCGCTGCAGCATTTTCAATCGTGATCCGGATTTCACTTAAGCCCGAAAGACGCAGGATATCCTCGGCCAAACTGACCAGTTCGCGGCCAATCCCACCGCCTTGGGCATGTTCGGCAATCGCCAGATAATGAATCCAGCCGTGGACGCCGTCATGGCCGGTCATCATGGTGGCAAAGATTTGCGGATCGTCTGGCATGCGCGCGACAATCAGGCTGCCATTATTGGCCGCAATACAGCTTTCGATATCCTGCCTTGCATCGCGGATCGAGGGGATCAGGCCAGTTGCGATCCAAAGCCGTGTGATGGCAGCGATATCTTCGTTTGACGGCGCTTTAAGCTGTTCAAGTTTGATGCCCGCGCCATCGGCGGTGTTTTCGGTCAAATCGTGACCAAAGGGCGATGGCGTGGGCATAGGTTTTCTCATATCAAGAGTGTAATACCACAATGCGTGGCCTCAGGCCGGACCTGTATCAACCGGGCTGTCTTCGGTGGTGGCCCATTCCGCCCAGGACC